>Ga0209172_10000379_pt1 | contig 124803 bp, 114 predicted proteins | sample LarsenN4metaG_FD_184113 | JGI IMG/M metagenome (GOLD analysis project Ga0209172, IMG submission 184113) | Hot spring sediment bacterial and archeal communities from British Columbia, Canada, to study Microbial Dark Matter (Phase II) - Larsen... ... | reverse complement strand
TTCGGGCTGTTTGAGGAAGGGAATGACGCCTTTTGCTCCGTGACGGGCTTGGTGTCCCGCGGCACGATGAAGCTGCCATTCCCAACTGGTCGAGAGAACACTAAAGGCTGTGCGTTGAACATACAAGCAACGGAGCAACGGAGAAATCAATATGTTGGCAAGAACCGTCTAATCCACTGGTGTACTTCCGAAGTGGTTTTAATTAATTTTATTCTCAGATTTTACTCCGTTGCTCCGTTGCTCCGTGTTTCAAAGAGTTTTTTTCAGGTTTACTTGATCGTCTTCTCCCCCGGCTTCCACCCCAAGGGGCAGAGCTCGCCGGTCTGGAGCGCTTCCAGCACCCGGAGGGTCTCCTCCACGCTCCGCCCCACCGAAAGGCTGTTGACCACCTGGTACTGGAGGATGCCATTGGGGTCGATGATGAAGAGCCCCCGCAGGGCGACGCCCTCCCTTTCGTCGAGGATGCCGTAGCGGGCCGTCGCCTCCTTCTTGCTGTCGGCCAGCAGGGGATACTTCAGGTCCCCCAGGTCCCCCCGCTTGATCCAGGCCAGGTGGGAATGCTTGCTGTCCACGGAGGCCCCGAGGATCTGGGCGTTCAGCTCCGTGAACCGGTCCATGGCCTTGTTGAAGCCGGTGATTTCCGTGGGGCAGACATGGGTGAAGTCCGCCGGGTAGAAGAAGAGGACCACCCACTTCCCCCGGTAGTCGGCCAGGCTCACCTTTTTGAATTCCTTGTCCACCACCGCGTCCAGGGTGAAGGGGGGGGCCGGTTCGCCAACCTTGGCCACCTCGGGTGCGGTCCGGACCATCCCCTTGTGGTGCTGAACCATGAGTTCCGTGGCCCTGGTCATCTCACCGGGGGGGTCGGTGGCGGCGCCGGCCGTTGCGGCGAGGAGCCCCGTTGCGATAGTGACGGCGAGCAGTGTTGATATCGGTTTCATGGATCCCTCCTGGCGAGATTGGCTGCTTCGGAAACGTCACAAGCATATCCTAAACGCTGGAAGTTGCAACTGTGCGGCCTGGATGACAAAACGGTTCTCCTGCCGCGGCATTTGTGGTACAAGAGAGCGTTTTCCATCGAGAAAGGAGCAAGCCATGAGCGAAGAAACCAATCCCCGCGTCGTCATCGAGACTTCCCAGGGAGCCATCACTGTCGAGCTGTTCAGGGACAAGGCCCCAATAACCGTCCGCAACTTCCTCTCCTACGTGAAGGAGGGGTTCTATGACGGCCTCGTCTTCCACCGGGTCATCAAGAATTTCATGATCCAGGGGGGAGGGCTTGACGAGAATATGCAGCCCAGGAAGAACAAGTTCGCCATCAAGAACGAGGCTGCCAACGGTTTGAAAAATACCCGGGGAACCCTGGCCATGGCCCGCACCGCCGTGGTGGACAGCGCCACCTCCCAGTTCTTCATCAATCTGGTGGACAACGCGTTCCTGGATCACAAGGGGAAGACCCCGGACATGTTCGGCTACGCCGTCTTCGGTCAGGTGGTGGAGGGGATGGATGTGGTGGACGCCATCGCCCAGGTGAAGACCGGCAGCAAGGCCGGCCACTCCGACGTGCCGGTGGAGCCGGTGTTCATCACCAGGGCCGCGGTTCTGGAATAGCGGTTCAGCGGCGTGGAAAAATCAAAAGGCCGTCCGGGTCATCGGGCGGCCTTTTTCACTGGGGGTGCGTCGCGGTCTTGAGCCGGGCTCCCTGCTCATCTTCCCCCGGCGACGTGCCGGAGATAACCACCCGGTTGCGCCCTTCGGATTTGGCCCGGTAGAGGGAGACGTCGGCGGCCTTGAGGAGCAGCGCCTCGGAGGTGCCGTCCTCGGGGTACGAGGCAACGCCGATGCTGGCGGTGAGGCGTCCCTGGGGGAGACTCTCCTCGTGGGGGAACTCCTCCGCCTCGATTTCGCGCCGAATCCGTTCAGCCACGAAGATCGACTCCTTCTTGGAGGTGCCGGGGAGAACGATGCAGAACTCCTCGCCGCCGTAACGGGTGACCACATCCATCTGCCGGGCGGCGTCGGTGAGGATTCTCGCCATCTTCTTCAGGGCCCGGTCGCCGGCCAGATGGCCGCAGAGGTCGTTGTAGATCTTGAAGTTGTCCAGATCGATGAGCATTACGGTGAGGGAAAGGTTCTGGCGGATGCTCCGGGCCAGCTCCTCCTCCATGCGGCGCTTGAGGAAGCGGCGGTTATAGAGGCCGGTGAGGGGGTCGGTGATGGAGAGCTGCTCCAGGAAATCGGCCCGTTCGATGGAGAGGGCCCGCTCGATCATGATGGAGGCGTGCTCGGCAAAGGTGCTGAGGAGGTTGAGGTCCGCCTCGGTGAAGATCCCCTGGTTCCGCTTGTCCGACAGGTTCAGGACTCCGACGGTTTCCTCCCGGAGCTTGATGGGGATGCTGACGAAGGACTTCGTCTTGAAACGGGGGCGGTTGGGGATGGCGATCCGCTTGTCCTTCTCGATGTCGTTCACCAGTAGCGGGTTGCCGCTGGCGGCCACCTTGCCGGCAATGCCGCTTCCCACCTGGACCACCATGCTCTGGGCCAGCTGCATGTTCATGCCGAGGGCCGCCTCGATTTTGAGGTTCTCGCCGTTTTCGTCAATGAACATGAGGGAGCCGCAGGACGCATCCACCAGGTCGGCCGCCATGGCAAGGATCCGCTCGTTGAGTTCCTCCTTGGTGCCGGAGCGGGAGAGGGAGGTGAACATGGCCATGAGCCTGGTGGCCTGGGCGTTGTCGGCGGCATGTTTTTCCTCCTCCCGCAGGCGCAGGAGCTTTGCCGAGGCCCGATCCGCCAGGAGCTGCACCAGAAGCTTGTCCCGGCGGGGGATGGACGCGTCGAAGAGCACCATGATGCCGAGGATGTCACCGTTGGAGGCGAAGCGGATGCATTGGGCCTGGCCGGCGTCGATCTCGGGAAAGAGGGCGCGGCATTCTTCGTCGAGGGTGATGACATTCGCGGGTTTGGAGCGGGGAAAGATTGCCGAGACCTTTGCCGTGGGGATGGTTCCCAGGTCTGCTTCCATGCCCCAGAGCCCCCTCATGGCAAAGGAGCTGCCGCCTTCGGGAGCAAGGACGGCAATCCGGCCGATGTCGAAGAGGATGCCGAGGGTTTCGCTCAGGAGCCCCAGCACCTCGTCGGTGGTTTTTGCGGCGTCGATGGCGGCGGAGACCCCGGAGATGGAAGCGAGCCGCCGCATGGTCTTCTCGAAGATGAGGCTGTGGAGGTTGCGGCCGAGCAGGGACGGCAGCAGCTCCTGAACCTTGCGGGCCGCCTCGGCCACCTCCTCTTCGGTGACTTCGGGGAGGTTTTCCAGTTCTTCCCTCAGGACTGCCGCGTCGATGCCGTCGGCGGTGGTGAGGGGCTCCAGGCGCGACAGGGCGACCCCCTTCTCCCTGACGCCGCCGCCGAGCAGGCAGGTGAGGGGGATGTCGCCGCCCCGCAGCGGTACGGCAAAATTCAGGAGCCCCGCATGGCAGCGGAAGACCACGGCCCTGTTTTCGCCCATGGCCCGCTGGACCGCCTCTTCCACGGAGAGCTGGCAGGGTTTGCTGCACAGCAGGCTCCGGGTGATGGTGTCGCAGGTGGTGTAGAGGGGCCGGTGGCGCGGCATCCCCGTCTCAAGCTCGGCACAGAAGGCCAGCTGGTAGGGGGCGAGAAAGGGGTACGACTTGAGGGCCTCAAGCAGTTCCGCCGGCTGAATTGTTGTCAGGTCTCTATGGGGCACAGATTGTTTCCCGCGATCTTCCCTTGATGGTCAGGCCGCTCCGCCTACGGTCATTTCCTCGATGAGCAGCGTCGGCTGGGCGTCGGAGACCGGGACCCCCTGGCCGTCCTTGCCGCAGGTGCCGATGCCGAAGCCCAGGTCGCTCCCCACCATGATGATCTTTTTCAGCACATCGGGGCCGTTGCCGGTGAGGGTTGCCCCCCGGACCGGCTCGCCCACCGCGCCGTTTTCGATGAGATACCCCTCGGAGACCTCGAAGACGAAGTCCCCGTTAACGGTGTTCACCTGCCCGCCCCCCATCTTCCGGACAAAAAGCCCCTTTGCGACGCCCCGGACGATCTCCTCCGGCGGGGTCACTCCCGGCGCGATGAGGGTGTTGGTCATCCGGACGATGGGTTTGGCGTGGTACCCCTCCCGCCGGCCGTTGCCCGTGGAGACGCAGCCGTCCTTCATGGCGGAGAGCCGGTCGTAGAGATACCCCTTGAGAATGCCGTTCTCCACGAGCACGGTCCGCTGGGCCGGCGTCCCCTCGTCGTCGAAGGAGAAGGAGCCCCGGGCATTGGGAATCGTGGCATCGTCGATGACCGTCACCAGGGGCGAGGCCACCTGCTCCCCGATCTTGCCGGTGTAGACCGACATGCCGCTGCCGGCCAGGTCCGCTTCCAGGCCATGGCCGATGGCCTCGTGGACCATGGTTCCGCCCGCCTCGGAGGAGAGGACCACCGGCATCGGTCCGCCGGGGGCCTTGCGGGCCCCGAGCATCATCACGGCCCGCCGGGCCGCCGCCAGGGCGATCTCTTCGGGGCTCCGCTCCCGGAAGATCTCGTGTCCCATGAAGCGGCCGATGGGCTCGTAGCCGGTCTGGATCACGTCCCCTTCCGCGGCCACCACCTGGGTCAGGAAGAGGGTGCCGGTCCGGATAGCCTCCGTGAAATCACCAAGTGAATTGGCGATCTGGGTTTTGACGGCGCTGTCCCGGTAGACGACCGTAACCTGCCGAATTCTGGGGTCGAAGCCGCGCGCCGCCACGTTGCCGCGATTCACCAGGGCAACCTTGTCCTGCAATGGTACGCTATTAGGCGGAATTTCGATGGGGAAGCCGGGGCCCACAAGCTTTGTCCGCATGTCGATGGCGCCGCCGAAGGAATTTCCCTTCACCGCCCTGCTCACCGTCTCGGCCAGCGCCAGGAGCGCCGTTTCGGTCACCTCGTTGGTGAAGGCATAGGCGGTGCGCAGGTCGGAGATGACCCTGATCCCCACTCCCCGATCGGTGCCGGCCAGGACTTTTTCGATCTTGCCGTCCTCGCAGACAATGGCGGTGCTGGAGCCTTCCTCGAAGTATATGTCCGCGAATTCACCGCCTCCCCCAAGGGCGCGGCGCAGGATGGAGCCGAGATTCATTCCGTCAAGCATGGCTGGAGAACTCCGTGGCTGACACCTCTTTGACAGCAATTTCAGTGCCGAGCGATTCGAGAAGAGAATTTATTTCTTCCGCGAAATAACGGTGATATGTGATGGCGACGGTGCTGGTCTTCCGGTCCGCCGTACTGAGGGTGGCAATCCCTTCATGGGCTTCCACGATGAACTTCAGGTAGGCGAGATCTTGGCGCGCAACCTGGAAATAGCGGGTGATTTCAGTGGCCTGGTACACGGTGCTCCCGAGATTGACAATTTGTAGTTTTTAACACGCAAGTGCCTAAAAAACAACATAAAAAAGTGCGCTTTGCAACCCCTTGTGTTCCTAGGCGGTTAGCGGAGGGCGGGGCTCTGGAGTCGTGACGCGGCGGTGCGCTGACAGGTTAAATTCGTTGCCTCACGGGCGACTGCCGCGTAAAATGCAATGGTTTGTATTTACCCGGATAGTCTTTTCTTTTTCCACTGCGCCCAAGGGGGTCCCGGACATGAGGAATTTCCGTCGTCTGGTTGCTGGAGCGGCTTTTCTGACAGCCATTGTAATTATCGGGTCCGCGGCGGCTGAAGCAAAAGCGGCCCCCAGGCCTTCCGCGGCCCTCCCCGTGGCCGGAGCCGTTATGCGCGACCGCCTGAAAATCGGTGTTCCCGGTCCCGAGATGGTGGTCATCCCCCCTGGCCGGTTCCGGATGGGGGCCATCTTCGGCGGCGGCGACCCCGACGAGAAGCCGGTCCACTGGGTTGTCATTCCCCGCCCCTTTGCCATGGGAAAGTATGAGGTAACCTTCGAAGAGTACGACCGGTTCTGCGAGGCCACCGGCCGGGAGAAGCCCAAGGACGGCCGGCGCTGGTTCGGCCCCTTGTCCCGCGACTGGGGGCGGGGACGGATGCCGGTCATGAATGTCAGCTGGGAGGATGCCGCGGCCTACGCGAAGTGGCTTTCGGACCAGACCGGGCAGAAATACCGGCTCCCCAGCGAGGCGGAGTGGGAGTATGCGGCCCGGGGCGGCAAGGACACCCCCTTCTGGTGGGGGGGGACCGTCGGTCAGAACCGGGCCAGCTGCAAGGGGTGCGGCAGCAGGTGGGACAAGAAGAAGGCGGCGCCGGTCGGCTCCTTTGGGGCAAACCCCTACGGCCTCCATGACACGGCGGGGAACGTCTGGGAATGGTGTCTCGACACCTGGCACGAGAGCTACGACAACGCCCCCGCCGACGGTTCCCCCTGGCTCGGCGGCGACGACACCCGCCGCGTCCAGCGGGGGGGCTCCTTCGGCAGCAAGCCCCGCTACATCCGCTCCTCGGCCCGGGGACGCGGCGCCCCCGACGGCCGCTACGTCTATCTGGGGTTCCGGGTCCTGCGGGAGCTGTAGCATTCAGGGGCCGGGAGCCGGAATCGCACCTCCGGATTCTGACTCCTGACTCCTGACTCCTGAATTCTGAATTCTGACTCCTGAATTCTGATTTCTTTACCCTGAATCCTCCGAGCGCGAGAAACGCCATGCCCCAATCCCCCCTCGATACCCTCCGGACCGTCTTCGGCTACCGCTCCTTCCGCCCCTTTCAGGAGGAGATCGTCACCCGCCTCATGGGCGGTGGCGATGCCTTCGTCCTGATGCCGACGGGGGGCGGGAAGTCCCTCTGCTACCAGATCCCGGCCCTCCACCGCCCCGGCGTCGGCATCGTGGTTTCTCCCCTCATCTCCCTCATGAAGGACCAGGTGGACACCCTGCGGGAAAACGGGGTGGCGGCCGCCGCCTACAACTCCTCCATGGGGGAGCGGGAGGCCCGGCAGGTGCTGGCCCGGCTCCACGCCGGCGAGCTGGACCTTCTCTACGTGGCGCCGGAGCGGCTCATGACCGACTCCTTCCTGGAGCGGCTCCGGGAGATCCCCGTGGCCCTCTTCGCCATCGACGAGGCCCACTGCGTCTCCCAGTGGGGGCATGACTTCCGCCCCGAGTACGTGGGATTGGGGCGCCTGCGGGGGCTTTTCCCCGGCGTGCCGATGATCGCCCTCACCGCCACCGCCGATGTGCAGACCCGCAGCGACATCATCGACCGGCTGGGGCTTCGGGATGCCGAGGTTTACATCACCGGCTTCGACCGCCCCAACATCCGGTATACCGTCGTCGAGAAGCAGAAGCCCTTTCACCAGCTCATGGCGTTTCTGGGAAACCGTCCCCAGGATGCCGGCATTGTCTACGCCCTCTCCCGCAAGCGGGTGGAGGAGGTGGCGGGCAAGCTGCGGGACGCGGGCATCGAGGCGGCCGCCTACCACGCGGGGCTGGCCGATGCCGAGCGGAGCCGGGTCCAGGAGGCGTTCCTGCGGGATGACATCCGGGTGGTGGTGGCCACCGTCGCCTTCGGCATGGGAATCGACAAGCCCAACGTCCGGTTCGTGGTCCACTACGACCTTCCCAAGAACATCGAGAGCTACTACCAGGAGACGGGGCGGGCCGGACGGGACGGGCTGCCGGCCGAGGCGCTCCTCCTCTTCGGCTACGGCGACATCGCCGTTTCCCGCTCCCTCATCGAGTCGGGGAACAACCCGGAGCAGGTCCGGATCGAGCTCCACAAGCTGAACGCCATGGTCGGTTTCGCCGAGGCGGGGACCTGCCGTCGGGAGGCGCTCCTGGGCTACTTCGGCGAGCGCCTTGCCGAACCCTGCGGCAACTGCGACCTCTGTCTCGACCCCCCCGAGAGCTTCGACGCCACCGAGGAGGCCCGCAAGGCCCTCTCCTGCGTCTACCGGGTGGGGCAGCGCTTCGGCATGGGGCATGTGATCGATGTCCTGCGGGGCTCGAAAAGCGAGCGGATCAACCAGCTGGGCCATGACCGCCTCTCCACCTACGGCATCGGCGCCGACCGCTCCGCCGAGGCGTGGGGGAGCATCATCCGCCAGCTGATCCACCGGGGGTACCTGGAGCAGGACCTGGCCAACTACTCGGTGCTGAAGCTGACCCCGGCGGCCCGGCCGCTGCTGCGGGGGGAGGAGAGCCTTGTCCTGGCGAAGCCCCGGGTTAAGGTGGCATCGGCGAAAAAAGAGCCGAAGCGCAAGGCGGGAATCACCTTGCCGGCAGAAGGGGATGAAGGGCTCTTCCAGGCCCTGCGGGCGCTGCGCAAGCGCCTGGCCGACGAGCAGCAGGTTCCCCCCTACGTCATCTTCAGCGATGCCACCCTGGCGGAGATGGCGGCACTGCGTCCGGCCACCCCGGATGAGCTCCTGCGGGTGAACGGCGTGGGGCAGCAGAAGCTGGGGCGCTACGGCTCGGTGTTCCTTGAGGTGATTCGAAACAACTCGTGAGTTGTTCAGGAGTCAGAATTCAGGAGTCAGGAGTCAGAATTCAGGAGTAAGGAGTAAGGAGTAAGGAGTAAGGAGTCAGAATTTCTTCATTCCCGTTCTCTGGAACCGGTTATCCTGGGGATTGACTTGTGTTTTCCTCCTGAATTCTGTCTCCTGAATTCTGTATTCTGAGAATTTAGAAAGGTTTTCCTCCGACATGACCCTCCAAACAATACTTCCCTACGTAACCCCGCCGGTGGTGGGCGCCGTCATCGGCTACGTGACCAACGACATCGCCATCCGGATGCTGTTCCGCCCCCTGAAGCCGTGGCGGGTCTTCGGCATCCGGGTCCCCCTCACGCCGGGAGTGATCCCGGCCGGCCGCCACGAGTTCGCCGCCGCCATCGGCAGGATGGTGGGGACCCATCTCGTTACCGGCGAGGATGTGGCCCGGGCCCTGGGGCGCGACGCCTTCCGCCGGGAGCTGCGGGAGACGGTGGGGGAGAAGCTGGACGCGATCCTCGACCGGGAACTGGGGACCGTGGGCGCCCTCGTCCCGGCGGGGCTCGACCGCTGGCTCCACGATCTGGCGGCCTCCGTGAGCCGGGACGTGGCCGCCGGCATCCTCGTCCAGTTGGAGAGCGACGCGTTCCGGGGCGAACTGGCGGCCATCGTTGCCACCCTGGAGGAGCGGGTCCTCCCCCGGGAACTGGAGCGGTTTCTGGCGGGCGACGGATACGGGACGTTGCGCGCCGGTGCCGGCCAGGCCCTGGCGGCGCTGCTGCAGTCCCGGGGGGTGGGGCGGGCCGTTTCCACGGCCGTGGAGGAGGCCCTCGAGGAATTCCTCTCCTCGGACCGTCCCCTGCGGGAGCTCCTTCCCGCCGATGGGGCGGAGTTCCTGGCGGAGCAGCTGGAGGCGGCGGTCCCCCTTCTTCTCGAACAGGTGGAGGAGCTCCTGCGGACGCCGGAGTTCCGCCAGGGGCTCGAAGGAAAGCTCCAGGAGGGGTTCCAGGGGTACCTGCAGAGCCTGAAAGGGGCGCTGGGCTTCATGGCGGGGCTCCTCGGAGCCGACAAGCTCAACTCCCTCTTTTCCGGGGTCATCGGGAACATCGTGGAGGAGATCCTCCGCTGGCTCGGGGAGGAGAAGACCCGGCGCCTGGTGACGGGGTTCGCCCTCAAGCGGCTCGACCTCCTCCTGGACCGTCCCCTGGCCGCCACCCTCGACGGGGTGCCGTACCAGCGGGTCGCCGCCGTCCGCAGGCTCATCCGCAAGGGTGCCCTCGGCTTCGTGCGCAGCCCCCGCACGGCGGAGATGCTCCTGAACCTGGCGGAGCGGGAGGGACGGCGCCTCCTTCTGGAGGAGAGCGGCCGCCCCCTCTTCGAGCGCCTTGCCGCGGCCGACGGCGCCCGGCGGCTCCGGGCCTCCCTGGTGGACGGGATCGTGGCCCTCGTCCGCACGACCGAGGCCCGCGACGCCCTGGAGCGCTTCGTTGCCGCCCGCATGGACGAGTGGCTCTTCCGGCGCCCGGTGGGGCGCCTGTCGTCCCGCATCCCCGCCGACGCCCGGCGGGACCTGGAGGGGGCGGTCTGCCGCCAGGTGGAGGAGCTTCTCCAGAAGGAGGTTCCCCCCCTCATCGAGGCCATCGACGTGGCCTCCATGGTGGAGGAGAAGGTGAACTCCCTCGATATCCTCAAGGTGGAAGAGCTGCTTCTCTCCATCATGGAAAAGCACTTCTTCTACATCAACCTCTTCGGGGCGCTTCTCGGCTTCATCATGGGGTTCATGAACGTGATTCTCGCTCGGGTCTTTGCCTGACAGGCTTTCTGATGCCATCAATCCACTAACCGGAGGTTCCCATGTCTGTCACCCTCGACGAAGTGAAACATGTCTACGCGGAGGCCGACTGCCTCTTCACCGCCCCCCAGGTGGAGGAGGCCATCGACCGGATGGCGCGGGAGATCACCGCGCGGCTGGCCGACGCCAACCCCATCGTCTTCTGTGTCATGAACGGGGGGCTCATCGTCAGCGGCAGGCTCCTGCCGAAGCTGGAGTTCCCCCTGGAGGCCGAGTACCTCCATGCCACCCGCTACGGCCACCGGCTCTACGGCACCGTCCTCGACTGGAAGGTGCGCCCCTCCAAGGAGCTGAAGGACCGCACCGTCCTCATCATTGACGACATCCTGGACGAGGGGGAGACCCTGGGAGCCATCGTTGACTGGTGCCGGAACATGGAGGCGCGGGAGGTGCTCACCGCCGTGCTGGTGGACAAGGAGCACGACCGCAAGGCCCGCCCCGATCTGGTTCCCGAGTTCGTGGGGCTCAGGACGCCGGACCGCTACCTCTTCGGCTACGGCATGGACTACAAGGGGTACTGGCGGAACGCCCCAGGGATCTTCGCCCTGAAGGGGTACTGAAACGCGGCTTTTCCGCAATCTCGGCGTTGCTCTGAGAATTACTTGTGACTCGGCCTTCGGCCGCCCCCTTCGGGGCGCCTTCGCGGTCCAATTTCACAAGTGAAATTGTGCGACGTAGCGCTGCTACGTCTCCGCGCAATTCTCATCGCGCCTTGACCTTGCGAAAAATCCACGTTTCAGGGGGTTACCATGAAAACCATCGCTTCTTTTTTCCGCTTCGATCATTACAAAACCAGCTACCGCCGGGAAACCGTGGCCGGGATCACCACGTTCCTGACCATGGCGTACATTATCATCGTGAACCCGGCCATCCTGGAGGTTGCGGGGATTCCCCGGGGCCCCCAGACCACGGCCACCATCCTGGCGGCGGTCTTCGGCTGCGTGGTCATGGCCCTGTGGGCCAACCGCCCCTTCGCCATCGCCCCCTACATGAGCGAGAACGCCTTCGTGGCCTTCACGGTGGTGAAGACCCTGGGCTATCCGTGGCAGACGGCCCTGGGGGCGGTCTTCGTGGCGGGCATCGTCTTTTCCGTCCTGACGGTCTTCAGGGTCCGGAGCTGGCTGGCGGAGGCGATCCCACTCTCCCTCAAGTGCGCCTTCGCCGTGGGGATCGGCCTCTTCCTCACCTTCATCGGCCTCAACGAGACCGGGCTCGTCACCCTGGGGGTCGCCGGCGCGCCGGTGAAGATGGGGAACCTCGCCGCGCCGTCGGTGCTCCTGGCGGTCTTCGGCTATCTTCTCACCGTCTTTCTCATGACCCGGCGGGTCCACGGGGCCATCGTCATCGGCATCGTGGCCACCACGGTCCTCTCCATCGCCCTGGGGGTCACCCCCATGCCGGCGGAGTTTGTGAGCCTCCCCCCGGACCTGTCGCCGATCCTCTTTCAGCTGGACATCGGAAGCGCCTTTGAGATCCGCTTCTTCCCGGTGGTTCTCACCATCTTCATCATGGCCTTCCTCGACACGGTGGGAACCCTCATCGGCCTCTCCATGCGGGCCGACCTCCTGGACGAGAACGGGAACCTCCCCGAGATCGAGAAGCCGATGCTGGCCGACGCCCTGGCCACCACCGTGGCGCCGCTCCTGGGGACCACCACCACCGGCGCCTACATCGAGTCGGCCGCCGGCATCGAGGAGGGGGGACGCACCGGCTTCACGGCCCTGGTGGTGGCGGGGCTCTTCCTCCTCTCCCTCTTCTTCGCCCCCCTCTTCACCATCGTCCCGGCCCACGCCTACGGCATCGCCCTCATCGTCATCGGCTCCTTCATGATCGAGCCCATCAAGCGGATCGACTTCGACGACTTCACCGAGCTGGTCCCCGCCTTCCTCACCATCGTCCTTATGATCTTCACCTACAACATCGGCGTCGGCATGAGCACGGGGCTCCTCACCTATCCGCTCCTGAAGACCGCCGCCGGCCGGGGGCGGGAGGTGTCGGCCGGCATGTGGGTGCTGGCGCTCCTGGCGGTGTCGCTGTTCGTGTTCTTTCCGAAGATGTGAGGGCGGTTTGGTAGGATTTTTGCCGGAACCTCGATTGACAAGGACGGTGGAGGGGCACTACAGTTAATGGGAAACATGGTGTAACGGCCGCGGCCGGCGGGCCGATGCCGTCAACGGATGGAGTTCTGATGCTGCAGACAAGAACAAAGATTACCCTGGCGCTGATCGCCGCTATTGTGTTTCTCGCCGTCGGTGGTGCCGCTGTTTTGCGGTTTTCCTCGGCGGGGAGTGAAGGAGGGGGAACGGCCTCCCTTCACCTCCTTGCCGAGGTGCTCCGCCAGGTGGAGGAGAACTACGTGGAGAAGGTGGAGCGCAAGAAACTCCTGGAGGGGGCCGTCAACGGGATGCTTGGGGCCCTCGATCCCCACAGCGCCTATCTCCCCCCCGAGCCGTTCACGGAGATGAAGGTGGAGATGTCGGGCTCCTTCGGCGGCCTCGGCATCGAGATCTCCCTGAAGGAGGGGAAACTCACGGTGGTTTCCCCCATCGAGGACACCCCGGCCTGGCGGGCCGGCATCAAGGCCGGAGACCACATCTGGAAGATCGACGGCACCCCCACCCGCGACCTTTCCATTGCCCAGGCGGTGAAGAGGATGCGGGGGGAGCGGGGGACGAAGGTGACCCTTACGATCCTGCGCAACGGCGAGGCCGAGCCCCGGGTATTCCCCCTGGTGCGGGACATCATCAAAATCAGGAGCCTCAAGGCCCGGACCCTGGAGCCGGGGTACGGCTACGTGCGGATCAGCCATTTCCAGGAGCGGACCGGCGAGGATTTCGTCAATGCCCTGCGGAATCTGCGGGCCGAGAACGGCGGCACCCTGAAGGGGCTCGTCCTCGACCTGCGCAACAACCCCGGCGGGCTCCTGGAGGTGGCGGTGAAGGTGGCCGGCCGCTTTGTGGGGGAGCGGCTCGACAACGGGCTCATCGTCTATACCGAGGGGCGCGAGGAGTTCGCCCGGCAGCGCTTCAGCGCCACCGTCGGCGAGAAGGAGCCCGGCTACCCCATGGTGGTGCTCATCAACGGCGGCAGCGCCAGCGCCTCGGAGATCGTGGCCGGGGCGCTGCAGGACCACGGGCGGGCCGTCATCATGGGAACCCCCAGTTTCGGCAAGGGTTCGGTCCAGACCGTGATCCCCATGAAGGATGGTGCCGGCCTCAAGCTGACCACGGCCCTCTACTATACCCCCAAGGGGCGTTCCATTCAGGCCAAGGGAATCATCCCCGATATCATCGTCGAGAATGCCGAGCTGAAGACAGCTGCCGGGGACAAGCGGGAGGACTTCCACGAGAAGGACCTGGACAACCACCTGGGCAACGGGAAGGAAGCGCCGGCTCGGGATAAGGTGGGCGACGGGAAAAGGGGGGCGAATGAACAAGCGTCACCGCCGGCGCAGCGCCCCGTCGCGTCGGAGGATGACCTGAAGAAGGATTTCCAGCTTGCCCGAGCCCTGGATCTGCTGAAGAGCTGGGAGGTGCTGCAGAGGGTTGCGGTGGGAGCGAAGTAGTCAAAGCGAGAAGTAAAAGGTCGCTCCCTTGCCGGTCTCTCCCTCTCCCCAGATGCTTCCGCCATGCCGCTGAATGATGCGCTGCACCGTGGCGAGGCCGATGCCGGTCCCTTCGAATTCCAGTTTGCTGTGCAGCCGCTGAAAGGTGCCGAAAAGGCGGTGGGCCTCGGCCATGTCGAAGCCCGCACCGTTGTCCCGGACAAAGTAGACCCGTTTCCCCGCCGTATCCACGACGCCGAACTCGATCACGGCGTTCTCCTTCTTGCCGGTGTATTTCCAGGCGTTGTCCAGGAGATTCACCAGCGCCAGATGGAGCAGCCGCGAATCCCCGTTGCAGACAATCCCGTCGGCTATCCTGAAATCCACCCGGCGCTCCCTGTTCTTCGTTTGCAGTTCCGCGGCGATGATTCGGGCCATGGCGCTGAGATCCACTTCCCGCCGCTGCAGTTCCTGGTGACTCAGCCGTGAAAATTCCAAGAGGTCGCCGATAAGATCGTTCATCCGGAGCGCTGCGCGGTATATCTCCCGGATGTAATCCACGCAGCTGGGGTCAAGGGTGTCGCCGTGGAGCTCCAGCAGTACCTGACAGTACCCATTGATATTGGTCAGGGGGGAACGGAGGTCGTGGGAAACCGTGTAGTTGAATGCCTCCAGCTCGCGGTTCGCGGTTTCGAGCTGTTTGTTGAGGCTGTTCAGCTCGTTCTGGGCGCTGATCAGTTCATTGTTCTTCTGGATGGCGGTTTCGTAGGTGCAGAGGAGTAGGTCCAGAATCCGCCGGCGGTCCGCGGTTATGCAGTAGCGTTCTCCGGCAAAGAGGATTTCCAGGCCCGGCTGGGATTCAGCCTGGCACGTGTTCCGGCTTTCCAGCAGATAGTCTATGCGGCGGATGAGGTGCTTCTCGTCGCAGGGTTTCGTGATGAAGTTGTCGGCTCCGCATTCGAGCCCCCTGATGACATCATGGGGGTCGGAAAGGGAGGTCAGGAGAATGACGGGTATCTCCCGGCAATCTTCCCGGTCCTTGATCCTGCGGCACAGTTCGTAGCCGTCAATCTCCGGCATGATGACGTCGCTGATGATGAGAGACGGCCTTTGCCCGGCGATGAGGGACAGGGCCTCCCTGCCGTTGCCGGCCGAGACGACGCCGTAGCCGTTCGTTTCCAGGATGTGGCGCAGTTGCGCGGACTGGGTGGGGCTGTCTTCGATGATGAGGATGGTGCCGTTTCTTCGTCTCGTGGTTGCATTCATGGTCACTTCTCCATAGCCAGGCCGGCAAGGGCAGTCACGATCCGCTCGGGAGGGAGTGTGTGGGTCGCCGCCCCAAGTTTCAGGGCCTCGCCCGGCATCCCGTGGATGACGGAGCTTTCCCGGTCCTGCACGATGGTGACGGCTCCTGCCTCCTTCAGGCGCTTCAGCTCCCCGGCGCCGTCGCTTCCCATACCGGTGAGGAGTACCCCGGCCGCCCGGGCGCCAAAGGCCTGCGTCACCGAGCGGAAGAGGGCGGAGACGGAGGGACGGAGTCCGTTTTCCGGAGGGGTGCTCTTCAGTTCGACGGCGGTACCGTCATCCGTCACTACCATGTGAAAGCCGTCCGGCGCCACGTAGGCGCGGCCGGGGAGGAGCCGGTCGCCGTTGCCGGCGATCTGAACCGGCAGGGAAGAGGAGAGGTTGAGCCATTCCGCGAATCCCGTGATGAAGCCAAGGGCCATGTGCTGGACGATGAGGACCGGCACGGGGAAATTCGCCGGCAGACCGGCAAGAATGGTCTGGATGACCATGGGACCACCGGTCGAGGCGCCGATGGCCACCGCCTTGAGCCCTGCCGGAACCATCGCCTGCCGTGGCGGCACGGGCAATGGGGCCGACCTGTCGCGTTGCGGCCACCGTTTCACCACCCTGACTTCAGCCATCAGCTTCACGGTCTGGACGAAGGACCTGGCCTGCCGGTCGTGGTCCGGATGACCGGGCCCCTGGGGGCGCGGCAGGGCGGTAACGGCCCCCGCCTCCATGGCGCGGAAGGTGGAGGCGACCTCCTCGGCGTCAAGGTCTCCGCTCACCACGACGATGGGGATCGGATGGGTCTCCATGATCCGGCGGGTGGCGATGAGACCGTTCATCCGCGGCATATAGATATCCATTGTCACCACGTCGGGATTCAGCCGTGCCACCGCCTCGACGGCATCATCCCCGTCCGCGGCGGTGCCGATTACCTCTATCCCCGGATCGGCGGCAAGCAGTTCCCGGAGAAACATCCGCACGCTCGCCGAATCATCCACAATGAGAACCTTCACCATCCCAGCACCCCGCTCCGCAACTCAAATCAGCCGCCGTACGGCATCGAGCAGATTGCTCTGGTCGAAACTGCTCTTCACGATATAGGCGTTTGCTCCGGCATCGACCCCCCGCTCCCGGTCCTCGCGGGAATCGAGGGAGGTCACAAGAATCACCGGCAGGTCCGTCAGCTGACGGGATGAGCGGATCCTGCCGGTCAGCTCGAAACCGTTCATGCGCGGCATGTCCACGTCGGAGACCACCAGGTCGAAATCCTCGGTGCCGAGCAGTGTCAGGGCGTCGACGCCGTCCACGGCGGTTTTCACCCGATAGCCGGCTGATTCCAGGATGTTTTTCAGCAGTGTCCGGGCGGTGATCGAGTCTTCAACGATCAGGATCGACCGCGGCGCCGATTCCACCGCGGGTGCCGCGCGGCCAAGGACAGTGCCCCTTGCGGCCATCCTGACCGCCGACTTCACCAGGTCGCTGCTGCGCAGGATCGGCACCACCCTGCCGTTCCCCAGGACCGTGGCGCCGGCGATGTTGCGCACGCGGCGCAGCTGTGTCCCGAGTCCCTTGACCGTTACCTCCTGCTCCCCCACGACCTCGTCCACCCCGAAGGCAATTGCGCCCTGCTCGGTGGCGAGAATGAAGAAGGGGAGCTGATCTCTTTCGCCATCGGTTCGCTCCGCGCGCGGGAGCTCCAGAACGTCGCCCAGCCTGACGTAGGAGAGGGTCCGGCCGTCCAGTTCGACGGTCTCGCGGTTTTCCACGGTGGTGATGGCGGTTCTCCCCTTGCGGGCGACGCGCTCCACGTCGGTGGTCGGCACCACGAAGAGGTGACCCGCTGCCCGGACCAGCACCCCCCGGAAGGTGGAGAGGGTCAGGGGGAGGGTGATGCGGAAGGTGGTGCCGCGCCCCGCTTCGGATTCCACGGCAATGGTTCCGCCCAGTCGTTCCACCTTCTCCCGCACGATGGCGAGGCCGAGCCCCCTTCCCGAGATGTCGTCGATGACGGGGCTCGTGGATAGTCCCGAGGCGAAGATAAGGGAGAGGGGATCCTGTCCGTCCGCCTGTTCCGCCCCCTCCAGGGAGATGAGGCCCTGCTTCACTGCTGCCTCCTGCAGGCGTATGACGTCGATGCCGGCTCCGTCGTCGGCGATGACGACCTCAACCCGCTTGCTCTCCGCCAGGGAGACGGCGACGGCAACCCTGCCGCGGGGTGGCTTCCCCTTGCGCTCCCGTTCCGCGGGGCGTTCGATGCCGTGGTCGATGCAGTTCCGAACCAGGTGAACGAGGGGGTCCTTCATCTCTTCCAGGACCCGCCGGTCGATCTCGATGGAATCCCCCTCCACGGCCAGCTCGACCTCCTTTCCCCGGTCCCGGGAGAGGTCGCGGACGAGCTTCGGGAGGAGCGCCAGAAGTGACGAGAAGGGGAGCATCAGCGCCTCCCGCACGTCCTCCAGCAGGGTCTCCACCATCTCACCCAAATGCAGGAGGTCGTGCTCCGCCCCCTTTGCCAGCCGGCGCAGCCGGTAGCCCGCCGCCTTGACCGATGCGTAGTTCCAGTCGAGGAAATCGAGGAGCTTTTCGATGGGCGCCTCTCCTCGAGTCCCACTGCCCGCTTCGGCCCTCAGGTGCCGGCGCAAGCGCCGCAGTGCCGGCAGTGCCTTTTTCCACTCCTTTTCCCAGAGGGAGAGCTCCCCGCGGATGGCCCTCAGTTCCTCCGCCCGCTGCGCGGCGGCCAGTTTCGCCGTCAGCATCCCTTCGGTCTGCTTGAGCAGCGTGTCGAGTTTTTCGGCGGAGATTCTCACGGTAAGCGGCGCTGCCGCTTTTGCTCCTTGTGGGGGTTCCTCCTGCTCAGCGGGGGGAGCCGATTCCGGCGGACGGGGAGGGATAACGGTCCCCCGCTGGGCTTGGTGCAGGCGGAAGACCAGTTCTTTCAGGCGCTCCTTTTCCGCGGCGGAGGGGCCGGATTCGAGGGAGGAGAGAAGCCCTCCTATCGTGTCGACTGCCGTGTGGATAAGGTCGAACAGTTCCGGCGCCGGTGCGACCTCCCGCCGTTTCATGGCCGAGAAGAGGCTTTCCAGGGCATGGCCCACCGCCTCGATGGACGCCGCGCTGACGGACCGGGCTGCCCCCTTCAGGCTGTGGGTTTCCCTGAAAAGCGCCTCCACCAGGTTCAGCTCCTTGTCGGGAGAGCCGCTCTGCTCCAGCTCCACAAGGGCCGCGGATACGGCTTCGAGGCGCTCCCTGGTTTCGGCAGCGAAGGTTGCCCGGAGCTTTTTCAGAAAGTCTTTATCCATGGGTGTTCCATGCAGGGGCGATTCTGGTGATCGCCCAGGGAGCGGGCGAATACCGGATTCGCCCCTAAGGGATTCATTGCAGCCGGAACTGATCCACCAGCTGCTTCAGTTTCTGCCCCAGCTCGTGGAGGTTCTGGGCGGAGGCTTCGGCCTGCTTGGTGCTGGTGACGCTCAGGGTGCTTGCCTCGCTGATATTCTCCATGGCCAGGGCCACCTGGTCCATGCCGATCATCTGCTGCTGGGTGGTGGCGGTGATCTGGGCCGAGGCGTTGGCCGATTCGGCGATGATTTCCGTCAGGAGCCGGATCGACTCGCCCGCCTCCGCGGACTGCTTTTCGCCTGCCTCCACGGCCTTGCTTCCCTGCTCCGTGGCCATCACCGCCGCGTTGGTACCCTTCTGGATGTCGTTCAGCAGTGCCCGTACCTGGGCGGTCGCCTGCTTTGACTGGTCGGCCAGGCTCTTGACCTCATGGGCCACCACGGCGAACCCCTTGCCGTGCTCGCCTGCCTTCGCCGCCTCGATGGAGGCGTTGACGGCAAGGAGGTTGGACTGCTCGGCCAGGTCGTTGACCGTGGCGATGATCTCGCCTATGGCGTGGCTCTGCTCGCTGAGGCTCACGATGCTCTCGGCGATGGTCGCCATCTGCTCCCGGATCCGGTTCATCCCCTCGACGACGTCCTGCACTGCTTTTTTCCCCCCCTGGGATACCTGCAGCGACCGCTGGGCGGTTTCGGCCACGTTCCGGGCCTTCTGGGCCGCCAGCTGGGTGGTCTGCTTCACCTCTTCCACGGTGGCGGTGGTTTCATTCACGGCGGTTGCCGTCTCGGCCGCGCTGGAGGCAACCTGGGTGGTCGAGGCGAGGATCTCTCCCGCCGAGGCCGCAAGGACGTTCACTCCTTCCCGGATATCCATGGTCTGCCGGCGGAGATTTTCCACCATCCTGCCGAAGGTCTGGAGGAGGAGGTTCATCTCGTCCCTCCCCCTGGCGGGGGGTACCGTCACGGTCAGGTCGCCATCGGCCACCCGCGCCGCCACTCCCATTGCCGTCTCAAGGGGGCGGATGATGCTCCGGGTTAGGGTGACCGCAACCAGAACGATAATTCCGGCGGCAGCAATGATGACGAGGGAGGTCAGGATAAGCGACATCCTGGCCGTACTCTGCGCTCCCTGGAAAAACTCGGCCGCCTTGCGGTCGGCAAAGGCGAGGATATCCCCGGACTCCTTATCCAGTTTGGTGAAAAGATGTGCTTCGACGCCGGTGATGAGCTCCTTCGCCTTCCCCTTCTCGTTGGCTGCCACCAGGGCGATAACCCGGTCGCGCAGCGGCTTCCATTCTTCATAGGCCTTGACGACGTCGTCCACGTCGCTCTGCTTGCCGAGGAAGCGCTCCCTGACCATTCCCATGTTCTTCATGAACTCTTTTTCGGATTCGTTGATCGTCTGCAGGTCCGCGCTGACTGTTGCGCTGCCCGGCGACGTTACCATCCGGTTCAGGGAGCGGTTCATCTGCATCAGGTTGAGATAGGCATCGCGGATCGACTTCCTGACGGTGAATGGGTGCTCGTACAGGTTGTTGGTAAGGTCCGCCAGGAGGTTCATCCGGTTGAGGGAATATCCCCCGACCCCCGCCAGAAGAGCCAGGACGATGGCGAAACTTGCCAGAAGCCGTGTCCGTATTTGCATGTTCATGATCATGGTTCCGTTCTTCCTTTCCCTGTGAACTGGATGCATTGCTTCGATGCCGTATGGTTTTTCATTCCTGATCGTTGACGATGAGGCGCCTGTCGGTCAGTATCCGTTCTCCGTCCAGAATGATCGTTCGCTCTGTGGTGATCCCCTTCAGGTACTCCTCCCGGATGCCGGTGAGAGTCGGAAGGGCGGGCTGGGTTGCGTCGCCGGGGACCAGGCGCACGCCGAGGATCTCGTCCGCCAGGATGCCGAAGGTCATGTCGCCGCCGTGGACGATGATCACCTTGTTGAGGTCCGTCAAGCCCGATTCCGGCAGGTCGAAGAATTTTTTCAGATCGATGACGGAAACGATCTCGCTGCGCACGTTGATGAGTCCCAGGACGAAGGCTGGGGTGCAGGGAAGGGGGGTGAGGTCCTTCAGGGGGCAGGTCTCCCGTACCCATGACATCTCGATGCCGTACCGTTCATGGGCCAGGAGGAATTCCAGGACTTCGAGGTGTCCCTCGGCCGTTTCTCCCTGCCGGGAGTCCCGGGCAAGTGCGGCGGCCCGCGCCTTCAGGATGCGCCTCTGCTCCTCGGGTGTGATTTCCCGGTTGAGGGCCTGGCGGGCCGCTTCGAGCCGCCGGTGGATTTCGTCCCAGCCGATGCCTTTCGCCGGTGCCGCGGAAGGGGTATTTTTCATGGTGCGGTCCTCACCTCATCTCCTCACGTTCTTCGGACAGCCGCCCGGGTCGAGCCGATGATCTCGGCAAGCCTCCCGGCGGTCATTCCGTCCCCCCCGGGCAGCGGATCATCGTCACGGTATGTGCCCAGCAGCTCCAGGGCGTTGTCGAAATGGCGGTCCGATTCCTTCTGCTTTCCCTGCTTCAGGGTGAGATTGCCCAGGGCGAAGTGGGTGAGCACGAACGTATGGTCCAGATACAGCGCCCGTTTCAGTGCCGTCACCGCCTCGTCGATGGCCCCCCGCTCCTGGCAGATGGTGGCGCGGAGGTAGTGGAGCTCCGCGTTGAGCTTGTCGGCGGCGATTGCCGCCCCCGACCACCGGAGTGCCTCCTCCAGGTTCCCCAGGTCGGCGAAGAGCTGCGCCAGGAGGGCGGCGGCCTTTCCGTACAGGGGATGGAGGGGGCCGGCCTCCTCTATTCCGGAGAGAAAGCCCTGCAGCGTTGCCGCCGCTTCCCGGTATTCCCCGCGCCGGTGAAGCGCCAGGGCCTCCTCGTATGCCGACGGCTTCGGCTGCTGTGGAGGCGGTGCCTGCTCCTGACCGGTTTCCGGCGGGAGGGGTGGCCGTGGGACGGCAAAAAAATCCGGCACCGGCAGCTGCTCCGGCAGGTGCAGCCGACTCTCTTCACGGTGGGGCCGGCACGGGGCCGGGGCCGGCCGTTGCCCGGTGCCGTTTTTCCGGTAGAAGGCCGCTCCCGGGAACGTGACCGCCTCGAATTCGGCGAAGATTGCCGACGATACCTCGCAGGGACTCACCAGCAGCCAGCCGCCGTCGAGGAGGGCGCGGTGAAAGTTCCCGGTCACCTTGGCCGCCTGTTCCGTTCCGAAGTACATCAGCACGTTGCGGCAGAAGATGATGTCCATGGCATTGGTGTTGTTCACGAGGGACGGAAATGTGTCCTCCGCCAGGTTGAGATTGGCGAAGGTTACCATTTTCCGGATGGCGTAGGGGACTTCGAGTCGTCCGTCTCCGCGGCGGGCGAAATAGCGCTGTTTCACCCAGTCCGGCACGCCGCGGAACGACCAGTCGCTGTATATCCCGGCCGCCGCCTTGGCGAGGGAGCGGGGATTGATGTCGGTGGCCAGGATGGTGACGTTCCACTCGTCAATGTCGGGGATCATCCGCTTGAGGAGGATCGCGATGGAATACGCTTCCTCGCCCGACGAGCAGCCGGCGCTCCAGATCCGCAGCCGCTGCTCCCTTCCCCGCCGGGAGCCGATCAGTTCCGGAAGGATGCGGGATTCAAGGACGTCGAATCCCCCCTTTTCGCGGAAGAAATAGGTCTCGCCGATGGTCAGGTGGCTGGCGAGGATTTCGATTTCGGCCCGCGGCACCCGCGACGATACAAGCCATTGGGCGCATGCTTCCCCGTTCTTGAAACCGAGATCCCGGGCCGCGTGGATCATTCTGCGCTCGAGGTCGCGCCAGCGCTTCTCCGGAAAATGGAGGCCGAGCTGGCGGGAGACGAACTCACTGAGCTGCGACAGGAGCTGACGGGAAATATGGTGGTTCATGGATCTGTCGCCGGGCAAGGCGGTACCGGAGAATCAGGCATGGCTCTCCCGTTCGATGGCCGCTTCCAGGGCCCGTTCTTCGTCCAGGGAGAGGAAGTTGTCGAGATCATGGATGAAGACCATGCCGTCATCAAGCTTCACAACTCCTTCCACATGCTCCATGCCGGGAAGGATTGCCTCGGGAGGGATGATGTCACCTGCCGGCCGCTCGATTACCTCATGTACTCCGTTTACCGCAAGGGCCACGGTCCGCTGCGCCGTTCGGGCAATGATCAGGTGGTCGCTCAACCCTGTTCGCCGTTCCGCAAGGCCGAAGCGGCGGCGGATGTCCAGGACCGGCACAACCTGTCCATTCACGGTGATGACGCCGAGAACGATGTCAGGCGCCTTCGGTAGCGGGGTGATCTCGACCATGCGGACGGTCCGGTCCACGGCTGCAAGATGCAGCGCATAGCGCTGATCGTCGAGGGTGAAGACAACGAGGTGACAGGATTCGCTCACGGAACGTACGCCTTATGGTGGTGACAGCTTTGGGGCTGCGGTGTCTATCAGTGGCAAGGGAGACGTGTTTTGCGGTGCCTTCGCTGATGCTTTCAGCAAACTGCCTGAAATGGTAACAGAAACGCCTTGGCAAAACAAGGTTTTGAGGGGGGTGGAGAAAACGACGTTGATTAGTGGATGGCTTTGAAAGCAAAGGGGCGCCTGACGCGCCCCAATGATCCCCTATGCAATTTCGCCGCTGGGCGGGGCCGTGTGCCGGATGTCCTTTCCCTTGACCATGAAGATCACCATCTCGGCCACGTTGGTGGCGTGGTCCGCGATCCGCTCCATGTACTTGGAGATGTAGAGCAGCTTCAGGGCCCGGCTGATGCTTGAGGGATCCTCCATCATGAAGGTGAGGAGCTCCCGCTGGATCTGGTCGTTGAGGCCGTCCACGAAGGCGTCCTCCTTGCAGACCGTGATGGCCAGTTCGGCATCGCCCCTGACAAAGGCGTCGAGGGCCTCTTTCACCATGGTCCCTGCCGCCGCGGCCATGCGGGGGAGGTCGATGTAGGGCTTCAGGGGGGGCTCATTGTTCAGTTCCACGACCCGCTTGGCCACGCTGGTGCACTGGTCGCCGATCCGCTCGAGATCCGTGACGATCTTCAGGGCCAGGGTGATAAAGCGCAGATCCCGGGCCGCCGGCTGCCGCCGGGCCAGCACCTGGAGGCACTTCTCGTCGATCTCCAGTTCCAGGTGGTTGACCTGATGGTCCAGGGCGATGAGGCGCCGGGCCAGGTCGGAATCGCGCTCCACCAGTGACTTCATGGCGTCGGCGATCATCTGCTCCACCTTGCCCCCCATCTCCAGGAGGAGGCTGCGGATCTCGTTCAGCTCGGCGTCGTACTGTTTGAATATATGCTCTCGTTCCATAAGGTACCCCATTAAATAGAATAGTAGCCAGAATACAGGAGTCAGGAGTCAGAATAAATTCTCCTGAATTCTGGATTCTGTCTTCTGAATTCTTGTATGCCCTACCCGAACCGCCCCGTGATGTAATCCTCGGTCTGCTGCTTGTCCGGGTTGGTGAAGATTTTTTTCGTGTCATTGTATTCCACCACCTCTCCCATGTAAAGGAACGCGGTGTAGTCCGACACCCGGGCCGCCTGCTGCATGTTGTGGGTGACGATGAGGATGGTGAACCGGTCCTTCAGCTCGTCCATCAGCTCCTCGATGCTGGCGGTGGCGATGGGGTCCAGGGCCGAGGTGGGCTCGTCGAAGAGCATGATCTCCGGGTCGATGGCCAGGGCCCGGGCGATGCAGAGCCGCTGCTGCTGGCCGCCGGAGAGGTTGAAGGCCAGGTCGTGGAGGCGGTCCTTCACCTCGTTCCAGAGGGCGGCGTTCTGGAGGGCCACTTCCACCTTCTCGTCCAGGATGCTCCGCTTGTTGATCCCCCGCACCCGCAGGCCGTAGGCCACGTTCTCGTAGATGGACTTGGGGAACGGGTTCGGCTTCTGGAAGACCATGCTGATCCGCATCCGCACCTCGATGGGGTCCACCTTGGGGGAAAGGATGTTCACATTGTCCGGGTTGAGGGTGATCTCCCCCTCGTAGCGGTTCCCCGGGTAGAGGTCGTGCATCCGGTTGAAGCAGCGCAGAAACGTGGACTTGCCGCAGCCGGAGGGGCCGATGAGGGCGGTGATCTTCTTGTCGTAAACGGGGAGGGATATCCCCTTCAGGGCCTTGAAATCGCCGTAGTAGAAGTTGAGGTCCTTCGCCTCGGCCTTGAGAGTTGCTTGCACAGATGCTGACATCGTTGCTCCTTATTACCGTTTAAAGGTTTTTCCCGGTCCCCGATCACCGGTCCCGGCCTCTCACCACTTGATCTTCTTGCGGATTTTATAGCGGAGGTAGATGGCCACGGCGTTCATGGCCAGGGTCATGGCCAGGAGCACCACCCCGGCCGCCGCCGCGTTGAGCTGGAACTCCTCCTCGGGGCGTGAGGTCCAGTTGAACATCTGGATCGGCATGACCGTGAAGGGGTCCATGAGCCACTTGAAGTTCACGAAGGGGAACTCGGGGGTGATGGGGGAGTTGGGGAGAAAGGCGATGAAGGTGAGGGCCCCGATGGTGATGATGGGGGCCGTCTCGCCGATGGCCCGCGACAGCCCCATGATGACGCCGGTCATGATCCCCCCGAGGGAGTAGGGGAGGACGTGGTCCGACACCATCTGCCAGCGGGTGGCCCCCAGGGCGTAGGCCGCCTCCCGGATGCTGCCGGGGACAGCCCGCAGGGCTTCCCGGGTGGCCACGATCACCACCGGCAGGATCAGAAGCGCCAGGGTCAGCCCCGCCGAGAGGATGCTCTGGCCCAGGTCCAGGGTGTAGACGAAGAGCCCCAGGGCCAGGAGGCCGTAGACGATGGAGGGCACGCCGGCCAGATTGGTGACGTTGATCTCGATGATGGCGGTCATCCAGTTCTTGGGGGCGTACTCCTCCAGGTAGATGGCCGCTGCCACCCCCAGGGGGACGGCGGCGCAGGCGGTGACGAACATGACCAGCACCGAGCCGACCCAGGCCGAGAGGATTCCCGCCTCCTCCGCCATCCGGGAGGGGAACGAGGTGAAGAAGGAGGCGTTCAGGCGCGGCGCGCCGGTTTTGATCAGATCGGCGAAGAGGGCGAGGAGCACCAGAATCCCTGCCATGAGGCAGATCATCCCCACGATGGCGAAGAGGTAGTCCCAGAACTTGTGGCGGGCGATGAGCCGCCGGATTTCGGCAACGCTCTGCTGCATCAGTAGACCTCCCTGAACCGCTTCTTGAGCCAGAAGCCGACGATGTTGAAGACCAGGGTCATCAGCATGAGGGTGAGGCCGGCGGCGAAGATGGACTGGTAGCCGATGCTGCCGTGGGGAAGGTCCCCCAGGGCCACCTGCACGATGAAGGCGCTGATGGTGGCGGCCGACTCGGTGGCCTTCCAGGTGAGGTTCGGCTGCATGCCGGCAGCGATGGCCACGATCATGGTCTCCCCCACGGCCCGGGAGATGCCGAGGGTGAAGGCGGCGGCGATGCCTGAGAAGGCGCTCGGCACCACCACCCGCACCGCGGTCTGGAAGCGGGTCGCCCCCATGGCGTAGGAACCCTCCCGCAGGTGCATCGGCACCGCCCGCATGGCGTCCTCGCTCACGGAGCTCACGTAGGGGATGATCATGATCCCCATCACAAGCCCTGCGGAGAGCATGTTGAAGCCGGGGAGGTCCGGATGGATCTTCTGCAGCAGCGGGGTCACCACCACCAGGGCGAAGTAGCCGAAGACCACCGTCGGCACGGCCCCCAGCAGCTCCAGAAACGGTTTTACCACCTCCCGGACCCGGTGAGGGGCGAACTCGCTGAGATAGATGGCGATGACCGTCCCCATGGGGATGGCCACGGTGAGGGCCACGCCCGTCGTCACCAGGGTCCCCGACACCAGCGGCATGATGCCGTAGCGGGCCTCGTCGAAGAGGGGGGTCCACTCGGTATCGGTCAGGAAGTTGATGACTGTCGTGTGCTGGAAGAAGGGGATCGACTCGTAGACCAGGATGAAGACGATGGCGAAGGTGGTGGCCACCGACGACAGGGCCGCCAGGAAGAGGAGGGTCTCTATGACCCGCTCCTTGATGATGCGCCCCTGCTTGTGGAAAAGACGGCTGGTTGATTCGCTCACGGCTGGGCACTCCATGATGTCGAGGGTTGAGTCGTTCGTAGTGTGGTTCATGGGTTTAGCTTCCAGGGTTCGTTCTGTTCACGGCGCTGTAACGGGATCTTTGCGCCGCTGTCACGGTCTGTTCGGCGCAAAAAGGGGAGAGGCGCATCGGCGCCCCTCCCGGGGAGTTCAGTCAGGGTATGGATCAATGCTTTCCTTCGCGCTGGAGGAGTTCCTCCACGGAAACCCCCACCTCAGCCTCGCCGCCGAAGCCGGTGCCGGTCTTCTTCTTGGCGAAGTTCTGCTTGGCGAGGGAGTAGGCCTTGTCGGGGAGCGGCACGTACTTCACGGCCCTGGTCAGCTTCGGGGCCTGGTTCAGGTAGAACTCCACAAACTCCTTCACCTCGGGCTTGGCCACCGAGCTGGCGTTCACGTAGATGAAGACGGGGCGGGCCAGGGGCTGGTAGCTGCCGTTCTTCACCGTCTCCAGGGAGGGGAGCACCGGCTTCTTGCCGGCCTTCTCCACGATGGGGACCGCCTTCAGCTTCTTGCTGTTCTCGGCGTAGTAGGCGAAGCCGAAGTAGCCCAGGGCCCCCTTGTCGCGGGAGACTCCCTGGACGAGGACGTTGTCGTCCTCGCTGGCGGTGTAGTCGCCGCGGCTCGACTTGGCCTTCCCCACGATCGCCTCGGTGAAGTAGTCGAAGGTCCCCGAGTCGGCGCCCGGTCCGAAGAGCTTGATGGGGGTGTTGGGCCACGCCGGATTAACCTGGTTCCAGGTCTTGATCTTCCCCTGGGCGGCCGGCTCCCAGATCTTCTTCAGCTCATCCACGGTGATCTGCTTGAGCCAGGTGTTCTGGGGGTTCACGACGACGGTGAGGGCGTCGTAGGCCACCGGCAGCTCGAGGTACTGGATGCCGGCCTGCCGGCAGGCGTCCATCTCCTTCTTGAGGATGGGGCGGGAGGCACCGGAGAGGTCAATCTCCCCCCGGCAGAATTTCTTGAAGCCGCCGCCGGTGCCGGAGATGCCGACGGTCACCCTGACGGCACCCTTCTTGGCCTTCTGGAACTCCTCGGCTACCGCCTCGGTGATGGGGTAGACGGTGCTGGAGCCGTCGATCTTGACGATCTTGTCGGCGGCGTTGGCCGCGCCGGCCAGGAGCGACACGCCGAGGGCGGCCGCGACGACGGGGGATACTGCGCGTCTGAATCTGCTGCCGAGAGTCATATGCTTCATCTGTTCGATCTCCTCTTGGTTGATGGTGATGGTTGCATGGTAGGCGAGCAACGTTACAGCCGTGTTACGGCCATGCAAAGATCCTCTGAAAATGTGCGAAGGGTCGTGTTTTCATCCCGCTGTCACAATTCCTCCCGGAGCCGGCGGGGGGAATAGCGCACGGCGATGATCCGCACCGCCGCCAGGGACAGGACCAGGGCGATGACCATGGCGATCTTCTCCCAGTCCATCTCCCGGTACCAGAAGGCCATCACCTCGGTCAGCACCGTCACCAGCACCGTGTCGATGATGTAGGTCACCTTCACCCGCCCCTCAGTAAAGTAGGCAAGGGCCGTGCGGAGGACCTCCACGATGGCGAGCACCGTCAGCACATCCACCAGGATGGTCCTGAAGGCCCCGTGGAAATCGCCCCCCATGACCAGCCGCAGGTCGTGGAAGGTGCCGATGATGGCCGCCAGGATGGCCAGCAGGATGGCGACAATGAGGAGGCTCAACAGCGCCCGGGCCGAGGTCTCGAAAAACCGCGTGAGCTTCAGGTCGATAACGTTTTCTTTCCACATGTTCTCTCCTTTTCCGTTCGTTTGTTGTGGGGCAAGGGTAGCAGGGGAGTGTTACAGGGAGGTGAAACCCGGGTGAGGAGTGGGAAACTGTTGGCAATGAAAAAGGGGCACCGATGAATCGGTGCCCCCGGAGTGAGGGGTAACGGGCTCTCTATTGTTATGCCTTCTTCAGGGTGAACCAGAACACCGAGCCCTTCCCCGGCTCGCTCTCCACCCCCACGGTGCCCCCGTGGAGCTGGACGATGTGCTTCACGATGGAGAGCCCCAGGCCGGTCCCCCCCTCGTCGCGGCTGCGGGCCGCGTCCACCCGGTAGAACCGCTCGAAGACCCGGGAGAGATCCTTCGGGGGGATGCCGACGCCGGTATCCTTCACCCCGATCCGCACCATGGTCCCTTCACTGGCGACGGTGAACGAAATGGAGCCCCCCTCGGGGGTGTACTTGATGGCGTTGTCCAGGAGGTTGACCAGCACCTGCTCGAGCCTCCCCGGGTCGGCCAGGACCGGCGGCGCCCCGGCCAGTCCCGAGCAGTCGACGGCAATCCCTTTCCGGGCCGCCTTCGGCTCCAGGAGCTCCAGGGCGTGCCTGGCCACCTGGTCCGGGCGGACCGTGGTTTTCTCAAGATTCATGTTCCCCGCCTCCAGCTGGGAGAGGGTGAGGAGATCGCCGATGAGGGCGGCTAGCCGTTCCGAATGGCCGAGGATGATCTCCACGAACCTCCGGGCCCGCTCCGGGTCGCTCTCCATGGCGCCGTCAATGAGGGCCTCGGCGTATCCCTTGATGACGGTAACCGGCGTTCTCAGCTCGTGGGAGACGTTGGCCACGAAGTCCCGCCGGATATTCTCCAGCTTGGTCAGGTCGGTGATGTCGTGGAACACCGCCACGACCCCCTGCAGTTCCCCGCTGTCCACAAGCGGCACCCAGTGGGTAAGGACATGCTTCTCCCCCCCCAGGGCGAGGGTCATCTTCTCCACCCGCTCGACCCGGGAGGCGACGATGGCCTTGAAGGCATCGTTGAGGGCCGGGTGGCGGGCGATTTCGATGATGTGCCGCCCTTCCACGTTTTGGTTCAGGGAGAACAGGTCGAGAAAGGCCGGATTGACCAGGGTTATCAGGCCGTTGGCATCGGAGACCATGAGCCCTTCACCCATCCCCCGCAGGATGGTGTCGAGCCGGTTGCGCTCCGACGAGGTCCGCTCCATCTGTTCCTCTATTCGGGCGGCCATGTCGTTCATGACCCGGGCCAGTTCTCCCACCTCGTCGCGGGTGGGGACCGGAATCCGCCGGCTGAAGTCCCCCCTGCCGATCTGCTTGGCCAGGATGGTGATGGTCCGCAGGGACCGGGACGTGAGCCGCGAGAGGATGTAGCTCAGGACCAGGGCCGCCAGGAGGGAAACCGCGAGGGACGCCGCCAGGAGAGTCCGGATGCTCCCCTTTGCCTGCTCCAGGGCGGTGAGGGGAAGAGCAAGCCGGACAACCCCTTCCTCGCCGCCGGCGGTCTTCAGGGGCACCGCCACGTAGAGCATGGGGGTCTTGACCGTAGCCGAGTAGCGGATTGCCTCCCCGCTGCCGCTTTTGAGCGCCTGCTGAACCTCGGGCCGGTTCAGGTGGTTCTCTACGGTCTTCAGTTGTTCCGGCGGGATTTCCGAGTCGCCCGCCACCTCGCCGCCGGCAAGAATGATGGTGACCCGCGCCCGGGCCTCCCGCGAGATGGCGGCAGCCACCGCGGGCGCATCGTCCCGCATCCGGCCGATGTCACGGCGGGCGATCATCTGGGTCAGCCGGGCCTCGGTGGCGAGGTTCTGCCTGATCTCCGCCGTCAGGTGGTGGTTAAGCGTATGGCTCAGATAGGCGAAGAATACCCCGCCGATGAAGAGGACGAGAAAGAGATAGGAAGCCATGAGCTTCCACTGGATGGTGAATCTCACGCTTCCTCCATCTTGTAGCCGAAACCGCGGACGGTCCGGATCAGGTCGCCCCCACGGCCCAGCTTGGTGCGGAGCCGGGTGATATGGGTGTCCACCGTGCGGGTGTCCCCCACGTAGTTGTACCCCCAGACGTTCTTCAGGAGGAGGTCCCGGCTCTGGACCCGCCCCAGGCGCTCGGCCAGGTTGAGAAGAAGCTTGAATTCGGTGGTGGTGAGGACGATCTCCTTCCCGTCCACGGCCACCGTGTGGCGCTCTGTGTCGATGGTGACCGGTCCGATGGTGAGGATTCTTCCTTCCGGCCTGTCCGGCAGGGAGCGGCGGAGCACCGCCTTGATCCTCAGGAGCAGCTCCCGGGTGGAAAAGGGCTTCACCACGTAGTCATCGGCCCCCACCTCGAACCCCACAACCCGGTCGATCTCCTCCCCCTTGGCCGTCAGCATGATGACCGGGATGTGGGCCGTCTTCTCCGATTTTTTCAGGATCTTGCAGACCTCCATCCCCATCATGCCGGGGAGCATCAGGTCCAGGAGGATCAGGTCCGGGGGGTGGCTGCGGGCCGCCTCCAGACCGCTGGCGCCGTCGAAGACCGTGATGGTCCGGTATCCCTCCTTTTCCAGATTGAAGGACACGAGTTCTGCCAGGTCTTTTTCGTCTTCGATGATCAGGACGGTTTGCATGGTATTGGTATCTCCTTGGGGGAGATGGTACGGATGAAATGTTGCAGCCGGGTTACAGGTGTGTGAAAAAAGCCGGAAAAACGGCCTGTAAGCGGGCTTTCCACAAAAAATGTGGATACCCTTGTGGAAAAAAACTGAAACGAAAGGCAAAGGGTTATTAAAACAGTCACAATTAGCAGAATGCACAATAAATGTGCAGCATTGCGGTGCGGTTTCCGGGCCTAAAAGCAAGAAAAATCGGTATGTTGCTGTAACCGCCTGAAAGCCCGCGGGGCTTTTTGTCAAGTGTATTTTCTGTCAGATGTAGCATGGGATGCCGGAACGTGGAAGCAAAATAATACCACGTTCTAATCCCTTGACTTGCTCCCTGCGGCGTGCTAATTCATCAAAACTCCATTAAATCAAATGGTTGTGGATTGTCAAAGAAGTGTTTGACTGAATGAAACAGCGGGGGGATTCCATGACGCAACATCTTGATTTTACGATTGGCGGGCTGCTCGACCATATGGCCGTAACATTTCCCGATAACGACGCCCTCGTCTATCCGGAGCGGGGTATCCGCCATTCCTACCGCCAGTTCAACGACATCTGCCGCCAGGTGGCCAAGGGGCTGCTGAAGCTCGGCATCCGGAAGGGGGACCATGTCGCCATCTGGGCCTACAACGTCCCCGAATGGGTGATTCTCCAGTTCGCCACCGCCAAGGTAGGCGCGGTGCTGGTGACGGTCAACACCGCCTACAAGTCGGCGGAGCTGGAATACCTCCTGGAGCAGTCCGATTCCACTACGCTTTTCATGGTCCGGTCCTGGAAGGACACGGACTACGTGGCGACCCTCTCCGAGGTGGTGCCGGAACTGGCGTCGGCCGAAGCCGGTGTCCTCAGCACTCCCAAGCTCCCGTTTCTCAAGCGGGTTGTCTTCATTGGCGAGGAGACGCCGGCAGGCATGCTCAATTTCGAGCAGGTGGCGGAGATGGGGAAAGAGGTTCCCGATGAGGAACTGGCGGCGGTGGAGGCCTCCCTCGACGTCCACGATGTCATCAATATGCAGTATACCTCCGGCACCACCGGCTTCCCCAAGGGGGTCATGCTGACCCACTACAACCTGGTGAACAACGGCTTCCACATCGGCGAGTGCATGAAATTCACCGACAGGGACCGGCTCTGTATTCCTGTTCCCTTCTTCCACTGCTTCGGCTCCGTCCTGGGGGTCATGGCCAGCGTCACCCACGGCACGGCCATGGTGCCGGTGGAAATCTTCGACCCGCTCAAGGTGCTTCAGACCATCGAAAAGGAGCGCTGCACCGCCGTTCACGGCGTCCCCACCATGTTCATCGCGGAGCTGGAGCACCCGCAGTTCGGCACGTTCGATCTTTCCAGCCTGCGCACAGGGATCATGGCCGGTTCCGTCTGTCCCATCGAGGTCATGAAGCGGGTGGTCAAAGACATGAACCTGACCGAGATAACCATAGTCTTCGGCCAGACCGAATCTTCGCCCGGCATTACCCAGAGCCGCACCGACGATCCGATCGAATTGCGCGTGGCCACCGTCGGGCGGGCGCTCCCCGGCGCCGAGGTGAAGATCGTCGACATCGAGACCGGCGCCACGCTGCCGCCGGGGAAGCAGGGGGAGCTCTGCGCCCGGGGCTACATGGTCATGAAGGGGTACTACAAAATGCCGGAGGAGACCGCGAAGGTCATCGATGCCGACGGCTGGCTCCACACCGGAGACCTGGCGGTCATGGACGAGAACGGCTACTGCAAGATTACCGGCCGCATCAAGCAGATGATCATCCGCGGCGGCGAGAACATCTACCCCAAGGAGATCGAGGAGTTCCTCTATACCCATCCGAAGATCTCCGACGTGCAGATCTATGGCGTACCGGACCGCAAATACGGCGAGCAGGTCATGGCGGCCATTATCCTGAAAAAAGGGGTGGAGATGACCGAAGAGGAGGTCAGGGAGTTCTGCCGGGGCAAGATTGCCAACTACAAGATTCCCAAGTACGTGAAGTTCGTGGACGGCTACCCCATGACCGCCAGCGGCAAGATCCAGAAGTTCAAGCTGCGGGAAATGGCCATCAAGGAACTGGGCCTGGAAGGGGCGGGCGATGCCGCCTAGGGGAGGCCGGTCATGAGAGAAAAGATACTGGGGGTACTCCTTGTCCTCTTCGTCGTCTGCTTTGCGGCAATCATCATCGAAGAAACCTTTCTCGGCGGCCGCAAGCGCCGGCAGCTCCAGCGCAAGGCGCGGGCCGCCGCATCAGATCCTGAACGGCAGTAAGTTTTTTTCTTTAGTCAGATCCGGGAGACCCGATCCATGCGCATAACCCCCAGGGAAGAACTCGACAACCGCATCAAGAAGCTCCAGGCGTACATGGCCGACGCGGAGCTCGATGCCGTCATCGTGGTCCAGAACGCCGACCTCTTTTATTTCACCGGCACCATCCAGAGCGGTGCCCTTTATGTGCCCGCGGCGGGCGAACCCATCTACATGGTGCGCAAGGAATACTCCCGCGCCAGGATGGAGTCGGGGCTCAGGGAGATCGTTTCCTTTTCCTCCATGAAGGCAATCCCCGAGATCCTGGCAGACTTCGGGTATGGGACTCCCTCCCGCATCGGGATGGAGCTGGATGTCGTTCCGGTCAATTTCCTCGCCCGCTACCGGGCGGTTTTCCCCGATGCCGAATATGTCGATGCGTCGCCCCTCATCCGGCGTGTCCGGATGATCAAGAGCAAGTATGAGATTCACCTGCTCCAGGATGCGGCCAATCAGGTCGACAAGGTTTACCGTCGCGCCCGGGAGGTGATCCGCGAGGGGATGACCGATCTCGAACTGGCGGCGGAACTGGAATTTGCCGCCCGCAAGGAAGGTCATCAGGGGCTCGTGCGGATGAGGGCCTTCAATGCCGAACTCTTCTACGCCCACGTCTTCTCGGGAACAGATACCGCCGTTCCCGCCTATGTGGACACACCCCTCGGCGGTCTTGGTCTCAACACTTCCTTCGGACAGGGGGCCGGCCTGAAGCGGATAGAGAGAGGCGAGCCGATCATTGTCGATTTTGCCGGCTGCGTGGACGGCTATCTCGTGGACCAGACCCGTGTCATGGCTCTTGGGGGGCTTCCGGACCGTATGAAAAGAGCCTATGACGACATGCACCGCATTCAGGAGCGGATGACCGAAGTGGCGGTGCCCGGCACTCCCTGGAGCCATGTCTACGATGTCTGTGTCGCCATGGCGGCAGAACTGGGGTATGCCGACAGCTTCATGGGGGCAAAGGGGGCGCAGGTTTCCTTTGTCGGCCATGGCATCGGCATCGAGATAGACGAGTATCCCTTCATAGCCAAGGGATTCGGTGACATGCTCCTGGAGCCCGGGATGGTCTTCGCCTTCGAGCCGAAGGTCGTTTTCCCCGGCGAGGGGGCCATCGGCATCGAAGACACGTTCTACATTCCCCTCCATGGGGGATTGAAGCAGCTGACATTCTCCGACCCCGAGCTGCTGATTCTCTGACCCTTCTCCACCTCCTTCGCCGTTCCGACCATTCGGAGGCCCGCCTCCGGCGGGTCACGGGAGCGCCCCTTGTTCCGCCATATGACGAGCAGAGTTTGCTTCCTCAGCCGTACTCCTTTCAGTAGCAAAAATTTTGTTGAGTTTAATCAAATAGAGTGGTATAAATTCGTACAGAAAATTGTATACAGTATACTAAAAAAACATTTCTGCCCTGGCGGCGTCGCTGTAAGTTGCTTGTCGGCATGCAGTAGTCAATGGTTGATGGTGATGTGTCGAGGGTTTTTCGGTTCTGGTATCATACTGGCGGAAAGGAGGGGAAAAGAGGCGGTCAAGTTTTGAGGTTTGTTTTTGTTTATTAAGACACTATAACGTGAAAGGAGAGTACGTAACATGGCACTCAAGGAAACCCTGAAGCAAAAAATTGAGGAGCACCGTCCCCGTACCACCAGGCTCGTGAAAGAGTTTGGAAAAGTGGTCATCGACCAGGTAACTATTGATCAGGCCATCGGCGGTGCCCGTGATATCCGCTGCCTGGTAACCGATATCTCCTATCTCGACCCGCAGGAAGGTATCCGTTTCCGCGGCAAGACCATTCCCGAAACCTTTGAAGCCCTGCCCAAGGCCCCTGGTTCTGACTACCCGACCGTTGAGTCCTTCTGGTACTTCCTCCTTACCGGTGATGTTCCGACCCAGGCCCAGGTTGATGAAGTGGTCGCCGAGTGGAAGACCCGCCAGGTGGTGCCCCAGTACGTATTTGACGCCATCAGGGCCCTGCCGAAGGAAAGCCACCCCATGGTGATGCTCTCCGTTGGTATCCTCAGCATGCAGAAGGATTCCAAATTTGCCGGGTTCTATAACTCTGGCAAGTTCAACAAGATGACTGCGTGGGAATATGTCTACGAAGATGCCTATGATCTCGTTGCCCGTATCCCCGTCGTCGCCGCGTTCATTTATAACCTCAAGTACCGTGGCGGCAAGGAGACCACCATTGATCCGTCCGCCGACTGCGGCGCCAACTTCGCCCGGATGATCGGCCAGTGCAAAGAGTACGAGGATGTGGCCCGGATGTACTTCATTCTCCACTCCGACCACGAGTCCGGTAACGTGTCGGCCCACACGACACACCTGGTGCACTCCGCCCTGTCCGACCCCTACTATGCCTACTCCGCAGGCCTCAACGGCCTTGCCGGCCCGCTGCACGGCCTCGCCAACCAGGAAGTTCTCGACTGGACCATCAAGTTCCAGGAGAAGTACTGCAAGGATGTGGAGCCCACCAAGGAACTGGTCACCAAGGCTCTTTGGGATACCCTCAACGCCGGCCAGGTTGTTCCGGGGTATGGGCATGCCGTTCTCCGCAAGACCGACCCGCGCTACATGTCGCAGCGTGAGTTCTGCCTCAAGACTCCAGGCCTGAAGGATGATCCGCTCTTTAAGCTGGTTTCCATGATCTTTGAAACCGCCCCCGGCGTTCTCATGGAGCATGGCAAGGCCAAGAACCCCTGGCCGAACGTCGATGCCCAGTCCGGTGTCATCCAGTGGTACTATGGCCTCCGCGAGTGGGACTTCTACACCGTCCTCTTCGGTGTGGGGCGTGCCCTGGGCTGCATGGCCAATATTACTTGGGACCGCGGCCTTGGTTACGCCATTGAGCGTCCGAAGTCCGTTACCACCGCCATGCTTGAGAAGTGGGCTGAGGAAGGTGGCCGCAAGTTCTAGGGCCTCGCGCATGCGGGAGCGCCTGAACGGGCCTCCCGCATGTATTCAGTGGGACACAAAAAAGGGGAGATGTTTGCGCATCTCCCCTTTTTGCTTCGTTGGCATGTGCGGAATGTTTTGCAGAGCGACTGCTTAGGTAATAATCTGGGCGGTGAATACATGGATGTCCGCGCCTTCTTTCCAGTCATCGGGTTTCAGGCCAGCCTTGAGGCAGACCTGTGACAGAAAAGTATACCGGTCCCATCGGAATTCGACGGCCACTTGAGGAAGGAGTACGCCGCGGCAGGAGTTTTTCTCCAGATAGATGCCGTGGGTTCCCACGGTTATCTCATCGGGCGATGTGATCTTTTCAAGGGGGCCGAGAACCGAGATTTCCAGAGAATAATCGAGGAGGTCTTCCGGTTTCATGGGATAGAAGCGGGGGTCGCGGGTGGCAGCGGCTATGGCCATTTCCTGAACAAGCTGGTACAGGGGTTTGTCTGAAACGAAGCAGCCGATGCAGCCACGGAGGGTATTGTTTTTCTTTATGCTGACAAAACAACCCTGCCGACCCTGCAGGGCAGGTTCCGGCTCAGCCTGGATTGTGTATTTCCCGTTACGGACGTAGCCGTTGATTGCCTCCCTGGCAAGGGCGAGAAGCTTTTTCTGTTCGGTGCGAGTTAGGTTCTGTGCCACAATCCACCTCTTGCTCTTGATGAAGTCTGTTGTTTACGCTACTCATTTTTCGGGCGGGTGACAAGAGCTAATTCCTGTATGGAGGAGGAAGCATGGTCAAGCGGTATAAGGTTCTCATTGGTGGCGAATGGATCGGTGATGACCGGCCCGGGATAGAGGTGATAAACCCTTACGATGACTCTGTGGTGGGAATCGTGCCGGAGGCGTCCCCGGACGATGTTGAACTGGCTATTGAATCGGCGCGCAAGGGGTTTGCGGAGATGGCCGGACTGCCGGCATATCGTCGGGCTGACATCCTGGCGCGTGCCGCTGATTTCATTTTGCGGGACAAGAAGGAAATAGCGGAGATCATTGCGCGAGAAGCGGGGAAATCTTGGAAATACGCTCTCGCTGAAGCTGAGCGCAGCGCAGAGACCTTCCGTTTTGCCTCCTACGAGGCGCGCAGCGGTCATGGCGAACTTGTACCCATGGATGCCTCGCCCGTATCTGCCGGGCGTTTCGGTTATTACGTACGCACTCCCATTGGTGTCATCGGCGCCATTACGCCGTTCAATTTTCCCTTGAATCTCGTGGCCCATAAGGTTGCCCCGGCCATTGCAGCCGGCAATGCGCTTGTTCTGAAGCCTGCCACCAAGACACCGCTTTCGTCCATCAAGCTCGCGGCTATCCTGTCCGAGGCTGGATTGCCCGCCGGTGTGCTCAATATTGTTGTCGGCAGCGGCAAGGTGGTGGGCAACAGGCTTGTGGAGGACGACCGCCTTGCCATGATAACTTTCACGGGAAGTCCGCCTGTCGGGGTCGAGATCAAGTCAAAAAGCGGCTTGAAGCGTGTGACACTGGAGCTTGGCTCCAATTCCCCGACGATCATCGAAGAGGATGGCGACGTGGATGCCGCCGTTGCCCGATGTGTGGTCGGCAGTTTTGCCAACTCCGGTCAGGTGTGCATTTCGGTTCAGAGAATCTACGTTCATCGGCGTCGTTATCAGGAATTCCTGCAAAAATTTGTTGCAGCCACGCGGCAACTCAAGGTTGGTGACCCGATGGACCCTGCCTGCGATATTGGTCCGATGATTTCGCGGGTTGAGCTTGAGCGGGCCGTGTCGTGGCTTGAGGAGGCAAAGAGTCTCGGAGCCGTTATTGAGACTGGCGGCGGCGTAGTCGGCAACTGTCTTGAGCCGACCATTCTGAGCGGCGTGACGCCTGACATGAAGGTGGTCTGCTCCGAGGTGTTTGCCCCGATCGTGTCGGTGGTTCCCTACGAGACCTTCGAGCAGGCCCTCGACATGGCCGACGATTCCATCTACGGCCTGCAGGCCGGAATCTATACCCGCGACATCCAGAAGGCGTTTCAGGCGATCAGGCGCCTTGATGTCGGGGGGGTCATCATAAACGATGTTCCGACATTCAGGGTTGACCATATGCCCTATGGGGGAAACAAGCAGAGCGGTCTGGGGCGAGAGGGGGTCAAATATGCCATGGAAGAAATGACAAATATCAAGATGGTATGTATCAATCTTTGAATCGGATGGTCGGCGGTCATTGCAACATTCCGAAATGACGGAAGTTTCTGGAACGTGTATACCGATTAAAAAAATCTTGACATAATTTTCAAAGCCAGTATATTCTCCCTTCGTTGTGTTTATAAACCATGCGCATCGCGCGAATATGGCAATCAAAAAAAGGAAAAGAGGTGAAACGTCAATGAAAAAAATGCTCTCTCTGACTCTGTGCCTTGCTATGGCTGTGGCTTTTGCTGCTGGCTGCAAGAAAAAAGAAGAAGCTCCGGCTCCGGCTCCGGCCCCGGCTGAGCAAGCTGCTCCTGCTCCGGCTCCGGCCCAAGCACCGATGACTTCTGCTCAAGCTCCGGCCCCGGCTGCTCCGGCTGCTCCGGCTGAGCACAAGTAATCAGCTTACTTCGCTGAGTATAGAAAAAGGCCTGCGGGGCAATGTCCTGCAGGCCTTTTTCTATTGGTTCCTCTTAACAGGTTGTTGAAAAACTACTGCGGAGGCCATCTGCTGCGTTGCTCGGTGCTCGCACCCTCGCCTATCAATCTGATATGTCTCGGGTGCTCCGCTCCGTGCGCCTTGCATCTGGCCTTCCTCGCTACGTTTTTCGACAGCCTGTTAAAGGGATTGACATGCGGCCGGTTGCATGGTATCTGAGACGGTCATTTTATCTCGATATTTTCTGGAGGAAACGATGGAAAGAACATTCGCTATTATCAAGCCTGATGCGGTCGAGAGGAATATTGTCGGCCGGATCCTCGGGAAGGTCGAGGCTGAAGGTTTCAGGATCGTGGGGATGAAGAAGATCCAGCTCTCCAGGAAGGAGGCTGAGGGGTTCTATTATGTTCACAGTGAGCGTCCCTTCTTTGGCGATCTCTGCTCGTTCATGTCCCGCAGCCCCGTGGTGGTGCTCGTGCTTGAGCGCGAGAACGCCATTGCCAAGTGGCGTGAGGTCATGGGGGCCACCAATCCGGCCAATGCCGATGCCGGCACGATCCGCAAGGAGTTCGGCCTCAGCATTGAGGAGAATACCGTTCACGGGTCCGATTCCCCCGAGTCGGCTGCCTTTGAGATCCCCTACTTCTTCAGCCAGCTTGAACTCCTCTAAATTCTGCTACGATGTGAGGAAAAAGCCCTTCCAGTGAAGGGCTTTTTTATATCTGCAGCCATGATGACCAATACAACCGATGTGAAAAACCTGACCCTTGACGAGCTCATTGCATTTCTTGCCGGCAAGGGGAAGGAGCGCTACCGGGCGCGCCAGATCTTCAAGTGGCTTTACCAGAAGGATGCCCGCAGCTTTGCCGAGATGACCGATCTGGCCAAGGATCTCCGGCGGGACCTGGAGGAAACGGCAGTCATCAGCAATCTGGAGCCCGAGGCGATGGAGGTGTCCCGGGACGGCACCCGGAAGTACCTCTTTCGCCTGGAGGACGGCAATACCGTCGAGTCGGTCCTGATTCCCGAGGAAGACCGCACCACCCTCTGCATTTCGAGCCAGGTGGGCTGCGCCATGGCCTGCGAGTTCTGCCTTACCGGCACCTTCCGGCTTACCCGGAATCTGACCGCGGCCGAGATCGTGAACCAGATCTGCGCGGTGCAGCGGGACGTGCCGGTCCGCAACATCGTATTCATGGGGATGGGGGAGCCCCTGGCCAATCTCGACAATGTCGTGAAGGCGCTCAAGATCATCCTCCATGATGACGGGCTCCAGTTCTCGACCCGTCGGGTGACCGTTTCCACGGCGGGGCTTGTGCCGGAGATGGCGCGTCTGGGGCGGGAGGTGACGGTCAATCTGGCTGTTTCCCTGAACGCCACCACCGATGAGATTCGGGACCGGATCATGCCGGTGAACCGGAAGTATCCCCTCAGGATGCTGCTGGATGCCTGCCGCAGCTATCCCCTGCCGGGGCGCAGAAAGATCACCATCGAGTACGTGATGATCAAGGGGCTCAACGATTCGCTGGATGATGCCAAACGGCTGGTGAAGCTCCTGAGCGACATCCCCTCCAAGATAAATCTCATTCCCTTCAACGAGCACGACGGCTGCTCGTTCAAAAGCCCCGACCAGGGGGCGATCGACGTGTTTCACAGCTACCTCTTGAGCAAACATTTCACGGTCATCACCCGGTCGAGCCGCGGCGCCGACATTTCCGCGGCCTGCGGGCAGCTCAAGGGGCGGCTGGACAAGAGTGTTTCGAGTAGCTAATTCATTTTGCCCGGGAGGGATACGGTATGGGTGAACAGGTTATCGGTGTCATTGGCGGCAGCGGCCTCTACGAGATGGAGGGGTTGCGCGATGTCCGGAGTGTGGCGGTGGAGACCCCCTTCGGCGCTCCGTCCGACGAGTACATCACCGGTGTGCTGGACGGGGTGCGGATGGTATTCCTCCCCCGGCACGGTAAAGGGCACCGCCTCCTGCCGTCGGAGGTGAACTACCGGGCCAACATCTACGGGATGAAGAAGCTGGGGGTCACGCGGATTATTTCTGTCTCCGCCGTCGGGAGCATGAAGGAGGAGATCGCGCCCGGCCACATCGTGATCCCCGACCAGTTCATCGACCGGACCAACGCGACCCGCGCCAATACCTTTTTCGGCAACGGCGTGGTGGCCCACGTGCAGTTCGCCGACCCGGTCTGCCCCGATCTCTCCGGCTGGCTCCATGAGGCGGCCACGGCGGCCGGGGCCACCGTCCATCGCGGCGGAACCTATATCTGCATGGAGGGACCGGCCTTCTCGACCCGGGCCGAGTCGAACCTCTACCGCTCCTTCGGCGTGTCGGTCATCGGCATGACGAACATCCCGGAGGCGAAGCTGGCCCGGGAGGCCGAGATCTGCTACGGGGTCATCGCCCTGTCCACCGATTACGACTGCTGGCACGAGTCCCACGACGATGTGTCGGTGGACGCCATCCTGGCCATCATCCGCCAGAACGTCGCCATGTCCAAGTCCATCATCGGTCACGCGGTGAAGCGGATCGCCGCCGAGCGTGCCTGCCCCTGCGCCTCGGCCCTCACCTACGCCATCATTACGGACCGGGGCGCCATTTCCGCCGAGGCCCGGGAGCGGCTCGGACTGATCATCGGCAACTACCTGTAACAACAGACTCAAGAGACAAGGAGATTCCCATGGGCATACTCGTGGTCGGTTCCGTGGCATTTGATTCGGTGGAGACCCCCTTCGGCAAGGTGGACAACGTTCTTGGCGGTTCCGCCACCTATTTCTCGACGTCGGCCAGCTTTTTCACCGACGTGAGCCTCGTGGCGGTGGTGGGGGAGGATTTCCCCCAGGAACATGTGGCTTTCCTCGAGTCCCGCAATATCGATCTGCGCGGTCTCGCCCGGGAGGGGGGAAAGACCTTCCACTGGAAGGGGAAGTACGGCTACGACCTGAACGAGGCACAGACCCTGGAGACCCACCTGAACGTGTTCGAGAGCTTCAGACCCCAGATTCCGGCGGAGTACCGGGATGCCGAATTCCTGTTTCTGGCCAACATAGACCCGGAACTCCAGATGGAGGTCCTCAGCCAGGTGGAAAAGCCGCGGGTCGTTGCCTGCGACACCATGAACTTCTGGATCTCCTCCAAGCCCGAGGCCCTGAAGGCGGTCATCGCCAAGGTGGACATCTTTATCATCAATGAAGGGGAGGCCCGGCAGCTCACCCAGGAGGCGAACCTCACCAGGGCGGCCCGCAAGATCCTCGCCATGGGGGTGAAGACCCTGGTAATCAAGCGGGGCGAGTACGGCGTCCTCATGTTCAGCGACCATTCGGTCTTTGCCGCCCCGGCATTTCCCCTCGAAGACGTATTCGACCCGACCGGCGCCGGCGATACCTTCGCCGGCGGTTTCATGGGGTATCTGGCCAACACGGGGGATACCTCCGAGGCCGGCATCCGGCAGGCCATCATCTTCGGGAGCGTCATGGCGTCGTTCAACGTGGAGGATTTCAGTCTCAATCGCCTGAAGCGGCTTGAATACCGGGAGATCGAGGCCCGCTATCGCAGCTTCAAGGCCCTGACCCACTTCGAGGGGCTTGCCGAGGGGTAGGGGGCACGTGGCCCGTGCGTTGACAAGGCAGGGTAAATCTGCTACGGTTCCCGGGTCGTGAACAGGCTTTCCGCGCCGGTTTTCGCGTTTTTTGCACGGTGCAGTTTTCAATCTCCCGGCTTGAGGTGATACCCGTGAAACGTCTTCTCGTGCTGCTCGGCATGGCGCTCTTTTCCCTCGCGGCCTGCGCTGTTACCGACGCCTCCCGGAAACAGGCCTCCTATCACTTCCAGATGGGCCTTTCCTATCTGGGGGAAAACGATGCGACCCGGGCCCTCATCGAGCTCTCGGAAGCGGAAAAACTTACCCCCAACGACCCCGCCCTCCTGAACAGCCTGGGGCTCGCCTACTTCTACAAGAAGCGGTTTGATCTCGCCGAGCTCAAGTATCGCCGGGCCATCGAGCTGAAGCCCGACTATTCCGAGGCCAGAAACAACCTGGGGGTCAACTATCTGGAGATGCAGCGGTGGGATGATGCCGCGGCCCAGTTCACCCTGGTACTTGCCGACATTTTCTTCATCAATCATGAGGATGCCCGGATAAATCTCGGCCTTGCCAATCTCGGCAAGGGAGACTACCCCCAGGCCCTCGCCATTCTCCGTCAGTCGGTGGCAACATCGCCCCAGAACATTGCCGCCCGGGTTGCCCTCGGCAGGGTATATTTTGCCATGGACCGCACGGACCTGGCGATTCAGGAGTTATCCAAGGCCGTTGAACTCAGCAAGAACCACCAGAACGGCTATTACTATCTCGCCCTTGCCCATCTGAAGGCGAAGGACTATGTCTCCGCCGCTGAAGCTTTCCGGGAGGCGATCCGGATAGCGCCTGATTCGGAGAAGGGGCGGCTTTCCCGCGAATACCTGGAATCAATCCGCTGAGAGGTTCACTTGTCTGACGCGTCGACCCCCGAAAGAGGGGGAACATCCCTCGGCATCCTGCTGCGTGAGGCCCGCGAGTTCCGGGGTGAATCGCTGGAGGATGCCGCCCGCGTCACCCGCATCGGCAAAAATTATCTTGCCGCCCTCGAAGAGGATTCCTTTGACAAGCTTCCGAGTCCTGCCTATGTGAAGGGGTTCCTCCGGGTGTACGGAAAGCATCTGGGCCTTTCACCGGACGAGTTGATTCGGCGTTACGAGGAGGGTCTGGCCTCCGGTCCCGCCGAGGTTCAGGGGGAGGACGAGGCCGGCGCCGCACCGGTTGCGGTCCGCGCGGCGGCGCCCAATCGCAACCGCTGGATGATTCCCCTTGTTCTCCTGGTGCTGGTGCTGGTGACCGCGACGATCATCCCCCAGGGGGAACCTCCTCCGCCGCCCCCTGTGACCGGGCAGGTTCCCGTCAAGCCGCTTCCCACCCCGCAGCCGGTGCAGGCTCCCCTTTCGTCGGTGACGGAGCCCCCTTTGCCGGTTCTCCTGCAGGCGCCGGCGAAACCCCAGGAGACGAAGGCTCCCGAACCGGCCGTTTCTGCCCCCGCAGTCTCGGGAATAGTCCTCAAGCTCAAGGTTAACCAGGACTGCTGGCTCAATATCACAATCGACGGCGCTGTTTCACAGCAGTACGACCTCAAGGCCGGGGACCTGATAGAATGGAAAGGGGAGCGGTTCTTTTCGCTCGACCTTGGCAACGCCGGCGGGGTAGAGGCGGAACTGAACGGCCAGGCGCTCCCGTCCTTCGGCGAGGCCGGCAAGACCGCCCATGTGATTCTTCCCGCGGATTATTCCGAGAAGCAATAGTCCCGGCGGCGCTCAGGCGCTGGCCGGATCAATGCAAAGGAGAGGTTTTTCATGCATACGGTACGCTGCAGAAAATGCGGAAGAGTCATGAAGGGGGAGCGTATCGATCCCTATCGGGTCAAGCTGACCTGTGTCTGCGGTTTTTCCGATTTCCGGACCATTCCCGACAAGGCCAAGACGGTGAATCCCTTTTACCAGAAGGCGAGCCTGACTCCGCTTCTGGAAAGTGAAAAGGGGAAGATGGTCCTGACCATGCAGCGGGCCAACCGGGAGCATCTGGAGATCATCTCCCTGGAGGAGATCAGTATGCTGGTTTCCTCCGATTTCGAGCTCCCGGAAGTGCTCCAGCACGTGACGAGGAAGGTGGCTGGACAGCTCAAGGTGAGCGTCTGCAGCATCTATCTGCGCGAAGGGGACGAACTGGTGCTGGCGGCAACCCACGGCTTCGACCCTGCCTTCATCGGCAAGATCCGGATCCGGGTCGGCGAGGGGATAACCGGCACCGTCGCCAAGGAGGGGACCCACATATCCCTCACCCATGCCTCCCGGGATTCCCGCTACAAGCATTTCTCCGAACTCCAGGAGGAGAAGTACAACTCCATGCTCTCCTTCCCCATCAGTGACAAGAAGGATGTGTACGGGGTCATCAACCTCAACACCACCTCCATCAAGTCGTTCCAGGAGGATGAGATCTATTTCGTCTCCATCATTGCCAACCTGATTCTGACCGCCATAAAGCTCCGCCGGCAGGCGGCAGCCGGCAAGAAAGCCCTGTAGTTCCTTTGCTTGACAGGGGGTGTCACCATGCTAGACTCAAACAGGACGCACCATACGGCACCAGCGGAGTCTTCCTTTGGCAGAGCAGGCGAAAAAAAGAATTCTGGTAGTGGATGACGAGGAGAACGCCCGGATAGGCCTTTCGAAACTGCTCGAACGGGAAGGGTTTGAGGTTGAAAGTGTCTCCAACGGCTACGAAGCCCTGAACTATCTCAATCAGCGGCAGGTGAACGTAATAGTCACCGATATCAACATGCCGGAGATGAACGGGATTACCTTCCTCAAGGAGCTCAACAAGAACTTTCCCGCCAGCAACGTCATCATGATTACCGCCTACGGCGGGGTGGAGTCGTACATCGAGGCCATGAACCTCGGTGCTTTCGAGTATATCAACAAGCCCGTCAAGATCGACGAGCTCACGTCAATCCTCAAAAAGATCTTCAAGGACAAGGAAAGCTGCCATTGATCGGCCGGCAGGCGCCTGGCCCCGGTCAGCGGCGGCCCCAGTCAGACTTAACCAGGGGGGTAGCGCGATGAAAACTTTTTCCACCATTGTCTTTCCGACCGATTTTTCCGAAAACTCGGAATATGCCTTTGACCATGCCCTCGCCCTGGCTCGGCAGTTCAACGCACGCGTGGTTGTCCTGCATGTCATTAACGAGCCGGTGGATCTGCGCGGCTTCTATGTCCCCCATGTCTCCTTCGAGAAGCTCGAGGAGGAGATTGTCGAGGCCGCCGAGAAGATGATGGACAAGTTCTGCCGGACCAAGTTCAAGGATTACGCCAACTACGCCAGCTGCATCGTATCGGGGATTCCCTATGACGAGATCCTCAAGAAGGCGGAGGAGGAGAATGCCTCCCTCATCGTCATGGGAACCCACGGCCGCCGGGGAATCGACCACTTCCTCTTCGGAAGCACGGCGGAACGGGTGGTGCGCAACGCCAAGTGCCCGGTGATGACCGTCCGTCCCCCCGAGGTGTAAACCATGTGAGCTCTGTTTCATGCAGGGCGGGCGAGGGCAGCTTTCGGCTGCCCTTTGTTTTTTTATTCTTTTCGGGAGAGATGTGCCACGCCATGACTACGGCCGGTAACGATTCAAAGGGAACCATCCTCATCATCGACGACGAGAAGGTCATCCTCGATCTCACAGCCATCGTGCTTGGAAACCGCGGCTACACGGTCTACACCGCTCCGGACGCCATGGCCGGCCTGAAGGAGCTGGAGGAGCAGCGCCCCCATCTGGTGCTCCTGGACTACATGATGCCGGTCATGGACGGTTTCGCGGCCCTCAAGGAGATCCGGCAGCGTTTCCCCGACACCTACGTCATCATGTTCACCGGCAAGGGGAACGAGGAGATCGCCGTCGAGCTCATGAAGGCCGGGGCATCGGACTACATTCTCAAGCCGTTCAACAACCAGGATCTGGTGGAGCGGATCGAGAGCGTCCTGCGGATTCGGGAAGTGGAGATCCGGAACCGCGAGCTGATGGAGGAGCGGGACTGGCTCCTGGCGGAGGTCGCCGAGTGGAACCGGGTACTGGAGGAACGGGTGCGGGAGAAGACCGAGGCTCTCCAGAAGGCCCAGGCGGAGATCGTCCAGTCGGAGAAGCTCGCCTCCCTGGGGTATCTGTCGGCGGGCATGGCCCACGAGATCAGAAATCCGCTCAATTCCATCAACCTTTTTGCCCAGCTCCTGAAGAGCGGCACCGACGATCCGGAGAAGCTCGACTTCATCGAGAAGATCCTCAAGGAGGTGGACCGGATCGACGACATCATGCGCAAGCTTCTCGATGCCTCGAAGCGCCCCCGCTTCCAGCTGAGCGAGGTGCGGCTCGACCGGATCATCGATGCCACCCTGGAGGTGTTCAGGCCCCAGACCACCCTCTACGGCATTGGGGTGGTGAGGGATTTCCGTCACGTGCCCCCGCCGTTTCAGGCGGATTCCTCCGAGATCGAGCAGATATTCACCAACCTTTTCCTGAACGCCATCCACGAGATGCAGGAAGGGGGAACGCTCACCGTCCTGCTGGACCACGACGACCGGGAGATCATCATCCGGATCTCCGACACCGGCAAGGGGATGCCTCCGGAAAACGTGCAGAAGATCTTTGATCCCTTCTTCACCACCAAGACCAGCGGCAGCGGTCTTGGCCTCGCGGTGGTGCTCCGGATCGTCAAGACCTACCATGGGAAGATTGCCGTGGAAAAGAGCGACGGGACCGGCACCACCTTCGCCATCAGGCTCCCGCTGCTGCAATCCTGAGGACCCCTTTCCCCTTTCCTTTTCCCCCCCGATTTTGTATGATGACGCCCTCTTTTCCGGGGTTTTCGATGAATAAAGACCGATGCCGATTCTGATACGAAACATTTTTCTCGCCCCCGGAGAGGGGGACGAGATGCTGCGCGGACGCCTTGCGGAGCGCTTCGGGGTGCCGGAGCGGGAAATCCGGTCGGTGAGTCTCGTGCGCAAGAGCATCGATGCCCGCCGCAAGTCCCGGGTGCTCATCGTCTGTACCGTCCAGTGCCGCCTTGCCGACGAGGCGGGGTTTCTTGCGCGGCACGGCCACGACCCGGACGTGAGGGGCGTGGAGGAGGAACCGCGGCCGGTATTCCCGCGGCTTGCGGGAGGGAGGCGGATCGTCATCGTCGGCATGGGGCCGGCGGGGCTCTTTGCGGCCCTGCGGCTCGTGGAGTACGGCCTAGCCCCCACCATTCTGGAGCGGGGGCGGCCGGTGGAGGAGCGGACCCGGGACGTGCAGGCCTTCTGGAGCCGGGGAGAGCTGGATCCCGAGAGCAACGTCCAGTTCGGCGAGGGGGGGGCGGGGACCTTCTCCGACGGCAAGCTCACCACCCGGGTGAACGACCCCCGGATCGGCTACGTTCTCGAAAAGCTCGTGGCCTATGGCGCCCCGCCGGAGATCCTGCACCTGGCCAAGCCCCACGTGGGGACCGATCAGCTGCGGCGGGTGGTGGCGGGCATCCGGCAGGGGCTTCTGGCCGCCGGGTGCGACATCCGCTTCCGGAGCCGGGTGACCGACATCGTCCCCAGGGAAGGGCGGGTCGGCGCGGTTGTTGTGAACGGCACCGAGGAGCTGGCGGTTGACGATCTTGTTCTTGCCCCCGGCCACAGCGCCCGCGACACCTACGAGATGCTTGCGCGGCGGGGAGTCCGTCTCCAGGCGAAACCGTTCGCCGTGGGGGTGCGGGTGGAGCATCCCCAGAAGCTCATCAACGGGATCCAGTACGGCAAGGGGCACCATCCGGCGCTGCCGCCCGCGGACTATGCCCTGGCCTACAACGACCGGCGCACCGGCCGCTCCGCCTACTCCTTCTGCATGTGCCCCGGGGGCGTGGTGGTGGCGGGAAGCTCCGAAGAGGGGGGCGTCGTCACCAACGGCATGAGCGTCCACCGGCGCAACTCCCCCTTTGCCAACAGCGCCCTGGTGGTCACCGTGGGGCCCGACGACTTCGGCTCCGCCTCCCCCCTGGCGGGGGTGGAGTTCCAGCGGCACTGGGAGCGGCGGGCCTTCGAGGCCGGCGGCGGGGGGTATCGGGCGCCGGCCCAGAATCTCCTCTCCTTCCTCGGCATGAAGGGGGGAAAGGGGGTATCCTCATCGTACCGCCCCGGAGTCGCGGAGACCGATCTCTCCCTCGTGCTTCCAGCTGCCGTGACCGAGACCCTGCGGGAGGGGCTCCGGGTCTTCAACCGCAGGATGCGGGGCTTCATCACCGCCGAGGGGACCCTCATCGGCGTGGAAACGAGGACCTCGGCCCCGGTGCGGATCGTGCGGGGAGAGGAGTGCCAGTCGGAGAGTCTGCCGGGCCTTTACCCCACGGGAGAGGGGGCCGGCTACGCCGGGGGGATCATGAGCGCCGCCCTGGACGGGATCCGGGTGGCCGACATCATTGCAGGGAAGATAGCCGCCGAGACAAGGAGCGCGATTTGAACAAGGTTTACGTGAGCAGCATCAGGGACCGGGACCAGCTGGAATCGGTCTTCCTCGTAAAAGACAAGATCATGGCCATGGCCAAGAACGGCAAGCCGTACATGACGCTGAAGCTCATGGACAAGACCGGCGAGATCGAGGGGCGGGTCTGGGACAACGTGGACGAGCTCTCCGCCATCTTCGACCGGGACGACTTCATCGCCATCCGCTGCAAGGCCAGCGTCTACCTGGGGAAGATGCAGCTTGTCATCTCCGAGCTGGCGCGGGTCCCCGATGATCGGGTGCAGCTGGCCGACTTCCTCCCCGAGTCGGACCGTCCCCTGGCCGAGATGGAGCGGGAGCTGGCCTCCCTTCTGGCGAGCTTCACCGACCCCCATCTCAAGGCCCTCATGGATGCCTTCTTCGGCGACCCCGAGCTCATGGCCCTCTACCGGATCGCGCCGGCCGCCAAGGGGATGCACCACGTCTATCTGGGGGGGCTCCTGGAGCACTCCCTGGCGGTGGCACGGCTTGTGGACGCCATCGTCCCCCTCTACGGGGGGCTCAACCGCGACCTCCTTGTGGCCGGGGCGCTGCTGCACGACGTGGGGAAGGTGCGGGAGATGACCTACCAGCGCTCCTTCGACTACACCGATGAAGGGAAGCTCCTGGGGCACATCACCATCGGCGTGGAGATGGTGCAGGAGCGGATCGCCGCCATCCCCGGCTTTCCGGCGGAGCTGGCGATGCTCCTCAAGCACATGCTCCTCTCCCACCACGGCCAGTACGAATACGGCTCCCCCAAGCGCCCCAAGACCGTGGAGGCCACGATTCTCAACTACCTGGATGACCTGGACTCCAAGATCAACGGCATCCGGACCCATATCCGGAAGGAGACCGAGAACCAGAGCCGCTGGAGTTCCTATCACCGCCTCTACGACCGCTACTTCTACAAGGAGAGCTATTGCGGGGCGGACGAGTACGACGAGGCGGCCGAAGCGGAAGCCGAAGGCGCCTCGTCCGCCCCTGTTCCGCAACCGGCAACATCGCCGGAGCCACCGGCTCCCCAGGCACCGCAGCCCCGGCGGGAGGAGCAGAAGAAGGGGTTCCACAACAACCCCTTCGAGAAGCTCCAAGGGAAGAATCTCGATCTTTTCAACCAGTAACCATGGAATAACACGGAGCAACGGAGCGCACGGAGAAAAACAATAATAATGACCATCTGACGGCTGACTTCCAGGGATATTTCAACAGCTATCGAGAAGGTTTTTCTCAGATTTTCCTCCGTTGCTCCGTTGCTCCGTGGTTTAAACGCTTTTTTCAGGGCATTCTGTCTCAGGAGATACAGGTATGATCTTCGAAATCGTTGTCGTCGGCCCCCTGGGGGTCAACTGCTTCATCCTCGGCTGCGAGGAGACGAAAGAGGGGGTGGTGGTGGACCCCGGCGCCGATGCCGGCCGGATTCTCAACCGGGTCCGCGCCCTGGGCCTCACCATCCGCACGGTCATCAACACCCACGGCCACTTCGACCACGTGGGGGGGAACAAGGCTCTTCTGGAGGCCACCGGCGCCCGGCTCATGATCCACCGGGACGATGTCCATTTTCTCTCCCGGGCCGCTGATGTGGCGGCCAATTACGGGCTCACCACCGAGAATTCCCCTCCGCCCGATGAGCTGCTGGAGGACGGGATGACGGTCACCTTCGGCAAGTGCGCCCTGAAGGTGCTCCACACGCCGGGCCACACCCCCGGGGGATGCTGCCTCCTCCTGGAAGGGGAGGGGAAGGTCATCACCGGCGACACCCTCTTTGCCGAGTCGGTGGGTCGGACCGATTTCCCCGGTTCCTCCCACGAGGCCCTCATAACCTCCATCCGCACCAAGCTCCTCCCCCTCCCCGACGGGACCCAGGTCTTCCCGGGACACGGCGAGGCCAGCTCCATCGGGCGGGAGAGGCGGTACAACCCGTACCTGAACGGGTAGGAGGCTCGCCATGTTGAACGGTAAGCAGATCGTCCTCGGCGTCACCGGCGGCATCGCCGTCTACAAGGCGGTGGAGCTCGTGCGGCTCCTGACCAGGGCGGGGGCCGACGTCCACGTCATCATGACCCGCTCCGCCACGGAATTCGTGGGCCCCCTCACCTTCCAGACCCTCACTTCGAACCCGGTCCACACGGAGATCTTCAACCTGATCGCCGAGCGGGAGATCGGCCACATCGCCCTGGCCGACCGGGCCGACCTCTTCATCATCGCCCCGGCCACGGCCAACGTCATCGGCAAGATCGCGGGCGGCATCGCCGACGACATGCTCACCACCACCGTCATGGCCACCCGGGCGCCGGTCCTCATCGCCCCGGCCATGAACGTGAACATGTGCACCAATCCCATCTACCGTGAGAACGAGGAGAAGCTCCTGCGCCACGGCTACCGCTTTGTGGCGCCGGTCAAGGGGATGCTCGCCTGCGGCTGGGAGGGGGAGGGGAAGCTCCAGGACCCGGCAATCATCATGGAGGAGGCGGTCCGGGCCCTCACCCGGCAGGACCTGGCCGGTGAGCGGGTTCTCGTGACCGCCGGCCCGACCCTGGAGGAGATCGACCCGGTCCGCTACATCAGCAACCATTCGTCGGGAAAGATGGGGTACGCCATCGCCCGGGCCGCCCGGCGCCGGGGGGCCGAGGTGGTTCTCGTGTCCGGCCCCACCTGCCTCGACGACCCCTGGGGGATCGAGACGGTCCGGGTCTGCTCCGCCGCCGAGATGCGGGATGCGGTCATGGAGCGGGTTGCGGCGAGTACTGTGATCATCAAGGCGGCGGCCGTGGCCGACTACCGTCCCAGGAGCCGGGCCGCGGGAAAGATCAAGAAGAGTGCCGAGGCCCTGGTGCTGGAGCTGGAGAAGAACCCCGACATCCTGGCGGAAGTGGGTCGGGTGAAGGGGGATCGGGTCCTGGTGGGATTTGCCGCCGAAACCGGCGAACTGGTGGAGAACGCCCGGAAGAAGCTCACCGGCAAGAACCTGGACCTGGTGGTGGCCAACGACATCGGTCAGCCCGGGGCCGGTTTCCACGGGGATACCAACATCGCCAAGCTCCTCCACCGGGATGGACGGATAGAGGAACTTCCCCTCATGGGGAAGGACGAGATGGCGGCGATCATCCTCGACCGGGCGGCCGAGCTGCGGAAGCGCGGGATGAGGGGGGAGGAGTAGGGGAGATCAAGGATTCAGGAGTCAGAACAACGCGACAGTCGTCATGCTGAAGATATTTTTTCGGATGTTGCCTTTCTTCTGAATTCTGACTCCTGAATTCTGTATTCAGTATTCTGATTATCCCCTGGACATGATCTGCAGCAGCTTGTCCGGCTCCCAGATGGCCTCCCGGAGCCGGTGCCGCATGGTGTCCACCTGGGCCACGGCATCCTCCTTGGAGATCTTGCCGGCGTTGTAGAGGAGCCGGAGGTTCTTCCTGACCGCCTCGGCGGTGGCCAGGGCCCGCTCCCCCGTGGGGTCGGCCTGGAAGTAGCGGGACTCCTCCAGCCGGTTCAGGAAATCGAACACCGCCTCCTCGGCCAGGTCCAGGTACTCGCTCCGGTCGTCCTCTTCCAGGGTGTACCGGGAGGTGTCGGAGAGGGTCTTGAGCACCTGCTGCCACTTCTCCAGCCGGCTCACCAGCAGAATCGAGTTGAAGATCCGCTTGTTGGTGCCGAAGGAGAAGATGGTGTCCGACAGGACGTTGCGCAGCAGGGCGTCGTTGGCCTTGTAGTTCTCCGTGGCCACCTTCTTTCCCGTCTCCCAGATCTCCTGCTCCACGTAGGTCTCCAGACGCATCTCCCAGTAGGCGTGCTTCAGGGTGAGGGTGGAGAAGCTCTCCATGGTCTTGGCGGGGACATAGTAGTTGTGGGCCACGGTGTCGGCGGCCAGGTGGGAGAGATAGCCGTAGGCGCAGGCCTTCTGGGGCGGGTTCCAGGCGTACTCCAGGACCTTCATCCCGATTCGCCACCGGTGGCAGTGCTGGAGGTAGTGGGTGAACTTCTTGCCGAGGGTGATGTCCGCTGCGATGCAGCCGTAAAGGAAATCGTGGGGGAAGGCGCCCACCACGGCCGCCACGGCGGGGCTCACGGCCTGGAGGTTGCTGATGACGGCGGTGCCCAGCTGGAGATGGACTCCGGCCCCCCAGGCAAAGGCATTGGCGGGTATCAGAAGGATGATGAGCAGAAGAACCGGCAGGATGGACATGGGAATCATGGTATGAAACCGTTGGAAAAATGTAAAGGAATTTGCCGCAATGGAAGGTGACGGGGTGCGGGAGACGATTGCTTCGCTTCGGCGTTACCTGGAGGAGCTGCAGGAGACCGGCGTGGACGAGCTCCTCCTGGCACCGGCGCCACTGGAAGAAAAACCGCGTCCGTTGCCGGAGGCTGTCGCCGCTGGGGCACCATCAGCTCCGCCGGCCCCCGTTGCGGAGCCCCCGGCGGCGTCCGCCGGCGAAACCCTGGACGACATCCGCCGGGATCTGGGGGAGTGTGTCCGCTGCGGACTTGCGAAGACCCGCACAAATCTCGTCTTCGGAGTGGGCAATCCCCGGGCCCGGCTCGTCTTCATCGGCGAGGCGCCGGGCCGGGACGAGGATCTCAAGGGAGAGCCCTTCGTGGGGGAGGCGGGGCAGCTCCTCACGAAGATCATCCAGGCCATGGGCTTTTCTCGGGACGAGGTCTACATCTGCAACGTCCTCAAGTGCCGCCCGCCGGAAAACCGCAATCCCCACCACGACGAGATCGAGCGCTGTGCCCCCTTCATGCTCCGGCAGGTGCGGGCCATCGGCCCCGAGGCAGTCGTGGCCCTAGGCACCTTCGCGGCCCAGACTTTGCTGGCCACCAAGGAGCCGATCTCCAGGCTCAGGGGGCGGTTCCATGACTACCATGGCATTCCCCTCATGCCTACGTTCCATCCGGCGTTCCTCGTGCGCTACCCGGAGCGCAAGCGGGAGGTGTGGGAGGACATGAAGCAGGTCATGGCCCTTTTGGGGAAGGAAGTGGCGACAAAGAAGCGATAGGAAATGGAGAGGAAAGAAGATGGCAAAGGGATATCAGGCCAACATTGAAAGGCAGGAGCAGATAGGCGCGCTGGGGAAGACCCTGGCCAAGCGGGCCGGCTTCGCCTGCGAGTGGTGCGGTGGCAAGGACGACCTGCGTCCCTGGGATTACCGCCCCGACAGGGAGCCGTCCGAGGAGACCCTGGCCCTTCTCTGTGGCCGCTGCCGGGAGCTGGCCGAGGGGCGCCGGGGAGACCTCCATGAGCTGCGGTCGATCCGCAATGCCCTCTGGAGCCCGGTTCCGGCCGTGGCGGAAGGGGCGGCCCGGGTCCTGGCCGCAAGCCGGGAGCCGTGGGTGCGGGAGGCCATCGAGGAGAGCCTCATCGACGAGGCCGTGAAGGGGGAACTGCTCCGGTAGGGGGAGGAGAGACCATGTACGAGCATCTCTACGAAGAACCCATGGGTGAGGATGTGCCGCTCCCCTTCGAGCTTCCCGAGTGGATCGCCTGCGCCCCCTTCGAGGAGTACCTGGGGATGACCATCGAGGAGGCGGAGGGGGGGAAGGCCCGCCTCACCATGCCGTTTCTGGTGAAGCATGCCCAAGGGAAAGGGCTCATGCACGGCGGCGCCGTCACCGCCCTGGCCGACACGGCGGTGGCCATCGCCATAAAGACCATGCTCCCCGAAGGGACCCACTTCGCGACCACGGAGCTGAGTCTCAGGTTCCATGCACCCATACGGGGAGGAACGGTCACGGCCCGGGCCGAGGCGGTCAGGGAGGACGAGCGGACCGTTAGGGGGGTGGCGGAGGTCTTCGACGAGAAGGGGGTGAAGGCTGCCACCTTTACGGCTGTGTTCCGGACCAAGCGGCGGTGAAGGGGAACAATGCCCCGACCGGCGTCAACTTCCACCCAAGAGCCCAGCCATTTCCGTTTGCCAGTGCTCCTGAAACACCAGGGTGCAGGTGACGGTGGTCTTCGGATCGTACACTTTCCCCTCTCCCCGGGGGGGAGAGGGTGGCCGAAGGCCGGGTGAGGGGGAAGTGGGACAACGCAGAAATGGTCATTACGCCGACAGCAACTGCTGAAGCCTTACCACCCTGACCCCTTCGGCGGCAAGGGCCTGTTCCGCGCCGCTATCCAGGTCGTCCATGCAGAAGAGGGCGAAATGCTCCCGCCGGTCGCCGCTGCGCCACGGGACGGCCCGCCCCTTTTCCTTCAGCCGCCGGGCATCGGCCACGCTGAACCTGCTGCCGCTCAGCTTGCACTCACCGAAGAAGATGGCTCCATCCTCCTCGCTGAGTGCCACGATGTCGATCTCCACATCCCCCCGCCTGGTCCAGAAACCGCCGATGCGGGTGAAGGTGAACGGAACGACCGTACCGTCATTTCTCTTCAGGAGCATGGCGCGGACCAGCTCCTCGAACGACCACCCCATGAAGGTCGGGAGATCCGACAGGATTTTGTCCAGGAGCCCCTTTTCGTCGCCGATTTCGATCAGGCTCTGGTTGCGGTAGATGTACCGGAACCAGAAACGGAGCAAGGGATCCTTCAGGTAGTAGCGGCCGGTCTTCTGTTCCTGCCGGGTCGCCGTCACCGGCAGCCGCCGTTCGATGACCTGGTAGCAGGAGACCAGCTCGTCGAGATATTTGCTGATGCTGTTGACGTTGATCCCCGACTTGTCGGCGATGCGGGCCATCTGGGTCTCGCCGCCGGCGATCACCTGGAGTATGGAGAAGTAGAGGTGGTAGTTCCTGCCGAACTCCTCGATCAGGAGGTCTTTTCCCTCGTTCTGCAGGAGGGCGTCGGTTTCGCAGAAAAATTTTCCGATGATCTCCGCTTGGGTGGCCCCGAAGAGCCGGTAGCGGTCCAGAAGGAAATAGTATTTGGGGATGCCGCCGAAGAGGGTGAAGAAGAAGGGGAGATGCTTTACCGCATCCACCTGGTGGTCGGCCAGGATCTCGGCAACCACGTCGGGGATCAGGGGCTTCACATGGAGCCGGGCGGTCACCCGGCCAAAGAGCGGCTCCTTGTTCCCTTCGAAGATCTCCCGCATGAGGGTCTGCACCGATCCGATGCAGACGATGGTCCCCCTGATGGTCTCCTTGTTCCGGTCCCACAGGTCCTGGAGCGTGGAGAATACCGCCGGCTCCACCTGCTGGAAGTTCTGGAACTCGTCGAAGACGATAAACAGCGGGCGCTCTTTGGTGATCTCGAAGAGGGCACGTAAGAAATCGTCAAAGCTTCCGAAGGATGCCGAGGACAGCAGCGGCACCCGTGTGGCCAGAAGGTCCCGGAATTCATCCAGAAGCACCCGGGGTTTCTTCTTCGACACGAAGAAATAGAGGAAGTCGTCCCGTCCCTCGGCGAACCTGCGGACCAGTTCGGTCTTGCCGACCCGCCGCCGGCCGGTGATGACCGCCAGGTGGGCCGATTCTTCCGAGAGGGCGGCGATCTCCGCCAGACGGGCAAGCTCTTTTTCCCGGTTGTAGAAACGCATGGTGAGATACTATCATACGAAATCGTATCATACAAGAATGTAGCTCCTGTACAAGAATGTAGCTCCTGGTCGAAAATCGTCGGGAGTCGGTGGGGAACAGGCCGAAGTGCTGGGAGGGAAGATCCGGGGGGTGTTCCGGATCAGGCGCAAATAACCGGCCTTTCCCTGTGGCTTTTTACCGGCGGCAGGGTGTGGAACGGGTATCTTTCTTGCACAATTTCTCACATTTGAACAGAGACGAGGTGGTACCCATGCCTCTCCGCCCCGCCAACCAGCACCTTTACCATTTCAAAGCTCCCCATCCATCCTCCAAAAATGCGTCCCCCCTCCGCCCTATGGCGGTAATCCGTCCCAAATATGGCGATCCGCCATGTTCCGCCCAGTTGCGACATCCGTCACCGCTCGTGGTCTGAGTGTCAAAAATATGCTCCCTGGAATGGCGAGGAGGAAATCATGAAAAAGAAGATTGTGCAGCTGGGCAGGAAAACCGGACTTGAAGGTGGAGAGGTGAGGAGTTTTTTCCGGATTGGTGTCTCCGGCTTTCTGGCGCTCCTTATTTCCGGCCTTGCGGGGACCTCCCATGGGGCCGGCCGTCTCGATCCCTACGAGTCGCTCCCCATACCGGGCAGAACCAAGCCCAAGGCAAGGGAGCCCCTGCCGGAAAAGTGCCTCCAGAAACCGGACGGCGGTCCCTGCAAGGCCCTCTTCTGGAAACACTACTTCGATCCGGAGAGCGGCGAGTGCAAGGAGTTCGTCTATGGCGGCTGCGAGGGGACGGTCCCCTTCGAGAGCCGGGAGGAGTGCGAACGGGAGTGTCTGGAACAGAGTGCGGAGCCGGTGCATCCCCTTGATGACTGCGGCGGCCCGTTCCCCGGCTATCCCTGCGGCTCCAAGTACTACACCGTGAGCGTCCGGGATTTCCGGCACCTCTTCCGCTGAGCGGATCAAACCGTGAACGGCCCCTATACCCTCCAATGCGCGGTCTGGGAGTTCACCCTGGCCTGCAACCTGAACTGCATCCACTGCGGTTCCAGCGCGGGGAGCAGGAGGGATGACGAGCTCACCAGCGCCGAAGCGGTGGAGCTCTGCCTCGACCTGAAGCGGGCCGGCTGCCTCGGCGTGGCCCTCATGGGGGGGGAGCCGCTCCTGCGGAACGATTTCCGGCAGATTGCGGAACTGATCAGGAATCTCGGCATGGAGCTCTCCGTCATAACCAACGGTACGATCCATGACCCTGGGACCGTTTCCCGCCTGAAGAGGCTGGACCCCCGGGCCGTGGCCGTGAGTCTCGACGCTGCGACCCCCCACATCCACGACCATATCCGGGGGCGGAGCGGCGCCTTCCGCCAGACGTGGGATTTCATCGGCGCCGCCCTGGAGGGGGGGCTGCCGGTCAGCGTCATCACCACCGTCCACAAGATGAATCTGGCGGAGCTGCCGGCCATGCGGGAGCAGCTGCTGGGGAGGAACATCGCCTGGCAGATCCAGGTGGCCGGGGCCGAGGGGAGGCGCTTTCCCCGGGAGCTCCTCCTGGACGAGGAGGAGTTCTATTCGGTGGGGCTCTTCATCGCCTCCACCCGGAAGAAGTATCCGGTCCCGATGATGCCGGTCATCGGCGCCCACGACATGGGGTACCACTCCCTGATGCTGGACAATATCGGCCTGGGGAGCCAATGGACCGGATGCCAGGCCGGGGTGTCGGTCATCGGGATCCAGAGTAACGGCAACATCAAGGGGTGCCTCTCCATGGACGACTCCACCATTGCCGGCAACGTCCGGGAGACCCCGGTCAGTGAACTCTGGCGGAGCGCCGGGGCATTCCCCTATTCGCGGGGCTTTTCCCCCGACGATGCGGGGGATAACTGCCGGGATTGCCGGCACCTTCCCACCTGCAAGGGGGGGTGCAACGAGATGTCCCTCATGAAGACCGGAGAGTTCCACAACGACCCCTACTGCTTCCACCGGATCGAGCAGCGGCTGTTCGGGAAGGAGCTCCGCAATCCCTGGTACCGCTTCCTGCTGAAGGCCCGCAGGAGGCTTGCGGCCCTGGGCGCCCATGGCCATGACAAAAGACTGAGGGACTCCTTCCTCGGCCGGCGGTAAACCCATGAAACTGAACATCGGCTGCGGCCACAACTATCTCAAGGGGTACCTGAACGTCGACGTCAGCGCCGATTCCCTGGCCGATGCCGTCATGGAGGCCCATGACCTGCTGGTGGATTCCTCTTCCGTCGATGGGATAACGGCCTCCCAGCTCCTGGAGCACCTGGGGTTCTTCAAGGGGAAGTACTTTCTCGCCGAGTGCTTCCGGGTGCTGCGGCCGGGGGGGACCCTTCGCCTGGAGACCCCCCACCTGGAGCGTACCTTCGAGATCTTCCTGGCCGGCGACCGACGGGGCCGGGAGGCGGCCCTGACCTGGCTCTACGGTGCCGAGACCCCCCACATGCAGCACCGGTTCTGCTTCCCCCTCGAACTCCTCCTGGAGCTTGCCCACGAGACCGGATTCGACCCCCTCCACCACGAATCGTTCCTGTATCAGGAAAACCGCCCCTCCCTGCGGCTCATTCTCCAGAAACCGGCGGGCCGGGAGAGGCACCAGTTCATGGCGGAACTGAGGAAGCGGCTGGTGATGGAGGAGATCCCCGCCTTTGACGACGAAATCACCATGGCCGGGCAGGAGGAGCTGCTGCGGCGGATCGCCGGTGCCCTGGGCTCATCCCCGCCCCATATCCTGGAGCTCTCCCTCCACAGCGCGGAAATCGTCCGGGAGTTCTATGCCCTCCGGTGCGAGCTTGGGGCCCCTGTCCAGGAATATCTCGAGGCGGCCACCCGGCTGGCGGAGAATCACTTCCAGCGGATGCTTCTGGCCATGCTCAAGGACCAACCCGAGGGGGGTGGGAGGCAATCGGACGCCTGCGAGGGGACCCTCCGGCAGGGGCGGGCAATCATCAGGGCCCTCCTTGCAGGGGAAGATATCCAGCTGCCCCCCATTGATGGTGAGCCGTTGCGGGTCTTCTCGGAGCCGGTCCTCAAGGCCCTGGCGGACCGGCTCTACGCCCGGGGGATCAAGGAATTCATGGTGGGGGAGTACGGACAGGCCCTCGAGAGCCTGGGGGAATCGTGCCGCATCTTCCGGGACAACCCCTTCACCTGGTGGAACCGTGCCCGGCTCCACGGCCTGTGCCGAAACGCTGAAGCCGCGCGCCATGATTATGAAATGGCCCTGGCGGCCCTCGCCGGCTCTCCCGCCGGGATGAAACGGGCATACCGGGAGATGCTGCTGGCGGAGATGGGGGGAGTCGCCCCCCCGGAACCTGTCGATGTCATGGGAAAGGAAGGATCAGCATGAAACTACGTCTGGATGGCGCGCTTCTCATGGCAGCCATGTTCGTTTCGACCCCGGCCCTTGGCCTGACCATCATGCCGCCGCCGGACCTGGACCACACCCCCCTCCATGCCGCGGCCGAGACCTGCGATCTGGAGACGGTGCGCAGTCTGGCCTCCGATCCGTTCCAGCGCGACCGGCATGACCGTAATGACAATACCCCCCTGATGCTGGCCGCCGAGAACGGCTGCCTGGAGGCGGTCCGGCTGCTGGTGGAGAACGGGGCGAAGGTTGATGGGGAACCAGGGGAGACAGAGACCCCTCTCCTTCTTGCCGCCGAGCAGGGGCATGCGGATGTGGTTGCCTATCTCCTGGAGAAGGGGGCCGATCCGAAGGCGCGGACGAAGAAGGGGGATACCCCCCTCATCCTTGCCATGCGGGGGGCATTCTTCCCCAAGGGGCCGGAAGGAAAGCCGCTGGAGACCCTGGAAGTCCTCCTGCGGCATGGGGCCGAGGTGAACGTGGCCGGCGAGTTCGGCCGGACCCCCCTTATGTGGGCTGTCCTGCACGTGGATGCCCGGCTCGTCTGGCCGTTGCTCCAGAAGGGTGCCGATCCCTCCGTCAGGGACAAGGATGGGGAGAGTGCCGTCAGCAAGGCCCAGGAACTGAAGCTGGATTATCTGACCCAGCTCCTGAAGGACCCCCGGCGCCCCGACCTGGCCATCCTGGGCCCCCGTACCCCCCTCTCCGATGCCGTAAAGGGGGGAAAGGCGGCCGATGTTGCCGCGGTCCTCGACCAGGGGGCCGACGTGAACGGGCGCTTCGGCAACGGGAGCACGCCCCTCATGCAGGCTGCGAGCATGGGGCGGACCGACCTGATGGATCTCCTCCTGAAACGGGGGGCCCGGATCAATGACAAAAACGGCACCGATTTCACCCCCCTCATGTTTGCGGCGAGCACCGGCCACGGTGATACCGTCAGGCTTCTGCTGGCAAGGGGGGCCGACGTGAACGCCCTGAGCCTGGGGCGGTCGGCCCTGGTCTTTGCGGTCATGAACAGGCACCCGGAGGTTGCCCGGCTCCTCCTGGACAAGGGGGCCAACCCCGCTGTCACCATTGACGACACGCCGCTGGTGACCATGGCCATCAGGGATGGAGTGCCGGAGCTGGCCCGGCTCCTGATCGCCGGGGGGGCGCCGGTGAATGCCGTCGACGGTGAGGGGAAGACCCCGCTCATGCACGCCTGTGAACATGGTGATCTGCCGACGGTCAAGGCCCTCCTTGCCGGGGGGGGCGACGTCAATATCATCGCGAAGGATGACGGGGCGGCCCTGACCATCGCCATTGCCGGCGGCCATGACGGGATCGTCGACCTCCTGCTGGCGAAGGGGGCAAAGGTGCGTACCGCGGACCTCCAGGCGGCCATCGGCGTCCGGAATCTCTCCCTTGTCTCCCGGCTCATCGCCAGGGGGGCCGATGTGACCCATGGGCTCCTCGCGGCCCTCCCCAACGCAGACCTGGCGATGGTGAAGCTCCTGCTCAGCAAAGGGGCCGATCCCAATGCCAGGGATTACCACGGCCGGACCCCCCTCATCCTGGAGGCGGAAAACTGGTCCGATGCCAGACCCGAGGTGGTGCGCCATCTCCTGGAACATGGCGCCGACGTCAACGCCCGGGACGACACGGGGCGAAGCGCCCTGCTGGCGGCGGCGGAACGGGGTAATGGGGCCGTGGTGAGGATCCTTCTGGAAAAGGGGGCCGACCTCTCCCTTGAGAACAGGGAAGGGAAGACGGCGTGGCACCTGGCGGCGCAGCGGGGGGACCGGGAGATGATGGCCCTTCTGGAGAAAGGGGGTGCCGGGCGGGACTATGCCGGCATCTCCTGGGAAGGGTACGACGCCGCCATGAAGGAGGAGTTCATCAAGGTGGTGGATGACCCCGGTGAATGGGAGGGGCTCTGGAAGCGGGCCTTCAACAAGCCGGCGCCCGTTGTGGATTTCGAGAACTTCGCCGTGGCCTGCGTCTTTCTGGGGGACGGGGCCGACTGGCTCTATCACATCGCCTTCGACGAGCCCGTTGTGAAGGACGGGGTGATGGAGATCACCTATCGGCTCTTCATGAACAGGATCGCCATGGAGAGGGAGCGGGGGTTCGGTCGTCCCTCCTTCGGCGGCCAGTACCGGATGGAGGTCTATCCGAAGCAGAAGGGGGTCACCATCCGGATCCGGAAGGGAAAGGGGGAGGAGGACCGTGACCCGTTGCCGCTTCCGCCCCTTCCCGGGGCATGAGAACGAAAGGAAGTTAGGGCTGTTGCAATAGTCTTTTCCCCTCCCTTGACGGTAGGGGACTAAAAACACAAATCACTGAGAGGTGCCGGCAATGACCATTGCAGCCATGATGCTTCGTGCGGCCGCGGGACTGCTGATCTTTTTGTTTCTGGCGGCGGGCCCGGCTGCTGCCGCCGATGAAGGCGCCGACCTTCTGGAGCAGTTCCTCGGCAGGAAGTACGAGCCCAAGATGAAGCCCCTGGAGATTCCGGAAGGGACCTCCCCTTCGGAAGCCCTCTTCCTCTATCTCAACAAGGGCTACGGCGATGCCGGCGTCATTGGGGATTTCCTTGCCAGGGGGGCCGATGCCGATTATGCCGACGAGAAGTACCGCATCACGCTCCTCCACAACGTGGCCCATTACGGCCATGCCGAGGGGGCGCGGCGGCTGATCGCCGCCGGGGCCCGGGTGGATGCCGTCAACGCAGAGGGGAATACCCCCCTGTACGCCGCCGTTCATGAGGGGCACGACGACGTTGCCCGGATTCTCCTCGATGCCGGGGCCGATGTGAACATTGCCAACATCTACCGGTATACCCCCCTGCGGGAGGCATGCCGCAGGGGGAACACCGCCATGGTCCGTCTCCTTCTGGCAAGGGGAGCCAAAGTGAATGTCAGGGACAACAAGGGGTATACGCCGCTCCATGCCGCCGTTTCCGTGGGGGCCCTGGAGGCCGCGACCCTTCTGCTCGACAAGGGGGCCGATATCAATGCCGCCGGCCGCTACGGCGACACGCCGCTCCATTACGCCATCGGCCTTGACCAGGAAGAATTCGTCAGACTGTTCCTTGCCCGGGGGGCCGACACCTCTGTCAGAAACGACAGGGGGCTGACCCCCCTGGGATTGGCCGAGGAGCAGGGCTTTGAATCGATTGTGAAGCTGCTGAGAGATTGGGGGAAGAACACGATATGAAAGCGACGTCAGGCGTGTCGAAGAGATGTAAGCTCGAGCCCCTGCTCCTGTGCCTGGTTTTCCTGGCTGCGCTTGCGGTCGGGATTGGACCGGTCCAGGCGGGGCCGCCCCCTGCTCCTTTGGGTGGAGCGTCGGGAGAGCCGGGCGTTCCCGCCGACCTGATCCCGGAGGTTCCCGACCCGGACGGGTTTGTGATCGTGAATGAGGGGGACTACTTTTCCTGCGGCATCCCGCCTGGCTGGACGCGGATCGACAATTACGGTTATGGCCTGAGCAACGAGGAGAAAAAGACCTACGGCTTCGACCTGCGAGCCCCGGATTCGGGCGAGTTTCCCGTCTCCATCTCCATCTTCTACTATGCCGAAGGGAACGTGATGTACAAGTCCGTAGAGCATTACGTGACGATATTCTCCTGTTCGGGCCGGGAAAAGGAAGGTGATGGCAACGACTACTGCAAGATCAGGCCCATGACGGTATCCGGCAGGGAAGGGATGGTGTTCGAGAGCCACAGTGTGCGTTCGGTTCCGCGCCCCCCCAGCGGTCCCCCTCCCCGCGGTGTTTACATCCGGCCCGGTCTGGATGCCAAAACGGTATTGATCCGGCAGCGGTTTGTGGTGCTCCTTGCGAAGCAGGGGTTCTACGCCCTGCGCTATACGGCGTCAAAGAAGGAATTCCAGCAGTTCCTCCCCGTCTTCGAGAAGGTGACGCAGAGGTTTTACGCCAGGTGGTGAGATCCGGTTGTTGGAGGTTTCCATGAACAGGTCATTGAAAATAGTGCTGCTTGTCCTCGGAGTTGCGGTTCTCTGGGGTGTCCTGGCCGCGATCAACGCCGGTCTGATCGGTCTCGGCGTACTCCTGTCGGTGCTGGCGCTCCTGGAGATTGCCACTGGGGAATTCCGGGGGAACAACAGGCTGGTGTGGCTGATAATTGTCCTTGCAGCGCTCTTGTTTGCGTTCATCGGCATGGGCAGCGTTCTGGCAAAGTCTCCCGAGGCGCCGGAAGGCAATCCGTTATATGTGCTGTCTGCCGTCATTTCTCTTCTCCTTCCGGTTACCTATTTCGTCGTGGGGAGAAGGCAAAGGGTCATGCCGACGAAATAGGGCCAACGCTGATAACGATGGACAGCCGCCCGCGAGCTGTTACGGAATGAGGTGCCGCCATGAACGATAACTGGGTCCATAGCCGGGTAAAGCCGGGAGAGGGGGCGAAAGCGCCGGCTGAAAAGCCCCTTCTTCGCAAAGTTCCACTGCTGGTTCTGCTCGTCTTGCAGTTCGCCGCAAGCCTTGCCTCTTCCCCGCAGGCCCGTGCCGGCGCCTTCGAGCAGCTCCAGTCCCTGGGTGGAGGGGGGTCGGTCTACATTCCGATGCCGGGCAATCCGGAGTGCGTGAGCGGCTGCGAAGGGTCCGACTCCGGCGGGGGAGGGGACCAGGAGGGTGGAGGCAACCGGGGGATCTGGGGGGCCATCGACCGCTGGCAGGAAGAGAGGGAGGAGGCCCAGAGGCAGGAGGCCCAGAGACGGCAGCAGGAGGAGCAGCGGAAGAGGCAGGAGGCCTTCAGCCTCAACGAGCAGGGGAACCGCGCCTATGAGAAGGGGGAGTGGGCGACGGCGGTGGATCTCTACCGCAGGGCCCTGGCCAACTCCCCAAACGACAAGGTCATCCAGGAGAATCTTCGCCGTGCCGAGCGGGAAAAACAGCGGCTGGAGGAGCTCCGCCGGGAGCAGTCGGAGTATCGCCGGCGGATGGGACAGCTGGTGGCAGTCATGCCCGTGGCAAAACCCCTGGCCAGGGAGGTGAAGGCCCCGCGGCCGACGGTCCCTCCCCCCGGTTTCACCTCGGAGCAGTGGAAGGAGTACCTGGCGGCGGAGGATACGGTCGCCCTCCTCTATGGGAAGCTGAACCGGGACGGGGCCCTTTCCGATGCCGACTCGGCCGCCTTCTATTCGGCCCTGCGCCGGCGCAACGGCCTCTGGGCCGCGGCCATGGAGCAGCCCCGCAGTGACGACGAGCGGGACCGGCTCCGGCTCTCGCTCCCCCGGGTGGTGGGGAAGGGGCTCCTCAATGCCGTCATGGGGATGTTCCAGGGGGGAAAGGAAGGGGACCATGGCTCGGCGCCGGCCGTAAAATCGCCGGACCGCCGGCTCCTTTCCCCATCGGATCGGAACGTCGGGGCCGATGATCCCATTTCCACCGCCTTTGCCGCGGATTTTTTCGCGGACAAGGCCGCGGAGCGCCTTGAGTCGGAGGTGGGCGACGCCATTGAAGAGGTCCACGGCGAGAAGATCAAGGGGCGCTACGAAAAGATGCTCACCGTCGGAAAGATCGGGGTCCGGGCCATGGAGGGGGGAGTGCCGGCCGTGGGTGCCGAGACGGCGGATCTCCTCATCTCCATGATGCCGGAACCGACCTCCGCCCGGGCGGAGCTTGCCGTGGAGGGGGGGAGGATCTATTCGAAGGTGGTTTACCAGGCCCTGAACCGGTTCATGACGGATGCCATGAACGCCACCGGCGCAGCCTTCGATTCGGAGGCCTTCTGGAAGAGTTTCAACGACGATCTGACGGCATCTCAGAAGGGGGTGAAGGAATGGGTCGAGTTCGGAGAATAGCCATGGAGAGGGTCCTGCTGCCATTTTTCCTGGTGCTGTTTCTGCTTTCTGCTTCAACACTCCCCGTGACGGCGGCCCCCCGGAAGGCTCCCAGAGCGACACCTTCCCAGGCTCCGTCGACAAAGCCCCCGGCACCTGCACCGCCGGTGAAGAGGGAGCCCCCTCCCACCCCCTTCAGGGGGGCCACCTTCCTCTTCCCCAAGGGGGCCAGGGTTGAGCCCCGCTGGGTGATCCCCCCCACGGACAAGACCAGGATCGATGCCATCTTCAGCGTGAATGGCGCCGGTTCCCCGGTCATTGCCTACAGCGGCGATTCGAACTTCCACCTCCTCCATCCCGACAGAAACTACCTGGTGGCCGTGAACGCCACGGTCTCGGGGATGACCCACGCGGCCGGCAAGGTGCTCCTGCTGGCGGCCGGCAACGATCTCTTCATCCCGGCGAAGCCCAGGGAGAAGACCCTCGACAGGAAGGGGGTCCCCCATGCCGCCCTCCAGCCCCTGACGAAGGTCCCCCTCCGCCGGATCGACATCCTTGCCGCCGACGGCGCCACGGTCTACTGCGCCGGTCCGGACGAGAGGAGCGGCCGCCACGCCGTCTATCGCCTCCGTTCCCTGAAGGGGGGAGGAATCCTGGACCTGGAGCTGGTCTACGAAGCGCCGGAGCCCATAACCGCCGTTGCCGGCGACGGCGAGGCCCTCTACGTGGCCAGGGGGCGCACGGTGGTTCACTATTCCCCCAGGGACGGGGCCGAGACCCCGTACTACATCCATCCGGGCTCCACGGTGACGGAGCTGGCCGTAACCCCCGCCGGGCTTGCGGTGAGTACCGGCACCGAGCTCGTCCTGGCCGGCCCGGGCGGAGCCATGGAGATCATGCGGTCATCGGGGCACCACCTGGCCATGGCCGGCGACACCCTCCATCTTTTCTTCAATCAATCCATGGCGGTGCTGGCCCTGGACAACCTGGCGGACCTGAAGCGCTTCAACCTGGCGGTGAGACCGCTCTCCCCCGGCGAGGCGAAGCCTCCCGTTGCCGTTGCCGGGGTCAGATTCCATGGGGGGGACTCCCTCGAAGATACCGAGGGGTTCGCCGAGAGCTTCGACCGGAAGGGGGTGCGGCGGATCGTGGCCCGGATCGAGCTGGACCGGGCATCCCTTGCCGGGAGCCGCCGGGAGCACACGGTCACGGTCTCCTGGTACGAGCCGATGGGGGGGATGCTGAAAAGCAGCAGTCACAGGGTATCGGAACGGTCCGGCGGCCTGCTCTTTGCCACTCTGGGGGGGAACGCGGAAAGCGGCAAAGGTTATTCCCCTCCCCACTGGAGGAGAAATGGTTCCCCCCTTTTCAGGTATACCGATGAACTGGCGGGGAAATATCCCGGCCGCTATCGCCTGGCGGTGCAGGTGGACGGGATCGCCGCCGGCGAGTGGTCCTTCGCCCTCACCGGGGAGCCCACCGCCGCCGAAGCCGTTTCCTACGACGACCTGACCACCCTCAGGACCATGCTCGACCAGGGGCTCAGTCCCCGGAGCAAATCCGATGACGGTGAGCCCCTCATCACCACGGCGGTGAGGTTCGGCACGGCCCGGGCAGTGCAGCTTTTGCTGGAGCGGGGGGCCAACCCCAACGACACCGACAGGGACGGCCGCCCCCCCCTTTCCCACTGTGAGTTTCTTGCCGTCGACTGGGAGGCCAAGGCCGAGCTCCTGGTGCGCCACGGCGCCGATGTCAACGCCCCGAGATATCCCGGGGGTTCCCCCCTTGTGGAGAGCTTTTCGCCGGAGTTTACCGCCTTCCTCCTGAAAAAGGGGGCCAATTTCCGGTATCAGACCAGCTATGGCACCAAGAACATCCTGGCTGATCTCAACAGCAGCACCTGTACCGACGAGATAGTCTCGCTCCTCCTCCAGCGGGGGGCGGACCTGAACGAAGCTGCCGGCCCGTTCCGGCAGCAGACCCCCCTCGGCAATGCCATATTCCGCGCCGATGAGCGCTGTGTGCAGCTGCTGCTCGACAAGGGGGCCTCCATCGCCATCGGCCAGAAGGAGCCGAACCGTCCCCCCCGATCCGCCCTGTATCTGGCCCTGGAGACCCTGAACGGCCGTTCGGAGCCAAAGGACAAGGTGACATTGCGACGGATCGTCCGCCTGCTGCTGCAGAAAGGAGCAACCCTCTCTCCCGGGAAGAAGCTGGCCACATCGGCGTACTTCGATATCCCGAGGGACGACTTCAGCCGCCAGATGGACGAGATGCGCTCAATTCTTGCCGGAGAAGGGCGGATCATGTTTACCGGCGAGTCTCCCGCCTTCTTTGACCGGGTGGAGATGATCAGGACCCTGGAACAGGACGACGGGGCCCTGGATGCCGCCACCGATTCGAAGGACCCGGCCATCAGGGAGCTGGCCCTCATGACCCATCTCGCCAGGGTCCGGGAACTGACCGCCCTGGCCCGGGACGACTCCGAGATGAGGTACAGGGTTCATCCCCACTGCGAAAAGGCCTTCAGACTCTCCGAAGCCAACTACCGCCCGGCCCAGGTGGACGCGGTGCCGGAAATGCAGCAGTCTCCGCAGGGGGGGGAGAGAAAGCCCCAGATGGGACTGAAACTCCTGAAACGGGAAGACGGGGGGGCCTATGTCCAGGGGGTGCTGCCCGGGAGCCCGGCGGAACGTGCCGGACTCAGGGGCGGCGACATCATCATGGCCCTGGATACCCAGAAGATCAACGATGTGAAGGAGATCTCCGCCACGGTGGCCCGGCTCACACCGGGAATGCCGGTACGGGTCACCTTCCTGCGGGACGAGCCCATCTCCCTGCCGGAGCTTCAGCTCACCTGCGGGCTGGTGGAGACGGAATCGAGGGAGCTCTGGGGGTATGCCGAGATGAACCTTTCCCGCTGGCTGGCCGCGCATCCCGACGATGCCGCCTCCGACGAGGTGCGCAAGCGGTTGAGGGATATGGCGGCGGGGGGGCGGAAGTAGTCATTGCCGCGACGCGCAGTCAATGGCGGGAGGAACACCATGGGAGAGATAACGCGCCAGGCCAGGGGGGAACTGAGGCAGTTGCCGCTGATGCTCGGCAAGCTGGCGGGGGGGATCGCGGCGGTTGTGGGGTTTACGGCGGCGGTGCTGATCGTCAGCCGGAGGCCCGGGTGGTCGGCGGGTGACATCCTCCCTTCACTCCTTCTGGGGGGTGCGGGGGTGGTCCTCTTTGTCCTGTCGGGCCGGGCCCTCGCCAGGCGTTCGGCAAGTCAGGGGGAAGGAGGAGCTCCTCCCGCTGCCGGCGGCCGCACGAGTCTTTTGTCGTGGGTGCTTCTCCTGCTACTTTCTGGAATTTTCCTGGCATTTGTCTGGTTCATGACCCGATGAGGAGGGTGATCATGTCACGTTCAGGATCATTTTTGCAGCTTGTCTCCATCGTCCTGCTGCTTTCTGCAGTGGCGGGATCGGGAACGGCCCTGGCCGGCTTTGAGGTCGATTGCGAGGGCTCGGCCCGGGCCTATGCGTCCCAGGGTATCCCCTGCTACTGCAGGGGGGGACGCATAGAGTGCGACCAGCCCTCCAGCGGCGGTTCCTACGGAGGATCATCGTATAAAGGACTCTCCTACAAGAACCAGATGAAGCTGGAGATCATGCAGTCCATAACCGACATGGCAGCCAAAGCCTTCATCAACTGGCTCAATTCCCCCCCCTCGTCGGCGTCGTCCGGGCCGACCCCCCAGCAGATCGCGGCCCAGAAGGAGGCACAGGAGCGGGCCGCAGCCCAATGGCGCGCCAAGGTGGAGCAGCAGCTAAGGGATATGGAGAAGCAGTACGAACAGCAGAAACGGCAGGAGTTCGACGACAGGAAGAAGAGGCTCCTGGCGGGGATACGGGGGCCCGATGCCGTGACGCCGGGGAACCGCCCGGATTCCCTGCGGCAGCTACGCTGCAGCGCCTACTGGGGAACCGAGGCGGCCAGGGCCCTGGCCGCCGGCGACGAACAGAGAGCCATGGAGTACCAGGCCTTTGCCGAGAAGCCTACAGGAGTGTCCATGGCCGAATGCGACCGGAACTTCCCGGAGCCCCCCATGCCGGAGGGGGCCGGTGAAATCCGCATGGATCTCTACCAGACCATGATCGAGGAGGTTCACCTGCGCCTCCCCCAGATCAAGGAGGCAAAAACCAGGCAGCGGGATGCTGCCGAGAAGGTCGCCGAAAAACGGAAAACGGTTGACGAACTGAAAAACCTGCAGGCCGCCCCGCTTGCGCCCGAGGAAAAGCAGGAAACCGACGATCTGATGGCGGCGGCCATGAAGGAGCTGGAGACGGCCACCGCCCTCAAGAACGAGGCCGATGCCGGGGTCAGGAAACTGCAGCTGGAGATCGACGCCCTGAACGAAGTGGGGAAAATGGCCCTGGCGCCGGGGTCCGGTCAGGCCGCGAAAGGAGCAAAGTAATGAAGAAAAGCGTACGACACCTCATCATGCTGGCTGTATCCCTCATGACCGCATTGCCGGCCCTGGCCGGGGAGGATATTCCCGAGGCCGCCCGGGAACGCTTCAAGGCCGGCTTCGCCATTATCGAGACGGCGAACAAGCCCGCCGACTTTCAGGCCGCCATGGACGAGTTCGAGGCGGCCGCGGCCCTTGCCCCCCGGTGGCCCGACATCCACTACAACCTGGCAAAGGTGGCGGCCGAAACGGACAAGCCGGCCAAGGCCATCAAGGAGTACCGGGCCTACCTGACGCTGGCCCCCGATGCGGAGGACCGGGCTGCGGTGGAGGGGGAGATCGCGCGGATGAAGGAGATGATCGCCCGAAAGCGGAAGCTCGGCCTTCCCGGCGTGGTCTTTGCCGCCATGCCCGACGGCATCTGGGTCATGGAGCTGGCTCCCGGGGCCCGGGTGGGGAAAACCTTCCTGAGGAAAGGGTACAAGATCCTCGCCGTGGGGGATGAATCGGTTGTGGGGGTCAAGCTGGACGATTTCTTCCGGGCCATCGAGACCCAGTCCGCCAAGGCGGCCGCGGCCAGGAGCGAGGGGAAGAAGCAGCCGGGGCAGATAGCGGCCGGACTCAATGCGGAGAGGGGCTTCAGCCGCTCCCAGAAGTTCACGCAGAAAAAGGATTCGGAGGCCGTCGGCAACAGGGTGGAGGAAACGGGACCAGCCATCGCGTTTACCATCATCTCTCCCGGTTCCACCGATACCGGCAAGCTCTTCTTCAAACAGAGCATGTTCCGTTCCGGCTTGATCGAGATCGAAGAGGATGAATTCGAGGATGAAGTCATCAAGGAGCGCCTGCCGGTGGTGGTGACCTTCTGGAGCAGCGACTGCGGGCCGTGTCAGGACCTCGTTCCCGCCGTGGAGGCCGAGAGCATCAGATATGCCGGCAGGGTCAAGTTCGTCAACGTCAACGTGAATGAGAACCGGAAACTTGCCAGAAGTCTGGAGGTCAAGGGGGTCCCGACCATGATGATCTACAAGGGGGGAACTCTGGCTTCAAGCACCGTCGGCAGGGTGGATAACGCCAAGCTCTCGGAACTGGTGCGGGGGGCCGCCGCACCGTGAGTGCCGGGGAAAACGCAATGGGAAGAGTTATCGTCATTTCGGCACTGCTGCTCGCAGCGCTCGGCGGTGTTTCCGTTTCCCACGCCCAAATGAGCAGTGCGGAACGAAACGAACTCCTCGGCGAGATATTCAAGATCCAGACGCTGAAAGAAAAGATCGCCGCGGATATCAGAAAATACGATGATGAAATCCAGAAAAGCGCCGCTTCGATCAGTAAATCGGAAACCATCCTGGGGCTCGCCCGGCAGAAGGGGAATGCCCAGGCGGAAGCGGTGGCCCGTGAGGCCCTCGCCAGGGCGAAGGATGCGCAGGCCGGGAGCCTGAAGAACAAGAGTGACGCCGAGTACCTGATGCGGCGGCTGGAACGGACCCTTTCCCTGGCGAAAAGCGGCGACAGGAACCTGGAGGCGATCAGGGAGCAGGTGGAGTTCGAAACCCAATACGCCGCGTGGGAGAAAAAGCAGCAGCAGCTTATCCGGGACAGGCTCAGGGAGCCCAACAAGACAGCCGGTGCAATCCAGCGGGCGCTCATGGCAAAGGTGCCGCCGCTGCCGGGCAAGACCTTCAGTCAGCTCCAGTCCGGCGACGTGCTCCTCATCGAGCCCGAGGACGGCCGCCTGAAAAACCTCAACCCCATAACCCTGGGAGACAACGCAGCCACCGCAGGGGGAAACAAGTCATTCGCCTCCCACACCGTCATCTACCTGAAAGAGGTCAACGGCACGAAACTCTTCCTGGACAACCAGCCGGGGGAGGGGCCGCGGATCATCACGGAGAAGGACTTTCTGAACAAGTACGGCCAGCGCGGCATGGACGTGGCCACCATGGGGAAGCTTGCCGAGCCGTTGACCCCGGAGGAAGGGGAAGCCCTCTATCGGGCGGCAATGGCCATGCACAAGCAGAACTACCAGAAGGCGTCGAACAACTGGTGGGGGGGTACGGATTACGGTGTGGTGGGCAAGGATGTAGTCTGTTCCGAAGCCGACTGGGCATTGATCAGGAATACCGGGAAATTCCTGCCCAAATCCTTTAATCGGACAAAGGTCGAATACGGCATCGATTTCAGCCCGGCCGACTATTACAACTCACCATACTTCGTCGTCACCCCGCTCCAGCAGCACAAGGACTACGGGAACAGCGGTCAATGACGCCCAATCCCGGTGGGCGAGGAAATGACGGACAATAACCTGTTGCCAGCCATGGCGAGATAACCTGATCGGGGAGAAAGACTGATGGGTCTAGAAGGGGTGGTGCCGTATCTGCTGGTGGCTGTTCTGGTTTTTCTGATCCCGCGGCTGTTCGTGATGATCGGGAAGAGAGCGCCCAAGCCGACCTTTGTTCCCCACTGCACCTACGTCGCGGCCGGCATTATCATGGTGGGGATTGTGCTGTACCTCGTCGCGAAGGTAATCCGGCGGCTTCCCTGATCGGGCGGCGATTTCCTGCTCAATCGGCGCCACTGTCGCGCGGCACGTCCCATGACCTGTTCGGAGAGAAGAACACAGTGACCCGTCGGGATTTCCTGAAATACAGCGTTCGGGGGCTTGTGGCCGCAACGGTGGGGAAGGGTTTTTACAATTCCACGACTGCGGAGATCGAGCTGGTGCGCGTGCCGGTCCAGATCAGGAACCTGCCCGGTCCACTGCGGGGCCTCAGGATCGGTCTTCTGACCGATCTGCATTCCTCCGCCATCGTGTCCAGCCGGCTGATCAGGGCTGCCGGCGATTTGCTGCTGTCGGAGAGGCCGGACCTGATAGTCATGACGGGAGATTTTATCTCCGGTTCCACCAGGTTCCTTTCAGGTTCGATCGGACAGTTCAAGCGAGAGCATGTGACACGCTGCGCCGAGGCACTTTCGCATCTGAAGGCGCCTCTGGGGATCTACGGGGTCCTGGGAAACCACGACTTCTGGAGCGGTGCGGAATCCGTTGCGATGATCTGCGAAACATTTACCCGGCAGATGGGAATGGTCTGGCTCAGAAACCGCAGCGTGACGGTAAAGAGGGGCGGGGCGTCATTGCGCCTTCTCGGCGTTGACGATTACTGGGAGCCAAGCTGTTCGCTCGCGCAGGCCTGCAGGGGGCTTGATGGGGATTCGGTCAGGATTCTCCTCAGCCACAATCCCGACATCAATGACGATATTTCGCTTTCGCGCGAACGGATCGACCTGGTCCTGGCGGGTCATACCCATGGCGGACAGGTTGTCATGCCGTTTCTGGGACAGCCGGTCATGCCGTCGAAGTTCGGCCAGAAATATCGTGCCGGGCTGGTGCGCGACGGTGCCCGGCAGACCTACATATCCCGGGGGATCGGATGTCTGCTGGCGCCGATCAGGCTGAACTGCCCCCCTGAGGTGACGGTGCTGACGCTCATCTGACAGGGGTCGTTGCGAATTTATTGCCAGGAAAGGGAATTACAGCGGCATCCCGAGCCGGCGCATCTTCTCCACCAGGGTCGTCCGGTTCAGGTTCAGGAGCGCCGCGGCCCGGGCCTTGACCCCGTCGGTGAGGGAGAGGGCGTCGGAGATCATGCTCCGCTCGATCTCGGCGAGGACCTTCACGAGGTCTACTCCACGCTCGGTGACCCTGGTGAGGGACTCCTGGCGGATGTTGGGGGGGAGGTCGTGGAGGGTTATGGTGTCGGCCTCGGTGAGGGCCACAACCCGCTCCATGACGTTTTCCAGTTCCCGCACGTTGCCGGGCCAGCGGTACCCTTCCAGGGCCTCCACCGCCTCCTTGGTCAGGGTCATGGGGCGGCGCTGCATCTCCTTGCAGTACTTGGCGAGAAAGTGCTTTGCCAGGGGGAGGATGTCTTCCACCCGCTCCCGGAGCGGCGGGAGGCTCAGGGGGATGACGTTCAGCCGGTAGTAGAGGTCTTCCCGGAAGGTTCCCTTCCGCACTTCCTCGGCCAGGTCCAGGTTGGTGGCCGAGATGATCCGCACGTCGATCTTGATGGGGCGGGTGGAGCCGACCCGCTCCACCTCCTGTTCCTGCAGGACCCGCAGGAGCTTCGTCTGGAGCTGGATCGGCATGGTGCCGATCTCGTCCAGGAAGATGGTGCCGCCGCTGGCCGCTTCAAATTTGCCGATCTTGTCCCGCGCGGCACCGGTGAACGCCCCCTTTACATATCCGAACAGTTCCGACTCCAGAAGGTTCTCCGGAATCGCGCCGCAGTGGACGGCGATGAAGGGGCGATCGCGCCGGGCGCCGTTGAAGTGGATCGCCTTGGCCACGATTTCCTTGCCGGTCCCCGATTCGCCGGTGATGAGGACCGTGGAGTCGGTCTTCACGATCCTCTTCATGAGGGCGAAGACCTGCTGCATGGCCGGCGAGGCGCCGATGATGTTGGCGAACTCGAATTTGTCCCGAAGCTGTTTCTTCAGATAGACGTTTTCGGAGAGGAGCTGGTGCTTCTCGACGGCCTTGGCGATGATGATCTTGAGCTCGTCGACGTTGAGGGGCTTGGTGATGTAGTCGAAGGCCCCTTCCTTCATGGCCCGCACGGCGGTTTCGGCGGAGGCGTGGCCGGTGATGAGGATCACCTCGGTGAGGGGGGAGTCGCGCTTGACGTTCTTGAGGATGTCGATGCCGTTGGTGTCGGGGAGGAAGAGGTCGGCGATGATGATGTCGAATTTGTCCCGCGTCAGGTGCTGGGCCGCTTCTCCCCCCGATGCCGCCCCCGTCACGAGGTGGCCGGCGTTCCTGAGGAGGAGGGCGAGGGCCTCGCGCCCTGACTCTTCGTCATCGATGAGGAGAATGCGGGTCCGTTCTTTCATGGTTTCCTCCCGGGGACAGGTCTGATACATAGCACCAATGGGGCGTCCTTGGCAAGACTCCCGTGCCGGGGCCGCATTGACTGCCGCGCCGCGCCGGGTATACTGTGAGCCTATGAACCGGCTGATTGCGCTCTGTGCCCTTCTTGTTTCCCTGCTGACCGTCACTGCCTCCCTTGCCGCAGCCACGTCAGCCGACGCGGCTGCGGTGCGGGTTTTGGGGGTCCGTTCGGCCATCAATCCCGTCACCGCCTCGTTCATCAAGCGGAATCTCGCCGCTGCCGCCGGCAGGGGGGACCGCCTCGTTCTTGTGGAGATGGACACCCCCGGCGGCCTCGATACCGCCATGCGGGAGATCGTGAAGGATATCCTCGCGAGCCCGGTGCCGGTGGCGGTCCATGTGGCCCCGTCGGGGGCCCGGGCCGCCTCGGCCGGCGCCATCATCTGCCTGGCGGCCGACATCTGCGCCATGGCTCCCGGTACCACCATCGGGGCGGCCCACCCCGTCTCCCTGGGAGAGAAGCAGGACAAGGTCATGGAGGAGAAGGTGGTGAACGATGCCGAGGCCTATGCCGAGGGGCTCGCGAACCGCCGGGGAAGAAATGCCGCCGTGGCCCGGCGGATGGTTCGGGAGAGCCTGTCGCTGCCGGCGGAACGGGCCCTGGAGGAGAAGGTGATCGATCTCGTGGCTGCCGACCGTGCCGGCCTCCTGAATCAGCTGGACGGGCGGCGGGTGGCCCGTCCTGCCGGGGAGGTGATCCTGCGGCTGGCCGGCGCACCGGTCCGAGAGGCCGAGATGACTGCCCGGGAGCGGGTTCTCGACGTCATCGGCAACCCCAACGTGGCCTACGTGCTCCTGATGCTCGGTTTCCTGGGGCTTTTTTTCGAGCTCTCCAATCCGGGGGTGATCCTCCCCGGGGTCATCGGCGGCATCTCCCTCATCCTTGCCTTCTTCGCTCTCCAGACCCTGCCGGTCAACTATGCCGGCGTACTCCTGATCCTGCTGGCACTGGTCCTTTTCATCGCCGAGATCAAGATCGTCTCCGGCGGCATGCTGACGGTGGGAGGCGTTGTGGCCATGGTCCTTGGATCGATCCTTCTCTTCGAGTCGCCGGAGCCCTACCTCCGGGTGTCGTGGCAGGTGATCGCCGTCACGGTGATCGCCGTCTCCGCCTTTTCCGTCTTCGCCGTCACCATGGCGGTGAAAGCCCACCGCCGCAAGCCGACCACCGGCGGCGAAGGGCTCCTGGGGGAGAGCGGGCGGACCCTTTCCGCCATGGCTCCCGAAGGGAAGGTCTTCATCCATGGGGAATACTGGGATGCCTGGAGCGACGAACCCATTGCCGAAGGGGAGAAGGTGACGGTGGTGGCGGTGGAGGGGATGCGGGTCAAGGTTAAAAAGGCCGGGACCGGGGACCGGTGATCGGGGACCGGGAAAGGCTTGAAGACCGGGACCGGGGACCGGTGATCGGGGGCCGGGAAAGGCTTAAAGGCCGAGACCGGGGACCAGTGACCGGAAAAGGCTTTTGTTTTGGTAAAAAGTGTCCGATGACACTGCTGATATTGCTGTTTGCGGGTTGTGGTCTTTGGTTGTGATTTTACCGGTCCCCGGTCCCTGGTCCCGGGTCCCGGCCTCAACAGGAGGCTTCCATGTTCGACATCTTCAATTTCGTGCCGGTCATCTTCATCCTCATCCTGCTGGTCATGTTTGCGGCCAGTGCCATCAGGGTCCTTCCCGAGTACGAACGGGGGGTCCTCTTCCGCCTGGGGCGTCTGGCCGGCTCCCGGGGGCCGGGGCTCTTCTTCATCATCCCGGGGATCGACAAGCTGGTGCGGGTATCGCTTCGGACCGTGGCCCTTGATGTCCCCCCCCAGGATGTGATTACCCACGACAACGTGACGGTGAAGGTGTCGGCGGTCATCTACTTCCGGGTCATGGAGCCCCAGAAGGCCATCGTGGAGGTGGAGAACTACCTCTACGCCACGAGCCAGCTGGCCCAGACCACCCTGCGGAGCGTCCTGGGGCAGGTGGAGCTGGACGAGCTTCTGGCCAACCGGGAGAAGATCAACAAGGAGCTCCAGGAGATCCTGGACCGGCATACGGGACCGTGGGGGGTGAAGGTGACCGCCGTGGAGGTGAAGAACATCGACCTCCCCCAGGAGATGCTCCGGGCCATTGCCAAGCAGGCCGAGGCGGAGCGGGAGCGGCGCGCCAAGGTCATCCACGCCGACGGCGAGTACCAGGCCTCGGAGAAGCTGGCCCAGGCGGCCAAAGTGCTGGCGGCGGAGCCCACGTCGCTGCAGCTGCGCTACCTCCAGACCCTGACCGAGATCGCCCAGGAAAAGAACTCCACCACCATCTTCCCGGTTCCCGTCGACCTCATCAAGATGTTCATGGACAAGATGGGGGACAGGAAGGAGTAGCGGCCTCCCCGCGAAAGGAAAAGGCCGCGTCCGGATCGTCCGGCGCGGCCTTTTATTGGCAGGTAATCAATAGCTCGTTACCTGGCGAGGATTTCCACCTTCCCCTTCTTCTTCAGCTCCTCCACGTAGTCGCCAATACCCTTTTGCACCTTCTGCTGGGTAAGAAACTGGGTAATCCGCGCCTTGGCCTCCTGGAAGGGGACCGTCTCGGCGTCCTTCTTCTCGGCCAGCTTGATGATGTGGTAGCCGAACTGGGTTTCCACCACATCGCTCACCTCGCCCGGCTTGAGGGCGAAGGAGGCCTTCTCGAACTCGGGAACCATCTGGCCCTTGCCGAAGAAGCCCAGATCGCCCCCCTGGGCTGAACTGGGGCAGGAGGATTCCTTCTTGGCCAGTTCGGCGAAGTCGGCACCCCCTTTCAGCTGCTTGAGCAGGGCCTCGGCCTTCTCCCGGGCTTTCTTTTTGTCCTCGGGAGAGGCGTTCTGGTCGGCCCCCACGAGGATGTGGCTGGCGCGGACCGACTCCTCGCGGCGGAACTTGTCCTTGTTGTCATCGTAGAACTTCTTCGCTTCCTCATCCGTGATCTTGGTGTTGGCAACGATTTTCGTCTCGATCAGATTGCCGATGACCATGTCCTCTTTGGTAAAGGTCTCGACCTCCTTGTCGGTCAAGTCCATCTCCTTCAGGGCCTTTTCGTAGTCGGCCTGGGACTTGAAGCGGGCCTTGTTCTCGGCCACCTTCTCCTGGACTTTCTTGTCCAGGTCCTTGATTTCCAGCTTCTTGCCGGCCTGATAGAGGAGTTCCTTGGCGATGATCTGGTTGAGGGCCGCCTCCTCCACCTTCTTCGCCATCTCTTCGTTCATGGAGGCATGTCCCATCTGGTTGCGGGAGAGGATGATCTTCTTGGCCCGCTCCAGTTCGGCCTTGGTGATGTCGACGCCGTTCACCCGGGCGACCGGCGCCGTGATTGCCGAAGCCTCGGCGGCTTTTGCGTCCGTCTTGGCGGCAGGGGCGGCGCTGGCCCCGGCAGCGCCGGCAAGGATGGCGATGGCCGTCAGGGTGATGAACTGTCCGCGGACTGTCTTGAATGCGTGCATGCGGTATAGTCTCCTTTGCTGAAATGACAACGGGACCAATGGTATCACCCCGGGACGGGGTTGTTAAGGGGGAAAATTTCATTTGCTCCGGGAGGTTTTGCGATTGGGTAAAACAAAAGTTTAATGTTGACAACATTTCGTCAATTTGGTTTTATGCGGGCAGAGGCAAATTATCGCTAACTATTCAAAATAACGAAATAATTTTAGTTTGAATAAAGTTTTTATCTTGGTTGTATCTGTTTTATTTTGCGTAAAATAACCAGGGAGGACCCGATGGAGAAGAGAAAGTTCAGGAAGGTCATGGCCGCCAACCGCGGCGAGATTGCGATTCGTATTTTCCGCGCCTGCACGGAGCTCGGCATCAGCACCGTCGCCATCTACTCGGAGGAGGACAAGCTGTCGCTCCACCGCTACAAGGCCGACGAGGCATATCTGGTGGGGAAGGGGAAGAGCCCCATCGACGCCTACCTGGGGATCGACGAGATTATCGCCGTTGCCAAAAAATGTGACGTGGACGCCATCCATCCCGGCTACGGCTTCCTGTCGGAGAACGCCGAGTTCGCCGAGAAGTGCGAAGCGGCGGGGATTGCCTTCATCGGCCCCACGGCCGAGATGCAGCGGGCCCTGGGCGACAAGGTGTCGGCCCGGAAGGTGGCCATGGCCGCCGGCGTCACCACCGTGCCCGGCACCGAAGACCCCATCGAGCACGAGGAAGAGGCCCTCATCTTCGCCAAGAACTACGGCTACCCCATCATCATCAAGGCGGCGGCCGGAGGCGGCGGGCGGGGGATGCGGGTGGCCCGCAACAAGAAAGAACTTCTCGAAGGGCTCGTTGCGGCCCGCAGCGAGGCCAAGGCCGCCTTCGGCAACCCGGCGGTCTTCCTGGAGCGCTACATCGAGAACCCGAAGCATATCGAGGTGCAGGTCCTGGGGGACATGCACGGCAACCTGGTCCATTTCTTCGAGCGGGACTGCTCCATCCAGCGCCGGCACCAGAAGGTGGTGGAGTTCGCTCCGTCCCTCTGCCTGACCCAGAAGACCCGCGAGGAGATCTGCACCGCGGCCCTCAAGATCGCCGGACAGGTGGGCTACCTGAACGCCGGCACCGTGGAGTTCCTCCTGGACCAGGAGGGGAATTTCTACTTCATCGAAATGAACCCCCGCATCCAGGTGGAGCATACGGTGACCGAGATGATCACCGGCCGCAACCTGGTCCAGGCCCAGATCCTCATCGCCGAGGGGAAGAAGCTCTCCGACGCCCCCATCAACATCCCGAACCAGGCCGCCATCGCCATGCGGGGGTACGCCATCCAGTGCCGGATCACCACCGAGGATCCGGCCAACAACTTCGCTCCGGACTTCGGCACCATCACCACCTACCGCTCCTCGGCCGGCTTCGGGGTGCGGCTCGACGCCGGCAACGCCTTCACCGGCTCGGTGATCACCCCCCACTATGATTCGCTTCTCGTGAAGGTAACTTCCTGGGGACTGACCTTCGAGGAGGCGGCCCACATCATGAACCGCTCCCTCCAGGAGTTCCGGGTCCGGGGGGTCAAGACCAACATCGGTTTCCTGGAGAATGTCATCACCCACCCGGTTTTCCTCGGCGGCAAGTGCGACACCTCCTTCATCGAGAAGCATCCGGAGCTGCTCCAGATTGTCGAGAAGAAGGACCGGGCGACAAAGGTCCTCAGCTTCCTGGGGGATGTTATCGTCAACGGCTCGCCGGGAATCACCAAGCCCCTCAAGTCGGCGGAGCTCATGGAGGCCCGGGTGCCGGAGGTGGATCTGACCCAGCCCCGCCCCGCCGGGAGCCGCGACCTCCTCATGAAGCTCGGCGCCGAGGGGCTCTCCAGGTGGATTCTGGAGCAGAAGCAGCTCCTCATCACCGACACCACCATGCGGGACGCCCACCAGTCGAACCTGGCCACCCGGGTCCGCACCTATGACCTCCTGAAGATTGCCGAGCCCACCTCCTACCTGGGGGCCGGACTCTTCTCCCTGGAGTGCTGGGGGGGCGCCACCTTCGACGTCTCCATGCGCTTCCTGAAGGAAGACCCCTGGCAGCGGCTCCACAAGCTCTCCGAGGCGATTCCGAACATCCTCTTCCAGATGCTGCTGCGCGGTTCCAACGCCGTGGGCTACACCAACTATCCGGACAACGTGGTGCAGCGTTTCGTGGAGGAGGCGGCCTCCTCCGGCATCGACATCTTCCGGGTCTTCGACTCCCTCAACTGGACCAAGGGGATGACCGTGGCCATGGAGGCGGTCCGGAAAACCGGCAAGATCTGCGAGGCGGCCATCTGCTATACCGGCGACATCACCGACCCGAGGCGGGACAAGTATCCCCTGGAATATTACGTGAACATGGCCAAGGAGCTGGAGCGGATGGGGGCCCACATCCTGGCCATCAAGGACATGGCGGGTCTCCTGAAGCCCTTCGCCGCCCATAAGCTCGTCAAGGCCCTCAAGGAGAACATCGGCATTCCGGTTCACCTCCACACCCACGATACCTCCTCCAACGGCAGCGCCACGCTCCTCATGGCCTGCCAGGCCGGAGTTGACATCGTCGACGCGGCCCTGTCGTCCCTGTCGGGGCTCACGGCCCAGCCGAACCTGAACGCCCTGGTGGCGGCCCTGAAGGGGACCGAGTGGGACACCCGGCTGGACGAGGACGGCCTCCAGAAGCTGGCCAACTACTGGGAGACGGTGCGCGAATACTACGCCCCCTTTGAGTCGGGGCTCAAGAACGGCACCGCCGAGGTCTACCACCACGAGATTCCCGGCGGCCAGTATTCCAACTACAAGCCCCAGGTGGCGGGCCTTGGCCTCCTGGACCGCTGGGAGGAGTGCAAGGAGATGTACCACAAGGTGAACCTCCTCTTCGGCGACATCGTGAAGGTGACGCCGTCGTCCAAGGTGGTGGGGGACATGGCCATGTTCCTGGTGAAGAACAACCTGGATGTGGACGACGTCTTCACCAAGGGGGACGAGCTCGCCTTTCCCGAGTCGGTAGTGGGGATGTTCAAGGGGATGCTCGGCCAGCCTTACCAGGGATGGCCCCAGGAGCTCCAGAAGATTATCCTGAAGGGAGAGGAGCCCATCAGCTGCCGTCCCGGCGAGCTCCTGGAGCCGGTGGACTTTGAGGAGGAGCGCCTCAAGGCGGAGGAGAAGGTTGGGCACCCTGTGGATGACAAGGCGCTCATGAGCTACATCCTCTATCCCCATGTCTACCCGGAGTTCGACAAGCACCGCCACGACTACTCCGACACCTCGGTCATCCCGACGCCGATCTTCTTCTATGGTCTGGAGCCTGGGCAGGAGACCTCCATCGAGATCGAGCCGGGCAAGACCCTCATCATCAAGCTGAACGCCATCGGCAAGGTCCACCCCGACGGCACCCGGCACATCTTCTTCGAGCTTAACGGCAATGCCCGGAGCGTGGTGGTGCGCGACCATTCGGTCAAGACCGACGAGTCGGTGCGGGAGAAGGCCGACAAGTCGAATGCAAAGCATGTGGGCGCCCCCATGCCGGGAAAGGTGCTGAAGCTCAACGTCAAGGCCGGCGACGAGGTCAAGGCCGGCGACGTTCTCATGGTCACCGAGGCCATGAAGATGGAGACCAACATCAAGGCCAAGGAGGACGGCACCGTGGCCGAGGTGAAGTTCAAGGAAGGCGATAAGGTGGAGAAGGAAGATCTTCTCATTGTGATGGCATAAAGGAGACTGCACGCCTGCTGTGAGATGGATGGTTAAGGCAGAGAGCCGAACGGTGGGCGGTATGTTCGCGGGGCTTAGGGCCCCATCAAGGGGCGGAGACAGCGCGGCGATTGCAGCTTCGGCAAAATAGGGTGGTTACAAACGGTGCTGCCCGGCTTTTCCTTGAAATTCGAGAAAAGTCGGGCGGCAGCCGGCAGCTGTGATAAACTTTCAAGGGCTCCATGACGACAGCAGTTTCTTGACCGGAAACTGCTGATTTCATCTGAACCTAGATATGGCAGTTGAAGACTCCCTGTTCCGCTCCAGCTGTCCGAATTCTGTGATTCTAAGCTCATTACGCGGCAGCAGATAAACTCACCCTGCGGGTTCAGACAATATCTGCTGCTATCGCTTCATTTCGCTAAGAATCACGACGAATTACGGACAAGTCGCTCCACAGGAAACCTCCAACTGCTGATTTTAGGCTGAAAAAAATGAAGCCGGCACCGATGGATTCGGGCCGGCTTCGAGTGCTGAAACCTGACGGGTTAGGCTGCGCTGATGGCGCTCACCGGACAGGTGTCGACACAGGCACCGCAGTCGATGCAGGTGTCACCGTCGATTTTGTGCTTGTCACCAGCCGAGGCGATTGCGTTCACCGGGCAAGAATCGACACAGGCACCGCAGTTAGTACAGTCATCAGAAATAACGTGAGCCACAGTCCTACCTCCTTGTAAAGGTTTTTGGTCTAAGCCAAATTGTCTGTAAACATATCATGATGACTGCTGGAAGTCCAGCAGAAAGGTATTGTCTCCGGGGTGGGGCATCCATAAAAAACTTGAATTTGGGCCACCTGTATTGTATATGTAAAAAACAGTTTTATTTTACGTTCCCCGTGGCTGGCTGTATTGTTAAATTGTGCGGATATTCCAAGTTTTATTGCTGTTTAACGATTTTTATTTTCACTCAATTTAGGAGGACATGATGGTTATTCTCGCCCTCAACTGCGGCAGTTCCTCGGTGAAATACCAGTTGTTTGACTGGGACAAGAAAGAGGTTGTCGCCAAGGGGATGGTGGAGCGGGTCATCATCGGCGACTCGTTCATCATGCACGAGGTCCCTGGTCGTGAAACCTACCGGACGGAATATGAGTGTCCCGACCATAAGGTGGCCATCGACCTGATCATCAGGACCCTGGTCGACGGTGACCATGGAGTTCTCAAGGACATCACCGAGATATCGGCCGTCGGGCACCGGGTTGTCCACGGCGGAGAAAAGTTCACCCGTTCGGTTCTCATCGACGAGAAGGTGCTTGATGCCGTCAAGGAGGTGCAGCATCTGGCTCCCCTCCATAACCCTCCCAACATAGCCGGCATTGAGGCTGCCCAGGCGGTCCTTCCCACGGTTCCCCATGTTGCCATTTTCGACACGGCGTTCCATCAGACCATGCCCGAGTATGCCTATCTCTACCCGCTCCCCTACGAGTGGTACGAAAAGTACGGTGTGCGCCGTTACGGCTTCCACGGCACTTCGCACCTCTATGTCTCGAAGAGGGCGGCGGTTCTTCTCGGCAAGAAGCCTTCCGAATGCAACATCATCACCATGCATATCGGCAACGGTGTTTCCCATTGCGCCATCAAGGGGGGGATTTCCGTGGATACGAGCATGGGGCTGACCCCCCTTGAGGGGGCGATGATGGGGACCCGCTGCGGCGACATCGATCCGGCCATCCCTGCTTTCATGATGCAGAAGGAAAACCTTTCCGCCAAGGAGATCGACAGCATCCTCAACAAGAAGAGCGGGGTGCTGGGGGTGACCGGGCGTTTTACCGATCGCCGCGACGTGATCGAAAATGCCGCCAACGGCGACTATCGTTGCCAGATTTCCCTTGAAATCGAGGCCTATCGCCTGAAAAAGTACATAGGCACCTATATGGCGGTTCTTGGTCGCCTTGATGCCGTTGTTTTCACCGCCGGTGTCGGTGAGATGGGCTGGCCGATTCGCGAAAAGACCATCGAGGGGCTCGAAGGGATAGGTATCAAGCTTGATCGCGAGCGGAACAAGAGCGCCATGACCAGGAAGCGTGAGACTCTGATCACTACCGATGATTCGCCGATAAAGGTTTTCGTCATTCCCACCGACGAGGAGCTCGTCTTTACTGAGGATGTGGTTGCCATTCTTGACGGCACCTACACTGATCACATGAATTTCGACTATTCGTTCGCGCGGCAGGATTTTGTGAGGAAGTAACACCAGCAAATCATGCGCATTCACGACAAAGCCGCCGGAGGAAATTCCGGCGGCTTTGTTTGTTGCATGGGGCCGCCAGGCTGAGTCTGGCGGCCCCGTCGTGTATTGGGCTCGGGTTACCCCTGGGCCTGAACGGCAGTGATGGCTGCCACGTTGACGATGTCCTCAACGGAGCAGCCCCGGGAGAGGTCGTTCACCGGCTTTGCCAGTCCCTGGATAATGGGGCCGATGGCCTCCGCGCCGGCGACCCGCTCCACGAGCTTGTAGGCGATGTTGCCGGCGTCCAGGTCCGGGAAGATGAGGACGTTGGCCTTGCCGGCCACGGTGCTGCCGGGGGCCTTGCGCTCGCCCACCTTGGGAAGGAGGGCCGCGTCGGCCTGGAGTTCCCCGTCGATCTGGAGCGCCGGATCGATTGCCTTGGCCAGTTCCATGGCCTTGAGGACCTTGTCCACGTCGGCATGGGTGGCGCTCCCCTTGGTGGAGAATGAAAGCATGGCCACCCGGGCGTCCACGTCGAGGAACGCCTTGCAGTTGCGGGCCGTGGCCACGGCGATGTCGGCCAGGGCCTGGGCGTCGGGGTTGGGGTTCACGGCGCAGTCGGCAAAGAAGATGATGCCGTTTTCGCCGAAGGTCGGGGTCTTGGTGACCATGAAGAAGAAGGAGGAAACCGTCTTGATGCCGGCGGCCGGGCCGACGGTCTGGAAGGCCGCCCGGAGCACGTCGCCGGTGGTGCCGGTGGCGCCGGCCACTTCGCCCCCCGCGTCCCCCTGGCGGACCATCATGCCGGCATAGTAGAGGTTGTCGGGGGCGGTGAGGAGTTTCAGCGCGTCTTCCCTGGTGAGCCCCTTGCTCTTGCGCAGCTCCACGAGGGCGTCGGCATACTCGTTGAGTTTGGGGGAGGTTGCCGGTTCGATGAGTTCGACCTTGGAGATGTCGGTGCCAAGGTCGGCAGCCTTCTTGATGATGGCATCGGCATTGCCGAGCATGACCACTTTCGCCAAACCCTGTTCCACGATCTGTTGTGCGGCTGCATACATCCGGTCATCGTAGCTCTCCGGGAGCACGATGGTTTGCAGGTTGTTCCGGGCTTTAGCCTTGATTTGGTCCATCAGGCCCATGGTCGATCCTCCTTGGTTGAAATTTAAAACGGAATTCTAGTTTATAGCCCATGCGGGGAGACCGGTCAATAAAAAACACGGCGTTGGCCGGGTTTCGGAATGGGGAGAGGGAGGTGCGTTTCAGGGTGTGGGAGCGCAGTCCCGGGTATCCCCCTGGATCTTTTCCACAGCGTGGGGGACTGCCGGCCAGACCGCCTCCAGGTTCTCAATGGCCCCCCGGGGACTGCCGGGAAGGTTGATGATGAGCGACTGTCCCCGGATGCCGGCCACGGCCCGGGAAATCATGGCGTGGGGGGTCTTCTGGAGGCTCCTCATCCGCATTACCTCGCCGAAGCCTGGGATCACCCGATCCAGCACCTTCAGGGTGGCGTCGGGGGTGACGTCGCGGGGAGAGACCCCGGTGCCGCCGGTGGTGAGGACCAGGTCCACGTCTCCCGCGTCGGCCCATGCGGCGAGGCGGGCGGAGATGAGATCGGCCTCGTCGGGGATGATCTCCGTACGTACCGTTTCAACGCCCCGTTCCGCCAGCCACGCGGCGAGGGCCGGCCCGCCGGCGTCGGCCCTTTCGCCCCGGGAGCCCTTGTCGCTCAGGGTCAGGATTGCCGCCTTCATGCCGGTTCCTCGCGCTGCCAGGTGCCGCTCTTCCCCCCCTCCTTGAAGAGGAGGCGGATTTCACCGATGGTGATCCCCTTGTCGGCCCCCTTGCACATGTCGTAGATGGTGAGGGCCGCCACTGCGGCCGAGGTCATGGCCTCCATTTCCACGCCGGTCCGCTCGAAGGCGCGCACCGTGGCTTTGACCGTAACGGTCCCCGTCTCCGGCACGGTCTCGAAATCGACCGCGGCGTGGTGGATGGCCAGGGGGTGGGAGAGGGGGATCAGGTCGGGCGTCTTCTTGGCCGCGGCGATCCCCGCGAGCCGGGCCACGCCGAGGACGTCGCCCTTGGTGGTGCGGCCGGCCAGGAGGTCTGCCAGGGTTTCGGGCTTCATGGCCACGGAGGCGGCGGCGGTGGCGGTGCGCAGGGTCGGCTGCTTGCCGCTCACGTCCACCATGACGGCCTGGCCCTGATCGTCAAAGTGATTGAAGGACATATGGTTTCTCCTTACCGTTCCAGCATCGTCACGTCGTCTCTCAGGATCATCAGATCCACCTCGCTTCCGGCGGGGACGACGGAGACCTCCGCCGGCAGAAGCGCCAGCCCGTTGGCCCGGACCATGGTCCTGAGGATGCCGGTGTGCTGGTCACCGGCGGTGGAGGCCACGAACCGGCCGTCGCTCACTGATACCTGTACCCGGAGGAAGTTTGCCTTGCCCGGCTTTTTGCGCGCCTCTTCCCGCAGGGTGGCCTTCACGAAGGGGCGCGCCACCCGCTGGTGTCCCATCATGCGCAAGAGTGCCGGGCGCACGAAGAGCTCGAAGGTGACCATGGTGGAGACCGGGTTGCCGGGGAGGGAGAAGACCGGTACGGTGCCGTGCATGCTGAAAGCGGTAGGGCCGCCGGGCTTCATGTCGACCTTCCAGAAGAGCTGTTCCGCGCCCAGTTCGGCCAGGACGTCCCGGACCAGGTCGCGGTCGCCGGCGGAGACGCCGGCCGAGGTGATGAGAGCATCGGCCCTGAGCCCCTCGGCGAGCTTTTCCCGGTGGTTCTGCCGGTTGTCGCGGGCGATGCCGATGATGACCGGCTCGGCGCCGCACTGGCGCACCGCGGCAGCCAGGGACAGGGTATTGGAATTGATGATGGTGCCCGGCTCGGGGGGCTCGCCCAGTTCGATCAGCTCGTCGCCGGTGGAGAGGATGGCGACCCGGGCCTTGCGGAAAACCGGCACCAGTGCCTTGCCGAAGGAGGCGAGCATGCTGATTTCGGGGGGCTGGAGGAGGGTGCCGGCCGGGATGACGATGTCCCCCGTCGCCACGTCCTCCCCCTTGAAGCGGATGTGCTGGCGGGGCGTGACGCCGGCCGTTATCCGGACCGCGGTGCCTTCATCCTCTGTTTCTTCCACGGGGACCACTGCGTCGCAGCCGGGAGGAACCGGGGCGCCGGTCATGATCCTGATGGCGCAGCCGGGCTCCACGGGGCCGCTTGGCCGGCCGCCGGCGGGAATATAGCCCGTTACCTGCAGCGACACGGGGCCTTCGCCGCAGTCGGCGGCCCGTACGGCAAAGCCGTCCATGGCCGAGTTGTCGCAGAGGGGCATTTCCCAGGGGGCCGTCAGGTCCTCGGCCAGGACCCGGCCCACGGCCTCCAGGATGCCCACCCGTTCGACGCCGAGCGGCGCTACGCGATCGAGAATGATGCTGCGGGCTTCGGTGAAAGTCGGCACAATTGGTCTCCTTCGCTGCACGATAGTTTGACGCCGGTGAGGGGGTGGGTCAGTTCCCCCGCCACCAGGTGAATCCGTTCCCCCCCCAGCCGGTCTGCGTGATCCGGGTCGTGGGTGGTCATGACCACCGTGGTTCCCGTTGCGGGGAGGCCGGCGATGACAGAGGTGAGGAGGTCGCTCGTCCCCCGGTCCACGTTGGCCAAGGGTTCGTCCAGAAGCAGGACCCTCGTCTCCAGCGCCAACGCCCGGGCCAGGGCAACCCGCTGGGCCTCGCCGCCGGAGAGTTCCCGGGAGCGGCGATGGCCGAACCCGCCGAGACCCACGAGGGAGAGGGCCTTCTCAGTCCGCCGCTTCAGCTCGTCGCCGTGGACGCCGCGCAGCTTCAGGCCGTAGGCCACGTTGGCGGCGACGGTGCCGGTGAAGAGGTAGGGGGCCTGGTGGACGAGGGTCACCTCCCGCCGCTGGCGCAGGAGAGCGCCCTTGTTCCAGCGCACCGGCTCTCCGCCGAAGATGATTTCACCCGCCGACGGCGTCGAGAGGAGCGCCAGGTGCGAAAGGAGGGTGCTCTTCCCCGCGCCGTTGGCCCCGGTGAGGATGTAGAGTCGGCCGCAGTGGAGCGTGAGCCGGTCGATCTCCAGGACGGTGCGCGGGCCGTAGGTGGTGCGGATGCCGGTAAGATTATAGCAGGTGCTCACGGAATGTTACCTCTGCTGCAGGGTATTCAGGGCCATGTTGACGATGAGGGCCACGGCCATGAGGATCAGCCCCAGGGCGAGCCCCAGGGCGAATTCTCCCTTGCCGGTTTCCATGGCGATGGCGGTGGTCATGGTCCGGGTATGGCCCCTGATGTTGCCGCCAAGCATCATGGCGACCCCCACCTCGGCGATGACCCGGCCGAAGGCGGCGATCACAGCCGCCATGATTCCGAAGCGCATCTCAATGACGAGGCGCCGGGTGCTCTCCAGCGGTCCGGCCCCCAGGGTGAGGGCCGTGGGGACAATGCGGGGATCGGCCCCCTTGATGGCGCTCATGGTCAGATTGGCCACAATGGGGATGGCCAGGAGCGTCTGTCCCGCGACCATGGCCCAGGGGGTGAAGAGGAGCCCGAATTCTCCCAGGGGGCCCTGGCGGCTGACGAGGCTGTAGACGAAGAGTCCCACCACCACCGTGGGCAGGGCCATGAGGGTGTTGAGCAGCGTCACCACGGCCCGCTTGCCGGGGAAATCCGCCACCGCCACCGCCACCCCCGCCGGCACCCCGGCCAGGGAGGCGAAGAGGGTTGACCAGAGTGAAACGACGATCGACACGGTCACCGCGCTCACCACGTCGGGGTCCCGGGCGGCAATGAGCTGGAGGGCGGTATGGAGTGATTCGGAGAAAAAGTCCATGGTGTAAATGCTGAGAATCCAGGAGACAGAATTCAGAATTCAGGAGAAAACCATTCTGACTCCTGACTACTTCTTGTAGATGAAAAAGACCGGCTCGCCGTGGGCCTTGTAGGCGGCGATAATCTTCTGCCCTTCGGGGCCGGTGACGTAGTCGACAAGCTTCATGGCCAGGTCATGCTTCACATGGGGGAACTTCTTCGGATTCACGGCAATGATGCCATAGGGGTTGAAGAGCCCCTTATCCCCCTGGAAGAGGATGGCGAGGTCGGTTTTGCCCCCCTTGAAGGCGTTGTAGGTTCCCCGGTCGGCCAGGGTATAGCCGCGACGCTCGGTGGCCATGGTGATTACCGGACCCATCCCCTGGCCTGCTTCCACGTACCAGCTCCCCTTGGGGGAGATGCCGGCGGCCTTCCAGAGATCGAGCTCCTTGGTGTGGGTGCCGGACTTGTCCCCCCGGGAAATGAAGGTGATTCCTTTCGTCGCGAGCAGCTTCAGGGCTTCTGCGGCGGTCTTTGCCTTGGCGATGCCTGCCGGGTCGCTCTTCGGGCCGATGATGACGAAGTCATTGTACATGACGTCCTTGCGGTTCACGCCGTAGCCGTCGGTCACGAACTTGTCTTCCAACTTGCGGGCATGGACGAAGACCACATCAACATCACCCGCTTCACCCAGCTTCAGGGCCTGGCCGGTACCCACGGCGATCACATCGACCTTGATGTTGTGCCTCCTCTCGAAGGGGGGAAGGAGGGCTTTGAGAAGTCCCGAGTCCTGGGTTGAGGTTGTGGTGGACATCCTGAGGCGCTCATCGGCTCCGGCAACGGTAACGAGCATGAGGAGCGCCACAAGGGCTGCCGAGAGCAGACGAATTAGACGCATGGGAAATTCTCCTTTTGGTGGGAGTTCCGGTCGATACAATAAAAAAGGCCTCCTGCCGAATGGAAGGAGGCCCTTGGACGCATGGCGACCGGGGGATCTCCTTTCCAAAAGGGAGGCGCCGCCGTTTCCAGCGGAACCCGTTGGCCGGGCGCCATAGGTTTTGACCTTGCAGGCGCGGCGGCTCGGAGAGCTAGTTTTACTGATTTAGCCTCATAATGCATGCAGTCGGGGTGCCATGTCAATTGTTTCGTCAGAGATGGACCTGTGCTGTTCAATCACTTAGGGGCTGGTTACAGCGCTATTTCCTCTATCTCCATGTCGAGAAGATTCAGCGCCAGCTTGCGACCTTTGAGATGTTTGTTCAGATCCAGCAGGATCTTGCAGGTCTCGGCCACTTCAAGGCTTGCTACGACCGCCGGAGTGAACGAGGGGTTGCCGAGTTGTTTCTCAACGCCTCGTCCATCTGCTCGGCCTGCATAGATCCTCTGCAACGTCCTCTCGCCAGGGAATTGCGTGAGTATTTGACCGTACCAGCCGCCGATGGCGCCATGGACCAGAGGGATTCTCCTCTCATCGCATACGTCTGCCAGCTCCAGGCGTGCAGAGACTGAGTCCAGAGCGTCCACCGCCACGTTGGCGTTATCCAGGAGCCCATGACCGTTATCACGGGTGAACCGTTCCAGGCGCGGAACCAGGTTGACAGCTGGATTGATCTCGGCAATCCGCGCCGCCGCCGTCTCGACCTTGGCCCGGCCGAGACTCCACGGAGAAGAGAACAGCTGGCGGTTCAGGTTGTGTTCCACGAAGACATCGGGGTCGATGACGATGATTTCACCGATGCCCAGCCGGGCCAGTTCCTCGATGATGTACCCCCCCAGCCCTCCGCATCCGATGACGGCAACCCGGCTCCGGAAAAGGCGTAGCTGCTGGTCGGTCGTGAGCATATCGCGGTTGCGCTGGTAGCGAGCCGGCAGGAGTCCAAGCTCCAGGATCGCCCCCTCGGCCTCGGCAAGGGTGAGAGCGAAACGCTCGGCTGCCTCCACCTGGCATCGCCACGGCACCAGATCTCCCTCGGCATGCTCCCGGATGAATTCCTCCAGCGGTGGCATCCTATCCACCTCCCAGAAGTGGGAAGAGGGCTAGGGTGTCCCCATCGGCAAGCCGGTGGTCGAGCTTTACATGGCGGCTGTTCACCAGCATGATTCCCAGTTCCTTCTCGGAGAGGTTCAGTTCCCTGACGACTTCGGCGACCATGGTCCCTTCCGGGTAATCGCGCGATTCGATACTGAAGCGGCCGGTACGGAAGGTGGCAAAGAGTTTTACGGTTATGTTCATGGCTGTCACCTGAAGTTGACGGTGAGGCGGACGCTCCCTCCAGTGCAGAGGGGGTGCGTTGTCTGCAAGAGCCCCGGGCTCACCGGTGTTCCGTTGATGCTCCCCCCGTCGCACGACTCCCAGAATGTCTCGCCGCGTTCCTGGAAAAAGGCGATCACGTCGCTGCACCCCATGAGGATGCCGCGTTTCAGGAACCCTGGGCCCAAGTCGGGCAGAAGGAGGTTGAAGAGTTTCACCCGCACAGTGCCGATCCGGTCGACGGCTTCAGTGGGGTTTTCTTGGTGGGTCATGGCTCCGCGCATGGCCGCCAGGTGCCCGCCGCGGCGCATGGTGGCCCCCACGAGCCCCGGCATGGCCCCCGACAGGGCGATGGTGGAACCATCCCTGACGATGGCGGTCTCCACGTTGTCGGTGGCCCGGGAATCGAGGAAGATGGTGGTGATTCTCGTGGCCACGTAGTCGGGGGAGATTCCCCACTGGCGGCACAGCAACCGCTGGAGCGTACATCCCACGTGGGCCGTAACGAGAAAGCCCTGCTGAAGGATGGGAAAGAACTCCCCCATCAGCGCTGAAGGAAGCGTCAGGGTGAGACGTATGAGAGGGGCTTCCATTGCCGGGCGTCTCCCTTCTTCGGGCCGTTGGCTCCCCTCGCCTGAGAGAGGGGAGGAGGGCGGACCGTCAGATCCGCCCCCCATTGCTGCTACCAGTTGAAGACCTGATCCAGCTCCTCGTCCGGTACCGAGAACACCTGGTTGTGGGGTTCGATCGGGTCGGTGTAGAAGAAGCGCGGCAGCCGGTCGTGCTGCTTGGTGAAGCCGGCCCGGGCGTTGAAGTCCCGCTCGGCGGAGAGTACCCTCTTGCCGAGGGCCACCACGTCGTCGCCGGTCATTTCGATGCCGTAGAAGGAGCCGAGCATGTCGAGCAGCGCCTGGAAGGTCTCGGGCTGGTCCATGATGGCGAAGGCGATGAAGAGGCACATGCCGGTGGAGTCAATGGCGGCGGTGGCGATCTGTAGGTTGCGCGACAGCTCCACCTGCCCCTCGGTCTTGAGCGGATCTACGTCCCCGCCCACCTTGAGGATGTTGGTGGCGATGGCGTAGCCGGCGGTATGGTCGGCCCCCATGGTGGTGGTGGCGTAGGTGACGCCGATCCCCTGGATGGGGCGCGGGTCGTAGGCCGGGATCGCCTGCCCCTTCACCACCGGCACCTTCTCGACGCCGAAGACCTTGCCGGTGATCTCGGCGCCGCAGCCGAGGACACGCCCCAGCGGGGTCCCTTTGCCCACTTCCTCCATGAGCCTGATGGCCGCTTCGCGGTCGCCGAATTCGGCCAGACCTGCATCCATCGCCACGCCGATAGTGGCCCCCATTTCGATGGTGTCGAGGCCGAAATTGTCGTCCATGAAGTCGAGCCGTGCGATGGTGTCCAGGTCATCGATGCCGCAGTTGCCGCCGTGGGACCAGACGGTCTCGTACTCGGGCTGTTTGGTGATGTAATGGCCGTCCTTGTCGTTGTAGATCCCCGAGCACTGGATGACGCAGCCGCGGTGGCAGCCGTGGGTGGCGGTCCCGCCCCGCTTGATCTCAAGCTCGGCCTGGGCCTCACCGCTGATCTTCGAGCCTCCAGGGAAGACGCCGGTTTTGAAGTTGTAGGTCGGATAGCCGCCCGCCTCGTTGAGGACGTTGGTGAGGATGTTGGTGCCGTAGGCTGGAAGCCCCTCGCCGGTGACCGGGTGCTTGCGGAGCCCCTCCACAAACCTGCGGTTGGCGTCCCGGAACTTCTCCGGATCCTTTGCCGGGCGCATCTTCATGCCGGCGTCGTCCAGGATGATCGCCTTCACCCGCTTGGCACCCATGACGGCGCCGACGCCGCCGCGGCCGCAGTGGCGTGTGGGGCGGAGCTCAGGGTCGGTGCAGGCGATGGAGGCGGCCAGGAGCTGGCGCTCCCCTGCGGAGCCGATGGTGATGTAGGCAACCTTGTCGCCGTACTCTGTGCGGAGTTTCTCGACCAGGGGGTAGTTGTCCAGCAGCTTCAGTCTGTTGTCCGTCTCGACCTTTATGCCGTCCTTGTTGATGATGATCTTGTAGAGGTCGTCTCCCTTCGGCTTCCCCTCCAGGATGACTGCGGCGTAGCCGATCCGGGCCAGCACCTGGGCTGCCTGGCCCCCCGCGTTGGACTCCTTGATGGTGCCGGTCAGGGGACTCTTGCACCCCACCGAGAGGCGGCCGGTCATGGAGCCGGTGGTGCCGGAGAGCATCCCCGGGGCAAAGATCAGCTTGTTCTCCGCCCCTAGGGGATGACAGAGGGGATGAACCTCCTTGGCGATGAAGAGCGACGTCAGCGCCCTGCCGCCTAGGCCGGCATACTCGCCGACCTCCTCATAGGTCACCTTGGGACCCCCCGCCGCCCCCATGTCAATCCGCGCGATTTTGTCCATACCGTTACTCCTTTCCCTTTTTTTGAATTGAGTGGCTTCCAGCCACGTGAATTCTCCTTTCCAAAGGGAGGCCTTGCCGTTTCCAGCAAAACCCAGTGGCCTGGCGCCATGGGACACCAACTGTCCCTGCAGGATGGCAGGCTCGGAGAAAATGTCTTATTTTATTGTCGTTGTTCCCGCAGTTCCGAATGGTGATATTCCGTAACTACGATACATAAGCGCGTCGCCTTACCCCGATGCCTCCATCTGCCGAAGGAGGACCACCCGATAGGAGGCGAAGCAGCGCCGGCTCAGGCACCCCCAGAAGGCGCCGGCCCCGTAAGCGATCTGCTCAAGAAAGTAGATGCCGGCAAAGGGGACAAACGGCAACCGGGGCTTTTTGATGGCATGGTCCACCTTTGCCGCGCAGAGGAGGGCGCCGAGGGGGACTGCCCAGAAGAGGGGGAGCATTAGGGCCACGGCCACCAGGGGGATCGAGTAATAGCGCACCAGATGGTAGCAGAGGTAGTAGACGAGGCTCCCCAAGGCCCTCAGCCGCCCCGCGAGGAGCGTGCCCAGCCCGATGGGAAGGTTCCGGCGGGCAAGCTTGAGCCGCATGGCCGCGGCGTCCGCCGCCAGAATCACGGCCGCCGGTAGTAGCGTCCACCAGCCGGTGAAGGGGGCTAGGGCGCAGAGGGCCAGGAGAAGCGCCAGGAGCGGCGGCACAACCATCCGCTTCCGGCGTTGGGGGTGGAGGATCTGGAGCATCCCCTCGGAGGTGCCGTAGTCGAAGCGGCGGGACATGAAGGAGCGCAGCGTGCTGCGGTGCTCGTGGTGGACCCTGCCCTTCGGGAGATAGACGATGGTCCAGCCGTGGTCCCGCAGGCGCCAGGTCAGATCCACGTCCTCCCCCACGTACATGGTTTCGTCAAAACCGTCCACGCTCCGGAAGGCGAGGCGGCGTACGAGAAGGTTGCAGCTCGGCAGGTAGAAGGTGTCGTCTCCGCCGCTTCCCGTGCGCTCCCGGGAGCCGAGGGAGAGGCTGGACATGACTGCCTCGTAGCGGTCCACGGCCGACTCGGTGCACATGCCGTCCACCAAACCCCCCACGGCTGCGGTCCGGTGATCATCGAAGAGCGGGATCAGTTCCGCAAGCCATTCCCTGGAGGCGGTGCAGTCGGAATCGATGAAGGCAAGGATGTCACCCCGGGCGGCCACGGCCCCTTTGTTGCGGGCCGCGGCCGGTCCGCGGCCGGTTCCTCCCGACGGGATGACAAGGGCTCCGGCCCGGCGGGCCACCTCGGCAGAGTCGTCGCTGCTCCCGTCATCCACCACGATGACCTGGATGAGATCCTGGGGATAGGACAGGTCGTTGAGGGATGCCAGGCACCGCCGGAGCTCCCCGGCCCGGTCCTTTACCGGAATGACGATACTTACCGAGGGCCGTTCCGACGGCTCGTCAGCGGTCTCCCGGTGCCGCTCCATGAATCCCTTTGCCGCCAGCTGCTCCAGCACGGCGGCTTCCGCCGGGGTCGCGGGGGCGATGGACCCATGCCGGGCCCCCTTGACGAGAGCCATCAGCGGGCCGTTCAGACGCACGACGCACAGGGGAGTCCTTCCCATGAGGAAGTGCTCCCCTTCGCGTTCGACCAGCTCCACATGCTGCGCCAGGCGATAGTTCATTGTGCCAGCCCCTCCTCCCGGAAGATCTCCCAGAGCTTCTTTACCGTCTCGTCGGCGGAGAGTTGGTGCGTTTTCCCTTCCCGGGCCTTGATTCCCCCCGACAGGAGGGAGAGGATACGCTCGAAGGCGGGGAGCGTCGGGTCCGGGGTCACCACCCGCACCGGGTCAGGGCGGGGGGCTCCGAACTCGGCCGTCGCCAGGCGGGAGCCGGTGGCGCCAACCTCCCAGAAGGGTATCCCCAGGTCAGCCAGTTCCCACTCCTCGATGGTGGCGGTGAGGGAGCGGGTCACCGCCTCGAGGGAGGGATAGCGGGGGGGGTGCCCCTCGTCGAAGAGGACCGTGCAGGGGAACGGCGCCCGGACCTTCTGGCGGGCGCCCCGGTCCCCCTTGCGCAGCGCCTCGACCCCGTCCTGCCCGAGGATAATCGAAACGGCGGCGGTGATGCAGGGGATGCTTGCGGCGGCGGCGGCCAGGGGCGGCACCGGATCGTCCCCCCGGTCCTGCATACGGTGGCCGGTGAAGAGGAGGGAAGGGGAGAGTATTTTTGCGATGCGGGCCAGGATGCGGGCATCGGCCGTGGCGTCACCCCCATCCACCCCCTGGTCCCAGAAGCGGATACCCCGATCGGCCCCCAGGGAGAAGGCGAGGCGGAGGGTATCGTCGAGGCGCTCGGGTCCCACCGCCAGTGCCGTTACGGTGGCGCCGAGGGAGTCCTTGAGCCGCAGGGCCTCCTCCAGGGCGATGAGGTCGGCGGGGTTCGGGAGGCGCCGCAGGCCCCGGTCGCTGATGCCGGCTCCCTGCGTCGTCACCCGGGCGGGGGGGCGGGGATCGTTGGTCTCCCTGAGGAGCACGAGGATGTGAAGGTTTTTGTAGGGCATGGGTAACCTCTTGGCTTAAGGCTTAAACCTTCGGCCTGATTCTAAGTCATTCTATAGGCCACCCCGAATCCTCCCCGTGGATATCTCCAGCGGGTGAAGGCGTTGCGGTGGCAGACGATGTAGCAGGTGCCGCATTCGAGACAGCCGTCATGGACGAAGGTCATCTTCTGTTCCTCCTCAGACCAGGTGTAGCAGCGGGCGGGGCAGGAATTGGTGCAGCCCCGGTTGTCGCAGCCCATGCAGACCTGGGGATCGAGGACGATGTGGGGTTCCCGGTCGATGGTGAAGCTGGTGTAGTCGAAGATCTCGTCGATGTTCATAGTGCTCTCCATGCGCTGAAGGCGTCGGCCGCCAGATTCTTGAGCCCCACCTTTTCTTTGGCCGTCTTCAGGAACAGCTTGGACAGGTTTTCCTTGGGGGCCCCATCGATGCGGTAGATGTATTCCATCATGCCGCAGACCAGTTCCGGGTACTCATTGTAGATCCGGTCGTTGTGGAGCATGTGGGGGGCCTTGCGGTAGAGCTTCAGGTCCTTGAGGACGTAGCTGTCGTCCATGAGCCGGCGGTAGACGTCGAGTCCATTCCGGCTGAAGTCCCCCGCCTGGTGGGCGGCGACCACTGCCTGGCCCGCCAGGACACCGGAGTGGGAGGCGAGGTTGATCCCTTCGAGGTTCAAGCCCGTGGCGTTGCAGAGGGCCGCCGCGTCGCCGGCGACGAGGATACCGTCCCCCACCAGTTCGGGGATCATGGAGTACCCCCCCTCGGGTATTACGTGGGCCGAGTACTCCTGGAGCCGGCCGCCCCGAATCATCTTGTCCACCTGGGGCTGCTCCATGAAGGCGTTCAGCAGGTCGTAGGGGGTCTTGCCGCTGGTCCGTAGGCTCCCCAGGTGGAAGACCAGGCCGATGGAGAGGGAGTCGTAGTTGGTGTAGAGGAACGCGCCCCCCCGGACCCCGCCGGTGCAGCCGACAAACTCGTTGGCGAAACCCTGGTCGCGCACCAGGCCGAACCGCTCGTCGATCAGCTCCCGGGGCATGTCGAGGAGTGCCTTGATACCGACGGCCATTTGGCCTGGGTCGAAGGTGGGCTGGCGAAGCCCCGCCTTCTTGGCGGTGAAGGAGAGGACGCCGTCGGCGGCTACCACCACCGGGGCGGTCAGCTCACCCCTGCGGTCGAGGATCGTCACCCCGGCCACCCGGCCGTTGCGGATCACCAGATCATCCACCGTGGCGCGGGTGATGAGGGTGGCGCCGGCCGCCACTGCCTCGTCGGCGAGCCAGCGGTCGAACCGTGGGCGGAAGATGGTGTAGCCGTTGTAGGGGGGGCGGTCGAAGTTCCCGGCCTCGATGGTGGTGGAGAAGGTGGAGTCGCCGGTCATGAAGGTGACCCCCTTCTTGACGATGTGGCGCTCCAGGGGTGCCCGCTCCCAGAAATCGGGGAAGACCTCCTCCAGGGAGGGGAGCCGGTGGAGTACCCCGCCGAACATGTTCTTCTCGCCGGGAAAGGTTCCCCGTTCCACCAGGGCCACCTTCAGGCCGGCCCGGGCCATGGTGAGGGCGGCGGAGGAACCGGCAGGCCCGGCACCAACCACTATCGCATCGTATGCACTGCTCACGGTGTACCTCCGACGGCCCCTTTGGCCCGATCCAGGAGGCGCGGCAGCACCTCCCTCAGGTCAGCCACGAACCCCTCGTCGGAGTTGGCGAAGATGGGGGCCTTTGCGTCGCTGTTGATGGAGATGATCCGGCGGGAGTCTTTGATCCCCCCCACGTGGTGCATGGAGCCGGAGATGCCCAGGGCCAGGTAGAAGCGGGGGGTGACGGTGCGGCCGGTCTGCCCCACCATCCGCTCGAACCCGGTCCACCCCAGGTCGTAGACCGGTCGGGTGACGCCGAAGGAGACGTTCATGAGCCGGCAGAGCTCCGTGAGCTGGTCGAAGGTGGCCTGGTCGCACCCCTTGCCGGCGCTGAAGATTATCTCGGCCTCGGTCAGATCTACGGTCTGGGGATCGGGAGGGATTCGCTCGGTGACCCGGGTCGTCGCTCCTTCGGGGTTGGTCACGGGATGCCAGACCGTCAGGTTCGGGGTGGATGGGCGGACCGTCGACAAGAGCACCTGGCTCAGGTTACGGACCGGAACGGTGATGACCAGGGGGCGGGAACCGTCCCACACCTTCGTCTCGTCCACCCGGACTCCCAGGGCATGGCGGGAGAGCCGCACGGCCTCGCCGTCCCGCCGGACGGAGACCACTTCGGTCAGGAGCGCCCCGTCGAGGGCGGCGGCGATGGTCGGCGCCAGGGTCGAACCCAGGTCGTTGTGGGGGAGAACGGTGACCGAAGCCCCCTCGTCGGCGGCAAGCCGGGCAAGGGTCCTCCCCAAGTGTGCCGGGGTGTCGAGCAATTGTTCGCCGCCGGAGACGACAGTGACGGACGGCACGCCGTAGGCGGCGAAGGACGCAAGGGGGTCGGCCCCCGGCTCCAGCAGGGTGGCGGTCCCCCACCGGGCGTCGAGGATGCCGGACAGGCGGCCGCCGTAGGAGAGGAGCCCCCGGCCGGTCTCGTCCAGCTCGCCGCCGGGGAGATCCACAAAGACGAGGAGTTTCCCGTTGGCAGCCATCAGATCTCCCTCCCTATCCGGTGCCCCTCCCAGATGGCCATGTCCACCTTGCGGGGGGCCACGCAGTCGCCGATCCGGTATAGCTCAGCCACCTTCCCCTTGAGGGAGAAGTAGAGGGAGTCGTCCACCTTCTGTCCCATGGCCAGCACGATGGCGTCGAAGGGGCCCCACTCGTCCCACTGGTTGGAGTAGACGTTGAAGCCCTTGACGGTCTTGTCGCCTGTCTCGCCGGCAACCTCCATCACGGCGATGTCAGGGGTGAAGGTGACCCCCTTCTGCAGGAGCCGCTGGCGGGTCAGATACAGGTCCTGGGTGGGGCCGAGCTCGGCACCGACAAAGAGGCTCGATGTGATCACGTGGACCGTCTTGCCCTGATTGGCCAGGAATTCGGCGGTGGCGCTGGCCCGGTGGTGGCCGTCGTAGTCGATGAGGCAGACCTTGTCGCCAAGCTGCACCTGGCCGTCCAGAACCTGCCAGACGTTGTAGACCGACGGTCCGTCGGCTCCCCCCACCGGCTGTTCCTTGGGGCGGCTCCCGGTGGCGACGATCACCACGTCGGGCTTCTCGGCCAGCACCTGCTCCGCCGTCGCCTCGACGCCGAGATTCACTTTCACCCCGGCCTTGTGCACCTGGTCCTTCTCGTTGCGGATGATGACACCGAACTCGTCGCGCCCCGCACCCTTCATGGCGGTCAGTACCTGCCCGCCGAGGGCCTCGTTGCGGTCGTAGAGGGTGACGCTGTGGCCGCGTCGTCCGGCCATCTTGGCGGCCCACATGCCGCCTGGTCCGCCGCCGACGACGGTCACCTTCTTCCTGGTGTTCGCCCTGGTGAGAGTCCCTTCGCCCCATTCCTTTTCCCGGCCTATGGCCGGATTCTGAACGCAGCCGAGGGTCTTGTTCATGCCGATCCGGCCGATACATCCCTGGTTGCAGGCGATGCAGTAACGGATGTCGTCCATGCGCCCTTCCCGGGCCTTCTTGGGGAGGAACGGGTCGCAGATGAGGCCCCGGCACATGCCGATCATGTCGGCCTGGCCGTTGGCCAGCACCTTCTCGGCCATGACCGGGTCGTTGATCCGGCCGGTGCAGAAGACCGGCAGTTTGACCCGCTCCCGAACCCCTGCGGCCAGGGGGATGGTGTAGCCCAGGGGGGTGTGCATGGAGCCTTCAACGAGATAGAGGTTGTAGAAGGTGGCGATGGAGAGGTCCATGAAATCGATGAGGCCGCTCGCCTCGAATCGGGCGCAGATCTCCTGCACCTGCCCCAGGTCGAGGCCCCCGGGGATCATCTCGTCGGCGCACATCCGGATACCGAGGGGGTAGTCGTTCCCCACCGCTTTGCGGACCGCGGCTATGAACTTCAGGGGCGCCCGCATCCGGTTCTCCAGGCTCCCGCCGTACTCGTCGGAGCGGAAGTTGGTGAGCGGCGAGAGGAACTGGCGGGCAAGGCTCGAATGGCCGAACTGGAGCTCGATGCCGTCGAACCCCCCCTCGCAGACGTGGATGGCGCACTTGGCGAAGTACCGGGCAACCTCCTCGATGTCCTCGTGCTCCATCTCCTTGGGGGTCTCCCGGAAGAGGACGTCGGGCATGGGGGAGGGGGCCCAGACCGGCAGCCGCGAGATGGAGCCGTCACCCTGCTGGCCGTTGTGGTTCAGCTGGGCGAAGATCTTCCCGTCGAACTGGTGGATGTAGTCGGTGATCTTCTTGAAGCCCGGAATCACCTCGGCATGGTAGACGTCGATCAGCTTCTCGTAGGCCATGTCGGTGGGGTGTACGCTCATCTCCTCGGTGATGATGAGGCCGGCGCCCCCCTTGGCCCGCTCGCCCCAGTAGTACATCTGACGCTCGCTGGGGAGGTTGCCCACCGCCAGGTTGGTCAGGTGCGGCTGGAAGGAAATCCGGTTCTTTACTTCAACCGTCCCCAGTTTCAGGGGCGAGAACAGGTTCGGGAACATCATGATGAGGTCTCCTAATGTGATTTCTAAGCGGCCTTCGCGGCCTTATTGGCGTCGGCGATGCTGGTCACGCAGCGCTCCAGGCACTCGGGGTCTCCGCCGTTCAGATCGTTCTTCAGGTGCCAGGCGACGGCCGGACAGCCGCCGTGGCACTGGTCGAAACGCTTGCACTCCTCGCAGGAGTGGATACGCAGGCTGCGGAACGATTCGTAGATTTCGGAGCTGTCCCAGATCTCCTGGAAGCTCTGCTTTCGCAGGGACCCCGCCTTGAACCGGTCGGTCTGGAGGAAGGCGCAGGGGTACATGTTCCCCGTGGGGCCCACGCAGCAGGTGAGCTTGGCCGCGCCGCAGAGGTTCAGTCCCAGTCCCTGGCGCTCCTGGGAGGTGAGGGAGAAGAAGCTGTCGCCGGTCCGCACGTCGCCGCTCCGGGCGAGCCAGTCCGAGAACTCCAGAAGCTGTGCCGGCGTCGGCCTGAGATCTTCCCAGTTGTCGGCGCCCCGCCCTGACGGGCGGAAGCGGCTCACCCGGAGCGACACGCCGAGGGAGTGGGCCAGGTCGTACATGGCGGGGATTTCACTGGCGTTCTGGGTGGTGAGAACCGTATTGATGCTGGTGGGGATGGAGGTGGCGGCCAGAAGCTTGATGGCCTCGATGGCCGTGGCGAAGACCCCCTCGCCGCGGATAGCGTCGCAGGTTTCGGGGGTGGCGCCGTCCATGCTTACCTGGATCGCCACCAGGCGGCTTGCTGCCAGCCGGGAGACCCGGCCGGCATCCAGCAGCGTCCCGTTGGTGGAGATGCAGGTCATGATCCCCCGGGCGTGGCATGCAGCCAGGATCTCTTCGAAATCGGGGCGCATGAATGGCTCGCCGCCGCCGAAATTGATCTGGAAGACCCCGGCATCGTGGAGCTGTTCCACCAGGTCCAGGGCCTCGGCCGTGGACAGCTCGCCGTGGGCGGGCTCCCCCGAAGCCGAGAGGCAATGGGTGCAGCGGAGGTTGCAGGCCAGTGAAACTTCCCAGGTCAGGTTTACCGGGGAGCGGAGCCCCAACTCAACATAGCGATTGCTCACGGAGAAACCCCTTTTCTAGAAGTTGCGTCACGAACTTCTGAAGTGCCTTCCTCTGGCCGTCCGTCAAGCCGTCGGGAAGCTCGTCCCGCCCCCGGACGGTCCCGTAGAAATCCGAGGGAAGAAGGGTGCCGGTTTCGGCAAAGAGAAGGCGCGGCCCCCGTGAATCGTAAAACAGGAGGCCGAACCCTTCCTGCCGCACGCGGCAAGCGGGGTGCAGCCGTATGCCTGCACCAGCCGCCGCCATCTCAGTACACCCCGCAGATGCCGTCGATTGCGAGCTCTTCCACCTGGATCTCCTCCAGGATGCGGGGCTCCTCGTGGCACGTCTCTACTGCTTGCAGTTCTTTTTCCATTGCTCTTCTCCTTTCGATGGTTCCGGTTTCGCACCACCGGGTGATGCGTTCTTTGGATTTCCTATCTGCAACGGCGGTGCCAAAGAATAAAACAGTGATTTGCGTAGTAAGGTCCAAGGATTTTAACGGTGTATCGGGGGGTGCCTTTTTGATTTTGTGGAGAATTGGGACAACTCGGAACGGTGAAGTCGAGGCGGGGCGGTGGTGTCATTGTAGCGAATTTCCTCAACGAGGATTTTTGCTACACATGTGCAAACCGGCGTTATGCAATCGTGAATACAATCGTGAATACATCATTGCCAACGGCAGGGGACTGGGATATCTGTTTAGTATGGTCAGTCAGGAAGGCTTCATCAGGAGGGTAGTCCCCATGCATGAAAAGAACTCCCACTGCTCGTACTGCGGCACCCGGTTCGCCGACGGTGCCCCCTGGCCGCGGCGCTGCCCAGCGTGCAGCAATACCAGTTACCTGAACCCGCTGCCGGTGGCTGTGGTCCTGCAGCCGGTGGGGGAAGGGCTGGTTGTGATCCGAAGAAACATCGAGCCCCGGAAAGGGACCCTAACGCTCCCCGGGGGGTACATCGACTGCGGCGAGACCTGGCAGGAGGCGGCCCGGCGGGAGCTCTTCGAGGAAACCGGCATCGACGCCGGCGACGAAGGCGACTTCACCCTCTTCGACGTGCTGAACGGCTTCGACGACACCCTGGTGATCTTCGGCCTTTCGCCGCCGCGGCCCGGCGGAAGCCTTCAGCCCTTCAGCTCCCCGGAGACCCAGGAGGTGTGCCTCATCGACCGCCCTGTGGAGCTGGGGTTTCCCATGCATACCGAGGTTGTGGCCCGGTACTTTCGCAGCCTTTTCAGTCATTCCACACCATTGCCGTCCTAGATTCCGTCCTTGGCGAGATTATTGGTTAGGCGGACAGGGCGGAGATGAACTCTTCGGTGGTGTACGCTAATACCCGATCGGACTTCCCGTCCTGATTGAGCTGCAGTTCGGTAATCCCCTTCATCTTGTCCGACAGCCAGGCATTGGTAAAGACCTCGAGGCTTATGGCGTGCGGTTCATATTTTGTCCCCACCAGCAGGGCATGCTTGAGAAAGCTGCTGACTCGCTCGCTGCTGGACCAGACCGGCAGGGAAATCTCTCCCCGGTTCAGCTCCTGCGAGTAGATGTTGTTGCAGGTGCCCTTGGCCACCCACACCTGATTCGCTGCCCGGATCTCCTCCAGAAAGACCTTTTCTACCATATACGCGACCGTCATGGCACTCCCTCCTTCCGACCGATGTGTGTCTCGTCATTTTCATTTTAGTCCCTTACACAGGATACGAACTTGGGTAATTAAGGGATAATTGGGGGCACTACAGCATCCCCAGGCAAAACAGTTCAATTGAAACACTTATGGCTGTGCGTCTCCGCCGGAGACCAGGCAGCGGAGAACTGAGCGTTCATCAGAGATACTTGTCCAGCCCCATGTGACGGGCCAGGTGATCGAAATCCCTCAACCTCGCACGCCATGCGAGCCCCAGGAAGGTGAAGCCTTCGAAAGGGCAGGCAATACGCTCCATGCCGGGCTCAGTGCAGACGCTGCACTCAGGGAACTAACCGACCCTTTTCCTGAATCTGGTTGCTGCATCATTGCGGCATCAGTTCTCCCAAGGGGGTGTCCGAAATGTTTCCCAGTGCAAACGGCATGACCGGACAGGGGAAAACCTCGCCGTTGTATCGAATGAAGAGGGTGTTGAGCCCGGCTGAGCAGGGCTTGCGGATCGTGCCGGTGCGAAGATAGCCCAGGAGCGCCTCCCAGTGACTGGTCCACGAGAACTGGGGTCATGGATCATCTCCTGAAGGTCTTCGGTGGTGAAACGCAGACTTTCCTCGTTGTTGCTGTTGCGGAACCGGTTCGGGGTAACGATGCGGGGCGAAATGATGGTGAACAGGTTGTTCGATCGCGCATAGGCGGCGATGGGTATGAGTTCCCGGATGTTGAGGGGAATGATGGTGGTCTTGATCCCGAGGATGAGGTTGGGATGGGACTCCCTGATCCGGTAGAGTCCGGCAAACGTCTCCTGCAGCTTGTCCCATGCCCCCGGATAGTTGCGAATGCGATCGTGGAGATTCCCTACGGCGTCCACGCCGCACGAAAGGACCAGGTCAATGCCCCGTTTCTGCAGATGAGCGACGAGTGGACGAACATGACCGAGAATCCTGTCGGTGAGGATTCCGTTGGTGGTGATGGCGAGGGTTCGCAATCTGGGGAAATGGGCGGGCTGAGCTTCACAAATCGCCTGAAGGAGTTTTCCTGCATCGTGCCGCAGAAAGGGCTCGCCACCGGTCAGGTCCAACTCCCTGAGATGGTGGAGTTCCGGCGAGCAAAGCAGCTCCTGCCAGACTGACAGGTCGAGGTCAGGAACTTCCGGAGGAATCTGCCAGATATTGCACATGCTGCACCGGCAGATGCAGCGGTGGGTGATTTCGAGGCTCAGGGATTCAAGGCGGCAGGCCTTTCCGCTCAATCTCAGCCGGCGGTGGTGGATGCCGTTACCGATGAGTTTTGCGATATAACGAGCCATATGCCGACGTGCCACAGACCCACCTCTGTTCAAAGCTGGAGGCACCGTAGATTGTCAAGCTTCCACTGCAGCCACGTTTCCGCCAGGGGCTGCAGTTAACTTCGAGTGGTTACCCCTCGTGGGGCTTGCCGATTTCGTCGAACCCCACGCTGCCGTGACCCCCTTCCACGTTGGGTGCGGTCTCCCGCAGGTGGGCAGCGCAGACGTATTCGACTCTGTTTGCCTTGGCACCGCACTGCCTGCACTCGACGGTGGGATTGTCCGAAAGGTTCCTGATGCGCTCGTCTTCTCCCTGTGAGTTGAGATAGCACATATGTTGCTTGTGGGTTTCACCGGTACAGCTCATCGTCTTTTCTCCCTCTCTCTGTGGTGAATTTCAGCATGATCATCTGCCGCAGACTGGCAGAATTACGGTAAACTGCGTTCCATCCCCGACCCTGCTTTCCACCTCTATCTCTCCCCGGTGCCGCTTAACGATGTCGTAGGTGAGGGCAAGGCCGAGGCCGATCCCCTTGCCGACCTCTTTGGTGGTGAAGAAGGGATCCCAGATCCGGTCGATCATGTCCGGGGAGATGCCGGGGCCGGAATCCCGGATCGTGACCGAGACCGTTGCCTCACCGGCGGCCTCCGTCGTAACCTCTACCCGGCCGTCTCCGGTGATTGCCTGGTGGGCGTTCACCAGGAGGTTCATGCAGACCTGACGCAGGCCGGACGGGTCGCCGAGGACGCGGGGAAGCTCTTCCTTCAGGTTGGCGACTACCTTGATCTGCCGGTAGCCCGGCTGGTGGCTCAGCAGTTCGAGAATCTCCCGCAGGATTGCGTTCATGTCCACGGGGACAGCCACCCCGTCGGATTTTCTCCCGAAGCTGAGGAGGTGGTTGATGATCCCCTTGCAGCGGTACGATTCCCGGACGATCACCTCCAGGTAGCGGGGAAAGACATCCAGGCGGGAATCCCGCTCCAGGGCCGGCTCGTCGCGGAATCGCCGCAGCAGGGCCTCGGCGTAGCCCGCCACGGAGGTGAGGGGGTTGTTGATCTCGTGGGCGATGCCGGTAGCCAGGACGCCGATGCTCGACATCTTCTCGGACTGGATGAGGTGCATCTCCTGGAGGCGCTTTTTCGAGACATCCCGGAAAAAGACCAGGGCACGGTTTTTCTCCCCCAGGGCATCCTTGATGGGGGTGGCGGTGATGTCTACGTACTGGGTCTTGTGTCCTTCCCGCACCGAAACGTGGGAGGTCTCCGCCCGCTCGCCCCGCAGCGCCCTTTCGACAGGACATTCCTTGGGGAAGGACGGGGTCTCGGGGTGAAAGAGCTCGCGGCACGATTTTCCCTGCTGTATCTCCCGGGGGAAGAGCCGCGGGCCCATGAGATTGTGGTGCTGGATCCTCCCGTCATGGTCGTAGACTGTGATGCCGTCGGTGATGGAGTCGAAGATCGCCTGCAGCTCGTTGGTCTTGTTTCTCAGGTCTACCTCGGCCTGTTTGCGCTCGGTGATGTCCTGGGTGGTGCCGTAGAGCATGACGACCGTTCCGGCGCTGTCGACCAGGGGCTCGACGATGGTGTAAACCCACTTGAGGGTACCGTCGCGGAACAGGAGGCGATGTTCGATTTCGTAGTTCTTGCCGTGTTCGATGCCGAGCCGGAGATGCGCCATGACGTTGTTCAGGTCTTCCGGATGGACCACGCCGGCGAACGCCTCATGGGTCGTCTCCTCGGGGCGCAGGCGCAAGATGCTGAGCAGCTCTGCCGAGGCCTTCACCTCGCCGGTTGAGGGGTTGAAGCTCCAGGAGCCCACATGGGTCATGGATTGGGCCTTGGACAGGTTGTATTCGCTCTCCGACAGGGCCTGCTCCGCCCGTCTCCGCTCGGTGATGTCCATGAGTACTGCGAGGCACTCCTCTCCCGATTCGGTGACCATGGCCTCGATCCGGACGTATAGGGGCTTCTCCCTGACGGTATTGAGGAGGAGCCGGCAGGTCTCTTTCTCCTTGCCGGCAAAGACCTTCTCCAGGAATCTGCTGAAGAGTAACCGATCCGAGTCTGCAACAAACCCCTCGAAGCGGCGGCTGATAAGCTCGGCCCGTCCCACCCCGAGGAGGGTGACCCCGAAGAGGTTCACCGACTGGATCACTCCGTCCAGGTCGAAGGTGAAGTAGCCGACCGGGGCGAAGTCGTACAGGAGGGCATACTTGTTGCGCGATGCCTCCAGCTCTTCGCGGGATTGGCGCAGCTCCTGGATCTTCTTCTCCAGTTCTGCCTGGTGGGCTTCTATTTCATGGAGCTCTCTCGGTGTCATGGTTTCTGTGGGATTAACGTGCAGCCCCCTACCACTGTCTGCGGACCGTGGCGTCGAAGGCCGGTGCGGCGCCCCCTTTCCGGGTGTAGTAGGAGCGGTAGTCGTGGGGCTCTTCGTGCTTCTGCTCCCGGCGCCGCCCCTTCCAGGCCCGGGTGTCGTGGTGGTCGTAGAGGGTGTAGAAAAGGTCTTCTACCATCCGGCTCAGCTCGTCCACGTCTCGAACCACCTCGACGCGGTCGCAGTAGCTGCCGTAGAGCTCAATGAGGCAGTCTCCCCGGTGCCAGGTCTCCCGCTCCTCAGGCGTGAGCCAGAGCATGTAGCCCGCCTTTTCCCGGATCTCCTCCAGTGCCCACTCTTTGGAGTCGTTGTAGTTGTTGCGGGCATCCCCCATGATGATGATGGCCGGTTTCCCCCGCATGTTCTCCAGGTGCTTCTTTTTGAACTCGAGGAATACGTTGCCGTAGTCGCTGTTGTCGTCCAGGTTGACGATGTCACCCCGGTCGATGGTCTCCAGGAGGCAGTTGACCGGCATGTTGCGGAGCATGGGGGTGATCTCGGCCAGTTCCCTGTTGAAGATGAAGCTGCGGACGTGCATGAGGCGGTTCTGGAGGGTGTGGAGCAGCAGCAGCATGAACCGGGTGGCGTGGCTGACGGAGTAGCTCACGTCGCACAGCACCACGAGCCGCGGCTTCTCCTTGCGCTTGCGCCGCAGGGAGAGGAGGAACGGGACCATGCCGTGACGGTAGTTTTTCTGGATCGTGCGGATGACATGGAGCTTCCCCCGGCTCTCCAGCTCCTTCATCCGCTTTACGTCCTTGCGGATCCGGACGAGCATCCGGGAGACGACCTCCTGCATGTCCGCCAGCTCCTCGGGGGTGAACGGCTCCACCTTCGGCTTGGAAATTCCCTGGCTGAAGGCGACGGTGGGCGGGCTCTTCATATAGTAGTCCGAGGGGGAGGGGGCCTCCATCTTGCCGCGGTGGCCGTCGAGCTGGACCATGATCTCGGCGCCGGCCGATTCGTCGTCGCTCTCCTCCATGGCGAGGAGATTTTCCAGATCCTCGGCGGTGACCTCTTCGTCAATGATCAGGAGCGGTTCGTCCTTTTCCTGGGTGCGGTGCTCCTCGGCCTTGAGCTGCTCTCCCTCCACGATGTGGATGAGGGCGGTGAGGAGGTCCGTGGGGTCGAGGCCCAGGGCGTTCTCCTGGCCCATGCTGAAAAACTGCGCGAAGACCTCTTCAAAGGCAGGGATGTCGTTCACGTTCTTCACCAGCGTCAGGCGCAGGAGTGCTTTGACCGGCTCCCGTCCCGACAGGCCGCCGAGGCTTAAGGCCTGCACGGCGTCGAGGGATTCTCCGGGGGAGACCCTGATCCCCCGCTCCCGCAGGGCCGTGACGAATCTGGTGATGATCCGTTCCATGGCGGCTAGACCGCCAGGATCTGGCGCGCGAGGTCGTTCACCTGCTGGAGGTCCGCCTGGTGTTTGGCGATCACCCCCACGGTGTTGGCAACCACCTCCGGCGTCAGCTGTTTCGTGTGGAGGATGGAGAGGACCTGGGCCCAGTCCAGGGTCTCGGAGACGCTGGGGGGCTTGCGGAGGTTGAGCTCCCGCGCTTTGCGGAGGAATTCCACCATCTGCCGGGCAAGCCCCTCGCAAAGTTCAGGGAAGCGGGTGCGCACGATGGCCACCTCCCGGTCGAACTCGGGGTAGCCGATATAGAGAAAGAGGCAGCGGCGCCGCAGGGCGTCGGAGATCATCCGGGTGCCGTTGCTGGTCAGGATCGCCAGGGGCCTGTTCCGCGCCGGAATAACGCCGAGCTCGGGAACCGAGACCTGAAAGTCGCTCAGGCACTCCAGGAGGAGAGCCTCGAACTCGTCGCCGGAGCGGTCGATCTCGTCGATCAGCAGCAGGGAGCGCTTCTCGGAAAGGAAACTCCGTAGGATTGGCCGCTGCACCAGGAAGTTCTGGGAGAAGAAGAGGCTCTCTTCCGCCGAGAGACGCTCCACCGCGGCTCGCAGGTCGGCCGATTCCGAAAGGTAGCTGTCAAGTTGGGTACGCAGCAATTGGGTGTAGAGGAGTTGTTTGCCATATTCCCAGTCGTAGAGGGCCTTCCCCTCGTCGATTCCCTCGTAGCACTGAAGCCGTACCAAGGGAAAATCCATGACCTCGGAGAGAGTCTTGGCGAGTCCGGTCTTGCCGACGCCGGGCGGCCCTTCGATGAGAATCGGCTTCTCCATCCGGAGGGCGAGGAAAACGGCGGTTGAGATGGTTTCATCGGCGATGTAACCGCCGCGTCGGAGAACGTCCTTAACCTCTAGTTCGGTGATCATGGGAACCTCGTGGCGATGGGATCCTGCAGATGCAAGTATGCTTACATTGATACACAAGTGCCGCTGGCGCCCGGAGAGAACGCCTCTCCGGGCCCAGCGGCCTTCCTGTTCAGCTCAAATACCAGGTTATGCTTTGTGTATTACATGCAGCCCTTGAACACGGCGCGCATATTATCGAAGCCGATGTCAATCGGGTTCCCTTCGGAGCAGATGTCGGCGGCGGCGAACTTGGCCAGACCGTCGAGATCCTTCTCCTGGAGTCCCAGATCGCCGAACTTGGTGGTGATCCCGAGATCGTCCTTCAGTTCCTGGATCATATCGATGAACAGTTCGCCAGCCTTCATGTCGGAGATGTTGCGGGTGTCGATACCGGCGGCTCGGGCCATCATGGCGAAGCGCTCGGGGCAGGCGGGGAGGTTGAGGCGGCAGACGTCCACCAGGGCGATGGCGTTGCAGAGGCCGTGGGGGGAGTCATAGAGACCGCCCATGGCGTGGGCCATGGAGTGGACGATACCGAGGCCGGCGCTGTTGAAGCTGTAGGCGGCGGCCATTTCGGCCCAGACCATCTGCTCGATGGCTTTGATGTTGTTCCGGTTGGCCGAGGACTGGCGCAGGTTACCGAAGATCTCGGTGATTGCCCAGAGGCCGGGGCCGTAGGCGGACTGCACGCAGAGCCGGGAGGCGATCGCCTCGACGGCGTGGGTCAGGGCGTCCATGCCGGTATAGGCCGCCAGCTCCGACGACATGCACTGGTGGAGCAGGGGGTCGTTGACCGACTTGCTCGGGGTGCAGTTGGGATCAAAGAGGGCCATCTTGTACATCTTCTCGGTGTGGTTGATGATGGAGAAGCAGGAGACCTCGGAACCGGTGCCGGAAGTGGTGTTGATGGCGAGGTGCGGAATCTTGTTCTTCTTGGTGCACTTGAAGGCCCCTTCGAAGCTGCGGACGTCCTGGCCGTCGTGGCTGTAGACAAGTTTTATGGCCTTGCCGCAGTCGGTGGTGGAGCCGCCGCCGACGGTGATCATGCCGTCGAACTTGCCGGAGGCAAGAACCTTGGCGCCTTCCATGACCTCATAGTCCTTCGGGTTCGGGGTTGCCTTGTCGTACACTTCGGAGGCAACGCCCGCGTGCTTCAGTACCCCCTGGATCGCCTCGATGATGCCGGTTCCCTTGAGGCCGGTGGTCACGATCAGGGCGTTGGTCATGCCGAGGGCCTTGGCGTCGTTGCCGACCATGGTGTGGGCGCCGATGCCGATGTTGACCGACGGATAGGCGTGCTGCATCTTGATCGGGTACTCACGGGATTCGAGGCTGAGGGTCCGCTTTACGTCTCTGAAATGTGGCATGGTACTTCCTCCTTTGGGTGATGTGGTTCTCGTCAAGAGAACATTCGTATCAATCGTTACCTGTCGATTCGCTTCGAAGTATTCACTCTTGTAGTGCCGGCCACCTCCTGGAACATCGTTATAGTCATTTGCTGCCGCTTTGTCCTGGTTAAGGCGCCAAGGCGATGCAGCGCGCTTTGTTGCGCATGTATTTCCCTTGAGCAAAGCTGATGCCAATACAAACAATGGTTTATTTTGTTGTTTTTTGCGGTTTTTCGACAAAAGAGGTTAACTGGCCTTGGTCGATGAGGGGAAATATGAAACAGGTTTTTAGGATCCATGGGATCTGCGGGGGTTGGAATCGGTATGGATAATGTCCACAGTGGGGAATTTCGCCCCGCAAAGTTGTGGCGCTGTGGGGCAGGGAGAAGGAACTGCGGATAATTTTTTTGTGAGCGGGTATTTTTTGCGGCAACGCTGCCTGCAAGGGGAAGGGAGGAAGGATGGGGGGCTAGCGGCGGGAGGTCTCGTAGATTGCGCGCCTCACCTGGCAGCGGTCATCCGCGGCGAGAAAATCGCTGCAACTGTGCCATGCCCGTCCCATGCATCCTCCTTTGCAGAGCGTCTGGCCGGGGCAGTCGCCGCAGGGTTCGCAGGTTTTGGCGCGGCGTTCGCTGGTCGCCCGCAGTGTTGCCCAGAGGGGGGCCCCCTCCGACAGGGCAGAGGCAAGGCTTTTCCCTAGGACTCCAGTGACGGCATGACTGTCCGCATGGCACATGACGCATGGGTACAGCGTTCCTGCCGCGGTCAGGTAGGGGTTCTCGGCAAAGGTGCAGCATTCGGTGCGGCAGGCCTCTGTGGTGCGCCATTCCAGTGCGGCAACCGTACCCAGTTGCCTGTAGAGGCGGCGAAACACAGGATTGGCGTCGTAATCCCTCAGTAGTTGATGGTACTGCTCCGGATCGGGCGGAACAAGGGTCGTTTGCAAGACGGATCGTCCGCATCGCACCAGGGTTCCGGTGACAACCGACCCTATACCCCGGTTGTCGGCCAGGCGGAGGAGGCGGGGAATATCGAACAGATTGTGACGCATCTCGGTGAAGCAGAGTGATATGCGGGGGGCCAGGCCGCTCCGCGCCAAGAGGTCGATTCCCTTCAGGGATTTTTCGTAGGCGCCTGCCCCCCGAACCAGGTTATGGGTGGCGGCGGTCGCCCCGTCCAGGCTGATTTGCAGGGTGAGATGGGGAAAGTTCAGTGCTCCCAGTGCGTTAACCGTCTCTGGGGTGAAAAGCGTTCCATTGGTCTGGATCGTCACGGTTTCAAGACCAAGGGAGCGGCCAAACTGCAGGAGTCTCAACCAGGCGGGGTGGCAGAGCGGTTCGCCGCCGGTCAGGCGGACGGCCTCGCCGCCGAGGGCGATGAATTCCTCAAGGAGTCGGCGAACGGTCTGCTCCGGCATGTGGCCGGCAGCGCCGGTGTCCCGTGCATTTACCCAGCAGTGGCCACAGGCCAGATTGCAGGCCGGGGTAATGGCGATGGTCAGTGTTCTCGGTGGTCTCAATCCGGCACCCCGCAGAATTTTAAGGGTTTCTGACGGTACCGTGTCCATGATGCGTCCCCTTTTGGTGTATGCCGTATGTGCTGCTCGTGTTCTTTTTTGCAACGGTGATGCCTGGCTGTGATGCTGGCAGAGAGTCCCCGTGGAGCAGGTGGGTTACGGACGCATCGGAACGGGCCGATGGCGGCAGTTGTGTGTAGAGAAATGCGTCATTGTAGAAAATATCTACATGTAATGAGGCTTGGGGCCGCGCCGCTTGGGGGAAAATGTTGCAACTGAGCCCATGGCAGACCAATTGTGGCAGGAAAGCGAAGTCCTTGTGCTGCGGTTTGACCCGTTGGGAGCAGGGTAGTGTAGAAATTGTCCACAGTTGGCCTGTGGGTTCGGCATGGTGCGGAGAGCGATGGGGGAAGAGGAAGGTGTTTCGCCCCGCGGCGGGACCTCCTGTCAGCCGGTCAGGTCGGCAAGCCGTACCGTTCAAGCTTGGTGTAGAGGGTCTTTCGGTCGATTTCCAGGATCTTCGCCGCTTTGCTCTTGTTCCCCTCGACCTTTTCGAGGACCCGCTGGATGTGGTCCCGCTCCACGACCCAAAGGGGAAATTGCGGTGTGTCGGCGGCGCCTTTCGGCATGGGGGACGGCGCTGTCTTGGGGGGCGAAAACGGCAGAAGATCGGAAGAAATGACCGGTTCGGTGGCCAGGATGCTGGCGCGGCGGATGGTATTCCTCAGTTCCCTCACGTTGCCGGGCCAGGAATAGGCGCAGAGGGCTGCCATAGCCTCCTCGGATATCTCCCAGTTTTCGCAGCCCCCTTCGTTGGTTGATTTGAGAAAGTAGTAGGCGAGGGGAATGATGTCATCGGGCCGTTCCCGCAGCGGGGGGAGGTTGATGGGGAGGAGGTTGATCCGGTGGTAGAGGTCCTCCCGGAACTCCCCCCGGGCCGCGCACTCGTCCAGCTTCTTGTTGGAGGCGAACACGTACCTGACGTTGACCCTGATGTCGTGGTTGCCGCCAAGCCTGCGGAAGGTGCCGGTCTCCAGGATGCGGAGGAGCTTCACCTGCACGTCCAGGGGCATCTCCGAGATCTCGTCCATGAAGAGGGTGCCGGTGTCGGCCAGCTCGAAGAGGCCGGCCCGCCCCTTGGTGGCGCCGGTGAAGGCCCCCTGCATATGGCCGAAGAGCTCGCTCTCGGCGGTGTTGGCATTGAGGCGGCCGCAGTTGACGGTTATGAACGGCTTGGCGGCACGGCGGCTGGCGTCGTGGACTGCCCGGGCGATAAGCTCCTTGCCGGTGCCGCTCTCGCCACATATCAGGACGTTCTCGTCCGTGGGGCCCCAGCGTCTCACGGTTTCGAGCACCCTCATGATTGCCTGGCTCTTGCCGACGATGCGGTGCTCGTCCAGCTTGCTGATCTCCATCTTCAGGCTGATATTTTCGATCCGCAGCCGGTTCTTTTCGCAGGCCTTGTCGATCACCATCTCCAGTTCGTCCAGTTTCACCGGCTTGGTGAGGTAGTCGTAGGCGCCGTTCTTGATGCATTCCACTGCCGTCTCGATGGTGCCGTGACCGGTGAAGACGATCACCTCCGGTACCGTGGACTCGCTTCGCATCTGCTTGAGGGTCTCGACACCATCCATTCCGGGCATCCGGACGTCGAGGAGCACCACGTTGAAGATCTCCTGCCGGTATTTTTCGAGTCCCTCTTCGCCGTTGGCAGCCGAATCCACAGTGTAGCCGCTACGCTGCAGCTCCGTCTCGAGCAGTTCCCTGAGGGGGCGCTCGTCTTCGACAATGAGAATTTTCGCCTCTTTGCGCGTATCTATCCCTGACATACCGGAAGCCTCACCGTAAATTTCGATCCTTTTCCCTGGGTGCTTTCCACGCGGATCTCGCCGCCATGCTTCTTGATGATGTTGTAGGTGACCGCCAGGCCGAGCCCCAGTCCCTTGCCCACGTCCTTGGTGGTGAAGAAGGGGTCCCAGATCTGGTCCAGGAGCGCGGGGGGGATGCCGCAGCCGGTGTCGCGGATGGTGGCCGAGACCGTATCACCGCTGCTCCGGGTCACTATTTCCACCACTCCGGACCCTTCGATGGACTGCAGGGCGTTAAGGGTCAGGTTCAGGAAGACCTGCCGAAGCCCCGCCGCATCACCCTGGATCAGGGGAAGACCCTCCTGGAAGGACTCCTGAATCTCGATCGTCTCAAACCGGGACTTGTGCCTGACCAGTTGCAGGACCTCCCGGAGCACCCCGTTCACATCCACGTCCCCCACCGAGCCGTCCGATTTCCTGCTGAAGGAGAGGAGGCTGTCGATGATTCCCTTGCAGCGGTACGACTCGCGGATGATGACCTCCAGGTACTTCTTGAAGTCGGCGAGCCGCGGGTCTTCAGTCAGCCCCGGCGTGTCCCGGAAGCGCCGCAGAAGGGCCTCCGCATAGCCCGCCACCGACGTGAGGGGGTTGTTGATCTCGTGGGCAACCCCAGCCGCCAGCATCCCGATGCTGGACAGCTTCTCTGTCTGCATCAGATGCAGTTCGTTAAGCCGTTTATCCGTCACATCACGGATGAAGACCAGGGCGCGGGGGCGTCCGTTGGGGTCGTCGATGGGGGTTGCGCTGACATCGAAGTAGCGGGTCTCGTTTCCCCCCTTGGAGGTGGTGAACGATATCTGCGTGCTTTCGCCGGCGAGGGCCCGCTCAACGGGGCACTGGTCGGGGGAATGGTCGGTATCGGGGTGGAAGAGGGCACGGCACGGCCTTCCCCCCAGGGTCTGAGTGGGAAAGAGAAGGGGGCAGACATGGTTCCGGTGCTGAACCAGGCCGTGGTGGTCGTAGACCACGAGGGCGTCGCCGATGGCATCGAAGACCGCCTGCAGTTCGCTGGTCTTGCTCCGCAGACCAAGGTTGGCGGCCTCCAGTTCCTGAATCTTCTGCTTCACCTCGGCATAGAAGCCGATCTTCGAGCTTTCCAACCCCAGCAGACGCTCGAGGCTCTGTTCGTCGATCCTTGTTCGTTTGACCTCTGCCATGGTCAGTACGCCTTCTCAAGGATCGACAGGAGGTCCTTCTCGTCGGCCTGGCGCGGCGAGGTTACGATGCAGACGTCGTTGAGGGCCCGCCGGGCCAGTTCGGGGAGATCCTGTCGTTTGACCCCGAGGCTCTTGAGGCTGCGGGGTGCCCCGGCGGCGTCGAGCATGGCCTCCAGTGCCTCCTGGACCACCTCGGAAGCCGTGCTGATATTTCCGTCGGTCCGGTGGCCGAGCCCCCAGGCCAGCTCGGGGAGCTTCTCGGTCACCACCGGGATGTCGTACTTGATCACCTCCGGCAGAAGGACCGCATTGATGCTGCCGTGGTTGGCGTCGTAGAGGCCGCCGATGGGGTGGGCCAAGGCATGGACGATCCCCAGGAGTGAGTTGGAGAAGGCCATGCCGGCGTGGAGGCTGGCCCGGGCGAGGTTTTCCAGGTCGGCTGGTTTGCGCTCCCTCACGGCCTTGACAAGGCTTGTGGAAACCAGTCGCAGGGCCTTGATGGCGTGGACGTCGGTAAGCGTTGTAGAGGCCACCGAGAAGAATGCCTCCATGGCGTGGCTCAGGGCGTCGGTGGCGGTGGTGCAGACGTATTCGTCGGGGAGGGTCTCCAGGGTGTCCGGATCGGTGAGGCTGATGTCGGGGGCGACGCAGCGGCTCATGATGGTCAGTTTGCAGCGGCGTTCGGTGTCGTTGATGATGGCGAACTGGGAGACGTCGGAGCCGGTGCCGCAGGTGGTGGGGCAGAGGACCAGGGGGGGGAGCGGCCTGATGATTCTGTCCGACCCCTCGAAGTCCCGGATCCGTCCGCCGTTGGAGACCAGGATCGCGATCCCCTTGGCCGCATCCATGGAGCTGCCGCCCCCGAGCCCCACGATGACGTCGCAGCCGTGGCGGATGTACTCCAGCGCCCCTTCCTCGACCTCCACATCTTTGGGGTTCGGGGTGATGGCGTCGAAGTAGATGACCTCCAGCCCCGCGTCCATGATGCTTTTGAGGGCCCGGTCCACCCAGCCGGCGGCGAAGAGGCCTTGGTCGCTCACCAGGAACACCTTGTGGCCCCCGAGGCGGCGGGCGCAGGCCCCGATTTGATTCAGGAGCCCCCGGCCAAAGATGATCTCGGGAACTTCGAATTTGCAGTGGTGAAGCGTGCTTTCGCCCTGTTCCATTGGGAATCCTGTTGATAGTGGCGGCGCTCATTCATGCGGTGGTGAGTATGCCGCCGGCAGCCGACAAGGAGGTGTGAGGCAACTTATAGAGATGTAAACAAAATAGCAATTGTTGTGCCCATATGTCAAACGAGGTTTTATTTTACTGCATTTTTCCGAGACTTTTTTCCTCTCCCTCGGGCGGAAATCTCACCTTGGCTTTGCAGGAATACCGTTTGCCATGGGTGTGGTGAGAAAAAATTCCCCGTTGGGGCGATATTCCCCAGGCGGGTTTCGATGGATAATGCGCTGGAATTTATTGCCAAAAATCCCTGAATCCGCCCGGCCGCGCAAGTCTGACCTCAGTCGGGATCAGAATGTCTCGTTTAAAAACCAACGTTTTATTTATGGCACTGCCGTTGCATTTGCCTGAACGCAACACTGGCTTCGCAACCGGACGGTGCATTAGCTAGATAGCCAGCCGAAAGCAGCCGGGTTGTTACTCTCCTTGGGGCGCGAGGGAACTCCTTCATCCTCCGCCCCCTTTTTATCGCTGCCGGCTAACGAGTGAACGACGTTTTATAAGTTGCGATAATCCGGATTTTCCGGGTTGTACTACCTATGGGGAGGTGTGCTGTATGAAGAAATCAGGAATCGTTGCAGCAGTATTATTGGGAGGGCTGTCGGCGGGAACGGCGCAGGCGGGGTTTGTGGTGGGGGGAGAAAACGGGTGGCAGTTCACCACCGACGGCTTCATCAACGTCTTCGGCACCTACGAGATGATCGAGAAGAAGCCCGATGGCGTTACGGGCGGCAATCTCAACGGTGACCTTCCCACTGGTCAGTCGTCGCAGCAGTTCAGGGTGCGGACGGGTTTGCTGCCAGTCGGGATCGGGTTCAACATCAAGTCTCCCACCATCAAGGAGGTTGACTACGCGGTGAGGCTGGGCCTCTATCCGCAGGTCCAGAACAACGGCGGCAGCCGCACCGATCTGGCCCCCAACATCGACTTCCGGGAAATCTACTTCACCGCCGACGGAAAGTTCGGGCAGTTCCTGGCCGGCCGCGCCATCAACCTCTACCAGTCCAAGAACATCCTGACCGACATGTGTCTCTTCGGTGTCGGCGTGGTGGGGCCGGTACCGTCGGGGCCGACCATGGGCCACATCGGCTACGGCTACCTCTATCCCAACTTCGGTGCCCAGTTCCGCTACACCACGCCGGATATGGACGGGGTGAAGGTCGCCTTCAGCGTCAACGACACCAACGACATCGGCGCGGCAACGAAGCGCAACATCCCTCGTCTGGAGGCCGAGGTCTCCTATGCCACCACCTTCGAGGGGGGGAAGATGCAGGCCTGGCTTGAAGGGCTCTACCAGACGGCAGGATTCTCCAGTTCTCCGACAGTAGTGCCCGCACGCGTCAATCCTGACGGAACAACTACTCCCCAAACAACGGTTCCTGCCATAAGGTCCGGCGGCCATGCCACGTCGGTTGGCGGCGCCATCGGGGGACAGGTCTTCCTTGGGGGGCTTGAGCTCCTGGCCTCTGGCTACGGAGGCCGGGCCCTGGGGATGCTCGGCATGCAGGGGGCCGATGCCACCGATGCCGCCGGCAAGGAACGGTACAACTGGGGCTTCCTGGCCCAGACCACCTATCAGCTGAATCCCGAATGGAAGATCGGCGTTAACTACGGCCAATCAAGGGCAGAGGAGACCGACCAGGACAAGGCCGATGCGTTGTCCCACATCAAGATGCAGCAGGCGGCGGTCGGCATGGTCACCTACAGCATCAACAAGAACTGGCAGGTCATGGCCGAATACACCTGGGCCCAGGACAAGTGGTTCAACGGCGCCACCCAGGACGGCAACATGATCGCGGTTGGCACGTTCTTCTACTGGTAGTTCTGAAGCCGCGACGCATCACATGGGCTGACCACGAAAGGAGATCACCATGCCAAAGTATGTCATCGAACGGGAGTTGCCGGGGGCAGGCAAGCTGTCTCCCCAGGACCTGAATGCCATATCCCGCAAGTCGTGCAGCGTGCTGTCGGGTCTCGGCCCCCAGATTCAGTGGGTGGAGAGCTATGTGACCGATGACAAGATCTACTGCATCTATATTGCGCCGAATCAGGAGATTGTGCTGGAGCACGCCAGGCAGGGGGGCTTTCCCGCCAACAGCGTAGCGGAAGTGAGAACCGTTATCGACCCGACCACTGCTGAATAGCCAGGGTCCCAACCCTTTCCCGACAAACGGCAAAGGCGCCGAGGGGGGAGGAGAAGATATTAAGGAGCAGGTTATGACGTTAGCATTACTCGTTTTGATCAGTATTATGTGGATACCCGTCGGTATGTTTTTCCTGGGATACGGGGAGGCCAAAAGCACCGGTTTCGTCAGCGCAGTCGTTGGTGTGCTTGTAGTTGTCGGCGCGACTCTTCAGGCGGCGGTATTTAACGATCCCTTCACCGCCGGGTTGTTGTTCGTGTTCGGTGTTCTGTACATGCAGACCGGCCACGCCCTCTTGACGGGTGTGACAGATCTGCGAACCGTTGGAAACGGAGCTCTGATAGTCGGGATCGTCTGTGCCGTTTACGCATATCTCTATGCCACCGGTGGGGGCCATAAGCCTGATGGGACCACTGTTATCGGCGTAGCCCCCTTTCTGGCATTCATGAACGTCACGTTCGTCGTCATCTGCTTGACGGTTACCGGTGTGACCTATGGCAAGATCAGCGGCAAGGTTGCCGCTGGGATGTTCATTGTCCTTACCTTTACCTGTCTTCTGACCCCGGCATTTTCTCTCATGGGATACGGGAGACTTCCTTTCTAACCGCAATGAAACTAACCGGAGGAGACATACATGAAAAAAAGCGTGCTTATCGTAATGACGGCTTTCCTTGTTTCGAGTGCCATTCCCGTCCTTGCCCAAGACTCGTCCAAGCAGGATCAGGTCATCTGCAACCTCGCCGCGAGGAACTGCCTTGGTGAGGCGGAAGCCATCAAAAAGAGAGTGAAGAAGCTGCAGACGGAGATGCAGAAGGGGAAGACCTACTCGCCCGAAGATGTACAAAAACTGGAGCAGAAACTGAAAGAAGCCCGGGAACTCCTCGACAAGATTGAAGGGAAACCGGCGAAGAAGTGACGCCACTGTGCACCTGCTTGAATCCGTAGCCGGGAGAGGGGCACTGTGCCCCTCTCCCTGTTTCTGCACCAGCGCATCCGGATCGTGAACGTCGCGGTATTTTGTAATTCTGTTCAAGTACCTCATTGCGGGAAGGAGAACTTCATGGAAACGGCAAAGCGGATTTCGGACGGCGGGGTGGCGATGCGGTTGCTCGTGGCGGCGGTCATGGTGGTCGTTTGCCTTGCCGGGTGCGCATCGGTATCCATCGGTATTGCCGAGGCCGGGTCAGGGCGGACCATCTGGAAGTCACGGGAGCAGTTCGTGGACGTGGTGCCGCGGGAGCGGCAGGGGGGAGGTTCAGCCGGCAACGAACATCCGGCATCGGTGTCTCCCCTTGAGTTACGCAGGCTCCTTTCGTCGGTGGCCCTCTCACGGGAAGGGGAGGAAGCACCGCTCTTTTCCGAAGCGGAACTGAAGGTTCTGGAGAGCTCCGGCGTGAATGGGCTGCGCCAGGCAGGCCCCGACGAGGATGTGACGTTCACGGTCTTCGGCTACCACACGGCGCTGCAGGGTTTTCTCAAGGAGACGAAGGTGACCACCGGCCGGATGTTTTTCCAGGAGGGAAAGCTCAATCTTATCCTTGGAATCGTCCAGCGTGACGTGCTGGATAACGAAGATCGCCGGCTCAACCCCTTCGTGCCGGGCTCCCGCCTGAAGGAATCCGACTTGTCCGGCCGGATAACGGTGGCTGCGGGAGGGGTGCCGTTCACCATGAAACGGGCTGACTGGCTCGTCTTTGCCCCCTACAGTGCCGCAACGCCTGCCGTCGAGCCTGTGCAGCCCCGTCCGGAGCCTGCCGCTCCGGCTGTCGCACCGGCAGCCCCGGTCCAGGAGGCACCGAAGAAGGTGGAGCGGCCGGCCGGCCGGACGAGAAGCCTTGAGGAGCGTCTCATTCTGCTGAACGACCTGAAGCAGAAGGGCCTCATAACCGACGAAGAGTATCGGGCCAAACGGCTCATGATTCTTGATGAAATCTGATGTCATTTGGAAATCCATTCTGTCCACAGGAGGCTGACCATGGCAGACGGAAAGGTTACAGTAATTGCCAAGGCACGGGCGAAAGCCGGTCTGGAGGAGCAGGTTCGACAGGAGATCACGGCCCTCCTCGCACCGACCAGGGCCGAAACGGGATGCATCAACTATGATCTCCACCAGTCCGCCGATGATCCGGCCCTCTTCATGCTCTACGAGAACTGGGTCAGCATGAAGGATCTGGAGGAGCACCTTGCCATGCCCTACCTGGAGGCGTTCAAGGCGAAGGCTCCCCACTTGCTGGCCGAGCCCCTTGAAATCAGCCTTTGGAAGATGATCTGAATATATTGCCCACCAACTGGAAATTTCCCCTTGCATTCATCGGCAAGGGGTTTATACTTGAGTTAAACAAGCGTTTGAACAAAGGTAGCCATGCCCAAGCCCGATCAAAGATCACAATTATTGGCCGCCGCGATTCCGCTCTTTGCCGCAAAGGGGCTGAGTGGAATCAACGTGCGGGCAATAGCCCGGGCCGCCGGGGTCAACCCATCTCAGATTTCCTACCATTTCGGCGGCAAGGAAGGGCTTTACGCCGCCGTCATCCGCGACCAGTTCGCCGGGCTGGGGCGAATAGCCGAGATTGCCGACAGCGATCTCGCCGCCAGTGAAAAGTTCGCATCCTATCTCCTCGAATGCGGCATCTGCTTCCATCGGGGGAACGCCGACCAGTTCGTGCCGACCACTGCCAGCGCCAATGCCGAAGCCCCCGAATGCCCTCACTGCCTCAATAACGATGCCGATTCCTTCATCGGCATGGCGCAGAAAGAGGAGAAGGCCGCATGACAGTCCGTGAGCAGCCCAGACCCGATGCCGACTGTCGGGATACTCTGATCGCCGTTGCCACCCCCCTATTTGCCGAGAAGGGGTTCAACGGGGTCAGCGTGCGGGAGATTGCCGGGTATGCCCGCGTCAATGTATCAATGATTTCCTATTACTTCGGCGGCAAGGAGGGGCTCTACGCCGCCGTCCTCAACGAGCAGTTTGCCGTTTTGAAACGGGTAGCGGAGATCAGAACCATGGAGATGGACCCCCTGAAGCAGTTCGAGCTCTATGTCCGGGCCACCGTGGCCCGGTACCGGAAGAACCCCTATCTGCTCAGGTTCTACACGAGCGAGCTCACCAACCCGACCCCCTGCTTCGTAACAATCGTCAAGCCGGCCATCCAGGGGGTCGTGAAGATCCTCCAGGAGACCTTTGCGGATGGTCTGTCACACCACCAGTTTCGCGAGGGGTTGGACCCCACCGACACGGCCCTGGCCTTGGCTGGCATGATCAATTTCTACTTTCTCCTGGAGCCGGCCACGGGAGACCTGGTGGACCATTCCCCGGAGCGGGACGAGGAGCTCATCCGGCATATCATGGATATTTTCACCAACGGAGTGCTGAAGTAATTTTTTTTGCCTGTGCAAAAAACAAACGTTCGTTTGATGCATGACATGGCCCAGGACGATGACGCACCAGCCAACGGCCGCCGAAAGGGCGGCGCACACCGTGAAGAAAGGGAGGAGACCATGGAAGCCAACAAGATCGTCGAATGCGGTATCTGCTATTTCCAGGGGGTTGCCCGCGATTTTACCCCCGTGACCGTCAGCGCCGACTTCAGGGCCCTGGAGTGCCCCAAGTGCCTCAACAACGACAGGGACTCCTTTGATGAGATCAGAAAGGTAGAGGAAGAGGCCGCGTAACGCCCTGCACTCATCGTCCGCCCTCGGGTTGTGATGTCGAAAGCCGCCCTGGCAAGAACCGGGCGGCTTTTTTGTTATACTGGGAAAGACACGGCGTGTGGATGTGCCGAACGCTATGGAGGATGCCCGTGGGGCGGGGGAGGGAGCAATGTACGATCGGCAGGAAATTTACCTGAATGGGGCGTGGACCACCACCTCAACCGGGGAGTATATCGATATCGTCAACCCGGCAACGGAGGAGGTGTTGGGCCAGATCCCCTCGTGCGGGGAGGACGATGTGGAGTGGGCCGTTGCCGCTGCACGGGACGCCTTCGAGGGCTGGGGGAGGACGTCGATTGCCGAGCGCCTGGCGTTTCTCCGCAGGATTCACGAAGGGATGGTGAATCGTTCCGAGGAGATTGCCCAGACCATTACGGCCGAGCTCGGCATGCCGATCAAGCTTGCGCGGCGGATCCAGGCGGGGCTTCCCGCTGCCGTCATGGAGAGCTACGTGAAACTGGTCGGCGAGTACCCCTTCGAGGAGCGGATCGGCAACTCCCTCGTCGTCAAGGAGCCGGCCGGTGTGGCTGCCTGCATCACCCCCTGGAACTACCCCCTCCATCAGGTGATCGCCAAGGTGGCCCCGGCCCTGGCCGCCGGCTGCACCGTGGTCCTCAAGCCGAGCGAGGTGGTGTCCCTCTCCGCCTTCATCCTGGCCGAGATCATCCACGATGCGGGCCTCCCCCCGGGAGTCTTCAACCTGGTGAGCGGCTACGGCGAACCGGTGGGGGAGGCCATGGCGAGCCATCCCGGCGTGGATCTCATCTCGTTCACCGGCTCGGTGCGGGCCGGCATGGCGGTATCCAATCTGGCGGCGGCCACCCTCAAGCGGGTCGCCCTCGAGCTGGGTGGGAAGTCCGCCGCCATCATCCTCAACGATGCCGACCTGGCCACCGCGGTCAAGGGAACGGCGGCCAGCAGTTTCGTCAACTCCGGCCAGACCTGCAGCGCTCATTCCCGGATGCTCGTACCCGAATCTCTCTACGAACAGGCTGCGGCCCTGGCCACCGAGGCCGCCGCCACCTACGTGCCGGGGGATCCCCTCTCGGAGCAGACCCGGCTCGGGCCCCTGGTCTCCGCCCGGCAGCGGGAGCGGGTGCGGGATTATATCCGGAAGGGGATGACGGAAGGGGCTGAGCTCCTCTGCGGCGGGGTGGAGCCCCCCGAAGGGCTCGAAAGGGGCTATTACGTGAAGCCCACCGTCTTCGGCCGGGTCACGCCGGAAATGACCATCGCCCGGGAGGAGATCTTCGGCCCGGTCCTCTCCATCATGACCTACCGGGACGAGGACGACGCCGTGCGCATTGCCAACGATACTCCCTACGGACTTGCCGGCGGCGTCTGGTCGGGGGACGTGAAGCGGGCCGAGGGGGTGGCACGGCGGCTCCGGACCGGCCAGGTGGATATCAACGGCGGCGCCTTCAATATCCTCGCCCCCTTTGGCGGCTACAAGCAGTCAGGTCACGGCCGGGAGCTCGGCAGGTACGGGCTGGAGGAATTCCTGGAACTCAAGGCGATCCAGTTCAAGTGAGGGGGAAGGGGGGGCCTTCGCCCGCCGGGTGCCGGCCACCCCGGTAGTCTGGAACCAGCCCTCGGTCCACGGCACCATCGGCGTCCTCTACATCGACCTGTTCCCCTCACTCACCCTCGGCGGTGGCGCCATGGTGGGCAACATCACTACTTAGAACGTCGGCTACAAGAACCTCCTTAACATCAAGCGAGTAGCCCGGAGGAAGCTGGTCTTTGGACAGAAGCCGCTTGCCGGCGTAGTGGCGGCGAATCACAAGAACCTCCTTAACATCAAGCGAGTAGCCCGGAGGAAGCTGGATGCATAGCAAAGAATCCAGCAACGATTGCCGGCGGCCCCGAACAAGTAGATCGGAGGCCGCCGGCAGTGCACTGGGACGATTCCTGTGCGCTCTGAGCCTGGTGCGTGTGGGGAAAAGTTCAACAGTGTGGAAATTTACTATGGACGGGGACGGGACCATCCCCTCTCAGTATTTCTGATGCCAGCGGTACGCCTAGCCTCGATTCATTCCTGATCCTTCCTGATTACAGAGAGTTATGCTTTTTAACCTTCCTGTGGTATCACCATTGGCTTACCTTTTGCTCTACAAAAATGAACTTTGATTGTATCGATGCAGTCGCGTCCAATCAGCAGGAGGCATCGTGAAGAACACCAAGATGACCCTGAGCGCCGAGACCATGAATCTCGACTTCGTGAAGAAGGTGGAAGCCCTGTCGGGGAGCTCGGTGCGGCGCTGCTTCCAGTGCGGCAAGTGCTCGGCGGGGTGTCCCATGCGCTCGTTCATGGAGCATCCCCCCA
>Ga0209172_10000378_pt1 | contig 124888 bp, 92 predicted proteins | sample LarsenN4metaG_FD_184113 | JGI IMG/M metagenome (GOLD analysis project Ga0209172, IMG submission 184113) | Hot spring sediment bacterial and archeal communities from British Columbia, Canada, to study Microbial Dark Matter (Phase II) - Larsen... ... | reverse complement strand
ACGGCCGCTTCGTCGAAAGCGGCTCCGCCGACGAGGTCATCCTCCGCCCCTCCCACCCCTACACCCGCCGCCTCCTCAACGATGTCCCCAAAATCTACGAAGACTGGGACCTCTCTACTGTGTGATGGATAACCATGGATATGTTGAAAGTGGCTGTCATCGGTGGAGGGTCGACTTACACCCCGGAATTGGTAAACGGCTTTCTCGCACGTGTGGGACAATTTCCCATCACCGAATTGTGGTTGATGGATATTGATGAGGAACGCCTCAAAATCGTGGGGGAATTTGCCCAACGCATGGTCGAATTCAAGGGATCGCCCTTTAAGGTCTTTCTCACCACAAACCAGCGCACAGCCGTTTTGGACGCATCCTACGTCACGACACAGCTGCGCGTCGGACATATGGAGGCGCGCCGCCGCGACGAGTATCTCGGTCTGCGCCATGGCTTGATTGGGCAGGAAACGACCGGCGTGGGCGGTATGGCAAAGGCGCTTCGCACCATTCCCGTCATTCTCAAGATTGCGGAGGATATGCGGGATGTTGCCTGCCCCGGAGCAATGCTGGTCAATTTCACCAACCCGGCAGGGCTGGTCACGCAGGCATTGAGCAAATATGCAGCGGATGTCCCGGCTGTGGGCGTGTGCAACATCCCCATCACGGCGAAGATGCATATCCTCGAACGGCTGGAACAGGCTACGGGTAGAAAGATCGATCCGGCTCGTGCAGAGTTGAAAACACTCGGCTTGAATCACCTTTCCTGGCATCGTGGTTTCACCATCGACGGCGAGGATGTCTGGCCCCAGGTGATTCAGGGGTACATCGCAGAACTGAAAAAGGAGGACGATCCAGAATGGGATCCTCGCACGATTGAAGTCCTGCGCATGATACCGAACTATTATCTACAATATTTTTATCACACAGACAAGAAACTAAAGTTACAGGAGAAATGGCCGCCCTCCCGCGCCGAGGAGGTGATCGAAATTGAACGAGACCTCCTCCACAAATACGCGGATCCGAATCTCAAGGAGCCGCCCGCTGATTTGATGAAACGCGGCGGTGCATACTACTCGACGGTTGCCACGCAACTTCTGAATGCCCACTACAACGACCTGGGCGAGACCCATGTGGTAAACATCAGGAACAACGGCGCGGTCAAGGAATGGCCCGCAGAATGGGTGCTCGAGATCCCATCGACCGTGAGAAGGAGCGGGGTTACCCCCATCCCGGCAGAGCCCTTGCCGCAATCGCAATTCGGATTGATCGCAGCGGTCAAAGCGTATGAAATGTTGACCGTGGAAGCCGCCGTGCATGGAGATCGAGAAGCCGCATATCAGGCTTTGCTCGTCCATCCACTGGGACCCAGGGCGGACAAGCTCCAAGCGGTGTTGGATGACATGCTGGAGATACACCGGGAGCACCTGCCCCAATTTTGGAAATGACCGAAAAGGGGCGACCATGTGGGTCGCCCCTTTATTGGTTGAGAAATACACACATAGTCTGAACGAAGGATGTCCACTGTACTACCGTGAAGAGATATGGCTGTGAGGTAATCATGACCACAATCGAATTCTCCCTTATCCCCGATGCAGAGACAGACTACCAGACCATCATCCGGTTGATGTCCGTGTTCAAGCGCGAGACAGGTATCGATGTCAATATCAAGCGCATGGAATGGGGTAATGCCTGGTCGCAACTCATCGGCATCGCCACACAAGGGCATGGAGCCGACATCTCACATGTCGGTTCCACATGGGTCAGCAGCCTCATGACCATGAATGCCCTGCGCCCAATCCCAATACACCTGGTTGGCAAAATAGGCGGTGAGCAGGCCTTCGTCCATTCCACGTGGTCGAGTGTCGTTGCGGAGGAAGACCGCCTGCCCTATGGTATACCGCTCAGCGCATACGTCTATGTCATCGCATATCGAAGAGACCTTCTGGAAAAAGCGGGGCTAAGCGGAATCAGTGCATTTGCAACACCGCACGCGCTCGAACAGACCGTCGAACGCATAGAATCCCTGCATGAGGTCGAGACTCCCTGGCTTATGCCGATCATCCCCCCTCCATTCAACGACCTCGTTCACATGGCAGCTTCCTGGATTTGGAGTTCCGGCGGTCACATCATGGACAACCGCGGAAAGCAGGTACTCTTCAATTCGCCCGCCGCGCTGGCTGGCTTGAAATCCTTCCTAAAACTCATGCGCCGCGTTCCCGACCGCGACTACCTCGGCGCGGACGAATGCATGAATGCCCTGATGCAGGGAAAAGCCGCGGCAGTCATCACCGATGCACGTGCCGTAAACATAGCCATCCAAAACAAGTCGCCGAATATCGGGAACATCGCCGCGGCAAGCCTCATGAGCATCCCGTGGTCGGGCGGCGGGAGCATTGTCATCTGGCGGCATACCTACGGGTATCCCGACCGGCTCGAAGCCTCCTACAAACTCGCGGAATTTCTTGTCCGCAAACAGACCATGCTGGAACTGGCCAACAATTCCTACACCCTCCCCTCCCGCACCGACGCGCTCGACGAGCTCTTCCCGCCCGATCATATTCTCCGTCCCGTCATGCTTCAACTTATCTCGACGGGCCGCTCCTACCGCCCCATTGCATTATGGCACCGGATCGAGCATCAGTTCGGTGTCGAACTTGGGACAGTGGCAAAGCAGATCATGAAAGACCCAACGCTGGATGTGGATGCGACAGTCACTGAGGCAATGAACTCCCTCGCAGATCGTTTGAACCTGACCCTGGGATGAAATGCTTCGCCTCTTTCCAAGCCGCTGCCTGTCACCGTTATAAACCATCAACATCCTCTTCTGGAGAAGACCATGTCACAACCCTTCACCCTCGGCGTAAACTATTGGCCCCGCAAAAAAGCCATGTACTGGTGGGGCAATTTCGACGCCGGAGAAGTGCGCGAAGAATTCGCCACCATCAAAGAAATCGGCATGGAGGTAGTCCGCCTGTTCCTGCTGTGGGACGACTTCCAACCCGAACCGACCAGTGTTGCAAAAGATAAACTCGCCCACCTGGTCACCGTCGCGGACATCGCCGCCGCAAACGGGCTCGGTATCGACCTCACCTTTTTCACCGGTCATATGAGCGGACCCAACTGGAGTCCGCGCTGGCTCTTGGGCGGGAATCTGCCTCCTGCCGCGCACCAGCACTGGCTACGCGATGTGGTCAGCGAGGGGAAGAAGACCGATAAGGGCTACCGCAACATGTTCCACGACGAAATAGCGCTGAACGCGGAACGCCTCCTGCTCAAGACCGTTGTCAAGGTACTCAAAGACCACCCCGGCATCTGGATGTGGAACCTCGGCAATGAACCCGACCTGTTCGCCTGGCCCAACTCATCAGAAGAAGGTGCGGCATGGGTGCAGGAAATGGTCGCGCTCATCAAAGAGATTGACCCGAATCGACCCGTCACGATCGGTCTGCACGGCGACGGTTTGCACCGCGACAACGGTCTGCGCATCGACAAGGTGTATGCCCACACAGATGTGGCGGTCATGCACTCGTACCCCATGTACACGCCGTGGGCGCGCAAACCGCTCGACCCCGATTTCGTCCCGTTCACCTGCGCGGTGACCGCCGCGTTGTGTGGCAAACCCGTGCTCATGGAAGAGTTCGGCGGATGTACCGCCCAGCCCGGAGAACCCAGTCACATCAGGAAGTGGACCGAAACCAACGGGCGCGCACGTGAACAGTTCATGGCAGGCGAGGAAGATTTTGCGGATTACATTCGTCTCGTTCTTCCCAAGCTTCAAAATAGCGGCGCAACCGGCGCGATGCTGTGGTGCTACGCAGACTATGTCCCTGAGTTGTGGGACCTGCCCCCCTGCCAGAACGCCCAGCACGAACGCTGGTTCGGACTCGTCCGCCCGGATGGCTCGCTCAAACCGCATGCCAGGGTGATCCAGGAATTTGCGAAGAGTAAACCGCAGGTCAAACCAATACCCGAACACGCAAAGCTATCCATCGACCCGGATACCTACTATAAGGAACCGCTCGGTCATCTGGTTGACCTGTATCAACAATATTTGAAAGGTGTCGAAGGTGCCTAAGCGTCTCATCATCAACGCGGACGATTACGGGAGGTCGCCGGAGATTTCCCGCGGCATTCGCGAGGCGCACCTGCGCGGCGTGGTGACCTCCACCACCTGCATGATGAATATCCGTACCACCGCTCGGGATATTGCGATGGCATTGCATGAGACGCCCGACTTGAAAATGGGTATCCATCTCGTGCTCACCGCAAAGAAGCCGATCCTGCCGCGACAATGGGTCAAATCGATTACAGACGAGGACGGCAACTTCCTGAAACCCAAAGCCTTCTTCACAGACCTGCCAAACATCGACATTCTCGAAGTCAAAGCAGAGTGGCGCGCGCAGATCGAAGCGTTCATCGCCGCGTCCGGAGAAAAACCCAGTCACCTTGATTCACATCATCATTCCTCCTACGCATCTTCAGGGCTGTTCAAAGCCATGCTTGAACTGGCGAAAGAATACGATTGCCCGATTCGTTACCCTGTTCCATCCAATGGGGTTCCGACAGAGTTTGCTGAAACAGCAAGGCACGCTCCCACCCTGTTGCAGGAATTCGACCCGCGCAGACCGGATCATTTCATTGCTGCTTTCTATGATGAGGGCGCAACAAAGGAAAACCTGCTGGATATTCTCAGCAAACTCCCCGATGGCATATCCGAACTCATGTGCCATCCCGGTTATGTGGACCAAGAATTTGCGGAAAAGGAATCAATCTATAACTTCCAGCGCAACCGCGAAGTGACAATCCTTACCGATCCCGCCATCAAACAGGCGATCAAAGCGAACAACATCGAACTGATCTCCTTCGCCAACCTGTAGACAATCTTCATAAACCAGGAGTTACATATGTCTCGTATTGACGATCTTCTCAAACAAATGACCCTCGACGAAAAAATCTCCATGCTTGCCGGCGCGGACCTGTGGCACAGCGTCTCGGTGCCGCGGCTGGGCATCCCGCAATTCAAAGTGACCGACGGACCCAACGGCGCGCGCGGCGCATGGGGCAGCATGGCTTCGCCCTCGGTTGCCACACCTGTCGGCATCGCCCTCGGCGCCACGTGGAATCCCGAACTCGTCGAAAAGGTCGGCAATGTGCTGGCAGACGAACTTGAAGCCAAGGGCGCACATATCCTGCTCGCGCCCACCGTCAACATCCATCGCACGCCCATCGCAGGGCGCAACTTCGAATGCTATTCCGAGGACCCGTTCCTGAGCGGCATGATCGCCTCCGCCTACATCAAAGGGATTCAGGACAAAGGCAAAGGTGCCTGCATCAAGCATTTCGTTGCCAACGACCAGGAATACGAACGTTTCTCGATCAGTTCCGAAGTGGACGAGCGTACCCTGCGCGAAATCTATCTCGAACCGTTTCGTATCGCCATCCGCAATGCCAAGCCGTGGGCGGTGATGTCTTCGTACAACCGCGTCAACGGCGCCTATGCCTGCGAGAACGATCACACACTCAAAGACATCCTCAAAGGCGAATGGGGCTACGAAGGCATTGTCATGTCCGATTGGTTTGGCACCTATGACGAGGAAGTTCCCACCAGCGGACTTGACCTCGAAATGCCCGGCGCGGCGCGCTGGATGTCGGAGGAAATCGTCAAGAAGGCGCTTGCCAGCGGGAAACTCACCGAAGAAGCGCTCGACGACAAGGTGCGGCGTTTGCTGCGCGTGATCGAAAAAGCCGGTCTCTTCGACAAACCTGAATTGCAAAAGGAACGGGGGGAGGACAAGCCTCAGCATCGCAGGATCATGCGCGAGGCGGCGCGCGAGGCGATTGTTCTGCTGAAAAATGAAAAGGGCTTGCTCCCGCTGAAGAAGATCAAATCCATCGCGGTCATCGGTCCATATGCGGCAACGGCACAGATCCTCGGCGGCGGCAGTTCGTCGGTCACTCCGCATTACGCGGTCTCGCCGCTGGAGGGTATCCAGAAGCGCGCGGGCAAAAAAATCAAAGTGCATTACGCGACCGGCTGCCATATTTACAAGACCCTGCCCGCTCCCGCCCCCGAAACTTTGACGACCGCAGACGGGCGCATCGGACTCAGCCTGAGCCTGTTCAACGGGACCGAATGTTCCGGCGCGCCCGCCTACGCCGAAGTGACGACGCGCGTCCAACACGGCTGGTTCGACAAATCGGTTCCGAACGTGGATCAGGAATCCTTCTCCCTGCGCATGGAGGGATTCTTCACGCCAAAAGAATCGGGCATCCACACACTGGCGCTTGGCGGTGTGGGTTGGTGCAAACTTTATCTTAACGATGAGGTTCTCATCGACCACACTTCGGATTCAGACATGGGCAAGCAACTCCTCGCAGAAGTGGAACTGACGGGCGGCAAAGCCTATCCCATCAAGGTCGAATATTACTGGAAAGGCAACCCGCGCTGGCGTTCGGTGAGTCTCGGTCACCAGCCCCCACAGCCGCTCGATCCCATTGCTGACGCGGTCAAACTCGCCAAAAAGGCGGATGTGGTTGTACTTGTCGCGGGGTTAAACGGCGAATGGGAGACCGAGGGAGCCGACCGTGTGGACATGAAACTGCCAGGCGCACAGGATGAACTCATCCGGCGCGTCGCCAAAGCCAACAGGAATACCATCGTGGTCCTGAATGTCGGCTCGCCCGTGGAAATGCCATGGATCGACAAAGTCCCGGCTGTCATCCAGCTTTGGTACGACGGGCAGGAACAGGGCAATGCCCTGGCGGATGTTCTGTTCGGCGACGTGAATCCCTCCGGCAAGTTGCCGACGACCTTCCCCGTCCGGTTGGAAGACAACCCGGCATATATCAATTATCCCGGTGAGAACGGCAAGGTGCGCTACGGCGAAGGCATTTTCGTCGGTTATCGCTATTATGACAAAAAGAAGGTCGAGCCGCTCTTTCCGTTCGGGCACGGGCTTTCGTACACCCGGTTTAAATACAGCAACCTGAAATTAAGCGCCAAAGCCATCACACCGAAGGATACGCTCAAAGTCAAAGTGGATGTAACTAACACGGGCAGGGTTGCAGGCAGGGAAGTCGTGCAATTGTACGTGCGCGATGTCCAATCCACGTTTGCGCGACCGGAAAAGGAGCTTAAAGCCTTCGCCAAAGTGGAACTCAAGCCAAAACAAACCAGGACGGTCACGTTCACGCTCGACCGCGAAGCTTTCTGGTACTTCGACGTTGTCAGAAACAAATGGAACACCGAACCGGGCGAGTTCGAGATTCTCGTCGGCGCGTCCAGCCGCGATATCCGTTTGAGCGGCACGGTCACACTCGAGCCTGAGCCGCGCGCTTCGCGCTTCCACACCGGTCTCACCATCAGAGCACTGCTCGATAATCCTGAGAGCCGTGCGATTGTCGCCAAGCATGCCGGCGGCTTTCTGCTGATGGAAGACATGAGCATGGCAATCGACATGACCCTCGAACAGGTGTCCGCCAATCATCCCAACTTTATATCGCCGGAACTGCTGGCAAAAATCGAAAAGGACCTGGCACAGATTAAATAACCTGACACCAAAGTAGGGGTGATTACTCACCCCTACGGATTGGAATCATTCATGAAATTTGGATACTTCGACGATTCAGCGCGCGAATATGTCATCACTCGACCCGACACGCCCCTGCCGTGGATCAACTACCTTGGCAGTGAGGCGTACTTCGGTCTCATCTCGAACACAGCAGGCGGATATTCCTTTTACAAGGACGCACGCCTGCGCCGCATCACGCGTTACCGCTACAACAACACTCCGCTCGATATGGGCGGGCGCTACCTGTATTTGCGCGATAACAAGACAGGCAGCTATTGGTCGCCCTCATGGATGCCGACACGGACTCAACTCGATGAATACGAATGCCGTCACGGGCAGGGATACACGATCATAAAGTCCAAACTCAATGGGATTCAATTCCACACCCGCTATTTTGTCCCGCTTGGGGAATCGCTCGAAATCTGGCAGGTGACCCTGACCAATGAGAGCGGCTCAGACTCCGACCTGAGCCTGTTCTCCGCCATCGAGTTTTGCCTGTGGGACGCCAACGACGACGCCACCAACTTTCAGCGCAACTATTCCATCGGGCAGGTGGAGGTTGCCCCCCTTGCCCTTTCGGGGAGAGGGGACGGGAGTGAAGGTCAGGTCATCTACCACAAAACCGAATACCGGGAGCGCCGCGACCACTTCGCCTACTTCGGCTGTTCCGAACCGCTGGCGGGCTTCGATACTGTACGCGAGACGTTCCTCGGTGCGTATCGCGGCTGGAACGAACCGTGCGTGGTCGAATCGGGTCAATCGGGCAATTCCATCGCGCACGGCTGGCAGCCGATTGGCTCGCATCACATCAAAGTCTATCTGAAAGCGGGCGAGTCGAAGCAAATCATTTTTATTCTTGGCTACGTCGAGAATCCCAAAGATGACAAGTTCGATCCCCCGGGCTCGCAGATTATCAACAAAAAACGCGCAAAAACCGCACTGGAAAAATACCTGCAACCTGAGAATGCCGACAAAGCCTTTGAAAAACTGCGCGAGTACTGGACAACCCTGCTTGGCAAGATACAGGTAACCACGCCGGACGAACACACAAACCGCATGGTTAACATCTGGAACGCCTATCAGTGCATGGTGACGTTCAACATGAGCCGCTCCGCGTCCTACTTCGAGAGTGGCATCGGGCGCGGCATGGGCTTCCGCGACTCGAACCAGGACCTGCTCGGCTTTGTCCACATGATCCCCGAACGCGCCCGCGAACGCATTCTGGACCTTTCCGCCACGCAACTCAAGAACGGCGGCGCGTTTCATCAGTATCAACCTCTCACCAAACGCGGCAATAACGATGTCGGTTCAGGCTTCAACGACGATCCGCTGTGGCTGGTGTTGGGTGTTTCCGCCTACATCAAGGAAACGGGCGACTGGTCCATTTTGGATGTGCAGGTGCAATACGAGAACGAAGAGGGGACGGAAAGTTCGCTGTACGAGCACTTGCAGCGCGCCATCCAATACACGCTCGACAGGCTCGGACCGAACAACCTACCCCTCATCGGCCGCGCCGATTGGAACGACTGCCTGAATTTAAACTGTTTCTCCGACACACCGGGACAATCCTTCCAAACCACAACCAACAAAGATGGCAGAGTGGCGGAGAGTGTGTTTATTGCCGGTTTATTCGTGCTGGCATGTACCGAAATAGCAGGTATCGCCAGGCATCGCGGCGAAACCACATACGTGGAAAAGATCACCACAGCCGCTGCCAAAATGGAAAAGGCTATCTGGCAAGCGGGCTGGGACGGCGAATGGTTCCGCCGCGCGTATGATGATTTTGGGCGCGTGCTCGGCTCGAAGGAAAACGAGGAGGGGAAAATCTTCATCGAGCCACAGGGAATCTGCGTCATGGCAGGGCTCGGCTTGAATAATGGCAACGCGGTCAAAGCGCTGGGTTCCGTCGAAAAACATCTCGCCACGCCGCATGGCATCGTTTTACAACAACCGGCATTCAGCCAGTATTATTTGCATTTGGGTGAAATATCATCCTACCCGCCCGGGTACAAGGAGAACGCGGGCATTTTCTGTCACACCAATCCCTGGATTATGATTGCCGAGACAGTGGTCGGGCGCGGGGACCGGGCGTTCGATTATTATCAGCGCATCAATCCCTCGGCGCGCGAGGAGATCAGCGAAGTGCACAAGTGCGAACCATACGTCTATGCCCAGATGATCGCGGGCAGGGATGCGGCGACTCACGGTGAAGCGAAGAACTCGTGGCTGACAGGCACCGCGGCGTGGAACTTTGTGGCAATCACACAGCATATTCTTGGCATCCGCCCCACTCTGGATGGGCTCGAAATCTCGCCGGTCATCCCCGCCAGTTGGGATGGCTTTGCCGTCACGCGTACTTATCGCGGCACGACTTACAACATTGTCGTGGAGAATCCAAATCACGTCAGCAGAGGCGTAGAAAAGGTGATGGTCAACGGGAAGCAGATCGAGGGGCGTCTGATTCGGTCAGACGCGTATACGGGGGAAGTGAATGTCAAAGTGGTGATGGGGTCGTGATGTCCGGGTCAAAGCTTCCATGTTCATCCATCGAAAACGGGACTTTGCGGCTCGAGTATTTGACAACAACGGGTCCGCGTATCGTCGGTTTGTATCTGCACGGCATGGAAGGCAACCTGCTGGCAGAGACGCCCGATGTCCACTGGGAAACGCCGCATGGGGAATACTACCTGCGCGGCGGGCATCGCTTGTGGACCGCGCCGGAGGATCCATCCCATACCTGCCCTGAAGACGGTTTGCAGGTCTTCAAAGACAAGGACACTGTGATCCTCAGAGGTTCTGTGGATGCCGCGGGGCTGGAAAAGGAAATCGCAGTTCGGCTGGATGGAAACCGGGTGCATCTTCTGCATCGCATCACATGGCATGGGGATTCGCCTCTCGAACTCGCGCCTTGGGGCGTTACTCAGTTGCGGCTGGGCGGGATGGCCATCCTGCCGTTATCGGACAGAGGCGGGTTGCTCCCCAATAGAAACCTTGTGCTTTGGCCCTATTCACGACTCACAGACGACAGGCTGGAGTTGCATGATGATGTGGTCCTGATCCACGGACGCGGCAGGGAACACGCCTTCAAGATCGGGAATCTCAATTCGCACGGATGGATCGCCTGCACGCTGGGCAGTGTGTTGTTTGTAAAAAGATTTACAGCGAACGAAACCGGCAGGCATCCCGACCTCGACTGTAATGTTGAAGTATATGTAAAAGATGTCTGCATCGAGCTGGAAACGCTGGGAAAACTGGTAACCCTCAGCAGAGACGAATCGGTAATGCACGATGAGACATGGGAAGTCAGTGCAGGAAATTTCCCGCCAACGTTGGAAACCGCGCGCAAGATCAACAGACAATTATCTCAATAAAACAATGAATGGAGTAGATGATGGCAAACAAAATTCTTTTTCCCGAAAACTTTCTCTGGGGCGCGGCGACAGCCTCCTACCAGATCGAAGGGTCGTGGAACAAACATGGCAAGGGCGAATCCATCTGGGACCGCTTCGTTCACACACCCGGCAACATCCTGAACAACGACACGGGTGATGTGGCGAACGATCATTACCGCTTGTGGAAAAAAGACATCGGGCTGATGAAGAGGATCGGCCTGCAGGCATATCGCTTCTCGGTCTCATGGCCCCGCATCCTGCCTGCCGGGCGCGGCAAGGTCAACCAAAAGGGACTCGATTTCTACAGCAGGCTGGTGAATGGACTGCTCGAGGCAGGAATCACGCCGTTCATCACGCTTTACCATTGGGACCTGCCGCAGGCGCTGGAAGATGAGGGCGGCTGGACCGTCCGCTCCACTGCGGAGGCGTTCGCGGATTATGCCAACGTCGTTTCGCGGGCACTTGGTGACCGCGTCAGAAGCTGGATTACGCATAACGAACCCGCCGTTGCCGCCTGGTTGGGATATGAAATGGGAGTCCACGCACCCGGACACCGGGACCTGTCCAAGGCGACGCGCGTCGCACATCATCTTTTGTTATCACATGGACAGGCGGTACCGGTTATCCGCCGCAACAGCCCGAATGCCGAAGTGGGCATCACGCTCAACATTGGCTGGAATGTGCCCGCCTCCAACAGCGCCGCGGACATGAAGCTTACCCGTGAAAACGACGGCAAGTGGTTCCGCTGGTTCGCCGATCCGCTGTATGGGCGCGGCTATCCGTCGGACATAACAAAATATTTCACCGAATTGGGCGGGCTTCCCAATGGGTTCGACTTCGTCCAGGCAGGCGATATGGACGTGGTTGCCGCCCCGACCGATTTCATCGGTTTGAATTACTATTCCCGGAACCTTCACCGTTCAAACGCGCCGGACAACGACCCACAGATCGATTTCCAACACCCGAAGACGCCTGAATATTGGACGGAAATGGGTTGGGAAAACTATCCTGAGGGGCTGACCGGGGTTCTCGCGCGTGTTTACTTCCATTATGGTCCGCGCAAACTGTACATCACGGAGAACGGAGCCAGCTATTCCACGCCGCCGGATGAAAATGGTAATGTCCCGGACGAACTTCGCATCAACTACTTGCGGACGCATTTCGCCGCCATGCACCGCGCCATCCAGGCAGGTGTGCCGCTGGCAGGCTATTTCGTCTGGTCGTTACTGGACAATTTCGAATGGAGTTTCGGGTATTCCCAACGATTCGGCATCGTCTGGGTGGATTATGAAACGCAAAAACGAATCCTGAAAGACAGCGCCAAGTGGTATAAAGGCGTCATCAAGAAGAATGGGTTTTAGATGGACATGGGCGGCTAACCCGCCCATGTTTTTATAACCTCATCATACTCAGCTTCGACTTCAATTCACCGATCAGGCATCGCGTTTTGAACTCCTCAGGCTGATACTGCCTGCATGTTTCATTTTGCCTCTTGTGGGACGAATTAATTTTGTCCCACAAATGGATTGTTCCTCTTCTCCTCCCCCACTGTCGTCTCCGGTCCGTGACCCGACAACAGGCGCGTCTCATCCGGCAGAGTGAACACCTGCTCTCTGATGCTCTTCACTAACGTTTCCCAATGACCGCCGGGCAGGTCGGTGCGACCGACGGAACCGGCAAAGATCAGGTCGCCGCAGAAACACACTCCCACCGATGGAACATACAGGATGCAGTGTCCAGGCGTGTGTCCCGGCGTGAAGCGGACCTCGAACTCGTTCGAGCCGAGTCTTAACTTCATCCCATGGACGAAATCAATGGTCGGCTCGGGGCCCGGGTCAATGTCAAATCCAAAGAGCGCTCCACCGCCACCTGCACGCCACAGCACATGATCGTTCGGATGCAGCGCCACCAACGGCAGAGGATTCAACGCATCAGCAATGGCTCCCGCACCGCCAATGTGATCAAAATGCGCATGTGTGTACCAGAGATGCCCGATCCGCCAGCCGTGCTTCTGCGCTTCCTGCAGAATGATGAGACCATCCCAGGATGGATCGATGACCGCGGCTTCTCTGGTCGTAGGGTCCGCGACGAGATAAGCATTCGTCTGCGCGGGGCCCAAAGTAAAGGTTATGATTTCCAGCATGGTCTGCCTTTCGTAGACATCGCGAAAGTGTCTATGAAAAATCTTGTTGGGTCGATCAACCCTTCGGGGCGGTGCGTAATGTCATGAAGTAACTCACTAGAATTGAAACTGCCATCAACCCAATCCCCAGCGGATACAGGGTCATCGGATCGCGTTCATACAGAACTCCAGCCAGGGGCGGGGTCAGGATAAAAATGATGGCATTGACGGTTTCCATGGTACCGTAGGTAAGCCCCATTTGCGAATCGTGAATCAGTTCGCGCACCTGTGCCATCATCATCGGACGCGCGGCGCGAAACCCACCGAGCAGAAAATATCCCAATGCAAATATTGGAAGGCTTGCACCCTTCCAGATGAAAAGTGCAAACAGAATGACCAGCGCTTGGGCGAAGATAAATCCGCGGCGCGGTTCGATGCGACTGAAGATCATCGCCATCAGCGAATTTCCCAATGCACCCGCCGTAAAGACGACGCCAGTATCGCTCAAGGAAAGCTCACGCACGCCGTTAAGGAAATTGGGGGTGAGAGGCTGGGCAAGATACATCGAAAAGACAGCAAATGCCATCACCCCCATCAACATGACGAATCGCCGGTTGTCGATCAGACTCGGCGGCGGAGCCTCCGGGTCATGACGGTCAATGGGCTGACCATCGATGAACAACACGAAAATACTTGAAAGGACAAATACCGCCGCGGCAGCCCAAAAACTCATTCGCATCCCGTACTGTTCCCCGATCCAACCGCCGGTCACAGGACCAAGCGCCATGCCCAAGCCAAAAGTAGCAGTCGTCATGGAAAGAACTGTTCCCACCGACCATTTTCCGCGCGCCGTGGTCACATAACTGCTCAATGGCGAAGATACAAACGCGGTCAGACCATAGCCGAACAAACCCGCCAGAAAAAGTGGCAACAACAACGCCGATCCCATTACAACCGTTGAGATCAACCCCAGCAGCCATGCGCCAAGCAACAAAGGTCTGCGTCCGATGCGATCTGCAAGCCGCCCGGCGGGAATGTGCGTGACCGCCATCGAAAAGCCGAATACACCGAGCACCAATCCGATCTGAGATTCGCTCAACCGGAACTGAGTATCCAGATAGATCGGCACAAAATTAAAGAACATCCCTTCTCCGAAACCCCAGAGCAAAAGGGCAATGGCGACAAAGAAAAGATTACGGTTCAAGCTGAGGCTCCACCCGGCGCAGAAATTCCAAAACGGATTCAAAGACCTGGCGGCGAGCCGCGTCGCGCGTGACAACGTGACCTGATCCCGTTATATATAACTTGGACCTGTCCGGCGCGTTAACCAGATTGACGTCGATCATCTCCACGCTTTCCGGTGGGACATATTTGTCATCGCGCGAATGGATGAGCAGCACCGGCACCTTGATCTTCGGCAACGCGGCGCGCATCTCGCCGAGCAATTGATTCAACTGCCCAATCGAGCGGACGGGATTCTGCGGATATGAAACGTGGGTTTTAAAGGCTTCCTTGTCGAACCAACTGGCGCCCGGTTCCTCGTCGCTTTTGGGCATGAAAGGAATCATTTTGGCGATCCATTCGATATGACGCAGGCGCGGGTCGTCGGGCAGTTTGTACGGCGCAGACATGGAGACAATGCCTTTCACGTCAAGCCGCGTCGACATCAGCAAGGATAACACGGCTCCCATCGAAAGCCCCACAAGGAAGATGTTGTCGGTGAAGTTTCTCAGCAGGAAATAGCCGTCTTCCACGGAGGCAGTCCAATCGGTCCAGTTAGAGCGGATCATGTCCTCGGGAATGGTGGCGTGTCCAGCGAGTCGAATGCCGAGGCAGGTGAATCCCTTTTCGTGCAAAAATTCCCCCATCCAACGCATTTCTTTGGGTGTGCCGGTAAATCCGTGGATCAACAGGCATGCAGGCTTCGAACGGTCACCCGAAAAAAAGAAGGGCTCCGCAGTTGGGATAATTTGTGTCATGTGTTGATTATAAAGGCTTCTTATCCGACAAAGGGAATTGAGACAGGCACTGTACTGGAATACAGCGTTGAATGAGTGTGGATCCATTTTGCGCGAACGCAAGGGGTAATTCCAAACGATTGCAGAAAACCCCGGTAAAGACTGGCGGCAAATTGCCGCCAGTCTTTTGTTGTTTTAGCGCGTTGTATCGATCGTCACGGCACTTCGAAGGAAGAAACGGACGACCAGTCGCTCATGACTTTTCCTCGAATGGTTAGCACACGCCAATAGACCGTTGTGCCGGGCGTCAAATCCTCGAGCATGGAATATCCCGAGTCCACTGTAGTCGTTGACACCAACAATGGAGCGGAGGCAAAGGTCGGTTCTGTCGCCACTTGAATCATGTAACCGGTCGCGCCGGGGATATCGTTCCAATCAAACATCGGTCGTGTGGCATTCCCCTGGAGGGCGGTCGTTGTCGGCGCAGTCAGGGAGGCGTCCGCATTTTCCCGCAAGGCGGCGTAGATGCCCGAACGCCAGAGGGTTCCGCCTGTTCGCGGCGTATAGAACATCCACGTGGACGACCAGTTGCTGAAATCGCCATCTGTATTTGCCGCGCGAACGCGCCAGAAGTATTTTGCGTTGGATGCCAACGGGGTTACAGGCTGGTAGGTGACGTTGGTCCAGCCTGCAATATTTACATCCACCAACGGCTGGTTGAAGGAGGTGCTGGTGGCGATCTGAAGTTGATAATGGTCGAACGTGGTTCCGGCTGGCAGGCTGGATTTGTACCACTTGAGCAAGGGCTGGTCGGTCGTTGTCACTGAACCATAGTGCGGTGAAAGCAAGGTCGGGACACCCGGAGGATTGGGTGTGGTGAACGACCAGGTTTCAGACCAAGCGCTTGCGCCTGCAAAACTCTCGGCGCGTACACGCCAATATAACGTTGTACCGGCAGGCAGATTCTTTCGAACAATGTAGGCGGAGTAAACAGACGCATCCTTCAAGATGATCTGTGTGAAGGAGCTGTTCTTTGAAATCTGAATTGTGTAATGAGCGGCTCCCATGACACTGCTCCAGTCCAGATACGGACGCAGGGTATGACTTGGTTCCGCGTTCGCCGGGGAAAGCAGGGTTGGCGCCGAGGGGACCAATCTGAAGTACCTGATCGACGACCAGTTACTGGCTTCACCGGTGGGACTGTAAGCCTTGACGCGCCAGAAATAGACAAAGCCCGGAATCAACCCGGAAACAGGGGTGAATTCCGAATCAGTCACATTCGTTTGATCCACCATGGGAGCGATGAAGAAGATGTTTCCGGCAATCTGGATGCGGTAGTATGCCGCCGCGGGATCAGAATCGGTCCAGTCGAACCAGGGTGTGGTATCCGCTGTTACTGCGCCATTCGCAGGCTGGAGGAGCGTCGGCACGCCCGGTTTCACCATCAAGTTAAAGGTGACTGTATCATCGGTGCTCGAGCTCGCGGTGGACAAATTCCCAGCCGTGTCCTGCGCTGCACCCGCCGCAACAGCAGCGGTAACCGTTCCAGTGCCCGTCAAGCCGGAGACCTTCACGGTATAGAGCGCTCCCGAACCGGAAACAACCACCGTCTTTGTTCCTGGAGCCGTGCCTGTGACGGACACATCCGCGTTCGTGAAGCCGGTTACCGGTTCGCTGAATACAACGTCGAATACGATGGGCAGTTGGGTTGTCGGGTCGACCTGCGAGACGCCCTGGTCAATCGTCACAGTTGGAGCCGTGGCATCGATGGTCCAGGTGTAGGCGGCGGGAGTCGTGTCGATATTCCCGCCGTCTTTCGCACGCACTTTGAAGACGTGCGTTCCGTCATTCAGCCCGGTATATTCCTTCGGACTGTCGCATGAGACAAAGCCCGCGCCATCCAATTCGCATTCGAAGGTTGCCCCGCCGACATTGCTTGTGAATGCAAAACTGGCGGAGGCGCTATTGGACAGAAGAGGCGGTTGGCTGGTGATGGTCGTATCGATCGGGATGATCTCAGCGAACGTGGCGGTGACCGACTTGTTGCCGGTGATCGTGATGGATTGAGGGTTGGTCACGCCGCTCAGATCGCCGGACCATCCAACGAACTGCCAACCCGCATCTGCCACAGCCGATAGTTGCACCACTTCGCCATAGTGATACGTAGCCTTGTCGGGAGTCTTCGTCACTGAGCCGTGACCGACGACTGCCACGGATAGGGTGTATTCCTTCGGTGTCACTGTGATGGACACCATGGCAACATTGCTTTCCAGAGAGCCATCGGTGATCTTGAAGGTGAAACTGTCGGGGCCGAAATAATGAGCGGCTGGCGTGTACGTGACAGTAGGCGGCGTTCCGGTCAACGTGCCATGCAACGGTTGAGCGACAATGCTATAAGTCAGTGTCGCGCTGTCCACATCTGAACCGGTCAGGGTGATGGCTTTGGCCGTGTCCTCGTTCGTGGCGACTGACTGGTCGTTGGCAACCGGCGCGTCATTGACCGGGGTCACCGTGATGGAAACCGTGGCAGTGTTGCTGTTTACCGTTCCGTCATTGACGCGGAAAGTGAAGGAATCAGAGCCGTTGTAGTTGAGGTTTGGGGTGTAGGTAAGATTCGGAGCGGTGCCGCTCAATGTTCCGTGCGCGGGTTGCGTCAGGACGGTAAAGGTCAGGGTCGTGCCGGGGTCCGCATCCGAGCCAGTCAGTGTGATGGCTTTCGCCGCGTCTTCAGGCGTTGTCACAGATTGTGAATTCGCCACTGGCACGTCATTGATGCAGGCGATGTTCAGAGTGACGAGTCCCGTATCCACCCTGCCCTGCCCGTCGGAGACCACGTAGGTAAAACCGCCTGCCCCCGTACCACACAAATTAGCACTCGGGGTAAAGGTGATCGTGCCGCCGGTCAGGGATACGGTTCCACCCACCGGGTTGGATACCGCGCTGACGGTCAATACATCTCCATCGGGGTCGGTATCATTTGCAGCCGGGCTTCCTGCGCCGCTGGCAGGCAAGGTCTTTACTGTATCTTCGGTCGCGGTAATCGTGTCGTCCACTGCAACAGGCGGATTGTTGACCGAACTGACATTGATCGTCACGGAGACAACATTGCTGTCTGCCGCGCCGTCGCTGGCTTTGTAGGTAAAGCCATCCACGCCATGATACAAGGCGGCGGGCACGTATGTAAACGAACCATTGGTGTTCAATGTGAGCGTACCGTGCGAAGGGCCGCTCACCAAGGTTGCCGTAAGGGTCGTCCCTTCCACATCGGTATCGTTGTTCAACACACCCGGCGCGGCGATGGTTAGTGTTGTATCTTCGGGCGTGGTATATGAATCAGCCACCGCCACCGGCGCGTCATTGACTGCAGTCACGGTGATCGAAATAGTCGCCGGCGCACTGTCCGCCGCGCCGTCACTGACTTTGAATGTGAACGAATCGGAGCCGTTGTAATTCGCGGCAGGAGTGTAGGTCAGGTTCGGGGCGGTGCCGCTCAGAGTCCCGTGTGAGGGTCCGGTCACGATCGAGAAGGTGATCGAACTTTCCACATCCGAACCGGTGAGTGTGATGGCTTTTGCCGTATCCTCAGCCGTGGTCACAGATTGCGGGTCGGCAACCGGGAGATCGTTCACCGCGGTCACCGTAATCGAAACAGTTGCAGGAGCGCTGTCAACCGTTCCATCGTTCACTTTGAATGTGAAACTGTCCGGACCAAAGTAATTCGCAGCCGGGGTGTAGGTGAGATTCGGCAAGGCGCCGGTCAAGGTTCCATGAGCGGGACCAGCCACGAGCGTAAAAGTGACCGTACTTTCTACATCCGAGCCGGTCAGGGTGATGGCTTTTGCCGTATCTTCGGCAGTCGTCACCGATTGCGGATTCGCCACCGGTACATCGTTGACCGCTGTCACGGTCACGGTCACGGCCGCGACGTTGCTATCCGCCGTACCATCGTTGGCTTTGTAGGTGAACGAGTCGGAACCAAAGAAGTTTGTCGCCGGGAGATAGACGAGCTTGCCAGACACGACAGATGCCGAGCCATGTTCGGGCTGATCGACGATCAGGTAATCGAGTGTATTGCCGTCCGCATCGGTGCAGGACGGGTCGGTCTGCCCGCTGGTATCCTCAGCCGTTGTCAGGCTGACAGGGGAACACACGGGCGCGTTGTTCACCGAACTGATGTTGATTGTTACTGTGGCGATGTTGCTATCTGCCGCGCCGTCGTTGGCTTTGTAGGTGAAACTATCCGTACCATTGAAAAACGGATTCGGCGTATATGTGAACGAACCATCGGCATTGAGTGTCACGATTCCGTTGGATGGATTCCCGATTTTGATCGCTTCCAACGGATCGCCTTCAACGTCGGTATCGTTGCCGAGAACTCCGGGAGCCGGGACTGTGAGAACCGTGTCCTCTGCCGTGGCATAGACGTTGTTCGCGGCAACCGGCGCATCGTTGACCGGAGTGACCATGATCGAAATGGTGGCAGTGTCGCTCAACGTTCCATCGCTGACACGGAAGGTGAAGGAATCAGCGCCAAAGTAGTTGGTGTTCGGCGTGTAGGTCACGGCGGGCGGAGTTCCGCTCAGCGTACCATGTGTTGGAACATCCACAATCGAGAAAGTCAATATTGTCCCGGTATCCACATCCGAGCCGGAGAGGGTGATGGCTTTCGCCGTATCCTCAGCGGTGGTCACAGATTGCGGGTCAGCGACCGGCGCGTCGTTCACCGCCGCGACGGAGATCGTCGCAATTGCAGGCGCGCTGTCCATTGTGGCATCGTTCACTTTGAATGTGAAAGAGTCTGCTCCGTTGTAGTTTGCAAAGGGAGTGTAGGTCAGGTTCGGGGCGGCGCCGCTCAACGTGCCGTGCTGGGGAGCGACGGTAATGGTGTAGGTGAGGGAGTCGCCGTCAATATCGGAACCAGTCAGGGTGATCGGGAGAGGCGTATCTTCCGTTGCATTGACCGACTGTGGGTCGGCAACAGGGGCATCGTTGACACAAGCAATGTTCAGAGTGACAAGTCCCGTATCGGCGCCGCCGTTGCCATCGGAGACGGTGTAGGTGAATTTTCCTGCGCCCGCGCCGCATAGATTAGTGGTCGGTGTGAAGGTGATAGTGCCGCCGCTCAAGGTCACCGTGCCGCCCACCGGGCTGGAGACTGCGCTGACTGTCAACGCATCTCCATCGGGATCCGCGTCATTCTCAGCCGGGCTTCCCGCGCCGCTAAAAGGCAAGTTCTTTACTGTGTCTTCCGTCGCGGCAAAGGTGTCGTCCACCGCGACCGGCAGGTTGTTGACCGAACTGATGCTGATCGTCACAGTAACAACGTTGCTATCTGCCGCGCCGTCATTGGCTTTGTAGGTAAAACCATCCGCCCCATGGTACAAGGAGTCAGGGGTGTATGTGAACGAGCCATTGGTGTTCAGGATAAGCGTGCCATGTTCCGGTTCATCGACCAGAACTGCTGTGAGAGAATCTCCGTCCACATCGGTGTCGTTCGAGAGCACACCCGGCGCAGAGACAGTGAGTGGTGTATCTTCCGCAGTGTTATAAGAATCTCCCACCGACAGCGGAGCATCGTTGACGGCAGTGACGGTCAGGACAAAGGTATCGCTGGTCGTTTTCTCGCCGTCGCTGACCGTAACCGTGATGGTGGTTGCGCCGAATTGATTCGCGGCGGGCGTGAGGGCAATGGTGCGGTTTGCACCTGTGCCACCCAGCGTGATATTCGCGTTCGGCACAAGCGTGATATTCGATGAAGCAGCGGTGACCACCAGGGAGCCTGCCGCCGTTTCCACATCGCCCACAGCGAAGGGGATGGTGCCTGTGGCTGTATCTTCGGTTGTGGATTTGTCCGTGATGTCACCAACAGTCGGAGGATCGTTTACAGCGATGACGGTTAAGACAAATGTGTCGCTGGTTGTGCCTGTATCGCCATCCATCACGGTGACCGTGATCGTGGTCGTGCCAGACTGGTTCAGCGCAGGCGTGATGTTAATGGTCCGGTTCGTACCAACGCCGCCCAAGGCGATATTCGCGTTTGGGACGAGCGCCGTGTTGGATGATGTCGCTGCAACGGTCAGGGAATCTACTGCAGTTTCCACATCACTGACAGTGAAAGCGATATTGCCGGTGGCAGTATCTTCATCCGTGGATTTATTAGTAATGTCGCTGATGGTTGGCAGGTCGTTGATCGGATCAACGGTCAACACAAAGGTATCCGTGGCGGAGCCGCTGTTGGCATCGGTCACAGTGACTGTAATGGTGGTTATGCCTGACTGATTCGAGGCAGGTGTAATGTTGATGGTGCGATTCTCGCCGGCGCCTCCCAATGCGATATTTGCATTCGGTACGAGCGCGGTGTTCGATGAAACGGCAGTCACTGTCAAAGAACCGACTGCAGTTTCCACATCGCCCACGACAAAGGGGATGGCACCTGTGGCCGTATCTTCGGTTGTGGATTTGTCGGTGATGTCACCGATGGTCGGCAGGTCATTGACCGCAGTAACAGTCAACACAAAGGTGTCACTGGCTGTTTTCTCACCATCGCTGACCGTGACCGTGATAGTGGTCGTGCCGGATTGGTTCAAGACGGGCACAATGTTGATGGTGCGGTCTGCCCCCGTGCCACCCAGCGTGATATTCGCGTTCGGCACCAATGCGGTATTCGATGAGACAGCGGTCACTGTCAGAGATGCCGCGGCAGTTTCCACATCACCGACAGTGAAGGGGATGAGGCCTGTAGCGGTGTCTTCGTTCGTGGATTTATCGGTGATGTCACTGACGGTCGGCGCGTCATTTACCGCAGTAACCGTCACGGTGACAGTGGCAACATTGCTATCCAATGCCGCGTCCCCGGCTTTGTAGGTGAAACTGTCCGCACCAAAGAAATTTGCATCGGGGAGGTAGACGAGTTTCCCGGCAACGACCGATGCCATTCCATGGGATGGCTGGTTTACAATGCTATAGATCATGGAATCGCCATCCGGGTCGGTGCAGGACGGGTCGGCCTGTCCGCTGGCATCCTCAGCCGTCGTCAGGCTGACAGGGGAACAGACTGGCGCATTGTTCACCGAACTCACATTGACCGTAACGGTAACGGTATTCCCATCCACATGACCATCGTTGACCTTGTAGGTAAAACTGTCCACCCCGTTGAAGTACGCATGAGGAGTGTATGTAAATGAGCCGTCCGCGTTCAGAGTGACTGTTCCGTTTGCCGGGTTGGTGACCTTGATCGCGGTGATCGGATCACCATCCACATCGGAATCGTTACCCAGCACACCCGGAATCGCAACGGTAAGAGCTGTATCTTCAGCGGTGTTGTAAGAATCGGCCACAGCCACCGGCGCGTCATTCACCGGCGTGACCGTGATATTGATTACGGCAGGTGCGCTGTCCAACGAACCATCGTTTACTTTGAACGTAAATGAGTCGGCGCCAAAGTAATTCGCAAAGGGGGTATATGATCGATTCGCGCCGGTACCGGTCAGCGTGCCATGTGCCGGGCCACCGGTCACCTCATAAGTGAGAGTCCCGCTGTCGATATCGGAACCAGTCAGGGTGAGCGCACGAGGCGTATCTTCTGCTGTGGTAATCGACTGGGGATTTGCCACCGGCGCGTCATTGACCGCGTTCACGGTGACGGTCACATTGGCGGTGTTACTGTAGACCAGCCCATCGAAGGCACGGTAGGTCAATGAATCTGGGCCGTTGTAGTTAGCGTCAGGAGTGTATCGCAACAAGCCAGAGACAACAGAGGCAGTGCCGTTCGTCGGCTGAGTCACAATGCTGTAGGTCAGAGGGTCGCCATCGCCATCCGTACAGGAGGGAGATCCTTCGCCGGTGACATCCTCGTTCGTGCTCAGGCTGACCGCCGAGCAGACCGGGGCGACGTTTACCAGTTCGACGGTGATGGAAACTGTGGCAGTGTTGCTGTTTACCGTCCCGTCGTTCACGTAAAAGGTGAACGAGTCCGGTCCGCTGTAATTTGTATCAGGAGTGTAGGTGACATTTGGTGGAGCGCCGCTCAGGACGCCATGAGAAGGCGAGCCCAGGAAATACGTGAGCAGATCGCCGTCCACATCGGAGGCGGAGAGGGTGATATTCTTCGCCGTGTTCTCCAGCGTGGACACACTCTGGTTGTTCGCGACCGGCGCGTCGTTGATCGGTTCGATGGTCACATTGACCGTGATCGAGTCCGTGCCGCCATTTCCATCCGAGACTTGCACGACGAAATTATCCGAGCCGTTGTAATCGGCGGCTGGAGCATAACTGATTGCCTTAGTGGAACCCGTCCCACTTGCGGAGGCGGTCCCGTGCGAGGCGGGAGAGTCGATGCTCCATGTGAGAGTATCGCCATTGTCATCGGTGGCATTCAGTGTGAGGCTGAAGGAGTCCGGTGAACCATCCTCGGATATGGTGATGTTAACTGAATCGCCTTCTGTGATGACCGGAGGGAAGTTTTGAAAAGCGGTCAGATCCAGCCAGACATTTGTTCCGCTATGCCAGGTGCCGGTTTGATCGGCGACCAAATCGCCTATTTTGAACACGATGGTGCTGCCTTCCACGCCGCCTTCAACGACTCCCGGTGTGGAAGTATCATCGCCGGGAACATCCAGGCTATACCAGGCGCTGCTGATATATCCCACAGGCGATTGGGCATACTTCACGCCGTTGATCCATGCCGAGATAAGCGTGCCGTCCGGCACGATCACCCCATTGATTCTTGCCTGACCATAGAAACTGGAGGGCAGGGGTGGCAAAGCATATACCGGCGACACATTGCTGACCACCATGCAAATTGCCAGAAAAACTGCGATAAATACACGTTGCGTTTTCATGTCCACATCTCCTTTACTTCATCTTGCCTGCTTGCTATTCGACTTGCGGATGATACGGAATGTCCAAACGAGAATTACCAGTACGATGAGGATGAATACGATCCAAAGAATATTGTTCCCGGACTTATTCTCTTCCGGAATCTGTGCCGGGATCGAGGTTGGCGATGACTTGGGAACAGCAGTGAATCCATCCGGCGGCTGTCCCACAGATTTTGTCGGTTGCGGAAGGACCTGTTCCCCGGCGGGGGTGAGCGTCGGGAAGGTTTCGGCTGCGGAGGTGGGTTCTGATACCGTCTCGGTGGAGGAAGAAGCCGCGGACCTTGTTGCAGTGGGTAGTTTGGTCGGAAGTTTGATCGGCGTCTGCGTGGGGACAGGCGTCGGCGTGGCTTGAGGCGTATTCAGCGGCGCAGCGGAGGAGGCGGTCAGGTTGACGCTTGTGTTCGTCGCGCTTTTCCAGGTGCCTGTTTCCACCGCCAATACGCCGGCAATGTCGAACTGGACGATGTCGCCTTCTTTTCCTCCCTCGATTTCTGGTGTTGAGCTGTCGTCGCCGGGGACATCCAGCGAATACACCGAATCACCCTGATATGTCTGGGTATAGCCGGTGGAGTAGACCTGACCGTTGATCAGCGCCCGGACCACCGTCCCATCCGCGACGTTCTCCCCGTTCACCTTGACGGTGCCGTAGAAACTGGAAGGCAAAGGCGGTATCAACGCTTTTGCAGGAATCACGGCGAACAAATTCGCCAGGGAAGTTATCAACAGGAATACAACCAACCTCGATAATTTCATCATTTGTTTCTTTCTCCTGATCGTTTCTTTCGAGCCGCAATCCGACCGGAGGGAGGTGGATCAGGCGCTCCCTCCGGTCTCGTTGTGTTACGGCGTCGAATAGTCAATCGTCCAGGCATGATCAGCGCTCACCTTGACCCAGTAGCCCCAGCCCGGAGTGAGTTGAGAGAGGTCATTGGCAAACGGTGGAGACAGGCGGTCGAATAATTTCCACGGGTCGGACGGCTCATTGGCGTGGTAGGTATAGATCAGGGTGAAATCAATGCCCACACCATTCCCTGAAAGGACATCGGGCAGGGAGCCATTCGCCGCGGCTGGAAATGCCACGAGATTCCAACCGCCCGTATTGGTGGAGAGCTGGATTTCAGTGCTGACAGGGATCGTCCCTTGAACATCCAGCGAATCGGCGGCGGTCATGTGGATCCAAAAGCCCATCGTTTCATCCAACGCCGTGAGCGAATCCGGTGAATAGGGGATGTTATCCGCCTTGAGCCAGTTGCCGCTTCCGGCGCTGGCGCCTGTTGCGTCCCAGGCGTAGACCAGGTCGTACTTTCCGGCGATGCTTGACAGAACCGAAGCAAGGCTAGTATCGACAGGATGCACATTGAACGAGACCAAATTCCAGCCCTGGACGAGCGCAATGCTGTGGGTGACCACATCCAGCGCGAATACGGCGGTCATGGTCTTATTGCCATCCATTGTGATACTGGCTGGATTCGTCGTACCGGTGAGGTCGCCCTCCCAATGGTCGAAATGCCAGCCCGCGGCGGGTGTTGCGGTCAATTCAACCGACTCCCCGTGGGTATATGCTGTCTTTTCGGGATTCTTTGTGACCGTACCATGTTCGCTGAGAACGGTCAGTGTGTACTGGTTTTGTGAATAATTCGCCACAACAATGGTGTCTTCAACCATCGTTACCTTGTTATCCGACAGGGATGGCGTCCAGCCTGTGAACGTCCACCCTGCGTCCGGCGTAACGCTGAGGGTGACCACGTCGCCATGGTGATAGGTCGATTGATCGGGAGTCTTTGTTACAGTGCCGTGTTCGCTGACGATGGTGAGGGTGTACTCGTTCAAAGCGTAGTTGACGCTGACGCTGTGTGCACCGGCGGGCATCGTCAGGGTGTTCGTAGCGGCGATGCTGGAATCATTGCCTGTTCCAGTCCAACCAGCAATGTGTGAGCCAACGTCGGGAGTGGCGCCGCTCAATTGGATGCTTTCGCCTGCGCGATACATTCCGGCGGGGCACCCGGCAGATTGAACGGGATCAGCCACCGGGTCCGTGCCCTGACCCGTGTGTCCGAGGGTCAAGGCGTAACAGGCGTAGACGTTGATCGTCACGCTGGCGGAGGCGTTGTTGTAGTTGACCGCGTCATCCGGTGTGAAGTACACGGAGAGCGTCTGTCCATCTCCGGCATTGAGGATGGTCCCCACAGGTGGTTCGTAAACGAAGGTTCCCGGCACGGAAGCCGTGGCGTTGAGTTGAGCCGCGCCGAGCGGGGTGCCTTGCATGATGTCCGCCGGATTTGCCCAGGTGATGACCGGGGTGGCTTTGTCGACGGTCAGGTCTGCTGCGGCGGCGCTGCCAGCAAAGGCGGGGTCGCCTGTGAAATCCGCGGTGACACCGCCCGGATATGAACCCGTTCCGATGCCTGCCAGACTAACATTTTCGAGTGTAGCAATGCCGCTTGCATTCGTTATCGCATTGCCAACATGCAAACCGTTCAATGCGAAGCCAATTGTCTTTCCGCCCAGCCCGGAGCCGTTATAGCTCAAGGTGGCGGAGAGGGTCACTGTGCCGCCGTACTCGCCCGAGGCCGGGTTGAGCGTCAGCGTTGTAGTCGCTGTGACCTCGTACGCACCCGCGTCGCAAGCCAGTCCCTGCGGGCGGGCAATGCCGCGCTGGTCATCCGCCGCGCAGGTCGAATTGTCCCCTGCATCGATGGCGGAACTCCCCGCGCCGAGCGCCATAGTGTGAGTGAGTCCGCCGTTATCCGCCAGAGCAACCAGCAGCGGATCACCGATGAGAATGTTCGTGCAAACACTACCCGCAGGCTGGCAACCACCTTCGACAACGCTATTGGAAATGGCAGTCACGCCCACGCCGTCACTGGTGATCTCGTCCAACCCACCCCCTGCATTGTTTCCCCACAGAATGCTGTTACGAATGACCGGGTTGCTTTGCTTGTTTGCGGGAGCCACACCCACTACGTTGCGCATCGCGCCGCCGAAGCCTGCAGGCGCTGTATTGCCGCTGATGGTCACATTGTTCAGGATTGGGCTGGAACCTTCATTGAAAATAGCGCCGCCTCTGACGTTGGCTGTATTCCCGCTGAATGTGACATTGGTCAGGATCGGATTGCTGTTCCCGTTGAAAAGACCGCCTCCGCCATTGGCTGTATTGTCCTTGAAGGTAACATTGGTCAGCACGGGCACGCTGGCAGGATCATTCGAGCTGGCTGTCTGATTGTTCATGCCGCCGCCAGCACCGCCTGTTGCTGTATTATTGACAAAAGTGACGTCGGTCAGAATGGCGTTACTGTTCATCGTTACCAAGCCGCCGCCGCGTGGAGCAGTATTGCCCAAGAAAGTCACATTGGTAAGCCTTGGGCTTGTCATGCTGGAGTCCGTTGAACCTGAGGTGATGCTGTACATGCCGCCGCCGAAGTTGCTGGAAGCGTTGGTGCTGATCGTGAGATGGGTCAATGTCGGACTGGCATTTTCATTATAGATACCGCCGCCCAGTCCGTCCGCGCTCGCGTTCCCACCCGTGATTGTGAACCCATCCAATATTGTGGAGGGGGAAACACTCACAGAGGTGACGATATGATAGGCATTTCCAGCATTGCCGGCCATCTGGTCAATATCGCCGCTCAGGATCGTGATGTACGTTTCGGGGTCACGCTCGTCGAGCAGGATCTCTGTCCCGGCAAACCCGCCATAGATGGATACTCCCTCCTCCAGCCAGAACGAACTGGCGCGGTCGTTATTTGTTTCTCCCGCGCCTTCGTCCGGGTAATACGTCCCTTCCGCGACCCAGATGGTCGTCCCGTTCGCAGGTGCGGCAGTCAGGGCATCCTGCAAGGTACGGAATGCCCAATCCCAGTTACACCCATTCGGCGTGGGGGCGGTTGAGTCTTTATCGACATAAAGGATACCCGTACAGACAGGCGGAGCTTCGGTAAAGGTTGCAGTAATATTTGTATCGCCATTGATCGTGACCGAAATAGGATTATCCATCCCGGTCACATCGCCAGACCAACCGGCAAACTGCCAGCCCGCATTGGGCGAAGCCGTGAGTTCCACCACATCGCCGAAATGATAGTACTCCTGGTTGGGATTCTTCGTCACCGAACCACTCCCGACGACGACCACAGACAACCTGTAATTGTTCGGCGTAACGGTAATTTCAACGGTGGCAATATTGCCCCCCGACGTACCATCGTTCGCCTGATAGGTGAAACTGACCGCGCCGTGGAAATTGGTCGCAGGCGTGTACACAAACGAGCCATCGGCATTGAACGTCAACACACCACTGGAAGGATCGCTGAGTTTGACTGCCGTAAGCGGACTCCCCTCTGCATCTGTATCGTTGCCCAACACACCCGGCGCGGCAACAGTCAGTGTCGTATTCTCAGCCACAGTATATGAATCGGCGGCCGCCACCGGCAGGTCATTCACCGCGTTGACGGTCACCGCCACCGAAGCAGTATTGCTTTCGGCTGTACCGTCGCTGGCTTTGTAGGTGAAGGCTGTAGAGCCGTTGAAATTCGCGGGGGGAATATATTCCAGCACGGAACCCGTCACCGAGGCGGACCCAGACCCGGGCTGGTTGACGATTGAGTAAGTCAGCGAATCATTCTCCACGTCGGTGCAGGATGCCGCGACCTGACCGATTGCATCTTCATCGGTCACCAGATCCACATTCAAGCAAACCGGCGCGTCGTTTACCGGGGTAATATTGACTGTCACGGTGGCGGTATTGCTGTCCGCTGTGCCATCGTTGGACTTGAAGGTGAATGAGTCGGAGCCGTTGAAGTTGATGTCCGGGGTATATGTCAGATTGGGAGCTGTTCCGGTAAGGGCGCCATGCGCAGGCTGAGTCAGAACCGTGTAGGTCAGCGGGTCGCTTTCGACATCGGTAGCGGTGAGGGTGATGTCCATCGCAGTGTCTTCGGTTGTTGTCACAGTCTGGTCGTTCGCCACTGGAGCCGTATTGCCTCCCGCAGTGGTAAAGCCCCAGGTGTCGCTGGAGGTCTGGTGTGTGCCGTCCGAGGAGACCACGAACCATTCGTATTGCGCGTTGGCGGTGAGTCCGCTCCATTGGACAGAAGCCGTTCCACCTGATGGGATACTGGACGCCGTTCCAATCACACTGAAGCCCACTCCATCCATACCATAGGACAGGTTGAAGTTATTTTGCGCCGCGTCCGATTTGTCATAGTCCTTGTTCTGGGTCGGTGAGTAGGTGCGGACGTAGATCATGTCGTCTGTTGGTGAGAAACGCATGATACGCAGGTAGCCGCTCTGCTGGTTGTCCACACTCTGGTAATCGGAACGCAGGGTATAAACCGTATGACCGTTATATACATCTGTGCGCCGCGCCGCGACATCGAGATGTCCGCCCATAATTAGGAATAGGTTGGGGTTCGCCTTAAGAGCATTGTAGATGGTGGATCCCTGTGTGGAAAAGGCGGTGGAGGTGCCGCCTTGCAGCATGTTATGGCTGATGACAATCGCACGGCGGTTGCTGTGCGTCTGGAGCAGGTCATTCGCCCAGACCAGCACCGGGTGGGAGGAGGTGGTCATGCTGTCGTCATATTCGATGAAAATGACGATGAAGCCCAGTCCGCTGGCTTCGAAAAGGGCATAATGGTTATCGTTGTCGCTCCCGTAATGTCCGCCATAGGTAGGCTGACCAGTAAAGCGGGATGCGCCAAAATAGGTATTGAAATTCCCTGTGTTAGAGGGGGCGCCATCATGGTTGCCCGCCGCCAGCCCGTACGGGATATTTGCCGCATCGAGGATATCGTAGGCGGCATCAGCGTTCGTCCATTGGGTGACGTTGCTGGCTACATCCACGTTGTCGCCCAAGCTGGCGACATAGACGATATTGTCGCTGGTTTTGTGGTCCACCACCCATTGCATCTGCGCGTTATAAATAGCGGGATAGGTGGAGGCGTAATATTGCGCGTCGGGAATGACGATGAGGGTGAAATCGGGTCCCGCCGCGGCCTGCATGGGACGCCCATAGAAAGTGACATTCAACGGCTGACCTTCCGGGTCGGAAACGTTCACCGAAAGCGTAGCAGTTGTCCCGACGTTGGAAGCGCCGTTCACCGGGCCGACGAGTTGCGGCGCGTCCGGCGACAGGTTGACCTCCGCATTGAACGGCGATCCAGCCACCCAGCTGTAGCCTGATCCCGTTATCGTGCCGTGGAAGGCGTTCCCGGATGAATCGTTCACCGCCGAGCCCGTGCCTTCGTCAAATCCCCACCTGCCAAGCAGACCGGTCTGCGGACTGGAGAGTTTCGCGTTGATCGTGCCTACGATCTCACCCTGCGTACGCGGGTAGTTCCAGATTCTCACTTCATCGAGGGCGCCATCGAAATAACCGGTCGTTGAATTGTCGGTTTTCATGGAAGTGCCAAACGCCAATTGCGAAATATTGTTGGCATTGGCAGGCTGTCCGATGGTCTGCTCCTTGTCGAGGTTACCGTTGAGGTACAGGCGCATGACTGAACCATTGTAGGTGGCGGCGACATGATACCAAGTGCCGTTCATCAGCGGCGTGACGCCGCAAACGGGGTGATTCTGCCCGGGCGCCGCGCCGGTTTGCGCCTCTTCAAAGTCGGCACACAAGACACCATCCGAGCCGCGGATGCCAAAGAAGTAATTGATATCCGCATTTTCGGTTTCAGCGTCGGCGGTACCGTTGGTAATGACCGGGACGATCGTCTCGCCGCCTGAACCGGAGGAAATCGCCGTACCGGCGCCATCGCGGCGGATCCAGGCTTCCAAGGTAAATTGTGCGGTGTCGGCAGTATCACCCAGCGCGACATAGGCATTCGCGCTCCCGAGGTCCAACGCTTCAGGCGGAGGCGGAGGCAATGGGATTGCACTTGCCTCTGTCGACAAGGGGGATTCGTTACCGTAAATATCCACCGCCGTGACAGCATAGAAATATTCCGTGCCCGCGCTCACAACCGAATCGGTATACGCAGGCGCTACCAAGACAGTACTGTTGAGAGGAACTCCCAAAGTGACCGGGCTGGTTGTACTGCGATACACGTTATATCCTGCCAGGTCGGGTTCGATATTCGTCGTCCATTCCAATTGGACCGCGCCGGGCCGCGGTGAAGCCATCAGGTTGGTTGGAGCAGCGGGAGGCGTGGTCTCGATATAGGCGTTGAACGGTGAGCCGGGCGTCACCCAGCTATAGCCGGTATTTGTGATCGTGCCATTCACCGTCGTGCCCGCCGAGCCGTTGACCACCGTGCCGGTCCCTTCGTTCAGGCTCCAGCGCGCCACCAGACCGGTCTGGGCGGTGTTTATCTGCGAATTGATGGTAGAAATAATCTGGGCACGTGTGCGCGCATAATTCCAGATGCGCACTTCGTCGAGCACACCCTGGAAATGACCGTTGACTGTCCCGTCCGATTCGATCATGGTGCCCAATCCGGCGTGCTGGATTGTATCGGAGCGCGGTGCAGCATTCACCACCAGTGTGGCTTCCAGGTTGCCATCGAGGTATAGACGCCAGGTCGTACCATCATAGGTGGCGGCGGCATGGTGCCAGACATCGTTGGTAATCATCGTCGTGCCATAGACGGGATGGTTCAAACCAGTCGCCATATCCTCAAAGTCCGCGGCGATGACATCGGTCGTATCATCGATGACCAGCATCCAGTTCGCGTCCACGTTCGAGCCATCATCCTGCGGCGAGCCATGCGTTACGAGCGGGATGGCGCTGGTCACGCCGCCACTTCCAGTAGTATTGCTGGTACCTGCCCCGGTACGTTTGAACCAGGTCTCAAGCGTGAATTGAGGCAGGTCGAGAGCCGCCGGATCACCGAATGTCACATACGCCGTGGAACTTCCGAAATCCAAAGCGTAAGCAGTTTCATCCGGTGTAGTGACACAGGACACATCACTGTAACTGGATGCTCCGCCTACGCCGACCGCGCGCACGCGATAGCAATACTGGGTCAAGGGAAGGACGCTCGCATCGGCGTACGTGACAATGTTGGATCCCACCGTTGCCAGCAGGTTGAATGGACCTCCGGCATCGCTTCCGCGCTCGACCTCGAAACTGGTCTCGTTATTGGAGTTATCCACCCACGTCAGGTTGACGTTGTTGGCGGAGGATGCCACGGCAACGAGTCCACTTGGGGCAGAGGGAGCAGGCGGAGGCGTGATGTTGAACGGCGCGCCGGTCACCCAGGTCGGTCCGTTGGTTAATGTTCCGGGGAATGTCCCAATGGAACTATGGACGACTGTCCCGCCTCCTTCGTTCATCCCCCACCGCGCCACCAGTCCTGTCCCGCTGGTCAGTTCGGAATTGATCGAAGCCATGATCTCGGCTTGTGTACGGGCAACATTCCAGATCCGCGCTTCGTCAAGCATCCCGCCGAAATATCCGGCAGGAGAGGCAGTTGGAAGTCCATTCGATTGCAATGCTGACCCCAGGGAGGCGTGTTGAATGCTATCGTAGCGGGGAATCTTATTCGTCGTGACTGTGGCGTTCCCATCTTCCACGCCATTCAAATAAAGTTTCCACTGACCTGATGCGCTATCGTAGGTGGCGGCGGCGTGATACCAGGTATTTTTATTGAGCGTTGTCGTTCCGAAAACAGGGTGATTGCCGCCATTGACATTATCTTCAAAATCAGCGGCGAGTCGTCCGGTTTGAGTGGTTGTGTTGTAATCGATCCCCAGGAAATAATTCATATCTTTGTTGTCGCTGTTATCTGTTTCACCACGTCCTTTTGTAAGAAGCGGTATGCCTGATGTGACACCTCCCGTACCAGAGGTCGTTGGCGTCCCTCCGGTCCAATAGAACCAGGTTTCCAACGTGAATGTCTGCAATCCCAATCCTGATGCAACGCCGAGGGTGACATAATCATTTGTGCCGTCAAAATTCAAGCCGGTTGCCTGAAGCGCAGGCACGGCGCCAACCTCATTCGAAACCGCAGATTGATTTGCGCTCGTGTCTACGGCAGTGACCACATAATAATATGTTGTGCCATCGGTCAATCCAAAGTCGGAATAGCTCGTACCGGAAACCAGCGTCCCGCCATTGACGGGACTCGTCAATGTCACCGGGGACGTTTCACTGCGGTAGACGTTGTAGCCCGCAATATCCGTGTCGCCGGGCGCAATCCATGTCAGGGTGATGCCTCCGCTAAATGGCGCGGCTGTCAAGCCTGTCGGTGCGGCAGGAGGTGTAGTGTCCGGGATTGGGAATCCATCCACCCAAGTGGGAGGCGTGGCAGTTGGCATAAGTGCGCCATTGGGGCGTCCCGCAACCGAGTTTGCCGCTGTTACCCCAGAGCCTTCATTCAATCCCCAGCGCCCGATCAGACCAGTGCCACTGGTGAGTTCGCTGTACATATCGGCTTGAATTTCAGCCTGCGTGCGAACCACATTCCAGATACGAACTTCATCAACAATGCCTGCGAAAAATCCTGCAGCTGCCCCAGTAGAAGTCATGGCCGTGCCAATACCGGCATGTTGGATACTATCCCAACGCGGGTAACGAACCGCGCCAACATCCGTAACGGGCCCATCTTGCACGCCATTAAGATAAAAAGTCCAATAGCGCCCATCGTAAGTGACTGCGGCATGGTACCAAACATTGTTTTGAATTGCCGTGGTACCAAAAGCAGGATGGTTAAGACCAGCCGTTCCACCAGCAACACAAGGCGCGCCCATGGCAGAGGCACATTCTTCGAAATCGGCCGCGAGGCGATTTGTAGCGCTGTCAATTCCGAAGAAATAGTTCATATCCACATTGGTACCCTCAGCCTCGCCGCGTCCTTTGGTTACAAGCGGAATCGCTGCACTTAATCCACTCGTGCCTGTGCCAGTGGCAACACCTGTCCCCGTCCGCTTGAACCATGTTTCAATCGTGAATACCTGAGCACCCAGCCCAGTATCCATACTCGCAGAGGAACCGAACGTTACATAGTGATTGCTTCCATTAAACTGCAACGCTTTTCCGGCAGGCGCGGCATGAGCGCTGACAGTTGGCATCCCCACAGCACTCAGCACCATGGACAAGACCATAAGCGCCGAGAGACTCCGATACAGACCTTCCTGAAAGGATTTCATGATGTGTGATTTCATTTTTCCTCCTACCAAAAATCGGTGGAGTTTGCTTTCACCCCATGTTTATTGCTAAAGTTTGCTCAAATCACCCTTAATATAAGCAAACGCCCATGGAACAAACTTCCCTGAAAATTCGAAAATAGATTGGAAGTTTGCGCAAACGGGATCAAAAAAAATACTCTAAACTTACATATTTGCAAGGCAATTACATGACAGCTTGCAAATATGAAAGGTACGTGACAAATGTCACCAGTTTCCATGACATCTCTCAAGGTGAGAGTTCATGCAATTCGATTGCTTATAAATGTCATCGTCTCCATCAGCTTACATTTTTGAAAAGTCATTGTCAAATGTCAAACCACGCAAAAATCGATTACTTTAATCCAACTGATCATAAAAACTGGATCAGGTGGGGAGTACTCCCCACCTGATCGTGTACAACCCTCAATCAAGGCGCTATATATCCCACGTCCCAGGTAAGATCGGTGGCGACGTTAATCCAGTAGCCCCAGCCCGGCGTCAGTTGCGTCAAATCGTTGAGGAAAACCGGAGCTGAACGATCATACAGTTTCCATGGATCCAGAATGTCATTCGCATGGTAGGCATATACCAAAGAGAAGTTTGTACCGACTCCGTGATCGCTTAACACTGCCGGCATGGATTGATCGCTGATGGACGGGTAGCCGACCAGGTTCCAGCCGCCCGCGTTATCCCACAGAGAGATATTGGTCGTTGTTGGAACACTGCCCGCTACTTCCAGAACATCGGTTGATGTCATGTGAATCCAGAATCCAACCGTCTCATCGAGCGCGGTCAACGTATCCGGTGAGAAGGGCACGTTGTCATACTTCAACCAGTTGCCGCTTCCCGGATGGGCGCCAGTCGCATCCCAGGCGTAGACCAAGTCGAAGCTGTCTTCCACACTGGCGAGTACGGAAGCGATCGCAGTATCTGTCGGATGTACGTTAAACGAGATCAGGTTCCAGCCGGGCACGAGCGAGATATTGTGCATGAACGGAGTAACGTGTACATCGGCGGTTGCCGTCACCGGGTTGCCATCATCGTCCGTTACTCTGAGTCCAATGACGTAATCGCCCACCGTATTCCAGACATGGGAGACCGACATGCCAACAGCCTCATCATACAGACCGTCGTTGTCCAAATCCCATGCATATGTGCAGGTATCCACGCTTGCGCACACTGCTGATCCGGTCACAGCTATCGATTGACCCGCGACCGCTATATAGGGTCCGCCCGCGCTGACACTTGCCGGGAGTACATCGTTCACCGTCACAGACGCGGTGTATTCTGTCTCTGCGAAATCCTTGTCTCGGATCTTCCCTTTTACTGTAAGCAGGCCATTGTCAGTTGTTGGACAGGAGGTTGTGTTAGCTGCGCCCCAGCCGCCATACCCCACGCCGCAATCGAAGGCATACCAGAAACCTGCCGTCAAATCGGCGGTACTCGCATCGATTGGGTCCGTCAGTGATACAGTGACCTCACCGCCTTCGTCAACAATCGCAGTCACATTGAAAGTTGCGGTCGGCGCGATATTGTCCACAATCACTTCTGTAGTGTATTCCGTAAAACCGTCATCTTGATCGATGATACGGGCGCGGACCACGTGCGAGCTTGGTCCATCATCGAATGTACAGGTGGTCGAAGCATCCGTACTGCTGTTTTCATATGTGGCATCCGCCAATGGGCCGCCGTCACAAGCAAAGGCATAATGGAAGCCTGCGTTTTCGTCTGCACCGGATGGATCGGTCTGCCCGGCAAAAGTGACGGTAGCCGGACTGCCTTCGTTCGTCGGACTGTTATTGACAAGGTTCGCGGTTGGCGAGATGTTATTCACAGTGACCGTGAACACAGTCGACCCTTCTCCACCCTGAACATCAATTACTTTCAGTCCTACTGTGTATGTTCCATTGTCCGCCCAGGTATGGGTAAGCGGATTGCCTGTTTCATCATAAGCGCCGTCGTTATCCCAGTCCCATTGATAAGTATCCGCGTCATCGCCCGCGTCAGTAGCAGAGGCGACAAAACTAATTGTGTTGCCTTCATCGCCTGAATAAGGTCCACCGGGGAGTACTTGCGGCGGATGGAAATCAAGCCGCACGTTCGTGCCGCTATGCCAGACGGCGGTGGCAACCACGCGCCCATTGACTTTGAAGGTAATCGTACTGCCTTCAGATGTAATTTCGCCGGGCACGTCGATGCCATAAATCAACATTCCTTGATAGTTGCCAATTACAGCGGTGGCGGCAGGGGTCGTCCCAATCGGTAGATAGGCTTCGACAATATCTCCCTCTTCTGGAGGATTGTCGGAGAAGTGAATCTCACCATAGAAACTCGACGGCATCGGCGGAGGCGTCCCAGTGCCCACCTGGATTGCCACTGTAGCAATATTGCTGGTCAAGATACCGTCACTTGCCTGGTAGGTAAACGAGTCGTTGCCGACAAAGTTTGTATTCGGTGTGTAGGTGAAGGAGCCATCCAGGTTGAGGGCAAGCGCGCCATGCGCAGGATCAGTCAATTTCACCGCCGTGATCGGGTCGACATCGGTATCGTTCGCCAAGATGCCTGTTTCGGCTGGCACATTCAATGTTGTATTCTTGTTTGTAGAATAAACATCGTTGATTGCCACCGGGGCAAGGTTCCATTGTTCGTAATACGGAACGATACCGAAGACGGTGGAAAGTCCCGGCTTGACCAAGCTGACGCGGTCATAGTAATAAAGCGGGATGACCGCCGCATCCTCCTCGACGAGGATCTGCTCCGCCTCCTGAACGTACGCCAGGCGCTGGGCAGGGTCCTGCTCCGCACGGATCAAATCCAACAGTTCGCGATAACGAGCATTATCCCAGCCGATACGCTTCGTCCAGGTCGCATCTGGATTGAACCGATCATAAAGAATGTTGTGTGCATCGTAGTAATCGACAATCCATCCCAGGCGATAACCGTTATATTCGCAGGCTTCAGGATTCTCCTCGCACCCGCTGATCCATGATCCGAAATCGGGTCGATAATGCGTCTCCACTGCAACGCCCAGCCCCGTTCGCCATTGATCTGCTATGGCATCGATCACTGGAATTTGCATGGTATTGCGGGCATATAAATGAATTGTGGGAAGATCCGTTCCGCCGGGATAGCCTGCCTGCGTCAGCAGGGATTGTGCAACTGTGAGGTTGTATTCGTAACCCACCGCGTTCCCTTGGTAGCCAGGAAACTCCGGCGGAATAATGCCAGTTGCCGTCTGGCGCCAGGGGGTATTCAGTACAGTATCAAGCAGGGCACGCCGGTCGATTGCCGAGGCAAGCGCCTTGCGGACAAGAGGATTATCTGTTGGAGTCCGTTGAACATTTAGTTCGATGTCATGGAAACCAGGTAAAGCAGAGTAGACGCGTTCAGGGGTGTAATTTGCATCGTCAAGAGCCGATTGCGGTGCATCGATCACGGTATCCACTTCGCCACGCTTGTAGGCTTCGAACTGTTCGTTCGTATCCGGGATGATGGGCATCGCCATCTGGGGAAAGTCCACCTGGGCAGCATTGTAGTAATTTGTATTCTTCCCAAACAGGAAGTGCGTGCCATCATGTTCGAGCAGTTTGAACGGTCCATTACCCACAAAGTTGGCTGGAGCAACCCATTCTGAACCGTGCAGGGTGATGAGGTCTTTGCGGATCGGGATCATGCCCGGAATGGACAGAATGTGCGGCAAATGCACGGCTGGGCGCGCCAATGTAATCTGCAAGGTTGTGTTATTCGGGGCGGTAATGCCTACTGTATTCGGATCGGTCACAGAACCATTGTTGTATGCTTCAGCGCCCTGAATGTCATACAGCAGGGATGCATAAGCCATGCCATACTCTATCGGCGAGGTCGCCGGGTCGAGAAGCCACAACAAACCATCCGCGTAATGTTGTGCGGTGACGGGCTGTCCATCAGACCAGAGCATGTCGTTCCGCAGGGTGAAGGTGAATACTTTGCTATCCGGCGAGATGGTGTAGCCGGTCGCGGCGGCGGGGATCAATGAACTGTCAGCCTGTGAAACGCGGTAGAGTGGTTCGTAGAGCAGGTTGAACACACTCCAGTCTTCCAGAGTGTATTGCGGCTGGGCGAGTTTGACGTCCCGCGTGATCCCCACCACCAGCGGGACCGTGTCGGGCGCAAGCCACGGGGTGTAGACCGTCCATGTGACAGAGGTTGAATCGCCGTCGGCGTCGTCTATGCGGACCTCGCCGCTCGTGCCGTTGACCACGTCGTATTTGTTCTGTTCGAAGTTCTCATCGCCGAAGGCGCTGTAATCGGCTGTCCAGCCGCCGCCTGCATCCGCCGTGAAGTGGCGGGTCAGGGTGCCGGTATCCGCCCAGAGGTCGAACCAGATATCGGCGGAGGCGGGAGCGGTGCCTGAGATGGTGTCCGCGGGCACGTTCCAGCCGGTCACATCCAGCGTGTCAACTATGAGAGTCCTGGTCGTGAAGCCGTCGGTCATGGTGATCGTTTGCCCACTGGCGAGGGTGAAATCTTCACCCAGGTCGAAGCGCAGGCTGGTGTTATAGAGGCTGCCCGTGTAATAGGCATACTGTGAGGCGGTGTAATCCACTGGTTCAGGCGTGTTGGGGTCGTCGATCTGCAGGGTGACGTTCGTGTCGCCCTGGAACTCATACCCTTCCACCGCGTTCTCGTTCAAGCGGGCGTTGATACGCGGATTGGGTACGTGCTGTCCATAATAGGTGCCGTCTCCGTCCTCGTCGTTCTGAGAGGAATCGACCCAGGTGCCGTGGACAATATCATAGATACCTGTAAAGTCGACAGACCAATTGCCGTTTCCATCGGCAGTCACAGTTGGACCGTTGTAGCAGTTGTTATTGTCGCATGCCCAAATATCCACATTGGAGCCCGCCTGCGCCGTACCGGTGACGACATCGGTATCAACATCTATGCTGGTAAAGGCAAGGGAAGTGACCGTGTGAGTCTTGGTGATCGTGCCATCAGTGGCAGTGACAATATCACTCGCCTTTATGTCGAATTCACCTTCAAGCTTGATCTCGAAGCGATATTCTCCGGGGTTCCAGGAGGCTTCGTAGACCACAGCCGTCCTTGTAATATCCGGCGAGACAGGAGTCAGGGGGTCATCCACAGTAACAGTGACCGTTGAGCCCAATGTCCATTCCTGACCTTCAATATTATTGTCATTGGCGCGGACATTGATCCTGGGATTCGGCATATTCTTCCCAAAGAAGGTGCCATCGCCATCCTCATCATTCTGAGAGGAATCTATCCAAGTGCCGTAGGTAATGTCAAAGATGGGGGTAAAGTCGACAGACCAAACACCATCCCCGTCCGCCACTGGATCCGGGGCGTAGTTGTAGCAATTGAAACTGTCGCAAGCCCAGATAGCCACCGTTGAACCTGCCGCTGCCACACCAGTGACCACATCGGTATCCATATTGACATCGGTGAATGCCAGAGATGTGACGGTATGAGTCTTGGTCGTGGTGCCATCGGTGGCAGTGACGGTATCACCCGTCTTGACATCGTATATATTTCTCAAATCAACATCGAAGCGATATTCTCCGGGGTTCCAGGAGGCTTCATAGACCACGGCCGTCCTTGTAATATCCGGCGAAGTGGGAGTGACCGGGTCATCCACAGACACTGTGATGGTCGAACCAAGAGTCCATTCCCAGCCTTCGATACGGTCATCATTTGCCCGCACACCAATGCTCGGATTGGGAACATGCCAGCCATACGTTGTACATTCGCCATCTTCATCGCATTGACGGGCTTCACTGCCGGTGCCTACCTTAATATCGATAATATCCTGCTCATCGTTGTCCTCGCCCACATGGGCAAAGTCAGCGATCCAATTGCCGTTCGTATCGGCGGTTACACGTCGGAAACCAGTGCAACCATTCTGATCACAGTAAATGTGCCCCACATCCACCTGTGAGCCAGGTACAGCCGTGCCCGACACGGTATCCAACGCCGGGTCCACAGCCGTGACCGTCAGATTGGTCACGGTATGGGTTTTGGTCGTTCCGCCCTGGGACATGCTCACCAGTTGACCGGATTCGAGTATGAACGCTCCAAGGTCAAACCGGACGAAGGTCTGATTCGGATCCCAATCTGCCACAACAACGGTCTGGGTATCGGTGTAATCCGTTCCTACACCGTTATCGGGGTCATCAATGGTCAACGTGACTGAAGAGCCCAGTGGCCACTCGTAACCGTGAACCTGATTCTCGTTCTTTCGGGCAGAGAAGGATGGATTGGGCAGTCGCAGATACCACCAGGTTCCATCACCATCCTCATCGCTTTGCCCAACATGATATTCTTCACCGGGTTTAATATCGGCAATTGTCTCACCCGCTTCATCCCCTGTTGTATTGAAATCAGCTGTCCAACTCCCATCCGGCGCGGCGACCTCATGCCGCCAAATGCTGCTATCCCATTTGTTCTCGATGCGCACATCGCTGCCGGCTGCCGCAGTGCCTGTAACAATGTTTGTATCAGCGCTTATGCTCGATGCAGTCACTTCGGTAATGGTATGAGATCTGGTATAGGAACCGCCGGCCAAAGTAACAATGTGACCGCTTTGCATCATAAAATTTGGAGTTACGAAAAACCGGACCGAATGTCCGCTCGGGTCCCAGTCTGTGGGACCAGTCGGCTGGGTAACGGTGTAATCAGGCGATTGCTGTGTCACTGGATCATCGATTGTAAGGGTGATCTGAGTATTGGGCCAGCCATAGCCATGGACCTGATTCAAATCCCAAATATTGAAGGATGGATGCAGTTGGTAACCAGGCGCGGGTTCATCGGTACAACCGCTCGCGCTTAGAATACGCCCAATGTAATACTCCGTGACATACAACCGGCCTGTTGGTCCGACTGCAAGCCCGCGCGGAGTATTCAATCCACTCAGACAAACCGTTGTCTGTTGGGTCAACGCATCAATACGATATACCACTCCCTGATCCCAAGCGGACAGATAAATATTGCCGTCGGCATCACGAGCGAGCCCGCCACCTGTATGTGTGTTGGTCTGTGCATAGAGTGTTTTCCCCACCATGTTCATATCGATTTGGTACACATTTCCCCCGGCATCTGAAACATAGATCTTACCCAGTTGATCGTCAATGACAATCCCTTGAGGTGTATCAAGACCATCTGCAAGGTATAACTCGATCAGACTGCCATCCGACGCAAATTTGGATACGAAGCCGCCTGCGCTAACAGCATATAAATTATTTTGTGCGTCTATGGCGATGGCATTCGGATTACTAAGATTTGCAGTGGAGTCGACAAACACTGTCCTATTGCCAAATTCATCCAAGAAAAAGACTCTGTTCGTGTCGTCTGATACGTACAGGACGCCATTGGCATTGAAGTCCACCCCTGCCGCGCCAGCATAACCTGTGGAGAAGGTCGAGATCACCCCCTCCGGCGTAATCTTCGAGACCTTGTCTCCGCCCCCCTCACTTCCCTCATTGGCAACGTAAAGATTCCCCGCTCCATCGAAGTCCATATTGAAGGGGCCCCAGAGCCATTCTGCAACAACTGCCCATGGATCAGCGCGGCACGAATCATCAATATTGATACTCCCACCAATAATCCCTGCCTTTACGCCATCCACGTAACTCTTGACATCCGCCGGAACATCATCATCCGTCTCGTGGTAGGGAGCCAGCCCCACGCCGCCATCTGCCAGATAATATGTTACTGTGCCGGAGGAGAAGTTGCCATGCAGATAATCGCTGATAGTCTGTTTGACGCCAAAGTCCAGGTTCTTCATGGCGCTGGTGAGCAGTTTGTCTGAACCATCCACCGTGCCATTTCCAAACACGGAAATATACTGGTCGGTATCGACGCCAATGCTCCAGACCTCATGTTGCGAACTGTAGAGGATCGCTCCATTGCCAGTTTCGCCTGCTGCGGCAAAGATGACATCCGCCCCATCGGCGATCATGGTCTGGGCGGTCGTTTCTCCAAGAATCGGATCATTAAAGGAGCCGGTATAGTTGATCGTCACATTGGCATTGGAATTCGCACATTGAGCACCGTTGCGATATCCCTCGGCAAAGGCGACAACCGGCGGGATCTCCATTCCGCCCACCACGCCGACCTTGTTGCTTCCGGTCATCTTGCCAGCCAGCGCGCCTGCCAGGTACCCCGCCTGCTTGGCATCGAACGAGATGCCGCGCAGGTTGGCAGGCGGATTCTCGGGTGAATAATCTATAATCACAAACTTCACATCTGGGTTGGCATTGGCGGCTGCGACGAGATCATCTGCCAGCAGGAAACTGGCGCCAATGCATAGTTTGTTCCCATCGCTGACACATTGTTGTATAAGCGTGGCATATTCATCACTGCTAGCAGGTTCATACAGCGTGCCATCGATGCCAAGCTCAGTTTCCGCCTGAAGCAAGCCCTGATTTGCCAGCCAGTTCCAACCGTTGTCAGCAGTGCCGCCCACGTCGGTAACGAGACCAACTTTCACCGGTGCGTAGAGTGGATATCGATCCACATCCAGCCCGGCGCGAATCACATAAGCTGTATCTCCGATGCCGTCCGAACCCGGAATATCCTGTGCCGCGCCATGGAACATATCCAAGCCTGTGTAGGTATCCCAGGAATTACCACCGGATGGATAGCCATTGTCCCAGGTGTTGCCGCCATAACGCTCCTCGTCATCCTGGGCATGGATTGTATTGTTCTTGAACGTATTGTGATGGAAAGTATTCGCGTAGTTCGGGCAGGCGTCATTCCGACTGATCACAACACCTTTGGCGCTGCCGGAGATCTCGTTTTCGGTGACTGTGTTATAGCGGGCATCGCATGAGAAGTCCAGCCCGATCGTATTGTTACGGATGACATTAGATGTGACGTTATTATATTCCGGCCCCCAGCCGCTAAAGGAAATGCCCGTGCTGTTATTCATCATGGTGTTGTTCGTGATCGTTCCATGAGAGGCAGTATCCAGTGATATGCCGGGACCGATATTCCCTGTAATGGTGTTACCGCTCACCACCCAGTTGGAAGACCAACCAATCTGGACACCGGAAGCGCCATTATCATGAATATTAGAATCAAGAATGTTCAGATTATTTGAGCCTAAATATGCAACAATACCAATATTCGAATTCCCGTACACTTCAACATTTTGGAAAGTATTATTGCTATTGTTCTGGTCGTGATTATTGATCCCGTGGACACTATCGGTGGCAATCACATCGCTGACCGTGTTGTACGTAGCTCCGGAGGTGAAGAAGATTCCATATTGGGTATTTCTGACCGTGAAATCGGAGATCGACACATTATCGGTCGAAGGCATGTGGATGCCATACCCGCTTCCACTGCCGTCGATGATCGTCGTGGTTTTATCCTCTCCCTGCAGGATCAGGGATTTGTTGATGACCACATGCTCATAATAGGTCCCTGCGCGGACGAACACCGTATCGCTGGGGTTTGCCGCATCCACGGCGGCTTGGATGGTCGAATAGTCATCCGGCACGTAGAGGGTCACCGCACCAATGGTCACGTTCACCGTGACCGAATCCGTTCCCCCATTCCCATCATCCACCTGGACAACAAAGCTATCTGATCCGGTGTAATCGGTGTTCGGGGTATATCCCACCGTCACCGAAGTGCCTGTGCCGCTGGCGTTGGCAGTCCCGTTTGTCGCTGGGGAGGAAACGCTCCAGGTCAGGACATCGCCCATATTGACATCAGTAGCATTCAGGGTCAGATTGAATGGTTTGGGCGTCCCGTTTTTAGACATGCTTACAGAAACCGAAGCCCCTTCGGTGATGACAGGTGCTTGAACTGGTATTTCCGTATACAGATACTGTTTCGGCACATATTGACTGGTGGCGTCTGGTTTCGTCCAGTACAGACCAACATTGGCACTCCCCATCCTGTTCTTGTACTCCATCGTCACAGGATAGAACTGTCCTTCCACCAGATCCATCACGATGGAATATCCAGCGCCGCCAAGATCATCTGCGGTTTGCGTGACGCCGTTGATGGTGATCTGTAGGTAATCATCAATCCAAGCATGAAATTCATAGGTCCCCGTGGCAGGCGCTTCGATATAGCCGGTCAACGTCTCCTCAAGCAGGCTCCAACTATGGAACATACCCGCCCAGGAACCGCATTCATTCTGGTACATATTCGTGTCCGGGCAAGAACCATTCCAGCCGTGGTTAATGGGACCCTCTCCATGCACGGTGAGGATCACCTCGGTGCCTCCCAGATTCCGATATTCAGCATGCAAACCGTTTCCCTGTGCAAGAGGGCTCGCTCCTGCACGAGTTGTGGGCACCCCAGCCGTTCCCACAACGAAGACGAAGACAAAAACCAACCGCAGGACTTTTTCAGCAAATCTCGTATTCATGGTTCCCTCCCGGAACAAAACTGGACTTAAACAGATAACCGGCCAGAAAGGCCGGTTACGCTATTTGTTCCCTGATAACCCATAAGCGTCCACATTAAGTTATCAGATCATCACTGCCTGGACATCATGCGCAGGTAGTTACAGAAATCCTTAACCCCTAAGACCTCCCCGCCAAACTCTCATCCAACTTCCTCCAAAATTATCTTAGCAAAAACGAGCAACCAATACAATTATCAAATAATTACAGACATTGATCTTACTTGAATAATCCGGACAGTTATCCTACATTTTGTAGGATAACTGTCCCAAGATTATCCCGCCGATCTATGATCTACGGCACATTCACAATGACCCAAGTATGATCCGCGCTCACTTTGATCCAATAGCCCCAGCCCGGGGTTAGTTGTGCAAGATCGTTGGAGAAGATCGGTGCAGTACGGTCGAACAATTTCCACGGATCGACAGTCTCATTTGCGTGGTAGGCATAGACCAGTGTAAAGTCATTGCCCACGCCATGATCCGACAGGATGTCCGGCAGAGAGCCGTTCCCAGCGGAGGGATAGGCAACCAGGTTCCAGCCGCCTGCGTTATCCAACAGGGGGATGTTGGTCGTGGTTGGAACCGTGCCGACGACCTCCAGCGTATCAGCCACGGTCATATGGATCCAGAAGCCCATCGTCTCATCCAAGACCGTGAGGCTGTCCGGCGAGTAAGGAATATTGTCGTACTTGAGCCAGTTACCGCTTCCCGCGGAGGCGCCGGTTGCATCCCAGGCATAGACCAGGTCAAAGTTGCCCGATATGCTCGAAAGAACCGAAGCAATGTTTGTATTGGTTGGATGAATGTTGAACGACACAAGGTTCCAACCGGGCACCAGAGCAATATCATGAATGCCCAAAATTACGAGAGTTCCGCTCGTGGTCCCCGTGTAATTCGGGTCGGTGATCGTGGCGACAACCGCATAGCTGCCGGGGTTAACGGGAACAGTGGTCGAACCGTCATAGGTGACACTATAGGCAAGCCCTGCCGGTTCGGTTGTTACAGTGACCGGCTTCGGCAAGCCATCATAGACCTGGCTGAGGTCTCCGAGGGTCAATATGGCCGAGGCGGGAGTGATGGCAAAATCGCTGCTGACGAGGGTCAACACGTAGTTATCGCCAGCGGAGAGTGTGCCGATGGTAATGGGATATGTGCCCACGTTTTCACCGCCCACACGAGACAGAGCGCCAGTGAAGCCGTCGCCGCCAATGAGCGGGTCACTGGTATAAGTGAAGATCGGGTCGGCGGAACCAAACACCTTGGATTGTCCTGCGTCCGCAGTTACGGTAACAGGCTTGGGCGCGATGATGATCGTCGTCGATCCCGTGGAACCACTGTGGTTTGCGTCGCCCGAATACGTATAACTTGCTGTGCATGGTGTGTCATTCACATTGACAGGGGCGGCAGAACAGGAACCGCTGTAAACCGGTGAGGGGGTCAGGTTCAAGTCACCCGCACCCGTCACGGTTACGGTTGCCGGATGCGAGGCACCATCGTAAACGAATGTTCCTCCGCCACTGACGACGGTCATTGTGTCGGCTTTTGAGATCACCAGTGTGCCGGAAGCGGAACCCTGATAATTGGGAGTCGTGACCGTAGCCACCACGGCATAACTTCCAGCGTCCGTGGGCGGGGTGCCTGACCCATCGTAGGTGACGTCAACGTTCAGACCTGCCGGGTCGGTTGTTACCGTTATCGGTTTAGGGTTGCCATCGTAGGTCTGGCTCAGGTTGCCTAATGTAACAGTAGCGTTGACTTTGTTGACGGTAACAGTCACAGTCGCTGTACCAACGCCTCCCTGTGCATCCGTCACCCTCAAACCGACGGTATAGGTACCAAAATCCGTCCAGGTATGGTCAACGTCCTGACCGGTTGTTTCATAGGAGCCGTCGCCATCGAAGTCCCATTGGTAGGCGGCGGCATCATTCCCCCAATCATTGGCAGCACCCGTGAAATGGATCGCTGCGCCGGCGTCACCTTCATACGGTCCACCCGAAAGTGCCTGTGGCGGATGGATATTCAGTTCGGTGTGAGTGCCGCTATGCCAGATGGATGTCGCAACTACACGTCCATTGATCTTAAAGGTGATCGTGTCGCCCTCGGTGGCACCGGTGCCCGGGATATCCAGGCTGTAAACAAGATTACCCAGATACGTGGTGATCGTCGTGCTCGCGGCAACTCCGGGCACATCAGGGAGATAGGCTTCCAGAGTATCGCCAACATTCGGCGCACCGTCATTGATGTGGATTTCGCCAAAGAAGCTGGATGGAAGCACAGGAGGTTCCTCCGACGTACAATCAGCGTTTTGGCACCATGGCGAGTAGTTAATTCCACTTACGACCGAGTCGCCCATGCCGGTCGGGTTATCGGGCGCAAGAGGTCCGGTCGCTGAACCCCACCAGTTATTGATGAAGTCGTTGATAATTGTCCCGCCAGTCCCCTTATCCACACCATAGATGTTGCCAAAGATTTGGTTTTCATGGAAGGTAGCAGTGATGGTCTTAGCTTCGTAGGGATCGGGATTCCAGGACTGTGGATCGGCGGTCATGTACACGCCGGTTTCGTTGTTCGTAATGACGTTACCAGTGAAATTGACCGAAATATCGGTATATCCCCAACTGATCAAATCGGTGGTGATATATACGCCGACACTGCCAGTCTCCTTCGCCGGTCCGTTGACTGTATTGTTGATAAATTGATGAGTTACCGGCGCGCCCTGTCCCCATGCCGAAAGCCCGACAGCACAATTGGTAATCGTGTTGTTTTCGATAACCGGAGCGAGATAGGGTACAAATGTCCAAACGCCATAACCGCCGGTCGAACAATCACTGACGGTATTTCCCTGGATCAGATCGGCAACGCCACCACCATCCCCACTGTTATCGGTATGAACTCCGCTGCCCGAATGCGTCACCGTATTGTTCAGGAATTGAATGCCGTTCGAATGATTGGCCGCAATACCGTCATTGGCATAGGAGACTGTATTATTTGCCATCGTACCGGGCCCGCCCCACGCAAACATGGCAATGGAACCGGTATCCCCTTGCACATTGGTAACCGAATTATGATGGAAATTGAAAGACCCATTGGTGGAATAGATACCGCGCAGGTAAATATTCTGGACAGTTACATTGTATACTTCCAGTCCATTGTACGTGGCAGTCGTATTCTTGATGATGCCGTTGCGCGCATCCAGATCGGCGGGAGCGCCGCCCCCGGTACGCACAATCCCACTGGTAAGAGCCGGGTTATCGCCATCCACCGTGAGGTCGTGAATGACAACATTATCTGATTGAACAAGGAATACATTACTTGCCGCCCCTCCACAAAGCGAACTGTTGGAACACGGGTTGGGATTGGATACAGCCGGTTGGATAATGGTATTACCCTGCCCGGCACCCGTCATGATCAACGACTTGTCGATCACAACATTCTCAGCATATGTCCCAGCCGCTATATGGATCGTTCCTCCGCTTACCACACGCGCAACGCCTTCCAAAATCGTCTTTTTTGGACTACGAGCGGTACCGTCGCCGCTGACCGCAACACTGCCGTCAACATAGACAATGGAAAGGGTTGGCGAGGCAGGCCGCTGATCCTCGATGAACGCTCCGTTGTTGGCAGCCGCCATCGCCGGAATATCAGTATAGTAACCAGCATCCACCGTACTAAGGATGGCAATATCGTACACATTTGAGTTTGTCCCCGTTCCCCAAGTGTTGTTGATAAAGGTCATGTTCCCTTGCTCGACCACCCATCCCTTGGTGAGATAGACATAATTGTTTGAGATCGTTCCGGTGGTCACCCCGCTGATATAACCGGGCTGGCGGATATCGTGAATTATATTGCCGCTGATGTTCAGCCCGCTGAGCCCGCCAGCAAACACCATTGCCCGACTGACATCCCCATCCCCTATCACAAATTGACCCGAGATCTCATTGTTCGTGATTGAAACGTCATTGGCGCCGATATAGATGATATTTTGAACACCGATCTTGTCTGTCTTTTGAATGCCAAAGCCATTAATCGTCACGCCAGGAGCAGTGATATAGAATCGCTCACCGGTGCCGGATACCTGTACAAAGGTGGATGTGCTTCCTGCCCCAGAAAGAGTGAGATTGGGTTTATTCAAGTCGATCCTGTCAGGCACACTATATGTTCCCGCGGCAACTTGAATAACATCACCGGCTGCGGCGGCGTTGACCGCCTCCTGAATCGTCGAATAATCCCCCGGCACATTGATGGTATTTCCCGCCGACACAGTCATTTGCGGCATTGTAATCAACATGCTAAAAATCGTGACGATGGTCAACAAGCGAAAACTGATTCTGTTCATGGTTCCCTCCCGGAACATTAATAGGACTTAAACAAATAACCGGCCAAAAGGCCGGTTTCGCTATTAGCTCCCCGACAACCCTGTCTCATCGAGACAAAGCGACCAGATTAGATCATCGGTTCATTGCCGCCAGAACAACAGAACTGCGATGTCACTGATAAATTGGAACAACCTGCCCTCCCCAAAACCACCAATAACCGCACTGGAGCAGTCACTTATACCTTATTCACATGTTACGCTGTAGACAAGTGACATTTGTCATATGACTGTACCCTCAAGGTTACAGGCGATACACAATAAGCCGGAGAAATTGCATCATCTTCCGTGATTTTCTGAAAATGATTTACTTCCGCATCCATGCAGGACGCAGGCTTGCCACCCTTTTATAGATCGGGCACCCTGCCTCGTGCGCTCCCGCCAAATACCCCGTGGACAGGAGGAACTCATTCACAATCTCTCCACCAGTGAACACGAACACCTTCTTAAACAGTTTCGTCCATTCTTCTTTGGTCAATGGATGATACGCGTCCAGCCAGCCCTCGAAGGAACCATATTCTTTTCGCAGATTCAGGATTTTCTGCGCGTTGACAATGGCAGCGTTCACTTTCAACCGATTACGGATGATACCCACATCGTTGAGCAGTCGATTTACATCTTTCTTTCCGTACTTTGCAACCTTTTCGATGTTGAACCCGTGATAAGCCTTGCGGAAATTATCTGCTTTTTTCAAGATCGTGATCCATGACAGCCCCGCCTGATTGATTTCCAATACAAGCCGCTCAAAAAGTAGATTGTCGTCGTGAATCGGGAAACCGTATTGTGTATCATGATAAATTCGATTAAAGGTATCTTCAGGATGAGAATTACAGTATTCACAGTAGGTGGTCATAGCTCCTCACTTTATCTTTTCAAGTCAGCTTTTATTTCGGCAGGCAATTTGTTCCAAGGCAGGTCTAATAACGCCGCTTGTAATCCATACAACAATTGAGCGTTACCTTTTGTGGATAAGCCGCCTTGACTCGTCTATACGTTTCAACAACATCCAATCTGGTAACGTCATCCAATGTATGAACGCCAATGGATGCAAGTCATTCACTACTGTTCGGCCCAAGATTCCTCATGACATTCTCTCCATATTGGACAACATGCCAATGCTATTTTCCCACATAAATCTCTTATGCGGAATTCGTCATTACTCACAAACAAAAATCCCCATCCAGGCTGTCGGACGGGGATTTCATTACTCAAATAATCGACCTATAATTCGAGGCTCGCCATCAGGAGCCCGCTCATCTTCGAAGGCTCCACGCGAAAACCAAGCTTCTCAAAGATGCGTCGCATCGCCTGGTTGTCATCAGTTAAGACAGCGCTGAGACCTTTCAGTCGTTCATCACGGGCAATCTTTAGCATCCGCCCGATCAGTTCGCTACCGAGACCCATGCCTTGGTAATTGTCATTAACCAGAATGCTCAAGCGTGCGTCGTCTGTTCCGTGTAATTTGCTCAAGCGGGATACAGCCATAATGACACGTTCGCCATTCGCATCATTCCCCTCGGCAACAAGCGCGATTTCGCGGTCGTAATCACAGTGACAGATATGCGAGAGGCGTTCATGCACCACGCGCTGCTGTAAGACCATCGGCTGGAGGTAGCGCAGGTAGACAGAACGATCCGAGAGGGTGGCGTGGAATTTCACCATCATTGCTTCATCCTCAGGCAGGATCGGACGGAAAGTGACCCTGGCATTATTCTTGGCTGTCCATGTATCTACGTACTGAATAGGATACGGGCGGATCGCCAGCTTTGGAAGTTTATCTTCCGCGGTGTCTTTATCATATACAAGGACGCGCGCATCCAGCGCCAGCAGTTTCTCCGGTGAAGCCATGAGGGGGTTAATATCCAATTCCTTGATCCAGCGTTGTTCGGTGACCAATTGTGAGAAGCGCACCAACAAACTCTCCAAAGCGGCGAGATCCACCGGGGCGCGTCCACGGACGCCTTTCAACGCAGTGTAAATGCGGGTCTGCTCCATCATGCGGCGGGCAAGGGTCGTCGTCAGCGGCGGGAGCCCGAGAGAGCGATCCTTGAAGACCTCCACCAATTGGCCGCCGAGTCCAAACAATAAAACGGGACCAAATTGCGGGTCAATGGAGGAACCGAGGATCAGTTCGTACCCATCGATCTTCGCCATCGGCTGGACCGTCACACCGAGGAAATGTTCAGCGCCGACCTTTTCCGCGACCGATTTCTCGATGCTCTCATAGGCATTTTCCACCGCCTTGGCGTTTGCAAGATTCAACTGAACGCCGCCCACGTCGGTCTTGTGGGTGATGGTCTCGGAATGGATCTTGAGCACCACAGGATACCCGATTGCATCGGCAGCTTTTACGGCCTCGGCCTTGGTCGTTGCAATGCGGGTATCAACGGTTGGGATGCCGTAGCAAGCCAGCAGTTGTTTCGATTCGTACTCCGTCAAAATGGTGCGACCTGAGTCACGCACGGCTTTGATGATCTGCGCGGCGCATCCACGATCCACTCGATCCTCATTCCCATTGCTGGCAGAGCGAGGGGTTTCGTACAGACTGCGCAAGTTGTCGGCATAGTGCGCCATGTAGTCGAACACACGCGCGGCGGTATCGGGGTACGGGAAAGTCGGGACATTGGCTTTATTGAGGAGTTTCTCGCCAGGCGCCACTTCACTGCCGCCCATCCAGGTGGCAATTACGGGCTTTCCAAGTGACTGTGAATATGGCGCCAATACTTCAGCCGTCTTGGTGGGGTCGGTCATGGCTTGCGGTGTGAGAATGACCAGAATGCCGTCGCTGTTCGGATCCTTCGCCGCGATCTCCAGCGCCTTGGCGTATCGTTCCGGGCTGGCATCACCGAGAATGTCCACCGGGTTATTATGACTCCACGCGGCAGGCAGGAGTTCATTAAATGCGTTCATGGTCTCATCAGAAAGTTTGGCAAGTTCGCCGCCATTGGTAATGAGTGCGTCCGTGGCAAGCACGCCCGGTCCCCCGGCATTGGTCAGGATCGTCAGCCGCGGGCCTTCCGGGCGCGGCTGTTTACCCAGCACTTCCGCCATGTAGAACAGTTCGGCAATACTGTTCACGCGCAGTACGCCGCTACGGCGGAAGGCGACTTCCAGCACTTCGTCACTGCCGGTCAGGGAACCGGTGTGAGACGCGGCAGCCTTCGCGGCGCCCTCGGTGCGTCCCGGCTTGATGACGATGATCGGTTTGGTCATCGCCACTTTGCGGGCGGCGGAAAGAAACGCGCGTGCGTTGCCAATCGTTTCCATGTAGATGACGATACTCTTCGTGTGAGGGTCATCACCGAGGTAATAGATAAGATCGCTCCAGTCCACATCCAGCATGGAGCCGATGGAGACGAAATGGCTGAAGCCAACGTTCTCGGTCAAACTCCAGTCCAGAATGGCGGTGCATAGCGCGCCGCTCTGGCTGATAAAACCCACGCTGCCGCGTCGCGCAATAGTGGTGGCAAAGGTGGCATTCAAACCAGAGACCGGACTCATCACACCCAGGCAGTTCGGCCCGATGATGCGCATGCCGCCCCGGCGGGCATGTTCCAGAATCTGGCGTTCGAGTTCCACGCCTTCCGGTCCGGTCTCTTTGAAGCCCGCGGAAATAATAATGGCACTTTTGATACCAAGATCGACCGCCTCTTTAATGATGCCGGGTGCGCTGGCCGCGGGAGTAACGACGACAATCAAGTCCACCACTTCCGGGATATCGGACAGGCTTGGATAGGCTTTGATACCGAGGACACTCGGACGCTTCGGATTCACGGGATAGATGGTCCCGCCAAAGGAACTGCTGATCAGGTTCCAGACGATGGTCCTGCCAACCGTGCCGGGCGTTTCAGTGGCGCCAACAACGGCAACGCTCTTGGGAGCAAAGATGGTATCCAATGCATGGCGTCCATACTGCAAAACATCATGTGCCGGATCGAATCCGGGAGGGACTAGTGAGTTCATAATTCTTTTCCTGTAAGTGTGAGTTGTTCGCTATGTTCAACCATAGCGAGATTTTTATAGTGAAGATTTTCACGATTATATTGCACAAATTGGAGGCAAGGGCGATTATTTACGGAAATCTTCCCATTGAGGGAAGGATGACAGTATCCACGTACTGACTTTTGGCACCCAAGCACTTAACAAATCTTCCATACTATCCCAAACAAATCTCCATGATGGGCAGAGTGCGCAGCTGATCATCCACTGCGCTCAAGCGCTCGCCAATCTTGTGCATTCCCATTTTTTCATAAAATCCTTGCGCGTTTGGGTCCGCTTCGAGCCGCAGGAATTTGTATCCGCGTTGATGTGTCAGTTTCAAAGCATGGAGAAAAAGCTGTTTTCCAATGCCTTTGCCAATGTATTCAGGCCGCACCCAAAGGTTTTCGATCCAAGCATTTCCATCCTTATCCAACAACGTATAAAAAGCAATTGGACGTTCGCCATCGATTGCAACCCAACTTTCATTCTCCACAAAATACTCGGGGGAGAAAGTCAGTTGTGGATCCCAGATGGCCAACCAATGTTCAGGGTAACCCCAGTGGCGTTTTGCAGACTTGGCAATTTTCGTGAGGACACTTGCCTCAGCGGGATCAACACGGCGGATGTAAATCATCGCCTGCACTGTGCCGCCTGTTTGATAACATCGTCATAATGCAACTGGTCGTGATAGACACCGATCCGTAAGGTGACGATGAGATTGCACCACCCAAACAGCGGATCATACAAATACAGATTCCCCAATACATCCTCATCCTTGCTCTCATAAAATTGACGAACCTTTTTATGGAGGGTCCGCAATTCGGTCTTGAGCGCTTCAAGCGGGACAGGTTTTCGCGTATTGTAGCGCGGCGTCCACATGAACCCCACCCACTGCGGGAATTTCGAACTGCGATACAAATTCTCGATGTCAGTCTTATATGGGCGCTTCCTGCGCAGACGGCCGTACCAGCCCCCCCATTTCCAAATCCATTGCACAACCGGAAGGAAGGAGGCTAAAAGCAAATAGTTGTGGTCAAGGATTTCGCCGATGCTCCATTCTTTGAGAGCAGGCCGTTCCCAAAGTTGGGCGTCGGTCAATCCATTCAACGCGGTAAATGTCGATTCGCGCTGGGAATCCAACAGGTCAAGGTATTTGGAAACTATATTTGCCATTGTACAGTATTCCGCAAACGAAACAAAAAGGACGCAGTCTCCGCCGCGTCCCTGTCGATTATCCAACGATACGCATCTCTCTCGGCATATCGCTTAACACATCCGCGCCGGTATCCGTGATAACGACATTATCCTCAATGCGCACACCGTTCCTGCCGGGCAGATAAATCCCCGGTTCGACGGTGAACGCCATGCCCGATTCCAAGATCTGCATGTTGTCACCGCGCATGTACGGTTCCTCATGCCCTTCCATGCCGATGCCGTGACCGGTGCGATGTGTGAAGAATTCGCCATAGCCAGCCTTCTCAATCACATCCCGCGCGGCTTTGTCCACCTCCGCACAGGGAACGCCGGGTTTACCCGCGGCGCGGCCGGCAGCATTCGCCTCCTGCACGATCTTGTGGATTTTCTTGTACTCATCGTCCACCTCCCCCACCGCAAAGGTGCGCGTCAGATCAGAGATGTAACCATCGGACGCCGCACCCCAATCCACGACAAGCAGGTCGCCCACTTGCAACCCGCGGTCGCTGGGAGAGGCATGCGGGTTGGCGGCATTCGGGCCACCGGAGATGATGGGGGCAAATGGAAGCTCGGAATCCGAACCGTGTTTGAGCAACTGCATGACCAATTCAGAAGCAATTTCCTTTTCGGTCACTCCCACTTTGATGAATGGGATGGTCGATTCAAGCGCACCCTGCGCGATCTTGACCGCGCGGCGCATCGCGTCCACCTCGGCTTTGTCTTTTCGCAGACGCAAACCAGCCAGAACATCGCTCGCATCAGGATAGTCCGCTTCGGGCGCGCCAGATTTAATGTGACGAAACTCCAGCAACCGGAGTTGACGCGGCTCGACGCCGATGCGCTTCCCATCCAACCCCAAAGCCTGCACCGCCTTACGAAACGCATTATCCCACTCGACGGGGTTCTCCGGGTAGGCGAAGACCTGCAACTTGTATGGCAACGATGCGACCTTTTGCAGCTCAAGTTCGGGCAACACAATTGCCGGGTCCTGGTCTTTCGCGAACAACAGCACAACGGGACGCTCCATTAAGTGAAAGTGCAATCCGGTGAGATACGTCAGCGTGGGACCGGGGTTCAGGATGACGGCATCCAGTCCTGAGCGTTGTAATGAGGCGTTGAGTTTGTCGAAGCGGGAAGTCATCAAGGTCTCCTGTTCTTTTTACTGGTCAGGTAGGTCATCACCACCCAATCCACAAACCCGGGGATCAACCAATCGCCAAGAACCGCGATGCGGTAATACCAGGGAATGATGAGCACACGGCGCGGACGTTTGGCGAGGTCTACGACGCGCTGTGCGACGTACTCGGAGGTCATCGCGCGGAAGTATTTTCGAAGCGCCGATTTTCTCATCGGGTGGTTGCCCGTGTGCTGACCGAACTCTGTGGCTGCGGGGCCGGGATAGATGCCGCTTACATGGATGCCAAACGGCTGGACTTCACGCCGCAGGGCATCGGTGAAGCCTCGCACACCGAATTTGGTCGCGGAGTAAATGGTGTAGGTCGAAGGCGCGATCCAACCCGCCACGGACGACATGTTGATGATGCTTCCGCTCCTGCGCTCCAACATATACGGCAGGACTGCGCGCGTGGTCTGGATGAGGCCGGTGAGATTGACCTGTATTTGCGTTTCAATGTCGCGGTCGGGGTCGAGATTCTCCAGCCAACTCAAACGACCAAAGCCCGCGTTGTTGAAAAGGATATCGATATGACCATACAGATCGATGGCAGTTTTGATCATCAAATTGATCTCATCGTGATTGGTCACATCCATCGGCACGGCGATAGCTTCGCCGCCCTCATCCTGAATGCTGGAAGCCAGGTTTTGCAGCCGCTCGATGCGCCGCGCCGCGACGACGACCTTGCACCCCTCCTTGGCGAAGAGACGCGCCGCATCCTCCCCAAACCCCGATGATGCACCGGTGATGAGAACCACTTTGTCTTTGAGATCAACTGCCATGAAGCCATACCTCGTTGATTGAGTTGGCGGTAATCGTCCGTCGTATCGAGAAAAGCATGTTTTGAAAATATATCTGTAACAGAATCGCCTTATTACATGGTGGTTTCGACACGCCCCGCGAAAACGAGCCCAACCACCGAGTTATAAAAATTACTATTCTTCTTCGTTCTGTTCCTCAGGTTTTTGCTTCCTCGGTCGCGGCGGCTCGACGACCACTTCTGGGGAAAGGGCAATCTTCAGTACATCATCCATGTGCTTGACGGGGATGATCTTCAATTCCGAGCGCGCGGTCTTCGGCAATTCGACCAAATCCTTCATATTTTTCTCAGGCAGGATCACGGTTTTGAGTCCGGCGCGGTGCGCCGCCAGCACTTTTTCGCGCACCCCACCGATGGGCAGGACGCGCCCACGCAGGGTAATCTCACCAGTCATACCGACATGCCTGAACACGGGACGCCCCGTCAGTGCGGAGACAATGGCGGTTGCCATCGTAATGCCCGCGGATGGTCCATCTTTTGGGATGCCGCCCTCCGGCATGTGGACGTGGATGTCCATGCGTTCGAAGACTTCCATATCGATATTGAGCGAGGCGGCACGCGACTTGATGTAGGTCAGCGCGGCTTGCCCCGACTCCTGCATTACATCGCCCATCTGCCCTGTCATTTGCAGGCTGCCTTTGCCTTCCAGCACCGCCACCTCCACAGGCATGATCTCGCCGCCGTTTTCCGTCCATGCCAGCGACGTGACCACACCCACTTCATCGGAACGCTCTGCTTCGGTCTGGAAGACCTGCTGTGGACCCAAAAACTTCTCGATGGACTCAGCCGTGACCGTGGTCGGGTACTTCCTACCCTCCGCTTTCATACGGGCAATCTTGCGGCAGACGCGTCCAATCTCACGCTCCAGATTGCGAACGCCAGCTTCATAGGTATATTCGCGAATGATGCGGCGGATCGCGTCCGCTTCGAACGAAACGTTAAGTCCGTCAATGCCGTTTTCGTCCAGTTGACGGGGAATCAGATAACGGTTGGCGATCTCGAGCTTTTCTTCCTCGATGTAGCCGGGGAACTCGATGACCTCCATGCGGTCCAGCAACGGCGGCGGGATAGTTCCGAGTGAGTTCGCCGTGGTCACAAACATCACTTTGGAAAGATCGAACGGCAATTCAAGATAATGATCGCTAAAGGCAAAGTTCTGTTCGGGGTCGAGCACTTCGAGCATGGCGGAGGCGGGGTCGCCGCGAAAATCGGAATAGAGCTTGTCGATCTCATCCAGCATAAAGAGCGGGTTCGCCGTCCCGGCGCGCTTCATGGTTTGCAGGATGCGCCCCGGCAGCGCGCCGATGTACGTGCGGCGGTGCCCGCGGATTTCCGCTTCATCGCGCACGCCGCCCAGCGACACGCGCACAAATTTTCGTCCCAGCGCCTCGGCAATGGAACGCCCCAGTGAGGTCTTGCCCACGCCCGGCGGTCCAACAAAACACAGGATCGGCTGTCGTTCCTTCTTGGGCTTCAAAGAACGAACAGCGATATATTCGAGGATTCTTTCTTTGGCTTTCTTGAGCCCGTAATGGTCGCGGTCGAGCACTTTCGCGGCATTTTTCACATCGAGGTTATCCGGCGTGGAATTCGACCACGGCAAATCCACGATCCAGTCGATATAGGTGCGGATGATACCCACTTCCGGCGCCATGGGCGGCATCTGGTTCAGGCGTTCCAACTCCTTCAACGCCACGCTTCGCGCTTCTTCGGGAAGGTTCGCCGCTTCGACGCGCTTCTTCAAGTCGTTGGCATCCTTTGTGAAGATGTCACCTTCGCCCAATTCGTTTTGGATCTGCCGCATCTGTTCGCGCAGATAGAACTCGCGCTGGCTTTTGTCCACTTCGCTCTGCACCTTCGAGTGGATTTCATCTTCCAGTTCGAGTACATCCACCTCTTGCGCGAGAATCTTATTCAACGCCTGCAACCGTCCGCGCACGTCGAGCAGGAGCAACAGACTTTGCTTGGCTTCATAATTCAACGCCAGCGACGTGGCGATCATATCCGCCAACCAGCCGGGCTCGGAAATGTTCATGGCAAAGAGATGCGCCTCTTCGGGGATGGTACGGTCGAGCTGCACGCAACGTTCGAACAGGTCCAGCGCCGAACGCATGAGCGCCTGCATTTGACGGTCAGCCGTTTGAGGTTCCGGGACGACGCGGGCCCGCACCATCAGGTACGGCGTGGTGCGGATGAATTCGACGATCTCCACGCGGCGGCGTCCCTGCACGAGAGCGGAGTGCGAGCCGTCCGGCATCGCCAACAGCCGCCCCACCGCCATCTCCACGCCGATGGGCAGAAAATCGTTCGGTCCGGGGTTATCGAGATCAGGGTCGGTCTGCGTCAGCCCGATGACGGTTTGCTCCTTGCGCTGCGCCTCCTGCACCGCCAGCAGCGACGCCTCGCGCCCGACAAAGATCGGCGAAACCATACGCGGGAAGATGACCAGGTCGCGCAGCGGCAGCACCGCGGCTTCGATCAAGCCATCCTCATTCGGCTCGCGGTTCGGAATGCGGTACAACTCCTCCGTGCGTTGCGAGAGAGTCAGGTCAAAATTATCTTCTTCTTCGTTCCAGTCTTTTGTATGTGCCATGATTTCCTCATGTCAGTGCGTGGAGCGAACGGAGTAAGCGACGAAGCAATCCTCCGTTCAACAGAAGGTGGCTTCGGGCTACCGCCCTCGCAACGACATCAAATTATTCCATGCCTTCATCACTTCCGCCGTGACAAACATCGAACCGGCGGATAAAACAATGCTACCATCTTTTGCGGATAAGTCCAACGCCCGCCGAAAAGCGGACTCCACCGGGCTGGCCGCTTCTGACTCCACCCCAGCCTGCTCCGCCAACCGGATGATTTTCTCCGGCTCAAGCGCCCGCGGATGATCCGCCCGCGTGACAATGAGTTTCCTGATCTTCGGTTTCATCTCCGCGAACATACCGGGAATGTTCTTATCCTCCGACGCGCCGAAGATGAGGTAGACCTGCCTGCCGGGGAAATAGGTTTCGAGTGTTTCGCGCAGTTTGGCGAACGAATCCTGATTGTGCGCCGAGTCAAAGATGACGGGCGGATCGCGGCGTGCAATCTCGAAGCGGGCACGCCATTTTACCTGAGAAAATCCCTTTTGGATGGCTTCATCCGTGATCGGGATTCCGCTGGCTTTGAGGGCAGCATAGGCGGTGGCGGCGTTTTCGAGTTGGTGAGAGCCGAGGAGGGGAAGTCGGAAAGTTGGCAGGTTGGCAGATTGCAGGTTGTCTGTGAGGCGGAAGGTTTGACCGTCCAGCGAACTGGTGAGAGGAATGACATGGATGTCTCTTCCAACAAGTGTGAGGGGTACACTCATCTCTCTGGCTACACGCTCTAAGACTTTGAGGGCTTCCTCGCTTTGCGGGGCAGAGACCACCGGGACTCCTTCTTTGATGATCCCCGCCTTCTCGCCCGCGATCTTGGCAAGTGTATCTCCCAGCACCGCCATGTGGTCATACGATAATGAAGTAATGACCGAAACCTTCGGCATAACCACATTCGTCGCATCCAAGCGCCCGCCCAGGCCGACCTCGATCACGGCGGCGGTACATCCTTGCTTTGCAAAGGCGAGAAAGCCAAGTGCCGTGGTGATCTCAAACGTGGTGAGTTTGGGAATTTTCGCCACAAAAGGCTTGACCTCTTCGACCAACCGGATCATGAACTCGTGCGAGATCGGCTCGCCATTGATCTGTATCCGCTCGCAATAATCCAGCAAATGCGGAGAGGTGTACAACCCCACCTTATATCCCGCCGCCTGCAGGGCGGACGCGCACAAGGCGCTAACCGACCCCTTCCCCTTCGTTCCTGCCACGTGGATGATGGGATACTTCATCTGTGGGTTGCCCAATTCCTCCATCAACGCGAACATCCGATCCAGGTTGAACTCCGCCCTGGCGAGTTCGGAGGAATGTTTGAGGCTATAATCCACGAAGGAGTAAAGGTAATCTAGCGCCTGGTTATAGGCAGTCTCTGTGTTGGTCATGTTGAGGATTGTAAAACGTAATTGTTAATTCGTAAATTCAGAAATCAGGAGACTTGATCTGGAATGGATACCTGTTTCGTCTGCCGCAAACATAATGGACTGGAGTCCGCCCCTCCCGGTGGGTACATCTACGAAGATGAACATTGGATGGTTTGCCACGCGCCGGGGAAGCTGGGTCCGCTGGGGACGCTGTTCATCGAGTCGAAGCGGCATTTTCTCGATTACGCCGAAATGACCAATGAGGAGTCAGCTTCGCTGGGAGATGTGATGAGGAAGATCTACCACAATCTCAAATTACTCACCGAGGCAGAGCGAGTATACCAAGTCACCATGATGGACGGAGCGCCGCATTTCCATTCCTGGCTGGTGCCGCGCCGAGTGACCGACACCGAAAAGGGAATGAAATTCCTTGCCCGTGATGATTCTTGCAGTGATGAGGATGCGGCAGCACTGGCAGAGAAGTTGCGGGAGGCAATGAAGAAGTAAAAACTTAAACAGATAGACACGTACACAGGTAAACATGTCCACCTGTTTCCTTGTATACTTGTTTACCAATACCATGCTCGCCACCCTCACAATTCACCTCCACCTCCCCGCCTGCGCTTCGCTTAAAGAAAAGCGCGGACGAATCAAGCCGCTCATTTCCCGACTACATCGCGAGTTCAACGTCTCCGTGGCAGAGATCGACTTGAACGACAAGTGGCAGGAGGCAATCATCGGCTGCGCTATGATCGGGAATGACCGCGGCTTTTTGGAGTCCGCACTGCAGAATGTGGCGCGCTGGGTTGAGGGGAATTGGTCGGATGGAGATGTGATCGAGCAGAAGATCGAAATCATCTGAACTGATTTGGGGTTATAAATAGAAGAGTATTGCAAAAGGAGGCAACTCATGAAGATCATGGTCATGGGGACCGGCGGCGTGGGGGCATATTACGGAGGGCTGCTCGCCCAACAAGGCAACGATGTCACCTTCATTGCGCGCGGCGCGCATCTGCAAGCCATGCACACGAACGGATTGCAGGTCAAAAGCATTTTTGGCGATTTCACTGTCTCGCCTGCGCAGGCGACAGAGAACCCGGCTGAGGTCAAAGATGTGGAACTCATCCTGTTCTGCGTCAAAACGTATGACACGGATAAAGCGGCAGAAGCCATCCGACCGGCGATCGGTCCGCGTACAGCGGTGTTGAGCCTGCAGAACGGAGTCGATGCCGTGGAACGGATTGGGAAGGTCGTCGGGTTGGAGCATGTCATCGGAGGCGCGACCTGGCTCTCGTCCGCGGTGGAGGCGCCCGGAGTCATCAAGCAGGTGTCCCAATTCCGGCGCGTCGTCTTCGGCGAACTGGACGGGACTCGCTCGGAGCGTATCCAAGCCATTTACGAAGTGTTGAAAAATACAGGAATTACTGTCGAGGTCTCTGAGAATATCCTCAAAATTCTCTGGACGAAGTTCGTGTTCATTTCGGCGGCAAGCAGTCTCGGCTCGCTTACGCGCCTGCCCATTGGAGATTGGCGCTCAGTCCCCGAGACGCGGACGATGATCACAGCACTGATGCGAGAGGTCGAATCCCTGGCACGCGCACAGGGGATCCCCCTCGATGAGGATGTTATTCAGAAGTCGCTGGATTTCATCGACAACTCGGCGCCGCACATCAAGGCTTCCATGCAGCTCGATGTGGAGAGGGGCCGCCGGACGGAGCTGGAATCGATGATCGGCGTGATCGGGCGGAAGGGACGCGAATGGAACGTTCCCACTCCGGTCGCGGATCTGATCTACGCCTCCCTGCTGCCGGTTGAGTTGAGCGCGCGAAAAAGATGATTCTCCACGTTTTGGCCTTAAAAACATGATAAAAATCAGTTGACTTTCAATGTTTAGACATGTAATATAATACTTAATACTTTTTTAACTTTAGACGAATTGCTGCCAAAATCATTGCATCAAACGGATCGAACTGTTTGAGGTTGAGATGCTGCTCTCGTCAGAAAATCCGCAAATTTGCCGGTCTACTCGAATCAGGCAATCGGTGATCGTCCTGTTTGAAGGCTTTATATAACGCCATTGAGCCACGGTATAGGTTCTCTGGTGTTTTTATTTTTACAGGAGCAAGAGGATGAATGAACCTTTAATGGTGGAAATTATTGCCTATGCGCCCACCGCCTATTATCACTGCACCCATTGCGAAGTAGCCTGGCGGGAGATGGGAGCAACCAATCGAATTCATCAGGAGCAAATGGGAGGCAGTCTGCCTGATGATCTGATGCAGGAATATCAGGTGGTATCTGACTGGGTCAGGGAGATATTCCGTGTGCATTGCGACCGCGTCGTTCTGAAAGTGGTCGATGCAGCATCAATGGAAGGTTTCTATAAATCATTGAAATACAATGTCCACCGCTACCCGGCGGTTATTGTGAATAGTGGTAAAGCCCGATTCATAGGAGTCCAAACGCTGTCGTCCGCGGGCGAAGAGATCGCCCGCCAACTGGCGAGTCGACCCATGGAGGCATAAATGCAGGAGCAGGCTCGCTGAGAGGAGGTAGATGGAAGGAAACCAGTTCTTTTGCAAGCCAGGGATGAGAAGAGGAGAAATCGTCCTATTGGCCCGTACGTTCGAAGATCTGTCAATTTCGTCTAACGCACTATGCGAACGGAGGTCTATGATATGAATACTCTTTGGATCGTTGTTCTTGCCGTTGTTGTCATCTACCTGGCATACAATTTCTACGCCAAGCAGATCGACAAGAACGTCATCCAGTCAGACGCCAAAAAAGCCACACCTGCGAAGATGTATATGGATGGCGTGGACTTCATGCCCACCAGCCGCAATGTGCTGTATGGGTATCACTTCAAGTCCATTGCCGCGGCGGGGCCAATCGTGGGTCCTATTACAGCGGCGAATATCTGGGGCTGGGCTCCCGCACTGGCCTGGTTATTGATCGGCGTTTCGTTCATCGGCTGGGTGAGCGATTACAGCGCGATCATGGTCGCGGTTCGAAATGATGGAAACAGCCTGAGCGCTGTCAGCCATAAGTTGATTTCGCCGCGCACCCGCCCGATCCTGTTTACGTTCATTTTCTTCTATTTGATGCTGGTGGCTGGAGCCTTCATGGGCATTATGTCTGCCCTGCTTGCCGCCCGTGCTGATGTACCCCTGGGTATCATCATGCTGGGTGTGATGGGTTTTTTGGCAGGTCAGATGCTCTATAAATGGAAAATGGACCTGATCCTGGTAACCGCCATCGTGGTCGTTGTAACACTGGCGGCGATGATGCTTGGCCCCTTCCGTGCCGTCAATGCGGAAGGCAAACTGGACCTCACACAGGGACCAGTCAGTTCCGCTGTTATTGCATTCAATAATGCGATCAACAAGATCAGCGGCGATCAGGCGGTCATGGTCGTGACAGACCCGACCAATGCCGACCCGCGCATCCCTGCTCCCGGCGCAGATGGGAAACGCCCCTCTACAGCGGTTTACAACGCTGACACCGGAGAGATCAAGACGATGCCATCGTATCTCTTCTGGGCATTGTTCCTGCTGGTCTTTTCCTATCTGGCGGCAACGCTGCCGATCTGGCGTTTCGCCCAACCTGTGAACTACATCGGTTTCTGGGTTACCTTGTTGACCATCGGTCTCAGCGCCCTCGGCGCGGTCCTGGCGCCGTTCATCAAACCCGCAATCGGCGCGTTCGCGCTCGAGCCGCTCAAGACCTGGGGCTTTGCCTATGAAGCGACCAAAGCCTGGCAGCCGCTCTGGCCGATGCTCTTCGTCACCATCGCCTGCGGTTCCATTTCCGGATGGCACGCGCTGATCGGATCGATCGGCACCGCCCGCCAGTTGGAATATGAAACCGACGGATTGCCTGTTGGCGGCGGCGCGATGTTCACCGAGAACACGCTCGCCCTGCTGGCGCTTGTGGCTGTTTCCATTGTAGGCACAGGCGGTGGAGCCGGTCGCTTTGCGGCAGGGGTTGGCAACCTGCTCAGCGTCCTGTTCGGCGACAAATTTCTCGTGTTCGGGACAGCTCTCGGGTTTGGCGCCTTCATGGTCATCGTGCTGACGGTGACACAACTGGTCTTCCGCGTGATGCGCGTGACTCTCTCCGAGTGGGCTGGTGATGTCTTCCCGGCGTTGAAGAATATGCACGTCTCGACCGTCGTTTCGATGTTCCTGACCATCCTGCTGGTGTTGACCGGAACCTGGGTGTATTTGTGGCAGTTGTTCGGTGCCGCCAATCAGCTGATGGCAGCGCTCAGCCTGCTCATTGTGACGGTCTGGTTGAGGGAACAGAAGAAGAATCCTTCGTTCGCTCTATGGCCGACCCTGTTCATGTACATTACCACACTGGCTGCCACGCTGGTAACGGCACGTAATCTATACGTAACGATCGTACCGCGTGGTGGTTCAGCCGCGGCGGGTGCATGGGCAATGATTATCATTGCCGTTCTGTTATTTGTGACCGCTCTCATCATCGGTTGGGACGGTTACAAGGCGTATCAGCGCTATGGCAAGGGCGCTCAAGCCAAGCGGGCTCCTGCCGCAGCGGATGATTAGCTGAATCAAAAAGGGAGACGCGAGGTTCGCGTCTCCCTTGCGATAGGGTTACTGGATCAATTTCTCTCGCCGATGGCGCGTCCGAAATTGCTCAAGGACTGGAAGTAGGTTCTTGCGTCAGTTTCCTGCGGGTTGGGAAACGGCAGATGGATTTCCAAATTCGGTGCAGACTTGCGCAGACTGAGACGGACATACTGTGACGCAAGTGACTGCATGGGAGAAGCAAGCTGGTCGAGTGTTTGCTGCGCCAGGTTGAGCAATCCCTTGGGTGCCATCAGCCGCAGGCCGTGATAATCGGTTCCCTCCCAGCCGCGTTTGGTCGCCTTGCTCAGGGCCTCGCGCCCGCTCCAGGTTTTTGGGTCAGCCAGCTCGAGGTCCAGAAGAGGAGCCGTGCTGAGGGCGGCGCGAAAGATCACGACATCGTCGCGTCCCTGAAAGAGGGCGATGATCGTCATCCAGAAAACATCGCGCGGCTTGAGTACCAGCAGGACATCCATGCGCTGGAACGGACGCCTGGCTTTTGCAATGCCCATCTCCGCCACAGAAGTGCCCAGCCAGCGAAACGTGGTGCGTTGACCGATGAGCGGCAGACCATCCTGCATCCATTTCAGAATCCTGTCGCCACGACGCAGATTGTAGATCATGCCGATGGCAAACCAACCCATGAAAATGGTTACGGCGACAATGACTATTGTTTGCGCATTCACATTCATGGAGCACCTCGAATTCAACGAATAGGCATGAGTATAATATGAATGCACCGAGTCAACCAGAAAAGAAAACGTTTTGGCAGGCAGCACGGGAATTCTTATACGGCTTGTTCGGAATGGAATTTGCCGAGCACGCGCTCGAAATGCGTGCCAGCCTTGAAAGTCTGTTCATGCTTGGAACGGTGGGGGATATGATCGGTGTGCCTGTCCTGCCGCCTTATTACAGTCTTCGTTTATTACCTTATGTGATACCCCATATAGCAACCTGGAAACGCCGTGTTCTGCGAGAACGCGAATTCAGCGATGAACATGACTATCATCTGGAAGGACTCTAACCCTCCAGCATACTAACTAAGAAGGAAATTGAAAGGAGCCTCAACATGACCCAGGAAGAACCCAAGAAACCCGAGAAGAAAAGCTTTTGGCAGAATATGAAGGAAGTGCTTTACGGCATGGCTTCTCATGATATGAGCCGGTATGCCCTGCGGACGCGCGCCAGCATGGAGCATCTGTTCATCCTGATCACGATGGGAGACATGATTGGCATCCCGATCCTGCCGCCGTATTACAGCCTGCGCCTGCTTCCCTACGTGGTGCCGCAGATTTCCACCTGGAAGCGGCGCCTATTGCGCGAGAAAGATGTTTCTGACGCGATGTTCTAGGAGACCACGATGTCACTGAAAAAGATCTTTGAAGAGCACCCGGAACGACGTTACATCATGTTCGGCGGCAAGGGAGGGCTGGGGAAGACGACATTTTCCGCCGCCACCGCCTATTGGCTTGCCCAACAGGGCAAGAAAGTGCTGGTCTTCTCCGTGGACCCGCAGGCAAGTTTGTCCGATATCTTCCAAAAGGATATTTTCGGCAAGGGTCCCGTGAAGATCATGGAAAATTTGTGGGCGCAGGAAATCGATGCCGATCAGCACATCAAAACCTATCAAAACGAGATCCGCAAGAAGATCCTGGATATGTATGGTTTTGAGGCAGTGCCGGATGAGATCGAACAATACATCCAGGCTGCCTCTGCCGAACCCGCCATGGAGGAGAGTGCCATCTTCGACGCGGTGGTGGATATCGTCGTGGGCGGAGATTACGATTATTACATCTACGACCTCGTGCCGCTCGGCCATGCGCTGTATTACCTGAGCATGGCAAAAGTGTACGATGAATGGATCAACAAGATCACGAAACTGCGCGAGGAGATGCGAGAGTACGAGGAAATGGTCTCCCGCCTGAAACGCGAGAAGGAGACCGAGGAGGATCAGATCCTCACAGAGCTCCAGTACATCCGTACCCGCATCAATGCCTCATCCAGAATCCTGACCGACAAGGAAAAGACCGGTTTCTTCTTTGTCATCATCCCCGAGGAAATGATCCTGATTGACACAGCCAAGGCGGCTGACTTGTTCGCCAAATTCGATGTACCGATCATGGGCTATGTAGTCAACCGCGTAGTGCCGCGCGAACTGCTCCAGCAGAACATCCCGGCGTACTTGAAGAACCGCATCGAGATGCAGGATAAATATCTCGGACAGATCAAGACCATGTTCGGCGATCAGGTGGCATCACATGTGCCTGAGTTGGAACGTGATGTGACCGGACTGGATATGATCCGACAGCTGGCTGAAATCATGTATGGGAAATAAGGAGAATCAGCCATGAAAGAAATCGAAATTTCAATGCAGGCTTATATCAAGGAGCACGATTCTCTTCGTTACCTTTTCTTCGGCGGCAAGGGCGGGGTGGGCAAAACCGCCATGGCAGGTGCGACCGCCATCTGGCTGGCGAAGCAGGGAAAACGCGTCATGCTGGCATCCACCAATCCGGTCCATAGCCTGAGCGGGTTGCTTGGACAGAATGTTTTCGGTCAGCCAACCGCGGTCAACGGGGTGCCCAACCTTTGGGCATATGAGATCGATACCAAGGACACAATCGAACGCTCCAAGCAGGAGATTCGTGAAAAGATTCAGTGGTTCCTGAAATTCGCTGACATTTCCACCAAGGCGGAGGATTTTGTAGAGTCGGCAACGATGAATCCGGCTTTCGAAGAATCCGCGATGTTCGAGAACATGGTGGACCTGATGCTGGGCGGCGAATACGATGTGTACGTCTTCGACACCGCTCCCACTGCCAATGCCCGGCGTTTGCTGGGTATGTCTCAAGTCTATTCGCTGTGGGTCAACAAGATGTTGAAGAGCCGCGAAGAAGCCCGCTCCCTGCGTGAACTGCTTTCCTTCACCAAGAAAAAAGAAAAGGACCCGTTGATGGAATATCTGGTCGCGTTCCGTGACCGGATGGGAAAAGCCCGCGAAATGCTGACCGATCCATCCCGGACATCCTTCTTCTTTGTCACGCTACCGGAGGCGCTCCCTATCGCTGTCATTACGCGCTTCATCGGCTGGTTCCATGATTTTGGCATCCCAGTTGGCGGTGTGATTGTCAACATGCTGATCGACCAAAAGCAGGTGAATGCTCAGTCGCCAGACTTCGTCAAAAATCGCGTGGCGATGCAGGATCGCTACATGGTCGAGATCTGGGAAAAATTCGATAACATGGTGCGTGCCAAGTTGCCGCTTTATGAAAATGAAGTCCGTGGAATTGAGTCTCTGACACGGATGGGCGACGCCTTGTTTGCATAAAGAATCAGACAAAAATCGTGAGGTGCGTTACAATGCTTTCGCGCCTCACGATTCACTTAAGGATGAAAATTGGTTCTTAAACGTATCTCCCGTTCCTTCACCGAGATCCTTTACGGCATGGCCATCCACGACCAGGTGCGCACCCTGGCGCGGCAACGCGGCAGTCTGGAGCATCTCTTCGTGTTGATCAGTTTTGGCGACCTGCTCGGCATGCCGATCCTGCCGCCGTATTACAGCATCAAGTTGCTGCCTTTCGTCGTTCCACTCATCGGCAACTGGAAACGCCGCATGTTGCGGGAACGGGATCTGATGGATGCGATTTTCTAACGGAGGAGAATCCATGAAAGCTGTTCGTGTGCATCAATACGGGGGGCTTGAAGCGTTGAAATATGAAGATGTCCCGGTACCAGAGCCGGGTGAGGGTGAAGCGAGAGTCAAAATCGAGGCGGCAGGCGTCAATTTCATCGACATCTACCACCGCATCGGACGGTATCAGGGATCGTTACCGCTCACTCTTGGACAGGAAGCTGCGGGGACGGTAGATGCGGTGGGACCTGGTGTGACAGATGTCAAGCCCGGTGATCGCGTGGCTTTCGCGAGCGTGCAGGGAACGTATGCCGATTTTGCCGTTGCTCCGACATGGCGACTCCTTCCGATCCCCGCTGGTGTGGATTCGCAAACGGCGGCGGCGGCTCTCCTGCAAGGAATGACAGCTCACTATCTAGCCCTTAGCACATATCCGCTAAAAAAAGGTGATACAGTCCTCGTGCACGCGGCAGGCGGTGGAACCGGGCAACTTCTGGTGCAGATTGCAAAACGGTGTGGCGCGCGCGTGATCGGAACCGTGTCCACGGAGGAAAAAGCTGCGTTGGCGCGCGAGGCAGGCGCGGACGAAGTCATCAATTACACTCAAGTCGAATTCGATGTCGAAGTCAAACGCCTGACAAATAATGCAGGCGTGGATGTGGTCTATGACTCGGTCGGCAAGGACACGTTCGATAAAAGCCTGAACTGCCTCCGGCGGAGAGGCTGCATGGTCCTTTATGGCGCTTCGTCCGGTGCGGTCCCGCCGCTTGATCCGCAAGTCCTGAATGCCAAAGGCTCGCTTTATCTCACCCGCCCCTTCCTCGGGCACTATACCGTCGATCGCGCGGAGTTGTTGAGTAGAGCAAATGACATATTCAACTGGGTGGCAAAGGGTGAATTGAAAGTCCGAATCGACAAGACCTTCCCGCTCGCCGAGGCCGCCGAAGCGCATCGTTATCTAGAAGGACGGCAATCGAAGGGGAAAATATTGTTGATACCATAACCAGTTTTAACCGCAAACATTGCAAAACGCCTTGGAACGAATATCCGTTCTGAGGCGTTTTCATTATGGTACACTTCGCCCGTTATTCCCCATTTTGGAGTATTCCATGACTGAATCGACTTGCCTGAATTGCGACACATCCGAACAGGAAAGACCGCTTATTACTTTGAAATTCCAGAAGACGGAACTCTACATTTGCCCGCAATGTCTGCCGGTTCTGATCCATAAACCATATCAACTGGCAGAGAAACTTCCAGGTTTTGTACCTTCTGAAAATCCCCCGCCTGACGATCATTAAAGGTATCCGCGTGAGCAAACTTTCCTTTCTGGCAAAAACATCCATCCTGATTGCGTTCTTCTTTTTCATCGACAAAATCCTTGCCTTCGTGCGGGTGGGGATCACCTCGCGCATTTACACCGATGAAGTGCACCTGCTGGATGTGTTCAATTCGGCGAACAATGTGCCGGATGTGTTGTTCGCGTTGATCTCCGGCGGTGCGCTGGCGATGGCTTTCATCCCGTTGATGAGCGACTACCTCACCACACGCGGGCGTGACGCCGCCTGGGACCTGTTCTCACGCGTAGCGAACCTGGCATTCATCGTAACGGGCGCGGCGGCACTCTTCGTCGCCATCTTTGCCCAGCAACTGGTGGATAATGTCATCGTCCCCGGTTTCACGGCGGAGCAAAGAGTGCTGGTCGCTGAACTGATGCGGTTAAATCTCATCAGTACCATCATCTTTTCGATCAGCGGACTGGTGATGGCAAGCCTGCAAGCCAACCAGCACTTCCTGTTGCCCGCGATGGCACCGGTCCTCTACAACGTCGGGCAGATCATCGGTGCGATCCTTTTCGTGCCGCGCTTTGGCATTCACGGTCTGGTCTACGGCGTTATTCTCGGAGCGGCGTTCCATCTGGCAATTCAAATTCCAGCTCTGTTCAAATACGGCTTTAAGTGGACACCCGCCCTCGACCTGCGGAATACCGGTCTGCTTGAAGCGCTCAAACTGCTCGGTCCGCGTTTGCTGACGATGGGCGGCATCCAGTTGATCGTCATCGCGCGCGACTACCTTGCCTCCCTGCTGGGACAGCCCGGCGCAGTGACTTCACTGGCATACGGCTGGATGATCATGCAGGTGCCGGAGACTCTGCTTGGGACGGCGATTGCCACTGCCATGCTCCCGACCCTCGCCGAACTCGCCTCGCGCGAAAACTGGCATGAATTCCGTTTAACCGTCGAGCGCGCCCTCCGCATCCTGATCGCGTTAACCATCCCCATTGCGGCGGTGCTGGCGGCGGGAATCAACCCGCTCGTGCGGGCGGCTTTCGGCTTGGATGCGGAAACGTCCACGCTCATCACCTGGACGACACGCGCCTACCTCCTCACATTGACAGGCTTTTCCATCCAAGAGGTGGCGGCGCGCTCCTTCTATGCACGGAAAGAACCACTTTACCCCTTGTACGCGGTCATCCTGCGGCTGGCAATGTTCATTGGCATCGGTTATCTGGGTGTAACGCTTTTCCAAACCGTCGGCGCCCCGGTCATCGCCTTTGCGGAGATTGCCTTGCTGATCGAATCGATCATCCTCTTCGGCTGGCTGAGCAACAAGATGCACGAACCGATCCTCGTCTGGAGCGCGGTCGGCAGGGGAGTGGTCGCCGCGCTGATCGGAGGCGCGACAGCCTACGGCGTGGCCGTGATCGTGCCCGGCTCGGCGGTGATGACCGCTCTGCTGGGAATGGTCATCGGCGGGGTTGTCGCTCTTCCATTCATCTGGTCTGAGATTAAATTGCTCTTAAAACTGTAAATTTACGTTGGGATATAATACTCATCATGTTAGGAAACACACAACCCAATCAAACCATCGACAAAGAACAAAAGAAAAGCGGCCGTGGGCGCAGGTTTCTGTTCAACGCGCTCGGCTTGATAATCATCCTGGCTCTTTCGGGGCTGGGTGCCTATCGCTCCGCCATTGCCACCCGTCAAGCGAACCAGCGCGCCGCCATTTCACAACAGCTGGGGGAACAGTTCCAGTACGCGCTCGTGGATATTCAATTTTTGAGATACGAAAACGCCAAACAACGGCTGGAGTTTATCATCGCGAATGACCCGACCTTCCCCGGCGCGCAGGAAAAATTGACTGAGGTGCTGGTACTGATGAACGCCCCGACCCCCACCCCTACGGTCGCGCCGACCACCACACCTGATTTCAGCGGCGCGCAGGAGGCGTTCACACGCGCCCAGCAACTCATTGCCGCACAGGATTGGCCTGGCGCCATTGGCGCGCTCGATACGCTGCGCAAACTCGACCCCACCTACCAGACCTCACAGGTCGACGGCATGTATTATTTCGCCCTGCGTAATTATGGATACAACCTCATCACCCAGCAGGGCAACCTGGAGGGCGGCATCTACCAGCTGACTCTGGCGGAACGTTTCGGCACGCTCGACAACTCGACGAACGGTTTGCGTGAAGGTGCACGTTTCTATCTCCTCGGCGCATCCTTCTGGGACCTCGATTGGGAACAGGCGGTCTATTACTTCACCCAGGTCTACAGCGGATGGCCCAGCCTGTGGGACGGCACATTGACCGCGGCAGACCGTTTCCGCATTGCTTCGATGCGCTACGGCGACCAACTACTGGCAGAGGAAAGGTACTGCGATGCCTATGCCCAGTACACCAATGCGCAGCTTGTCGGCGCGCTCGACGAAGCAGCCGTCAAGGGCTTGAATCAAGCCACCCGCGAATGTTACCCCGCCACAGCAACCCCGACCGTCACCGTGCCGGTGATTGTCACAACCGATACCGGTGTGGTCTCGACGCCGACCGATACCCCGCCCGCGCCTCCAACCGACACCCCGGCTCCGCCGACCGATACACCCACCCCATGATCGAATCGCCCCCGACCTGGGCGCTGGCGCTCACATTCTGGCTGCACCTGCTCGCCACCGTCGCGTGGATCGGCTGCATCATCTCGCTTTCCATTTTGATCCTGCCTGCCGCGGGCAAGGTTCTTCAACCTGCGAACCATCTGGCCTTGATCGACGCCGTGCAAAAAAGGCTCGAACCCATTGCGTGGTTCTGCATGAGCCTTCTACTCCTCACCGGCTTGTTCCAGATGAGCGTCAACCCGCATTACGACGGCTTCATTTCGGTCAGCACACAATGGTCTGTGGCAATCCTCGTCAAACACCTTCTGGGCATCCTCATGGTCGTCGCCAGCGCCATCCAGACGTGGGAGGTCATCCCCGCCATCCGCAGAACACTGCTGAAAAAAGTGGTGGATGAAGGTCAGGTCATCGCACTGCAAAAAAAGGAAACCCTGCTCATCCGCATCAACTTCGGACTTTCGATCCTGATTCTGCTCGCAACGGCATTCGCAAGGGCATCTTAATCATCAGAAATCAAAACAGCCCGCCTCCTTTCTCAGGGATGGGCTGTTTCCGTTATTTTATAACTTGATCAACGCTGGAGCGGGAGTCCCGGTCAGGTCGTACACCATTGCGCCTGTGATCCTCACCGGAACGATCTCCCCGATCTTCGCTTCACCTTCGATGAACACCAGACCGTCGATCTCGGGCGCATCGCGATACGAACGCCCGATGGAAATCCCCTTATCCTTCCCCTCAACCAGCACATCGAGCGTCTTCCCCACAAAGGATTGATTCACCTGCAGGGAAATTCCCTGTTGCAATTCCATCAACTGCTCGAAGCGCGCCTGCTTGACCTCGGCAGGGATTGGGTCGCCAAGCGGCTCGCTCGAGGTCCCCGGCTCGAACGAAAACTGAAACGCGCCCACGCGGTCGAAACGGATCTCCCGCACAAAATCCACCAGCGCCTGATATTCTTCATCCGTCTCGCCGGGGTACCCGACAATAAACGTGGTGCGGATGGCCAAATTCGGAATCTTCGAACGCATCTTCCCCAGCGTTTTATGCACCCACTCAATATTCGATGGGCGCTTCATGCGGTATAAAGTCTTGGGATGCGCATGTTGCAACGGCATATCAAGATATGGCAGGACTTGTTTACTCGAAGCCATCACATCGATCAGACGGTCGGTTACGTAGCCGGGATAGGCGTACATGACGCGAATCCAGTCCAGGTCCGGGACGGAGGCGGTGAGCCGTTCCAGCAGAATTGCCAGCCCATCTTTCATCCCCAGGTCATGACCGTAATCGGTGGTATCCTGCGCGATGAGGACCAACTCGCGTACACCTGCATCCCGCAAGCGGCGCGCCTCGTCCACAATCACATCCACGGGACGGGAAACCGCCGTCCCCTTGATAAGAGGAATGGCGCAGAAGGCGCACGGGCGGCGGCATCCATCGGCTACTTTGAGGTACGCGCTTGCCCCGGCAACAGAGGCGCGCAATGCTTCATGTTCATCCGCGCCGACGGTTTTCGCTTCGTCGGGGAGGTGATACAGCGGCTCAGGGTGCGGGCCGTTGCGCAGTTCACGCACCACCTGCACAATGTCCATCCAGCGGCGCGTACCCAACACACCGTCGATACCGGGGACTTTGACCGCCACTTCCGAGCCGTAACGCTGGGTCAGGCATCCCGCCGCGATGAGGATTTGGTTCTTCTTTTTGCCGTCCGCCAATTCGCGCAGGACGTTGATCGACTCCTCTTTTGCCGGGCCGATAAAACCGCAGGTGTTCACGATCAACACAGCGGCGCGGGAGGGGTCATCCACAGCATGGTAACCGTCGCGGATGAGCAGTTGCGCCATCGAATCTGAGTCAACTGTATTTTTGGCGCAACCGAGGGAAACAAGGTGAAAGGAATTTTTGGGCACGGGTAAATCCTGCAGTTTGTAGTACAAGCAAGGTCGATATCTTATTGTTCGGGAGTGTTCGATGGGACAGGCGTTCTCGTCGGCGGGAGGGTGGCAGTGGGTGTCGGCGTATTGGTCGGGATGGCGGAAGGGAGCGGCGTTGGGGTGATGATTCCGTCTGCAAGATAAATATTGTTCACCACCTGACCGAACGCGCCCAGCAAGCCGAGATCGCGCCCATTGTACACGATGCGGATTGCGGCGCCGCTTCCCACCAGCACCTCGACCTGGCTTTCAGCTTCGAAGAAGTATGCGTTTCCGGGCAGCACGCGCCCGTCAAAGACCACCTCTCCATCCGAGATCACACGCATGTATGTGCGCTCCACTGCCACCAAATTGACCTGCACGTTCACATCTGCGTTCAAGGTGGGGATGACGACAGTCACCGTGGCTTCACCGGGCAGGGAGTCAAGCGGTTGGAACGTGGGAGTCTCTGTGAACAGGGAAGGATCGGGGGTAGCCAGCAGAACATCCGAAATGGAGGGCGCGGTCGGTTCCACATCCTGTTCGCTTTGAAGCGTCATCACACGGCTCACCCCCCAGATGGAGAATCCCACCAGCAGGATGGCGATCCCGACGCCGAAGATCATGTCACCCGCGATGAAGTTGGTCAACGCGGGCATGTTTGCGGTGATGGGCTGTCCCGGTTTCCGCGGGGGCTTCTGCGGATTGTTTTCGCGGTGCCGTGCCTGGAGCGCGTCCGCAAAACGAAGGAGCAACGCGTCCACATCCAGGTCGAGGAAGGTGGCGTAATTCGACAACATGCCGCGCGTCTGTACGGTCGAGGGCAGGTCATCCATCGCGCCTTTTTCAAGCGCCTCCAGGTAATGCGCTTTGACGCGCGTACTACGCTCCACTTCTTCAAGATGCAGGCTCAGCAATTCGCGGCGTTTGCGAAGCTCCGCACCGACCTCCTGGAATATCCGGGTCGATTCCCTGGAATCCGGGTCGGTCTCTATCGCATTGGACACAGTTTCGGGCTGCGGAATTTCAGCCTCGATGGATTCGACCTGTCCAATGCCCTGCTCCGACGAAGGTTCCGCTTTCCGGGCCTTTCGTGATGCGATTACGGAACTCAATCGGTTCAACCAACTCTGCCAGAGATTTTCACTGACATTCGGCTGTTGCGCCGCTTCGGGTTGCGATTCGGCTACTTCTTCGACAAGGGCAGGTTCCGGTTCTGCTTGCTCGACCGGCTCTGCAATGACCTCAGCCCGAGACTCGACGACTGGAATTACCTCCGGGTCGGGTCCCGCTTTTTTGCGACCGCGTCGCCGGGTGGTGGTCGGTTCAACGGCGGATTTTGAATCCGTCTTTTTGCGGCGGGAAGTTTTCGGTTTCGAGAGTGGAATCTCCGGCTGGGATTCGGTTTGGGCAGCGGGATCAGATATTGACGCGGGGAGAGGCGCTGCTGGCGCAACGGAAACAGGTTCGGGGGATGACGCTGCGGGTTCGTCGGTCAGGTCCATGGGTCCGACAATCCCGTCCGCAGCCTTGGTCGCAACGCGCATGGTTTCGAGCAATTGCTCAAAGTTCAGCCCAAGGAAATCAGCATAATTTCGCAAGTAGCCGCGCGCCTGCACGGGCGACGGCATGATGGAAAGGTCATCCATTTCCAACGCCTGCAAGTATTGCACGCGAATGCGGGTCGCTTCGAAGACTTGTTCGAGCGTGAGGCGTTTTGCTTCACGGGCTTTTCTGAGTTTTTGACCGATGGTTTGCATCATTTGCGGGTAAACGAAACATCACCAGCACCCCATCGAACGGGAATGAACTGGTGATGTCATGGGCGGATGGTTTCGAAATCAGGCTTCGGCAGTCTCGGTCTCTGCAGCGGGCGCTTCGGGCGCGGTTTCCTCTTTCACCACTTCCTCTTCGCCTGCCTCTCCCTCGCGGTGAACAAGGATTTTGACCTCGGGGATCAGATCGACGGTGAGGCGGACATGTGCAGTAAACTCACCGAGGTTGCGAATCGGCTGCATGTCGATCTGCGACTTCTTGACCTCGTACCGGGTCTTTTCCTGAATGGCGGTCGCCACATCCTGCGTAGTGATGGAACCGTACAATTTTCCGGTCTCACCGGCTTTGGCAGAGAAGGAAAGCATTAAACCGTTGATATGCGCGGCGAGGTCCTTCAATTCCGAGTTGAGTTCGGTGCGGCGGATCTCAGCCTGTGCACGGATCTTTTCGACCTGTTTGAGCGCGCCTGCGGTGGCGAGTACAGCCAACCCCTGCGGGATGAGGAAATTGCGTCCGTAGCCGTCGGCGACTTTTTTAATATCGCCCGCGCGCCCCAATTTGTAAACGTCCTTGACTAACATTACTTTCATGGTTCAAGCCCTTTCGTGCTTTGAAGATTTTCGGGCGAAGGGTACTACGCCCGGCGGCGTATTTTACCACGATTCACGCTGTCGAAAGTGGAAGGCTGAGGGGAATGGGCAAATTCGATTATATGCTCTGAGTGACCCACACAGGCGCCTCTTTCCACGCTGGAGGCTGTTACCGTACCTGGAACGTCATCCATGCGATATCTGCAACGACCTCTTATTTCAAAATATGACAAGATTATCTGTTTTGTCATTTGGGGGTAATTTTCCTCAAAAGGTAGGGGAAACCCCCATACCCAAAATTACGATTCGTCAAGTGCGATTCATTGCAAGAACATGACTGCGCGCCTTCCACCTTTGAAATCGGTTCTTGCGATTCTGTAAATTTCATTCCTCTTTTTTGTTGTTATAGTAGCCGCAACAATTCATTTCATAAAAGGAGTTTCTCTATCATGTTTCGCTCGTCCAAGTTGTTCGTCGTCGTGCTTGTAGTGCTGGTCTTTGCCACCGCGGCTTTCGCGTTCGCCGCATCCAACACAGTGCCCGCCAGCTACGCCGGTGAAGGCGCAAGCGTCACCAGTGGTTACACCGTCTCGAACGTGGTCTACAACCTGAACGCCACCACCCCCTCTAACGTTGACAGTGTCACCTTCACCTTGAATGCCGCAGCCTCCACTGTGAAGGTCCGCCTAGTCACGACCGGCTCATACTTCAATTGCACCAACACAGCCGGTTTCAACTGGAGCTGTACCACTGCCGGTGTCACCGTTGCCGCGGCGGATGAATTCCGCGTTGTTGCCACGCAATAATTCGTAAAGCAAGGGGTTATATACCCTGAAAAAAAGACCTGCAGGCACCTGAAAGGGAGGGTCTGCGGGTCTTTTTTTGAAGAACTTTGCGGAACAAATGGCAGTTTTCAAACGCTTCTCTCCCAATCTTGCTTCTGCCTTCTGGGTCGTGCTGATGATCGTCACCTGGCTGGCATTCGCGCCCACACAGGCGGGCGGGATGGCTTCCTATATCATCGTTGTCGGTAACAGTATGGAGCCGGGCTTCCACATCGGTGACCTGGTGATTACCCACAAAGAGACAAATTACCAGATCGGGGAAGCAGTTGTATATCGCAATCTTGAACTGGGCAACTTCGTATTTCACCGCATTATTTCCGAGGATATGGGCAGGTTTACCCTCCAGGGAGATAACAATTCATGGATCGACACTTATCAGCCATCCCGTGAGGAAATCATCGGCAGGTTATGGCTTCATATCCCGAAAGGCGGGGTGTACGTTCAAAAGATGCGCGCTCCGCTTGCGATGGCCATGGCCGCAGGAGCTTTGGGAGGCTTCCTTGCCATCGGCATGATCCGGGGCAAATCAAGAGGTAACAAACATATGGCAAATCCATCCATCCAGGGACAATTTGCTTCTTTTAGGCAAAAGATGCAAAACTGGTTCACGCCAACCAACAAGTCCGAATCTGGGCAGTTGTCGGACACATTTCAGGGGAACATGCTCGAAGGTTCGTTCTTTGCACTGGGAGTTCTTGCGCTGATTTCCTTGATCTTCGGAATTATTTCCTTTTCCCGACCCGCTTCCCGCATTGTCAAAGAAGACTTTCCATTTGAGCATGTCGGCTTTTTCTCCTATTCGGCGTCCGGCCCGCAAGATGTCTATGATTCGAGTGCCATCAAAAGCGGCGACCCGATCTTCCCCAGATTGACTTGTTCCATCGATGTCAATTTTCAGTACACGTTCATTGCACAGAACATTGGGGCTCTCAAAGGAACACATCAACTCACTGCAACCATTGTGGAACCGGTCAGCGGCTGGCAACGGAGTGTTCCATTGCAGAATGAAACGGCATTTAGCGGGAATGCGTTTGGCAGTTCCGCCAAACTTAACTTGTGCCAAATGGAAAAACTTGCTCAGTCCATGGAGGAAGGCACGGATTTCCATCCGGGTTCCTACATCCTGACCATCTCCCCAAACATCAAACTTACAGGGGATATTTCGGGTCGGTTACTGGACAGTTCTTTCAATCCCAGCCTGACTTTCAATTATGACCGCGTCCATTTTTATCTTGCACACGGGGAAGAGCAGGAAAATCCGCTCAACCCGACCGAGACAGGAGCTTTGAGCGAGGAACGTCAGGAAGTAAACACCGTCCTGCTGTTTGGCACGGAATTCGCAGTCCCGGCATTACGATGGTTTGCCGTGATCGGTCTGGTTGGGTCATTGGCTGGGGGCGCCTTCCTCGGCATGAGATTGCAACACCTCTCCAGAAACGACCAGGACAAATACATCCGCATGAAATATGGCTCCATGGTGATCGATGCCCACACTGTAGACACCGTAAACCTATCCGGCTTGGTGGATGTCACCACCGTCGATGATCTAGCAAAACTGGCAGAAAAATTCAACACGATGATCCTGCACACGGAGAACAGCGATTCGCACACGTATTACGTCCGGGGTGATGGGATCGTGTATCGGTTTGTCATACCCGCTGAAACGGGATCAACCATCCCTGCGAAAGAGGCGATGATATGATCCGCATCAATATCCGACGGTTGTTTGTTGTCGTGCTGGGAATCCTGGTCATTCTGAGCATCGCATCGGCATTCGCGGCTAACATCAATGTGCCTGCCACCCGTCTCACGAATCAGGCTCAGGCAATTACAGCCAATGCTTTGAAGCCAGCATCCTGTTCGGCAATTACCCTGTCCCGTGTAGTGGTCTGCACGGGAGGTAATTGCGATGGGACAAATCAAAATGAATTAATCCTGGGAACATCGAGCAGCGAGCGAATCAGAGGACGCGGCGGTAACGACTGCATCCTGGGCGGCGGTGGCGACGATAATTTGGTGGGCAACAATAGAAGCGATATTTGCATCGGTGGTCCGGACTTCGACACTTTCAATACTTGCGAAGTGCAAATCCAGTAGACAAAATTCCCGAAGCCTTGCTTCGGGAATTTTGATTTATTCATCAGGGCATTGGCTTTTCTGGCCAGGGAGCAAGGCGGATAACGGAGTCTCCGCCATCCATGAGCAAACCATCGAACACGTCCTTTGTATGATTGTCGAGCGGCAGATAGGTGGTGAGAAATAGTTCGCCGAAAGCAGTGGTCGTTGTGATTCCCGTGGTGAGATATTTGATGTGACCATGGCTCTCATGGTCGTACTCGAACGTATCGGAGTTCATAATCTTGTCCTGTTCGACGGAGGACACTCGTTTCCAGTAGCGGTCGAATAATGGGTATTTCGACGGGTCACGGAAGGTCTTCATTAAATACTTAAAGTAAGGCTCCGCCCGGTAGCGGAGGGTGGAGTCACGATAGGACCGCATGGAAGACATGGCATAGGCATCCCAATTTTCGGAGACGTGTGTGCGCCCCACCAGTTCATTGCCAAAGGTCATGCGCATGGCATTGAATCCTCCCGGCATGTGAGGGGCGGATTCGATCATGGAGGCAGGAATATTGAAAAACCGGATCACCGCCGTATTCGCGGCGATGACATCCCCATAGACATCGTTCAGGAAAGAAGGAGCGCGCACCTGTCTCAAAATTCCCAGTAACTTCTCGAGAATCTTGCCTGGATGGTGGGTGTCGGTCGCGGTGCCCATGGATGGCTGGCGCACCAGTTGACTGTTATCCAAGCCACTCGCCGCCAGGAAAAATTCCCGCCGTTCCAGGGTGGTCAACTGGAGGGCATTGGCGAGGCGAAGCAATAGATCTGGCTCAAAGAATTTCTTCACTCCCCGCTCGATCTGGCTGATCACCGCGTTATCCACACCGGCATATTCGGAAAGTCGGAATTGAGTCCAATCCATATCCTGACGCAACGTCGCCAAAAGTAATCCAAATTGCTTCCGATTCATGGCGTTAAAGTTATACCATGACTCAAAAAAATCTTTGAGTCAATCTAAAAATTTAATGCTGGACTTTTTTCTCGAAACGCCGATAATGAAAAAGCGTTTGTGCAAAAACGCGCTTATTCATGACTTCGATCTGTCTGGGGGCACAGACGATAGATTGAAAGGGGAACATCAGAGGGGAGACCAGCCATATTAAAGAGACTCCGTTATCGGAGTCTCTTTAATTTTTCAGTTTACATTCATGAACCCAAACAACCGCCACAGCCCGCGCATCATCGCATGACCGAAATCCGCCTTCAGAAACTGATTCGGACACGACCCCGGAATGACCGCGATACCGTTGGCTTTGCACTTTTCCACCGCCTCCTGTGAGACACTGGTCATGCCTGCCGCCAGACCCGGCTTGGTCCCCATCATGCAATGCATCCAGACATGTTTGACGCCCAAATCCACGCACTGCTGGACGATCCGGTCGGTCACTTTGGGGCTGGCAAGGATGAAAACCGCATCCGGTTTTTCAGGGATGGACTTCAAATCCGGGAAGCAGGGTTCCCCATTGAAAGTGGAAATGCGCGGATTGACGGCGTATACTTGATATCCATTTTCCTTGAATTTGGCATACGCCATATTACAGCCTGTTTCGCGCTTATCCGACACACCGACAACGGCAACCTTTTTCTGTGCAAGGAAATCCTGCACCATCGTATCGATCTTTGCCATGAGAATACTCCTTCTCTGATTTAAGATATTTTCGGACAATTCATTGTACGCACGAGAAAACAAAAAGTTGACTACCGTTATTCTGAAATGCAGGTTACAAATGTCCCTACTTTTCAGCACGTGCATTTCAGGATTAATTCAGAGGTAAGATGAACATTCAAGATTCTTACAACGAGTGGTCGGACATCTATGATTCGAACATCAATCTGACGCGCGATCTCGATTCAACCGTGACCCGAAACCTGCTCGGCAATCGACGATTTGAGTCCATTCTGGAAATCGGTTGCGGTACCGGCAAGAACACCGCCTTCCTCGCCCAGATCGGGGGACATGTCCATGCGCTGGATTTTTCAGCAGGGATGCTCGCCAAAGCAAGAGAAAAAGTCAAGGCGGGAAACGTCCGGTTCGAGACGGCAGACCTTACGAAGGACTGGCCATGTAGAGACAGAAGTTACAATCTCATCGTCTGTTGTCTGGTGCTGGAGCACATCAAAGACATCTCCCCCATTTTTAGCGAGGCACTACGCGTTCTAAAACCAAATGGCAAATTCCTTATCAACGAATTGCATCCATTCAAGCAGTATGGCGGAACCAAAGCCCGCTTCGAACGCGCTGACCAGACCGTCGAAGTGGAAGCCTTCGTACATCACATTTCCGAGTTTATCCATACTGCGGAGGCAAACGGTTTGCTGCTGGAACGCTTCAACGAATACTGGCATGAGCAAGACCCCGGCAAATCGCCGCGGCTGGCTTCATTTACATTCACAAAAGGGTAAATTCATAAATTCTTCTTACAAATTTTTTATTCTCTCCACATAGAATAGATGCCAGCAATCGCTGAAATTTAGTATCCGTAACGGAGATCATCATGACGGACTCAAATTCCTCCCCCGTGGAACAATTTACTTTCAAGGCAGAGACCAAACAACTGCTGAACATTCTGATCCATTCGTTGTATAAGGACCGCGAAGTTTTCCTGCGCGAACTGCTCTCGAACGCCTCGGACGCGCTCAACCGCCTGCGCTTTGAAATGGTCACCAACCAGAACGTGCTCGACCCGGCTGCCGAACTGAGCATCCACATCAAAGCGGATAAAGACTCCCGCACGCTTACCATCACCGATACCGGCATTGGCATGACCCGCGGTGAGATCATCGAGAATTTGGGTACCATCGCCCAATCGGGCGCGCGGAGGTTCATTGAAGCGACCAAAGATAAGAAGGTGGACTTTTCACAGCTCATCGGTCAATTTGGCGTTGGGTTTTATTCCGTATTCATGGTGGCGGAATCGGTGAAGGTCACCTCCCGCTCATACCGCCCGGACGCCGAGGCTGTGACATGGTACGCCACCGGCGAGGACAATTACACGGTCGGCGTGGGAGCCATGACCGAACGAGGTACACGGGTCGAGATCAAGCTGAAAGAGGATGCCGTTGAATTCGCCGAGGACTACCGCCTCAGAAACATCATCCACAAACACTCCGACTACATCGGCTTCCCCATTTACATCGGTGACGGCAAAGCGCCGGTCAACAAGCAGACATCCCTGTGGCGCACCCCGCGCAAAGACGTGACCGATGAACAATACAGGGAGTTCTACAAGCAGACTACGCTCGATTACGAAGAGCCGTTGCTGCACATCCATATGGTCACAGATGCGCCAGTGCAGTTGTATGCGCTGCTTTTTGTACCCGGCAAGGCGGAACGCGGCATTTTTGCCTTGCGAAAAGATGACGGCTTGAAATTGTACTCACGGAATATCCTGATTGACGAATACAACAAGGACCTCCTGCCAGACTATTTGCGTTTCGTGCAAGGCGTGGTGGATTCGGAGGATCTGCCTCTCAATGTCTCACGCGAGACAGTGCAATCCAGCGGACTGATGCCCAAGCTGAAAAAGGTGCTGACCAATCAGGTCATCAAGGAACTGGAAACACTGGCGAAGAATAATGCGGAAAAATATCAAACCTTCTGGAAGGAATTCGGCGGGCACTTGAAACATGGCGTCGCGTCAAGCCCGGCAGACGCCGATTCGCTAAAACCATTATTGCGCTTCAAGACCAACCTGCAAAGCGAGACATGGTCTTCGCTGGATGACTATATTTCCCGCCTGAAAGACGGTGAGAAGACCATTTACTACATCATTGGCGATGATCCGAAGTCCGTGCTGCGCAGCCCGCATCTGGATTATTTCAGCGCGCAGGGGACCGAAGTGCTCCTGCTCACCGACCCCATGGACTCGTTCATGCTGATGGGTTTGCGGAGTTACAAGGAGTACGAATTCAAAAATGTCGCACAGGCGGAGGTTGATGCGGGGAAACAGGCCGAGGCAAAGAATGAAGCGGAGAAAATTCCGGATGCCGATTTCAATTCCCTCGTCGAACGCTTCAAGCAGGTCCTGGGTGAACGTGTGGTGGGCGTCCGCGCCAGTAACCGGCTCTCGCAATCCGTGGCGCGGCTGGTGGACCCGGATGGCACGCTCAACCCCGAACTCCAGCGCGTCTACCGACTGCTGGGCAAGGAGTATGAAATCCCAAAGAAAATCCTGGAGTTGAATCCATCGCACAACATTTTGAAGAATCTGCTCAACCTTGACCCCGGCTCGGAATTACAGACGGCGATCATCGAGCAAATCTACGATAGCGCACTTCTGGTTGAAGGTTTGCACCCCGACCCCTCCAGCATGGTGGTGCGCGTGCAACAGATCATGGAAGCGGCGCTAAATAGGCGTACAATATAGGCATGGATCCTGCCTCGGAACTTACTCTGGCGCGTCTTCTACGAAATACGCGCATCGCCGCGCTCGGAACCATCCATGATGGTGAGCCGCAACTTGCCATGGTCGCAATTGCCATGGAAAGTGATTGTTCGGCATTCTACATCCATGTCAGCAAACTGGGAAAACACACCGGGGATATGGAAAGGGATCCGCGTGTTGGTCTGCTTATTACTGAGACCGATGACCACCGCGTCGATCCGCAGACTCTGGCACGCCTCTCGCTCCAGGGGACGGCTGGGGTGGTGCCGAGGGTCGATCCGCGTTACGAACGCGTCAGAAACATCTATCTGACGCGCTTCCCGGAAGCGGAAAAACTTTTCAGTCTGGGCGATTTTCATCTATGGCGAATCACACCCAAGGGAGGCAGATTCGTGGCAGGGTTTGGTCGCGCCTTTAATCTTGTGCCGGATGCGCTGGTGAAGGTGTCAAAGCTATAGAACCGGTCAATCCGGTCGTGTCAAGGTCGAACCATACACAGTGGGTAAGGGGCGGATCATGGTTAGACTTTATCTGAACTAATCGTCCCGAAGGTTTTTTCAAGCAAATCAAAGGGCAAATACGAACCTTCGGGACGTTTTTCTTATTCCCAATAAAGTCTATTTTGTTCGAGAGAAAGCCCTAAAACCCTTCTGCCACATATTCTCCCCAGACGCTTCGTAAAGTATTACAAATCTCGCCGAGGGTGATGTCGTTTTCCACACATTCGATGAACAGCGGCATCAGGTTCTCAGTGCCCTTAGCGGCATTTACCAATTTGCCGAGCAACTGTTCGACCAATCTCTGATCTCTGGTCTCCCTTAATTTCTTCAAGCGTTCCCTTTGCCCGATTTCGATGGCGGGATCGACCTTCAGGCGTTCAAGTGTCAAATCCTCCTCCACCTGGAACTGATTGACGCCCACCACGATCTGTTCCTTTTTCTCAATGGCCTGCTGGGCGGCATAGGCGGCGTTCTGAATTTCATTCTGCATGAATCCGCGCTCGATGGACTTGAGCGCTCCGCCCATTTCATCAATTTTGGCGAGGTAATCCTGCGCGCCTTTTTCGATCTCGTCGGTGAGATATTCGATCAGGTACGATCCCGCCAGCGGATCGACCGAGTCCGCCACACCCGATTCGTAGGCGATGATTTGCTGGGTGCGCAGCGCCACCCGCACAGACTTCTCGGTAGGCAGCCACAACGCTTCGTCCATGCTGTTGGTGTGCAGGGACTGCGTCCCGCCGAGGACGGCGGAAAGAGCTTGTATTGTGACGCGCACCACGTTGTTCTCTGGCTGCTGGGCGGTGAGCGTCGAACCGGCGGTCTGTGTGTGGAAGCGTAACTGCCAGGAGGACGGTTTCTGCGCCTTGAACCGTTCGCGCATCACCTTTGCCCATAACCTGCGCGCCGCCCGAAACTTCGCCACCTCTTCCAAAAAGTTGTTGTGCGCGTTGAAGAAGAATGAAAGCTGACCGGCAAAATCATCCACGTTCAAGCCTGCTTTCAACGCCGCTTCCACGTAGGCAATTCCATTCGCCAGCGTAAACGCCACTTCCTGCACGGAGGTCGAGCCCGCTTCACGGATGTGATAGCCCGAGATCGAGATGGTGTTCCAGTTCGGCACATTCCGGGAACAGAACGAGAAGATATCGGTGATGAGCCGCATCGACGGCGCGGGCGGGAAAATATACGTGCCGCGCGCCACATATTCCTTGAGGATGTCGTTCTGGATCGTGCCGCGCAATTGCTTCATGTCTACGCCCTGGCGTTTCGCCACGGCAATATACATTGCCAGCAGAACTCCCGCGGGCGCGTTGATGGTCATCGAGGTGGAAACTTTATCGAGGGGAATCTGGTCGAACAACTGCTCCATGTCCCGAATGGACGAGATCGACACGCCCACCTTGCCCACCTCTCCTGCCGCGATGGGGTCGTCCGCGTCGTAGCCAATCTGGGTCGGCAGGTCGAAGGCGACGCTGAGTCCGGTCTGTCCGTTTTGGAGCAGATAGCGATAGCGCTTGTTGGATTCTTCCGCAGTGGAAAAACCGGCGTACTGGCGCATGGTCCAGAAGCGGGAACGGTACATCGTCGGCTGGACTCCGCGTGTAAACGGATATTCGCCGGGGAATCCCAACTTCGTTTCGTAATCGGGATCAGGCTGTGATGGCAGTCCGAGACGCGGAATCTCGATCCCGGCGGAGGTCTCGAAGCGATCCTTCCGCTCTTTGAATTTATCCAGAGATTTTTTGAGTGTCGTTTCTTTCCATCGGTTGTATTGATCTTGAATTGTCATTTTTCACCATGAAGTGTCACAAAGCGTCACGAAGGGAAAGGTTCAAACCATTGCACGCTTCTGTGGTTAAAATTTTCTTCAAGTATAAAGCCAAGCCAAATTAACTTGTAGGACGAGTGACACCCTCTTTTGACGAGGAACGTCCCTTCTACAAATTCCACCAAAATAGTACAAAAATCAAGATGAATGTCAATTGCCCCGAAACAACGGAAATGCTAGACTTTTCGTATACAGTGACAGGAGTCATTTCATGACGAGCAAAACACTTCTCTAGATCGGCGCGGGGATATTATTTTTGATCGGCGTATGCCTGTTTGGCTACGGAATTTTGAACGTGATCGGCTCGACCTCCGCCCAGGGCGGTTCCAACTGGTTGACTTTTGGAATCGGCTTTGGCTGTGTCGGGATACTCTTCCTGGCGGGCGGTGCGGGACTGGTCTACGCCGCCCAGCGCGGAACCAAGACCGAGGTCGTCCAGCACGTCACCATGAAAGTGGACCTGCCCGGCGAGACCAGGATCGAACAGATGAAATGCCGTTCCTGCGGCGGTTCGCTCAGCGCGGACAATGTCAAGATGATCGCGGGCGCGCCCACGGTGGAGTGTCCCTTCTGCGGGACGACATATCAGTTGACCGAAGAACCAAAGTGGTGATTCGATTTACGATTGGAGGATCGTTATGAAGAAAAGACTTCTGACGATTATATTGGTCCTAATTCTCACGTTCAGCGTTACAACATCCGTCTTTGCGCAGGATTATTATTTCAGCCTCGACAAGGAGGTCGTCAACGTCTATTGGAATTCGGACGGGACGCAGGCGCTGGATTATCTGCTCACATTCACGAACCAGCCCAGTGGTCATGCCATCGAATTCGTGGATGTGGGCATGCCCAACGGTAATTTCGATTTTAACAGCATCCAAGCGACCATCAACGGGAATCCACTTTCGATCTCCAGCGACTTTCAAGGGATCGGCGGCTATGGCTTTGCCGTGGAGATGGGTCCGTACGCGATTCCGCCCGGGGAAACGGGAACCGTTCACGTCTCTGTTGGACGCGTTTCCGGTGTCCTGTATAAAGACTATGAAGATGAAAATTACGTCAGTGCAGTGTTCGCTCCGCTGTATTACCAAAGCAGTGTGGTGACCGGCAGCACCGATATCACAGTCATCTACCATCTGCCGCCGAGTGTCCAGCCCGAAGAACCGCGCTGGCATTCCGCGCCGTCCGGGTTCCCTTCCGAGCCGGAGACCGCCCTTGATGCGGAGGGACGTGTCACCTACACATGGCGCAATCCCAACGCCGCGCCGGATGTTTCCTACAAATTCGGCGCGTCATTCCCCAAGAGCAACGTTCCGGCAGACAGTATCGTGACGGTACAACTGCCTTCCTTCTCCGTTTCACCCGATACGATCTTCAGCCTGATCTGTTTTGGCTTCTTCGGCTTCATGTTCCTGGGCATCCCGATCCTGAGCGCCATCGCCGGGAACCGCCGCAAACTGCAATACCTGCCGCCGAAGATCTCTATCGAAGGTCACGGCATCAAGCGTGGACTGACGGCGGTCGAATCGGCGATCCTGATGGAGCAGCCGCTCGATAAGGTGATGACCATGATCCTGTTCGGCGTGGTCAAGAAGAACGCGGCGGAGGTGGTCAAACGCGATCCGCTCGAGCTGCATGTCGCTGCGCCCCTGCCTGAAAAATTGCACGAATACGAGATCAACTTCCTCGATGCCTTCAAGGTCAAAGACCTCAGGGAACGCCGCAAACTATTACAGGAGATGACAGTCAAGTTGGTACGGTCCGTCTCCGAAAAGATGAAGGGCTTTAGCCGCCGCGAAACGATTGCCTATTACAAGAGCATCATGGAAAAAGCCTGGCAGCAGGTGGAAGCCGCCGATACGCCGGAGGTCAAAAGCCAGAAATTCGACGAAGCCCTCGAATGGACCATGCTCGACAAGGACTACGATGACCGGACGCGCCGCGTCTTCACTGGACCGATCTTCCTGCCCAATTGGTGGGGTCGGTATGATCCGGTCTGGGGCGGCGGCGGTTCGACCATCGCCCGACCTGCCTCCGTTTCGACGCCCGGTCCTGGCAGGGGCCCCTCCGCCCTGCCCGGTGCGGACTTCGCCGCCTCGGTGGTCACCGGTGTACAAACCTTCTCGAACAAAGTCATCGGCAACGTCAACGACTTTACCAGCCGCGTCACCAACGTGACCAACCCTCCTCCCCCTTCCTCCAGAAGTGGAGGCGGCTATCGCGGCGGTGGCGGCGGACGTTCCTGCGCCTGCGCGTGTGCCTGCGCCGGTTGCGCCTGCGCCTGCGCGGGTGGAGGAAGATAGCTTTTAGCTTTCAGCCATTAGCTGTCAGTTTTTAGAGGTGATACATGGCTTTGTTGGATACCTTCAAATCGTTCCTGAAACCATCGTCCATTGTCCACGGCCCATCAGCGGGACTTTATCACTACCTCCGCGAAAACGCGGAAGAAAAATCCCGCATTCATCTGCGCGTGAACCCGGATGGCAATGGCACGTTGATCGTCAATGCCAGCAGCGTGATGCACTTGAACCCTACGGCTACATTCATGGCGTGGATGATCCTGGAAGGAAAGACGAAAGAGGAAAGTGTGCGTGCAATGAGGTCACGCTATTCCGTCGGCAAAGCGCAAGCCGAAAGCGATCTTTCTTCTTTCCTCTTTCAATTCGAAGAATTGATACGCCCTGATGGCGCCTGTCCCATCCATGAACTCGATCTTGAAATGAACATGCCGTTCAGCGCCCGGCCCACCGCGCCCTACCGCATGGACCTGGCGGTCACCTATCGCTGCAACAACGACTGTGCTCACTGCTACAACGCCCGCGAACGGAACTTTCCCGAACTGAGCACGGAACAATGGTTCAAGGTGCTGGACCAACTCTGGGCGTTGGGTGTCCCGCATATCGTCTTCACCGGCGGCGAAGCGACGCTGCGAAACGACCTGCCCGAACTCATCCATCACGCCGAATCGAACGGACAGATCACCGGTCTCAACACAAACGCACGGCGGCTATCCGATGAAAAGTATTTGCAAAAGCTGGTCGATGCCGGGCTGGATCATGTGCAGATTACGGTTGAGTCGTGCGATGAGCAGATCCACGATGAGATGATGCGAGCCAAGGGTGCGCACAGACAAACCATTCAAGGATTGAAGAACGCGCTGGCATCCAAACTCTATGTGATGACCAACACCACCATGCTCCGCACGAACGTCCACACGATTCCCGATACGCTGGATTTTCTCGCCGATATTGGCGTACCGACCATCGGTTTGAACGCGCTCATCTACTCCGGCAACGGTCTGACGGTAGGCACCGGACTCAAGGAAAGCGAATTACAACCCATTCTCGACCTTGCCACCCGCAAGACCAGCGAGCGCGGGCAGCGCCTCATCTGGTACACGCCTACGCAATACTGCGAGTTCGATCCCACCGCCAGTAATTTGGGTGTCAAAGGCTGTACAGCGGCGTTATACAGCATGTGCATCGAATCGAACGGAGATGTACTGCCTTGTCAGTCGTACTACACAGCGCTTGGAAACATCCTCACCGACCCCTGGGACTCGATCTGGAATCACAAGCTATCGGTGCAGTTGCGCGAGCGGCAGAATCTACCCATTAAATGTGAAGGCTGTCCCGTCCTGGCAGAGTGCGGCGGCGGATGTCCGCTCAAATTTGAGAATTCATCATTGATTTCATTGGAGATACCTGCATGAATGAATTAGACTGGGTCAAGGAATTCCCTGCCGCGGTCACCGTCTGTGACGAGGAGGGCATCATCATCGAAATGAACGACAAAGCCGCTAAAACCTTTGAAGCGGACGGCGGTCGCAAACTGATCGGCTCGAACGTGCTCGATTGTCACCCCGAACCGGCGCGCACCAAAACCGAACGTCTGCTCGCCGCGCGTGAGAAGAACGTCTACACCATCGAAAAGAACGGCGTCAAAAAATTGATCTACCAGTCGCCTTGGTATCGCAACGGAGAGTACGCCGGGTTTGTCGAACTCTCACTTGAAATTCCATTCGAACTGCCGCATTTCATCCGCTCTTGAGGAGAAATAAAATGAACTTTTTCCACCGTCTCACCGAGCGTTTTTCAAAGGTCACGCCTCTGCCCGAGGGGCTGCATCACATGCAAGCTGCTCATGAACACGAACGCCCTTTCCGCCTGCATTTGCGTCTGCGCAAGGATGGCTCTGGCATCCTGATCGTCAACGCCGCTACTGTCCTGCACCTCAATCCCACTGCCGCCGAATATGCCTTCCACTTTATCAAAGGCACCGATCCGGACGAAGCTGCGAAGCAGGTTTCCGCGCGCTATCGCGTCAAAAAGGAAGTGGCGCTTCAGGATTTCCATGACTTCATGGACCGCATCCAGACCCTGATCTCCACACCGGACCTGGACCCCGTCTCCTATCTGGACTTTGAGCGGGTCGCGCCCCATTCAGCCGACCTCACCGCTCCGCTCCGCCTCGACTGTGCCTTGACCTACAAATTGCCCCCAGGCACCCAGGCAGAATACGCCCCTGCCAAGCGCGTCGACCGTGAACTGACCACCGACGAATGGAAGTCCATCCTCGATAAAGCCTGGCGGGCTGGGATTCCTCACATCACATTTACGGGCGGAGAACCCACTTTGCGCGAAGACCTTCCCGCGCTGATTGCTCACGCCGAAAGCCTCGGACAGGTCTGCGGTCTACTCAGCGACGGTTTGAAACTGGCAGACAAGGAATATCTCCACACCCTCCTGCAAACAGGACTCGACCACCTGCTCTTTCTGCTCCAGCCTGACAACGAAAAATCATGGAAAGCGCTCGGAACCGTCATGCCCGAAGATCTGTTCGTCACAGTGCACATCACGGTCAACAAAGAAGTCTCTCCGAACATACCTGCCACACTTGAAAGACTCGCCCAATTGGGGGTGAAAAGCATTTCCGTCGGCCTCGCGGATATGTCACTGAGATCTCAACTGGATGCTTTGATGCAAAAAGCCGCGGACTTGAACATTACATTGGCATTCGATCTGCCCGTCCCCTACTCCGCGCAGAACCCGGTTGCCCTGGAGACAGAGGAGGATGATCTCCCATCCGGCGCGGGCAAAGTCTGGTTGTACGTGGAACCCGACGGCGATGTGCTCCCCGCCCAAGGCACGGCAGACCAAGTGCTGGGCAACTTCCTGCGAGACGAGTGGGAGAAGATATATCAGTAGTGAACAAAAAACTGTCCCGCAGGTATTGTTCAAAGACTTATTTCTTTTGAAAAACCTGCGGGACATTCTGTTTATGATATGAATTGGCACCAACGCTACATCCAACAAGCCGCGTGGACTCGCGACCTGCGCGTTTATCTTTTCGAGAAGGTGGGATTGAAACACGCCCAGCGCGTACTTGAGGTGGGATGCGGCACTGGCGCCATTTTGCATGAATTGATCACGCCTGCATCGCTTCACGGACTGGATATTAACTTTGCCGCGCTGGCGGAATGCCGGGCTCATGTTCCAGGCGCTTCACTGGTTCATGGAAACGCGCTGTCACTCCCCTATTCGGGTAGATTGTTCGATATTGTATACTGTCATTTCCTGTTGCTTTGGGTACGCGATCCCCTGCAGGCATTGACCGAAATGAAGCGTGTGACAAAATCCGGCGGACATATCCTTGCCTTTGCAGAACCGAATTATTCGCGCCGGGTGGATCAGCCCGCTGAATTGACCCCGCTGGGAAGATGGCAAATTGAAGCATTGAAACGACAGGGTGCGGATCCCGGTTTCGGGGTGCGGTTGGCAGAATCCTTTTTTGAGGCGGGGATAAAAATCAATGAAACGGGAACAATTCAAGGCGCGGAAAAAGAACCATCAGCCGAGGAATGGGAGATGGAATGGGCGGTGATCGAATCCGACCTGACAGGATTCATTTCGGGCAAAGACATCCAACAAATGAAAGATCTCGACCAGCAAGCCCGCGCACAAGGGAGGCGCGTTCTGCATGTACCAACACATTTTGTGTGGGGGCAGGTCTAATTTTCCATGCTACACTTAAGCCATGGAAATTTGTTATCTTCTCGCTTTTCCTGATTCAGGGGAGGGGGTCGCGCCGCCGCCGGAACAGTTCAAGGGATTGATCAAGGACGCGCCGTACTTCCAGCCGGTGGATATTGACCTTGTGACGCTCGGTGATGAGACCATCGTGATTGAGGGATTTGCCGTCTCGGTGATGCGGCACCGTTACGATGACCGCGTGCAGATGGTGGAATGCCGCTTCGATCTTCCCGACCCGTTTGCTGGTTCCGTTTTTCAAGTGCGCACCAAGATCCAGAGCGCGCTGCAAAGCCGGTACATTCCCGAAGCGCATCGACGGAGCGGGTTGTTCGAGGAATATTCCATCCTGCTGGTGCAGGATGCCAAACCCACGCCGGACAAATGGATCGACAAGAATGCGCTCGCCATCGCCAATTTCATCCGTTCACAACGTGAAGTGTTCGATAAGGAGGAGGTCAACGAAATCCTCGGCTCGCGCACGCGCTACTCCGCCGAGGAACTGACCCTCATCGATTGGGAGGGCGCGGTCATCATCGCCCCTAAAGCGGATTACCGCTCCGATATTGCCCTGCTCAAGATCGGCAATTATCAGTTGCTGCGTTACCGCATGCTGGATCAGTCCATAGAAGAAATGTTGGACAAGATCAGCGAAGCGTTCTTCCAGAATAGGCGCCGGCCGCGCCCCACGCGCGGGCTGATTCGCCAGATTGCAGAACACCGTCTCGAGGTGATGCTCGATTTCGAGCGCGCCGAGCAAAGCCTGCTTCTCATCGGTGATTGGTATACCGCCAAACTGTACGAGTCCATTCAGAATGAGTTTTATCTCAAGGACTGGAAGGAAAGCGTACGCAGCAAGCTCGATAACCTGGAGAACATTGTGGAAACCATCAAGGATAATTTCACCATGTCTTGGGAGAACCTCATGGACAAACTGCAACTGCTCGGTTGGGTATTGTTGCTTGTCGGGTATCTTTACCTGTATCTGCTCGATGCAGGCTGGATTAATCTCCCCTGATGTAAAATCGACGGATATGACAGAGCAGGAGCATCGCCCCATTCCCGAATCCTACTGGGTTGAGCCGGGTCGTTTGCTGGCGGGGGAATATCCCGCCCATTACGAAACGGAGAACGCCCGCAAACGGATCGACGCCCTGCTTCAGGCTGGATTTGACACTTTTATCGACCTGACCAAACCGAATGAGACCGTGGCTTACGTGCGTCTGTTGCTGGATGAAGCAAAACTGTACGACATGGAAGTCAAACATCATCGCTTCCCCATCGGGGATTTTGGACTGCCCACCCCCGAGTTGATGAAATCCATCCTCGACACAATCGACGCCGAATTGCAGGCGGGGCGGAAGGTCTACCTTCATTGCTGGGGCGGAATCGGTCGCACGGGAACAACCGTCGGCTGTTATCTGGTGAGGCGGGGAAAATCCGGCGAGGAGGCGCTCCGTCAACTGGCGGAATGGTGGCGGAAGGTCCCCAAGAGCATCATCCATACCCATTCGCCCGAAACACGCGAACAGGTGGAATTTGTCCTCAACTGGGCGGAACACGAGAGAAAATAACATTCTTCGTCCGCGTTACAATTAAGTTAACTCAACCTTAAGTCCGGGCGAGTTCATTCCAAAAGGCAGTATAATCTTTTGCGGAGAAATAATCGCTTGGAAACGACCCAACCTGAACTACAAACCCAGCCAGATATGCAGAACCAGCCCGGCACTGAAACTGAAAAGCCGACCGATTGGAAACGAGTTGCTTTGGATATTCTGGAAACCCTGATTCTGGCTGTTGTCTTATATTTTGGAATCAATGCCGTATCGGTGCGCGTCCGCGTGGATGGGTACAGCATGACCCCCACCCTGCAAAATGGCGAATACATCCTCGTCAACAAACTTGCCTACAAGGTCGGAACGCCCGCGCGCGGCGATATTGTGGTGTTTGTTTACCCAGCCAATCCGCAGGAGGATCTGATTAAGCGCGTCATCGGGCTCCCCGGCGAGAGAATCGCCATCCACAATGGCAAGGTTACCGTCAATGATGTTCCGCTCAATGAGCCATACATCGCCGCCGCGCCGCTCTATGATGGTGAGTGGGTCGTCACAGAAGGTCAACTCTTTGTGCTCGGTGACAACCGCAACGAATCGAAGGATTCGCACCAATGGGGCTTGCTGCCGCTGGAGAACGTGGTCGGCAAAGCTGTGTTGATCTACTGGCCCCCACCCGAATGGCAGATCATCAACCATGTGAAGGAAGTCTACGCCGGTCAATAAGCCAAGGATTCGCTTATGAACGAAACCTCCCGCCCCCTGTTCGTCCCTGAAACTTCCCCGTGCAATGAATGCCCTGCCGGCGTCATGCACCTGCGCCATATCACCTACTTCACTTGGCTCGGGCAGGAATTGATCACCGTTCCCAACTTCCCGGCCTGGGTATGCGATATGTGTGGAAAGCGCGAATATGATGAGCAAGCTATCTCCTGGTTGACGATGCTCCTCAGCCCGAACGCCGGGAAACCCACCCGCCGCGTCCAACGGACCCGCCGGCCTGATCCCCGTACACCGAATATTTCCCAACCCTCCTTCGACTGATCCCACTCCAAGGACAGACATGGAATCAGCCCAGCGAACCTACCGCTTCCTTCCCGCAGACGTTTATACTGCCGGTTACCGCGTAGTGGGAAAAGTGATGGTTTCCACCAACGGCTTGATGGGCGTGTTGAACGATGTGACCAAGTCTCATCTTGAGGTCCACGATGCCCGCCTGGCACGCATCCACATGCCGACCAAACTGGTGGACCATTTCGAAGTGGTCCGCCTGGTCAAAGCCCAGGTTTTTGTACTCTGCGCCGCGCGCCGCGAGGATCTCGGTCCATCGGGCATTGTCCGTGGTGGATACTCACAGATCACCGAACTCCCGGCCCGCCTGACGACCAGCACCTATGAACTCGAGGGGAAACTCGAAGTGGCAGGGCGTTTCGACTTCGTCACCCTGATTGCCGATAAGACGCGCAACTTTGTTCCCATCTTCAACGCGACATTGACCGCCATTCTCATTCCCAACTTGAAAGTGGAATCACCGGGCGCGTTGTTCAACCGTGAAAAAATCGATATGCTTGCTTTCCTCAACCAGCGCGCCAAGGAAGACAAGTAACCGCAAACGCTTGACCGTCACCGGGTAGGGTGATAAAATCCGCCCGCTTAACAATCAATGCCCCCATCGTCTAGTGGACTAGGACGCAGCCCTTTCAAGGCTACGACCGGGGTTCGAATCCCCGTGGGGGCACACCTCTAAAGAGTGAGACTCCAATCATGATTGAATGGAGTACAAAATGACTATGCTCACTCGAACAAATGCACGATCACGAAATACCACAATGCCCGACCTCAACGAATTTATGACCACCCAGGAAGCCGCCTTGAAATTAGGCTTTCACGTCCGATCAATTCCCAAGATGTTACGAGACAAGATTCTTGATGGTGAACGTTTTGGGCGTGACTGGCTTGTCTCTCGAAAGTCTGTGCAAGAATATCTCGAAAAGACAAAGGGCATGAGTAAGCGAGACCCAAGACGCAAAGTCAAGAAGTAGACGCCTCCAATAGACGGAGGCGTTTTTTCTTACCTTTACTTCCTATCATGATAATGTTATTATGATAGGAAGTATTTAGTTTTGCACCTTTACAACTTCATAACCGCTTGACGTGTATCCCGCGAACAATAAAACGGGAAAGTGTCAGCGCGGCATAAATCCACCCGAAAGGAGGTGAGAACATGGACAGCAAAACAAAGGCAATCTTGAAAGTCTTTGCCCAATTGAACGATGACAATAAGCAAGATGTTTTGAAGTATGCGCGGCTCTTACTTTCAAAACAGCTTGGCTGGATGGAACACAAGAAAGTATCACGTAAGCCCGCATAAATAAAAAGGACTCGCATTTCTGCGAGTCCAGTCTCCAGCGTGAGGGGGGCACGCTGAAACACCAAAAGGATTTTAGCACATCATGACAAATAAAAAAATACTTTTGTTTCTGTTGCCTTTCGTCCTGGCTTGCACGATCACAGCACCAGCGGCACAAATCGAACCATTGCCCACAATATCCCCTACCCCACCAGAGACGGGTATACCCGCCCCCACAGCCACAGCGACCCGCGAGGCGTGCAAGGTCACAGCGGACTCTTTGAACCTTCGAGACGCTCCAGACCTTGCAGGGTATGAGTCCCATGTAATCGCCTGGCTTTATGCGGGCGACGTGTTGACCATCCTCCCCGATCCACCCGTTGAAAATTGGATCTTCGTACAGGCTGAAAATCTCCCCGGCTGGATCAACTCAAAATATTGTGTGAGGTGAAAGATGGCGAAAACAGCATTTAAGTATTGCCCTCGATGTACGTCATTCCGCTTCTTTGTGCTTGTGGAAAAAAGTCTCTATTGGAAATGCCCAAAATGCGGATTGAAGATAGTAAACAAACCGGCTCATTCATCCTATATGGGAATCTCGTGAAAGGAAAAACACACCATGAAAAAAGTATTACAAAGTGCGGCGGGTATCCTCTTCGCCGTGTTCAGCATTGCCATTCTGGGATTGCTGATGTCCCTTACCTTCGGCGCTCTCGGGAAACTCTTCCCTGACAACTTCATGAATCAAATCTGGGGACTCGTCCTCTTCGACATTGCCGCGATGATCTGGGCGCTTGTGTTCGTGTTCAAGTCCGAGTCAACCATGCAATACGCACTCTCGGCAATCGGTTTTATAGCCGCGTTCCTGGGCACGCTTGGAATGGTCGCCGTCGAGGTCATGCTTGGCGGGCAAACGTTCATCGAAGTAGAGTCATGGGTTGGTGAATGGCTTGTGTATGGGTACGTGATAATGACCGCGTTACATTCCGCTTTGTTGTATGCCCACCATGCCACCGCCCCAGAGATACACGAAAAGATCAACGTAGGCATAGCACGCGGCGAGATTGTCACCGAGGCGATCAAACAAGCAACGGATTCGCTCGAAGTCCAGAAAGCGGCGCTTGCTGAAAATATCCATCGTGATATTGTGAATCAGGTCAAGCGCGATCTTGGATTATCGCGTGGGCAAGTGTTGGACCTCCCCGCCCTGCCGATCCTGGACACGCCCGCACAAAAGCCCGCCTCATTCTCCCTGGCGAACCTGCTACCGTTCACCTGGGCAAAGTCAAAGCCGAAAGTATCCTATCAGGCAACCGTGCCCGCAGTGTCAGAGTCGGAGGCGGGCACACCGCCCGCCCCTTTTCTGGGAAACCAGCCAAAGGACTCGCCCTCGGACACCCCCACGACCCGACCCGATCACGCCTAGCGATATACTGCCAAGTGTGCAGGCAGGAGGGCAAGCCCTGGTTATTCACGACCCATTGCCCGCACAAGTGGACTCAAATCTCTTCACGGGCAAGCGGCGACCGAAAATAAAGTGTGTGTGTGCCTGTGGATGCGGGAAGAAATTCACCACTACCGACCCGCGCAAAATCTACAAATCAGACGCCCACCGCAAGCGAAAAAACCGCGCACGGTTGCGGACATTTTGACAGGAAACCCGTCACGCGCTCGATCCCTTGGGCGCGTGACGGGTAAGACTATGTGCGTATCGAAAATTTTGTATGAGGGGGTATCTGTGCCCGTTTTTTCGGAACTTGCACCACAAGACGCTGAAATTCTACGGGTAAGTGTCCCATAGACTACGCTTGATTTATTGCCAATGTAAAGCTATGGGACGTTTCCATAAGCCCGTTTTGTGATAGTATCGCCCGTGAGGACATTATGCCCATCGTAGAAAGGACTCGAATGACCGATCACAACTACCCGACCGCCTACGTTTCAGGGATGACCAAAATCCCGATCCGCACCATTCAAGACTATGTGACCACGTTCAGAAAATACTTTTCAGAACAGGCAGGGCAACCAAAAAAGGGGAGGCGATTCTTGCCCGCCGATGTTGAAAAACTCCATGTGATAAAGCGCCTCCGCAGTGAACGAATCCCCGATGATGAGATTGAAAAATATCTATCGGGAGAGATTGAACTGCCTTTCAAAATGGCGCACCAATTCAGCACCGCCGAGGTTATGGATATGGCGGCGCACAGCCTGGAGATTTTCGAGAACGCGCAGGAGATCCTCGAGGATGCCGAGGAGAGAATCCACGATGCAAAACTGATGGAGAAATCCGCCCAGGATTTACTAAAGCAAACAAGGTTAGAAATTCAAGCCATGCGGAATCAATTGGCAGAAGCAAATAAAACTTTAGGAAAATTCCGTGACTGGCAATTGTTTATGATGCGGCTCGATCCGGCTTTCAATCCCTACACCCAGAACGACCCCAACGAACCGATGCCAGAGATCAAGCAAGAGAAAAAAGGTTTACTTCGGAATCTGCTAGGATGAGGGAGGCGGGATGAAATTCTATCTAGGTCTTATTTTGGGGGCACTTGGCGCAAGTATAGCGGCCTGGTTATATGCTGAAAGAATCGTGAGGGTAAAAGAGAATCTGAGAAAAGAAAATCGAAAACGTGGGACTCCACTTGTCGGAAGATACAAAGGACAACTCAAATTTATTACCCCTCAAGAAGCATCCCTCATTCCTGAGGGTGAAACCATATTTCAATACCCTAAGAAGTCACAACTCAAACGCAAACCTTACGACAACAAAAAAGAAAATCTTTGGGACTTGTCTTACCATGAATATATTGTGAAACGAAAACTTGAGAACCCCGAAGCGTGGGTAGCATTTAGTAAAGAAAGATTCGACAAGAAAGCAAATATGCAAATCAGAATCGGATCATTGACAGATGATGACAGGGAAGCATTTTATGAAGCGATGAAGCGAAGGCGAAAGAAAATATTAGCAAAATAGAAATCGTGCCAGTGCGTGCCTGATAGGCATGGTATCACAGAGACGGAAAAGCAAAATGCTTACCGTCTCTTTTATTTTTCAGGAGTCAATTATGACAGACAACTTGTATCTAATCCGCTTAGAACTCACCCAGGAAGAAGGGCAGGCGCTCGATGCACTTGCAACCCGTGAATGTCGTCTCACCTGGGAACAAGCCCGCTATCTCTTGCGCTCGCAGTTGATAACCCTGGGCGCACTCGTGCCCGATCCCAGCAACCCGATCACGGCGAACATGGAGACGCGATGAGCAAAAGGTCAATCGCCCGAGGAGCGTATTTTATTCTCATGTGTTCGCTCATTTCATTTGCGCTCTACTTGGCGCGATGCACGACCCCATAAAGCAAGACGCCCCGATCATAACTCGAGGCGTCACACCAACAGAGAGACCAAACCGCAAAGTTAAGTACTCTCACCGACATTTGCATTATAGCAAAAAGGACTCACAATGACAACTGCCACACTCAAAGAGATCACCGAAAAAGCCAAAGTACCCGCCCGCAATAAGAAGCCAAATTCAGACGAAATGAAACAGGCTTTTGAAACCTATCTAAGCGGACTCCCTACTGAACTTCGTGCAAAATTAGAAATCTACAACAACCGCGTGATTACCAACGCGGCAAATAACGATCAGGCGAATCCGATCATTGAAAATCTACTTCCTGAAATAAAGATCATTGACGCGGCAACAATCCTAAGCACGGAGTACCCGCCGATTGACTGGATCGTAAAAGACTATCTTGCGCCTGGTCTAACCTTTATCGTAGGAAAACCAAAAGTAGGGAAATCCTGGTTAGCCCTGCAATTAGCCCAATCTGTTTTGACTGGCGGCAAGATGTTTGACAGAGATGTGAAATCAGGCAGAGTTCTAATCCTGGCGCTCGAGGACAACGAAAGGCGCTTGAATGACAGAATGAAAATGCAGGGATGGAATATCAAGCCTGGAAGTGTTGACTTCATGCTTGCTGATACTTTCAGAGATCAAATTGCCGCCCTGAACACTGGCGGCGGCAAACGTCTTTTGAAGTTCATCGAAAAGAAAAAGTACAGGCTTGTGATAGTGGATACTTTCAGCCGTTCCATTCAGGGCGATCAACTCGACCCCGAACAAATGACAAAGGCAGTCGGTCCTCTTCAACAATACGCATTGAGTAAGGGCGTGGCGCTTGTCATCGTGGATCACATGCCAAAAAACTCACCCTCACAAAATCCGATAGATCATGTTTATGGGAGTGTAGCCAAAGCAGGTATCACCGATTCGCTTTGGGGACTCTACAAAGAGCAGGGGAAAGCAGGAGCAAAATTAGCGATCACTGGACGCGATGTACCTGAAACAGAATTGAAATTGACTTTTGATACTCGGCTATTTTTCTGGCATTGCGAAGGTACTGCCCTCGATGTTGAATTGACAAGTCAAAGGAGAGCGATCCTTGAGGCGCTCCGCGATCTTGGACGATCACAACTCAAAGCAATAGCCGATGGGGCAGGGCAGAGGCAGAACCACTGCCACACAAGATTACAAGACCTGGTGAACGCTGGACTCGTGCGCCGTATTGCAGACGCACAGACTCAAAACGTTTTTTATGAACTTATAAACGAGTCCAGCGATTCCAGCACTTCCAACGCTTCTCCCCGTGTTCGGAGGGCTGGAAGCCCTGGAATCGCTGGATAGGGTAAGGTGACGCTATGGACGCCCAAACCATAAACCAATCTTATGACCTTCTCGCCCTGGCAATGGGTGACACCAAACTAAAACGCTCCGGCGCGTTCTACATTGGCGCGTGTCCCTTTTGTGGAGGGCGTGACCGATTCAACTTGAAACAGACTCCCGAGGGCTGGCGATGGTTTTGCCGGAAATGCGGAGATGATAAATATCACGGCGCGATTGACTACATCATGCGGCGCGATCACCTAGACTTCAAACAAGCTCTTGAGTCTCTTGGTGGTAGTGTTGAACCTCGCCCGCGTGAAATGGTCAAGCCACAACTGCCCGCGATCACTTTGCCCGATCAGTCCTGGCAATCCCAACAATGGCGCGAAGTCGAAAGAGTATCGAAAGACCTAATCGAATCGCCACAGGCACACCCAGGGCGTGACTATCTCTTGAGTCGATTCCTCGACCGTGCCACATGGGAAATATACCTGCTTGGCTTCGGATATGTTTTCAACCGACCGGCGATCTTCATCCCCTGGTGGGACGTGGATACCTTCGAGACCATCACCGCGATCAAATATCGTTTTATTGACGATCAGGCACGCGATCCAAAACATCGGTACATGATGGCGGCGGGCAGTGTTCCAATCCTTTTTGGTTTACATGCCGCGGCAGGTCATGACGTTTTGATTTTCATCGAGGGCGAGATCAACGCGATGAGTATCACACGCACAAGCGATCATTACGGTTTGAAGATTGACGCGCTATCTTTCGGCAGTCAATCAGGAAGCCGCGAAAAAATCCTGCAACGAGTCGCGCAGGATTACAAGCGCGTGATTATTTGGGCTGATGATGCGGAGAGATCACAAGTCATTCAATCATCCCTTGCCCGTTCTGCTGATGCCCTTTGCAGTCCTGTGATTGATGGCGTGAAATACGATGCAAACGCACTACTGCAAAAAGGCTTGTTATCCGAGTTTTTACGCGAGACGATGAAAGACTCGAGGATCCCCTAGAAAATCGTTTGTAGGGCTTCTACGTGGCAAACAGCGAATCCACAAAGGCAGGTTGAGACATGGCAAGGAAATCACCATCAATCGAAATTCAGGAAATCCCAGGCGATCACTTCGCAAGCCTGGACGCGGCGCAACGTGCGGCGCTCGATCCGCTGGCGGCGCACATGGCGCAAACGATCCGCGACCTGCTGGCACGTGGAGTCCTGGCACAGGTCAACGGCAAGATCATTCCCAACACAGACAGGTAAATAAATTCATGGCTGATTACTTCCCCCCTCCCCGCGATCTTCGCCCAGGCTCTACCGTGTGGGCATACCTCCGCGATTCAGGAGGTCCGACCCAGGAGAACAGCGTCACACAACAAGAGACAGAAATTCATGCTTATTGTGACCGTCACAATTTAGCACTTGTTGAAACATTCCGAGACGTTGCCAAAAGCGGAGGCAGTACAATCTCGCGTGATGGCTTTGAGCGAATGATAGATATGAGCGAAATAAAGCCTCCTCATGGTTTGCTCATTTGGAACTTTGCCCGCTTTTCGCGTGACGAGAATGATTCAAAATTTTACAGAGCATTACTTCGCAAGCGCGGCATTATCATTCACTCCCTCACCGATCCGATCCCTACTGATGAATTTGCCCCAGTGATTGAATCCCTGGTAGATTTTGCCAATGCAGAGAAGCGCCGTCAAAATTCACGCGATGTAAAGCGTGGGCTGGCTTCGCTTGTTAGTCAAGGCTTTGCACCTGGCACGCCTCCGAAAGGTTATATCCGCGTGCCTGTTGAAATTGGATTCAAGCGAGACGGCACGCCGCGAATAGTCAGCAAGTGGGAACGCGATCCGGCTTTATGGGACTCTGTTGTCCTAGCCTGGCAAATGAGAGCAGAGGGAAAATCATACAAAGAGATTCAGGAAGCCACCGAAGGAAGGATTTATAAATCTCTCCCCTGTTGGTGTTCGTTTTTCAAAAATAAAAATTATCTTGGAAGTTTCACCTTTGGAGGTAAGGAGTATCCCGACCACCACGAACCCGCTATAACGGAAGATGTCTGGGAAGCCGTGAAAAAGATTCGAGATGACAATCCATTGCACAAAAACCATTTGAGACACCCGAGGCGTGTTGGTAATCCTTCCCTGTTGACCGGCTTTACTTACTGCCTGGAATGTGGCGCGATGATGACTCATTCCCCAGGACATAAAGACCGATCATGGCGCTTTTATATTTGCGGGAAGAAAGACAAGCAGGGAGTCCAGTCCTGCACCTCTCGCCGCGTGGGAGAGAAACCCGCCGAGGATGCGATCCTTGAAACGATCAGAGATAAAATCCTTTCCCCTGCTTATTTGGAGCAGGTCATCGAATCAGCCCGTTTGCAATTTGGTGACACGTCAGACCTTGAGAGACGAATCGCCCTCGCAAGGCGCAACGTAGAAGATTTAGAGATTGCGATCCATAGGACACTAAGGGCAATTGAAAAGACCGACTCCGATCTAGCCTATCAGAGACACGCACAACTTGAACAGGAACGCGCACAGGGCAAAGCGGAGATAGATCACATGGAGTCCCAGCTCGCGGCGGCAAAGATAGAGATCACGCCCGAGGCGATGACTCTTGTCCTGGATGCCTGGCGCGATCAATTCAACCAAGCGAGGGAAAGCAACAATATAAGATTTATTAGAACCTGGCTTTATCGCTTCGTGTCCAAAGTCGAACTTGGATATAATCGCGCTCGAATATATTTCACCTACCCATTGATTGACTTCTCACTCCCTGGCAATTCCTCACGCCATGCTTACCCGCTTCGTGGGGGCACAGACAAGGAAAACGCGCCTTGAGGCGTGTTTTTGTTTAAACGACCGGCATCCCCTTAAGCAGATGATTCTCGAATCCCCATGCGCACCTTGCTAAAGACTGAGAAAACACTTGGAAGCAGGTGCTTTTGTTTAGATTCGACTGTCAAAAACATGATACAACCACCCCTCGACATGACAAAAAGCAGTTGCAGGCAAAATTATATATAATGTATAATCAATTTTAATTAAAGTGAGGACACATGGCAAGTCTGGCACAAACAAGCGAAGCGGAGACCATCCAGAAGCGCCCTCTCAAGGAGGACGTTTTCGATGCCCTGCACGAAAAGATCGTCTCGGGAAAGTACAAGCCCGGCGAATGGCTGAGGCAGGACGATATCGCCACGGGGCTCGGCGTCAGCATGACCCCGGTGCGCGAGGCGCTCGACCTGCTGGTGGCAGCGGGGCTGGCGGAACGGGTCCCCTACCGGGGTGTTCGCGTGCGGGAGATGGTCACCAAGGAAATTGTCGAAGCATATGGCTTGCGCATGATCCTCGAAGCGATGATTGCTCAAGAGGCGGCAAAGCATATAACGCCTGAGCAGGTCAGGGTCCTGGAAAAGATGCTGGCGGAGATGGGGAAGTATCGCTCGCTGAAAGATGTGTCCCACATCCGGCAATTGAGCCGGGAATTTCATACCATCATTGCAGAGTCGTCGAACAATGAATTACTGGTCAAGGTCTATGCGGTCGTTGCGAACGCATTTCCCGATTGGCTGCTGTACGAAGCGATCTTCCGTAAACCGGAACTGTTGAAAAGCAGTATGGATGATATGCAGCGGGAGCATACCGCCATTCTCGATGCACTTAAAAAACATGATCCTGAGAAGTCCATCCAGAAATCCATCGACCATTTGATGGAATCGGGAAAGTGGCTCGCTGAATACCTGGATGTGCCTGCGGAACTCATCCGTGAAAAAGAAGAACAGGCTTCATTTCTGTTGAAAATGAAAAATAAGGAGAATGCAGCATGAGCGAAGAACTATATAAGGAGATGGCTCAAAGCATCATCGACGGGGATTCGGAAAAATCCGTTGAATTGGCGAAGAAATCCATTGAGTTGCAGATGCACCCATTGGACACGATCACAAAGGGGTTCGTGGTGGGTGTCAATTACATCGGCGATCAGTTTGGTAAGGGCGAGGCCTTCCTGCCGGAATTGGTGATGGCAGGCGAAGCCATGAAAGCCGCCGTCGCCACACTGGAACCGGAATTGCTCAAACTTGGTGAGGCGCGCGAGACCATGGGGCGCGTGGTGCTAGCCACCGTCGAAGGCGACATCCACGAGATCGGCAAGACGCTCGTCGGTACGATGCTGAGCGCCTCGGGCTTTGAAGTCACCGACCTGGGAGTGGACCAGCCCGCCGAGAAGATCATCGGCAAGGCGCTGGAGATCAACGCCGACATTATCGGCATGAGCGCGTTGCTCACGACGACGATGGTGCGCCAGCGCGAGGTGATCGAGGAACTCGATAAGGAGGGCTTGCGTCCGCGCATCAAGGTCATGGTCGGCGGCGCGCCGATTACAAAAGAGTGGGCGGAAAAGATCAAGGCAGACGGCACATCGGAGGACGCGGTCGGGGCGGTGCAATTGGCGAAGAAACTGGTTGGCAAGGAATAGGAAAACCGTTTTACCACTAAGGACACAAAGTATACGAAGGAAAATCTTCTCGTCCCAAATCCTTTGTGCCCTTACGGTTAAATGCTTACAGCAACTCAGAGAGAGTAGAGACATAAGCCTCGGGAGGGCGCTATGTCCAAAAAAATAAAATCCATCAGCGATCCAAAGCTGAAACTCGAAATCTTAACAACCGAAGAAGTGCAGAAGATCCACGACGCCACGTTATGGATCATCGAACACGTCGGCGTGCGGTTCCCGTCGAAGCGCGCGCTCGAAATCTGGGAAGTCAACGGCGCGAACGTGGACCACGAGAAAAAGATCGTGCGCGCCAAACCGCAGTTGATCGAGGACGCGTTGAAGAAATGCCCGCCGAAATACATCCTCGCGGCGCGCGACCCGCAGCAGGATTGCTCGCTGGACGGCAACCACGTCTATCTTGGAACGGACGGCTGCGGCGTGGAAGTGATTGACATCGAAACGGGTCAAAAACGGACCTCGTGCCTGCGCGACGTACAAGAGATTGCCCGCGTGGCGGACGCGACGGAGGAGGTCGGCTTCCATTGGGTGCCGGTTTCCGCCCAGGACATGCCCGTCGAATCGCGAGGACTGCACGAGATCAAAGCCATTTGGGAGAACTCCACCAAGCACGTGCAGACCGAGTCCATTTACAACGCGGCGGAAGCCAAAGCCGCAATCGAGATGGCGGCAATCATCGCCGGCGGAAAGGACAAACTCCGCGAGCGTCCCGTCCTCTCGTTGATGCAATGCACCGCTCCCCCGCTCGGTCACGACGGCGGCTCGCTCGACGCCGCGCTGCTCGCGGCGGAAGCCGGAATCCCGACGGGATTCATGACCATGACCGCCTGCCTCACCACCGGTCCCGCCACCATGGCAGGGACACTGGCAGTCGGCAACGCGGAGGTCATCGCCGCGACCGCGCTCCTGCAACTGGCATACCCCGGCGCGCCCGTCTTCTACGCGGCGGCGCAGACTGCCTCCGATCCGCGCTCGGGCGCGTACACCGGCGGCGGACCCGAGGATTTCCTCTTCGGCGCAGCGACCAACGTGCTCTCGGACTTTTACAACATCCCGCTCTCCATGGGATCGTTTGCCACCGGCGCAAAGGAACCCAACTGGCAGGCGGGACTCGAGGGCGCGTTGTCCACTTTCATGGCAAGCGTCGTCATGTCCGATATGCTGCTGGGATGCGGATTCCTGCATGGCAGCCGTATCTGGTCCTATGCCGAAATGATGATGGACTGCGAAATCTTTTCCATCATCCACAAAATGATGCAGGGCATCGTGATCAACGACGAAACGCTCGCGCTGGAAACCATTGCCAATGTCGGTCCCGGCGGACATTTCCTCGCGCAGAAGCACACCCGCAACCACATGCGCGACATCTTCCTGCCTCAGTTCCTCGACCGCCGTCCCTATAGCGAGTGGGAAACCAAAAAAGACGACGCGCGCGACTGGGCGCTGGCAAAAGCCAGGAAAATTCTGAAAGAACACCAGCCCGATCCGCTCGATGAGAAGATCAGCCGGGAGTTCGACAGAATCATCAAGTCGGTGGAAAAGCAAACTTAGAAAGTTGACGGGTTGAAATGTTTGCAGGTTGTATCGCATTAGAGTTACAACCTGCAAACCCGAAAACGTTCGAAAGTTTTTCGCTCTCTTCGCCAAAGAGACTCGAATGCTGAGTTCATCTTTCATCTTTCATCCTTCAGCATTCATCATTTACTTAGAGGTGTCTTATGCAGCCCAAACTTGCCCTCCTCGATGACGAACTCATCGCCAAAATCCTGGAAGAAGCCTTTGAACTTCTGCGCTGTCCCGCCGTCAAGGTTCAAAACCCCGAAGCGCGGGAACTGCTTGCGTCGGCAGGCGCAAAACTTTATCCCGACACCCAGGTCGTAGGGATTTCCAAATCGCTCGTTCAAAAAGCGCTGGAAAGCGTCCCGCGCGAATTCTATTTATACGACTACGACGGCAATCCGGTCATTCATTACGGCGGCGATTCGATCCACTTCGACCCCGGCTCATCGGGCATTGCCATGCTGAATCCCGATACACTGGAACACGAAACCACCGAAACGCCGCATTTGATCCGCCTGCTCAAGGTTGCGGAACAACTCCCGCAATACGACGCACAGTCCACCGCCGTCATCTGTCACGAGGTTCCCAAGGACATACAGGATTCCTACCGCCTGTATCTCGCCCTGCTCTACTCGAAGAAGCCCATCGTCACCGGCGCGTTCACCAACAAGACCGTGCAGGAAATGATCGAGATGCTTACGCTCTTCGGCGGCAGCGCCGAAGCCGCGCGCGAAAAACCGCGCGCCATCTTCGACGTGTGTCCCGCCCCACCGCTGATCTGGTCGAACTTCGGCGCGGGCAACCTCATCGCGCTGGCAAAGGCCGGCATCCCGGCTGAGATTGTGTCCGTCCCCTTGGCAGGCGCGGCGGCTCCGGTCACCATGCTGGGAACGGTCACACAGCACACGGCGGAGGTCCTCGCCGGCATCACCATCCATCAACTCGCCAAGCCCGGCTCCCCCATCGTATGGGGCGGCGCGGCGGCGATCTTCGACATGCGTAAAGGCGCGACGCCGATGGGCGCGGTCGAAACCGCCATGCTCGATTGTTCGTACGCGCAGGTCGCCAAGTCGCTTCACATGCCTACGCATGCCTACCTCGGCGCAACAGACTCGAAACTCGTGGACGCGCAAGCTGGTCTCGAAAGCGGCATCACCGCCATGGTCGGCGCGCTGAGCGGAATCAACATGATCTCCGGCGCGGGAATGCTGGATTTCCTCGCCTGTCACAGCGCCGAAAAACTCGTCATAGACGCGGAAGCCATCGCCATGGCAAAGCGCATGGTCAGCGGCATCAAACAGCATACCGAAACGCTCGCCACCGGCTTTTACGACGAGAAGATCAATTTCAAAGGCGGCGATTTCCTCAAGCAAAAGATCACCATGCAACTCTTCCGCGAGGAACAGCATCTGCCGAGCAGCGTCATTGACCGCGACTCGACCCGCGCCTGGAAAGCCGCAGGCGGATTGGACGCCTTCGGACGCGCCAAACTCCGCGTGAAGGAATTGCTCGCCTCCTACCGCCGACCGGAACTGGACCTCGATAAAGTGAATCGACTCCACGCCTTCATGCGCGACCTCGCTCAAAAAGCCGGCCTCGAACAACTGCCCGCGCTCGAAGATTACCAACCCACGTGAACTCCTATTACCATGAAGGAGCCAATCATGCAGCCAAAGTTATCCCTGCTGAACGATGAACTGATCAAGCGCATCCTCGGCGAAGCCTGTCAATTGATGCTCAAACCCGGCATCAAAGTACAGAACGCCGAAGCGCGTCAATTGCTCGCGGAGTCCGGCGCGCAGGTGGACGAGGAAACGATGATCGTCCGCATCCCCGAGCAGATCGTCCGAAAGGCGCTGGAAACCGTCCCTCGCCAGTTCCATCTCTATGATTACGAGGGCAACCCCAAGGTCCAGTATGGAGGCGATGCGGTTCAGTTCGATCCGGGTTCGTCGGGAGTCGCCATCCTGATTCCGGAAACGCTCGAACACAAGACATCCGAAACCCCCGACTTGATCCGCGTGGTCAAAGTCGCCGAGAGCCTGCCGCAATACGACGCGCAATCCACGGCAATCGTTTGTCATGATGTCCCGAAAGATATTCACGACCTGTATCGCTTGTATCTGGTCATGCTGTTTTCGAAAAAGCCCATCGTCACGGGCGCGTTTACAAACAAGACTGTGCATTACATGATGGACATGCTCGCCATCTTCGCCGGCAGCCGCGAGGAACTGCGCAAAAAGCCGCGCGCTGTCTTCGATGTCTGTCCATCGCCGCCGTTGATCTGGTCGAACTTCGGCGCGGGCAATCTCATTGCGCTGGCGCGCGCGGGCGTGCCTGCCGAAATCGTCTCGATGCCGCTGGCGGGCGCGGCGGCGCCGGTGACCTTGATCGGCGCGGTCACACAGCACGCGGCGGAATGTCTGTCGGGCATCACCATTCACCAACTTGCGCAGCCCGGCTCGCCCATCGTCTGGGGCGGCGCGCCGTCCACGTTCGACATGCGCAAGGGAAGCACGCCGTTCGGATCCGTGGAAACCGCCATGATCGATTCTTCATACGCGCAGGTCGGCAAATCCCTCGGACTTCCCACGCACGCGTATCTCGGCGTGACCGAATCGAAACTGCCCGACATGCAGGCGGGTCTCGAAAGCGGCATGGGCGCGCTGGTCGGCGCGTTGAGCGGCATCAACATGATCTCCGGCGCGGGCATGTTGGATTCGCTCCTCTGTCAAAGCCCGGAAAAACTCGTCATTGACGCGGAGGGGATCGCCATGGCAAAGCGCATGGTGGAGGGCATGAAGATTCACACCGAAACGCTCGCCACCGGCTTTTACGAAGGCGTCAACTTCAAGGGCGGCGATTTCCTCAAGCAGAAGATCACCATGCAGCTCTTCCAAAAGGAACAGCACATGCCAAGCAAGGTCATTGACCGGGACTCGATGCGCGGCTGGAAGGAATCCGGCGCAATGGACACGTTCACCCGCGCGAAGATTCGCGTCCAGGAAATTCTCGCTTCCTACCGACGCCCGGAACTGGATCCCGCCAAAGTGAGTCAACTCCACGCCTTTGTGCTGGACCTCGCCAGACAGGCAGGCATGGAGCAACTCCCAGTCATTGAGGATTTTCAGCCCGCGTAGAACGAGACACCATCCCCTCTGCATGACCATGCTCGATCTCACCCAACTCCTCCGAGTCCCGCGCGTGGACGCGGGATTCGACATATCTCCCGACGAGACTCGTCTCGCCTTCGCCTGGAACAAAACAGGCGAATGGCAGATTTATGAATTGGAGTTAGAGCTCCCCTCTCCCTTCGGGAGAGGGGTCAGAGGCGAGGGCGAAATCACACAACTCACCTCATCCGCCGGCGGCAAATTCAACCCGCGCTACTCCCCCGATGGGACGCGTCTCGCCTACGCGCTGGATTTCGACGGTAGCGAAAGTTATCATCTCTTCGTTTATGACCGCGCGACCGGCAGGCACACGGACCTCACACCGAACATCGCTCACGCTTTGCAGCCCAATTTCTGCTGGTCGCCGGACAGCAGTCAAATCGCGTTTCTTAGCGACCAGCATGGACATTTCAGCGCGTATGTCATTTCATCATACGGCGGCGACCCGCAACTCGTCCTCGATACCGGTCACCCAGCCTGGCAGGTGGAATGGTCGCCGGATGGAAAACATCTCGCCGTCTGCTGTGAAATGCACGGACAGGATTACGGCGTTTTTATTGTTGAGTTGGAGACCAAAGAAGTCACACCTCTATGCTACCCTGAGCGACAGCGAAGGGTCTCTACCATAGACGAGGAGATTCTTCGCTCCGCTCAGAATGACATGCTCAATGCCCACGATCCCAAATGGTCGCCAGACGGAACGAGGCTTGCCTTCCACGCCGATCCGCGCGGGCGGTTTGAGATTGGAATCTATGATTTGGCATCGAGGGAGATTTCATGGGTCGCAAAAAATGAAGGGGATTCGCAGTCTCCCGTGTTCGCGCCAAATTCAGACGCCGAAGATTTTCTTATTGCCTACGCGCAAAACAAAGGCGTCTTCAACTGGACCGAAACCGTCAATGAGCGAGGGGAAAGAAAAAAATATCAGGCAGGAAAAGGCATCCATCGCGGAATCAAATTTGCCCTGAGCAAGGTCGAAGGGTTCACTCCCGACTCGAAGCGGATGGTGACCACCTTCAGCAGTCCAAGTCAGCCGCCCGATCTGTGGCTGATTGATATGGAGTCGGGGGAATCCATCCAATTGACTCATTCGATGCCAGAGGAATTAGCCAGGGAAGAATTTGTGATGCCGGAGGAGATCGAATACCCCGGCATGGACGGTGCGCCTGTTCCGGCGCTGTTGTTTCGCCCCGCCAAAATGCCCTCGCCGACAGTGGTGATGATTCACGGCGGACCGAATTGGCACTATTCGATGGAATGGAATCCGATGATGGCGCATTTCGCCAGCCGCGGGTACGCGGTGCTTGCGCCCAATTATTGCGGCTCGACCGGTTACGGGCGCGCGTGGCAGTACGCGGCGCGGTTTGACCTAGGCGGCGCGGATACGCGCGATGTGGCGGCGGGCGCGCAATGGTTGATCCGCGAAGGAATTGCCGATCCAAAACGAATCGCGGTGACCGGTCGAAGTCATGGCGGTTATCTGACGATGACCTGCCTGACGCAATTCCCGGAATTGTGGTGCGGCGGCTCGGCGGTGGTCCCGTTCATGAATTGGTTCAAAACCCATGAAAATTCGCGCGAAGATGTACAGCACTGGGACATCGAAAACATGGGCAACCCAAAAGAGAATTACGAACGATGGTACAACGCCTCGCCTTATTTCTTTCTCGATAAAATCAACGCGCCCGTGCAATTGATCTGCGGCGGCAACGACCCGCGCTGCCCCGCCGTTGATTCCATGGAGGCGCGTGATAAACTTGTCACACTGGGCAAGGATGTGGAATTGCTTTTGTACGAAGACGAGAGTCATGCTTTTTTGAAGATCGAGAACGTGATCGCTTCAGAAACGAAGCGCGCGGAGTTTTTGGCGAAAGCGCTGGAGAAAGACAAATAGGCAGAAGCGTATTTCAAGGAGTTGACATGGAGCCATTAAAGTTTTTATCGAGCGAAGAAATCCAGGCCATGCACGAAGCCACGCTCCGGGTGCTGCACGAGGTGGGCGTCATCTGGACACACCAACCCAGCCTGAAAATCCTGATGGACGCGGGCTGCACGATGAACGGCAACCGCGTCTGCTTTCCTCCTAATCTCGTCATGGACTGCATCGCCAAAGCCAACAAACGTCCCGTCATTCGCGGGCGCAACGGACAAGTCAATGAACTGGGCGGCGGGAACCTGTATTTCCACAATCTCGGCGGCGCACGCGATGTCTTCGATGCGCGCACGGGGACGCGTCACGCCGCGACGAACGAAGATGCCTGCAATGCCATCCGCCTGCTCGACGCTCTTCCGAACTGTCACACGGTCACGCCGTTCTTCACTCCGCCCGATGTCGCCAACGAGATGATGGCGCTACACATGTACCGCCACGCGCTCTCAAACACCGTCAAACCGGTGCAGGGACCAGGCATCCAGTTCGGGCATGAGGTCAGGTATGCGGTGGAGATGGCGGCAGTGGTCGGCACGCCCGCGCACGAGTTGACGCTCTCGCTCTCGCCGGTCAGTCCGCTGACGATCCACGACGTTGCCGCTGAAGCGATCATGGAAATGGCAAAGTACGGCGTCATCCATGCCAACCTGCCCTGCCCCACCGGCGGCGCGACTTCGCCTATGACCATCACGGGCAGCATCGTCCAGCAAAGCGCCGAAACGCTGGCTCCGCTGGTGCTGGCGCAAATCATTCATCCGGGATGCGGCGTCGTTTATTGCGGAAGATTCGCGTCGCTGGAACCGCGCACCGGATTGCTCTGGGCGGGCGTGGAACTGGGTCTCGCCTCCGCCGCGACGGTTCAACTCGGACATTTCTACGGGTTCTCGGTCAACGTGTATGGATTTTCCACGAACGCGCACACCCTCGACGCGCAAAACGCATTCGAGCGCGGACTCAACGCCGCGATCCCGGCTCTCGCCGGCGCGGACGAACTCTCCGGTATCGGTGAAATGGAGGCGGGCGTGATGGGTTCGTTTGCCCAGATGGTGCTGGACAACGAACTCGCGAGCAGTGTGCTGCGCCTGCGCGCGGGTCTATCCGCCGACGCCGAACATCTGGCAGTCGAGATCATCGGCAATGTAATGAACGGCACGCGCAATTTCCTCGGGCAGAAACACACGATGAAATATCTCAAAGCCGGGGAGATCGCGCTCACAAAACTCGCCGAGCGCAACTCGTGGGACACGTGGGAGGAAAAATTCGAGCGCAAACAAATGGCGGATCATGCCACCGATGAGGCGGAGAGGATTCTACGTGAGCATGTCGTCCCGCCGCTGGAGCCTCAGCAGGAACAGGAATTGGACAGAATCTTTGCAGCAGCAGAGAAGGAATTCGAGAAGAGGCAATAGAAATCGGAAAGTGATGGAGTGATCAGTAATTGGTAATCAGTGACAGGTAATGAGAGGTAAAAAATGCTCAAACAAGCCCACGCAATCTCCGAAGAAATCATCGAATGGCGGCGCGACTTCCACATGCACCCGGAACTGGGATTCGACGTTCATCGCACCGCGAAGATCGTCGCGGATGAACTCGAAAAAATGGGATACCGAGTCAGGCGCGGGGTCGGAAAGACCGGGGTCGTCGCCGAGATCGGCGAGGGCGGCAAGCTGATCGCCATCCGCGCAGATATGGATGCCCTGCCCATCCTCGAGCAGAATGACTATGAATATGCATCGAAGACTCCGGGCGCCATGCACGCCTGCGGGCATGACAGTCACACAGCGATGGCACTTGGGGCGGCAATGTTATTGGCAAAAGAAAAACTTCCGGGACGCGTGCGTTTTCTGTTTCAACCCTGCGAGGAGACCGCCGATGAGGAAGGCAAGAGCGGTGCGCAGCGCATGTCGGATGAAGGCGCGATGGACGGTGTGGACTACGTCATTGCCCAGCACGTCGATCCGGGTAGACCTGTCGGCACAATCGGGATCAACCCCGGTCCCAATTCCGGCGGCGTGGATACCTGGTTTGCCACAATCAAAGGTGTCGGCGGGCACGGGGCGCATCCAGACAAGACCATTGACCCGTTCCACATCATGGCGCATGTCATTATTGCATTGAATGCAATTGTCTCCCGCAGAATCAATCCGTTTGAACCGGCGGTGGTCAGCATTGGGAGGGTCAATGGCGGTTTGACTGAGAATGTCATCCCTGAAAGCGTTAACATTTCTGGCACATTGAGGTTTACGGATATGAGTGTGCACAGGCAAATTCGGGAAGAAATGATACGCGCGTTCGAGATTTCCAAAACATTGGGCGGGGAGTATGAACTCCGATTTGAGTATGGCGGTCCGCCGATGATCAACGATAAACTGGTTTCGGATATGATCGAAAAAACGGGAAAAGACCTGCTGGGTGAGGAAAATGTCCACGAGATCGAGAAGACACTGGGCGCTGAGGATTTCGGCGAATTCCTCAAACACGCTCCCGGTGCGATGTTCACCCTTGGCACACAAAAAGCGGGGCATGAGAAATACCTGCTCCATCATCCCAAATTCGACATCGACGAGCGCGCCCTGCCTATCGGCACGGCGGTGCTGGTGGAAACGGCGCTTCGTTTCCTGCGCAGTGAAGACCAATCATGAAAAGGTTTTTGCCATGTCACCGCGATACGGGATGTTTGTTACAGTTTTCCCCACAGAATACAAAATTTGTTATAAAATGTTTACAGGGAGCTCTATTGGGGCTTAATGTTATCTGCCTACACAGATGAGTTTTGTAAAGGTTATATCCTGCTTTGTCTCATTCTTTGGGCTTTTGCAGGATATGCCTATCGCGTCAACACACAACGACCAGAAGATGATCCCAAAAAGAAAGATTTCCATCCTGCTGCAGTCTTTCTGGCACCGTTCACATGGCCACTCTTCTTGTTTGGGATGATTTCTCTCTTTATCCTCAAGGCAATATTTTATGGCATTTTCCTTTTATTACTGACCGTGGCCTTGGTTGCGATTCGAAAGCCTTTCATCTTTATCTGGCTCGATAAAATTGCCACAATGGTCGGGGACAAATTGCTTGAGGCAAATACAATGCTCATAAAAGTATTTCTCAACCCTTGGACTGGCAACTCTCAACCAGCATAAAAAAATCTCCGCCAAACGGAGATTTTTTATTTTCGTGTTTCATCCTTGTGCAAATGATAGGGAATCATCATCAGAAAGCCGATGGCGATGATAACCTGCCCAATCAACACGCCACTCGATTGCCAGCGACCAAAGTGCGGGACACCCGGCAGAGGCTGTGACCCCATGCCGAACACATCCGCCATACCGGCAAAGACGGCAATCACATAACCGGTGCTGATCAATCGCAGTCCAATATCGGCAATGATACTGCGCTGTTCCTTTCCCCATAATGCGATCAAACCCACATAACCGCCAAGACAAATAATGGCAAGTCCAATCAAAAAGACGGAAATCTGAATGAAACCAACCACGGGACTTCGATCCCAGCCAAACCAACCGGGCTTTGCTCCCACCACGAATACGAACAAACCGATAAAGACCGTAATCAAGCTAAAACGGATCCGCAAATTGGAGACGCGAAATACAGGTTCAGCGGTCATGCCGGAAGATTCTCCCGAAGAAATCTCAGCCAGTTCCCGCCCAGAATGTTCGCCGCATCCGTTTCAGTGTATCCGCGCGTCACCAGCTTCGAGGCAATGATCTGCAGGTCGGCAATCGTATCCAACTCGGGAGGAATGGATTGAAGTCCGAACCCCCCGTCCAAATCCGAGCCAATCGCTGCATGATTGGCGCTCCCCGCCAGTTGACAGATGTGATCGATATGAGCGATCAACACATCCAAAGGTACCTCTTCGCGGCGACTGCCTGTTTTACGGTTCCATCCAACCTTGAGAAAGGAATTCAACGGAATAACGCCAATCACTCCATTGCGCTCGATCATTCCGCGAATGACGCGGTCCGGCAGATGGCGGTTCGTTTCGGAACCTTTCATCAAGGCGGCGCAATTGGCGTGCGTTGCCATCACAGGCCCTTCGTAGCGGTCAAGCGACTCATACGCGGCTGCTTCATCCATGTGGCTCAGGTCTAGGATGAAATTGTACTCCGCCATGGCAGAGAGCAGTTTGCGACCTTCATCGGTCAATGGACCGGGGTCGCCGGTCCCGCCACAGTAGCGCGTCCCCGCCCAGGCAAGACCAATCATACGCAATCCCAAGTCCCACCATTCGGCGAGTTCACGCGGCGAGCGGATCCCATCCGCGCCTTCCATAAGGTAGATCAGCCCGACGGGATGGCTCTCGTTCTCCGTCCCGGGTTTGGACCAGTGTTCGATAACAGAATCAAGTTCCTTTGTTGAGGCAATGAAGCGGAATTTATCGGGATGCTGGTCCACCAGTTTGCGGTAGACATCGACTTGGGCACGGTACATGCGGTGTGCAGATTCAGAATCCGAATACCAGACAATGTCTTCAGCATCCCTGCTTTTGGCAGGCGTAACAAACAGCGTGGCAAAGACCACCGCCACTTTCCCCCGCTGATATTCGGGCCAACCGGCGGTCGCGTCGCCGTTGCGGTCCGGGATGGTAGTCCCGATTTCGAGGCGGCGGGTTTCGAGCGCCGAACGCGTGTAATCGCGCCCGTAGTTGAGCATGTTGAATGCTATATCTTGATGCGAATCGATGATCAGGGGCATGGTGGTGAAAGAGCGTCCCACTCTGGTGGGACGCTCTTTGTTTCCAATCAGGCTTCCGGTTTGTCCGAACTCGATTCCCCTGCGGTTTCATCGGAAGCAGGTTCCGGCGTTTCGTCGGCGCCAAACTCTGCCGTGAGTAGTTTGAAATCTTTGTCGGCAAACGCCGCCGAGTCCACTTTGCGAAGGCTCAAACCGATGCGGTGCTGATCGGCATCGATGCGGATGACGCGCAGGCTCTTGACATCGCCTTCCTTAAGCACTTCCTTTGGGTGTTCGATGCGATGATCGGCGATCTCGGAAATGTGGATCAAGCCTTCGATATCACCTTCGAGGCGGGCAAATGCGCCAAACTTCGTCAGGCGGGTGATGACTCCTTCGACCAGTTGACCGACGCTGTATTTTTCGACGCGGGAACGCCACGGGTCTTCCTGCAGAGCCCGGACGGAGAGTCCGATGCGCTTCTTCTCGCGGTCTACATTGATGACTTTGACTTTGACTTCTTGCCCCACCTCAAGCACTTCGCGCGGGTGTTCGATGTGATCCCACGAAAGTTCGGAGAGGTGAACAAGCCCGTCTGCGCCGTTGATATTGATGAACGCGCCGAAATTGGCAAGGCTGGTGACGCGACCCGTGTACACCTTGCCTTCTTCAAGTTCTTCGATGACGCGTTCTTTGATCGACTGTCGCGACTCGGTGCTGGCGGCGCGTTCCGAGAGGATGAGGCGGCGGCGTTCGCGGTCCACTTCCACCACGCGGACAGAGATCGGCTGCCCGATCATCTTTTGCCAGCGTTGTTCGGGCGTATCGCCGGTCGACTGACTGCGGCGCAGGGCGCTGATCTGCGAGGAGGGCACAAAGCCGCGCAGCCCTTCCACCCCGACAATCAAACCACCCTTGTTGAAACCGATGATCTTGCTTTCGATGACTTCATCGTTTTCAAGCAGTTTTTCGACATTTTCCCACGAAAGTTGTTCCTGCGCGCGTTTCAGCGAGAGGACGACGTTTCCGTTGGCATCCTCGGCATTGACCACAAAGACGTGGACTTCCTGCCCGACCTTGAGCGCGTCACGCTCCTCCGCCGACAATTGGTCCAACTCACGACCAGAAACAACACCTTCAGATTTTGCGCCAATACTCACGAGGATCTGGCTCTGACTGATGCTTGCAATGACACCCGTGCGGATTTCGCCGGGTTGGGGCAAATCAACGTTAAGTTCCTGCTCCTTCAGCAGGGACTCCATCGTTTGATTGTTATTATGGTTGTGTTGTTCTCCCTGCTGATTCACATCGCTCCCTTGGGTGGGCAGGGCTTGATTCTGATCTGTCACTTGAGGCTCCAATTAAGAAAATGTAGACGGATTATAAAGGCGAACCGGTAAGTTTGCAACCCTGATAATTAAATCGTTGCAAATGACCACCGCAGAAAAACGCGACCAGATAATAACCAACTATCACCTTCTTGATTCACGCGTTATAATCATTCTTCGGAGTTCAATCATGCCACCCATTTTCCCATTCACTGCCATCGTAGGACAGGAGCGCATGAAACGCGCGCTCATTCTCAACGCTGTCGACACCCGCATCGGCGGCGTGTTGATCCGCGGCGAGCGCGGTACTGCAAAATCCACGGCATCACGCGCTTTAGCCGCGCTGCTTCCCAAGGTAAAGGTTGTGGACGACTGCCGCTTTGGATGCGACCCCGATAAACCCAACACCTGGTGCACCGAATGCAAGGAACGATCAGACGGAGGGAAAAAGCCGCTTCCATTTCACGTGCGGACAACCCCCTTCGTCAACCTGCCTGTCTCCGCCACCGAGGACCGCGTGGTCGGAACGCTCGACATTGAACAAGCCATCCAAAAAGGTGAACGCCACTTCGAGCCGGGCGTGCTCGCCAGCGCCAATCGCGGTCTGCTTTACATCGACGAAGTCAACCTGCTCGACGATCATGTGGTGGATGTGCTTCTGGACTCTGCCGCAATGGGTGTCAACATGGTCGAGCGCGAAGGCATTTCCTTCTCGCACCCTGCCCGCTTCATTCTCGTCGGGACGATGAATCCGGAAGAGGGTGAGCTTCGCCCTCAACTGCTGGATCGCTTCGCTCTCTCGGTCGATATCGTGGGTATCCGCGAGGCACGCGAACGCGTCACCATCATGCAAAGCAACCTGGATTTTGAACAGGATGCGGAAGCCTTCCGCGCAAGATGGAAAGCCAAAGAGGAAGAACTTTCGCGCCAGATCGAACGCGCCCGCGAACTTGTCGGGCAGGTAACTCACACCAGCCGCGATCTGCTGTCCATTGCCGCGTTGACCGCCTCCCTCAATGTGGATGGTCACCGCGCAGATTTGGTCATCCTCAAAGCTGCCCGCGCGCAAGCCGCGTTCGAGGGCCGCACCAAGATCAACGACCACGATATCGCGCTTGCCGCCGAATTGGCGCTGCCTCACCGCATCAAGCGGACTCCCTTCCAGCAAGCCGAAATGACGACCGAGCAATTGCAGGAGCGCATCGAGCAGCTAGCGGGTCAGTCCATGCCGAGCGAAGCGGAAGACGAATCCGAATCCCAGCAAGGCAAACCCGAGGAAAAAAAAACTTAAAGCTCGAGGATGAGCGCGAGGAGGGTCCGCAGGAAGGCAAACCCGAACAGATGCCGCAGGACGTGTTTGCGAACACCTCTGCGAACTGGTGGGAAGGCGGACAGAAGGTCAAGCCGGGAGAAAAATTTCAACCCCGTAAATTAAACACGCCTCTCGACAAACTCGCCCGCAAACACGCGGGCAGGCGCTCGCTTACCAAAACCGAGCGCAAACATGGACGCTACATCAAGGCGCGCCCCGCTGGTGAAAAGAAGGACGATATCGCCTTCGACGCCACCTTCCGCGCCGCCGCGCCGCACCAGAAGAGCCGCGTGGAAAAACGCAAACGCCTCGCCTTCGCCATCGAGTCGTCGGACTTGCAGCGCAAGATCCGCGTGAAGCGTGTCGCCAATTTGGTTTTGTTCCTGGTGGATGCATCGTGGTCGATGGCGGTCGCCGAGCGGATGAATGCGACCAAGGGCGCGATCCTGTCCCTGTTGACGGATGCCTACCAACGCCGGGACCGGGTCGGGTTGATTGTCTTCCAAAAGGATCGTGCGACTCTTGTCCTCCCCCCGACCAATTCCGTGCAACTGGCTCAACGCGCACTGATGGATATCCCCGTAGGCGGGAAGACCCCGCTTTCCGCAGGCTTGTTCCTCGCCGCAGACGTGCTTCGGCAGGAGAAGCTCCACCACCCTGATGTGGAACCGCTTTTGATCGTCCTGACCGACGGCGCAGGGAATGTCTCCATCGGGGCGCTGCCTCCGCAGGAAGAATCCTACCGTTTCGCTGATTTGATCGCCAATGAGAAGATAAAAAGTGTGGTCATCAACATGGAACACGCCGCTTTCGATCAGGGACTGGCGCAGCAACTGGCAAACCACCTCAAAGCGCCGTGCTATGCGCTCAGTGAGTTGAAGGCTGAGAATTTATATCACGCGGTAAAAGATGAGATGGCGAGACCGGTGAAGAAATAACCAGGGAGTGAAGTGACGGTCACCTTTGCAAAGCACCCCCGAAGTAAAACGAATCGAGGTGAAGGTGACCGTCACTTTTTTATTGATCGGTTCAGAGATGCGATACTTTGCTCTTATATAATGCCGTCAGCGCGGCGCCGATTGCCTGAGAAAGATCCCCCAGCGCGGCGGGAACAATGGTAATGGAATCACGCTGGTAGGGCCAGAGATAGTTGCGGGCGGTTTCGCGCACAATGTTCAGGTAACGCTCGCGGAAGGCGGGGGAGGTTGCCTCCGGGTCCATCAATCCACCGCCGATGACGACGAACTTCGGGTCGAGCGCCATCGACAGGTTGGCGACGTGCAAGCCAAGAGCCTTCGCCTGGAAATCGAATATTTCCTGGGCAAGTCTGTCACCTCGCTGCGCCAATCCACGCAGGGAGAAGGCACGCTCCTTCATACTTAGTGAGGATTTCGCCAAGTCGTGATCGGGGTACTGTTCCAGTTTTTCGGCAAGCAGGGTGGGAAGACCCGCAAGGCATGTATACATTTCGATACAACCCCAATCACGCCCGCAACCACAGGTATAGGGTTTAGCGCCGAGAAGGTGCAGGAGGGCAGGCATATGACCGCCTTCCATCCCGGCGAAGGTGTCGCCGCTGAGGGCAAAACCGCGCGCATCGATATACGCACATCCCAAGCCTGAGCCGGGTGCCAGCATCAAGACGGTCGCGTTGCTGTCACCGCGTACATGCTGCGCCTCCGCCACGCCGCCCATGTCACCATCATTGCCGACCGTCAGCGGGATGGGACGCCCAGCGCGCTCGGCGAGGGCATTGCCATACGCGGTATGCACATCGAAGCCGGTGAAACTGTCGGGCAGGTTGGCAGAATGGTCGAAAACACCGTATCGCTGAAAGGGACCGGGCACCGCCAACCCCACCCCGCCGACTTGATCCCAGGTTAGTCCATTGGTGGATAAATAATTGGTGACGGCTTCAACCCAACTCCGCACCACGACTTCGGGTCCCAGTTTCGAATTGGTGGATGCCTGCAACAATTTCGTCGAAATGGTCGAACCATCGCTCCAGACACCACCCACTTTGGATGTGGTCGCGCCGCCATCGGTTCCGATGTATACAACTTTGTTCATGTTCTTTTCCATCTTCCTGTGTGATTTTTTATCTGCCGTAAGAACACAGGCAGTTTATTTCCCTTTCAATAATTCATCCAACATGGATTCAGGCACTTGCACGGCGACCACCTCCCCGCGCACGGTGACAACGCCGTTGGCAATGATCCATTCCTCGATGACGACCTTGCGCCCGCCGAGATGCTTCACTTTGCCGCGCACTTCGAGCTCAATACCAAGCGGGGTGGGTTTATGATAATCGACGTGCAGGGACGCGGTGAGGGTACGCGTGTTCGGCTCCGCATGGGGATCGGCCTCTTTTGCAGCTTTGTAGAGCGCAGCGGCGGCCGTCCCTGTGCCATGACAATCGATGAGCGAGGCGAGCAACCCGCCATAGACATATCCCGGTACGGCGATATGATACGATTTGGGCATAAAGTGACAGACCGACTCGTCACCGTCCCAATAGCTCTTGATCTGGTGCCCGTGCTCGTTGAGCCTACCGCACCCGTAGCAGTGGGCAAGGGCCTCGGGGTAGTAATCTTGAAAGCAGAGTTGGGTCATGGTGGTTTTCCTTGTTGAACGATTTTTACCGCAAAGAGAATGAGGAACACAGAAGGGTGTCGATCTGAAGCATACACTTCAAAAACGGGATCAACTGTCGGCTTGGTTGGGAGGCGGGGTTCCTGTCACAGTGACTGTTGGGGAGGGCGAGGGTGTCGGGGAAACGGTGGGAAGGGGTGTAGGCGCGTCGCCTTCCAACAGGAATTGACCGATCACCTTCAAATCAAGCCCCACGAAAATTTGCACTTCGTATGTGCCAGGCAGAAAATCCGCGGCGGTCGCCTGCCATTCGGTGAATCCAAAGCCGCCGGTCTCGCCATCCCAGGGGATCGTTTCATAGTGGACAAGTTCGCCATCACGATACCAGAGCGCGGTCCATTGTACATTCGGAAGCATCTGGTCGTAGGTAAACACAGCACACATGTAGTCGATTGGGTTTTGGAATACGGTGGCAGAGGTGAAATCATTGAAGTTCGAACAGTTCTCTGTGAATTGAAGCGGGCTGAATACCGCGTTGGGGTTGGGCGTGACTTCGCTTTCGAACAAGGCTTCGATGGCGGGCGGGACGAACGGCGTTGGGGTGATGGTGGGCGTATCTGTCACCGAGGGAGTGTTCGTGATGGTTGGAGTAAGTGTGATGGTCGGTGACAACGTGATGGTCGGGGAAAGCGTGATGGTGGGGGTGAGCGATGGCGTGAGCGATGGCGGAAAGTAATGATAGGCGACCGGCTCGCCATAGAAGTAGAGCATCACGCTGAAACCAAACAGCAAAAGAGCGCCCAGGATGGTAAACAGCCCGGCTCTTTCGCGCTGACGTTTGATCCGGTAAAAGGTGAGTCTTCTCGCCGACATCCAGGCGCGGTACCCGGCGCGAAAGACCAGTAACGCGCCGACTGTCGACAGAACAATCGTGGCGATGATGCCTGCACGAATATCCATGGGAAAGATTATAGCAGGGGAAAAAGAAGGATGAAGGATGAATCCGACAAGGCGAGGAACGCGCTTCGACTGCAAGTCGAGGAAGTCAATTTCCGCTCAACGTGTGACAGTTCGCACGATGCGCGGCTCGACCCACAGGGCGCGGTCGCCGGAGGCGGGTCCCAGCGAGAGGACCGTCAACACAAATCGGACATCCTGCCCCGCCAGTGAAGTCAAATCAAGGTCAACGGTGAAATATTGCCCGTCATATCGTTCGCCAAAAGCCCAAAAATCGCGCACGATACCGTCAGAAAGCTGGTAATCCACACGGAAAAGCACACCGCAAGCGGTGGCGTTCCCTTCGCAATTGACGATTGCCCGGAAGCGGTCGCCATTTTGCACTTTGAAGGATGGATATACAGCGCGGATGTAACCGTTGAACAAATCCTGCGGCGCAGTCAACAAGCCGGGTTGGAAAGTAAGCGTGCCATCTTCCAATCTCGATGTGTTTTGCTTCAACACAAAGCCGTTCCTGTCGTTGTTAACGCCCGGGCAGTCCAATGTCCCGACGCCGGTGAACCACCGGGCGGAGCAGGCGTTCGCGACAAAGTCGTAGGCGGTGCCGGTTAGGGGCGGAGATTTCACCTTGATGGCAACCCAGAACGGTCGGTTGGCAGTGGTTGTAGCGCCGAAAATCTCACCCTTGTCGTTGCGAATCTGCCAGTTACCGCGATAGTCGCCCTCGATAAGTGGTGCGGTGAAATTCATCGTCAAGTCAATGGTCTGGCCGGGAGTCACTTCCACGGGAAGCGGCATCAGGTTCTGTCCGCCCAAAGCGTCACCGCTAACCAATATGACACGATAGGTCGTCTTCCATGTGCAAGTGCCATTGTTCTTCAGCCGCCAGACTTTTGTGAAGGAGGAGCCCGGCGCGAAAACGGAACCATCCGGTACGGTCACATCTTTGACAAATTCGATGCGGTCACAGCCAAGATTCGCAGTCGGGGTGCGCGTCTGGAGAGGAGTCCGGGTGGGAGTGCGCGAAGGAGTCAATGTCGGTGTTCGTGTCGGCGTGCGGGTTGGTGTCTGCGATGGTGTGAAGGTTGGCGTGCGTGAGGGGGTCAACGTTGGTGTGAAAGTTTTTGTTGGTGTGCGCGTGGCTGTAAATGTCACAGTAGATGTCCGGGTCGGCGTCTGCGTCGGTGTGTTGGACGGGGTGAACGTCACCGTCGGGGTGAACGTCGCCGTGAAGGTGGGCGTAAACGTGCGCGTCGGTCTTGGCGTCCGGGTCGGGATCGGCGTTTCGGTCGGACGCGGCGTCCGGGTCGCGGTCGGCGTGAAGGTCTGCGTCGGCGTGTTCGACGGGGTGAGGGTCAAGGTTGGCGTGCGCGTCGGCGTGTTGGATGGGGTGAACGTCGCCGTCGGGGTGTTGGATGGGGTGAACGTGAAGGTCGGGGTGCTGCTCGGCGTCTGCGTCGGTGTGTTGGACGGGGTGAACGTCACCGTCGGGGTGAACGTCGCCGTGAAGGTGGGCGTAAACGTGCGCGTCGGTCTTGGCGTCCGGGTCGGGATCGGCGTTTCGGTCGGACGCGGCGTGCGGGTCGCAGTCGGCGTGAAGGTCTGCGTCGGCGTGTTCGACGGGGTGAAGGTCCAGGTCGGCGTGCGCGTCAGCGTGTTGGATGGGGTGAACGTCGCCGTCGGGGTGAACGTCGCCGTGAAGGTGGGCGTAAACGTGCGCGTCGGTCTTGGCGTCCGGGTCGGGATCGGCGTTTCGGTCGGACGCGGCGTCCGGGTCGCGGTCGGCGTGAAGGTCTGCGTCGGCGTGTTCGACGGGGTGAAGGTCCAGGTTGGCGTGCGCGTCGGCGTGTTGGATGGGGTGAACGTCACCGTCGGGGTGAAGGTCGCCGTGAAGGTGGGCGTAAACGTGCGCGTCGGTCTTGGCGTCCGGGTCGGGATCGGCGTCTCGGTCGGACGCGGCGTCCGGGTCGCGGTCGGCGTGAAGGTCTGCGTCGGCGTGTTCGACGGGGTGAAGGTCAAGGTCGGCGTGCGCGTCGGCGTGTTGGATGGGGTGAACGTCACCGTCGGGGTGAAGGTCGCCGTGAAGGTGGGCGTAAACGTGCGCGTCGGTCTTGGCGTCCGGGTCGGGATCGGCGTCTCGGTCGGACGCGGCGTCCGGGTCGCGGTCGGCGTGA
>Ga0209172_10000376_pt1 | contig 125042 bp, 132 predicted proteins | sample LarsenN4metaG_FD_184113 | JGI IMG/M metagenome (GOLD analysis project Ga0209172, IMG submission 184113) | Hot spring sediment bacterial and archeal communities from British Columbia, Canada, to study Microbial Dark Matter (Phase II) - Larsen... ... | reverse complement strand
GCACCGCCGCCGCGTACTCCCGTCGCCCTTGTTCGGTCACGGCGCCTCCTTTCCGGGGTCCCGTTCGGTAACACCGGTTTTGAGGCACCGACCTCCGTTTCGGTAACGATTCTTTTGAGGGCGATCGCGATTTGGAGTTGACCGCGCGCTTCGGCTATAAGGGGCAGGTGCATCCCGCCCCGGCCGTGCTCGTCGGGACACTGGTGCTCGTCGCGGCGCTCGCTCCGGCGGCGCTCGCCCAGACCACCGAGGCCGACGTGTACGTCGGTCAGGCGATCGTCGACTTCGACGACAAGCGCTACGGCGCGGCGCTCGACAACCTCCGCCGCGCCCTCGAGATCGAGCCGCAGCACGTCGAGGCCCTCTACTACACGGGCGTGGTGCACATGGCGCAGCGGCGTCCGGGCGAGGCCGTCCCCTTCCTCGAGCGGGCGCGCGCGCGGGCTCCGGCCGATTCCGCCGTGGCCTTCCAGCTGGGTCTCGCGTACTTCGCGCAGGAGCAGTACGACCGGGCGCTGCCGCTGCTGGAGCAGGTGTTCGCCGCGCAGCCGCAGCTGGACGGCCTCGGCTACTACCTGGGGTTCCTGCGCTACCGCAACCGGAACTACCGGGGCGCGCTGCAGGCCTTCCGCGGCGGGCGCGCCAGCGATCCCGAGATCCAGCAGCTCACCCGCGTGTACACGGGCCTGTCGCTCGCCGCGCTGGGCATGCCGGGCCAGGCCGCGGCCGAGGTCGAGCAGGCGATCCGCCTCGTCCCCGGTTCGGCCATCACCGGGCCGGCCGAGCGCCTGCGCGACGCCGTCGTGGCCGCGCGGGACCGCGACCGGCGCTTCTCGGCCGAGGTGCGCGTCGGCGTGTTCTTCGACGACAACGTCCGCGTGCTCCCCGACCCCGTCGATCGGAACGATCCCGAGGCCGACCCCCTGGTGTCGGTGATCCGCGATGCCGCGGGCCGGCCGCGCGAGTCCTTCGGCGAGCTGCTGGGCCTCCGGGCCGAGTACGTCTGGTGGCGGACGCCGGACTGGGAGTCCTCGGTCGGGTACTCCTTCTTCATGACGTACTTCAACGATGTACCCTCGTTCAACATCACCGACCACCTGGCGACGGGGACGCTCATCCACAAGCGCGCGCTGGGCGCGATGCCGCTGCAGCTCGGCGTCCAGTACGCGTTCGACGCCCTCTTCCTGAACGACGACGAGTTCGTCCGGCGCAGCACCGTGTCGCTCTTCGGCGTGCTCGCCGAGAGCGAGCGCCACCTGACCCAGGCGCTCGCGCGCTACCAGAACAAGGAGTTCAACGAGATCGGCCCGACGATCCCGGACGAGTCACGGGACGCCGACAACTACATGGTCGGCTTCCAGCACTTCTTCCGCTTCGCCGCGGACCGGCACTTCATCAAGACCGGCTACCAGTACGACCGCGAGGACGCCGAGGGCAAGAACTACGCGTACCACGGCCACCGCTTCCTGGCCGGCGCCCAGGTGACGCTGCCGTGGTACGACGTGCGGCTGCGCTACGACTTCGACGCGCACCTGCGGGGCTACTCGCACGACAACACGGTGCTGCCCTCGATCGACCCCGGCAAGCAGCGGTACGACAAGGAGCACAACCACGTCTTCCGGGTGGAGGTGCCGCTGCCGTGGCGGCTGACGCTCGCCGCCGAGTATCTCAAGACGATCAACGACTCCAACCTGGAGGCCTTCGACTACAACCGCAACGTGACCTCGCTCAGCCTCACCTGGACGTACTGAGGCCGGCCGGCGCGCGCGCCCTCAGGGCGCCCGCTTGATCTTCACGTAGCGCTGGCCCTTGTTCTCGTAGGCCCACTCGTTCGCGTCGCCGACCTCCACGCGGGCCCGCCGGGCGGCCTCCTCGATGAGCTTCCTGCGGTCGTCCAGGACCTGCCGCAGCTCCTGCTGCAGGTCCTGGGCCTGGCGCTGCAGCAGCGCGTAGTTGGCGACGATGGCGGCCATGCGCGACTCCAGCGCCGAGGCCTTCAGGCTCGTGGTCTCGTCGAGCTTGATCTCCGGCGCCGCCGCCGGCGGCGGCGCCGGACGCTGGCCGCCACCCTGCGCGGCGGCGGGGAGCGCGACCAGGCAGACCACGGCGAGGACGGCGACGAGAGCCGGATGCATCGAGGCTACTGTCCTCCGATGAGGACCCGCGAGGTCGGGCCGTCGACGATGATGTGGGCGTCGTTGGGGGCGTTGATCTGGCCGAGCGCGGGGTTCTTGAACGGCGTGCCGCCGACGAGGACGTTGCTGGAGCTGGCGCCGTTGGCCAGGTGCGCGCGGACGCCGTTGAAGTCGAAGCAGTCGCCGCCCGGGCAGAAGCCGTTGGTGAGGTTCACGACGTTGCCCCCGGTGCCCCCGAAGGCCACGAGGCCGCCGCTCACGGTCAGCACGCCGCCGTTGGAGACGCGCACCAGGGCGCCGTTCAGGATCTGGCCCGGCGACGCCGAGCCGGCCGTCAGCGTGCTGCCGTTGATCAGCGAGAAGAGGTCGCTGTCGACCCGCAGGTGGCTGTTGTTGACGACGATCACGGAGCCGTTCGCCACCGTGAAGGAGCTGGCGTTGAGGGCCAGCACCGGGGCCGCGGTGACCACGCGGGCCCGGTTGGTGAGCTCGATGGCGTCCTCGGCCACCGCCAGCGTGGCGCCGCCGCGGGCGCGGAAGAGCGCCTCGGTGGTGGCGGCGAGGAGCGTCTGGTCGATGAAGCTGGCCACCTGCCGGGTCGCGATCGCCGCGCCGACCGCGTCCAGCAGCACGCGGGCCGTCTGGATCGGCTGGTCCGTCCCGACCGTCAGCGCGGGCTCGTCGGGATCGGCGGCCAGCGCCGTGGCGCGCCCCTGGAGCGCGAACATCGCCGAGCGCGGCGCGACGCCCAGCGCGTGCGTGCCGCCGGCCAGGAGGGCCAGCGCGTCGCCGGCGCCGCCGGCGACGAGCGTGCCCCCCGGCAGGACGCCGACGAGGCCGCCCGGCAGGAACAGGTCGCTGCCGGACGCCTGGAGGACGCCGCCGGCCAGGACGACCGTGGCGAAGGTCGACGGCGAGCCCGCCACGCTGAGCAGCCGGCCGCCGCCCTGGGCCAGCGCCCCCGCGAGCCGGAGCAGGGCACCGGGCGACGCGCTCGTCAGCGTGGCGTCGAGGACGGCGGCGACGTCGCCGCCCGTGAACAGATCCGTCGACGTCGCGACGGCCACCGCGTCCGTCAGGGCGACGGCGCCGCCGCCGTCCACCCGGACGACGGAGCCTCCGACGCTCGCCGTGCCCTGCTGCGAGCGCAGGAGCGCCGTCCCGGTGAGGCGACCGCCGGTGACGTGCACGAGATGGCCGCCGGCGCTGACGACGGACTGCAGGATGTCGATGGCCGGTCCGGCCAGGCTCACGCTGCCCGCCGGATCGACCAGCAGGAAATCCCCGCTGGAGACGCCGGCCGAGGGGTCGAAGGCCAGGAGCCCGCCGGGCGCCGTGGACGTCAGGGCGCCGTCGACGCGCAGGAAGTTGTCGCCGGCGGCGATGGTGGCGTTGGTGCTCTTCAGCAGCAGGGTGGCCAGGGTCACGAGGGCGCCGGACGGCACCTCGATGAGGTCGTCGGCGCCGAGCTGGGCCACCAGCACGTCGAAGTCGGCGGCCAGCGCGAGCAGCTGCGTCTGGCCCAGCGTCTCGATGAGCATCTGCAGCTCCGCGAGCGTGAGCGGCAGCGTGGGGTTGCTGACCAGGATGAGCGGCGCCAGGCCGACGCGGCTGCTGCTGCCCTGGAACGTCTTGAGCGTCACGCCGGCATCGAGGAAGAGGTTCCCGCTGATCGCGATCTCCGGCCGGTCGAGCAGCACGCTGACGGCCGTCTCGGAGGCGCCGCCCTGGTTCACGGGATCGATGGGAACCGTCTCGGACCCGAAGAAACCCTCGATCGAGAGCGCGATCGGCGTGGGGTCGATGGCCCGCTCGAGATTGCTGCGCGGCGGCCTGGGACCGACGAGCTCCTGCTCGCCGGTCGTCACCGCGGCCAGCACGGCGTTGGTGGCGCCGATCACCTGCTGCTTGAGCTGCTCCTCGTTCGCGGGATCGGTGTGCTGGGGCTGGGAGGGCTGCAGCCCCGAGGTGATCTGCGCGACCTGCTCGGGCGGGATGGGCGCGACGATCGGCGCGCCGGTGCCGGTGACGGTGAACGACGTCATGACGCCCAGGGACTGCGGCGTCCCGATGGGCGCGCCGGTCGCCGGGTCGAGGCGCGTGGCGTCGGCGATGCCGCGCAGCAGGTAGAAGGCCGTGGTCACGGCGGCCGCCGCGCCGCCGGCCTGGGCCGTGGCGCGCCGGACCTCGGCGACGAGCGCCGTGCCACGGACGGCGACGATGGCGTTCGGCGTGCGGATGTCGATGACCTCGCCGGGCCGCATGCGGTCCCGCGCCACCGCCAGCCCGACCTTGCCCGCGTCGAGGTCGACCGTGGAGCGGCCTGGCACCTCGGTCACCATCAGGCTGGACCGCTCGCGCACCGTCACGACGGCCTTGCCCCCCAGGAGCAGGCGGGCGAGCGAACGGTCGCCGGTCACGACGCGGTCGCGCACGAAGACGTCGTCCTTGAACTTCAGCGGAACCGGGTCGGGCAGCGCCGCCCGCCGGGCGGTCACGTTGCCCTCGAGCGTGGTGACCACGCCGGCGCGCTGGGCCTGCCCGAACGCCGCCATGGGCGACAGCGCGACCAGGACGAGAGCGGCCAGGGCGCGGCGTGTCGGGCCCGGCGTGAGGGCCTTCTTCGAGCGGGACATGCGCGGCATGATGGCGCGCCGGCGCGGCGCTTGTCAACGAACGGCTCGCCGCCCCGCGCGCCGATCAGGCCCGGCCGTTCGGGCCCGTTCGAGATCGCCAGGGACGATCGTCATCCCGGCCGGCGCCCCCGCCGCTGCAGGTCACTCGATTTCTCCGCCCCGAGGCCGTTGCCACGGCGGCACGCGAGTAGGCCGAGTCGCCCGGGTCGCGGTGAGAGCGGGCGTTCGCGGCGTCCGCAGCACGCCGGAGACGTTCGTGTCTCGAACTGCCGGCGGTGGTCGTCCAGCGCGAGCCGCTCGAGGCGTTCCCGGGGAGCGCCCCGCGGACCGCCGCCGTGCGATCCGCGGGGCGCGGGGTCACGTCAGGGTCGCGGCGGCGGTGGCGGCAGGGCCGGCGGGTTGGCGCCGGCCGGGATCCAGACCCAGTAGTAGGGCGTGCCCTTGCCGTCGCCGTACATCTCCCAGCGTCCCTCGGGGTGCGCCACCGTGCGCTGCGGCTGGCCGGAGACGACCACCGTGGTCGGCGGACTGGCGGCCGGAACCGCGGTCTCCTTCTCGACGCGGTACACGCAGCCGCCGGCGAGCCCGCCCGCGAGGAGCAGGACTCCGGCGGCCGCGACCGCTCGCGTGGGTCGCGTGCCGTGCATGATCGATACCTCCGCGATCGCACCGAGCAAATCGAGGGCCAGCAGCCGCGGCGCGGTTTGACCGTCCTGGAGCCCCGTGATAGCGTGGGTCTCCGGCGCGGGCTCGTGGTGCAGCCTGGTTAGCACACTGGACTGTCAATCCAGAGGTCGCGGGTTCAAGTCCCGTCGAGCCCGCCATCACATGCATGAACCCGAGGGGCGCGGTGATGAGCCGCGCCCCTCGTGCATTCTGGGCGCTCGCGCGCAGCGCGGGCCGCCGCCGCGTCGCGCCTTCCGAGTCGTCCTCGCGACACCCGGGATCCCGTCGACGGCGCAGCGGCCGGCGTCAGACGGCTCTCCTGCGCGCCAGCCCCGACCGTCGCACATCGAATCGGCGGCTGCGGTGAGCCCGGCCCATTGCGCGACGCGATCGCGTGGGCGCTGCGCGAATATCCGGTGACCTCGCGCCCGAGCCGCTAGGGCGTGTCGCTGAGGACGAACGGACGGTCCCGGCGGATTTCCCCGAGCCGGGCCCGCACCCACTGGCGGAGCACACGGTGCGGCTTCATCTCCCGAGCCGCGGCGTCCTGGCTGAGGGTGAGGAACTCGTCTGGTGTGAGCGCGAGGGTCACGAGATGTGTGAGCTGCGGACGCCGCCGACGGTGGGCCCTGCACTGCCCGTGTGCGACTGCCCAGGGGCAGTGCAGCGCACCAGCGCCAAGTCCGCGATTCACCGCGAGCCGCCTCCGGCCATCGAATTGCCTGACGATCCGGTCATGCACGCCGCGCTCGGTCCGTCCGGTCGCTCGCTGTAAAAAGTTCGCTTCTCGTCGGCCATCACGTGCCGCGACGCACGGAGACTGGCGCATGTCGCTCATGCGGTACCTGATCGAGCAGTTTCGCGCCGGTCCCGACGGCCGTTATTGCATGACCTGCCTGGCCCGAGGCGCGGGCGAGAACCCGACGGCGGTTGCCGCCGAGATCGCGAACATCGATCACCTCGTGACCGAGGGACACCAGGAGCAGGGCGAGGACCTCGCGGACGCGGGCATCGTCCTCGACGACGAGAATTCGGATGGCGCGTACCCCGGACGGCAGGAAGTACACGAGGTGTGCCAGGTCATGTCGCGAATGCCGGCGGAGACGTCGTGACGCAGACGCGCTAGGGGTGCTGACGCGATTGCTTCATTCGTGCATGGGTCGGGGCGCCGTCGATGGTGCCCGGCGTGCTCGGGCCCGCCGCCGGTGCCGAACTGACTGGCATCGGGAACGAGATTCGTCGCTCGAGCCCGGCTGCCGAGGCGCGGCCTCTGCGAGAGGCCCGTGGCTCGCGCTCAGCAGTTGAGGGGCGAGATCCACGCCGCGTCGCCCTGGCGGAACACGACCTTCGGAATTTCGACGGCCGCGCCGTTCACGATCGCCGGCGGCAGCTGCACCTCGAACACCGCAGGCAGCGGACCGTCGGAGGCGACGGCGCCGAAGACGGACGCCGGTGACCCCGGCCGCGGCGGCCGCAGGTCCCGACCGGTGAGCTCGCGCGGCGGCGGCGCGTGCTCCCACGTCCCGGCCGCGGTCGCGTGGGTCAGGCGCTCGATGCGGTAGCGACGCGGGCGATCTTCGCCGGGCTCGGTGACGACGACCTCGTCGGCGGCGAGCCTGGACCGGACGTCGTGCGCCATCGGGTAGGCGAACGACACGCGTCCCCGGCCCCGGTCGCCGCTCGCGCTCATCCGGACGCTGATCGCCCCCGCGTGCACGGTCACGATCTCTTCCGGTCCGACGCGGCCGCCGCACCGTGGCCGGCTCAGCTCGCCGCCGGGCACCTCGGGCCGGTAGATCGAGGAGACCATCGGAACGCAGCCGGCGAGACCGCCAGCGTCGCCACGCCGCCGACGAGGCCGGGCCGCCGGCACCGTCACATGACCACGTGCGCGGCCCGCAGCAGGCGCCGCTGCCCTCATGGCGCCTCGAAGTCGTCCAGCCGCGGCTGCCGGGCGAGCAGGTCGAAGCCCTCGACGGCGATCTCGTAGGTCTGGCCCTGCGCCGGCGGCGGGATGGCGAAGTACGCGCGACCGCCGGAGTCGATGGCGCCGTGCACCCACGCGGTCTGGCCGCCCACGCGCCGGCCGGAGGCGTCGAGGACGTCCACCCGCAGGCGGACGTTGCCCACGCGGTACTCCGACTGGTTGTACACGTAGCCCTCGACGGCCGGCCGCCAGAAGCCGGTTCGCAGGTTCCACTCGACGCGGAACGATCCGGGATCTGGCCGGGCCGTCGCCTGAGCGCCGGCCAGGCCGGCGGCGAGGAGGACGAGCAGGACGTCGAGCATCAGCGCGAGGACCAGCTGCCGGCAGCGCATCGATCGCCTCCCGCGCCCGACCGTCGGCATCCTCGGGTCCGGTGGCGGCGGCTGCCGCCGGGCGCCCACGGGCACGCTATGACGGGGGGCGGCGGACGGTCAAGGCCGTCACCGGGACAAGGCGCACGGTCGGGGGCCGGCGTGTAGGACAATGAGCCGCGGTGGAACCCGACCGGCTCCTGAACGGGCTGCTGTGGTTCGTCGCCTTCCTCTTCTCCACGACCGTGCACGAGGCCATGCACGCGCTGGTCGCGTTCCGGGGCGGCGATCGCACGGCCTACGTCGGCGGGCAGGTCTCGCTGTCGCCCTTGCCTCACATCCGCCGGGAGCCGGTCGGCATGGTGCTGGTCCCGCTGCTGACGGCGTTCACCAGCGGCTGGGCCGTGGGCTGGGCCAGCACGCCCTACGACCCGGCCTGGGCCGCGCGCCATCCGCGCCGCGCGGCCTCGATGGCGGTCGCCGGGCCCGCCGGCAATCTCGCGATCGCGCTGGTCGCCTTCGCCGCCCTCCGGGGCGGTCTGGCCGCGGGCGTCTTCTCGTCACCGGACCGCGTGAGCCTGCAGCACGTGGTCGACGTCGCGGGTGGCGGCCCGCTCGGCGCGCTGGGCGAGGCGCTCGGCGTGCTGCTGGTCCTGAACGTCCTGCTGTTCGTCTTCAACATGCTGCCCGTGCCCCCGCTCGACGGCGCCACGGCGATCGGCGGCCTGCTGCCCGAGCGGAGCGCCCTGGCGGTCGCGAGGCTGGCGAGCCACCCGGTGTTCGCCGTGCTCGGGATCCTGGTCGCCTGGCAGGTCTTCCCGTACGTGGCGCGCCCGCTCTTCTCGGCGCTCCTCGTCCTGCTCCACCCGAGCGAGCGCTACGCATCGGCGGCCTTCGGAGCCTGACCGCGCCCGGCGGCCGTCAGGCCTACGCCGAGGACCGCCTGGCGGCTCCCCGCCGATGGCCGGACGGCGCGGCACCGGGAACGCCTCCGTGCCCGCCGAGCACCGATCCGGGGAGGCCGTCAGACGGCGCGCTCGGCGTCGGCGACGGGTGAGGCCACCAGCGAGAGCCGGAAGGTCGTGCCGCCCCCGGCCGGGCTCCGCACCGTGAGCGCTGCGCCGGGCTGCTCCTCGACGAGCGAGCGGACGATCGAGAGACCGAGGCCGGTGCCCTCGGCCTTGGTGGTGAAGAAGGGCTCCCAGATGCTGTCGATGCGCTCGGCGGGAATGCCGGGCCCGGTGTCCGACACCTCGACGACCACGCGCCCGACGTCCTCGGCCACCTCCTGCCAGGCGCGCAGGGTGAGACGGCCGCCGCGCTCGCTCATGGCCTCGATGGCGTTGGTCGCCAGGTTCACGAGGATCTGCATCAGGCGGCTGCGGTCGCCGAGCACGGGGGAAAGGCGGCCGGGCACGTCGAGGACGATGTCGACGGCGTGCCGGCGGGCGTCGGCTCCGAGCAGGTCGCGGGTGGCGGCGAGCAGGTCGCGGACCTCGAGCAGCACCGGCTCGGCGCGCGACGGCCGCGCGTAGCTCGACAGCCCCTCGACGATGCGCCTCATGCGGGCGGTGGCCTCGTCCAGGTAGCCGACGTGCACCGTCAACGACTGCCACGCCTGGCCGCCGCGGCCGAGGAGCCGCTGGAGCAGCTGCACCCGCGTGTCGATGACGGTCAGCGGGTTGCGCAGCTCGTGGGCGACCCCGGCGGCGAGCCGGCCGAGGTCGGCGAGCTTCTCGTTTCGGTGCAGCGCCTCGCGCTGCCGCGCCAGCTGCTGCTCGGTCCGCTTGCGCTCGGTCACGTCCTGGTAGAGCAGCAGGACCCGCGCGGCGCTCGCGGTGGAACGCACGGGGACGGCCCACACGTTCACGGTCACCAGCGTCCCGTCGAGCGTCTGCCGGACGGCCTCCACGCCGTTCACCGCCTGCCCGGCGAGCGCCCGGTCGAGCAGTCGGCGCGCCTCGCCGGCCAGGGGGCCGGGCGCGAGCGGATCGGTGCGGCGCAGGACCTGCTCGGCGCTCCAGCCGAACATGCGCTGTGCCGCCGGGCTCCAGAGCGCGATCTGGCCGTCGGCGGCCACGCCGACGACGGCGAGCGGCGACGCCTCCAGCAGGGCGTCGAGCAACGCGCCATGGTCGGCCACGGGCGTCGCGGGCGCGGCCGCGGCCGCGGGCGCCGAGGGGCTCGTGAGCGGCCCACCGTTGTGGGGGGGACGTTCGCGCAGGTCGAGCAGCAAGGCGCCGAGGCGCCTGAAGACGGAACTCCCCACGAGCGCCGGAACCACGCGGCGCACACGGCCGACGGCCCGGATCCCTGTCACCGGGACGAGGACGGCACGCAAGGCCGGTACCACGGCGCCGCCCTCGCGATATCGAGGACTTGAGCCGCGGCCGGTCTCCGGCGCATGCACCGCGGCTGGCCAGGTGCACAGTTCGTGTCCAGGTCGGGGGCTGGCGGCATTGTCCTTGCTCGCGCATCGGGCGGCGGCGAATCGAACCTCCATGGAGGTCATCGTGATTGGAAGCTTCCTCCTCGGCGCGATCGTGGGTGGCGCGGCCATGTGGTACTACGGGCCGCAGGTGAGGCGGTACGTCGACGACACCAGCCGCAGCGTGCGGACGCGCGCGGCCGACACGCTGCAGTCGGCTGCCGAGACGCTGCAATCGGCGCGGCAGACGATGGAGCCGGGCAGCGCCACCGGCACGAGCGGCGCCGGGATGACGGGCGGCCCCGAGCGACGCGCGGTGTGAGGCGGCGGCCGCGGGACGAGGCCGCCGCCTCAGCGCCCGGTCGAGCCGAAGCCTCCGGCGCCGCGGTCGCTGCGGGGCAGATCGTCGGCTTCCGCCAGCTCGGCCCGCTCCACGCGCTGCACGACGAGCTGCGCGATGCGCTCGCCGCGTGCCAGGGCGACCGGCCGCGTGTCGTGGTTGACGAGGAGCACCTTCACCTCGCCCCGGTAGCCGGCGTCGATGAGCCCCGGCGCGTTCAGCACGGTGACGCCGTCGCGCAGGGCCAGCCCCGAGCGCGGCAGCACGAAGCCCGCATAGCCGTCCGGGATCGCCACCGCGATCCCGGTCGGCACCAGCGCCCGCGCGCCGGGGGCGAGGGTGACGGGCCCGGCGGCGCGCAGGTCCAGGCCGGCGTCACCCGGCCGGGCGTACGCGGGAAGCGGCAGCGCCGGATCGAGACGGTGGACGACCAGCCGGACCACGGCGGGCGAGTGTAGCACGCGCGTCTTGCGCGGCTCGCGCGGCGGAGCGTAGAGTCGTGCGCCGTGGCCGCGGCCCTCTCCGGCGTCAGCGTGATCGACCTCGCCACCTTCCTGGCCGCCCCGCTGGCGGCCACGCTGCTCGGCGAGTTCGGGGCCGAGGTGATCAAGGTCGAGCAGCCCGGCGTCGGCGACGACCTCCGCCGGCTCGGCCGCCCCGCCGACGGGGGCAACTCGTACTGGTGGTACGTCGAGGCCCGCAACAAGAAGTCCATCACCTGCAACCTGCGGTCGGCCGAGGGCCAGGCGCTGATCCGGCGGCTCGTGGCCGGCGCTCACGTCGTCACCGAGAACTTCCGCCCCGGCACCCTCGAACGGTGGAACCTGGGCTGGGAGGCGCTCTCGGCCGTCCGCCCCTGCCTCGTGATGGTGCGCGTCTCGGCCTTCGGCCAGACCGGCCCGTATCGCGAGCGCCCGGGGTTCGGGCGCATCGCCGCCGCCGTCGGAGGACTGGCGTACGTGTCGGGCTATCCCGACCGTGCCCCGGTGCCGCCGGGCACGCCGACCGTGCCCGATTACCTGGCCGGCGTGTTCGGCGCGCTCGGCGCGCTGGTCGCCCTCCGTCACGCCGAGCGCACCGGCCGGGGACAGGTCGTCGACGTCGGCCTGCACGAGCCGGTGCTGCGCGTGCTCGACGACGCGATCGCCGTCTACGGCGGCACCGGGCGCGTGCGCGAGCGCATCGGCTCGGGCACCGACAGCGTCGTGCCCCACGACCACTATGCGACGCGCGACGGCCGCTGGCTGGCGATCGCCTGCACCAACGACCGCATGTTCGCGCGGCTGCTGGAGGCCATGGGGCGTCCCGAGCTGCGCGGCGACCCGCGCATGGCCACGGCGCCGGCGCGGCTGGCCCACCGGGCCGACGTCGACGCGCTCGTGGCCGCCTGGGTGGCCGGGCAGGACGCGGCCGAGGCGCTCGCGCGCCTCGAGGCCGCGGAGGTGCCGTCGTCGCTGGTCATGAGCGTGCGGGACCTCTTCGACGACCCCCAGGTGCGCGCGCGCGAGGACATCGTGCGCATCGCCGCCGGCGCGCTCGGCGCCCTGGCCATGCCGGGCGTGGTGCCCCGGCTCACGGCGACGCCGGGCGAGATCCGGCACGCGGGTCCGGCCTCGCCCGGCGCCGACAACGAGGAGATCTATGGCGGCCGGCTGGGCCTGTCGAGCGCCGAGCTCGCGGGCCTCCGCGCGCGCGGCGTCGTTTAGCCGGGCCAGGCGCCGGGGCGCTCCGAACGGGCGGGGGGTGTGGGGGGCCATGTCGGGGCCCTGCGCCTGGCGCGTGCAGAGGAGCGCCACGGCTGCGCCGGGGCGCTCCGAACGGCGGGGGGTGTGGGGGGCCATGTCGGGGCCCCCCACGTCCTCAGTCGCGCTCGCGGCGCTCGTAGTCGGTGGCGACGACCAGCTCGGAGAGCTGCTTGAGCACTTCCATGGTGAGCTGCGGGCGGTTGAAGATCATCCACTCCAGCCGCTCGCTCTTGATCACGAGGAGCTCCACGTCGGTCTGCGCCACCGCGGAGGCCGAGCGGGGCGCCCGGCGGAACAGGGCGACCTGGCCGAACAGCTCGCCCTCGTGGAGCGTGTTCAGCAGGCGCTCGCTGCCGTTGACGCGCTTGCGGATCTCCACCGAGCCGGCGTGGACGACGTACGCCTCGGCGTGCGGGTCGGAGCCCTCGGTGAAGATCACCTCGCCGGCCTTGAACCGCCGGCGCTCGATGTCCCCCATCGTCAGGTTCCGGTAGATCTCCAGCCCGATCGAGGGCAGCGCCGACTTCGCCTCCACGGGCAGGCGAGCGTTCGTCCAGCCGCCGAGGCCGCCCTTGAGGATGCGCACGTTGGTGAAGCCGCGCTGGCGCAGCAGCTGCGCGACCTGGGCGCTCGTCTGCTCCTCCCGGCTGGTGCAGAAGGTGACGAGCAGCTGCTGGGGCTCGGCGGCCAGGCTGATGCGGCCGGCCCCGGCATCCTCGGGCGCCAGGCGCACCGCGCGCGGCAGCGTGAGCGGGCTCGTCTCGTAGTCGGTCTTGGTGCGGGCATCGATCAGGAGAGGGTCGAGGCCCTTCTCGATGAAGCCGATGACCTGCGTGGGCTGCACGCGGTAACGGTTCTTCCACCACCGGCGGCCCAGCATGCCGCCGTACGCGCCCACGCTCACGAGCGTGACGCCCAGCGTGGCCAGCGCCCAGGGGAAGGGGCGGGGCGGCGGGTTCTTGAGCCTGGCGTCGGCGTCGGCCAGCGCGCGCTTGACGTCGGTGAGGTTCGGCAGCATCGCGTTCGCCTGGCCGAGCCTCTGCACCGCCACCTTGTAGCGCTCGGCGAAGAGCGCGTCGAGGCCCGCGACCCAGGCGCTGGTGAACTCGCTCTCGCCGGGCCGCACCTCGGTGCCGGCGAGGAACTTCAGCACGTCGCGCGCCGGGATGAGGAAGTTGAACCCCTGCACGATGGAGCCGCCGGCCGGCGACAGGGAGACCGACATCATCACGCCGACCACCTCGGCATCGTCGCCGATCGCCGGGCCGCCGCTGTTGCCGTGGGCGGCCGGGGCATCCGTCTGGATGAGGTCCTGGCCGACCTGATCGACCTTGTACCCCGAGATCGCGCCGTTGGTCACCGAGGCGTCGACGGTCGCGCTCTGGTTCAGCAGTTCGTGGGTGAGCACCACGCCGGGAAAGCCCAGGATGCGGACGGCGTCGCCGATCTTCGCGTCGCGCGACGCCACCTTGATGGCGGGATAGCGCCCGGGCGGCACGCTGAGCAGCGCCAGGTCCCGACCGTAGTCGCGGGAGGGACGGCCGGCGGCATCGAACTGAGGCGGCGGGCTGAACTTGCGCACGGTCGCGGGCAGACTCATGCCGTTGGACAGCAGCACGGTGAGCGAGGGCTGCGGCGTGAGCTGCATGCTCGGCATCGCGCGCTCGGCGTAGCTGCGGCGCAGCCGGTCCTCCACGTCGGGCCGCTGGCCGGGCATGAGACCGCGGCTGCGCAGCGCCGGCTCGAGGCACGCCTCGTCGAGGGCCTTCTTCTTCAGCTCGTGGGTCACCCACGGCGGCAGCCGGTGCACGGGGTCGACGACGTGGGCGTTGGTGATGAGCCAGCCGCGGCCGTCGACGAACCAGCCGGTCCCGGTCTCCACGAAGGGCTTGGGCTTCACGGTGGTGGGCCCGTCGCCGCAATCCATCGTGACCTCGGCGTCGACGCGGGCGGTGATGAGCGCGACGGCTGGCCTGACGCGCAGGATCGCCTCCTGCACGGTCAGCGCGTGCGGCGCCGGCGGCGCGCCGAGCCAGATCGCGGCCAGCAGAGCGCCGAGCAGCGAGCGCTTCATCGCCGGCCAAAGTACCATGAATTCTCAACTCTTTGCATCCGCCGTGTATAATCCGGCACGCTCGCCGTCCGTCTCCGAGGCCGGCGACAAGGAGCCCCGCATGTCCCGATCGCTCACCGCCCTCGCCCTGGCCGCCAGCGTCCTCGGCGGCGCCGTCTCCGCCGCCGCGCAGCCGCTGCCGGCGCTCAAGCTGCTGGTGCCCGCGAATCCCGGCGGCGGCTGGGACCAGACCGGGCGCGCCATGGAGCGAGCGCTCCGCGAGGAGAAGCTCGTCACCGGCGCCGTGCGCATCACCAACCGCGGCGGCGCCGGCGGCACCATCGGGCTGGCCGAGTTCGCGAAGTCCCGCGGCGAGGGCGGCTCGCTCATGGTGATGGGCCTGGTCATGGTGGGCGCCATCCTGACCAACAAGTCGCCGATCACGCTCGAGGCGGTGACGCCGATCGCGCGGCTCACCAGCGAGTACCTGGTCATCGCCGTGCCGGCGAGCTCGAAGCTCCAGACGCTCAAGGACTTCGTCGAGGCCCTCAAGCGCGATCCGGGCGGCACCGCCATCGCGGGCGGCTCGCGCGGCGGCTCCGACCACATCCTGGCCGCGCTGGTGGCCGGCGCCGCCGGCGTGCCCGCCGCCAAGGTCAACTACGTCGCCTACGCCGGCGGCGGCGAGGCGGTGGCCTCGCTGCTGGGCGCCCAGGTCGCCGCCGGCATCAGCGGCTACGGCGAGTTCCAGGCCCACATCGAGTCGAAGAAGCTGCGCGCGCTCGCCATCAGCGCACCGGCCCGGCTGCCCGGCATCGACGTGCCCACCCTGCGCGAGCAGGGCGTCAACGTCGACTTCGGGAACTGGCGCGGCGTCGTCGCGCCGGCCGGCGTCGCCGCCGCCGACCGCAAGGCCCTGCTCGACACCATCGACCGCATGGCGCGCTCGGCGGCGTGGAAGGCCGAGCTGAAGAAGCACAACTGGGACGACGCGTACCTGTCCGGCGATCCCTTCGCCGCCTTCCTCAAGACGGAGAACGACCGCACCGGCGCCGTCCTCCGGGAGGTCGGCCTCGTCAAGTAGGCCTGCGGGCGCGGCCGGCGCGCTGGCCATCGCCGGCGTCGCGACGGCGATGGGCGTCGTGCTCGTCGGCGGCGCGCGGTGGATCGCCGGCGAGGCGGCCTACGCCGGCGTGGGGCCGCGCGCGTTCCCCGTGCTCATCGGCGTCCTGCTGGCGCTCGCCGGCCTGGCCTTCGGCGCCCGCGTCCTGCGCGGCGAGCGCTTCCCCGAGGCCGGGACGCCGCCGGACCGGCGGGCGGTGGCCTGGATCGTCGCCGGGCTCGCGCTCGCCGTGGCCATCTTCGAGCCGCTCGGATTCCTCCCGGCGGCGACGCTGGCCTTCGCGTCCACCGCGCGCGCGTTCGGCTCGCGCCGTCCGCTCCGCGACGCCGCGCTCGGGGCGGCGCTGGGCGCGGCCATCCTCGCCGTGTTCGCCCGGGGCCTGGGCGTCTCGCTGCCGGCCGGTCCCCTCGGCTGATGGACACGCTCGCCGCGCTGGCCGGCGGCTTCGCCGTCGCCCTCACGCCCGCCCACCTCGGCTTCGCCTTCGTCGGGGCCGTGCTCGGCACGGCCGTCGGCGTGCTGCCCGGCCTCGGCCCCGCGCTCACCGTGGCCCTGTTGATGCCCCTCACCTATCAGCTGGCGCCGACGGCGAGCTTCATCATGTTCGCCGGCATCTACTACGGCGCCATGTACGGCGGGTCGACGACCTCGATCCTGATCAACACACCGGGCGAGTCGGCGTCGATCGTGACCGCCGTCGAGGGTCACCAGATGGCGCGCCGCGGGCGCGGCGCCGCGGCGCTCGGCACGGCCGCCGTCGGCTCGTTCGTGGCCGGCACGCTGGGGACGCTGGGACTCACCTTCCTGGCCCCCTGGCTGGTCCGCCTGGCCCTCGCCTTCGGCCCCGCCGAGTACTTCTGCCTGATGGTGCTCGCCTTCACCACGGTCTCGGCCGTGCTCGGCGCCTCGCGGCTGCGCGGCGTGCTGAGCCTCGCCTTCGGCCTGGCCCTGGGGTTGATCGGCATCGACACGCAGACGGGCCAGGCGCGCTTCACGTTCGGCGTCCCGGCCCTGCTCGACGGCGTCGGCGTCGTGCTGGTCGTCGTGGGGCTGTTCGCCGTCGGCGAGACGCTGTACGTGGCGAGCCGGCCGCACGTGCCGGGCGAGCTCGTCGCCGTCCGCGGCTCGGTGTGGATGACGCGCGAGGAGTGGCGCCGCTCGTGGAAGCCCTGGCTGCGCGGCGCGCTGCTCGGCTTCCCGATCGGGGCGCTGCCGGCCGGCGGCGCCGAGATCCCGACGTTCCTGTCCTACCTGACGGAGAAGCGGCTGAGCCGGCGCCCGGAGGAGTTCGGCCACGGCGCCATCGAGGGCGTGGCCGGGCCCGAGGCCGCCAACAACGCCTCGGCGGCGGGCGTGCTGGCGCCGCTGCTCACGCTCGGCCTGCCGACGTCGGCCACGGCCGCCATCCTGCTCGCGGCCTTCCAGGGCTACGGCCTGCAGCCCGGGCCGCTGCTGTTCGAGCAGTCGCCCGAGCTCGTCTGGGGCCTGATCGCCAGCCTCTACGTCGGCAACCTCATGCTGCTGGTGCTGAACCTGCCGCTGGCGCCGCTCTGGGTGCGCCTGCTGATGGTGCCGCGCCCGTGGCTGTACGGCGGCATCGTCGTCTTCGCGCTCCTGGGCGCCTGGGCGGTGAACCAGTCGGTCACCGACCTGGTCGTCATGCTCGCGATCGGCGTGGTGGGCTACGTCATGCGCGTGTGGGACTTCCCGGTGGCGCCGGTGCTCGTCGGCATGATCCTCGGGCCGCTCGCCGAGCAGCAGCTGCGCCGCGCGCTGGCCATCAGCCAGGGCGACCCGAGCGTGCTCGTCACCCGGCCCATCGCCGCGGCGCTCCTCGCCGTGGCCGCGCTGGTCGTGCTGGCGCCGCCGCTCGTCCGTCGCTTCAGCCGCTCCAGCGCGCGCGGGGTCCGGAGCGGCGGGTGACGTATCGTGTCAGTGGAGCCGCCGCGAATTGGCAACGGCCGCTACCAGGCTCCGGGCAGTCGCTTCGTAACCTATCGATCCTCCTACGTTCTCCGGCCTGGCACCATCACTGCAACCACGCTGGCGGGGGAAGGGAGGGAGCGCTCGTGCGGAAGCGTCGGGGCGTGAGGAACGCCCGGGGGTTCACGCTGATCGAGCTGATGATCGTGGTGGGGATCATCGGCATCCTGGCCAGCATCGCCATCCCGCTCTATTCCGGCATCACGGCGAGGTCGCGGCTGGCGAAGGCGCAGGCCGACGCGCGGACGCTCGCCACCGCCGTCACGATGTACATGGCCCACATGGAAACGCTCCCGGGCAACCTCAACGACCTCACGCTCGTGTCGGTGAACGGCGCCGGGATGTCGGCCGGGCCGTTCATCGCCTCGCTGCCGGCGCCGCCCAGCGCGCTGTGGACCCCGTACACCTACATCCCGAATCCGCCCTCGTCGTTCACGATCACGGCGACGGGCGATGGCTACACCGTCAACGTCCCCTGAGCGCGCCCGCGCTCACCTGAACCGCCCCAGGTAGGCCGCCAGCCGGGCGCCCTCCCGCTCGCGCAGGGCCACGGCCACGCGGAGCTGCTCCAGGTACTGCTCGAGCGTGCGCCCCCCCAGCGTGATCTTCCGCTCGCGGACGAAGGCGTGGACGTCGCGCTCCAGCGCCGGCGTGGCCAGGCCCGTGACGCCCTCGAAGAGCCGGCGCAGGCCGTGCTTGGGGAAGCGGCGGTCCATGGTGTCCCAGTGGGTCTTGACGAACTCCCACGCGCGCTCGCGGCCGTGGACGCTCATGAGCAGCGTGCGCACGACGAAGGGCGCATCCTGCGTGCGGATCTCGCCGTTGACGGTGCGCTCGAGCGTCCGGCCGAGCAGCGCGGGGTCCCGGAATCCCGCGAGCGCGTACAGGTAGCGCTGCTCCTCTTGCGGCGTCGCGGCGCCGCGGAAGCGGCGCAGGAAGTCCTCGTAGCGCTCGGGCCCGCCGGTGTAGGCGAGGATCGCGATGAGGGCCGGCAGCACGTTGGGATCGACGGCGGTCGCGTCGGCGAGCGAGGCGGCGTAGAGCTCCTCGGCGCGCGCCTGGACGGCCGGGTCGTTGCCGAGCGTGCCCAGCGCGCGCAGCAGGTCGCCGCGGAGCTGGCGCGTGAGGTCGTCCTCGCCGGCGCGCGGTGACCAGCCCAGCTCGGCCACCGCGGGGGCGAGGAGGGCGCGCGCATACGCCTCGAGTCCCGGGCGCTCGGCCGGCTCGGCGATGCGATAGAGCGTCCCCAGCGAGCCCGCCAGGATCGTCCACACGTTGCGGTCGCGCTCCCCGGTGAAGCGCGTGGCCATCTCGAGGTAGTCCGTCACCGGGCCCAGGCCGGCCGCCGTCGCCGCCCAGGCGTCGCTGACCAGGTTGAAGCGCTCGATCGGCGCCAGCGTGTCGAGCCGCCGCAGGAGCGCCTCCAGCAGGTCGGGGGCGTAGCGCACGCGGTAGAACCCGTGCCCGCCGTCGTTCACGAGGACGCCGTCGAGCCCGGCCGGGGCCGGCACGCGGGTCTCCGTCCCGGCGAGCAGCACGCGGTGGCTCTCGGCGCCGCCGGCGCCCGCCATGAGCCGGTACTGCACCGGCACCTGCCAGCGCTGCTCCCGGCCGCCGTCGGCGGTGGTCCACGCCGGCGCCTCCGGCAGGTAGGTGAAGCGCTGCTGGGCCAGCACCAGGGCGCCGCCGTCGCGACGGACGCTCACCAGCGGGAAGCCGGGCCGGAAGATCCAGCCGTCCATCACGCCCGGGATGTCGGCGCCCGAGGCGCGTCCCAGCGCGGCCCAGAGGTCGCCGGTATCCGCGTTGCCGTAGGCGTGGACTTGCAGGTAATCGCGCACGCCGGCCCGGAACACGTCGGGGCCGAGGTACTGCTCGAGCATGCGGAGCACGGAGGCGCCCTTCTCGTAGGTGAGGACGTCGAACATGGCGTCGGCGTCGCGTGGGGCGCGCACGTCGAACTCGATGGGCCGCGTGGACCAGAGGCCGTCCACGGCGAAGGCCGCCGCCCGCGAGACGCCGAACGAGGTCCACCGCCGCCACGCGGGCTTCCAGTCGTCGACGGCGAGCATCTCCATGAACGTCGCGAAGGCCTCGTTGAGCCAGATGCCGTTCCACCACGTCATCGTCACCAGGTCGCCGAACCACATGTGGGCGTTCTCGTGGGCGACCACGTCGGCGACGCGCTCGAGCTCGGCGTGGGTGGCGGCGCGCTCGTCCACCAGCAGGGCCGTCTCGCGGAAGGTGATGGCCCCCAGGTTCTCCATGGCGCCGGCCGCGAAGTCGGGAATGGCCAGCAGGTCGAGCTTGTCGCCCGGATAGGGCACGCCGTAGTAGCCCTCGAAGAAGCGCAGCGAGGCGGCCCCGATCTCGCGGGCGAACGACGCCAGCCGCCGCTTGCCCGGCACGCACCAGACGCGGAGCGGCGTGCGGCCGACCATGACGGCCTCGGTGGCCTCCAGCTCGCCGACGACGAAGGCCACCAGGTACGTCGACATCGTCATCGTGTCGGCGAACGTCACGACCTTCTTGCCGCCCTCCCGGCGCTCGTCCACCACGCGCGTGTTCGAGACCGCGGTCAGCGCGGGATCGATGGCCAGGCGGCAGGCGAAGACGGCCTTGAAGGCCGGCTCGTCCCAGCACGGGAAGGCCCGCCGCGCGTCGGTCGCCTCGAACTGCGTGGCCGCCAGCGTGCGGGTGGCGCCGCTCTGGTCCTTGAAGGTGCTGCGGTAGAAGCCGCGCAGCTTGTCGTTGAGGGTGCCGGTGAAGCGCACCGTCAGCGTCCACGAGCCGGGCCCGAGCTCGCCGTCGAAGGCCAGCCGGCAGCGCTCCAGCTCCGGATCGAGCGTGGCGCGCGCCGGCAGCACGCGGCCGGCCGCGTCGGCGGCCGAGGCCTCGGCGATGGCCAGCTCCGCCGCGTTCAGCACGATCTCGCGCGTGGGCTCGGCCACGGCGAGGCTCACGCGCTCGAGCCCGGTGAACGAGGCCGTGACCAGGTCGGGCTCGAGGCGCAGCTCGTAGCGCGTGGGAACGACGTGACGCGGCAGGCGATAGGGATCCACGGGGCTCCTCCGGGGCGCTGAGGGTGGATGGCGCGCGCCGCCGCGGCGCGCGGTCACTGCGCGTACTCTACCGCACGCGCGAAGGCCGCGCCCGCGGTGAGGGCGCCGAGCAGTCCGGCCAGGAGGTCCCAGCCCGACGAGTGACCCAGGCCGGCGAGCCGGCGCGCCGCCGCGACGCCGGCCGCGCCGTCGCCGGCGGCCAGCGCCGCCGCGAGGTCGTGCAGCGGCGCCCAGCCCTCGCCGTCCAGCAGGTCGCCGAGCAGCGCGGCGCTGACGGGGTGCGTGCGGGCCGCCGCGGCCCGGCGCACGTCGCCGGCCACCGCCGCCCAGCCCTCGCTCATGCCGAGGAGCCGGCGGGCGAAGAACGCGCCGCCGACGAAGTCGTCGCCCGACGGCGTGAGGCCGGGGCCGAGGCCGAGCAGCGCGGCGGCGGCGGGCGCCGCGCCGGCCGCGCGGCCGGCGGCGCAGGCGCGGGCCAGCGCGCCGGCGGCGGGCGCGGCGGCGGCGAGGGGGAAGTCGGGGACGCGCCCGGCGAGCATCGCCCCCAGGCCGCGGGGCTCGCCGATCCCGGGCAGCGCGGCATGCACACGGGCGGCGGCCGCGGCGAGGGCGGCGGCGGGGACCGGGTCGATCGCCACGGGACGCCACGGCGTCACGCCGCCGACCGGCACGCAGGCCGACCCGCCGCGCAGCGGCGCGTCCAGGGCGAGGATCGCGCGCCCGTGCAGCGCGTGGCCGGGGCCGCCGAGCCAGACGATCTCGCCGGCGGCGTCCAGGTATCCGGAGGCCGCGCCCAGCGGACGCACGAGCCCGCCGCAACGCTCGAGGGCGGCGTGCGCACGCCAGCCGATCGCGACGAGGGACACGCCCGGCACGCGCCGAGGCTACCACGCCGCGGCGCCTGCTATGGTGGGGCGCATGCGCGCTCGCGTGCTCGCCGTGGTCCTCGCCGTCGCGGTCGTCTCGACGGCCGGCGCCACCGGCGACGAGGTGCGCGAGTTCCTCCGCAAGCACTGGCGCGCGCCGCTGGCGCCGCAGGGGCCGCCACCCGAGGGCCTGTCCGCGCTCGAGGCGTCGCTGCAGCCCGAGGCCTGCGGCGCCTGTCACTCCGCGCAGCTGGCCGACTGGCGCACGTCCTGGCACGCGGCGGCGACGGGGCCCGGCGTGGCCGGCCAGCTCGTCGAGATGATCGAGCGCGAGCCCGCCGCCGCCCTGGGCTGCCTCGTCTGCCACGCCCCCCTCGCCGAGCAGGCCCCGCTCGTCCGCGCGGGTGGCCGCCTCGTCCGCAACCCCGCCTTCGATCCCGCGCTGCTGACCAAGGGGCTCGTGTGCGCGGGCTGCCACGTGCGGGCCCACGAGCGCTTCGGGCCGCCGCGCCGCGACGGCTCGCCGGCGCCGACCGGGCCGCGCGCGAGGCTGGCGCACGGCGGCGCCACGCGCACGCCCGCCTTCCTGGCCTCGGAGTTCTGCCGCGGCTGCCATCAGTTCGAGGCCGACGGCCCCGCGCTCAACGGCAAGCCGCTGGAGAACACCTACGAGGAGTGGCGGGCCAGCCCCTTCTCGCGGCAGGGCGTGCAGTGCCAGGACTGCCACATGCCGGAGCGCCGCCACCTCTGGCGCGGCATCCACGACCCCGAGACGGTGCGCTCGGGCCTCGCCATCAGCGTGAGCGGCGAGGACGGCGCCCGGCGGCCCGGCGACGAGACGCGCCTGACGCTCACCGTCCAGAGCGTGCGCGTGGGCCACGCGTTCCCGACCTACGTCACGCCGAAGGTCGTGCTGCGGGGCGAGCTGATCGACGGGGCCGGCGCCGTGGTGCCGGACAGCATCGAGGAAGTCGTGCTCGCCCGCGAGGTCACCCTCGATCTCGCGCGCGAGGTCTCGGACACCCGGCTGATGCCCGGCCAGCGCGCGACGCTCGAGTACCGGCCCCGCGTCCCGGCTGCCGGCCGGCGGGCGCGCCTCAGCGTGGTCGTGTACCCGGACGCGTTCTACACGCGCTTCTACGAGGCGCTGCTGGCCGGCGGGGGCGCCGGGCGGGGCGAGCCGGCCATCCGCGAGGCGCTGGCCGCGAGCCGGCGCTCGGTCTTCACGCTCTTCGAGCGCGTCGTGCCGCTCTCGTCAAAGGGGGCGTCGACCGCCCCCTCCCAAACCTCCCCCGGGATCGGATTGCGCCGGCGCGGCCGGCGCCCGAGCCCTGTACCCGAGGCGCGGCCGTCGGCTGGACAGGCACCTGGTCCAGCCGATACGACCTCCTAGCAGCCGAGCGCGGCGCCGTCGGCCCGGGGGTCGGAGCCGCCGGCGAGGCCGCCGGCGTCCACGCGGATCGCCTGCGCGTGGCCCATCAGGTCGCTCCAGGCCTCCACGACGCGGACGTCGTGGCCCCGGCCGCGCAGGCGCGCGGCGACGGCCTCGCCGAAGCGCGCCTCGATCCGCAGCGCCTTCGAGGGCTCGCCCCACGTGCGCCCGTACAGCCAGCGCGGCGCCTCGACGGCCGCCTGCGGGCCGAGGCCGCGGTCGACCAGGCGGGTGACCAGCGCGGCCTGCGTCTGCGGCTGGCCCTCGCCGCCCATGGTGCCGTACACGAGCCGTGGCCGGCCGGCGACCAGGTACATCGACGGGATCAGGGTGTGCGCCGTGCGCTTGCGCGGCGCCAGGACGTTCGGGTGCGCGGGATCGAGCGAGAAGAACGCCCCGCGGTTCTGCAGCAGCACGCCGGTGTCGCCGGCGATCACCGCGGCGCCGAACTCGTGGTACGTGGACTGGATCACCGACACGGCGTTGCCCTGGGCGTCGGCGGCGACGATGGCGATGGTGTCGCCGCCGGCCGGGGCCGGGGCGGCGGGCGCCGCCTCGCGCCCGATGCGCGCGCGCCGGCGCCCGAGCCGCGCGGGGTCCAGGCACGTCGCCACCGGAACCTCGACGACGTCGGGATCGGCGAGCCAGCGGTCGCGGTCCTCGAAGGCGAGCTTGGTGGCCTCGACCACCAGGTGCACGTAGGCCTCGTCGTCGAGGCCCGCCACGTCGAACCCCTCGAGCAGGGCCAGGATGGCCAGCGCCGCGAAGCCCTGGGTGGGCGGCGGAAAGCTCACCGCCTCGCCGCCGCGATAGGGCACGCGCAGCGGCTGCACCCAGTCGGCCCTGTGCTCGGCCAGGTCGGCGGCGCCGAGCGGGCTGCCGGCCGCGGCGGCGCCGGCCGCGATGCGCCGGGCCAGCGCCCCGCGGTAGAACTCGTCGGCGCCACCCTCGGCCACGGCGGCGAGGGTCGCCGCCAGCGCCGGCTGCGTGAAGCGCTCGGCGGCCAGGCGATCGGGGTGATACACGGGCCAGAACGTCCGCCGCACCTCGTCCGGCGCGCCGGGGGCGAAGAGGGCGGCCGCCTGTGCCGTCACGCGCCGCTGGCCGGGCGAGGCGGCGAAGCCCTCGCGCGCGTGCACCACGGCGTGCTCGAGGAGGTCCTTCCAGGCGACGGGAGAGCCCAGATGCTCCCGGCTCAGGCGGTGGGCCTCCCACCAGCCCGACACGACTCCGGGCACGGTGAGGGCGGCGGCCCCCCCGCGGACGGGCATGCTGCCCCCGTGGCGCGCCCGGTACGCGTCGGCGTCCACCGCCGCCGCGGCGCGCCCGATGCCGCTGAGGGCCAGGAGGCGACCGCGCGAGGCGTCGTGGATGAGCCACACGTTGTCGCCGCCGATCGAGTTCATGTGCGGGTAGACGACGGTGACGGTGGTCGCGGCCGCGATCGCCGCGTCGACGGCGTTGCCCCCGCGGCGCAGCACGGCGAGGCCCGCCTCGGAGGCGAGCCGGTGGGGGGTGGCGACCAGGCCGCGCGTGCCGCGCGCCTGCTGCCACCGGGTGGCCGACATGCTCGGGATGATAGCGCAGGGCGTTTTCTGTGAGTCCCCGGCGCGCCCCCTCTGCTACGGTGGTCCGTGGTGGCAGGCGAGTCAGGGGCCGCGATCACGCTCGCCGCACGGGTCCGCCGGCGGGCGGATGTCGTCACGCGCGAGCTGGGCGGCGAGCTGGTGCTGCTGAACCTCGCCACCGGCGTGTACTTCGGGCTCGACGCCGTCGGCACGCGCATGTGGACGGTCCTCGGCGAGACGCCCACGCTCGCCGACGCGCTGCCGGTGCTGCTCGCCGAGTACGACGTCGCCCCCGCGCGCTGCGAGCGCGACCTCGTGAGCCTGGTGGCCGCGCTCGGCGAGCACCGCCTCCTCGACGTGCTCGGTGGACCGGCTGCGTAGGCTCCGCCGGCTGCCCCGGGCCGAGCGGGCCGTCCTCGTCGAGGCCTGGCTGACCTTCCTCCTGGTCGACGTCGCGCTCCGCACGCTGCCCTTCGCCCGCCTGCTGGCACACTGCAGCCGCCCGGCGCGCCGGCCGCGCCCGTCGCCGGCGGCCGCGCGGCTGGCTCACCTGGTGGAGGCCGCCGCCCGGCACGTGCCGGTGCGCGCGGGCTGTCTGGAGCGGGCGCTCGTGCTGGGCGCGCTGCTCCGCCGCCGGGGGATCGCGGCGACCATCACGATCGGCGTGACGCGACACCACGCCGGCGTCGCCGCGCACGCCTGGGTCGAGCACGACGGGGCGATCGTGCTCGGGGCCGCCGGCGGCGAGTTCACCCCGCTGCTGTCGGCCGTGGTGGGCGCCGCGCCGTGAGTGGCGTGGCCGCCATCGCCCGCGTCGACGGCGGCGTCGCCGACCCGGCGCTGCTCCGGCGCATGATGGACGTCCTCGCGCACCGCGGGCCGGACGGCGAGGGGGACTGGGTTTCCGGGCCCGTGGCGCTCGGCCACCGTCTGCTCGCCGCGGTGCCAGGCGGCGAGCGCGACAAGCAGCCGGTGACCGATCGCGACGGCGAGCACTGGCTCGTCTGGGACGGGCGGCTCGACGACCGGGCCAGCCTGATCGCCGCGCTCGGCGCCGACGCCGCGCCCCTGTCGGACGCCGAGCTCGTGCTGGCCGACCTCGCCCGGCGGGGCGCCGACGCGTTGCCCGCGCTCACCGGCGACTTCGCGCTGGTCCACTGGGACGGCCGCGCGCGGACGCTCCGGTGCGCGTGCGACCCGATCGGCGTGCGGCCGCTCTATTACCACTGGGACGGCCGCCGCCTGCTCGTCGCCTCCGAGATCGCGGCCCTGCTCGCCGACCCCGGCGTCGCGCGCCGGCCCGACGAGGCGACGATCGCCGACTACCTGCTGATGGGCTTCCGCGACGCCCGCCGGACGTTCTTCGACGGCATCCGGCGCCTGCCCGGTGGCCATCGCCTGCGCCTCGAGCGCTCGGGCCCGGTGGTCGAGCGCTACGCCGCCCCGGGCGCCTGGCCCGGGGCGGCCTACGCCGACGAGCGCGAGTGGCTCGAGGTCTTCCGCGACGTCTTCACCGAGGCCGTGCGCTGCCGCCTGCGCGCCGCCGGGCCGCTCGGCGCGCTGCTCAGCGGCGGCATCGACTCGACGATCGTCACGGCGACGGCCGAATGGCTGCGGCGCGGCCGCCGGGGGCCCGACCTGCACGCGTTCACGCTCGTGCTGGAGGCCTCCCCGGCCGAGGATCGCGAGGCGCTCGACGCGCTGGCCGCCGCCTACGGGACGGCGCCGCGCCTGATCGCGCCGGGCGACGCCGTCGGGCCGCCGGCGCAGGAAGCGCTCCTGGAGTGCGGCGAGACGCCGCACCACGACGCCATGCCGACGGCGCCGCTGCTGCTCGCCGCCGCGCGCTCGGCGGGCTGTCGCGCCGTCCTCACGGGCTTCGGCGCCGACGAGCTGGCGCAGAGCGCCGAGGACGGCTTCCTCGCCGACCTGCTCCGCGGCGGCCGCTGGCGGCGGCTGGCCCACGAGCTGCGGAACAATCTGGACGCCTACGGAGGCGGCGACCGCGGCCGCGCCCTGGCCATGCTGGCCTGGCTCGAGCTGCCCCCGCGGGTGCGCCGCGGCGTCAAGCGCCTGCTCGGCCGCCAGCGCCCGGCATGGATCGACCGCGGCTTCGCCCGCCGCGTCGACATCGCCCGCTGGCTGCCGCCCGCGCGGGCGGCCCGGTGCGCCACCCGCTGCGCGCAGGCGACGGCGGCGGCGGTGAGCGGCCCGTCGATGGCGTTCGCGCTGGCGCAGATGGACGCCGTCGCCGCGGCCTTCTCGATCGACGTGCGCCACCCGTTCCTCGACCGCCGCGTCGTGGACCTCTTCCTCGCCGTCCCCTCCGCGGTGAAGCTGGCCGGCGGGCACCGCAAGCAGTTCCTGCAGCGCGCGATGGTCGGGGTCGTGCCCGGCGCCCCGCGCCGCGTGGAGAGCCCGGAGTGGTGGATGCCGCCGCGCGCGCGCGCGGCCCGCGCCGCCGCCGACGGCCCGCGACTGGCTGCCGCGCTGCATCCCGGCGCCGCCGTCTTCCGCTACGTCGACCGCGGCGCCGTGGATCGCCTGCGGGCGGCGTACGCCGCCGGCGACGACCGGCCGCGCGTGCTCCTCTGGCACCTGGCCAAGCTCGAGCGCTGGCTCGAGCGCTGGTTCGGCGCGCCGTGAGCGGCATCGTCGGCGCCTACCGCGTGGACGGCGCTCCCGTCGCGACGGCGCTGCTCGACCGGATGCTGGCGGCGAGCGCGCACCGGGGCGGCGACGGGGAGGGCCGGTTCGCCGACGGCCCGCTGGCCCTGGGGCACCGGCTGCTGTTCACGACGCCGGAGTCGCTCGACGAGCGTCAGCCCGCCGCGCGCGGGTCGCGGCGGCTCGTCTGGGACGGCCGGCTCGACAACCGCGACGACCTGCTGGTCGCGCTCGGCGCGACCGCGGGCGGCGGAGCCACGGACCCCGACCTGGTCCTGGCCGCCCACGAGCGCTGGGGCGACGGGGCGGTGGCCCGGCTCGTCGGCGACTTCGCCTTCGCGCTCTGGGACGGCGGCTCCCGCACGCTGCTCTGCGCGCGCGACCGGCTCGGCCTCCGCCCGCTGCACTACGCGTGGGACGGCGCCTGCCTGCTCTTCGCCTCCGACGTGACGCCGCTGCTCGCGGCGATGCAGCGCCTGCCGCCGCCGGACGACGAGATGGTCGTGGCCTTCCTGCTCCGCGAGTTCCGCGATGCGGACCACGCGCGCAGCTTCTTCTCCGGCATCCGGCGGCTGCCGCCCGGCCACCGGCTCGTCGTCCGCGGCGCCAGCGCGCACGTCGAGCCCTACGCGGCCTTCGATCTCGAGCGCGAGATCCGCTACGAGCGCGAGGCCGCGTACGCCGAGCACTTCCTGGCGCTCTTCACCGAGGCCGTGCGGGCGCGCACGCGGAGCGCCTTCCCGGTGGGCGCGCTCCTCAGCGGCGGCCTGGACTCGGCGGCCGTCGTCTCCGTCGCCGCGCGGGGCCGCGACCCGCTGGCGCCGGCGCCGCCGCTGGAGGCCTTCACCGTCTTCGGCGACGATGCGGCGACGGACGAGCGGCCGTACGTGCGCGCGGTGACCGCGGCCGCCGGCGTGAAGGGGTACGAGGTCGCGGTGCCGTCCGCCGACCCGGAACAGGGTCTCGAGGGGCTGATCGCCGAGGTGGCGAGCCCGGTGGTCGGTCCGGGCGCCGCCAGCGTGGAGGTCTCCACCGAGGCGGTGCTCGGCTGGGGCTGCCGCGTGCTGCTCACCGGCGAGGGCGGCGACCAGCTGCTCGACGAGGTGGGCTATCTGGGCGACCTGCTGCGCACCGCCCGCCTGGCGCGCTTCGTGCGCGAGACGCGGCGCTTCGCCGCCTGGCACCGGAGCGGGTTCGCGCCGTTCGCCCGGGCGGCCGCGGCCCTGCTGGCGCCGCCCGCGCTGCGGTACGGCGTCAAGCGCCTGACCGGCGGGGCGCCGCCGGCGTGGATCAACCCCGACCTCGCCCGCCGCATCGGGCTGGCCGACCGCCTGCGGGCGCCCCGGCAGGGGGCGCCCTTCCGCTCGCTGGCGCAGGCGGGCAGCCACCTGGCCGTCGCCGGCCCCTGGTACGTCGTCAAGCTGGAGGTCGACGAGCGCTGCGCGGCCGCCCGGCGCCTGGACGTCCGCTACCCCTTCCTCGACAGCCGGCTCGTGGAGTTCGTGCTCGCCGTGCCCTGGCACCGGCGGACGCGCGAGGGCGAGCGCAAGCGGCTGCTGCGCTCGGCCATGGCCGGCATCGTCCCCGACCTCGTGCGCGAGCGGCGCGGCAAGGGCGACTGGACCGATCCCATGGACCGCGGCCTGGGCGCGCTCTGCCGCGCGACGGCGCCGGCGCGGCTCGTGAACCGCTCGGGCCTGATGGATCGCTACGTCGACGAGCGGGCGGCCGCGCGGCTCGTGGCGCGGTACGCGGCCGGGGCCACCGGCCTGCGCTGGGAGGTGTGGTCGCTGCTCACGCTCGATCGCTGGCTCGCGCGGTTCTGGGGGACCCCATGAGGGACGGCAAGCGGGACAGGAAGCCCTACGCGACGCCGCGCCTGAAGCGCTACGGCGACCTGCGCGCGCTCACGGAGGGCACGAACAACAGGAGGAACGAGGGCAACACCGGCCCGAGTCCCGGTCCCAAGACCAGGCCCCGCGGCGGCGCCTGACACCGGGCATGGCGCGGTACGAGGTCTACGGGCTTTCCGTCGAGAGCGACCTGCCGCTGCCGTGCCCGCCGGGCGCGCCGGCAGCGGCCGCGGACACCGTGATCGTCGCCGCCGCGGGTGGGGAGCTCGCCGGCCTCGCCGCTCCGCGTGGCCCGCGGGGGCGGTTCGCCCACGTGCGCCGGCCGGACGGCGCGGACCACGTCGTCTGGCCGGGGCTGTTCGAGTTCCTGGTGAGCCCCGACGGCCGCCGCATCGCCTGCCGCCGGCTGGCCGGCGCGCCCGACGGCGTCTTGCAGACCTACCTGCTGGGCCACGTGCTCTCCTTCGCCCTGGCCAGGCTCGGCGTGGAGTCGCTGCACGCCACCGCGGCGGTCGTGGGCGGTGGCGCCGCCGCGTTCGTCGGCGACTGCGGCTACGGCAAGTCGAGCCTCGGCGCAGAGTTCCTGCGCGCGGGCCATCCGCTGCTGACCGACGACCTGCTCGTGGTCCGCGAGTCGGCCGGGCGCTTCGAGAGCGCGCCGGGGCCGCCGCGGATCAAGCTCTTCCCCGAGACGGCGCGGGCCGTGCTGGGCCCGCGCGCCCGCGGGCGGCGGATGAACGCCGGCACGGCCAAGCTGGTGATCCCCCTCGGCGCCGCCGGTCGCTGGTGGCCCCGCCCGGCGTCGCTGCGCGCCGTCTACGTTTTGCCGCCGCCCGCCCGGCGCGGGACGCGCGTCGCCCTCCGCGCGCTGGCGCCCAGGGCGGCGCTGCTGGCGCTGCTGGCGGCGACGTTCAACGCGCTCGTGCGCGATCCCGCTCGGCTCGCCCGCCAGCTCGACGTCCTGGCCCGCCTGGCCGCCGCGGTGCCCGTCAAGCGCCTGTCGTGCCCGGGGACCCTGGACGGGCTGCCCGCGGTGCGCGCGGCCATCGAGCGCGACCTGGCGGCGTGACGGTGACCGCCCGGCCCCCACGCGCCCGCGCGAGCGCTCCGCACGCCGTGCTGCTCGCGCTCCTGAGGGGCGACGACGTCGCGGCGGCGGCCGCCGCCGTGCGCGACACCGGCGAGTGGACGGCCATCGCCGGCGCCGCCGGCCGCCACGCCCTGGCGCCCCTGCTCCACCGAGCGCTCGGCGAGGCGGCGCCGGTGCCCGTCGCCGCGCGCGAGGCGATCCGGGCGCGCGCCGTCGCCGTCACCGCGCGCAGCCTGCTCCTGGTCGACGAGCTGCAGGCGGTGCTCGCCGCGCTCGCCGGGCGCGGGCTCCGGGCGGTGCCCCTGCGCGGCCCCGCGCTCGCCGAGCGGCTGCACGGCGATCCGACCGTGCGCGAGAGCGGCGATCTGGACCTGCTCGTGCGCCGCGACGACGTCGACGCCGTCGCCGCGGCGCTGGCCGGGCGCGGCTTCCAGGCCGTCGACCGCCGTCCGGGATTCGCGCGCCGGTTCTCGTACACGCTGGAGCTCGCCAGGCGGCGGCACGGCTGGGTCATCGTGGAGCCCCACTGGTCGCTCGCGTACCCGCCCTTCGCCGGCGCCCTCGACATGGACGCCGTCTGGCGCCGCGTGCAGCCCGGCGCGGTGGCCGGCGTCCCGATCGCCCAGCTCGCCGCCGGCGACCTGCTCCTGCACCTGGCGCTGCACCTGGAGCACAAGGGCGGCGCCGCCGCTCCGCTCCTGTGGACCTGGGAGCTCGACCGGCTGGTCCGCCTCGAGGGCGCCACGCTCGACTGGGACGCCGCCGTCGCCGGAGCCCGCGCCGCCGGGGGAGGCGCGGTCGTGGCGCGCGCGCTCGGCCGCGCGGTCGATCTGCTGGCCACGCCGGTCCCGCCCGGCGTGCTGGCCGCGCTGCATCCGCCGGCGGCTCCGCGCGATCGCCGGCTGGCGCGGCTGGCCGACAGCGGCGTGGACGGCGCCGAGAGCCTGGCGCTGCTCTTCGCGCTGCCCACGCTCGGCGCGCGGCTGCAGTACGCCGCCGCCCTGCTGTTCCCGAGCGGCCCGTTCATGCGCCTGGAGTACGGGGCGCGCGGGCGCGCCGGCCTGGCCGCCGCCTATTGCCGCCGGCTGGCGACGTTCTCGCGCGAGGGCATCCGCGGTCTGGCGCGCCTGCTCGGCTGAGCCCGCGCCGTTCCGGGTACAATCCCGTCCGTGCTCACCACCACCATCGCCGGCAGCCTGCCCAAGCCGCGCTGGCTGGCCGACCCCGAGACGCTGTGGGCCCCCTGGCGCCTCGAGGGCGACCGCCTGCGCGAGGGCCAGCGCGACGCGGTGCTCGCCGCGCTGAAGCTGCAGGAGACGGCCGGCATCGACGTCGTCACCGACGGCGAGCAGTCGCGCCAGCACTTCGTGCACGGCTTCCTGGCGGGGCTCGACGGCATCGACTTCGGCCGGCGCGTGACCATCGGCATCCGGGCCGACCGCTACAAGGCCGAGGTGCCGACGGTGACGGGGCCGATCGCGCGCCGGGCGCCGGTCCACCTGGACGAGGTCCGCTGGGCGCGCGCGCACACCGAGCGGCGGCTGAAGTTCACCATCCCGGGCCCGATGACGATCGTCGACACGCTGGCCGACGAGCACTACCGCGACCGCGCGCGGCTGGCCATGGCCTTCGCCGCCGTGATCAACGAGGAGGCGCGCGACCTGGTGGCCGCCGGGCTCGACGTCCTGCAGCTCGACGAGCCGGCCTTCAACGTCTACATGGACGACGTCGCGGCCTGGGGGATCGAGGCGCTGCACCGCGCGATCGAGGGCGTGGCGTGCCGGACCGCCGTGCACATCTGCTACGGTTACGGGATCAAGGCCAACGTCGAGTGGAAGCGCACGCTCGGCAGCCAGTGGCGTCAGTACGAGAAGACGTTCCCCCTGCTCGCGCAGAGCCGCATCGATCAGGTCTCGCTGGAGTGCGCGGGCTCGCGGGTGCCCATCGAGCTCCTCGGGCTGCTGCGCGGCAAGGACGTCCTGGTCGGCGCCGTCGACGTGGCCACCCACGAGGTCGAGACGCCGGAGCAGGTCGCCGCCACGATCCGGCGCGCGATGGAGCTCGTCCCGCCCGAGCGGCTCTGGCCGTGCACCAACTGCGGCATGGTCCCGTTGCCGCGCCCGGTGGCCGCGGCGAAGGTGCGCGCGCTCGGGGCCGGCGCGCGGATCGTGCGCGCCGAGCTCGGCGCGCGCTGACGCGCACGGGCCCCGGCGGCGCCGGAAGAGCGCGGCCCGGGACGTGACCGGCGTGACGGGCGAGGGGACCGCCGCCGGGCGGCGCGCGGCGCTCCGCTGATGCGCTGGCTCATCGACGGCTACAACGTGATCCGCCGCGATCCCGACCTCCGCGCCGCCGAGGCCGCGGGGCTCGAGGCCGGCCGGGCGGCGCTCCTGCGCGCCATCGCCCCGGTCGCCGTCCGGTTGGACGACCGCTTCACCGTGGTCTTCGACGGCGCGCCGTCGCGACAGTCGCCGCCGGCGCCGGGCCGGCTGGAGGTGATCTTCTCGCGGCCGCCGGAGAGCGCCGACGACGTGCTGAGGCGCCTGGCCCGCCAGGCCGGCGCCGGCTCGGCCGTGGTCAGCGACGACCGCGCCGTGGCCGACGCCGCGCGCCGCGCGGGGTGCACGGTGGTCGGGGTCGCGCCCTTCCTGTCGGCGCTCACCGCCGGCGGCCCGCCGGCGGAGGCCGAGGGCGACGAGGACGACGATCGGGACGCCGGTCCGCGGCGCGGCAATCCCCGCCGCCCGTCGCGCGAGGCCCGGGCCACCACGCGCGCGCTCCGCCGGCTGCGCGGCCCCTGATCGCGCTTCCCGCGCGGGGTAGCCTGGGACCGTGGCCGTCGTCGCCGTCTTCAACAGCAGCCAGGACACGGTCGAGCTGCTGCAGGTGTTGCTCCAGCGCGAGGGCTGGTCCACGGTCGCCGGCCACATCGACGACCTCGAGCGCGGGCGGCTCGACCTGGTGCGCTTCGTCGAGCAGCACCGGCCCGCCGTCGTGGTCTCCGACGTCGCCATGCCCTACGCCGACAACTGGGCGTTCCTGCGCCTGGTGCGGGACAGCGCCGCGCTCCGCGACGTGCCGTTCGTCGCGACCACGACCAACAAGCCGGCGCTGGAGCAGCTGGTGGGCCCGGAGACGGCCGGGGTGATCGAGATCGTCGGCAAGCCCTCCGAGCTCGACCGCGTCGTGGAGGCGGTGCATCGCGCCATCGGGCGGGCGCCGGGGCCCGGCGCTCCGCCCATGGCGCGGCCCGAGGGTCCGTAGACGACGGTCGCCGCCGCCGCGGCGTCTCCGAACGTTGACACCTGAGCGCGCGTGCGAGAACGGGTGGCAACTCCTGCGAGAACGCGTTTTTTGATTCTGGCCACTTCAGGATCAAAAAACACGCAGCGTCAGGCTGTGGATAAGTCGACCGGCTGCCCGGCGTGAGGCCGGCCGGCAACCACCTCGCGGCAGCGGGTGCAGTGCCAGTCGTGCCGTCCGGGATGGCGACGGCCGCGGCTCGAGGTCCCGGCCGATCGCAGCGCGGCGCGCCTGCTCGTCGCGAAGCCATACGCGCTCGTGCCGTGTCAGCGTGGGCCGCCCTCTCTGCTCGCGCCGCGCGCTGCCGTCGCTACACCCGAACGATGGGCCAGGGATCGCGTTCCCCGGAGGGCCAGTAGCCGACCTTGCCGCCGCCGTCCGTCACCTTCCACCGGGCTTCGTACCTCGTCTCAGCCGCCGATGGCGGGACGCTGAGATCGCCCGCAGCGGGGTTGAAGCGGACCTTCGCCGCGGCGGGGTCGGGGACGGTGACCTTGCCCGTTGTGTTCACGGCGGTCCCGTCGGCTCGGTTGAGCAGGAGCTCCACGGTCATCCCAGCAAGGCCCCCGGGCACGGGCACGCCGTCCGACTCGAGCTGGAAGTCGAGCGGGGTGGTGGTGCCTTCGACGATCGGCTTCGCCATCAGAGCATCTCCACGGTGCGGAGTGGCTGCAGGTCGCCGACCGAGCGCTCGGGGTTGAGATCGGCGACGGTATGCGTGGGAGTCAGCGACCGAACGGTCGCGACGATGGTCTCGGGCAGCGCGCCGACAACGGCCGTGGATCCAGCCGCGGCGACTGCGGCAACGGCGCTCACCAGAGCGGCCGCACGGATCGTCAGGACCGGCGCGCCAGCGACGACCGCCGAGCCTTCGCACGTGGCCGCCGCCCGGGCCAGGACCTCGGCGGAGGCGCGCGCGATCGCCTGGCCCGTCGCCGCGGCCGCACCACGAACCGTGACAGCCGGGGTCGCGGCCGTCTCGGCTTGGCCGGTCACGGCCGCCTGGGCGGTCACGAGGCCGGCGTTGCCCACGAGCTCGGCCACGCCTGTCGCCGTGGCGGCGCCCTGGACGGCGACCTCAGGGGCCACCGCGGTCTCGGCATCGCCCGTCGCACCAACGCTCGCCGTGACGGCGACGGCGCCCGCAGGCGCGGTCTGCGCGACGCCCTCGACCTTCGCGGCGGCTGCGACGAGGACCTCGGCGAAGGCGCGCGCCTCGGCGCCGCTCTCCGCCCGGGCGCCCGCGGCTGCGGTGACGGCGCCGGCCGCGGCGACCTCGGCCACGCCCTCGACAGCGGCCTCGGCGGTGACCGCCTGGCCGGCCGGCGCAGTCGTCCCGATCCACACCGGACGCCGGTGGTAGGTCGGGAACGGGTAGCGCCGGAAGACGCCCGTCGACACGCGGCTACCCCGCGACCGCCTCGAACGGCCGCTTCAGGTTTCCGGCGGCGGTGAAGGCGCCCAGGACCTCGAGCCGCTCCTCCTCGCTGAGGCGCAGCATGGCGCCCGCGATCCGGCGCGCCTTCGGCGACAGCCGGCGGAGCGCCCGGGCGTCGAGCTCCTCGGCCACGAGCGGCGTGCCGTCGGAGTCCTTCGCCACGATCGCCCACCGGCCGTTGTGGGCCCGCACGTACTCCTGCTGGGCCTCGGGCGAGGGCAGCCGGCGGCGAATGGACGCCGGCAAGGTCTCGCGCGTGAGCGTGCTCCCCTTGAGCATGGCTACCCTCCGATCTCCTCGATCGTGACGCTGCCGCTCATCGTGATGGCGTCCGCCGGTGTCGAGGCGAGCTCGAGCGCCCAGCGGTTGTTGGGCGAGATCTTCGGGCGCGTCTCGGGCGTGTAGACCTTCTCGAACGGCACGCGGACGTTCCACGACCGGCGCTGCAGCGTCTCGATCGTCCCCGTGCCGGCCGCGAGCTTGGTCGTGTTGTTGACCTCGACGGTGCCCCCGAAGCCGGCGTCGCCGTCCTCCACGGGCTGAGGCGTGGCCGTCGTTCCGCCGCTTCCACTGGTCACGCTACCGACGCCCCGCTTCTCGATGATGGCGAGCTGCTCCTCAGCGGCGTCGCCGACCTCGGTGTCCTGCGAGAGCTGGTAGTCGTGCACGATGACCGTGGCGTCCGCGGGCGCGAGGATCTCGAAGAGGTCTTGCTGCGCCGTCACCGCGACGCCGTTGAAGCCGACGGTGTAGACCCTGCCCATGTTCCCCTCCTAGCGGACGAGCATGTGCCGCATCGGGCGTGGCGCCACGATGAGGCTCTTGGGCGCCGCGCCGGTGCCGTCGAAATTCCAGTTATCCAGCGTCTCGGCAGCGTCGAGCGTCGTCCCGACGACCGTGAGCGATGATGCATTGCCGGCGAGGTCGACGACGCTCGCGCCGGCCACGTTCAACTCCGCGAGGAAGACCGGCTGGCCGTGGACACTGGCCCACCAGTCCGACGTGCGCCAGTTGTCGTCGAGCGCTTCCTTGTTGGCGTCGGACATGGCGCCACTCCACCACGCCACGAGGCCGATCCAGCCCTCGAAGATGTCGCCCGCCTGCCACTCGCCGATGCCGAGGATCGTCGCAGCGCTCTGGTCGGCGGGCGAGTTGTCGAGGTTCTCGTGCGTCCAGGCACCGCCGGATCCCAGCTTCCACCCCAGACGCGGCGCCGACGCTCCCGCGGCCTTCGACAGCACCCAGAGGTAAGGCGACGTCGTGTTCGTGAACGTGGTGGCGGTCTTCGGGTTGCTCTGGCTCAGGTTCAGGTCCATGAACGCGGTGTTCACGTCCGAGATGCTGATCCCAGCTTCGGCCGAGCCGCTCCCGCTTCCTGAGTTGAGGTACGAGAGCGCGTCCCAGGTTCCCGTCGGCGTACCGCGCTTGAAGAGGACGGCGAGGGTGTAGGCGCCCGTGGGGAGGTTCTGCAGGGCCGTCGCGAGGGTCGTCCACCTGATCCGATCATCGACGCCGTCGAACTGTAGGACGCCCATCTAGCAGGTCCCTCTCGATGCCGACCGCCCTACTTCTCGATGATGTCCAGCGCGTCAGCCGGGAAGGAGAACGTGTCCCCGGACGTGATGGTCTTCGGCGCGAGCTTGTGCACCTCGCCTGCGCCGTCGGCGGTGATGTCGATCGCCGCGCCGCCTTGGGTCGCCGCCAGCTTGAACGTGCTGCCCGCGACGTCCCGGACGTAGTACACGGTGTCGGCGGCGACACCCGTCGGCAGGGCGTCGCCCTGGAGGATGACGCGGTCGCCGTTCACCAGGGTGTGGCCGGGGGCCGTGAAGACGTCGGTGGCCGCGGCCGCGGTGAAGATGTACCGCAGCGTGGAGAGCCAGCCCCGGTACAGCATGTTGCCGGCGGCCGGCGCGTCGAAGATGGCGAAGGCGAGGATTTCGCCCCAGTTGGCGGTCGCCTGGGGGTACGTGATGGCCTGCAGGTTCTCCACCAGGTAGCCGCCGCCGGACGGGGCGGCGAGCTTCCACTTCGGCGTGGAGCCGCTCGCGTTCTCGTTGACGAGTTGCCGGGCGTAGCTGCCGCCCGAGACCTCGGTGCCGCCGCCGGCGTCGGACGGGGCGGCGGTGAAGAGCGCCACGTAGGTCGCCGGCCCGGTGAACGCCACCTTGTTCAGCACCAGGTCGATCAGCTTCTGCTCGAGGTAGTCGCTCTTGGCGCTCATCGGTCGCTCCTCCTATCGTTCGACGTCGCGGGGCATGAGGCGCCCGCTCATCGCCAGTCCACCCATACCGCGTACAGCGTCATCGGCCCCGCCCACTCGCCCGCAACCTGATAGGCCAGGAAGGTCATCCCCCCGCGGGCAGCGAGCGACTGGCGGAGCGCCTCCAGCGCCTCGGTGATGTACCAGCACTGCGCGCGGGGCGTGAGCGAGCCGTCGGACTGCACGCGCGCGATCTCGGCCATGCCCGTCCACCACGACACCAGACGCACACGGTTGGACGCCGGCCCCGGCGTCCAGATGAGACAGAACCTGGCGCGCGCGATCGGCTCTATGAGGTCGGCGTCGAAGGGCGTCGCGGACGCCGACGCCGCCGACCCTACGAAGCTCCACACCGGACCCGGCACGACATGCAGCGCGGTCGCCTCGTCGGGGACCGGGCCGTACAGATCCGCGCGCTCGGCTTGGGCCGGCGCGGCACACAACAGGATGATGGCGAGAACGAGCCCGGCGCCGAAGCGCATCAGGCGTCCCCGTTCGGCACGCTGTAGCCCTTGATGTAGACGTCGGCCTGCACGGTGCCGCCGGACGACGAGCGGGAGATCAGGTAGCGGAGCGTCTGGCCGACGTTCGGAATGACGGCCTCGCTGCTCGAGATGCCAGCAGCCGTGCTGGTGGAGAGATGGTCGTGGCGAGCGACGTTCGACCCACCGGCGACGACCCGGAGCAGCAGGCTGTCCTGACCGCCGCTGCTCACTCCAGTGTTGTACATCCTCAGCGCGAGCATGATTCGGGCCGCGTTGGAAGGCACAAACCCGGAGATCGTGATGCCGGTATCGACTGCCGCTGCGCCGCCCACTAGGACGGCGGGGTCGGTAAACGGCACCGCGTAGAGCACGACCGGGCCGCGCGCGTAGGTGCTGTACAGTGCCGAGGCGCCGCTGAACCGGACCGTCGTGGCGTAGGCCCACGCGGTGTACCCGCTCGGCAGCGTCGGCCCGTTCGGCGGCGCCGTGGCGCTCGCCAGCGTCGCCCACGTGTCCGTGCCTGGGTTGTGAATGAAGTAGAAATGGACGAACGAGCCGGCCGTGAACGCGCCCGACTGGTCGCGGCCGTTCGCCGCCGGTCCCGCCGTCGCGATGTTGCAGGTGATCGGCGATCCGCCGATCCGGACGTAACGCTGCCCGAGCCCGGGATCGCGCGCGACGACGGCATCGGCGTTCAGGTCGTATTGCGTGTTCGGCGTGCCCGCGTTGTTGGCGCCGACCAGTCCTTGCACGCGCATCAGCTCCTCCTCACCGTCCGGGGTCTCCGTCGGCCGATCCGTCGCGACTTCGATTCCACGCAGCCGGATGCGCCCCGGGTGTTCCTCGCCCAGCCCAGAGCGCTTCCCGATGACCCGGAGCACGGGCAGGCCGTGCGCGGCGAGGGCGGGATGGTTCGCGAGGCGCACGTAGTCGACGGGCTCGGCCGCGAGGACGTTCCAGAAGGCGGTGAACTCGATGTCGAACCGCTGCCGCTTCCATTGTGAGAGCCAGAAGGCGCCGAGCAGGTCCGCCGTGGCGGCGTCCTGTACCAGGTCGAGCCGGAGGTCGTGCTGGAACACCTCCGTCAGGCCCGGCTGCGTCAGGTCCTCGTGCTTTCTCAGGCGCCGGTAGTCGCCGGAGGCGTCGTCACGCTGGCTGTAGACCCAGATGCTATTGCGGACGTCGGCGCGCGGTGTGCGGCGGATCTTGACGGGGACGTCGCGCGCCACGTCCCGCATGTAGTCGAGCGTGAGCTGGGCCGTCGGGTTGTCGGGCAAGAACTTGAGCTCCCAGACGCCGGCCGCCAGGTACAGAATCGAGCGCGCCTGCTCACCGAGGCGGAGGCGCAGCTTCGAGAACTCCTCGAACTCCAGCAGGAAGGCCCACTTGTACCCGCCGACGGCCAGCAGCGCCCGCGTCGTCGCCCAGGTCGAGCCGAGGCTCGCGGACGCGACGCCGTACAGCTGCGTCAGGATGAAGCGCGTGATGTCGGCCGGGTTCTCGAGCAGCAGGCTCGGTGTCCCGGAGATCGTGCCGCTGCCGTCGTCACGGATGCCCTCGACGTCGACGGTGATCTCGCCGATTCGCGTCGGCCCGCCTCCGGCCATCACGGTCGCGTGGTCGATGACCTTGTAGAGGTCGATGATCCATTCCAGGTCGTCGTCGTCTGCGCCGCCATGCGTGTACTCGAACGTGATGATCTCGTCCGCCGTCGCGTCATAGACACGCGTATCGGCGACGCTCACCTCCCCGCCAATGCCGCCAGGCGGGAACTCGCCGGAGGCGATGGTCAGGTCTGAGCCGCCCGAGAGCCGGCGCTTGATCCTCCACAGGATGTGGGCCTGCTTGACCTGCGTCGAGTCGCTCGGATTGTTGCGGGCGAGCACGCGGCAGTTAAGGATTCGATCGGTCGACGTGGTGCCGCCGATACTGCTCGGCGCGATCGTGCGCGTAACCTGCTGATACGTGGTGGGCCAGCCGGCGCTTTCGCCATCGAAGCCGAGCAGCGCGAACGGCGTGACGCTGATGTTTCGCTGGGCGCTCGCGGCGGCCGGCTGGAAGAACTTCGCCAGGAACGGGAACGTCAGGAGTGCGAAGCTCTTGCCGGCGACGAGGGTCGTCACATCCGGCTCGATGGCCGGCGAGATCGCTGGGGTCGAGCCGTTGACGAGGACGTTGGACGCCCTTGATCTTGAAATTGCCGAAGCTCTCGCCGACCGCGTAGCGGTAGGCATTGGCGTCCAGGCGCACCTCATAGACGACCGCGCCGTCTTGGTGGTCGGTGGCCGTGGTGCTGTTCGCCGCCCGCGTGAGGCCGGTCAGCGTGTTGCCCGACTTGAACGTGTAGACGATGTGCTCGGAGTCGATCTGCACCGTGCCCGTCGCCGGAAACAGGCTGGCGTCGTCCAGCACGATCGACGTCCCGGCCGCGAGCAGCGCGCTGGCCAGGCGTGACGTCGCGCTCTCAACCACCGGCAGCACGGACACGCCGCGCAGCACGCCGAACGGCCGCCGGATGCTCCGGCCGATTGCTTCGGGCGGGGCGGCGGGGAACTCATCGCGGCTCACGCGCGTGACCGCGAGCTTGTGCTCGAGGACGAGCGCCTCGTCGCTCATCCGGACGGTCAGCAGGTCTTCGCCGATCTCCGTCGGATCCTCGAGATACCAGACGCCGACCGGCACCTCGTCGCCGACCGCGAGCCCCTCGAACAGCTGGTAGACCGTGACCTTGGCGAAGGCCCACTCGTAGGCGCCGGCCGTGTTGAGCGGCGTCCGGATCAGGTCGGACAGCCGGCTCTTGCCCTCGATCGCTTTCGTGTTGAAGAACGTCACCGAGGCGGTGGCGGGGCGGCCGTCGACGCTCGTCGTGCTCAGGGCCTCGTCGAGCGACCCCCAGCTCGCGACGAACGGCAGCCACTGCTCTCCGAGCGCGGTCACATACCGGTCGGAGAATCGGAGGGTCTTCGCAGACGGTGCGGTGAAGTCGATCCGCAGGAGATAGAGCGGCGACGCGTAACGGCGGGTCGCAGCGAGCGCGGCGGCGCTGGTCAAGGTCTTCACGTCACAGCGCCTCGAGAAAGCTCACCGCGGTGCCCCGCCAGTCCCGAACCCGGACGGCGCTGCGGATCCTCGGCGCTGCGAACTCCATCCACCGCAGGACGCCGCTTGGATCCTGGACGAGGAGCGCCTTCGCCCCGTCCTCCGTGTCTGCGAACGCCTCGAGCAGCTCGGCGTAGTCGCTCTCGGGCAGCATGTCCCAGCTGAACTCCACGCGCCGCCGCGGCGCGCCGCGCTTCACCCGCCACGCGAACCCGGCCGGGGACTCGTCGCGGCGCACGTTGCCCTCCACGGTCTCCGCGATCTCCGTCGGCTCGGTCGGCAGCGTGACCGGCACCCCCAACAGCAGCTCGCCGATCGACGCCGCCGAGGCGCCGGCCGGGATTCGGATGCGCCAGTAGCGCGAGGTCGCGAGGGTGAACGTCCGCAGGAAGGGATCGACCCCGGCCGGGGTCGCCGAATCGACGAGCGTGCCGAAGGTGACCCCGTCGGACGACGTGCGGATCTCGACCGCTACGGTGAGGTTGTGGTTGACGAGGGCCCAGGCGCTCGCCGACAGGCTGACCCCGGCGCCGAGGTCGACGTCGATGTCGCGCTGGGCGACCGCGTCGGCCTGCCACTGCGGTCCCCGATCCCGGTCGTACAGACGTTCCTTGGGGAACGCTGCGGCCGCCGCGGCGGTGACCGTGCCGAGCTCGAGGAGGTTGTGCGCGAAGAGGATCAGGCTCACCGCAGATCCAGCTCTCGGCGCAGCGCCTCGATGAGCTCGGGCGCCTGCTTGCGCCGGATGACGTCGACCAGGGCCTGCGTGTCGAGCTCGGCCGCCACCCGGACCTGCACCTGGCGGGACGCCAGCGCCTCCAGGTGCGCCGCGAAGCGTTGCAGGCCCGCCGTCGCCTCGTTCAGCGCATCGGTCAGCGCCACCGCGCCCTCCACCGGGCGTTCGCCGCCGCGATCCGAGCCTCGGTCGACGGCCAGCGCCAGATGCCGCCCGGAGTGCCGAGCTCGAGCGCGTCGAGGAACTCCTCGAGCACGTCGCGGCGCACCGGGACACCGGCGACGATCACGAACTCCACCACCTGCACCGTCGTGCCTGGTAGCTCGTGCGCCGCCACCTGAAGCCGGGCGCGGACCGCGCGTAGCCCGGCGTCGAACTGTTCCAGCGCGCGCGCCGCTTCGAGCGCCGCCACGTCGAGCGTTGTTGCCACCGCGCCCTACTCCACGCCGGAGCCCGCGAGGTCCACAGGCGCGTCGACGACCTGGATGCCCGTGTTCCCCGGGTTGGGCCCAGTCGGCTCGCCGGCAGCGACCGCGCCGCCGGCGGCGAGGACCTGGTTGAGCACGCTGACCGCCTGCGCCGTCGCGATCGCCGAGTCCCGGACCGTGTCGAGCTGGCCCTTGAGCGTGGCGAGTGACGGGCCAGCCGCGCCGGCCGCGGGCCCGAGCTCCAGCAGCCGCTGGGTGACGGCGGCCACGGGCCGCTCGGTCTCGCCGAGCGCGGCCGATGCGTCACGGACGCGCTGCGCGAAGCCCCCGAAGGGGATGTCGCCGAGCTTCTGACGGACCAGCTCGAGGGCCGCCGGCGAGTTGGCCAGCCGCTGGTTGAGGGCTTCGACCTCCTGGGCGAGCGCCGCCGACTGACGGTCGATCTCCGGCAGGAGCTCCCGGAGCGGCACGCCTTCGCGCTGCAGCTTCGCGAACGCTTCAGCCTGCTCGTTGATCTGGGCGTTCAGGCGCTCGACGTCGCGCCGGCCTTCCAGCAGGTTGGGCCGGTTCTGCTCGGCGGCCTCGGCATTGAGCGCCTGCAGGTGCTCCATCCGACGCCGCTGCAGCTCGTCCAGCGCGGCGTCCTGGGCCCGGAGGCGCTCTATCTGTGCGGCGATGCTGAAATCGCTCCGGAGTTCCGCCTCGCCGCGTCCGGTGGGTAGCCCGACGCCGCCGGCCAGACGTGCCGCGCGCTCGGCCTCGCGGAGCGCCTGCGCACGCTCCTCGGTCGTGCGCCGGAGCTCGGCCGGGTCCCGGCGCGGCCCCACGATCGCCGCCGTCGACGCGGCCGCCCGATCGAACAGCTCACGGGTGGCCTGCGCCTCCTGGGCGTATACCGCGAGGATCTTCGCGGACGTCGCCTGGACGATCTCGAGCCGCAGCGCCTGCGACCGCGCCGCCAGCTCGGGGTCGGCCTTGGCGGCCTCCTGCAGCGCCCGGATCCGCTGCTCGGCCTCGGCGCGGATCTGCTCGAGCCGCTGGGCCGTGGCCAGGCGCGCCGCCTCGAGGAGGCGCCCTTCGCCCTGGGCGATCTCGGCCTGGGCGCCGAGCTCGGCCTGGCGCCGCTCGCTGGCCGCAGCGTCCAGCTCGCGCTGCCGCTCCTCGTCGCGCGCGGCGGCCTCATCCCGTGCCTCCCTGATGGCCCGGTCGGCCTCCAGGTTGATCCGGCGGCGCTCCTCGGCGAGGCGCTCCTCGAGCGCCGTGCGCTGCCGCGCCGCCTCGAGCTGGCCCTCCTCGGTGCGGGCCAGGCCGGACAGCTTGAACTCGAGCTCGCGGCGCTCGAGGTCCAGCGTGGCCAGGCGCGCCTCCCGCTCGACCTCGATCGCCCGCACGACCTGCCCGCTGTCGCGCAGCTGTGCCGCGGTGAGCTCGGCCGTCACCTCGAGGCGGCGCCTGTCCTGCTCGATCGCGAACTGCGCGAGCGCGCCCCGCGCCCCGAGGAACTTCCGCTCCTCCTCGGCGCGCTGCTTCATGCGCTCGACCCACGCCTCCTCGGATTCCCCGAACTCGAAGAGGTCGCCCAGGGCCTTGCCACCCTTCATGAGCGCGCGGGCACCCTCTACGGCCACGATCGCGACCGCGACGGCCTGCAGGCCGGCCGCGAGCTTGCCGGAGTGCGTAATGAGGTCCGAGAAGACGCCGACGACGCCGGGCGCCGCCGTCCCGAGCTGGGCCAGGCCCTGGGCGGCGAGGCCGCGCGCCCGGGCGTTGCTCAGCTGGAACTCATCGCTCATCTCCCTGGCGCGTCCCTTCACGCCGCCGAGCTCGGCCTCGACGCGCTTCAGCGCCGCGGGCAGGTCGGAGCGGTCGACGACGATCTTCAGGAGGACCTGGTTGTTGGCGTCGGCCATCGGCTCGCTACTTCGCCCCGATGAAGGCGTCTAGTGCTGGACCACGCTCGATCGTCTTCGGTGCCGCAGCTACCTCACCGCCCGCCCGCGCCGCCATGAAGGAGGCGCGGCTAGCGGAGTCCATGTGCGGCCACGCGGTCACCAGGACCGCGGCCAGCTCCTCCTCGGCGCGCAGCTCCTCCATGACGGCCTCGCAGCGCGCCAGCTGCCGCAGGCTCAGCGCCATCAGCTCGCGCCGGCTCCAGCCGCTCCAGAATCGGCCGACGCGGGCGAGCCGGAGGAAGAGCCGGCGGCGGCCGCTGGAGGGTTTGGCTTGGCGATCGTCCAGGCGGCGGCCGCGACGCGGAGCGCCTGGGTGTACGAGAGCTGGGCGACGACGCCTTCGGGCATGTCGGGCACCAGCATCCGGACCTTCTTCATGGCGCCGCGCAGGATCGTCTCCTCGTCCGTCGCGCTCGCGAGCTCGCGGTCCAACTGGAGCAGATCGAAGTACTCCTGCATTGGCAGGTCGATCACGGCGCGCACGTCGTACCGTTGGCGCTGGAATGTCACCGTGCCGGCCGGCCGCGGCACGAACGCGTCCAGGTCGAGATGCAGCTCGGCGTCGCCGGTGGGCCGAGGTCCGGTCGTCTCCATGCTCGTCATCGCCTCCCTGCCCCTACAGCGTCTCGGTGCCCTTGAACATCCAGCGGCCGTTGGCGTCCGGCCACGCTCGGAAGGTCGCCGGTAGCTCCTGCTGGGTCGTCGGCCCGAAGGGGATGCTGACGTCGCCGGCGACCGCGGTGGCGAGGGGGATGACGTAGATCTCGTTCGGGTCCGCGGTCTCGACGCCGCCGATCAGCGGGCGGATCTCCATCTTGACCGCGAAGGCCCGCCGCGACTCGCCCACGCGGGCCACGATGTCGAGCCGCTTCAGCCCGTTCGCCCCTGCCAGCACGCGGGCGTTCGGGATGGCGCGCGCGAAGTTGTCGAAGACGATCTCCTTGAAGGGGATCGTGAACTCCACCTTGCCACCGACGATGACCTCGTCCTGAGCGACGTCGCCGGTCTGCGCCGCGGTCAGCGGCGTCACGCTCGTGCCGATGACGATGCGGAGCTCGTTGCCCATCGCGCCCACATCGACCGGGGTCGCCGTGTCGCTGCCGCCCGCGAGCTGGGTCGCCGCCATCGCCTCCACGACACCGGAGCCGTCGTTGCCCGCGGCACGCACCGCGTACACCAGCGAGCGGGCGGCGAAGGAGTTGTTGATGGCGTCCTTGACCTGGTCGGCGGTGGAGACGATAGCCGACGCGCCGTCCGTCGCCAGCTGCACGGAGATGGCGGTGCCCACGACGGTCACGGCCAGCGGCTTGTTCGCCGCGGCCGGGTTCACGTAGGCGATCGTGATGGCGTTGCCGCCGGCGCCGGGCTTGTCGGCCGTGAACGTGAGGTCGTTGTTGTTGCCGGTGAGGACCGTCGTCAGCGTGGCCCGCGGCTTCTCGTGGATGTAGACGTTGGCCGGGCCGAGGCGAAGATTCGCGGCGGTGATCATGGCGGCGGTGTCCTCCCGTGCTCGGGTGTGGAGCTCACGATTGCGGCACCAGGTCGACCTGCTCGGCGCACCGTTGGGCGATCTCGCAGTAGTGGACGGTGTAGCCGGCGAAGGTGCGCGGCTCGGTGATGCGCAGCTGCGGCGGCCCTACTTCGACGACGCTGGCGCCGTACAGAGCCACTTGGTTCTTCCGCATGACGGCGAGCACCGCGTCGACCAGGCCCTGGAACTCCGTGTCGGTGGCGCCGCCCTCGGCCAGCGCGCGGACCCCACGGACCACCAGGGTGTGCCCGACGAGGTTCGTCCGGTGGCTGCTGCGGGTCTCCTCGGCGCTCTCCCGGGCGATACTCCACCCCAGGACGTAGCCGAGCCGGCGGTCCACGTAGCACGTCTTGAAGTCCTCTTCCCGGACGGCCAGCGGCTCGAAGGCGTTGACCTTGCCGACGTTCGCGACCGTCTCGAGCGCGGCCTTCATCGCGGCGCGGATGGTGGCCACCGACACCGCTCAGGCCCCTCCGAGCCGTCGGGCGATGCGCTGGCCCAGGGCTTGCCACCGCGCCTGGGCGATCGGCTCGAGCCGCTGGGACGCCTTGAAGAACATCGCGGCGCCGCCCGTGCCCACACGCCCGATCTTCCGGGCGATGACGAAGGCCACGGCCCGGGCCTGCTTGGCGTCGCGGATGCCGAGCTTGCGGACTACCCAGAGCCGCAGGGCGGCCACCGGCGGGCGCCGGCCCGGGCGCCGCCCGCGCTCGACGTAGGGGGCATAGAACATCGACGACAGGACCACGCCCACCCGGAGCGGGGTCCCCCGCAGCTCCGTGATCACGGAGCCGCGCAGCAGCCCGGACGCCCCTCGCGGCGTCTCCTTCACCACCATGCGCTGGCCGATGGCCGTCAGCTCGGCGAGCTCGCGATCGATCTCTTCGGCGAACGCTTCCCTGAGCTGCGGGACGAACAGCGGCCCGCGGAGCTCGACGTCGAACGAGAGCTGGGCCATCACCGCCACCGCCGCGGGTGATAGAACCGGTCGCCGCCGGGCTGCAGGTCGACGCTCGTGTCGATCGACACGCTGGCTGCCGGCACCTGGTCCCCGTCGCGCAGCCCGAGGTGCTCCTTGAACGCCTTGAGCAGACGGTCGGCGAGCATCGTGTAGTCCTGGGCCTTGCTCCGGTAGTCGACGGCGTCGGCGCCGAGCGTGGGAGTCTGACTTTGCGCGTAGTAGGCGGCGATCTTCCGGGCGCCATAACTGGCGGCCAGCTTCACCACGGCCTCGCGGTCAGCGACGGGGACGGTATCCGTCACCGCGTCCAGGCTGTGGCGGATGGTGTACGTGAACCGGACCGTCTCCGTGGCGCCCGGCGTGTGGTGCTTGAGCCGGAACCGCAGCCCGGCCGCGGGATCGCGATAGAGGATCCAGGCGTCGGCTTCGATGAACTCCGGGATCCGCTTGCCGGCCGGGTATTCGACCTCGCCGCGGATCGCCGAGAAGCCCTCCTCCCAGTCGCCCGGCAACACGAACTCGAAGGCCGAGCCGTTGCCGGCGATCTCGTGCACGCGCTCGCGAGGCCGGTGCTTCGAGTACTCCTTCACCGCCTCGCCGATCGACGCGTCCTTGTCGCCCTGGCCGAGGATGCCGGCGGTGTCCTTCAGCTCTTGGTCGACGAGGAGGCGCCAGTCGGCGAGCATGGCCTAGAGGACCTGCACCTTCTGGATCTTCAGCTCGAGCTTCGCGGAGTGGCTGTCGATGTGGCCGGACGTCTCGAGCGCCACGTCGCAGCCGTCCGGAAAGGCGCGCAGCGCCCCGACGATGCCGTCCTTGACCGCGTCCGGCATGTACGGCTCCTCGACCACCTTGCCGGCGACCTTCTCCTTCTTGCCCACCGCCTGGGTCCACCAGCTCATCCAGTCCCTCCCCTCCCGCGGAATGACCCCGGCGGGCCATTCGCGGCCCGCCGGGTGCTGCGTGGCGCGCGCCGTGCTGTCCGTGGCGCGCGCCCTCGGAATCGCTACCGTCGCGCGACGACGATGACGAGGCTGATGTGGTCGATCGTCGGCGAGGTGCCGCCTGTGATGACCAGGTCCGCGGTGATCGCCGCGTCCTTGGCCACGTTCTGCTGTGCCGCGACCAGGGTCGCTTCCACGACCGTGGCCGCCGCCGGCGAGCCGATGTCCATGGCGTTCGTCACCGCCTGGCCGGCGTTGAGCACGGTGAGGGTCGTCGTGCCCTGGGTGCCGCCCTTGGCCTGGATCGCTGCCGTGACGTAGAGCACGCGCAGGTCGAACGGCGCCGGGAACTTCACCAGGTTGGTCTTCGACGCGTTGAACTGGCCCGACGCGTGGAAGGTGAGGATGTGGAGGTTGGCGCCGAGCGCCGGCAGCTGGGGCGCGGCCGCTTCGACGACGGAAGGGCTGAGCCAGGCGACGACGCCGATCTGGTCGTGGCAGGGGATGACGCCGCCGGTCTTCGCGCCGAACGGCAGCAGCAGTGCGAGCACCGCGATGAGCGTCACGCTCAGGAGCTTCCTGGCCATCGTTCCTGGTCCTCCTCGTTGACCACGTTCCCGTCGTGCGAGGCGGCCCGGAGGCCGCCCCGCGGTCCTCAGCTGGTGGAGGACTACCCGGCCACCACGTTCTTCGTCGCGCCGCGGAAGTCCTGGATGTCGCCGCCGTACTCGTGGCGGATCTTCATCTGGTTCTTGTCGCCGATGAACGTCTGGCCCACGGTGGGCTGGTCGGCGACGAAGAACTCGGGCTCCTCCCGGCCGTTGAGGAAGTCGACGACGATCGACTCGCGGCCGCCGGCGCGCGGGTCGACGTGCACGCCCCAGTCCGTGGCATCGGCGAAGAGCGGGTTGGCGTTGATGCGCTCGCCGTTCTGGCCGAAGTGCTTGAGCACCGGATTGACGTTGCCCGCGCCGAACTCGGGCGAGTCGTTGATCTGCTTGGCCACGCCATAGAGCGCGTGCGGGACGTCGAGCCACAGCGCGTCCATCGACGGCAGCCCCAGCTTCTCGTTCGAGCCGGCCTCCAGCATGTCGGCGAGCTGGATGATCTTGGCCAGCACCTCGTTCGCGCCGGCGAGGTTGGCCGTGAGGGCCGTCGATCCCGTGTTGGCGTGGGTCGCGTGGAACCACGCCAGGCCATCGATGTCGAAGGCGGCGTTGCCGGTCCAGAACGACCAGATGAAGCGCGCCAGCGTCCGCCGCGCCGCCCGCCCCATTCGCGACATCAGGCGCTGCACGGCGCCCAGATCGTCGTTGATGATGGTGCGGCGCGTGATGGTGAGGACGCCGCCGCGCCCGCTCACCGCGTAGGACACCGCGCCGTCGCCGGGCTCGGCGATGTTCGGGTAATCCTGCGCCTGGGGGTCGAACTCCTGCAGGTCGCTGAAGTAGTTGAGGTGCACCGTCTCCTTGGTGCGGAAGTCCGTGGCGCGCCCGAACTGGGCGATCGAGCGCTCCTTGTAGTCCACGGCGGCGTAGTCCTGGAGCAGCAGACGGTGGAGCGAGTTGGCGAGGATGTTCACCCAGGTCGTGGTGGCGATCGCTTCGGAGGCGCGTCCGGGCTGGATGAAGCCGCTGACCTCGACGTCGCCCGTCAGCTCGACGTAGGCGCGTCGCAGGGACCCGCCGAAGTCCAGGCCGCGGTCCTTGTGGGCCTCGGCGTTGGGGGCGAGGCTCTCGCGCACGCGCGCCACGGCGTACTCGCTCATGGGCAGCGACTCGAGGATCCGGCCGAAGCGCTCCGGCGTGACCCCGAACAGCCGGTCCATGGCGGCCTGGACCTTGTCGCGGGGCGCCGTCAGGATCTCGGCGCGGCGGCGCTCCCCGAAGCCCGACGGCGTGCCGCTCTCGGTGAGGCGCGCCAGAACCTCGCGCTCGGCCTTGATCGCGTCCTCGAGCTCCTTGGCCTCCACGACGCGCCCGGCGAACTGCTTGCCGAGCTTCTCCGTGATGGGTCCGGGCAGCTTCGAGGCCACGAGGGCCTCACGCACCCGCGTCTGGCTCAGCTCGACCTCGAGCGCCTTCGCCCACTCGGGCTTCTCCACCGGCGCCGGCGCGGCGGGCGGCTTGAGCGCCTCGCGCACGAGGCCCTCGACGTCGGCGTCGGTCAGGCTCTCGACGACCCGCCCCTCGAGCAGCTGGGGCCGGTGTTCCTTGATGACCGCGATCAGCTGGCTGCGCGTCATGCAGTCCTCCTGGGTGGTGAGCAACGGCCCCGCCGTCGCCCGGATGAAGCGCCCGTCCGCGGAGGGCGCCGTGACGATGTCCGTCGAGATGAGCTGCTTGACCGTCCGCACCCAGCGGCTCAGGCCCTCCTGGACGCGGACGGGGATGAAGCCGCAGAGGGTGTCGACCGAGAGCCCGAGCGTCTTGCCGAGCACGCCGCCCTGCTCGAGCGTGAGGAGCTTCTTGCGCAGCCAGCTCGCGTCCTCGTGGATGTGCGCGGTCGCGTAGACGCCGTCGGCCTCGAGGCGGGCCGTCGCGGTATGGCCCACGATGTTGCGGACGAGGCCGCCGCCGGCGACGACGACCGCATGCTCGGGCAGGTGACCGGCGACGCCAGCCGCGCTGGTATACAGCCCGATCGGCGCGCCCTCGAGGTGCGGCAGGAGCGCCTCGCCACTCTCCCGCGTCCAGAGAAAGCCGTTGCCCGAGCGCCCGAACTTCAGGATCCGCACCTCCCAGGCCGAGCCGTCCTTCTCGCGCGAGCGCTCGAAGGCCACCGCCTCGCTGACCGGCTCGTACTGCACCTCCACGAGCTCGAGCTCCCCGAGCGTGACGTCCTGCTCGTTGGTCACGGTGTACGGCAGGCGCCAGAGCTTGCCGTCGCGCTGGATCACCGCGACGTCGTCGAACGTGGCCACCAGCCACGGCCCGGCCTCGTACTGGCCCTCGCGCCGGGGAAACTTCTGCTCGAGCGCGGTCCGGATCTTCTGCTGCCGGTCCTCGAAGCTCAGCGCCATCGTCGTCGCCCCTCCGTCGTTGCGGTCGTGCCGCTACTTCGCGGCCGGCGGCGCCTGCGGCTTGATCGAGCGCCCCGCGTGCAGGTCGTGCAGCGGCTTCACCTCGTCGCCCGGCTTCCAGCGCGCCTTGTGGGCACCGATGGTCACCAGCGTGACGACGCCGTCCCTCACCGCGGCCGCCATGACCTCGTGGTCCTTCAGGCCGTAGGCCCGCTTGGCGCGGGCGATGAGCGCCGCGTCGCTGAGCTCGTCGCCCCGTGGTCTCTCGTCCCGCGGCTTCTCGTCCTTCGGCTTCTCGTCCATGACGCTCTCCTCTCTATGCCGGCCAGTCGGCCTTGAAGGGCAGCACGAGGCACCCGCAATTCACGGTGTTGGCAGCGCTCGCCCGTGGATCTCGCGGGTACCGCAGCCGCTCCTTGGGCAAGCCCGGCTTCGGCGCGATCTCGAAGTCGTCGTCGACCTCCCGGGTCGCCCCGTCCGCGAGCTTGTGCGTCACGCGGAAATCGATCGCCCCGCTGTGCGCCCACTGCTTGAGGAGATCGGGGACCAGGCGCTTGGCCTCGCCGAGCGCGCCGTCCGAGGCGATGGACTGCAGCCGTCCCAGCTCGGTCCGGGTGATGGCCTCGGCGCGGGCCGCGATCGACGCGAACGGTCCGGGGCGGCGCAGCGAGCCGGCGACGTCGCGCATGACTTCGAATGGGCTCTTGCCCTCGATGGCGCCGAGGCGCAGCGACTGGGTGATGCGCCGGCGGGCGTCCTGGCTGACGCCCTGGATCAGGTCCGCGTGGTAGTCGAGCGCGGCCTCCACCAGGCGCCGCGGGATCTCCGGGACGCCCAGGGTGAGCCCCGACTGCACCATCGGCTCGCTCACCAGCGCGCGTCCCAGCGTCACGGCCTCGCGCTGGTAGGGCGCGACGGCGGTCTGGTACCGCTCGGCGAAGGCGTCCAGGACGCGCTCGAGGCGGGTGGTGAGCTCGCGCAGCCGGAACGCCTCGAAGCCCTCCGCCCCGACCAGCTCGCCGAGCACGCGCTGTCGGATGGCCTCGAGCTCCTCCATGGCGGCGCGAAGGGCGGCATCGGGCAGCCGGTCGAGCCGGGCCCGGATCGCCTCGACGCGCTCGACGAAGCGGTCCTGCGGGGTCGAGGCGAGGCGGACGCGGCCCGTCACGCGCGCGCCTCTCGGGCCGAGGCCAGGCGGGCGCGCAGGCTCTCGGCGCTGCGTGCGTTGTAGTCCCGCTCGGTGCCGCGGGCGGGGTCCGTGGCGGCCGCCACTTCGGCGGCCGAGTCGATCTCCGCGCCCAACTGGCTGGCCAGCAGGCCGAAGAGCTTGGCCGCGGTCTCCTTCCGGATCCAGCCGAGCTCCTCGGCCTGGGTCAGCGCGACGGTGAGACTGCCGAGCGCCGTGGCGACTGCCGAGGTGTCGCGCATGGACATCTCCGGCAGCGTCGCGGTCAGCGTCTGGTCGACGTCTCGCGGTAGCGCGCCTACGCGGATGGCCTGGTGAACGGCGAAGCGCGCGTGCTCGCGGATCATGAACTTCACCGTCTTCTGCCGACGGGTCATCCGCTTGATCGTCGGCAGGCTCATCTCCTTGGCGGTGGCGAGGGTCACGTCACCGCCCAGGCCGTAGAAGTGCTCGGGCAAGCTCTTGGAGCCGATTATGTGCCCGCGCAGCAGGCGGGCCATCTCGTCGGTCTCGTACGACTTGATGTCCGGCGCCGTGCCCTGCCACTTCACCCTCTCGTTGTGGGCGCGCACCATGCCCCGCCGCACGCGGCTGTTCTTCGTCAGCCAGGCGGCGATCTGCGTCTCGTCCATGCCCTGCAGCTCGACGTCCCAGATGTAGGCACCGAGCTGACGCGCGCGATCCATGAAGTCGAACAGCAGCGCGTCGTAGCCGTCGAGCCAGTCGATGAGCGGGAGGAGGTCGGAGCGGCCGCGGCGAGCGCCGGAGAGCTTGTTGACCTGGGTGAGCAGGCACGAGCCGTCATAGCCGCGCCCGGTGACGGGGTCGGTCTCGCCCGGCAGCGCGGGCATGAGCAGGCCCCGATGGTCCGAGAGCGGCGACGTGTCCTCGCGCACCACCTTGAGCTGGCGCTTGCGCCGGCCGTCGCGCCCCTTCAGCACCACGCTGACGGGCACGAGCGCGTTGTCGGGGTCGGTGATGACCTCGTCGATCTCGCACGGGTCCACGTAGGCGAGGCGCACGTGGCCGTCGTACTCGTTGACTGCCACGGGCAGACAGAGCTCGCCCTGCAGGCCCAGCTCACGAATGAAGTCGTCGTAGCGCTGCTCGAGGGCGTTGACCGGGTCCTGCCAGAAGCGCTCGACGACTGCGCGCACCTTGTCGTCGGCCGCCTCGACCTTCCCGCCTTCGCCCCAGACGAAGTCGACGACCACCTCGATGAGCCATTGCGCGAGCGGGTTCGCCTCCCACAGCCAGTACGCGATGTCCAGCATCGCGTCCTGGGCGAGCGGGTTGAGGTCACGGTCGCTGGGGTTCGCGGTTAACCGGCGGAAGCCCTGCGCGGCGAGCTGCTCGTCGGCGCGCGACATGCCCGCCGAGTACGCCTCCCGCACGCGAGCATCGGCCTCGGCCTTCAGCCGGGTCTCGACCTCGCGGACCCGGGCGGCGATCAGGTCGCCGGCCAGGTACTCCCCGAGGCGCTGTCGGAGGGGGGTCACCGGGGGTCTCCGAGCCGCCGGGGGGTGAAACGCCTACCGGCGGGTGTGCAACCGTGTTCCCAACCGGTGTCACAAACTGTCACAAGGCTGTCACGAGCGTTGACACCCCCCGGGGGGGGTACCTCGATACCGGCCCCCCGGCCGATCGTCGATCCTGGGGCAAATGCGGCGATGGCCCTCATCCGCGCCGCCTCCAGAAACCGGCCTCGCCCCGCCGGAAGCGTCCGAGCCCGGCTCCGGCCTCCTCCTCCGGCTCCCGCTCACCGACGTCGGCGGCCGGCACGCCGGAGCCGGCGCCGGCCTGGAGCGCGAGGGCGAGCGCCCAGGCATGGTCGGCGTGGCCCGTGGCCTCGGAGCGGTCGGCGTCGAACCGGAAGTTGCCGGTGGCGGTCTGCAGGCGCTTGAGCGAGTGCAGGCTCTCGCGGATCCGGCGCTCGACGGGGATCCGCACCACGCGGTCCTCGAGGTCCGTCTTCAGGCGGACCGCGAGCGCTTCCTTGGCGGCGCCCGTGAACGTGACCGGCTCGACGCGGTGCTCGCCGAACTTCTCGACGGCGCGCTCGGCGAGCTGCATGCCGAGGCCGGTGGCGTCGATGCAAGCCCGGCGCACGGGCAATGTCGTGAGGAGGCTCCAGAGGACCCGCTCCTGCACGCCGAACGGCGCGCGCGCCAGGTCGATGACGGCGAACGTCTCCCACGGCAGGCCGCGGCGCGCGAGCAGCCAGATCACCGTGAGGTTGCGCCGGCGGCCGATGTCCAGGCCGAGGAGCAGCTCGCCGGGCGGCGCCGGCGCGTTGACCGGCAGCGGCGCGATCTCCGTGGGCGCCACGCCGTGGGCCTGGTGGGCGAGCTCCGCGAGCTCGTCGGCCCACGCCGGCGTCAGCACGAGCGCTTCGTCCTCGGCGGCGGCGATCAGCTCGTAGCTGAGCCAGGCCGTCGCCTCGTCCAGGAACTCGACCAGGTACTCCTGCCGCCAGGCCTCCTCGTCGCCGAGGCCCACGCGCAGATCCTCGGCGGACGTCAGGCGTCCGTCCTCGTCGCGCAGCTCGAGCCCGTCGGCCAGCGCGTCGTGGATGGTGACGACGTGCTGCGAGTAGTGCGGGTTGGTGCAGAGCTCGTAGAACTTGTTCTGCTTGCCCTGCGGGGTGGAGACGACGCGGATCTTGTAGCCGCGCGTGATGGTCGGGAAGAGGGCGGCCCAGATTTTCCGGCTGTCCTTGTGGAAGGCGAACTCGTCGAGCAGCACGTTGGCGGAGTGGCCGCGGGCGGTGTCGGGATTCGCCGGCAGGCAGAGGCACCGGGCGCGATTCGGCAGGCGGATCTCGTGCACCTTGTACGTGCCGTCGCCGAAGACGTCGTAACCCTCGAGCGCCTGGGCGGCCGCGCCGATGGCCTGCAGGTGCAGCTGCAGCTTCTCGCCGTCCTCGCGCGACCCGCGGTCGCCGTTCGAGAGGATCACCCACGGCGCGCCCGCCTCCGCCATGTCGAGCGCCGCCTCGAGCGTCGTGCCGAAGCTCTTGCCCGTCTGCCGCGCCCACCGACCGACCTTGAAGCGCGCGTGGTCGTCGACCCAGCGCTTCTGGTAGCCGTAGAGCTTGACGGCCGGTTCAGCCATGGCGCTGCCCAGCAGGAGCGTGAGCGCCAGCCCCACGAGGACGGCGCCCGCAAGCACGATGGCGGTCAACACGACCTCGCCCCACCACGTGCGTGGCCCCGTCACGCCGACTTCCTCTCAGGCGCAAGACCGTAGACCTCGGTGCGGATCTTCCGCAGCGTGTCGGGGTCGAGGTTCTTGCCCTCGAGCGCCTTCTCGATCTTCTTGCCGGCGGCCGTCACGCGGCGCTCGAGCTCTCGCTCCCGGAGCGCCAGCGCGCGCTCCTGCAGGCGGAGCTTCCGCTCGGCGATGTCGAGCCGGCCGAGATCCCATGGATCGGGGCGCTGGTCCTCCGCCATCGCCGTGAGCCGTTGGGCCTGCAACAGCTGGCGGATGACCGACTCGATCTCGGGCGTCGGGTTGTCCTTCAGCGCCCGCACGAGCTCTTCGGCCTTGGCGGCCGCCTCGAGGACCGGGCGCTCCGTGGCGTTCCACCACTCTCGGAAGCGGTTGAGCGACGAGACGGCGATCGCCTCGCCGTGCTCCTCCGCGATCGCCGCCGCGATGGCGGTCGTCGCCTCGTTCCGCCTGAAGCCGTCGATCGCCCGCTGCCGCCCGGCCGCAGACAGGCGCGCGAACGCCCGATGGTGCGGCCGATGCTTCCAGGGAGCGCCCTTGCGCCGGCTCATGCACCGGCGATCCCAGGGACGGCGCGCGTGCCCTGCACGACGTCCACGCCCTCGGCCGTGATGCGCCAGCTGAAGTAGTCCTCGCGACCGATCCGCTCGCGGTGAAACTTCACCAGGCCCTTGTCGTAGAGGTAGTAGAGCTCGCCGCGCATCTCGGCGAGACGGAGCGGCAGCCCCACCTTCCGCAGCTGGGCCTGGATGACCTCCTCGGCGCGGTAGGTCGACGAGTCGTCGGCCCGCTCGCGGTCGGCCGTGCGTGCCGCGTCGAGGATCAGCAGCAGGTAGCGACGGGCGACTTCAGCGTGCACGCTGCTCATCGAGCCTCGCCTTGACGTCGGCCAGCTCGCGGAGGATGAGCTCCTGGCCGATGATGACGTCCTGGAACTTCAGCTCGTCGCGACGCGGCAGATCCTCGAGCTGCCGGGCGACGGCGCCCATCGCGTCGGCCTGCCGGGCCTGGGCGCGGACCAACGTCGGGACGTGCTGCGCGATCACGAGGAAGATCAAGAGTCCGGGGCCCCACTTGAAGAGCAGCTCCCGCATCTCGGGGCCGATGTCGGCCCAGATCGCCGCGCCCGTGAACACGGCGAGCGCCGCCCACGGCAAGAACTCCTGCGCCGCGTGCCGGGCCCGCTCGACCATCAGCTGCGCTCCGCGCACCAGGCGAGTAGCTCGATGAGCCCAGGCTCGTCGGGATGGGTCCGCATCGCCAGGCGGACGTCGCAGCCGCCCAGCGCCCGTCGCGCCTCGGCGCGCAGCGCCTCGAGGTCGGCCAGCTCGGCGGCGGTGACCTCGCGCGCGAGCACGCCCCCTGGGGTCGGCAGCTCCTGGGCGCCCGCGCTCGCCGGAACGCCGGCCGCGGCGACGGCGGCCAGCGCTCCGACGACCGCACCGACGACGGCGCGCCAGGGGTCGCGCCGCGCCGGAGCTCGATGGCGCCCCGCGGGGGACTTGAACCCCCCGACAGCCTCGCCGCCTCGCACGACGATGGTGTCCACCTGGACACGCGGGGCCTGCACCGCCAGCCTCATCGCGCACCCCCGACGGCGCGCAGCCGGTTCTCGAGCTTCGTGATGTGCCCGTCGAGCAGCAGCTCGCGGATCGTCCAGCAGGCCGGCGCCTCGCGCAGGAACGTCCGGAGCGAGTCCGCGTCCCCGATCGTCAGCAGGACGCCGAGCCCGCCGCTCTCCGAACGCGTGATCGTGCCCGCAGGCCGCGGCGGCTCTGGGCAGGCGGGCAGCACCGGACGCGCCGGCACGTCGATGCGCACGGTCGGCGCGGCGGCGACCGCCGCGCAGCCGCTCAGGCCGGCCAGGGCGATGCCGACGAGCCAGGAGAACTGGAACCGGTCGCCCGGCTTGTGGCCAGTCGGCGGCGGCGCCGGCGCCGGAGGCGGGCTGGCCTTCGCGATGCGGGCACGCGTGGCCTCGTCCACCGCTCGGTCGGCGTCGCGCGCGTCGTCGATCCGCTGCTGAGCGGCCTGCTGGGCCGCGATCGTCGCCTGCTGGTGGCGCGCGTGCTCCTCGCTGGCCCCCTTGCGCTTGATGCCGATGTAGAGGCCGAGTACGGCGAGGGCGCCGACGACCCAGGGCAGGATTTTGCCGAGCAGCGGCCCGAGCAGCAGCTCAAGCCCCACCGCTGCCTCCCGCGCTCAGCTTCTTCTCCGTGTACTCGCGCTGCCCGAGGAAGGCCAGCCACACCCCGACGGCCAGCGCGTACTCGGCCGCCGACCGCGTGGCGAGCAGCACGTGTAGCGAGCCGATCGTGATGTCCAGGCCGCCGGTGATGAACCACAGCGTGATCACGACCGCGGCCGGCACCGCCAGCGTGTGTGCCCAGCTCCGCCGGCCCCGCGAGTCGCAGAGCAGCTTGCCGTCGACCAGGCGGTGTCCCGCGGTCAACGTGGCGCCCGGGATATCCACGGTGTGGATATCCGCGCCGTGGATCGGCACGGTCATGCGACCTCCCGCGCCAGCGCCCGGAACTCCGCCCAGAACTCCGCGCTCGGCCAGTACACGTAGGCGCCGGCCGCGTTGCGGATCCAGAGGACCTGGGCGTTGTAGGGCTTGCCGCGGTCCTTGCGATCGACGTGCACGACCGGCGTCCACGGCCGCCCGCGATCGGCGCTGGGCAGCGGATGCGGGTACACGCCGATGCCGAAGAACGGGAACCGCATGATGTGCAGCAGCTGCTTGAGGAGCGGCCAGCCGACGAAGTGGCCGTCGACGGCGTACGCCTTGTGGCCGTCGTCGGTGATCAGGTGGGCGGAATCGGTGGCGCCGCCGGCGGCGCGATTCACCGCGGGCGGCCGCGCGCCGGACGTCACGATGAAGGGCACGCCGGCTTCCTGGCGCGCCTGATCGAGCAGCACCATGAGCCGTTCGTCCATGACGGTGCCGTGGGGGTCGCGCAGCGCCGCGTCCGTCTCCGGCGAGAAGTGTCCGTAGCGCAGCGCCTCGAACCAGCTCACCGACGGCCGCCGTCCCGCCCCTGGTGCATCGGGTGGTCGACAGCCTATGGCGGCGCGCAGCAGAGGGATGACGACAGTGAGGACAATGAGAAACTTTTCGCGCCCCGCCCGTTCCGTCCGTCGACGGGAGGAAGGCGCGCAAGCCGGAGGGAAGTGGCGGCCTGGGTTGGGGCCCTACCGGGAGAAGGGGAACAGCGCGAGCTGCACGGGCGGCTTCAGCTCGGGGTACATCTCGTGGAACTTGTCCATCGGGATGCGCCGCGGCTTCCCGACGCGCCGGATCTCGGGCAGCTTGCCCTCATCGAGGTACCGGTAGATCGTCGCGAGGCTCACGCCGAGCAGCCCTGCCACCTCTTCGGGCGTGTAGGTCTGCTTGGCGAAGATCCGGCGGAAGAGCCTCACGCGCTCGGCGCTGGTGGGATCAGGCGGACCTTGTACCGGGCCAGCAGCTCCTTGGCGGCGGCCTCGTCGCCGCGGCGGGCGCGGGCCATCAAGTACTCGCGGTAGTCGGCGTCGGGCGGGCGCCAGGCGCCCTTGTAGCCGCGGAGCGCGCGCGACAGATGGATGTCCTTGGCCACCTCAGCGGCTGCGGTGTCGCCCTCGAGGACGCCATCGGGCAGGTCCCAGTCCTTCGGCACGGCTCTCATGCCGCACCTCCTCGGCGGACGGCCTTGCGCAGCAGCTCCTCAGAGACATCGGGCATGCGGGCCGGGCAGCGCGCCGCCTCGAGGGCCAGGCGCGCACCGTTGCGCTCGAGCGTCTTCAGGACGCCCACGGTCCACCGCGCCTCGCCGATCGTCAGGTGCGCGATCGCCCGCGTGCGCCCATCCGAGGCGCTCTCGACCAGGTCGTAGAGCTGCTCGTCGCGGAGGCCGAGCATGCGGGCCGTCGCGAAGATCAGTCGGCGCTGGCCGGACCGGATCCGGATGCCGCCCGCCGGCAAGAGCACCCTCATGCCCGCCATCCGCGCCTCCGCAGCTCGGCACCGCAGCGTGGGCACCGCGTCCGCGCCCGGCCGAGCTCGACGACGCGGCTGCCGGCGTTCTCATAGACGCAGTGGGTGAACCGCACGCCGTCCACCTGGTGGACCTGGTGATAGGTCACCGGCCGGGTGCCGCGCTTCACGCCGGCCGCCAGCGGGCGCGCGCGCGCTCGAGCAGGCCCTTGAGCGCCTCGATGCACTTCTCGGCCTCGATCGACGTCGCCGGCTCAGGCCGACCGCACGCGCGTAGACGGACCGCCGCGAGGTAGTTGGAGGAGATCTCCGCCGCCAGCAGCTCGCGCACGAGCTCGGCGAGACGCTCGCGCTGCGCCGGCGTAATGAGGGGCGTGACGTCCCCGGTCGCCACGCCGCGGCGGACCCGCCGACGGTCGCGCGCCTGAGGTCGCGTGGGCTCCGGCGACTGCGTCGCCGTCGCCGTGGAAGCCTTGAGAGCTCGAGCGCGTTCGAGGAGGCGCTGCGCCTGGCGCTCGAGCACGGCCGGGCTCTCCCAGCGTGCCGCGCGCGCCTTCGCCCGCACCTCGGGACAGGCCCAGGCGCTCCGCGCCGCCGCCGCCCTCTTCGCCCGCACCTCGGGACGGGCCAGCGCCGCCGCCATCTTCGCCCGCACCTCGGGACGGGCCCAGGCGCTCCGCGCCGCCGCCGCCCTCTTCGCCCGCACCTCGGGACGGGCCAGCGCCGCCGCCATCTTCGCCCGCACCTCGGGACGGGCCCAGGCGCTCCGCGCCGCCGCCGCCCTCTTCGCCCGCACCTCGGGACGGGCCAGGGACGGGCCCAGGCGCTCCGCGCCGCCGCCGCCATCTTCGCCCGCACCTCGGGACGGGCCAGCGCCGCCGCCATCTTCGGACGCCGGCGCCGGCTCCGCTGTCGCCGGCTCGGGCGCGGGGGCCGGTGGTGTTGCGGCGTCGATCGCGGCGGCGCGGGCCGCCAGCACGGCGCGGTGGCCGCGTTCTTCCAGGAAACGCTTCTTCGCCTCCTCGACCGCGACGTCGGCCTTCATCCGATGCGCGCTCAGCAGGTGGCCCGCGAGCCGCGGCCTGTCGGTGAAGGATCGACCGCAGCACTCCACGGAAACCACGGCGGCAGTCGTCATCGGAGCACCCACAGTTGAATGAGTCGGCCATTGTTCTGGGCGAGCGTGGACTTCGTCCGACCCACCGAGCGCCACACCGGCTCGCCGGCCGCATCGCGTTCCTTGAAGACGGCGCCCCAGACGTGCGGGTCGACGTCGCCCAGGTCCTTGATCTTCGCGATCGCGCGTAGGTCGTCGGTCGTCACGCGGCCCGCGCGCTTCACCACCTTGCGCGCCTCCTCGCGGAGCGCCAGAAGCAGCCCGGCGTACCGCTGCTCGAGCGCCTCGAGCGCGCGCACCTGGTTCTCCAGGCTGCGCTCGAGGTTCGGCCCGAAGAGGTCGCGCTCGCCCATCAGTCCTTCCAGGTCATGCGCCGGGCGTCGAACGCCGCGAGTTCGCGCTTGAGGGTGGCCACGAGCTTCGGCACGCGCCGGCCGTACTCGCGGATGTGCTGCGCGACCTCCTCCACCGCCCGCTCGCCGGTCAGCTGCGCCGCTGGGTTCTCGATGCGGCAGGCGCCGACGGCCTCGACGACCGCGCCGGCGGAGAGCTCGATGCTCGCCACCCACTGCCCGCCCTTGTCGGGGGCGGCCGTATATAGGTGCCACCCAGCGCCGTCGCGTAGCAGGTAGTGCGCGGCGTCGTACTGGACCGCGACGCCGCCCGGGAATCGCACGGTGAGCATCTACTTGAGCCCCAGCGGCGCGAGCGCTGCGGCGAGCTTGTCGTGGAGCCCCTCGAGGTCCGTGCCGCCGCTCGTTCGCAGCCACACCTTGACGAGCACGACCTCGCCGCTCTTGGCGCGCGCGATCGCCTCGCCCTGAGGCAGCTCGTGCTCGAGGTCGGGCTCCAGCGCGGCCGGCGCGAAGGTCAGGCCCGAGGCGCCGGCGCGCTGGCGGAGCGGGTAGAAGTCGATCTTCATCGCGCTGGCGCCCGTCAGTCCTTGATCGCGAACCGCTGGCCGTCGACCTCGTACCAGGCCTCGTCCCGCGGCTTGACCCGGGCACCGCACGCGCGCAGCACCTCGTCGGGCGCCTCGCGAAGCGCCTCCTTGTTCAGCCGGTAGGTGACGCGCAGGTACTGCACCTTCTTGGTCTCGCGCAGCCAGTCGATCGCCTTCTTGACGTTGCGGACGGTGAGGTGCTTGACCAGCAGGAAGCCGACGCGGCCGTGGTTGAGCTTGCGGGAGCGGCCGTCGAGGTCCTCCTGGTGGCTCAGCAGGAACCGGTGGAGCTCGTCCTCGAGGCGCTCGATGTGCTCGTAGACCGGCGTGGCCAGGGAGGCGTAGCGGCTCTTGGCCTTCTGGATGTCCTCGTCCCTGGCCGCGGTGTAGGCGGCAATGTTCCGGCGGAACGCGGCGAGCTCGGCGAGCGCCTGGTCGGCGTCCTCCCAGCTGTGGATCCTCTCGATGATCTTCATCGCGCACCTCCTGCGGGGGGGGCGGGCTCGGCCAGGGCGTACAGCCGGTCCATCGCGTTGTCGATCGAGGTGACGATGCGTTCGCCGTAGCTGGCGGCCAGCTTCAGGAACTGCGTGTAGCCGGTCGAGCTCGCGATCTCCACGAGCCCGATCAGCCGCTCGGCATACGCGCGCCCGGGCGTCAGGGCGTTGCCCGCGTGGTGGAGGACGTCGGCCAGGCGCACCTGGCGCGCCTCGTCCACCGTCCGCCGCCCGATCCATGCCGCGCTGCTCTGCTGGCTGAGGAAGCGCTTGAGCGGCACGAACGTCTCCGCGGCGCAGCGCGGGCAGCCCTGCGGCCGCACCGGGAACACGCCCTCGCAATCCAGGCAGAGCACCGCGCGCGTGAAGTCGATCAGCGGCACGTCGGCCCCGCTCGGCTTCTCCTCGCCCATGGGGCTCGCCATGCCGGTACCGCGCCGCCACCGCCGCTCGACACGCTCATGCACGGCCGTCTCGAGCGCGGCGGGGTCGTCCTCGGCCACCGTGAAGTCCAGCGGGTGCTCGGGGCCCGAGGCTCTCATCGCGCGCTCCACGCCCGTGCTGGATTGAGCGCGCGCCACGCCGCCGCGGCCAGCTGCTGGAGCGCGTGCCGCGTCGCCGGCGAGGCGTCCTGTTTCACGTGCAACGTCGCGCCCGGCGTCACGACGGCCGGCGCCGGCGATCGGTACGCGTACGGCCACGGCTGGACTTCGGCGGGACGGGGCGGGTCCTTGCGCAGAGCCTCCGGCGGCAGCAGAGCGTTGCGCGGCGGCTCGTTCGGGTGCTCCTTGGCGTGCAGGTACAGCGCCCGCACGGCAATGGCCGGGTCCGAGGCGCGCGCCGACGTCCAGTACCTCACCGCCGCCTGCGGGTAGCAGACCCAAGCCACGACGCGGTCGCGGTCGGTCTCGGCGTAGAGCACCGGCGCCCACCCTGCGTCCCCCAGCTCGCGCAGCATCGCCGCCATGTCCATGGCCGCTACTCCTCGCCGACCGCGGGCGCGAGCTCGATGACCTCGTCGCGGCCGATCGGCTTATCGTTCTCGGCGAACGATTTGATGAGCAGGCTGGCGAACATCGCGTTGGCGTCCAGGGGGTAGGGGCAGCGCTCGGCGATGGCCTTGAGCCCGGCCGCGGTGATGACGTCGCTCACGCGGGCGCCGGCGCGCTCGATCTTGAAGGCCAAATACTTCGCGATCTCGTCGTTCATCGGCCGCATCTGCACCGTCTGCAGCCGCAGCGTGACCTCGCTGAGATCCCGCGCCCGCGGGTTGTAGGCGGCCTCGGGGTTCTGGCCGATGAGCACGATGCCGAGCAGGCGGCGGCCGATACCGTCGACCTCGTCGAGAAACCGCTTGAGGGCCAGGAACGTCGCCGCACGCAGCTCGTGCGCCTCGTCGATGAAGAGGATCACCTTGCGGCCCGCCTGCTTGGTCTGCTTGAGCAGGAACCGCATCTGCAGCGAGCGCTTCGACGGGCTCTGCGCCTCGGGGAACAGCTCCTCCCGCGCCGCCAGGTGCCGCTTGATGGCCTGGATGACGGCGGTGAGGATGTGCGTCTCGCTGAGCACGCCGCTGATCGTCGGGCTCGGATCCACCAGGATGACGGACTCGCGGCGGGCGAGCTCGGTCTTGACGGCGGCGCCGACGAGCGACTTGCCGCTCCCCCGCGGGCCGGCGAGCCGCACGAAGGCCAGGCGCTCGGCCGCGTCGATGAGCGCGCTGCGCGCCTCCTTGTGCTGCGTGCCCCACCACACGTCCTTCTCGGACTCGATCTCCTCGAAGAAGGGGTTCTTCTTCAGCCCGAAGTACTTCAGCATCGCGTCGGTGAGCATGGGGACCTCGGGCACCTCCCGCTCGAGCACCACGCGCCCGCCGCGCAGCTGGGCCTCGAGCTGCTTGTACTTCGTCCGCCAGTAGTAGGCTCGGTCGGCGACGCGCGCCGGCGTGGGCGCGTGCGCGGCCAGCAGCTCCGCGGGCACCGCGGGGACCGCGTTGATGGCGACCAGCGTCTCCCACACCGCCCGCGCCTTGATGCCGGCGGCCTTGCGAGCGCGGCCGCGCCGGATCATGTTCACCAGCGGTCGGGACACGCGGTCGCGCTGGTTCTCGACGCCCCACGTCCGGAGCAGCTTCGTGGCGCGCTCGGCGATCGCCGCGTCGGCCACCTTCGGCGGGCGGGCCTTCAGATGCGCGAGCGCGCGGGCCAACGTCCAGGGTTCCGCCATGCCGCTCCTCGTCAGCGGAAGAGGTTGACGACCTTCGGGTCGGTCACGGCCGCCTGGCGACACCAGGCGAGAAAGTCTTCGACCTCGGCCTCGGGCACCGTCAGGCGCCCCGCGAACCGGCGTGCGCGCTCGGCCGCCTCGGCGTCGCTGAACCGCTGACCGCCGCGGGCCGCGAGGACGCGCTCGTTGAACTGCGCCCGCGTGATCTCCCGGGTGCCGACAGTGGTGGTGAGCGCGATCTGCACGCCCTCCCGCGGCGGCAGCAGGGCCGGCACGTCCGTCCGCTCGCCCTCGCGGCCGAACACCTGCAGCGGGGGCACGGCTCTCCCGGCGCTCTGCAAAGAGGACGCAAGCCTCTGGGCGCAGCTGGGGCTGACCTTCCGCGGCTGCCACTGCCTGCTCGGAGGCGCCGATCCCTTGGCCCGCAACGCTTCGGTCCTCGCCCGGATCTCGGCGCGCGCCTGACCCAGCGGGCCTTCGGGATCCGGCCGGCCGGCCGCCGCCGCTCGCGGCAAAGGGCGGGCGCGCCGCCGTTGTGGGATAACTCGAGCGCGAGCGCGGCGCCCACGGTCCCCGATTAAAAAACGCGTTCTCGCAGGAATTGCCATCGTTTCTCTCACTCCGGAACAGACACCAAGCCGCGTCGCGTGACAGCGTGGGCGCGTGCGATGGCGCGCGCGCCGGGCATCGCTCCTCGCCCTCGTCACCGCGCTCGCCGTGCTGGCGGCCGCCCGGCCGGGCTCGCCCGGGGGCGCCCGGCCCCGCCCGGCCCTCACGGGCGGCTTTCACGGCGAGGTCGTTCGCGTGGTCGACGGCGACACGATCCACGTCCGCATCGGCGGCGCCGTCGAGAAGGTCCGCTACATCGGCGTGAACACGCCCGAGGTGGGCCATCCCCGGCGGGGCGAGGAGCCGGGCGGGCGCGAGGCGCTGGCGCTGAACCGCCGGCTCGTCGGCGGCAAGGCCGTCCGGCTCGAGCTCGACGTGCAGGCGCGCGACCGCTACGGGCGCCTGCTCGCCTACGTCTGGGTCGGCGACACCATGGTGAACGCCGAGCTGCTCCGGCTGGGCTACGCCCAGGTCATGACGGTGCCGCCGAACGTGCGCCACCAGGACCTCTTCCTGAGGCTGCAGCGCGACGCGCGAGAGGCGGGCCGGGGGCTCTGGAAGCGCGCCTGAGCGCGACCGCCCGGACGAGGAATCGCTCGCCGCGACCGGTGGTTCGCCGGCCTTCCGGAGTTTGCGCCGGTCCGGAGGCGCCCGTATCATTACGGGCAGACGCGTCAGATGGGGGGCCCATGCCGATCGCCCACGACTTCAGCCTCGACGCCAAGTACCGCGCGGAACAGGGCACCATCTTCCTCTCGGGGATCCAGGCGCTCGTCAGGCTGCCGCTCGATCAGCATCGCGCCGACCGCCGGCGCGGTCTCCGCACCGCGACGCTCGTCTCCGGCTATCGGGGCTCGCCGCTCGGCGGGCTGGACCAGACCCTGGAGCGCAACGGCCCGCTCCTGCGCGAGCACGACGTGGTCTTCATCTCGGGCGTCAACGAGGATCTCGGCGCCACGGCCGTCTACGGCAGCCAGCTCGCCAACCTCTTCCCGGGCGCCAGGTACGACGGCGTGCTCGGCATGTGGTACGGCAAGGGGCCCGGCGTCGACCGCACCGGCGACATCTTCAAGCACGCCAACTTCGCGGGCGTGGGCCGCCACGGCGGCGTGCTGGCGCTCGGCGGCGACGATCCGCTGTCGAAGTCGTCCACGCTGCCCACCCACTCCGAGGTCGCCTTCTACGACGCGCTCTTCCCCGTCCTCTTCCCGGGCAGCGTGCAGGAGATCCTCGACCTCGGCCGGCTGGGCTTCGAGCTCTCGCGCTACTCGGGGCTCTGGGTCGGCTTCAAGATCGTCACCAACGTCGCCGACGAGATCGGCACCGCCGAGGTGGCGCCGGATCGCGTGGCCGTGCGCACGCCCGACTTCGTCTTCGAGGGCCGGCCCTGGCAGGCGCAGCAGGCGCCCATGCTCATGCCGCCCTTCGGGCTGGAGACCGAGCGCATCATCCACTACGGCCGGCTCGAGGCGGCCCGGGCCTTCGCCGCCGCCAACGGCCTGAACCGCATCACGGTGCCCACACCGGACGCCTGGCTCGGCATCGCGGCGCCGGGCAAGACGTACTACGACCTGCGCGAGGCCCTGCGCGACCTGGGGCTGGACGACGCCGCCCTGCGCCGCTTCGGCATCCGCCTGCTCAAGATCGGGATGCTGTTCCCGATGGAGCCGGGCATCGTGCGCGAGTTCGCGCGCGGGCTGGAGGAGATCCTCGTCGTCGAGGAGAAGCGCGCGTTCACGGAGCTGTTCATCCGCGACGTGCTCTACAACCAGACCGAGCGCCCCCGGGTGGTGGGCAAGCACGACCTGGAGGGCCGGCCGCTCGTGTCCGCCAGCGGCGAGCTCGACGCCGACCGCATCGCCCAGATCGTGGCCGCGCGCCTGGAGCGGCGCGTGCAGAGCGAGTCGATCACCGCCCGCGTCGCCGTGCTGGAGGCCCTGCGCGAGCGCCCGGCGCCGCTCACGCTGGCCCGGCAGCCGTACTTCTGCTCGGGGTGCCCGCACAACCGCTCCACCCGCGTGCCCGAGGGCTCGATGGCGTCGGCCGGCATCGGCTGCCACGGCATGGCTCTCTACATGGACCGCAACACGTCGGGGCTCACGCACATGGGCGGCGAGGGCGCGCAGTGGGTGGGCATGGCGCCCTTCACCGAGATGCCGCACCTCTTCCAGAACCTCGGCGACGGCACGCTGTTCCACTCCGGCTCGCTCGCCATCCGCCAGGCCGTGGCCGCCGGCACGAGCGTCACCTACAAGATCCTCTACAACTCGGCCGTGGCCATGACCGGCGGCCAGGACGCCGCCGGCGCGATGCCCGTGCCCGCGCTCACGCGCATGCTGGAGGCCGAGGGCGTCCGGAAGATCGTCGTGATGACCGACGAGCCGGACAAGTATCCCCGGGACACGCGGTGGGCCGCCGGCGTGGAGGTCTGGCACCGCGACCGGCTCGACGAGGCCCAGCGGATGCTCCGCGCCGTCCCCGGCGTGACCGCGCTCGTGTACGACCAGCGCTGCGCCGCCGAGAAGCGCCGCCTGCGCAAGCGCGGCAAGCTGCCCGATCCGGCGATGCGCGTCTACATCAACGAGGCCGTCTGCGAGGGCTGCGGCGACTGCGGCGTGAAGTCCAACTGCCTCAGCGTGCACCCGGTGGAGACGGAGTTCGGCCGCAAGACGCAGATCCACCAGTCGTCCTGCAACAAGGACTACTCCTGCCTGAACGGCGACTGCCCGTCGTTCCTCACCGTGGTGCCGCGCGGGGTGCCGCGCAAGCAGGCGCGGCCCGTGTTCGAGGTGGATCGCGCGCTGCCCGATCCGGCGCTGAAGGTCTCGCCGCAGTGCAACGTGTTCATGATGGGCATCGGCGGCACCGGCGTGGTGACCGTCAACCAGGTGCTGGGCACCGCGGCCCTGCTCGACGGCAAGCAGGTGCGCGGGCTCGACCAGACCGGCCTCAGCCAGAAGGGCGGCCCGGTGGTCTCGCACCTCAAGATCTACGACCGCGCCGAGGAGGTCTCCAACAAGGTCGGCGCCGGCGAGGCCGACACCTACATCGGCTTCGATCTCCTCGTGGCCATGTCGCCGCAGAACCTCGACCACGCACGGCCCGACAAGACGATGGCCGTGGTGAGCACGAGCCAGGTGCCGACGGGCGCCATGGTGACCTCGACCGAGGTGCACTTCCCGGAGACGGCCGGCCTGCTGGCCACGATCGACCGGGTCACGCGCAAGGACGAGAACGTCTACCTGGACGCGCTGGGGCTGGCCGAGCGCCTCTTCGGCGACCACATGGCCGCCAACATGATCGTGCTGGGCGCGGCCTACCAGGCCGGCGGGGTGCCCGTGAGCGCCGCCGCCATCGAGGAGGCCATCGCGCTGAACGGCGTCGCCGTCCAGATGAACACGCAGGCCTTCCGCGCGGGACGGCTCGCCGTCCTCGACCCCGCGCGGCTGAGCGCGCGGGACACGCGCGCGCGCGTGGGCGCGGCGGCGGTGCAGCCGGCGCTCGAGCGCCACCCCGCGCTGGTGCCGCTGGTCGACGCGGTGGCCGAGCGCGGCGAGCTGCGCCGCCTCCTCGAGATCCGCGTGCCCGAGCTCTGCGCCTACCAGGACGAGGCGTACGCCCGGCAGTACCTGGACGTGGTCCGTCGCGTCCGGGAGGCCGAGCGGGCGGTGCCCGGCGAGAGCCGGCTCAGCGAGGCCGTGGCCCGCCAGCTCTACAAGCTGATGGCGTACAAGGACGAGTACGAGGTGGCCCGGCTGCACCTGCGCAACGATCTGGCCGCCCAGCTTGCAGCGGAATACCCGGATGGCGTCACGGTGCAGTACAACCTGCATCCGCCGCTCCTCCGGGCCCTGGGACTGCGCAAGAAGATCAAGCTCGGCCGGTGGTTCGACGGCGCCTTCCGCCTGCTCGTGGCCCTGCGCGGGCTGCGCGGCACGGCGCTCGATCCCTTCGGGCGCGCCGAGGTGCGCCGGGTCGAGCGCGCGCTCATCGGCGAGTACCGGACGCTCCTGGACAAGGCCCTGGTCGGGCTCTCGCCCGAGACCTACGAGCGCGCCGTCAAGCTGGCCGGGCTGCCGGATCTCATCCGCGGCTACGAGGACATCAAGCTCCGGAACGTGAAGCGCTTCCGGGACGAGGTCCGCGCGCTCGGCTTCTGACGGTGGCACCCGTGTTGCTTGGTCGGTGAGGCACAGGAGGTCGCCATGCGCCTCATCGCCGCCACGCTCCTCGCCGCTTCGCTGCTCTTCACCGGCGCCGCCGGCGCCCTGGCCCAGGCGGGCCGGGAACCCGGCATCGCGCCCCGCGTGTGGACCCAGGTCGAGGGGACGGTGGAGCGCGTCGACGCCGACCGCGTGACCGTCAAGCTTCCGGACGGGCGCCGGATGACGGCGGACATCACGCCCATGGCGCGCGCCGAGCGCACCAGGCTGGAGCCGGGGCTGCGGACGGCGCTCTACGGCTACACCGACCAGCGGGCCGGCCGCTTCGTCGCGTGGTTCCTGCCCGTCGAGGAGCCGGTCGCCGCGGCCTCGCCGCCGACGGCGCCCGCCAGCCCGCTGGCGGCCGCGACACCGGCCGCGCCGGTGCCGGGCGACGAGCGTCCGTGGCGCATCGTGCACGGGCTGGTCGACCGGATCGACGCCGACACGCTGACGCTCCTCAGCGACTCCGGGCGCGCGATCGCCGTGGACGTGCGCGGTGTGGAGCCCGGCAACCGGGCCGCGGTCCGGCGGGGGGAGGGCGTGACGGTGTTCGGCTTCCACACCGGAGACCTGGACCGCCTGGACGCGCGCTTCATCCACCGCGACGCCTCCGAGCGAGCCGGCTCCTAGCCCAGAGCGCCGGGCCCGTGCGGGCCCCCCGGTGATCAGTCCTCGGCTGCCGGCCGGCCGCGCAGGCGCTTGATCGCCGCCCGCCGCCTCTTCGTGCCGATCCTGCGCTCCTCGGCCGCCGCTCCGGGCCGCGTGGGCCGGCGCACGCGCGGCTCCCGCAGCGCCGCGGCGATGAGCGCGCGCACCTTGGCGCGCGCGTCCTCCAGGTTGCGCGCCTGATCGCGCGTGGCCTGGCTGGTCACGCTCAGCCGGCCCTCGGCGTCGAGCCGGTTGCGCGCCAGCGCCTGCAGCCGCCGGCGGGCGGGCTCGGTCAGCCCCTCGACGGCGTCGAGGTCGACGCGCACGTCGACCTTCGTCGCCACCTTGTTGACGTTCTGACCGCCCGGCCCCGAGGCGCGGACGGCGCGCACGGTGAGCGCGCGCGCCGGCACGCGCACGCGCTCGCTGACCACGATCGCCTCGGCCATGGCGGGATTGTACCGGGCGTTTGCCGCGCTGCGGCCCAGACCGGATAATCCGACGGATGGCTCCGGCCGGGCGGCGGCGGCTCACGGCGGTGGCGCGGGGCGAGGCCGGCGCGGACCTCGTCCTGCGCGGCGGCACGCTGCTCAACGTCTACACGGGCGAGCTGTACGCCGGGCACGTGGCCGTCGCCGGCGACCGGGTGGCCTACGTCGGGGGCCGCGAGGACATGATCGGGCCGCGCACGCGGGTGCTGGACGTGACCGGCCGCGTCCTCGTCCCCGGCTACATCGACCCCCACGTGCACCCCACGCACCTGGTCACGCCCTCGGCGCTCGCCCGCCACGTGCTGCCGCTCGGGACGACGACGGTCTTCGCCGATACGCTGCAGATCTGGGAGCTCGGCGGCCTCGGCGCCTTCCGCGCCGTCGCCGGCGCCCTGGCGCGCTCGCCGCTGCGCTTCTACTGGATGATCCGTCCGCACGCGCAGTCGCGCACGCGCGACGAGCGCCGGCGCTTCCGCCCGGGCGACGTCGCCCGCGCGCTCGGGCACCCGGCCGCGGTGGCCGTGGGCGAGGTCACGCGCTGGCCCGACGCCTGGCGCGGCGAGCCGGCGATGCTCCGGGCGCTGGCGCTCGCCCGGCGACGGCGCGTGCGCGTCGAGGGCCACACGGCCGGCGCCTCGGGGGAGAAGATCGCGGCGATCGCCGCGGCCGGGTTCACCTCCGACCACGAGCCGATCACCGCCCGCGAGGTGCTCGACCGCGCGCGCCAGGGCCTCGCCGTCATGCTCCGCGAGTCCTCGCTGCGCCCGGACCTGGCGGGCCTGCTCGACGCGCTGAAGGAGGCGCCGGGCCTCGCCGGGCGCGCGATGCTCACGGCCGACGGCTCGATGCCGGCGTTCGTGCGCGACCACGGCTTCGTCGATCACCTGCTGCGCGTGGCGATGGAGCGCGGGGTGCCACCCGTCGACGCCTACCGCATGGCCACGCTCAACCCCGCCACGTACTTCGGCCTCGACGGCGAGGTGGGCGGCCTGGCCCCCGGCCGCCGGGCCGACGTCTGCGTGCTCCGCGACCTGGCCGAGCCGCGCCCCGAGACCGTCGTGGCCGGTGGCCGCGTCGTGGCCGAGGCCGGGCGGCTGACCGTCCCCGTGGCCGAGCCGCCGTGGCGGCGGATCTTCACGTCGCCGGCGGCCCGGCTGGCCGTGCGCTGGACGGCGCGCGCCGAGGATTTCGCGCTGCCCGAACGCGCGCGCTACCCGGTCGTCCGCCTCGTCAGCGCCGTCATCACCCGGCTCGAGGAGCGAGCGCTCGCCGCCGGCGACCTGCACGCGGCGCTCGTCGACCGCGCCGGGCGGTGGATCGCCCCCGCGGTGGTGGCGGGCTTCGGCGAGAGGGTCGACGGCCTGGCGTCGACGATCACCACCGACTTCAACGTGCTGGCGATCGGGCGCCGGCCGGCCTCGATGGCGCGCGCCGTCAACCGGCTGCTCGCGCTCGGGGGCGGCATCGTGCTGGTCGACGGCGACGAGCCGGCTTTCGAGCTGCCGCTGCCGGTCGGCGGCGTCATGCGGGCCGGCAGCCTCGAGGACACCGCGGCCCTCGAGGACGGCCTGCGCGCGGCGCTGGCGGCGCGCGGCTACCCGCACCACGAGCCGCTGTTCACGCTGTTCTTCCTGGCGGCGGACTTCCTGCCTCACGCGCGGCTCACGCCGCGCGGCGTCTGGGACGTGAAGCAGGCGCGCGTCCTGCTCCACGCGCGCGCGCGTGGGCGATAGACCACCGGAGGGGGCCTCGACGGCCCCCGCCGAGACCTCCCCCAGGACGGGACTGCGGCGGAGCCGCCGCTCGGTAGTCGGCGGGGGCCTCGACCGCCCACGCCAAGACCTCCGACACCAACAAGGATTGCGGCGGCCAGGCCGCCGCTCGAACGTTGTTTCGGTGGCGTGGCGGTTCGGTCGACGGACACCTGTCGCCGGGCGCGCGGCGGCGGCGCTGGCCCTGCTGGCGCTGGCGGGCGCGGGGCCGGTCGAGCCGAGGCTCCGGGAGGGCCGCTTCGAGGGCCGCGCCTGGCGTCTCTACGTGCCGTCCGCGGCGGGTCGGGGCACGCTGGTGGTGGCGCTCCACGGCTGCTGGCAGACGCCGGAGGACTTCGCGGCGGGCACGCGGCTGGACGAGGCGGCCGAGCGCCGCGGGCTCGTGGTGCTCTATCCCGCCCAGGGCCGGCGCGACAATCCGAGCCGGTGCTGGAACTGGTTCGAGCCCGCCGACGCGGGCCCCGGGCCGGAGACGCGGCAGCTCACGCGGCTGATCGCCGCCGTGCCGCGCGAGCAGGGGATCGAGGCCGACCGCCTGGTCGTCCTCGGCTTCTCGGCCGGCGGGTACGCCGCGGTGAACCTCGCCTGCGCGGGGCCGCCGGCGGTGCAGGGCGTGGGCGTCATGGCCGGCGGGCCGTACCGGTGCGGCAGCGGCCCGCAGGGGGCGCTCGAGTGCATGCGGGGCGAGCGGCTCGACGCCGAGCGCTCGGCGGCGGCCTGTCGCGCGGCCATGGGCGGCCGCACGCGCGCCGTCCGCGCCTCGCTGTGGCAGGGCGACCGCGACAGCGTCGTGCGGCCCTCCAGCCTGACGGCGCTCGCCGGGATGCTGGCGCGGCTCGCCGGCGCGCGGCCGGCACCGCCCGAGCGCACCGACGGCGGCGCCACGCGAACGGTCTATCGCGATCCCCGCGGGCGCCCGGTGATCGAGGCCTGGCTCGTCGCGGGCATGGGGCACGCCTGGAGCGGCGGCTCGCCGCGCGGCAGCCACACGTTCGTCGCCGGGCCCCCGGCGACCGAGCGCATGCTCGACTTCCTGCTGGCCGAGCCGTGAGGACCAAGCGGCGGCTGGCCCTCGGCGTGCTGCTCGCCGCAGTGGCCCTCGCCGGCGTGGCGGCGCCGTTCCGCTCCACGTGGTGGGGCGGCTGGATCCTCGCCGTCGCCGAGGCCGGCATCGTGGGCGGGCTCGCCGACTGGTTCGCCGTCACCGCGATCTTCCGCCGGCCCCTCGGCCTGCCGATCCCGCACACGGCCCTGATCCCGAGCAACTGGGAGCTGCTGGCCGCGCGCATGGGCAGCATGGTCGGCGACCGCGTGCTGACCCGCGAGTACCTCGTGCACGAGATCGACCGCGTCGACCTCGCCGACCTGATCGGCCGCGGCGCCGAGCGCGTGAAGCGGGCGGACCTCGAGACCGCCACGCGGACCGTCCTGGACTGGGCGGTGCGCGGGCTGCCGGTGGAGAGCACGGGCGAGGCCCTGGGGCGCGTGCAGCGCCTGCTCGCGGCCCAGCCGCTCGCGCCGACGCTGGCCTCGGCGCTGGAGGCCGCCCGCCAGCACGGCTGGGACCAGCGCGCCATCGTGCTCGCGGCCAGCGCGCTCGCCGACGCGCTGGGCCGGCCGGCGCTGCGCGGCGCCGTCGGCGACATCGTCGACGAGATCCTCCAGCGCTACCGCGAGCGCGTGGGATTCTATCCGCGCGTGGCCCTCGGCCTGGCGGACCTCCTCGGCCTCATCGATCGCGAGCGGATCGTGGCCGCGCTGCACGCCGGCCTGACGGAGATCGCCGCCACCCCCGACCATCCGTTCCGGGTCCGGCTGGGCGAGGCCCTCGGCGACTTCATCGCCCGGTTGCGCCGCGATCCCGCCCTCGCCGCGCGCGTGGAGGCCGTGAAGGAGGACCTGGTCGGCAGCCCCGTGGTCGCCCGGGTCGTGGAGGACGCCGCGCGCGCCATCCGCCAGGCCCTGCTCGACGACCTCGGGCGGCCGGGCTCCGAGGCCGTCGCCTGGGTCGTCGACCGGCTGGAGCGCTGGCGCCGCGCGCTGCTCGGGGATGCCGCCCTGCGGCGGCAGATCGACGGCTGGGTCAAGGCGCGGGCCGCCGAGGCCGTCGACCGCTACCACGGCCGGATCGCGCTCTTCATCGAGAAGGGCGTGCACGCGCTGGGCGCCGAGGGCGCGGTGCGGCTGGTGGAGGAGCACGCCGGCGACGACCTGCAGTACATCCGCGTCAACGGCACGGTCATCGGCGGCCTCGCCGGCGGCCTCCTCTACGCGATCCACCTGCTGCTGACCGCGTTCTAGGCCCGGTTTCCGGGCGCCGGTGGCCCTTCCCCCGGGCGGAACCAATTGTCCGTCCACGGGTTTTCACGTACACTCGGGCCCACACCAGCACCCGAAGCCCCGGGAACTCGAGATCGTCGTGGGAGGGCAAGCATGCCTCGTGTCCGTGCTCTGGCGTCGCTCGTCGCGTCGGTGCTCGCGGTCGTGATCCTGGTCGGGGGCACCCCCGCCGTGAGCCAGACGCCGAAATCCGGCGGCATCCTGAACGTCATGCAGCGGGAAGACCTGGCGCAGGGCTTCTCGATCCACGAGACGGCGACGATCTCGACGGTGTGGCCGTCGGCGCCGTGCTTCAACAACCTGGTCCTGTTCGACCCGCTGAAGAAGCAGGAGAGCATGGACACGGTGATCCCCGAGCTGGCCGAGAAGTGGTCCTGGCAGGACAACTACCGCAACCTGGTCTTCTTCCTCCGCAAGGGCGTCACGTGGCACGACGGCCAGCCCTTCACCTCCAAGGACGTGAAGTACACGTTCGACATGGTCCGGGGGGCGAAGGACGCCGCCGGCAAGCTGCGCATCAACCCGCGCAAGGACTGGTACTCGAACGTCGTCAACATCGAGGCGCCCGACCCGCACACGGTGATCTTCCACCTCAAGCGGCCGCAGCCCTCGCTGCTGCTCATGCTGGCCTCGGGCTACTCGCCCGTCTACCCCGCCCACGTGCCGGCGGCGGAGTTCCGCGCCCGCTGCATCGGCACCGGGCCCTTCAAGCTCAAGGAGTGGCGCAAGGGCGAGTCGATCGAGTGGGTGAAGAACCCCGACTACTGGGCGAAGGGCCGGCCGTACCTGGACGGCATCCGGTACGTGGTCATCGCCGACCGCGCCACCCGCTTCGCCGCGCTGCAGGCCGGCCGTCTGGACATCTCCTTCCCGGGCGAGGCCACCAAGCCCATCTACGACCAGCTGAAGGCGTCGGGCGCGAAGCTCAACTTCACCGAGGTGGGCTCGAGCGTCAACGACAACATCCTGATGAACACCAAGAAGCCGCCCTTCGACAACGTGAAGGTGCGGCAGGCCATCAGCTACGCCATCGACCGCCGCGCCTACGCCAAGGCCGTCCACCAGGGCGGCGCCGTCATCGGCGCCTCGCTGCAGCCCAAGCCCCACGGCTACTGGGGCCTCCTCGACAAGGAGCTGAACGCGCTGCCCGGCTACGGCAAGGCGGCCGAGGACAAGGCCAGGGCCAAGAAGCTCCTGGCCGAGGCCGGCTTCACCGCGTCCAACCCGCTCCGCGCCGAGATGGGCACGCGGGCCATCGCGCTCTACGTCGACTTCGCCTCGTTCGTGGTCAACGAGCTGAAGCAGGTCGGCATCGACGCCACGCTCAAGCAGGTCGAGACCGCCCAGTGGCACCCGCTGGTGACCCGCCGCGAGTACCAGATGGGCGCCAACCTCACCGGCCTGGGCGTCGACGACCCGGACGTGTCGTTCTACGAGAACTACGCCTGCGGGTCGCCGCGGAACTACACCGACTACTGCGACGAGGGCGTCATGAAGCTCGTCGACCAGCAGTCGCAGGAGATCGACTCCAAGAAGCGCCTGCAGATCGTGTGGCAGATCCAGAAGAAGCTCGAGCAGGACGCCGCGCGCCCGGTGATGGGCTGGCGGCTCGACTACTTCCCGCAGTGGGGCTACGTGAAGAACTTCGTGGCCCACAGCAACATCTACAACTACGGCCGGATGCAGGAGGTCTGGCTCGATAAGTAACATGGGGGCCCCGACATGGCCCCCAAGCCCCCCGCCTTCGGCCGGCCCCGGCGGAGCCGGGGCCGGCCTCTGGGGCGCGCGCATTCCAGGCGGCGCGACAGCGGTCGCCGGCCCCGGTAGACCGCTGGCATAACGGGAGACGCCCACGCGTACGTACGTCGCGCACCGGCTGGGGATCGCCGTGCTGACGCTGTTCGGCATGTCGATCGTGATCTTCGTGCTCATGCGCCTGGCGCCCGGCGACATCGTCGACATCCTGTTCGCCGCCGCCGGGTACGTGAGCGAGAGCGACAAGAAGATCATCATGCAGGAGCTGGGCATCGACCGGCCCATCTGGCTGCAGTACGTCGACTGGCTCCGCGCGCTCGCCACCGGCGACCTCGGCAAGTCGTACCGCTACGATGTCCCGGCCTGGGATCTGATCCGTCCGCTGCTCCCCGTCACGCTGGAGCTGGCGGCGCTGGCGACGATCTTCTCCATCATCCTCGGCGTGCCGGCCGGCGTCGTCAGCGCCGTCCGGCAGGACACCGGGCTCGACTACGTGCTGCGCGTGGTGTCGCTGGCCGGGCTGTCCATGCCCTCGTTCTGGCTGGGCATGGTCATCATCCTGGCCCTGGTGAGCTGGGCCGGCTGGATCCCGCCGCTCACGTACGTGTCGCCGTTCCAGGACTTCAAGATCCACCTGGTGCAGTTCGTGCTGCCGGCGCTCGCCGTCGGCTACCGCTCCTCCGCGCTCCTGATGCGCATCACGCGCTCGGCGGTCCTGGAGGTCATGCGCGAGGACTACGTGCGCACGGCGCGGGCCAAGGGGCAGGGCGAGCGGCTGGTGATCTGGCGGCACGCCTTCAAGAACGCCGTGCTGCCCGTGGTGACGGTCATCGGCATCGAGTTCGCGTTCCTGATCGGGGGCCTCATCGTCACCGAGACCGTCTTCAACCTGCCCGGCGTCGCGCGCTTCCTGGTGCAGGCCATCCTCTGGCGCGACTACCCGATCGTGCAGAACCTCGTCATGTTCATCGCCATCGTGGTGGTCCTCTCGAACCTCCTGGTGGACCTGCTGTACGGCTACCTCGACCCGCGCGTGAAGTATGGCTAGGCCGGTCACCGCCGACACCGGGCTGGAGCTCGTCACCGCCGCGCCGCGCGGGCCCTCGCGCGCCGGCATCCCGCGAACGGTCGCCCGCTTCTGCCGCCGCAAGCCGCTGGGGGCCGCGGGCGGCCTGCTGATGGTGGTCATGGTCCTCACGGCCCTCCTGGCCGAGCCGCTGTCGACGCACGATCCCATCGCCACCGACGCCGCGCACACCCTGGCGCCGCCGGGCGCGGAGCACTGGCTGGGCAGCGATCACCTGGGCCGCGACATCTACAGCCGGATCGTGCACGGCGCCCGGGTCTCGCTGATCGTCGGCGTGCTCTCGACGCTGCTCGGCTCCGTGCTGGGCGGGGTGATCGGACTGCTCTCGGCGTACTTCGGCGGCAAGACCGACATGATCTCCCAGCGGCTGCTGGACATCCTGCAGGGCCTGCCGCTGCTGGTCCTGGCCCTGGTCATGGCCGCCGCGCTGGGGCCGGCCCTCTACAACGTGGTCATCGCCATCTCGATCCCGATCATCCCGCGGGCCGCGCGCGTCATCCGCTCGAGCGTGCTCTCCATCCGCGAGATGCAGTACATCGAGGCCGCGCTCGGCCTCGGCATCGGCCACCTGCGCATCGCGTTCCGCCACATCCTGCCCAACACCATGGGGCCGTTCATCGTGCTCGCCACCGCGCAGCTCGGCAGCGCGGTGCTGGTGGAGGCCACCCTCTCGTTCCTCGGGCTCGGCGTGCCGGAGCCGTATCCCTCGTGGGGCCGCATGCTCTCGGTCTCGGCGGCCGAGTACGCGCAGAAGGCGCCGTGGCTGGTGCTGTTCCCGGGCCTGGCCATCAGCCTGGCCGTCTTCGGCTCGAACCTGCTCGGCGACGCCCTGCGCGACACGCTCGATCCTCGCCTGCGCGGCGGCTGACGCCGCGGGCGAAGGGCCCCGCTCCCCGCTCAGGGGGCGTGACGGCCGGGCGCGCCGCGACGGAGCGGGACGAAGCGCACGGGGGCGACGTCACGCACCGACACCGTGCCGTCGGCCGTCCTGTCCACGACCTTGAGGGTCTGCACGCCCGGCGCGCGTCCCACGGGGATGACCATCCGCCCGCCGGGCTTCAGCTGCTCGACCAGCGGCGCCGGGATCTCGGTGGCGCCGGCCGTGACGACGATGGCGTCGAACGGCGCCCGCTCCGGCCAGCCCAGGTAGCCGTCGCCCTCGCGAACGTGGACGTTGTCGTACCCGAGGCGCGCGAGGCGTCCGGCCGCCGCCCGCGCCAGCTCGGGGAGGAGCTCGATCGTGTACACCTCGCGGACCAGCCCGGCGAGCACGGCCGCCTGGTAGCCCGAGCCCGTACCGACCTCGAGCACGCGGTCGCCCGGCTCGGGCTCGATCCATTCCGTCATCAGGGCCACGATGTAGGGCTGCGAGATCGTCTGCCCCGCGCCGATCGCCAGCGGCGTGTCCTCGTAGGCCCGGGCGCGGGAGGCCTCCGGCACGAACTCGTGTCGCGGCACCGTCCGCATCGCCTGCAGCACGCGCTCGTTGCGGATGCCGCGGGCGCGCAGCTGCGTCTCGACCATCCGCGCGCGCGCCTGGTCGGCGTCGGTCGCCCGGGCCGCCCACCCCGGCGGCGTGCCGGCCGGGGCCTCCGGCGCGGCCGGCATCACGCACGCGAGCGCGAGGACGATCGCCGGCATCCGCTGCATCCTGCGTTCTCCTGCCTCGGCGGGGAGTCTACCGCGCCGGGCGCCGCGCGCACGGACGGACTCCCGCGACGCCGCCGACACCTCGCGGCCGCCGCGAGGGTCCGGCGGCGTGCGCGGCGTGGTCGGGCCTGCTACAGTCGGGGCGCCCGCGCGCCCCGCGACGCGGACGTCGTCACCAGGGGGAGGCGTCGATGAGCAAGGACGAGCTGTGCTGGACGCCGGCCACCGAGCTGGCCGCACTGATCAGGAAGAAGAAGGTCTCGCCGGTCGAGGTCGTCGAGGCGGTGCTGGCGCGCATCGAGGCGGTGAACCCGACCATCAACGCCTTCGTGACGGTGACCGCCGACGAGGCGCGCCGCCGCGCCCGGGCCGCCGAGCGCACGCTGGCCCGCCGCAGCGCCACGCTGGGGCCGCTGCACGGCGTGCCCTTCTCGGTGAAGGACCTGGTCATCACGAAGGGCGTGCGGACGACGTTCGGCACGCCGCTCTATCGCGACAACGTCCCGGCCGAGGACGCGCCCATGGTGGAGCGCCTGCAGGCCGCCGGCGCCATCATGCTCGGCAAGACGAACACGCCGACGATGGGCTGGATCGGGGCCACCCACAACCTGATCTTCGGCGTGACGCGCAATCCCTGGAACCCGGAGCGCACGCCGGGCGGCTCCAGCGGCGGGGCCTCGGCGGCGGCCGCGGCCGGTCTGGGGCCGCTGCACGTCGGCACCGACGGCGGCGGCTCCATCCGCATCCCCGCCTCGTGCGCCGGGATCTTCGGCCACAAGCCGTCCTACGGGCGGATCCCGACCTACCCGCCGAGCGGCGCGTGGAGCCTCTCGCACATCGGGCCGATGACGCGCACCGTGGCCGACGCCGCGCTCATGATGAACGTCTGCGCCGGACCCGACGAGCGCGACCAGTACTCGCTGCCCGCCGAGCGCGTGGACTACGTCAAGGCGCTGGGCGGCAGCCTCCGGGGCCTGCGCGTGGCGTGGACGGACGACCTGGGCTTCGCCGAGGCCGTCGATCCCGAGGTCGCCGCCGTGTGCGCGCGCGCGGCGAAGGTGTTCGCGCGCCTGGGGTGCCGGGTCGAGACCGTCGCCCCGAGGTGGCCGTCGCCGAAGGAGCCGTGGGAGCAGATCTTCTGCGGCGGCATCGCGGCGCGGCTGGCCCCGTACCTGGACCGCCGCGACGAGATCGAGCCCGGGCTGCTCGCCATCGTCGAGACCGCGCTGAAGAACCCGCCCACCCGCTACGTGCAGGCGTGGTTCGACCGGCTGGCCTGGTGGCAGCATCCGCGCGCGCTCTTCGAACGCTACGACCTGCTGCTCACGCCGACCATCGCGTGCGCCCCCTTCCGGTGCGGGCTCGACAACCCGACCGCGATCGCCGGCCGCAGCGTGTCGGCCTACGCCTGGATTCCGTTCACGTTCCCGTTCAACCTCACCGGGCAGCCGGCCGCCTCGGTGCCCGCGGGCTTCACGAAGGACGGGCTGCCGGTCGGGCTGCAGATCGTCGGCCGCCGCTTCGACGACGCCGGGGTGCTGCGGGCCGCGGCGGCCTTCGAGCGCGCGCAGCCGTGGACGGCGCGGCGCCCGTCGTGACGCGCTCGCGCGGCGGGGCTCCCGGCGGCGCGGGGTAGGCGAGGCCCGGGCGGCCGCGCGCGTCAGGCCGCGCGCGCGGCCGCGCGCTCGCCGGCGGCGATCACGCGGGCGTAGGTCCGCACGGCGCGCCGGATGGCCGTCAGGCCCGCCGGCGGGAACCGCCGGCAGGGGATGCCGTCCTGGGCGAGACGCGGCAGCGCGGCGCCGTCGATGGCCTGCTCCAGCACGCCGGCGAAGCCCTCGGAGGCGCGCCGCTGCAGGCGCGCCAGGTACTGCGGCAGCGTGAGCGTGCCATCGGCGGGCACGCGCTCGCAGTGGACGACGTCGCCGCCGTCGACCTTCTGCGCGACGAAGTGGATGCTGTAGCCGACGTCCTCGGGACAGCCCTCGGCGAGCGTCCACAGCGGGCAGTCCGAGCCGCGGTAGTGCGGCAGCACCCCCAGGTGGCGGTTCAGCGCTCCGCGTCGCGCGAGCCCGTAGAAGGCGGGCCGCAGCACCGGCACGCCGGCGAGGAGGATCCAGTCGGGCGCCTGGCGCTCCACGAACTGGAGCACCGCCGGACCGTGCGGATCCATCGCGTCGATGCGGGGCCACCGCGCCCGGCCCTGCGCCACGGCGTCGGCGTCGATGTCGGGGAACGCGGGCGGCCCGGGCGGCAGCCACAGCCGCGAGAGCGCGCGGCCGAGGAGGAAGTCGGCCACGTAGGCGAGGCCCCGCGTGCGCGCCAGGCGCGCGGCGACGCGCAGCGTCTGCCTCGGCGGCCGGCCGGTCAGGTTGACGAGGCTCACGCGCTGGCCGCGCGCGTCGAGAAAGCGCGCGAGGAAGTGTGCTTCCGGCAGGTCCCGGGTGGTGGCGATCAGGAACGAAGGCATCTGGCGGCAAGCGGAGCAAGAGCGTTGCCAGCCCCTGAACGCGCCGTAGCCGCGCGTTCCGCCGTGCTCGCCCGCGAATCCTGCAACGCCCGACCGTGCAGAAACTTGCTCAGCGCGGGCCGCCGTGGGCAGGGCCGTCCACGATCTCGGACATTGACGCCGTGGCCGCGCCGGCCGACGCTGCCGGCATGTCGCTCACCGACCTGCTCGTCGCCCTCGCCGTCCTGGGCCTGGTCGTGGCCGCCGTCCTCGTCGGGCTGGACCAGGGCCAGCGCACCTACCGCGAGGGATCGGCGCGGGTGGAGGCCCAGCAGGCCGCGCGCATCGCGCTCGAGCGCATGGCCCGCGAGCTCCGCCAGGCGGGGACGGGGCTCGCGCCGGTGGCACTATCGGTGGCCGAGCCCGCGCGCCTCGTGCTGCACCTCGACCTCGACGGCGACGGCGCGGCGTCCGGTCTCCGCGAGGCCATCACCTGGGTGCTCGTCGGCCGCGTGCTGCGGCGCGACGCCGGGGGTGGCCGGCAGCCGGTCGTCGAGGGCGTGCGCGACCTGCGCCTGGCGTACTTCGACGCCGAGGACCGCCCGACGGCGGTGGCCGACGACGTGCGAAGAATCGACATCACGATCGTCACCGAGGGGACGCCCTCCGGCACGGGCGCCGCGGTTCTCGCCACCTCGGTCCGCCTGCGGAATCGATGAGCCCCGCGGCCGCGACCGCCGCCCCACGTCCGGCGCGCCCGCGGCGACGCCGTCGGCGTGACGGACGTTCGTGCCGGCCGCGACACCGCACCCGGGTCGTCGACGTCCGCCCGCGCCGCGCGTGACGGCGCGGCCGGGCCGGCTTCCTTCGCGCTACAATGCGCGCCGATGACCGTCGGGCGCCGGCAGTTCCTGCTGTCGCTGGGCTCGTGCTGCCTGGCCGCGTGTTCCACCGCGCCGGTGACGGGGCGCAGCCAGCTCATGCTCGTCCCCGAGGGCACCGAGCTGCAGATGGGGATCGACGCCTTCCGCGAGGTGCTGTCGCAGGCGAAGGTCTCGGCCGATCCCGCCGTGAACGCGCAGGTGTCTCGCGTCGGCCACCGCATCGCGGAAGCCACCGGCCGCACGGACTACCAGTGGGAGTTCAAGGTCATCGAGGACAAGCAGGTGAACGCGTTCTGCCTGCCCGGCGGCAAGGTCGCCGTCTACACGGGCATGCTGCCGGTGGCGCGCGACGACGCGGGACTCGCCGCCGTCCTCGCCCACGAGGTCGCGCACGCCGTGGCGCGCCACGGCGGCGAGCGCCTGAGCCAGGAGCTGGTCGTGCAGACCGGGCTTCAGGCCACGCAGGCCGCGCTCGCCAGCCGGGATCCGGGGACGGTGAAGGCCGTCACCACGCTGCTGGGCGCCGGCGCCTCCGTCGGCGTGCTGCTGCCGTGGAGCCGCAGCCAGGAATCGGAAGCCGATCACCTGGGCCTGATCTACATGGCCAAGGCCGGCTACCACCCGAGCGCGGCCCGCGACCTGTGGGTCCGCATGGCGCAGAGCGGCGGCGCCGCCCGGCCCTTCGAGTTCCTCTCGACCCACCCCGCGCCCGAGACCCGGATCCGCCAGATCGAGGCCTGGATCCCGGAGGCCCTGCAGCACTACCGGCCCCGCTGACTCCGGGAGCGGCCCCACCGACGGGGCTGACCCCCTGGCGGGCCCACCACGGGTGGTCGAAATCCACCCGATCTGAATTCCCTTGAAAAACCGTCTGTTTTTTCGTTGACAGGCCTTTTTGGCAAATGTAGTCTCGGCTCTCGGTGGGAGAAAGTGGGATGAAGTGGTAGAGGAGGCCCACGGGAGTCATGTTCAGGGGCCGTTACCAGCACACGATCGACCCGAAGGGCAGGCTCAGCGTGCCCGCCAAGTTCCGGGACGTCCTGGCCCAGCTGGACGGCGGCCTCATCGTGGTCCCCAACGACAACGCCCTCGAGGTGCACCCCCTGGAGGACTGGGAGCGCCTGGAGTCGCGGATCGGCGAGCAGTCGCAGTTCGACCCCGAGGTGCGCAAGCTCGGGCGGCTCTACATCTCGCGCGCGAAGGAGGTCGAGCTCGACGGCGCCGGACGCATCCTGCTGCCGCCGGACAGCCGCCAGCAGGCCGGGCTCGCGCGCGACGTGACGCTGGTGGGTCCGGGGCGCCGCTACTTCGAGGTGTGGGACCGGGCACGGTTCGAGGAGTACGAGCGCACGAACGGCGACGGCCTGCCGTCGCTCTTCGAGCGCCTGTCGCAGCTGGGGGTGTAGCGGTTCACGTTCCGGTGCTCCTCGACGAGGTCGTGTGGCTGCTGCGACCGCGCGCGGAGGGCTGGATGATCGACGGGACGGTGGGCATGGGCGGACACGCGGAGGCGCTGCTGGAGACGACGCGGCCCGAGGTCCGGCTGCTGGGGCTCGACGTCGATCCCGAGGCGCTCGCGCGGGCGAGGGCGCGCCTGGCCCGCTTCGGCGACCGCGTGCGCCTGGCGCGCGGGAGCTTTCGCCGGATCGACGCGCTCGCGGCCGCGGAGTCGATCGACCGCGCCGCCGCCGTCCTGCTCGACCTGGGCGTCTCGTCGTGGCAGCTCGAGTCGTCCGGGCGGGGCTTCTCGTTCCAGACCTCGGAGCCGCTCGACATGCGCCTGGACCCCGCCGGCGCCGAGACCGCCGAGCGCCTGCTCAACCGCCTGCCGGAGGCCGAGCTGGCGCGCCTGATCGCCGAGCACGGCGACGAGCCCCACGCGCGGCGCATCGCGCGCGCGGTCGTGCGCCGGCGCCCGCTGCGGACGACCGACGACCTGGTCGCCGCCGTGCGCGCCGGGGTGCCGCGCCCGGCGTGGCCGAAGCGGCTGCACGTCGCGACGCGCACGTTCCAGGCCGTGCGCATGGCCGTCAACGACGAGCCGGGCGCGCTCCGGCAGGCGCTGCCCGCGGCGGCCGCGCTGCTGGTTCCGGGAGCGCGGCTGGGCGTCATCTCCTTCCACTCGGGCGAAGACCGCATCGTGAAGCTGGCGTTCCGTTCGCTCGCCGCCGGCGGAGCCTACGCCGTCGTCGAGCCGTCGCCCCTCATGCCCGGGGACGACGAGGCGCGGGCCAACCCGCGCGCCCGGAGCGCCAAGCTGCGCGTGCTGGAGCGGGTAGCGTGAAACGGCCACAGCGTCTGCATCGAGAGCACGATCCCCGGGTTCGCCGGTCCCTGGCCCTCGCGCTGGCCGGCGCCCTCCTCCTCGTGGTCGCCGGCCTGAGCGTCGTCGGGCTGAGGGTGCAGCAGGTGCACCTGGCCTACCAGCTCGACGCGCTGCGCGCCGAGCGCGCCCGCGCGGAGGCCCTGCTGAGCCAGCTCGAGCTCGAGGTCGCCACGCTGCGCTCGCCGGCGCGCCTGGCCGCGCGCGCGCGGCAGCTCGGCCTGTCGGCGCCCGACAGCGGCCAGGTGCGACTGGCCCGCGAGTACGTCACCGCCACCACCGGCCTCGCCGCCGCCGAGCGTAACCGTGTGGCCTCGCTCGGCGAGACGCCCGCGCCGGCCGGGAGGACGCCGCACCGACCGTGAGCGATCCAGGCCTCCGCACCCGCGTCCTCGTCCTCGCGGCGGCGCTGGCCGTCGCGTTCGGGAGCGTGACGGCGCGCCTGGCCTGGCTGCAGATCGTCCGCCACGCGGACCTCGCCGCGATGGCCGAGCGGCAGTACACCCGCACCGTGGCGCTGCACGCGCCGCGGGGGCCGATCGTGGACCGCCACGGCGCCGTCCTGGCCGCCTCGACGCCGGCGTACTCGCTCTTCGTGCAGCCCCGCCACGTGGGCGACCCGGTGCGCGTGGCCACCCGGCTGGCGTCGATCCTCCGCGCCCCCGAGAGCGAGCTGCACGCGGCCCTGGTGAGCGGGCGGTCCTTCACGTGGCTCCGCCGCCGGCTGCCGCCGGCGGTGGCCGAGCAGGTGAAAGCCCTGCGCGAGCCGGGTCTGGGCCTGGTGCCCGAGCCCCTGCGGCTCTATCCGAACCGCGAGCTGGCCGCCCACGTCGTGGGCTTCGAGGGCGTGGACGGCGGCCTGGAGGGCGTGGAGCGGGCGTGGGAGGAGGCGCTGGCCGGCGTGCCCGGCAAGGCCATCGTCGACCGCGACGCGCTGGGACGGGACGTGGCCACCCAGCACGTGCTGCAGGCGCCGGTCGCCGGCCACGGCGTCATGCTGACGCTCGACACCAACATCCAGTACGTCGTGGAGCGGGAGCTCGACGCGGCGTGGCGGCGCACCGGGGCGAAGGGCGCGATGGCCCTGGTGCTCGACCCGCGGACGGGCGACGTGCTGGCGACGGCGGTGCGGCCGACGTTCAACCCGAACACGTTCCTCGACGTGCCGCACCGCGAGGTGTGGCGCAACCGCATCGTCACCGACCCCTTCGAGCCGGGCTCCACCTTCAAGATGGTCCTGGCCGCCGCCGCGCTGCAGGAAGGCGTGGTGCGGCCCGAGGACGCCGTGTTCGCGGAGTACGGCCGGATCAGGATCGCGCGGACCACCATCCGCGACTGGAAGAAGTACGGCTGGCTCACCTTCGCCGAGGTGCTGCAGAACTCCTCGAACGTCGGCACGATCAAGGTGGCGCTGGCGCTGGGCGGTCCGCGCTACCACCGCTACGTGACCGCGTTCGGCTTCGGCGCGCCGACGGGGCTCGGGCTGCCCGGCGAGAGCCGGGGCCTGGTGCGGGATCCGGAGCGCTGGTCGGCGCTGTCGCTGCCCACGATGTCGATCGGGCAGGAGGTGTCGGTGACGGCCGTCCAGCTGGCCGCCGCGTTCGGCGCCGTCGCCAACGGGGGCACGCTGATGCGCCCGCGCCTCGTGCGCGCCGTGTTCGACGCCGAGGGGCGCGAGATCCGCCGCTTCGAGCCGGTGGCCGTGCGCCAGGTGATCGCGCCGCACACGGCGCGCACGCTGACGCGGATGCTGACGTCGGTGGTGGAATCGGGCACCGGCCACAAGGCGGCGATCCCGGGCTACGAGGTGGCCGGCAAGACGGGCACCGCCCAGAAGCTCGATCACGCCACCGGCCGTTACTCGCACGCGCCCGGCGTGCTGTCGTTCGTCGGCTTCGCCCCCGCCGACGATCCGCGCTTCGTGATGCTGGCGCTGCTCGACGAGCCGAAGACGGAGCGGTGGGGCAGCGAGGCGGCGGCGCCGATCTTCGCCGCCGTCGGCCGCGAGATCCTGCGCTACCTCGACGTGCCGCCGCGCGATGCGCCGCCGGTGCAGATCGTGAGCGGTCCCGCCGCCGGGCCGGCGGCGCCGCCCGTGCGGCTGGTGAGCGCCGCGCCCGCCGCCGGCGACGACGACCCCGCCGTCATGCCCGACCTGCGCGGCCGGCCGCTGCGCCGCGCGCTGGAGGCGCTGGCCCCCCTGCGTCTCGCCGTCGAGGTCGCCGGGCGCGGCGTCGTGGTGCAGCAGGCGCCGGCGGCGGGCAGCGTGCTCGCCCCCGACGCGCGGGTGCGGCTCACCCTGGCCGCGCCGTCGCGCGCGGGCCGCGCCCGCGAGCCGGGGCGGGGAGAGCCATGCGGAAGCCCATGCCGGTGAGCGCGCTGCTCGACGCGCTGCCCGGAGCGACGGTGATCGGCACGCCGCCGGCCAGCGTCGGCACGGTCACCGACGACTCCCGCCGGGTCGAGCGCGGCGCCTGCTTCGTGGCCGTGCCCGGCCTCAAGCACGACGCCCGGCGCTTCGTGCCCGAGGCGGTCGAGCGCGGCGCCGCGCTCGTGGTGACGGAGGGGGAGGCCATGGCCGGGCTGGCGGTGGCGCAGGTGCTGGTGCCGTCGGCGCGCGTCGCGCTCGGCCGCCTGGCCTCGGCGTATCACGGCGACCCTTCGCGGCACCTGACCGTCGTCGGCATCACGGGAACGAACGGGAAGACGACGACGTCATATCTCGTGGAAGCGCTCTTGCAATCGCGAGGGTTCGAGACGGGTGTAATCGGTACCATCCAGTACCGGCTCGGCGACCGGACGCTCCCCGCCGGACAGACCACCCCCGACGCCCTGGCGCTTCAGGCAATGCTGGCCGACATGTATGCCCACGGGATCCGCGGCGTGGCGATGGAGGTCTCCTCCCACGCGCTGGCCCAGGGCCGCGTCGAGGGGCTGACGTTCGACGTCGCCGTGTTCACCAACCTGACGCAGGATCACCTGGATTTTCACGGCACGCTCGACGCCTACCGGAGCGCCAAGCGCGGCCTGTTCGAGCTGCTCGCCCGCTCGCCCAAGCCGCGCCGCACGGCGGTGGTCAACGCCGACGATCCGTCGGGCCGCGAGATGACCCGCGACCTGCCGCTCGACGTGCTGGCCTTCGGCCTCCGCCCGGGCGCCGCCGTCCACGCCCGCGAGTGGTCGTCCACGCTCGAGGGCGTGCGCCTCGTCGCCGACACGCCGCGCGGGCCCCTGGCGCTCGCCTCGCCGCTCATCGGCGAGCACAACGTGATGAACCTGCTCGGCGCCATCGGCGTGGGGCTCGCGCTCGACCTCGCGCCGGAGGCGATCGCGCGCGCCCTGGGCGGCGTGGGCACCGTGCCCGGGCGGTTCGAGCAGGTGCGCGAGGGCCAGCCGTTCCTCGTCGTGGTGGACTACGCCCACACGCCGGACGCGCTCGAGCGCGTGCTGACGGCGGCGCGCAAGCTGACGGCGGGCCGCCTGGCCGTCGTCTTCGGCTGCGGCGGCGATCGCGACCGCGGCAAGCGGCCCATCATGGGCGCCATCGGCGCGCGCCTCGCCGACCGCGTGTGGGTCACCTCCGACAATCCTCGCTCCGAGCGGCCGGAGGCCATCGTGGAGGAGATCGTGGCCGGCGCGCGGCGGGCCGGCGGCGCCCCCGGCGCCGTCGTGGTGCAGACGGACCGGCGGGCGGCCATCGAGGACGCCGTCGGCTGGGCCCGGGCGGGCGACACGGTCGTGATCGCCGGCAAGGGCCACGAGACCTACCAGATCGTCGGCGGCCAGACGCTGCCCTTCGACGATCGCGACGTCGCGCGGCGGGCGCTGCGCGCGCGGCGCGGGTGAGGGTCGGCGTGGCGACGTTCACCGTCCAGGAGATCGTGCGGGCCACCCAGGGCGCGCTGGTCGTGGGCGACCTGGCCGTCCCCGTCACCGGCGTGGGCATCGATTCGCGGGCCCTCGGCGTCGGCGAGGCCTTCTTCGCGATCCGCGGCCACCGCCTGGACGGCCACGACTTCGTCGCCGAGGCCGCCAGCCGCGGCGCCGCGTGCCTGGTCGTGCACACCGTGCCCGACCCCATTCCCGCCGGGGTGCCCCTGGTGCTCGTGGACGACACCACCCGGGCGCTCGGCCGGCTGGCCGCCGCGCACCGGCGCCGCTTCGACATCCCCGTCGTCGCGGTCACGGGCTCCAACGGCAAGACGACGACGAAGGAGCTCACGGCGGCGGTGCTCGCCACGCGCTGGCGCGTGCTGAAGCCCGAGGGCAGCTTCAACAACCAGTGGGGGCTGCCGCTCACGCTCCTGCGCCTGGGGCCCGAGCACGAGGCGCTGGTGGTGGAGATCGGCACGAACCAGCCCGGCGAGATCGCCACCCTGGCCGCGCTGGCCGCGCCCACCGTCGGCGTGGTGACGACGGTCGCCGCCGTGCACACGGAGTTCCTGGGCTCGCTCGACGGCGTCCGCCACGAGAAGGCCGCGCTGGTGCGGGCGCTGCCCCGCGACGGCGTCGCCGTGCTGAACGCCGACGACCCGCGCGTGGCCGGCATGGCCCGCGACACGGCGGCCCGCGTGGTGACCTACGGCCACGCCGCCGGCGCCGACGTGCGCGCGCCCGGCGCCATCGTCCAGGACGCCGGCGGCGTGGCCTTCGACGTGCAGGCCGGCGGGGCGCGGGCCCACGTGCGCCTGGCCTTCGCCGGCCGGCACAACGCCGGCAACGCGCTGGCGGCCGCCGCCGCCGGCGTGGCGCTGGGCCTGCCGCTGGACGAGGTGGCGCGCGGGCTCGCGCAGGCGCGCCCGGTGAAGGGCCGCTGCGTGTGGCGCCGCGCCGGCGAGGTGCTCGTGCTCGACGACACGTACAACGCCAACCCGGCCTCGACGGCCGCCGCGCTCGACACGGCGGCGGCCCACCGCGGCGACCGCCGCCTGGTCGTGGTGCTCGGCGACATGCTGGAGCTCGGCGCCGCCGCCGACGAGGCGCATCGCGAGGTGGGGCGGCAGGTGGCCGCGGCCGGCGCCGCCGAGCTCGTCGGCCTGGGCGCCCGCATGCGGCTGGCCGTGGAGAGCGCGCGGGCGGCCGGACTCGCCGACGCGCACCACATGGCCACGTTCGAGGACGCCGTCGCCCACCTGCTCAAGCGCGTGGTGCCCGGCGATCTGGTGCTGGTCAAGGGCTCGCGCGGCATGCGCATGGAGCGCGTGGCCGACGCGCTCACCGCGCGGCTGGCCCGGCCCGGAGAGGCATGAGAACGGCAGATGCTGTACCACCTGCTCGTCCCGCTGGCCAGGGAGCACATCCTCTTCAACGTCTTCCGCTACCTGACCTTCCGGTCGGTGATGGCGCTGATCTCGGCGCTCGTCATCTCGCTGCTGATCGCGCCGTGGATCATCAGGCGCCTGCAGCGCTGGCAGCACGGCGGCGAGACCGTGCGCGAGGACACGCCGGAGCGCCACCGGCAGAAGAAGGGCACGCCGACGATGGGCGGCCTCATCATCCTGGGGGCGCTGCTGGCCTCCACGCTGCTGTGGGCGAACCTCACCAACCGCTACGTCTGGGTCGTGCTCCTGGCCACGGCCGGGTTCGGGCTGATCGGCTTCTGGGACGACGCCACGAAGCTGAGGCGCCGCAAGGGCATCAGCGCGCGCACGAAGTTCGGGCTGCAGGTGGCCCTGACGGTCGCCCTGCTGCAGATCGTGTTCTGGCAGCCGGCCGCGAACGCCTGGGGCCCGACGCTGTCGATCCCCTTCCTGAAGGGCTGGCTGCTCGACCTGGGCTGGTGGTGGATCCCGGTCGCCACGCTCGTGATCGTCGGCGCCTCGAACGCCGTGAACCTCACCGACGGCCTGGACGGGCTGGCCATCGGTCCCATCATCATGGCCGGTGGCGCCTTCGGCGTGATCGCCTACCTGACGGGCAACTTCCGGGCCGCGGATTACCTGAAGATCCTCAACGTCCGCGGCGCCGGCGAGCTGGCGGTCTTCTGCGGGGCCCTGATCGGCGCGGCCATCGGCTTCCTCTGGTTCAACTGCCACCCGGCCCAGGTCTTCATGGGCGACGTGGGCTCGCTGGCGCTGGGGGGCGCCATCGGCACGCTCGCCGTCCTGACCAAGGCCGAGCTGCTGCTGCCGCTGATCGGCGGGCTCTACGTCGTCGAGGCGGCCTCGGTCATCATCCAGGTGGCCAGCTTCAAGCTCACCGGCCGCCGGGTCTTCCGGATGGCGCCCTTGCACCACCACTACGAGCTGGCGGGCTGGGCCGAGCCCAAGATCGTGGTGCGCTTCTGGATCGTCTCCTTCGCCCTGGCCCTGCTCGCCCTCACCACGCTGAAGCTCCGATGAGCACCGATTGACATGGGGGCCCCGACATGGCCCCCGAGCCCCCCGACGTTCGGCACGCCCCGGCGAAGCCGTGGCGCGCCTCTGGATCGCGCCCGAGCAAGGAGGCCAGCATGACGCCAGCCAGACTGGTCCGCGCGCCGGCCATCCCCGCGCCCCCCGAGTGGCCCGGGGCGCCCCGGGACGAGGCCTCCGACGACGGCGGCGCCGACGAGGTCGACGTGGCCGTCCGGGGCGCCGCCTATCTGAAGACGCTCGCGGGCCGGCGCGTCGTGGTGGTGGGCCTGGCCCGCAGCGGCGTGGCCGCCGCGCGCCTGCTGCACGCCGCGGGCGCGCGGGTGACGGCCAGCGACGCCAAGCCGCTCGACGCGCTGGGGCCGGAGGCCCGTGACCTGGCCGCCCTCGGCATCCGGCTGCACGCGGGCGCCACGGCGCCGGCCGTGGAGGACGCCGATCTCGTCGTGGTGAGCCCGGGCGTCCCGCTCGACGGCCCGCAGGTGGCGCCCGCGCTGGCCCGCGGCGTGCCCGTCGTCGGCGAGCTCGAGCTCGCCTGGCGCGCCATGGAGGCCGAGGTCCTGGCCATCACCGGCACCAACGGCAAGACCACGACGACGGCCCTCACGGGGGCGCTGCTCGGCGAGCAGGGCCGGCCCGTCCTCGTGGCCGGCAACATCGGCACGCCGCTGGCGGCCTCGGCGCTGACCTTTCCCGCCGACGGCCTCGCCGTGTGCGAGGTGTCGAGCTTCCAGCTGGAGACGATCGACACCTTCCATCCCCGGGTGGCCGCCGTGCTCAACGTGACGCCGGACCACCTGGATCGCCATCGCACGCTGCAGGCGTACGCCGACGCCAAGGCCCGCGTCTTCGCCAACCAGACGCCGGCCGACTGCGCCGTCCTGAACGCCGACGACCCCGGCAGCCGCGCGCTGGCCCCGCGCACGCGGGCCCGCGTGGTGTGGTTCAGCCGGCGCGAGCCGCTCGAGCACGGCGTCTACGTCGGCGACGGCTGGGTGGTGGCGCGGCTCAACGGCCACGCCGAGCGCATCTGTCCGGTGAGCGAGATCTTCCTGCGCGGCGCCCACAACGTCGAGAACGTGCTGGCCGCCGTCGCCTGCGCGCTGTGGGCCGGCCTCGCCCCCGAGAGCATCCGCCGGGGCGTGGCCCGCTTCCGCGGGGTCGCGCACCGGATCGAGCTGGTGCGCGACCTGCGCGGCGTGCGCTACTACAACGACTCCAAGGGCACCAACGTCGCCTCCACCGTCAAGGCGCTGGAGAGCTTCGAGGAGCCCATCGTGCTGATCGCCGGCGGCGTCGGCAAGGGCCAGGACTTCGCCCCGCTGGCCGGCGCCGCGCGCGGCCGCGTCGTCCACGGCGTGGTGATCGGCCAGGACGGCCCGGCCATCGGCGCGGCGCTCGAGATGGCGGGCATCCCCGTCACCGCCGCCGCCTCGCTGGAAGCCGCGCTGCACGCCGCGCGCGGGGTGGCCCGGCCCGGCGACGTCGTGCTGCTGTCGCCGGCGTGCGCCTCCTTCGACATGTTCAGGAACTACGAGCACCGCGGCGACGTCTTCAAGGGCCTGGTGGGAGGGCTCGCCTGATGGCGCGGGCGACGGCGCGCCAGCCGTTCACCGGGGAGCGGTTCGTGCTCGCGGCGCCGCGCGTGCGCCCCGTCACCGACGCCGACATGCCGTTCTGCTGGGACATGCTCTACGAGGCCGCCATCGTCTCGTCGGCGCTGCGGGGCCTGCCCATGGCCGACGTCCTGGGGCGCCCCGGCGTGACCGATCGCCTGAGCGCGTGGGGCCGCCCCGGCGACCTCGGGTGCGTGGCGGTGACGATCGACGGCGCGGCGCTCGGCGCCGCCTGGCAGCGGCTGCTCGCGCCGACCCGGCCCGGGCTGGGGGAGCGGGCGCCGGACGACGCCCCGGAGATCACCATCGCCGTGCGCCGCGGCTACCGCGGTCTGGGCGTGGGCTCGGCGCTGCTGGCCGCGCTGGCCGGGCGGGCGCGCGAGGCGGGCTGGCAGCGGCTGGCGGTCTCCGTCGATCCGCAGGGCGGCGCGGTGCGGTTCTTCCGGCGTCACGGCTTCGTCGCCGCCGGCCGCCGCGTGGGGCCGCTCGGCGTGCGCGAGCTGATGATCGGAGAGATCGGCTAGATGCTCGTCCGGGTAACGGTCCCGGAAGCGCGCCGCGGCTGCGCCGGGGCGGGTGTGGCCGGAAAATCGACGCCGCGCGCCACATTTGCATTCGGCGGGGTGGCGCCGGCGCCATGCGAATCGGAGGGCCGTGTCGGGGCCCCCCAGATGCGCACCGCGACGCGGCCGCGTCGGTGCCGGGCGCTCATCATGGCGCGATTCGAGCGCGGGCGCTGCCCGCGCCATCTGAATCCTGATGCCCTGGTTCCACGCTGGGGGGCCGTCGGGGGGAGCGGCGCGCTCCCCCCGACGAAGATCTGATGCCGCGCAAGCTGCAGCCCGACATGTGGCTGCTCGGCGTGGCCGTCGCGCTGCTGAGCGTGGGCGTCGTGATGGTGTACTCGGCCAGCGCCATCGTCGCCGCCGACCGCTTCCACGATCCGTACCTGTTCCTGCGCAAGCAGCTCTTCTGGGCGCTGCTGGGCGCCGGCTGCCTGCTGGGCGCGTTGCGGCTGGACTACCGGCGGCTGGAGGCGCTGGGCTGGCCGGTCCTCGTGCTGGCCGGCGTGCTGCTCGTGCTGGTGCTGGTGCCGCCCTTCGCGCAGCCCATCAACGGCAGCCGGCGGTGGCTGCGGCTGGGGCCCGTGTCCTTCCAGCCCGTGGAGCTGGCCAAGCTCGCGCTGGTGATCCACCTGGCGGCCTTCATCGCGCGCCGGCGCGAGGCGCTGGCCGACTTCCGCCGCGACGTCCTGCCGCCGCTCGCCGCCGCCGGCGCCCTGGCCGCGCTGGTGCTGCTGCAGCCGGACCTCGGCAACAGCCTGGCCCTGATCGCCGTCGCCTTCGCGCTGCTGTTCCTGGCCGGCGGCTGCGTCCGGCACCTGCTCCTGGTCTGCGCCGCCGCGCTGCCGCTGCTGGGGCTGGCGGTGTGGCTGGCGCCCTACCGCCTGCGCCGCGTGACGACCTTCCTCGATCCGTGGAGCGACCCGCGGGGCAGCGGCTTCCAGATCATCCAGTCGTGGCTGGCGCTGGGCAGCGGGGGCGTCCTCGGGCGCGGCATCGGCGAGTCCAAGCAGAAGCTCTTCTACCTGCCCGAGGCCCACACGGACTTCATCTTCGCCGTGGTGGGCGAGGAGCTGGGGTTCCTGGGGGCGCTGGCCGTCATCGGCCTGTTCGTCGTCTTCGTCTGGCGCGGCCTGCGCGCCGGCCTCCGCGCCCCGGACGCCTTCGGCGCCTACCTGGCCCTCGGCATCACGCTGCTGATCGGCACCGAGATGCTCGTCAACGTGGGCGTGGTCACCGGGCTGCTGCCCACCAAGGGGCTGCCGCTGCCGTTCCTGTCCTTCGGCGGCTCGGCGCTGCTCGTGACCATGCTCTCCACGGGGCTGCTGCTCAACGTGTCCCAGCACGCCCGTGTTTAAGCGCTACCAGCGGATCCACTTCGTGGGCATCGGCGGCAGCGGCATGTCGGGGATCGCCGAGATCCTGCTGAACCTGGGCTACCAGGTGACGGGCACGGACCAGCGACGCAACGAGGCCGTCGAGCGCCTGCTCCAGCTCGGCGCCAAGGTGCACGTCGGCCACGCCGCCGAGCACGTCGAGGGCGCCCACGTGGTGGTCTACTCCTCGGCCGTCGCGCGCGACCACGTCGAGCTGCAGGCCGCGCGCCGCCTGGGCGTGCCGGTCATCCCCCGCGCCGAGATGCTCGCCGAGCTGATGCGCCTCAAGTACGGCATCGCCGTGGCCGGCACCCACGGCAAGACGACCACCACGTCCATGATCGGCGCCGTGCTGGCCGAGGGCCGCCTCGATCCGACGATCGTGGTCGGCGGGCGGGTGACGAGCCTCGGGACCAACGCGCGGCTCGGCCAGGGCGAGTTCCTGGTGGCCGAGGCCGACGAGTCCGACGGCTCCTTCCTGAAGCTCGCCCCGACCATCGCCGTGGTGACCACCATCGACGCCGAGCACCTCGACCACTACGGCTCGCTCGACGCCGTGCGCGCGGCCTTCCTGGCCTTCGTCGCCAGGGTGCCGTTCTACGGCTGCGCCGTGCTGTGCCTGGACGAGCCGAACATCCAGACCCTGCTGCCCCGGATCGACAAGCGCGTGGTCACCTACGGCCTGGACTCCAACGCCGACCTGGTGGCGCGGCGGATCCGGCTGTCGGGGCTGACCAGCCGCTTCGAGGTGTCCCGGCGCGGCGCCGCCCTCGGCGAGTGCGCGCTGCAGGTGCCGGGGCGCCACAACGTCCTCAACGCCCTCGCCGCCATCGGCGTGGGCCTCGACCTGGACATCCCGTTCATCACGATCCAGCGGGCGCTGGGCGCCTTCACGGGCGTGCAGCGCCGGTTCCAGGTGCGGGGCACCGCCGGGGCCGTGACCGTCGTCGACGACTACGGTCACCACCCCGCCGAGATCCGGGCCACGCTGGCCGCCGCCAAGGCCGGCTTCGACGCCCGGGTGGTGTGCGTGTTCCAGCCGCACCGCTACACGCGCACGCGCGACCTGCACCGCGAGTTCGTCACCGCCTTCAACCAGGCCGACGTGCTGCTCGTGATGGACGTGTACCCCGCCGGCGAGGCGCCGATCCCCGGCGTGAGCGCCGCCGCGCTGGCCGAGGACATCCGCGCCCACGGCCACCGCGACGTCACCCACGTGGGGTCGGACAGGGCGGAGGTGGCGGAGCGTCTCGTGCAGATCACCCGGCCCGGCGATCTCGTGCTGACGCTGGGGGCCGGCGACGTCTACCAGGTCGGGGTCGAGCTGCTGTCGCGACTCGAGCGCCCCTCGCTCGGAGGGAGGACCACATGCTAGGAGAGATCCGTGGGGAAGTGCGGTTCAAGGAACCGCTCGGCTTCCACACCTCGCTGCGGATCGGCGGCGCCGCCGACATCTTCGTCATTCCCCAGGACTCCGACGACATCCGGCACGCCCTGCTCTTCGCCCACCGGGAGCAGCTGCCGCTGGCGGTGATCGGCGGCGGCAACAACCTGCTCGTCGGCGACCGCGGCGTCCGCGGCGTCGTGCTGAAGCTCGAGGGCTGCCTGGGCCGGGCGGAGTTCCACGGCGAGGAGGCCGTGGCCGGCGCCGGCGCCAGCCTCTCCGCGCTCATCCGCGAGGCCGCCGTGCTGAACCTCGGCGGGCTCGAGCCCCTGGTCGGCATCCCGGCCACCATCGGCGGCGCGCTGGCCATGAACGCCGGCACGCCCGACGGCACCATCGGCGACGTCGTCTCCGCCGCCTACTTCCTCTATCCGGACGGCACGCTGGGGGAGTTCAAGCCCAACGCCGGTTTCACCTACCACGCCTTCCACGTGCCCGCCGGCGCCGTGCTCGTGGGCTGCCGGCTCCGGCTCACCCGGCGGCCGTTCGCCGACATCCAGCGCGACATCAAGCAGCGCTTGAAGCACAAGAAGGCCACCCAGCCGCTGGCCCTCGCCTCGGCCGGCTGCGTGTGGAAGAACCCGCCGGGCGAGCCGGCCAGCCGGCTCATCGAGAAGGTCGGCCTCAAGGGCAAGCGCATCAACGGCGCCGAGGTCTCGGCCAAGCACGCCAACTTCATCGTCAACCGCGGCGGCGCCGGGGCCGCCGACGTCCAGGCCCTCATGGACCTGACGCGCGAGCGCGTCCATGCGCACTTCGGGATCACGCTCGAGCCGGAGATCCGGATCATCGGTGAGTAACGGGCTGCTCGTCTCGCCGCGGGCCGCCGCCCCCGCCCTCGAGGACCGGGGCGAGCGCACCGCGTTCATCGCCGGCCAGCGCGTGGGCCGGCAGGCCGCGGCCCGGCGCCGCGCCGCCGCCCGCCGGCGGGCGCGCCGGCGCGGGCTCATCGCCGCCGGCGCCGCCCTGGCCGCCCTGGCCGGGCCCGCCGCCGTCGTGTACTGGGCGCTCACCTCGCCGCGCTTCGCCGTCGCCGACGTCGACGTCCGCGGGGCCTCGCGGGTGCCGGTGGCGCGCATCCTCGACGCGGCCGGCATCGAGCCCGGCACGAACCTGTGGCGGATCGACCCGACGGCGGTGGCGGCCCGCGTGCAGGGGCTGCCCGGGATCCGGCGCGCCGAGCTGACGCGCGAGCTGCCCAACCGCGTGGCCATCCTGGTCGACGAGCGGCGGCCGTTCACGCTCGTCTCCGGGGGCCGGCTGCACTGGCTCGACGAGGAGGGCTGGCTGCTGGGCGACGAGCCCAACGCGGTGGCGCCGCCGGTGCCCGTGATCACCGGCCTCAGCGAGGACGAGATCGCCACCATGCGCACGCAGCCGAGCGCCAAGGCGCGCGCGGCGATCGGGCTGATCCGCGCGCTGCTGCGCAGCGGCAGCCCGCTGACCGCGCAGATCTCCGAGATCGACATGAGCCGGCGCGACGGCCCCGTGCTCTACACGGTGGACGGCATCGAGGTGCGGCTGGGGACCGAGGAGTGGGAGGAGCGCCTGGCCCGGCTGGAAGGCGTGCTCGGCCAGGCCGCCGCGCAGGAGGGCGGCGTCAGCGCGATCGACCTTCGCTTCCGCGACCAGGTGGTGCTCACGAAAGGGGGCCAGGGATAGCGCGCGCCAGGGGCAAGAACCTCGTCGTCGGGCTCGACGTCGGCACGACCAAGATCTGCTGCGTGATCGCCGAGCTCGCCCGCGCCGGCGGCCTGGACGTCGTCGGCGTCGGCGCCGCCCCCTCGCGGGGGCTGCGCAAGGGCGTCGTCGTCAACATCGAGTCGACCGTGGAGGCCATCAAGCAGGCCGTGGCCGAGGCCGAGCAGATGGCCGGCGTGGAGGTCTCCGGCGTGTACGCCGGCGTCGCCGGCGGCCACATCCGGGGCGTCAACAGCCGCGGCGTGGTGGCGGTGTCCGGCAAGGAGCGCGAGGTCAGCGGCGCCGACGTGGAGCGGGCCATCGACGCCGCCCGGGCCATCAACGTGCCGCAGGACCGCGAGATCGTCCACGTGCTGCCGCAGACGTTCGTGGTCGACGAGCAGGACGGCATCCGGGAGCCCATCGGCATGACCGGCGTGCGGCTCGAGGTCGAGGTCCACGTGGTCACCGGCGCCGTCACGTCGGTGCAGAACGTCGTGCGCTCGGTCAACCGCGCCGGGCTCACCGTGCACGACGTCGTCCTCGAGCCGCTGGCGTCGGCCGAGGCCGTGCTCTACCCCGAGGAGCGCGAGCTCGGCGTGATCCTCATCGACATCGGGGGCGGCACCACCGACGTGGCCTTCTTCCGCGACGGGGCCATCTGGCACACGGCGATCCTGCCGCTGGGCGGCGACCACGTCACCAACGACATCGCGGTGGGCCTGCGCTCGCCGGTGGCGGAGGCCGAGGACCTCAAGCGGCGCTACGGCTGCGCCCTGACCGCGCTGGTGTCGCCGGAGGAGACGGTCGAGGTGGCCTCCATCGGCGGCCGCAAGCCGCGACAGCTCTCGCGCCAGATCCTCTCCGAGATCGTGCAGCCGCGCATGGAGGAGATCTTCACGCTGGTGGCGCGCGAGCTGACGCGGGCGGGGTTCCAGGACGCCGCCACGGCCGGCGTGGTCGTCACCGGCGGCACCTCCATCATGGAGGGCGTGCCGGAGCTGGCGGAGGCCGTGTTCGACCTGCCCGTGCGGCGCGGCGTGCCCGAGACGGTGGGCGGCCTCGCCGACGTGGTGAAGAGTCCCGTGTACGCCACGGGCGTGGGACTCGCGCTGTACGGCGCGCGCGCCGAGGACTCGGCGCTGGCGCCGTCGAGGGACGGGGGCGTCGCCGGGCTGTTCCGGCGGCTGGCCGGGTGGTTCGGTGAGTGGTTCTAGGTCGAGGCGCGCCCCGGCTGGGCCGCGGCGCGCCGAGCCGCCCGGGGGGCCCGGGGGCCATGTCGAGGCTCCCGTGTCAGTCGGGTGGTCGGGGATCCAGCCGGGGCTGCCCGGCGTGGTGGTGGAGACACACGAGCGCCGGACGGCGATCCGGCGCAACCCGGGGGGGAGGAATCGGATGGAGAAGGAACGCGGCAGGCGCCCGCTGTTCGAGCTGGACGAGGCTCCGCAGGCGGCGAAGATCAAGGTGATCGGGCTGGGCGGCGGCGGCAGCAACGCCGTGAGCCGCATGATCGCGTCGCACTCGATGGGCGTGGACTTCATCGTCGCCAATACCGACAACCAGGCCCTCCGCGCCTCGCCGGCGCCGGTGAAGATCCAGCTCGGCGCGAAGCTCACCCAGGGGCTGGGGGCGGGCTCCAATCCGCAGATCGGCCGCGACGCGGCCCTCGAGGACCCGGAGACCATCACGCGCCTGCTCGAGGGCGCCGACATGGTCTTCATCACCGCCGGCCTCGGCGGCGGCACCGGCACCGGCGCCGCGCCCGTCGTGGCCTCGCTCGCCAAGGACCTCGGCATCCTCACCGTGGCCGTCGTGACCAAGCCCTTCCACTTCGAGGGCCGCCGCCGCATGCAGCAGGCCGAGGCCGGCATGGAGGCGCTGCGCTCCGTCGTCGACACGCTGATCACGATCCCGAACCAGCGCCTGCTCTCGGTGGTGGACCGCGGCACGCCGCTCGTCGACGCCTTCCGCGTCGCGGACTCGGTGCTGCAGCAGGCCGTGCAGGGCATCTCCGACCTGATCCTGGTGCCGGGCCTGATCAACCTGGACTTCGCCGACGTGCGGACGATCATGTCGGGCATGGGCATGGCCATGATGGGCACGGGGGTGGGCCACGGCGATCATCGCGCCCTCGACGCCGCCCAGAAGGCCGTGGCCAGCCCGCTGCTCGACGACGCCTCCATCGACGGCGCCAAGGGCATCCTGATCAACTTCACGGGCGGCGCCGACCTGGCGCTGCACGAGGTCGAGGAAGCCGCGCGCATCGTGCAGGAGGCCGCGCACGAGGAGGCCAACATCATCTTCGGCGCCGTGATCGATCCCTCGGTGCACGACGAGGTGCGTATGACGGTCATCGCCACCGGCTTCACCGAGCGGAAGGAAGTCATGACGCCGCCCGGCAAGGTGGTGGACCTGCCGCGGGCGGCCCGCGTGCCGGCCATGGCCGGCGTCGGCGCCGGCGCCTGGCGGCGGAAGCCAGGCGAGGTGCGGGCCGAGGGCGACGAGGCCATGGAGACGGGCGACCTCGACGTCCCGGCGTTCCTGCGGCGCCAGGCGGATTGACTGACATGGGGGCCCCGACATGGCCCCCAAGCCCCCGACGTTCGGCCCGCCCCGGCGCACCCGTGGCGGGCCTCGGGGGCGCGCGCAGCGATTGACTGACATGAAGGCCCCGACACGGCCCCCGAGCCCCCGAATCGTGACCTGGTGAGCCCCTCGCCGGTACTGAGCGGTCACGACGCGTGCGGTCTCGTCGAGCGCCCTGGTGAGCGTCGGGCTACTCATCTGGCGAATGGGAGTAGAGAGCGGAGTCGCGTTCCTCCCCGACTCGATGTACGATTGCGCTTCTCGTCGCCCCAACCTGGGTGCGACCGGAGGCAACGCGCTGATGAGCCGAGGTGTCTGGCTGCTGGTGCTGCTGGCGCTCGTCTCCATCCCCGAGCGCCGCCTCGCCGAGTACTCGCACTGGATCACCGTCGAGCTGTCCGTCCGGGATGGCGACGTGCCGGGCGCGGAGCGGATCATCCAGGCGCTCCTCGTCGTCGACGATGCGAAGTCGCCTCACGTCTCGCGTGACGGCTATCCTGAATCGTCCTACGGACACCTGGCTGTCGATGTCGCCGCTGGCGTGGTCATCGACAGCCGGCTGTCGCGATCCCCGCCGCTGCCCACCGGGAGGCAGTCGATCGTCTAGAACGGCGGGATCCGGTCTCGGCTGGCTCCCGCGGAAGGGGAACTGCCGAGATGGGCCGAGCAGAGCAGTCAGGAAGGATCCCGCCCGCTCCACCTGGGCCGGTGAGAACCGCGCTGTACGGGCTGTGGCTTCGCGGGCTGAGCATGCCGGCATCGCGGCGTTATGCGCTCGGCATCGGCGCCGCGGTGGTCGCCTCGCTCGTTCGCATCTCGCTGAACCCGTGGTGGGGAACAAACCTGCCGTACATCTTCTACTTCCCGACGACGCTCTTCACGGCGCTCTTCGCCGGCGGGGGGCCGGCCTGGCTCGGGATGGCCGTCTGCGGCTTCATGACGCTGGTGTGGGTCTTGCCGCCCGTCAGCGTCCTCTCGGTCACCGACCATGTGGATCTCGTCGGGCTGATGGTCTACGTGTTCGTGGACGGCATGGTGGCGTGGGTCGGTGGAGCGCATCGCACGCTGATCGCCGAGCGCGAGCGGCAGCGAGAGGCGTTGGCGGAGCGCGAAGCGTCCCTGGCGCGGGCCGAGGTGGCCGCCCGCCGGCTGGCCGCGATCGTCGAGTCCTCGGACGACGCGATCATCGCCAAGACGCTGGACGGTGTCATCACGGCCTGGAACTCCAGTGCGTCCCGGATGTTCGGGTATTCCGAGGCCGAGGTGGTCGGCGAGTCGGTCGACCTCTTCATCCCCGTAGATCGCCGTGACGAGGAGGCCGCGTTGCGGCGGCGGATCGCGGCCGGTGACGCGATCTCCAGCTTCGACACGGTGCGGCTTCACAAGAACGGTGAGGAGATCGACGTCTCCATCAGCGTCTCGCCGATCCGGGACACGCGAGGCGTCGTCATCGGCACCTCGACCATCGCGCGTGACGTCCGCGTCCGGAAGCGCGAGGAGGCCGAGCGAGCCGCCCTCCTGGCCGAGGCCGAGGCCACCCGGGCGGAGGCCGAGGCGGCCAACCAGGCGAAGGACGACTTCCTGGCCGTGCTCAGTCACGAGCTGCGGACGCCGCTCGCCTCGATCGTCACTGGCGTGCGCCTGCTTCGGGACGTCGGCCGCGACGAGGAGAAGGCGCGGCGCGCGCGCGAGGTTATCGAGCGGCAGGCGAGCCTGCTCAGCGCGATGGTCGAGGACCTGCTCGACGTCAAGCGCATCGTGAGCCGAACGATCGTGCTCGATCGACGTCCCTGTGATCTGGCCGACGTCGTGGCGCAGTGCATGGCGTCGTTGCGGGAGACCGGCCGCTTCAAGGAGCACACGGTGACCCTGGATGTGACCCCCGTGCAGGTCCTCGGGGACCCCGTGCGGCTCAACCAGGTGCTGATGAATCTCGTCGGCAACGCCGTCAAGTTCACGCCGCCGGGCGGGTCGATCCACGTCGCGGTGACGCACGAGGGCCCGGAGGCGGTGACCCGGGTGGCCGACACGGGCATCGGCATCGGCGCCGACGCCCTGTCTCGGATCTTCGACCTGTTCGTGCAGGGTGAACCGGCCCCCGGCCGCGTCCGCAGTGGCCTCGGCGTCGGGCTCGCCGTCGTCCGGGATCTCGTGGAGCTTCACGGGGGCCTGGTCCAGGCGTCCAGCGAGGGTCTGGGACGCGGCAGCATGTTCGTCGTGCGGTTACCAGCGGCCGTCCCACCGCAGCCTGCGGGCGAGGCATGCGAGGAGGCGTGACAAGGCGGGGGGCGCGATTAGGATGGAGGGGTGGCGTTGATCGCGCGGGGGGCGCCGCCCGTGTACTTCACCGTCGAGGAGCTGGCGGCGGTGGGGGTGGCGCACGCGATGACGACGCGGCACTGTCCGGGGATCGCGTCGTGGTCGGAGGTGCCGTCGCCGTTCTCGGGCGAGGCGGCCCGGGCGCTGGCGCCGGCGGGGCTCGATCTGGCGCGGGTGGCGTGGGCGCGGCAGGTGCACGGCGCCGGCGTCGCGCGCGTCGGCGAGAGGGGCGGGTTCGTGGGCGAGGCCGACGTGCTCGTCACGACCGCGCCCGGCGTGCCGCTCGCCGTCTTCACCGCCGACTGCCTCGCCGTCGTGCTCCACGCGCCCGGGGCGCTGGCCGTCGCGCACGTCGGCTGGCGCGGCACCGTGGCCGGGGCGGCCCAGGCCGCGGTGGCCGCGCTCGTCGGGCTCGGCCGGAAGGCGTCCGAGGTGACGGCGGCCATCGCCCCCTCGATCGGCCCGTGCTGCTACGAGGTCGACGGGCCGGTGACCCGGCGCTTCGAGGCCGCCTACCCCGGACGCTGGCCGCTGTGGGCGCGCCCCACCGGCGCCGGACGCTTCATGCTCGACCTGTGGACCGCCAACGACACCCTGCTCCGCGAGGCCGGCGTGCGAGCCTCGCGCATCGCGAACGGGCGTCTGTGCACCGCGTGCCGTCCCGATCTCCTCTACTCGTACCGCAAGGGCCAGCACGGCCGGCTCGTGACGCTGGCGGCCCTCGGCTGAGGCGCGCCACCGGGTCGCCGCGCCGGGGCGCGGCCGTCCGGGCCCGCCGGGGCCGCGTGCTAGAATCCCGCATGCCCGCCATCCGGACGAACCTCGAGGGCGTCCGCGAGCGCATCGCGCGGGCGGCGGAGCGCGCCGGCCGCCGCGCGGAGGACGTGCTCCTGATCGGTGTGTCGAAGACGGTCGACGTCGACCGGATCCGGGCCGCGGTGGCCGCGGGCCTGCCCGCCCTCGGTGAGAACCGCGTCCAGGAGGCCAGGGAGAAGATCGCGGCGCTCGGCCGTCCGGTCCCGTGGCACCTGATCGGCCACCTGCAGACCAACAAGGTGCGCGACGCGCTCGACCTGTTCGACGTCGTGCACTCGCTCGACCGCCTGGAGCTGGCGCGGGAGTGCGACCGCCGCGCCCGCCAGCGCGGCCGGCCGGCGGAGATGCTCGTGCAGGTCAACGTGGGCGGCGAGGCCTCCAAGGGCGGCTTCGAGCCCGACGACCTCGCCGCGGCGCTGGACGCCATCGCCGCGCTCGACCACGTGCGCGTGCGCGGCCTCATGACCATCCCGCCTCCCGCGGAGCGCGCCGAGGACGCGCGGGGCTGGTTCCGGACGCTCGCCGCGCTCGCCAAGCGCCACGGCCTGGCCGAGCTGTCGATGGGCATGAGCGCCGACTTCGAGGTCGCCGTCGAGGAGGGCGCCACCATGGTGCGCGTGGGCACGGCCATCTTCGGGCCGCGCCCGCCGAGGGCGGCCCGGTGAGCCTCAAGGGCAAGAGCGTCGGCTTCGTCGGCTCCGGCAACATGGGCGAGGCGCTCATCAAGGGCCTGGTGAGCGCCGGCGTGCTGCCCGCCGAGGCCATCCGCGCCAGCGACGTGCGCGGCGACCGGCTCGAGCAGCTGGGCCGCCAGTACGGCATCCGGACGGTCCCCAGCAACGTCGAGCTGGTGCGCGGGTCGGACGTCGTGATCATGGCCGTCAAGCCCCAGATCATCACCGCGGTGCTGCGGGAGATCGCGCCGGCGATGACCCCGGCGAGGCTCATGATCTCCCTCGCCGCCGGCGTGTCCACGGCGAGGATCCGCGCGGCGCTCGGCAAGCCGGCGCGCCTGATCCGCGTGATGCCCAACACGCCGGCGCTGGTGCTGGAGGGCGTGACGGCGGTGGCCCGCGCCGAGGGGCTCGAGCCCGACGACCTGGACACCGCCAGCGAGATCTTCAGCGCGGTGGGCCGCGTCGTCGTGCTCGACGAGAGCGCGCTGGACGCCGTCACCGGGCTGTCGGGCTCGGGCCCCGCCTACGTGGCCCTGGTCGTCGAGTCGCTCGCCGACGGCGGCGTCAGGATGGGCCTCGACCGCGCCACGGCGATGACGCTGGCCACCCAGACCGTGCTCGGCGCCGCCCGGCTGCTGCTCGACACGGGCATGCACCCCGGGGCGCTGAAGGACATGGTGGCCTCGCCGGGCGGCACCACGATCGCCGGCGTCGCCGCGCTCGAGGCGGGCGGCATCCGGGACGCCTTCATCAAGGCCGTCGAGCACGCCACCGTCCGCTCGCGCGAGCTCGGCCAGGGGCCGGCCTGATGTTCGCGCTCGGCTACCTGATCACCGCGCTCGGCAACCTGGTGGACATCGTCATCCAGGCCTATATCATCATCATCATCGTCCGGGCCCTCATCTCGTGGGTGAGCCCGGACCCCTACAATCCGATCGTGCGCTTCCTGTACCGGGTGACCGAGCCGGTCCTGCGGCCGATCCGCTACCGCCTGCCGACGGTGGCGATGGGCCTCGACCTCTCGCCGGTGGTGGTGATCCTGATCCTGATGTTCCTCCAGCGCTTCCTGGTCCCGGTGCTCTACCGGATCGGCACGGAACTCAGCTGAAGAGGCGGAGGCTTCGATGCGTCTCAGCCCGCTCGACATCCGGCAGCAGCAGTTCACGGTGCGGATGTTCCGTGGCCTCGACCCCCAGGAGGTCGACAGCTTCCTGGAGGACGTGGCCGAGGACTACGAGAACGTCCTCAAGGAGAACGCGCTGCTCAAGGAGCAGCTCACCGCGCTCGAGGAGCGCAGCCGCGGCCTGACCGACCGGGAAAAGGCCCTGCAGGACACCCTGGTGACCACGCAGCGGCTCACCGAGGAGATGAAGGAGGCCGCCCGGCGCGAGTCCCAGATCATCGTGCGCGAGGCCGAGCTGCGCGGCGAGAAGGTGCTCGACGAGGTGCGGGTCGAGGAGGCCAAGATCCGGGCCGAGATCAAGACGCTCAAGCGCACCCACCGGCACCTGGTGGAGGAGCTGCGCGCCACCGTCGACCGCTACGCCCGCCTGTTCGAGGCCGACGTGGAGCCGGAGGGCGATGGCCCGCACGGCCAGTGACGGCGCGCGCCTGGCCCTGCGCGTGCAGCCGCGCGCCGCGCGCGACGAGGTGCTCGGCTGGCGCGACGGCGTGCTCCGCGTGCGGGTGACGGCGCCGCCCGTGGACGGCGACGCCAACGCCGCGGTGCTGGCGCTGCTGGCGCGGGCGCTCGGCGTGCGCCCGGCGGCGGTGCGCCTGGCCCGCGGTGAGCGCGGACGGGACAAGGTCGTGACCGTGGCCGGCCTGACCGACGCCGAGGTCCAGAGGCGGCTGCGGGGAAGGGAATGAGACGCGTGAAGACCAGAGGCTTCGTCGCCGCGACGCTGGTGGCCGCGGCCCTCCTCGGGGCCGCTCCCGCGGCGGCCGAGCACCGCCGGCTCGAGCCGCCGGCGGCGGACCCCGGGCGGCCTGCCGCGCCGGACCGCCACACCTTCGACGTCGACGTCGACATCGAGGTCGGCGGCGACGGCTTCCGCCTGGGCGGCCGCGTGTTCGGGCCGCAGGGCGTGTGGGGCGCCTGGCTGAACGGCGCGAAGCGGCGCAACGGCTTCGCGCTGGACGGGCGCGTGCAGGCTCCCGGCCGGGCGACCAGCTTCCGCCTCGACGCCGACATCGTCGACTGGCTCTGGGGCCGGCCGGTCTCGCGGCTCTAGCCGGCCGTCCATGATCGTCCCCGTCCGCTGGTCCGGCGACCGGCTGGTGCTGCTCGACCAGACCCGCCTGCCCGGCGAGGAGGTCGAGCGCGAGTACGACCGCTGGGAGGACGTGGCCGAGGCCATCCGCGCGCTGGTCGTGCGCGGGGCCCCGGCCATCGGCGTGGCCGCGGCCTTCGGCGTGGCCCTGGCCGCGCGCGCCAGCGAGGCGACCACCGTCGATGGCTTGCTCGACGACGTCGAGACCGCCGTCAAGGGTCTGGCCGCCACGCGCCCCACCGCGGTGAACCTGTTCTGGGCGCTCGAGCGCATGCGCAGGGTCGCCCACGGCGCGCGCGGCGAGGCGCCCGACGCCGTGCGAGGGCGCCTCACCGCCGAGGCCCAGACCATCCTCGACGAGGACGTCGCCGCCAACCGCGCCCTCGGCGACCACGGGGCGGCGCTGGTGCCGCCGGGCGCCCGGATCCTCACCCACTGCAACGCCGGCGCGCTGGCGACGGCGGGCTACGGCACCGCGCTCGGCGTGGTGCGCTCCGCGCACGCCCAGGGGCGCCTGCGCCTGCTGTGGGTGGACGAGACCCGGCCCGTCATGCAGGGCTCGCGGCTGACCGCGTGGGAGTGCGTGCGCGACGGGATCCCGCACCGGCTCGTGGCCGACGTCGTGGCCGGCTCGCTGATGGCGCGCGGGGAGGTCGACCTGGTGGTCACCGGCGCCGACCGCATCGCCGCCAACGGCGACACCGCGAACAAGATCGGCACCTACGCGCTCGCCGTCCTCGCGCGGCACCACGGCGTGCCGTTCTACGTGGCCGCCCCGTTCTCCACCATCGATCCCGCGCTGCCGACCGGTGCCGCCATCCCCATCGAGGAGCGCGACGCCGGGGAGGTGCGCCAGGTGGGCGGGCGGGCCACGGCGCCGGCGACCTCGCCGGTGTACAACCCCGCGTTCGACGTGACGCCGGCGGCGCTCATCGCCGCCATCGTCACCGAGCGCGGCGTCTTCCGGCCGCCCTACCGATTTTGAATCGGAGGGGGCGTCGACGGCCCCCTCCGAGCCTCCCCCGGGACCGGATGCGCGGGCGAAGCCCGCGCGCGAAACCACGTGACTCCGGTGGGCTCTTGCTGCGGGTGCGCGGCGGCGTTGCCGATCCGGCTGGTAGACTGCGGGCGTGAGCGCGGGGAATGCGGACGCGCGGACGGCCCGCGCGTTCCACGACCGGACGACGCATACGCCGCAGTCGGTGCGGACGAGCGGCCACACGCTCGAGTGGGACATCAAGCCGCTGCCCTTCAAGATCTACCCGGCGCTGCCGGCGCGGCCGCTGCCGCGCGAGTTCGGCCCCGTGGACGCCGACACGCTGGCCGCGCTGGGCGCCTCGGAGTTCCCGCGCGCGGGCCGGCTGACGCTGGAGGCGCTCGCCGCGCTGCTGTACCTGACCGCGGGCGTGACGAAGCGGAAGACGTATCCGGGCGGCGCCGAGGTGCTGTTCCGGGCCGCCGCCTCCACGGGCGCGCTCTACCAGACGGAGGTCTACGTGGCCGCCGGCGCCGTGGACGGCCTCGAGCCGGGGCTCCATCACTTCAACCCCGGCGACTTCGCCCTGCGACGCCTGCGCGCGGGCGACGTGCGGGCGCCGCTGGCGGCGGCGGCCGCCGAGCCGGCCGTCGGCCGCCGTGCCGCGACGGTGATCCTCACCGCCATCTACTGGCGCAACACGTGGAAGTACCAGGCCCGCGGCTGGCGCCATCTCTACTGGGACTCGGGCACGATGCTCGCCAACCTGATGGCCGCCGGCCGCGCGCTGGGCCTGGCGCCGCGGCTGCTCGCCGGCTTCGTGGACGCCCAGGTGAACGCGCTGCTCGGCGTCGACGAGACGCGCGAGGCCGCGCTCGCCCTCGTCCCGCTGGGCCCCGACACGGCGCCGGCCCCGGCCGCCGAGACGCCGCCGATCGCCCACGAGACCGTGCCGCTCTCGACGGAGGAGGTCGACTATCCCGACCTGGTCGCCATGCAGCGCGCCTCCATGCTGCCCGACGCCGACGCGGTGCGCGCCTGGCGCGCCGCGCGCCCGCCGGCCGGCGGCCGTCCGGGCGCGGCGGCCACGCCGCTGCCCGCCGGGCGGCGGTCGGCGGGACGCCGGCTCGACGACACGATCCAGCATCGCGGCTCGTCGCGCCGGTTCTCGCACGCGCCGCTCACCGCCGAGGAGCTCGCCACGGCCCTCTGGTGCGCCACGCGCCCCGTCGACGCCGACGTCCCGGGCGGGCTCGTCGACCCGTTCCTCGTCGTGAACGCCGTGGAGGGCGTGCGTCCCGGCGCCCACCGCTACTGGCCCGCTGCGCACGCGCTGGAGCTGATCGCCCCGGGCGAGTTCCGTCGCCAGGCCGCGTACCTGACGCTCGAGCAGGCGCTGGGCGGCGACGCCGCGGCGACGATCTTCTTCCTCGCCCCGCTCGACGCGCTGCTCGCGGCCTGGGGCAACCGCGGCTACCGGCTGGCCAACCTCGAGGCCGGGCTCGCCGGCGGCCGCGCGTACCTGGCCGCCTACGCCCAGCGCTTCGGGGCGTCGGGGCTCACGTTCTACGACCGCGAGGTCGTACGCTTCTTCGGCGCTCCCGCCGAGGGACTCGACGCCGTCTTCGTGACCGCGCTGGGCCGGGGCCTCAGGTCACCGTGGTAGAGTCGTGGCCATGAAAAAGTACCAGCTGATGGCGCCCGGCCCCACACCGGTGCCGAGCCAGGTGCTCCTCGCCATGGCCCAGCCGGTCATCCACCACCGCACGCCGGAGTACGAGGCGCTCTTCGTCGAGGTGCGCGAGGGGCTCAAGCGCCTGTTCCAGACGGCGCACGACGTCGTCCCGCTCACGTGCTCGGGCACGGGGGCGATGGAGGCCGCCGTGGTGACGACGCTCTCGCCCGGCGACACCGTCGCCGTGGTGCGCGCCGGCAAGTTCGCCGACCGCTGGGCGGAGATCGCCAAGGCCTACGGCCTCGGCGTCGTCGACCTGACGGCGCCGTTCGGCGAGACCGTGGCGCCGGACCGCGTGGCCGAGGCCCTGCGCGCGCGGCCGGACATCGTCGCCGTCCTCGTCCAGCACAGCGAGACCTCCACGGGCGTGCTGCACGACGTGCGCGGCTACGCCGCGGTCACCCGCGACAGCGGGGCCCTGCTCGTCGTCGACGCCGTGTCGAGCCTCGGCATCGCCGACCTGCCCATGGACGCCTGGGGCGTGGACGTCGTCGTCTCCGGCTCCCAGAAGGGGCTCATGCTGCCGCCGGGCCTGGCCTTCTGCGCCCTGAACGAGCGCGCGTGGGCGCGGGCGGCCACGGCGCGGCTGCCGCGCTATTACCTGGATCTCGCCGAGGAGCGCAAGGCCCTGCGGCGCAACGAGGCGCACTTCACGCCGGCCGTGTCGATCGTGGTGGGCCTGCGGGAGGTGCTGCGCATGCTCGAGGCCGAGGGCCTGCCCGCCGTCTTCCGGCGCCACGACCGGCTCGCCCGCGCCACGCGCGCCGGCGTCGAGGCGCTCGGGCTCGCGCTGTTCGCCCGGGCCACGCCGAGCCCGGCCGTGACCGCCGTCGTCGCGCCGGAGGGCATCGACGGCGAGCGCATCGTGGCCGCGTACTCGGAGCAGCACAACATCACGATCGCCGGCGGGCAGGGCGAGATGAAGGGGCGCATCTTCCGCCTGGGCCACATGGGCTACGTGGCCGAGTTCGACGTCATCGTCGCCCTCTCGGCGCTGGAGCAGGTGCTGGCCGACCTGGGCCTGCCCGTCGACTTCGGCGCCTCGGTGCGCGCGGCGCAGAAGGTCTTCGCCGAGAAGGCCTGAGCGCGGCCCGGCCGCGTCCAGACCCGGCGGCCGCGCCTTCGGGCCCTCCCACTCGTCGGCCAGGTCTCCGGCGCCGGCGCTCGGGGGACGCCTGACCTATATTGCGCCACAGCATCCGCGGGAGGCGACGATCCATGGCGACGACGGCCCCGATCACGAGCGAGCCCGCAGCGTCGACCCTGTATGCCCGCCTGGAGGAGCGCGTCGTCGCCCGCGACCAGGTCGGGGCGAGCCAGGCGCTCTACGCGCTGCTCCAGCAGGGACGGCCCGTCCCCGAGGTCGTGGGCGAGACGGTGCGCATCCACGCGCCCTACACCCACGTGCCGTACCACCAGCGGCTCGACGACGGCGTGGTGCGCTTCGTGAACAACGACCACTGCTTGCTGAGCGAGCGCGTCGCGTTGCCGCTCATGGCGATGGTCCGGCCCGAGCTGCGCCTGCTCCCCCTCGCGCAGACCATCTGGTACATCCCCACGGGCCTCGATCCGTGGAACCAGCTGCTCGGCCGGGCGCCCGGCCACTACACGCGGCTCTACAACATCGCGGTGAACCAGTCGCCGCCGATGCCCGAGGTGCACTGGCCCGACCAGGAGCCGCTCCGCCTGGACGGGCCCCTCGACGAGCGGCTGAACCACTGGCTCACGCTGGTGCAGCGCGGCGACGTGCTGGCGTCCTATCGCGTCTTCCTCGGCCTCATGGCCGATCCGGCCGAGCGCCGCCCGGTCCTGGCGCACCTCGCCTTCGCCGGACTCATCGACGTGCAGGACCGCATGCTGCACAACCGGTCCTACACGACCGGCCACAAGGCCTACCGGGCGCGCGCCACCATCGAGCTGGGCGAGGCGCTCGGCTGGGACGCCGCCCACAGCGTGCTCTACGCCGGCGTGCCGGACATCGCGGTGGGCCCCCGCTGGTACTCGACGTACGAGATGGGCGGCAACGTGGTGCAGAACCTGCTCGACGGCCGCGACGGCGAGCTGCTCGCGCAGCAGGCGCCCCTCACGCCGGCCGAGGAGGCCATGCTGATCGACGCCATCCTCCGCCAGCGCGAGCCGTCGATGATCGAGGCGCTGGTGGCCCTGCTCCGCGCCGGACGGAGCCCCCGCCGGATCCTCGACACGATCCAGGTGGCCTCGGCCCAGGTCATCCTCGACACGGGCCACCCCAACAACTTCTCGATGGCCCAGCACGGCTACGAGTACTGCAACACCCTCGGCTGGTTCTACGACACGTTCGAGCACCGCCACCGCCTGAAGCTGCTCTTCGTGGCCGCGTCCTTCATCAACCGGGCCGCCGACCACGTGGCGAGCACGCCCGACAACGGCCGGCGCTCGGTGGCGCCGCCGCCCGGGGCCGAGGCCCTGCCGGCGCCGGCGCTGCTGGCCCGGCTCGAGGAGACGCTGCTCGCCCTGCGCGCCGACGAGGCGGTGGCGCTCACCGCGGTCTACTGCCGGGCGGGGTGGGACCGCGCCGCGCTCCTCACGACGCTGGCCACGGCCGCGTGCAAGCTGGGCAACGACCCGCACAACCAGGAGCTGGGGCTCTGCCTGCTCGAGGACTACCGGCGCAGCACGGCCACCGACCGCGACCGGCTCCTGCTGGCCTCCGCGAAGCACACCGCCGGGCACCGCAAGTACGGCGACCCGCTGGAGGCCTGGCGGCGCTTCGCGGAGGCCTTCGGCGTGGACGGCGTCTAGGCCGGGCGCGCCTCCTCGGTGGCCTGCAGCTCGGGGATGACCCACTTCGGGGGCCGCCCGGTGGCCACCCGCTGGATGTTGTCGAAGCCGTTGCGGAAGCGCGCCGTCCAGTTCTCCCAGGTCGGCCCCGCCGTGTGCGGGGTGAAGGTGACGTTCGGCAGGGCGAAGAGCGGGTGGTCGGCCTTCGGCGGCTCCTCGACCATGACGTCGAGCCCGGCCCCGGCGATCTGGCCGGAGGCGAGCGCCTTGTACAGGGCGTGGTCGTCCACCACGGGCCCCCGGCACGTGTTGATCAGGATCGCGCTCGGCTTCATCCGGGCCAGGGCCTCGGTGGAGATCATGCCCCGCGTGGTGTCCTCGAGGGGCACGTGCAGGGTCACCACGTCGGAGGTGCGCAGCAGCTCGCCGAGGAGGACGAAGCGCACGCCGAGGGCGTCCTCCTGGTCCTCGGTGAGCCGGGCCACGTCGTAGTACTGCAGGCGCATGTCGAAGGCCGCGGCCCGCCGCGCGACCTTCTTGCCGATGTTGCCGAGCCCGATGATGCCGAGCGTGCGCCCGCACAGCTCGTAGCTCGGCGTCTTCTCCGCGTCGCCGACGCGCCACTTGCCGGCCACGATGTTGTTGTGGTGCCAGACCAGCCGCTTGAGCACGGCCAGCATGAGCATGATCGTGTGCTCGGCCACGGCGATGGCGTTGGCGCCGCCGTTGTTGGCCACGGGCACGCGGGCCTTGCGCGCCGCCTCGAGGTCGACGCGGTCGTAGCCGGCGCTGGTGAGCTGCACGAGCTTCAGCCGGGGGGCGGACCGGAAGAACTCGCCGCCCATGTGGCGGGCCACGCCCAGGTAGTACTCGGCCTCGGCGGCGGCCTGGTAGAACTCGGGCGTGCCCGGGTCGGCGACCACGAGCTCGAAGCCCGGCGGCATCAGCGAGCGGGCGATGTCCATGATCGCCGGCGGCTGTTTCGGCGCGAAGAGGATCTTGCTGGCCATCGGGATCTCCTTGTCCCTACGCGAGCGGGATCGTGGCGGCGATGCAGGGCCGGTCGCCGAGCGTCCGGGTGGTGTGGCCCTTGCCGGTGGTGTCCTCGACCAGGCGCGCGTCGCCGGGGCCGAAGACGTGCGTCGAGCCGTCCTCGAGCCCGATCTCGAGCTGGCCCGACAGGATGATGACGAACTGCCGCCGCGGCGCCGGATGCCAGTCGAGCGCCTCGCCCACCTTCCACTCGCGGAACGAGATCTGGGTGGCCGGCAGCCCCTTCTTCCAGTCGGGCACGCGGGCCAGGTCGATCGTCTCGATGCGCGCCCGCCCGTCGGGTCCGGTGTAGAGTCGGAACGTTCCCATCGATGCCTCCCTCGGCGGTGTGGGTGACCGGCGGGGATGCTAGCACAGAGGCCGTGGGCCTGGTTGGTGGCCCTCGGCGTCCAGGGCTAGAATGGTCGGGTTGCCATGAGCCTGCGCCTCTTCGTCGTACGGCACGCCGAGTCGGAGTACACCGCGGAGCGCCGCTTCACGGGGTGGCGCGACGTGCCGCTCAGCGCCGGGGGCCGCCGGCAGTGCGCGGCGCTGGCGGCGGCGCTCGGGGGCTGCGGCGCCGGCGCCGTCTACGCCAGCCCGCTCGAGCGCGCGCGGGCCACCGCCGAGGTCGTCGCCGCGGCGTGCGGCACGACGGTGCGCACGGACCCGGCCTTCCGCGAGATGGGCTTCGGCGACTGGGAAGGGGCCACGGCGGCGGAGATCGCCGCGCGCCACCCCGAGGACTTCGCGCTGTGGCGGTCGGCGCCGGAGCGGTTCCACCGGCCCGGCGGCGAGCGCCTGGCCGACGTGGCCGCGCGCGTCCTCCGCGGTCGCGACGCCCTCCGGGCCGCGCACCCCGAGGGGGTCGTCGTCCTGGTCACGCACGCCGTCGTGGCGCGGCTGCTCGTGCTCGAGGCCCTGGGGCTCGGGCCGGAGCGGCTCTGGTCGGTGGACGCCTCGCCGGCCGGCATCTCGGAGCTGGAGTACCGCGACGACTGGGTGACCGTGCACCGGATGAACACGCTGGCCCACCTGGCCATGGACGGAGCGCCGGCGTGAGGCCCGTCGTCCCCACCCAGCTGCCCAAGGGCGCGCGCATCTACCTGCCCGACGAGGCGGAGCGCAAGCGCCACGTCGAGCGGCGGCTCTTCGACGTGTTCGGCCGCTGGGGCTATCGCGAGATCGTCACGCCGACCTTCGAGTTCTTCGACGCGATCGCCGTCGGCACCGACCCGGCCCTGCAGGAGAACATGTTCAAGTTCGTGGACCGGGAGACCGGCCGCATGCTGGCGCTGCGGGCCGACATCACCCCGCAGATCGCGCGGGTGGTGGCCACCCGGCTGCGCGACGAGCCCAAGCCGCTGCGCCTGGGCTACGTGACCAACGTGTTCCGCTACGACGAGCCGCAGCTGGCGCACTACCGCGAGTTCTACCAGGCCGGCGTCGAGCTGGTGGGCCTGGACAAGCCCGAGGCCGAGGTCGAGGTCATCGCCATGACCGTGGAGGGGCTGCGGGCGCTGGGGCTCGCGCGCTTCCAGATCGACGTGGGCCACCCCGACTTCTTCCGGGGCCTCATGGAGGAGGTCAAGACCGACGGGGCCCGCGCCCGCGACGTGCGCACGGCGCTCGCCCGCAAGGACCTCTCGGCGCTCGAGCGCCTGGTCGGCGAGCTGGCCCCGCCGGCGCACGTGGGCGACGCGCTCCTGGCGCTGCCCTCGCTGTTCGGCGGCGGCGACGTGCTGGAGCGGGCCGGCGCGCTGGCCCGCACCGCGCGGTCCGAGCGCGCCGTGGCCAACCTGGCCGAGGTGCACCGCCTGCTCGGCATCTACGGCCTGGCCGACGCGGTGCTGCTCGATCTCGGCGAGGTGCGCGGCTTCGATTACTACTCGGGCATGTACTTCGAGGCCTACGTGGCGGACTTCGGGGCCTCCGTCGCCGCCGGCGGCCGCTACGACCAGCTGCTGGCCCGCTTCGGCTACGACTGTCCGGCGGTGGGCTTCGCCTTCGACGTGGCCCGCGCGCTCAGCGTGATGGAGGCCCAGGGCGTGGCGGTGCCCCTGCCGGGGCCGGACTTCTTCATCATCGACTCCACGCGCGAGAAGACGGCGGCGCTCTCGCTGGCGCGCCGCCTCCGCGACCTCGGCGCCTCGGTGGCGCGCGACATCGTCACGCGCGGGCTCGAGGAGTCGCTGGCCTACGCCCGCGCCCAGCGCGTGCGGCGCGTGCTCGTGGTGGGCAGCCCGCGCACGCGGGCGGCGGAGATGCTGGTGCTGGACCTCGCCGCCGGCGGCGAGCGCGTGGTGGACATCCGGGAGGCGCTGGAGGCGCCCGAGCGCCTGCTCGGCGCGGCGCGGAGGGCGGGCGATGCCTAACATCGTGGTGGTCGGCACGCAGTGGGGCGACGAGGGCAAGGGCAAGATCGTCGACGTCCTCGGCCCGCACGTGAAGGTGGTCGTGCGCTACCAGGGGGGCAACAACGCCGGCCACACCGTGGTGGTCGGCCGCGACAAGTACGTCTTCCACTCGATCCCCTCGGCCATCCTGCACCCGGGCTGCATCTGCGTCATGGGCTGCGGCGTGGTGATCGATCCGGCCTCGCTCATCGAGGAGATGGAATCGCTGGTCCAGCGCGGCGTCGTCTTCGACGGCAACCTCTACATCTCCAAGAACGCGCACCTGATCATGCCGTACCACCCGGCGCTGGACCTGGCCTCCGAGGCCCACCGGGGCGCCCGGCGCATCGGCACCACCGGCCGCGGCGTGGGCCCGGCCTACGTCGACAAGGCCGCGCGCCTGGGCATCCGCATGGCCGACCTGCTCGACGAGCGCCTCTTCCACGAGAAGCTCGAGTACAACGTGGCCCTGAAGAACCGCATCCTGCGCGACATCTACGACGCGCAGACGTTCGGCGTGGAGGCGATCTTCCAGCAGTACCGCCGCTACGCGGGCTGGCTGGCCCCGTACATCACGGACACGCCGGTCCTGCTGACCCGGCTCATGGACGCCGGCGCCTCCGTGCTGTTCGAGGGCGCGCAGGCCACCATGCTGGACCTGGACCACGGCACCTACCCGTTCGTGACCTCGTCCTCGACGACGGCGGGCGGCGCCGCGACCGGCACCGGCGTACCGCCCACGCGCATCCACGGCATCCTGGGCGTGGCGAAGGCCTACACCACGCGCGTGGGCTCGGGCCCGTTCCCCACCGAGATGCAGGGCCGCATCGCCACCGAGATCCAGACGCGGGGCAACGAGTACGGCGCCACCACGGGCCGGCCGCGGCGCTGCGGGTGGTTCGACGCCCTCGTCCTCCGCTACGCGGTGCGCATCAACGGCCTCGACGCCGTGGCGCTCACCAAGCTCGACGTGCTCGACGCCTGCGAGACGATCAGGATCTGCACGGGCTACCGCTACCAGGGCGAGGTCCTGACCGAGTTCCCCGACGAGGAGGCCGTGCTGGCCGAGGCCGAGCCCGTCTACGAGGAAGTCTCGGGGTGGATGGCCCCGACCAGCCGCGCCAAGGGCCAGGGCGACCTGCCGGCCAAGGCCCGCCGCTACCTGGAGCGCCTGGAGGAGCTGATCGGCGTGCCGTTCTGCATGATCTCGACGGGCCCCCAGCGCGACGAGACCATCGTGTGCGAGGACTCGCCGCTCTCGCGCTGGTTTCCCTCGGTGCGCTCGAGCCTGCTGTCGTAGGCGGCGCGCGCGGCGCCGGCGCGCGCCGCCTCCGACGGCCGCGTCCCTGACGGCTAGTGGGTGGTCTTTCGCTGGCCGGGGCTGGACGCGACGCGGGTCTGACGGCCCGCCACGCGCCGGCCGTTCCGCACCGGGGCCGCCACGGCGGGGCTCGATCGCCGCACCTGCCGCTCGGCCTCGAGCCAGTCGTCGAGGTCGCGGCCATGCGCCTGACCACGGGAGAGGAAGAGCTCGTACGCCCGTCGGGCCACGTCGTCGTGCGCGAGATCCTTCACGCGCATACCTCCTGCTGCATCTGCAAGAATGCTGTCAGCCTTCTCCGCTGGACTCGCTGACGCGATGATAGGCCAGGATCCGCGAACGGCGGGCAGGATTACTCGGCGCCGGCCGCCTGCCTCCGAGGCCCCGCGACCCCGCCGTGCGGTCGGCGCGCGGTGAAGGCCAGGAGCTCGGCGTGCGTGAGGCGCTGCCCGCCGAAGAACCGCTCGAACGCCGCCTCGGCATCGGCGCCGAGGTGGCGGAACGCACGGACGAAATCCCCCAGGCGATCGCGCCGGGCCGTCGCGGGCAGCACGCCGCGCCTGACGAGGCGGCCGTCCACGTAGGCATCCCAGAGGACGCGGTAGGCGTCACGGACGGGCCGCTCCCACGCGCCACCGGCCACGCCCGCCGGCGGGGCCGGGTCGTAGCCGAAGCCCGGGTCGAGCATGTCGCCGACCCGGAGCAGCTCTCGGCGCAGGAAGACGTGGAGCCGCTCCGGCACGGCGACGGTCCCGGGCGTCACGAGCACGACGAGCGTCGGCCGCTCGTCCGGCGCCACCAGCAGGTCGGCGACCTCCTCCCGCCGGCCCCGGGCGCGGGCGACCAGGCACCGCCGGCAGCGCGCGGCGATCTCGGGGTGCTCCGCGAGCGCCCGGTGGAAGGCCCGATCGAGGGCCAGCCGTCCGAACCAGCGCGCGTGGAGCGCCTCGAACGCCGCCTCGCGCGGCTCGGGCTCGACGATGTCGTAGAGAACCTCGCGCTCGGCGTGGAAGTCGCGCTCGCCGGCGTGGCCGCGCAGCGCCTCGAGCACCGCGGCCTCGACGAGCCGCGGGTCGAACTCCGGGTCGAGCCGCCCGGCGTTCACGACCCCGGCCCGGCGGCGGCGGGCCCGCACGCCGCCGGCGTGTCGTCGGGTTCCGTCGAGCGCAGGCGCAGGAACCGCGGCCCGGCGGCGACGCCGGTGCGGGCGCACTCGCCGGCGACGAAGCCGACGAGGAGGCGCCCCAGCGCCCCGTAGAAGCCGCCGCCGTCGAGCCGGGCGAGCCTGGTCCCGAACGCGGGCGCCCAGCGGCCCAGATGGTCGCGGAGGAACAGCCGCGCGGCGCGGGCCGTGGCCTCGGCCATGGCCTGCTCGCCGAGCGCGAGCGCGCGGGCCTCCTTCCGGGCGAGCACCAGGAGGAACTCGCACTCGCAGGCGACGTGGTCCGGGCGCTCGCGCGCCCTCGCGTCGAGCCGGAGACCGAACGCCCGGAAGAAGCCGCCGAGGTCGCTCATCTCCCGCTGGGGCGCCCACAGCGAGTCCTCGCCGTACTCCGTCTCGTACGGCGGCGCGGCGCCACGCGCCGTGTGACCGAACAGCTGCCCGTAGGCGAGCCCGAGCTCCGCCGTCGTCGCCGAGGACCGGACGGCCAGCGCCAGCGCGAGCGCCGACAGGCCGCCGCCGCCCGCGGCGGGGTCGAGGCCGGCGGCGGCGTCGGCCAGCGCCCGCGCTCCCTCGCTCGAGACCAGTCGCGCGACCGTCTCGGCCGTGGGCGGCCTGAATCCCAGGGCCAGGGCCTCCCACATCGCGCTGCGGGCCAGCGCCAGGTCGTCGGGGGCGAGCGCCGCGCGGTCAGATGGAGTTGGCATGCTGGCGCCCGCGAACGTGGATGGGCTCCTCGACCGTCGTCCGGAACAGCTCCCGGCCGTCCCGGCCGTAGGCGATCACCGTGTCGTCGTAGAGCGTGATCGTCCGCCCCCGGAGCGTCCCCTCGTACGTCCTGGGGCCCTCGACCACCTTGTAGCCGAAGATCATCCGGCTCGACCGGCGGAACAGCTGCAGCACCGCCAGCAGCTCCCGGTCGGGATTCTCGTACCGCTCGATCGCCTGGTCCACGCCGGGGCCGAACATCTGGCGCAGGTACGGCCGCGGCACCCACCGGGGCGGGATGTAGAAGCCGTTGGGCTCGGTGCCGAACTGCGGGTAGAGCGGGAGCGCCACCTTCGCCACGTGGACGAGATAGTAGAGCGGGTGCTGCCGGTCCTCGGCCCACGTCCCGTCGCGATCGAGCTTCACCAGGCCCTGCAGGCGGATCTGGCCGATGCACGCCGCCATGCAGCGCGTCTCCAGCGGCACGCCCCCGCTTTCCGGATCCTTGCCCTCGATCCGCGGGTAGCAGGCGATGCACTTCTCGGACACCCGCGTGTTGCCGCGATACATCGACTTCTTGTAGGGACAGGCCTCCACGCACTTGCGATAGCCCTGGCACTGGGCCTGGTCGATGAGCACGATGCCGTCCTCGGGCCGCTTGTAGATCGCCTTGCGCGGGCACGCGGCGAGGCAGGCCGGATACTGGCAGTGGTTGCAGATCCGGGCCAGGTAGAAGAACCACGTCTTGTGCTCGGGCAGCGTCTCGCCCGTCTTGTGATACTCCCCGGGCATCCCCCGCGTGCCCACGGGGTTGTCCTCGTAGATGTTGGGCGAGTTCCACTCCTCGTCGGCCGGCAGGTAGCCGAGGACCCGGGCGCTGTCGGGCGTCAGCATGCGCTCGGCCTCGAAGATCGTCCGCCCCTCGAAGCGGCCCCAGGGCCCGCGGCGGTCGTCGGCGAGCGGGCCGGTCCAGGAGGCGCCGTCGGGATTGGCGCGGTCGAGCAGCTGCAGGGTCTTGACGTCCCAGAACATCGGATAGCCGCCGTACGGCTTCGTCTCCACGTTCGCCCACCACATGTGCTCCTGGCCCTTCGAGAAGGTCCACGTGGACTTGCAGGCCATCGTGCAGCTCTGGCAGGCGATGCAGCGGTTGGTGTTGAACACGAACGCGAACTGCCGCCCGGGATACGCCCCCTCGTAGGGGAAGGCCATCTCGCGACCGAGGTGCCAGTTGTGGACGCGGGCCATACGCTACGCCTCCGGCCTCGCGTGGCGGCCGAAGACGCTCACGCATTCCTCGACGATCGCGACGATCGCCGGCTCGCCGAGCCGCCGGAGCGCCTGGTGGGCCCCGGCGTAGAAGGGCGACCGGAACAGCCGGAGGATGCGCGGCCCGTCGAGGCCCATCCGGGCGAACTCCTCGGCGAAGACCCAGGCCATGTCGCGCGTGGCGTCGGCGTCCGCGGGGAGGCCGACGCCGACGAGCACGGTGGGATCGGTCGGATCGGGATCGGCGAACGGCATCGTCAGGTCCTCCGGTAGAGCGCGCCGGCGAGATAACGCTTCATGAAGTCGTTCTCGTTGTCGGGCGTGAACCCCGTCGTGGCCGGCGCCCACACGCCCTTGCCGCCGAGCCCGCCGTCCTCGGCCCTGGTGATCTTGACCAGCGTCTCCTTCGGCACCGTGTTGACGGCGTGGTTGTCGGCCTCGCCGCCGAAGATGAAGCTCATGGAGGCCTTGGCCTTGTGGAACAGCGTGTCGGTCTGGTGCATCGGCATGTGCCAGTTGCGCGTGACCGATTGCTGCGAGCCGTAGCGGAGGTTGGCCTGGTACCCGGTGTTCGCGGACAGCGCGCGGCCGTCGGGGCGCGTCTCGTGCGCCTTGACGCTCTTCTCGGTGGCGATGAACGGCGCGTGCTTCATCATCACGCAATCGTAGGGATACGCGTGGTTGTACTTGACGCGCAGCATGCAGCGCGAGACGCGGTAGAAGGGGTCGTCGGGTTTCGCGCCCAGGTAGGGGCGGTCGGCGGGGTTGGCGTCCACCCAGACGTAGTCGCCGTCGGCGATGCCCAGGTCGCGGGCGGCCTGGGGGTTCATGTGCAGCTGGTGCTCGCCGACCGAGGGCGCCCGCCGGTCCAGGCGATAGGGATCGCCGAAGTTCGAGTCGTAGAGCATGTGCCAGTCCACGTTCGACCAGCTCGAGTGGACGCGGTGGCGCGTCTTGGGCGTCAGGCAGTAGAAGCGGAAGCCCTTCTCCCAGAGGAAGTTCCTCGTGCCCTTCACCTGGCTCCACGGCAGCTTCACGTTGCGGATGGTCCGCTCGTCCCAGTGCTCGGCCCCCGGCGGGATGCCGTAGTCCTCGGGGCGGACCAGCGGGTTCGACGACACGATCACGTTCGGCAGGTAGGGCGTGGCCTCCGGGCCCTCGCGGTGGACGATGAAGTTCTCGCCGTACTCGATGGCCTCGGGCACGTCGGCGTAGGCGTGCAGCCGCCCCGTGTCGGTGTGGAAGGGCTCGCTGTCGTGGACCTGCTCCCAGAACGGGATGCGCGGGTAGGTGCGGAAGAGCATCAGCGCGCCGCCGGGAGGCCCGTACTTGCCGGCCATGATGTCGGCGAGCCGGTAGCCGGTGGTGGTGGTGGAGGTGTCCAGCAGCCGCTGGATGTAGACCTCGCGCCTGCCCTCGAGCGCGAACTTGAAGTAGTCGGCGAACCGCCGGTCGCCGGTGACCTCGGCCAGCGCCGAGGCGATGCCGGCCAGGATCATGAGGTCGTCGCGGCTGTCGAAGACCGGGGGGATGCCGCCCTTCCAGACCTGCAGGAACGGGTTCGAGCAGCTCGCCGTGATCTCGAGCCCCTCGAACTCCAGCCAGCTGTTGGCCGGCAGCGCGATGTCGGCGTACTCGATGGAGGCGGTCATCTGCAGGTCGATCGCGCAGATCATCTCGACCTTGGGGTTGACGTTCTTGATGACGCCGTACGCCCACTTGGCGTTGTTGATGAGGTTGACGTTGGTGAAGAGGATGGCCTTGGTGGGCGTCGGCATGTGGGTGTCGCCGGTGAAGTTGCGGCGGCCGAACTTCGGGGTGTCCACGATGAGGGCGAGGTCGCCGTGGTTCCAGTACGCGGGCTCCTCGTCCTTCGTGTAGGCGTGCGTCTCGACGTCCCGGCCGTGGGCGGCGGGATCGAGGTTCGGACGGAACGGGTCCTCGGCGACCCAGCCCTTGAAGCCGGGGCCGGTCTGCGTGCTGCCCTGGAAGAGCGCCGCCTTGTAGTTGCCCGCCCACGTGTGGCACCCCGCGCCCGGCCGGCCGATGTTCCCCGTGAGCATGAGGGGCAGGTAGGCCGCCCGGTTCATCTCGGTGGCGTGGAACCAGTGGTTGATGCCCTCGCCCTGATGGATGGCCGCCGGCCTGATGGTGCCGAGGTCCTGGGCGAGCTGGCGGATCAGCTCCCGGGGCGCGTGCGTGATCTCGGCGACGGTGTCGAGATCGTAGTCCTGCAGGTGGGTCCGGTAGAGCGTCCACAGGGTGGCGACCTCCACCGCCGTGCCGTCACGCAGCGTCACCGTCCACGTGCCGTCCAGGGCCGGCTGGATCTTGCGGCTCGCCATGCGGGCGCCGACGTCGTCACGGGTGAGGGCGCGCATCGCCTTCGCGCCCTCGTCCCAGACCACGAAATCGCCCAGCCGCGCGTGCTGCTCGGGCGTGAGCCCCTGGACCTTCATGGAGGGGCCGTCGGCGGCGAGCGTCGTGCGATAGCCGGCGAAGATTTCGTCGGCGCGCAGCCGGCGCAGGGTGTCGGTCCGGACCAGGAGCGGGAAGTCCGTGAACGCCTTGATGAACCCCTCGTCGTACCACCGGTTCTCGATCATCAGCCGGGTGACGCCGAGCCACAGGGCGGCGTCGGTCTGGGGCCGGATGGGGATCCAGTAGTCGGCCTTCGTGGACGGCGGGCCGTACTCGGGCGCGATGACCACGATCTTCGCGCCGCGCTCCATGGTCTCGATGAACCAGTGGGAGTCGGTGAGCTTGTTCTCCACCAGGTTCTTGCCGTCCATGACGATCAGCTTCGAGAAGCGGAGGTCGTTGAAGTCGCAGTCGGAGGCCTGCAGCCCGTGCACCCACGGCTGCCCGGGCGCCTGGTCGCCGTGCCACGTGTAGTTGGACCAGGTGCGGCCGGCCTTCGCGTCGTCGGGCCCGACCCCGCGGATCGCGGCGTCGAGCAGCGCCAGCGAGTTGTCGAGCCGGTACATGCCGTACTTGCCGATGACGCCGAGGAGGCCCATGCCGCCGCGCATCTTGACGGTCCGGGTGCCGGCGCCGCCCATCGCCGCCACCATCTCGGGCTGGTAGCCCTGGGCGAGGAGGCGGGCCTTGCCCGCCTCGCCGCTGTACCGCCGGGCGATCGCCACCAGGGCCTTCGCGATGCAGGCGAAGGCGTCCTCCCAGGCGATCTGCACGAACTCGTCCTGCCCCCGGCTGTCGAACATGTATTTGGCGCGCAGCTCGTCGGTCAGCTCCGGGAACCCGGCGTCGACCCACGCCTTCCACCCCTTGCGCACGATCGGGTGCTTGAGCCGGTAGGGGCCGTAGAGCACGCGGTGGAACGTGTAGCCCTTGGCGCACTGCCGCGGGTTCCAGTTCGCCGTCGCGTGGTTGCCGTCGAGGTCGGCGTACGTCTGGTAGTCGTAGGTGTTCCCGAGCCGCGTGACGATGCCGTTGCGCACGAAGGCGCGCACGCGGCAGGCGTGCGTGTCGTTCGGCGAGCAGACCCAGTCGAAGCTCCGGTCGTAGGCGTACTGCTCGCGGTAGACCTTCTCCCAGTCGCGGGCGACCGATCCCGCCAGCGGGTTCTCGTCGGGGTCGGCGGCGGCCAGCAGCCGGAGCGGCAGCCCGAGATCCATCGCCGCCGCCGTCCCGGCGCTCACCCCGAGCCAGCGCAGGAATTCGCGACGCTCCATCGGCGGTTCCCCTGTCGTCGGGTCACTCGAGCACGAGGTCCTGCCAGATCGTGACCGACTTCTTCCCGTCCCGGTCCCCGGCGCTGCCGTTCCACACCGCGAAGCCCACCGGCACCGTGGCGCCCGGCCTCAGCGTCACCGCCTGCGGCCCGCGGCCCGCGAGGCCGCGGCGCAGCATCACGCGATACGTGCCCGTCGCGTACACGCCGCGCGCGTCCAGCGCCTGGGCCTCGCGCGGGCGCGCGCGCAGCGTGCCGAATCCCTGGGCGACCAGGTCCTCCGCCGGGCTCTTGCGGAGGGGGTCGGACACGATGTTGCCGGCCGCCCAGCCGGTGACGAAGACCGGGTCGGAGCCGAGCGTGAGGGCGTGCCGCGTCGGCTGCTCCACCGCGGGGATCTGGGAGTTGGGGTAGGAGTCGATCCCGAGGTTCGGGTAGACCTTCTCGAGATCCTGGAACGCCGGCTCCAGATCGGCCTGGCGCTCGGACTTCCACATCCAGATGTTGACGTGTCGGCCGCGGCTGCCCATCGCGAAGAACGGCGGATCGGGCGTCAGCGCGAACTGCACGGCGACCGCGTCGCGGAAGTCCTGGGGGCGCATCGCCGTGTCGTCGTCGGTCGCGTCCGACCACACCAGCAGGAGCGCGATCCGCGTGCCGTCGTGGAGCGCGCGGACGGTGATCTCCTCGGGCCGGTCGCTCCGCCACCAGAGCGGCATCAGGTGCAGGTTCACCGGCTGGGTCAGCCGCCAGGCGCCCGAGTCGGGGTGCTCGGGCAGGCGCTCCACCCGGCGGGCCACGATGCGGAACTTCCACATCTCGGCGCGCTGGCGCTGGCTGTCGCTCGACCACGACCGGATCAGGTTGACCAGGTGCCAGGCCTCCTCGCCGTAGGCCCAGTCGCTCATCGGCATCGGGGTGCCCGGGATCCCGGCGACGATGCGGCGGTACAGGTGGGCGGGATCCGGCGAGCCCTTGAAGACGCCGACTGTGAGGTCGCGCGGGCGAGTCGGATAGCCGAGGTCGTCCTTCTGGTCCTCGCTGCCGTCGCCCTTGCCGGTCGTGCCGTGGCACGACGCGCACGCATCCGCGTACCGCTCGAGCGCCAGCGCGCGGGCCTCGGCCGTGAAGGCCGGCGCGGGCGGGACGCGGATGACGCCCTGCCCCATCTGCCCCTCGCCCTTGGGGTCGGTGGCCGGCGGCACCGTCCACGGCTCCTTCGCGAGGCTCTTGATGTAGTGCACGAGCCCCCAGCGTTCGTCCTCGCCGAGGTGCGCCCACGACGGCATCGCCGAGCCCGGCATCCCGCGCGAGATCGTCCGGTAGAGGTCCTCGTCGGTCGGGCGCCGTTCCCACGTCGACACGAGCCGGTAGTTGCCGGTCGTGAAGTCGCGCGGCCTGGGATAGAGGAGGTAGGCGGCCTCGCCGTCGCCGCGGCCCCCCGGGCCGTGGCAGGCCGCGCACTGCACGTCGTAGAGGCGCTTGCCGAGAGCGAGCAGCTCCGGCGTCGCGGCACGGGTGACGGACGGCGTGAGCCTCGCCGGCAGCGGCGCCGCCGATCCCGGCAGGCCCGGCGCCGGCGCGGCGGAGGAGCCGACCGCCGCCGGCCCGGCCGGGGGTCCGACCGCTGCCGGCCCGGCCGGGGCTGGGCCGCGCGCCGGGGGCTGCGAGAGGCTGCATCCCGTCCCGACGAGCGCGACCGAGAGGACCATCGAGAGCGCAATCGCCAGCGCCAGGCGCATCGTCATCCCGGCCCCCTTGTTGCCGCGTAGTCTCATCCCAGGTCGCGCCGGCCGGTTATGATCCACGTCATATCGACGCGGGGCCGGGTGGGTTCCAGGGGGTATGCGTGGGAGACGCTCGCGAGGACCCGGGAGTCGGACCGATCGCCGCCCTCCTCGGCATCCGCCGCACGAGCATGGCCGGCGGCCGCTCGGTGTTCGAGCTGGCGATCGGCCCGGACCACATGAACCCCCATGGCGTCGTGCACGGCGGCGTCGTCTCGACGCTCGTCGACTTCGCCATGGGCGGCGCGCTCACGTCCCTGCTGGAACCGGGCGAGCGCTGCGCCACGCTCGAGATGAAGGTCAACTACCTGGCGCCGGCGGTGTCCGGGGACCTGCGGGCCGAGGCGCGCGTGGTGTCGCGCTCCCGACGCGTCGCCGTCATGGAGGCGCGGGTGTACGGCGAGGCCGATCGTCTGATCGCCCTGGCGACCGGCTCCTTCTATGTCCAGACCGCCGAGGGCTGACGGCGCCCCGCGAGGCCCCGGGTCGCCGACGTCCTCGGGCATGCTCCCCGGACACGCGTTCGGCCGTCCCCGGAAATGGTGCCCGGCAAGCTGGTAATATCCGAGGTGCGAGCCGTTAGCTCAGTTGGTAGAGCGCCTGACTTTTAATCAGGGGGTCCTGGGTTCGAGTCCCAGACGGCTCACCATTGACTTCAGTCAGTTCGCCGACAGCCCACCGAGCGCGACAGGCTCTTGCTGAACCTTGCATCGCCATCGCGAAGGTCTGACGGAGGTCGTGGAAGCGGAAGCCCTCGCGCCCCGCCGTCGCCACCGCCGCCTCCCACGCGCTTCGGAAGGCGTTCCAGTTCCGGCTCCCGAAACGTAGCCCCCGGCGTTTGGCGTCCACCGACGCGAGGGCGCTGTCGGCGTTCGAGCTTGTACGATCCCCACTCACGGCGCGCTCCGCGTATACGGCGCGCTCCGCGTATAAGGAAGGGCAGACGGGATCCGGGAGAGGGTCGCCGCGTGGCGCTTGAGGCGGAGTCCTCGGCAGTGAGATT